>Ga0326728_10000271_pt1 | contig 209690 bp, 174 predicted proteins | sample MB3enrmetagenome_FD_207602 | JGI IMG/M metagenome (GOLD analysis project Ga0326728, IMG submission 207602) | Lab enriched peat soil microbial communities from McLean, Ithaca, NY, United States - MB31MN | ecosystem: Environmental > Terrestrial > Soil > Wetlands > Peat | place: USA: New York...
CCGGCGACGGCCGACCGACATCGGGCGCGGAGCACATCGAGCACGTTCCCATCCGACCGGAGCCACCCGAGATCTTCAAGTCTTGTTGTTCCCAAAATCCTGAACGATCATGCGGCGGACGAGCAACTAGCGTGCACAGGCGCCTGCGTGGACGGCGCTCCGACACCCAAACGCGCCGAGTCACTCGCGACGGGGCTCGAGATCCTGCGCCCGCTCGATGAGGGTTCAGCGAGGCAGGATGTCGGCGTCCCTCGCGAATTTCGAGATCGCCGCAACGAACACGCCCTCGTCTGCTTCCTTCTGGAGGGCGTGCAGCAGCGCGAAGAGTTTGAAGCCCACATCTTTCCCTGGGTGCGGCTCCCGGAACAGGTCCACGGCCGCAAGGAGTGTGTCGGCTTGACTCGACAGCCCGACCTCGCGCAACGCGGCGGCGAAGCCGGGCGCCTCGTCGACGGACGAAGTCAAGAAGTCGTCCAACCGTTCAGCGTGTCGCAGCTCGCCGTCAAACCGATCGACCAGGTATGCGAGCCGGTAGGCTCTCGGCCACGTCGCGACGCGCTCCGGCTCGTGTTTCGTCGCGTGGCGTAGCTGGTCGCTCAAGCACTGGAGTCTCTCTTCATCGGGGAGGAGCGGCACCGCGGCGCGCACCCACATCAGCAAGTCGCGCGTGCCCGCGACGTACGCGTCTACCTCCCGCGTGTACCCTTCGCGGTCCCCGAACTCGCGCCCGAGCGCTTTGGCCTTCGCCGAGAACGCGTCGTCGTACGCTGCTTTCCCGGCCAGAAAGTCAGCGGGATAGGACGAGGCGGCGAACATTGCGATGGCACGGGCGAAGATGTCAGCCCGGCGAGCGAATCCGGCTGCGACAAGCGCGCCCTGCACCGCGTCGGCGTAGTCAACACCGAGGTAGCAAAAAGTGTGCAGCCCGTCGTGGGGGCCTGGGCCCCAAAAGAACAAGAGCCATTCAAGCCACACGAGCTGCTGCGATACGGGCGGTAGAGCCGCAAGTTTGCTGAGCGTTGCCGTCTCCAGCGCCCGCCCTTCGACCGTGTGGCTTGGCGCACTTAGCCGGAGGCCTCGGGCGCGCTCCAGCGCCTGAGTGAACGGCCGGGTGACGCCATCGACCGCGAGCCGAAGAGGTAGGACCGAAAGCTCGGGGAGATCCACGGGCGAGAGCCTACTTAGGCTTCCCGCTGCGAACAAATCCGGGGTGCATGGGGCATGTCGGCCACGATGAGCAAAGGCGCGTGGAGGTTCCAGGAGGCTGCTCTTCCGACAGGCTTAGTCCGCGCTCGGTACGCGGACCCGTCGGGCGACTAGTCGGTGAAAGGGGTCTCGGACGAGTGAGGCCCCCGCGGTCACGTAAAACGCCTTGGGATCGTTCAGGCACGCTGGAGGAGTCGTCCAGGCTGGCGGGCCTGGCATTCGCGCGCATCCTGTCGGGGTTGTCGCGGCATCACCCTGCAGCACCTGTATCGAGCGGAGAGACGAATGACAGCGTCACGGTCCTTCCGATGCTTACGCGGCTGCGTCGCCTCGGCCTTTCTCGCGTCGTGTGGGTTGCCGACCCGACCCGTCCGCGTATCGCGACGCTGCAGAGGGACTGATGGTCAAGGACGTGCGCGTCGGCAACGGGCTCATGGTCGTGTGCATTGCTGCGCGTCGAACAATCGTTCCGAACACTCAAATCCCGATCCGTGTGGTCACAGAGCGTGCGCGGCTCCTGCGCACGCTTTTTTGTGTGTTATCGATCGGTTACACCCACTTTCTCGCATCGCCTGCTGTCGAACCAGGGGCTAGGAGCGTTGACAACGTTGCCTCAGACTGGATGCGTCTTGTCCAAAGACCAACGACTTCGTCGCATAGGATCTGGAGTCGACGCACGGAGCCACCCTTATTCGCGATACTGTACGCGATGCCCGTGCCCGTCGGCGTGTACGTGTCGATAGGCGGGACCGTGCCCGCGAGGGCCTCGGCCTGGTTGATGTTGAAGCTCAGGTCCGCCGCGTTGCCCTCGTCTGCGCTGCCGGCCACGCTGCCCTGCGCACAGAGCTGCCCAACCAAGCCCAGCGCGCTGAAGTCGGGTACCGGAGTCAGACCCGGTCGGCGAGCTGCTGGCCCCGCTGCCTCCGCATGCCGCGACAAGAGGCATAGCCCCAATAAGCAACCGCAAGAACCCTCGGAACTGCATCGGACCGAGCTCTTCGAATCGGGCTGAGAATGGGCACGAATCGTCGCCCGAACTCGATCGAGGTGCAATCCTCAGCGCACTGCGCCGTCGCTCTCCCCATGGCGGACCGACGTCCGCCCCGGATAGCCACCCGGGCCGGGATACTCAGTTCTTTGATGTTAAGCAGTCGTATCGCTCGCGAGTACCCGTCCGCTGGCAGCGATTGCTACTCCCTGCTCACATCCACATCCGCATCTGCGGGCGGCTCGCAACAGTATCCGCGAATGCCCTGCCCCGCATCCTCGGTAGCGACCACGCATGCAGTCGAGGAATTCGGAGCGGCCGAGCCCGTGCAATAGACTTGACCGGAGAAGGTAGGGCACCCGAGAAGGTCGTCGAGGTTCGATCCGGGAAAGCAGACGTCGTCGGGGGCGCAACAATAGAGGTGTCCTCCAGTTACAGGGCCCGGAGTGAAGCATCGAGTCGACGCATCGACGGGCGGAGTGAGGGGATCGTCGCACGCGTACTCCGCGCCCGGAGCACGACACAGGACAAAGACACCCGACCAGGGCGTGCACGTGGGTGCGCAGCAGTACTCCGTCGTCCCCGAGTCGCTCTCCGACGCCATGGTGCAGCTTCCCGAAGGACTTGCATCGCCCTCGCATTCGTAGTGCGTCCCCGATACGCAGGGATTGGACGACGGGGCGCTGTATGACGACTGCAAACAACCCGAGACAGAGGGCCCAGACACGGTAGGCGATTCGTAGAGATATCCAGGATCGCCGCTTACGCACGTATCGGACTCGTTGTCGCAGTGAAGACCGCTATTGCAATAGGTGTTACATCCGTTGTCCTCGCACTTGCCGCCGAGCGTCCCGGGGTCGGGGTCTTGATGGCATGCGACTGTCCAGCTCACCTCACGCGACAGGAGAATGGCAAAGAGGATAGCTCTTCCGGGCCACAGTCTGTGTCTGCGCGGAGACACCGGCGACACGCACTGTGGTGGAACACACTCACGATTGGAATGCTTCGGAGCCATGCCGATGCGAAGTGCACGCGCGGTGCCAATCGAGCGCAACCGGGTAGGTGGGAGACGCGGGGTCTAGGGCGTCACCTGACAGTATCCGTGGTTTCCAAGTTCATGCCCGCAGGGCGGATCGTCCACTCAGGCCGCAACCGCAGTCAAGTCGGAGCCCATGGCGTTTGCGGCCGGAGACGTCGACGGGGACGGAATCCAGGACATGGCCGTGGTCAATATCGGCGACTCCACGGTGAGCGTCTACTCCAGCCGCAGCGGAGGCGCTGGCACGGACGACCCGACGGAGACAGCCCCTTTGCCGCGATCCTACCGAGGCAGCTTCCGCTGAAATGCGGGCACATCCCAGTCGTGTTCGAGGCTCGGGAAGGTGTCCTGGAGCGACCGCGACGGTCCGGCGAACTGGGTCTTGTCGGGCGGAGACGAACTGGTGCGGGAGGGCGGCCTTGCTCCGACGGAGCTCTCCTTGCCGTGAACATCCACGGAGGACATTGAGCGACGAGCGGCCGGAACTACGTCGGAATGTCGCGCCCCGTTCAAGGCAAGCGTCCGGGCCTGGGCTACCGGACCCGCATGGGACGTGGGTGTCGGCCTGTGTGCAACCGCGTCCTGGCCCGCATTTCGCTCGGCCGCATCGAATCCGGTGGCGATTACCGTGACCTTTACGCTTTCGCCGACGCTCTCGTCGATGCTCGCGCCAAAGATGATGTTGGCGTCCTCGTGCGCCTGCTCCTGCACGAGACTCGCGGCCTCCTGAATCTCCTTCATCTTCAGATCGGGTCCGCCCACGATATTGAGAAGCACGCCCGTCGCCCCGTCGACGCTGATGTCGTCGAGCAGCGGAGAGGCGATGGCCATCTCGGCCGCAATCCGAGCTCGATTCTGCCCCTTGGCGATGCCAGTGCCCATCAGCGCCGCCCCCATGTTGCTCATGACGGTCTTGACGTCCGCGAAATCGACGTTGACGATCCCGTTTTGCGTGATGAGGTCGCTGATTCCCTTGACGGCCTGAAAGAGCACTTCGTCGGCCTTGCGAAAGGCATCGACGAACGTGAGGTCATCGTCGCCGAGCAAGAGGAGCTTCTGATTGGGAATCGTGATGAGGGTGTCGACCTGCTCGGCAAGCGCAGCAAGCCCGAGCTCGGCACGTCGTGCGCGCTGACGACCTTCGAAGAGGAAAGGCTTGGTGACGACCCCGACCGTCAGAGCGCCTTCTTCGCGCGCAATCTGCGCGATGATTGGAGCCGCTCCGGTGCCAGTTCCGCCTCCCATGCCCGCGGTGACGAACACCATGTCGGCGCCGCCGATGAGCTCCTTGATCCTTTGGACGTCCTCGAGCGCCGCCTTGCGCCCCTTGTCGGGGTCCGCCCCGGCGCCGAGGCCACGCGTCACGTTGGCGCCAATGGGCAGCTTCGTCGGCGCTGCGCTCGTGTTGAGCGCCTGTGCATCCGTATTCACGACGATGAACTCGATGCCTTCCAGGCCGAGGTGGATCATCGTGCCCACGGCGTTGCCACCGGACCCGCCCACGCCGATCACCTTGATTCGCGCTTCGTACTGTTGCGTCTCGTCCGCAAACTCGATTGAAAAACTCATTGGCGTAGGCCCTCCGGCGGCTTGTCATCTTGCGAAGTCGCACTCGCGCCGCGAGCGAGGTCAGAATGCATCCTTGACCCAATCCAAGAACGCCCATTTCCTCGGACTTGGGATCTCTGCGGCAGGCACCATTCGCCCGCGCGCGGTGCCCCCAATCGCCCGCGCCGGCACGGACCGAGCCGCCGCTTCGGCGATGGCCTGTGCTCCATAGCGGACGAGTCCGACGCCCGTGGCGAACTCTGGGCCGCACACGAGCTGCGTAATCCCTTTGATGCCGATGGGCGTCGCGACGCGCACGGGCATTCCGAGGATTTCTTCGGCGAACTCCCTGGTTCCCGGGAGCAGAACGGAGCCGCCGGTGAGCACGGCGCCGGCGCTGAGCTGTTCCAGCATTCCGGTGTCCTCGATGCGCTTTCGCACGACGGCCAGGATCTCCTCGACCCGAGGTTCGATGATGTCGGCGAGCACACGGCGCGCGGTTCTCCGCGGCGCGTGACCGCCCACCCCCGGGACCTCGATCTCCTCGTCGTCAGCCACGAGGCGACCGAGCGCACAGCCGGAGAGGCGCTTGAGCCGATCGGCCTCCGCCACGGGCGTTCGCAACCCGGCCGCGATGTCACCTGTGATGTTGTTGCCACCGACTGGAATGACGCTCGTGTGAGCGATTCCCCCTTCGACGTAGAGAAGCAGGTCCGTCGTCCCGCCTCCGATGTCAATGACGGCGACGCCGATTTCCTTCTCGTCGTCGCTGAGCACGGCTTCGGAGCTGGCGAGCGGCTGGAGGACCACATCGGCCACGGCCAGATCGCATCGCTCCGCACACCGAACGACGTTCTGAACGCAGCTCGTGGCGGCCGTGACGAGGTTCACTTTGACGCCCAACCTCACGCCTGCCATTCCGATGGGATCGCGAATGCCGTCTTGGACGTCAACGGTGTATTCACTCGGGAGCACGTGAAGGATCTGGCGGTCGGCGTCGACCGGGATTGCCCTCGCCCCCTCGAGCACGCGTTCGACGTCGTCGCGAGTCACCTCACCCCCGGCGATCGCCGCGACACCGTCCGACGTCGACGAGCGCACGTGACTACCCCCGATCCCGGCGTACACGGTCCTGATCTCGACGCCCGCCATCGTCTGAGCGCTCTCGATGGCGTCCTTGATGGAGCGGACGGTCCAGTCGATGTTCGCGACGATTCCCTTCCGGAGCCCACGGCACGGCACCATCCCGACGCCGAGAATGGCCAGCCCGTCGTCGGCGACCTCGGCCACAACGGCGCACACCTTGGTCGTACCGATGTCGAGACCGACGACAATTTGGCCCTGAGCAGCTGCGGAGCTCATCCCGCTCGCCATCGCATGCTCGCTCGCGATGGGCCAAGTCTTGTGCAACGCATTTTTCGCGTCGAACGCGTAGCTCGAAGACGTTTTTTGCCTCGAGAGACATTCTCCGACAAGACGGTCACCGCGGAATTACAGCCTCACTTGATTCGAGCGCAGATCCCCCGCGCTCGTTTCGCCCGCGTTTTTCTTTGACGGATGTGCGTCGCCAGTCCAATTGCACATCATGTCGACGCAGTATTCCACCCGCCAATCTTCACGTGTGCGCCCCCTTCGGTTCATCTTCCTTGCCTTGCCTGTGGTCGTCGGATGTTTCGCCTCAACGACAGGGACTCCCGAGGGCGGACCACCGAGTTCGACGAACAACTCGGATGGGGCGACCGGCGCAAGCGGGCCCTCGGGTTGCACGCCATCCGGAGGGGCAACACCCCGGACAGCGCCGAATGGGTACTACACCAACGGCGCCTCGGTCTGCACTGCTCAGGGCGAAGCTCACGTCTTCCACGGTGTTGACCGTCCTTCGCTCGAGTTCTGCGCCGACTCGACGGACGTCAACTGCACGCACCTCACGCAGGACGACGTCAACCTCATGGCGAGTTGGGGATCGAATGTCATTCGCGTGGCGCTCGACCAGGATCACTGGCTATCCGGCAATGTCTGGATGTACGATCCCAACTACACTGAGGAGATTGACAAGGTCATTGCGTGGGCCGAGGCCGCGTGCATGGATGTCATTCTCGACCTTCACTGGTCGGACCAGGGAGATCTTACAGTCTCGCGCAGCGAAAAACAGGGGGCCGGCTACAGCAATCAGCAGCCGATGGCCGACGTCAACTCGATCGAGTTCTGGAAAGAAGTGGCGACTCGATACCGCGGGGATGGGCGTGTCCTCTTCGAACTCTACAACGAACCGCACGACATCCCATGGAACGTCTGGCTCAACGGCGGAACGGTCGGCACCGTCCAGTACGCCGGGATGCAGCAGCTCTACGACACGATTCGGAACGACGCGCATGCCGACAACATCGTGATTGCCGGCGGGGTCCAATGGGCCTTCGACCTCTCGGGAGTCGCGTCGAATCCATTGAATGGATACAACATCATGTATGCTTCGCACGTCTACAAGCAGAGCAATGACGTGCAGAGCGAGTGGCCGGCGAAATTTGGATATCTGGCCGAAAACAACGTGGCGCCGGTCATCCTGACGGAGTTCGGGGACGGCCCGCAGAATGACACCTGCACGGGAGACTGGGACACAGAAGTCATCCAATACGCAAATCCGTTGGGCATATCCTGGACTGCGTGGGGTTGGTACGTCCCGTATCCCACCACGGCGGAGAGCCTGTGCGCGTTTCCCGCGCTCATCTCGGACTGGAGCGGCACGCCAACCGTCCAGGGCGTGTCTGTCAAGACGGCGCTCGCAGCGTATCCTTCCGTCCAGTGCGTACAGTCACTGGATGATGGAGGGGCAAACGACGGAGCGAACGGGACCGACGGCAACGGCGACGCGAGCTCAGTTGACGGTGCTCTGGACTCTGCCAGCTCTGATGGCGGAGGCGCTGACGTCTCGACCGCGGACGCGACGAGCGGGGATGCGACACCCGCTGACGGGGCAATCGTCGACGCCACGATGACGACCGACGGAGCAAGCGACGCAGGGGATGGCGCGAGCGCCGCGGACGCCACCACGGGCGACGATGTCACGGCGGAAGACGGTGCTCCGGCGAATTCCCCGACCGACGGCGGAGACAGTGATTCCATCGTCGACGCCGGCGACGGTTCGAGCTCCGACGCCTCCACGACGGAGTGATCGCCAGCCAATCGAAATCCGGGCCGACCGTTCCAGAGGGAGACCAGTTGCCTCCCTCCGGAGGTCCTCATCCACCCTAACGTCTTCGCGTTCAGCAGGCGGCCTTTGCCCGCGACTTACCCAGAGGCCGCGTGCGCTGCAATCACGTCCGAGGTCACCACGTCCGACGTCACCACGTCCGAGACGACAGGCACCACGGGCGGCCACAGGCCAAAGGGGGCATCGGACGGAACGACACGGCGCGGCGTGCCCGCTCGATGCGTGACATTCCTGCTTGATCGGAGCGGATGGAGCGCTGCCCGCCCCTTCGCCTCACGGTTCGCTTCATTGACACGGTTTCTCGCGCCGGCCTATCATCCGCTCCTGGTCGCCTAATGCCTGCCGATGGCTCCTAAAGTCCTCGTATTCGAGAGCGATCCGGCCTTTGCCGACGAGCTCCGAAGCGAGCTTGGGTTGCTCGGCTGTGAGGTCACGGTAGTCGACGATGGCAACATCGGGTTGCAGCACGCATTTGCCGAGCGGCCCGATCTCATCCTGCTGTCTATCGAGCTGCCGCGCATGAACGGCTTCTCGGTCTGCAATAGGGTCAAGAAGGACCCGAACCTCAAAGACGTTCCGCTCATCATCATGTCGAGCGAGTCGAGCGAGGAGACGTTCGAACAACACAAGAAGCTTCGAACCCGCGCGGAAGACTACGTCCGCAAGCCGGTCGCCTTCGGCGAGCTCCTGGAACGGATTCAAGCGTATTATCCTCTCGGGCATCATCCGACGTCCGAGGCGGACATCGTAATCGACGACGAGATCGAGCTCGGAATGTCGGACTACGAAGACGAGGAAGTCCTCAACGAGGAGACGACCAAGGCAAACCGTCGCTTGGAGATGCCGAGTCGATCGGTCGACGCCGACGTAGAGGCGTTTGCCGAGTCGGCGTTCGGGCGAATGACGCGATCCGACCTCGCCACGGTACCCCAAGAGCGCGAGGTCCCTGCGGACGGTGCCACCGCGTCGGAGGTCGAACACTTGCGCCAGGCGCTCGCCGCGGCGGAGGAACGCATCGGCGCCATGACACGTCAACTCGAGATCGCTCATGACGATTTCGAGAAGCTGCGCGAACAGGGAGAGCTGGCGGAAAACCTGGCCGCCGACCTGGCCGATGCCCGCTCCGAGATCGAAGTCTTGCGTCAGGCAGCGCAGGACTCTGCTGGGACGCTACGGCAACTCGCCGAGGCAAAGCTCGAGATCGAGAGATTGCAGATCGAAGCGACGGACGCGGGGCGCCTCGCGCGCGAGGTCGACGAGCTTCGAAGCAAGCTGACGACCAGCCTGCGCCCAGGCGCCATCTCGAGTCGAGAGTTTCTCGACCTACGAGAAGCGCTAAACCACAAGGACAAGGAGATCCTCAATCTTCGGGAGCTCGTTTCGCGAAAAGACAAGGAGATCATGGAGTCCCAGGATCGGGCCCTCGTCTCCGAACGGGCGCGAGCCGATCTCGATGGACGTCTGCTCACGTCCGAGCGCGAGCTTGCCGAGTTGCGTGAGCGCGCCGATGCGCTTGAAGCAGACTGCGAGCTCGCCAAGAAGGCTAGGGACGACTTCCGCGGTCGCCTCGAAAGGGCGGCTGGGGACGTCGAGGACAGGGACCGCCAGCTCGCAGCGCTGGCCCAGCGCCACACCCAGGATGTTGAGGCGCAGCAAGCGACCGTAGCGTCCTTGCGCGCCGAGCACGAGACGGCGCTGGCGAATGAACGCGAAGCCAGGGCAAGAGCAGAGGACGAAGCCAACGAACGCCTTCGGGCAGAACTGGCGAGCGCGCGTTCGGAACATGAGACGGCTATCGCGAGCCTGCGCTCCGAATACGAACGAGGGCACGCGAAACTTCGCTCGGAACACGATGCCGCGATTGCGTCCGCCCTTGAGAAGGCCGCACAGGACAGCGAAGACGCGCGCGCCCGCGAAGCGGCACATCTCCGCCAGCAGCATGCCAACGAGGAGGCCGCGCTTCGACACGCCCAGGACCAGGCCATCGAGGCCCTGCGCCGCGAAGCCGCGGAGGCAGCGCGGCACGCCACGGAGGCTCGCGAGGAGGACGTCGCCGCCGTGCGGCGCGACGCAGAGGCTCGGCTAGCGCAAGCGTTGTCCGAAGCCAATCGCCACGAAGTTGCCGCCGTCGAGGCGGTGCGCCGCGAATTCGATGAACACATGGCGGCACTTCAATCAGGATTCGAACGCGAGATAGGAGCCGCTCGCGACCAGATTGCTCAGCTGGACGCGGAAGGAGCGAAACTGCGTGCAAGCCTAACCGAGGCTCATGAGCGCGTTGGTCGCCTCGACATGGACGCTGCCGCCCTGAGGAGCGAGCTCGCGACGATGCGCGACGCGAAGGCATCGGCTGATGCGGCTCATGCCGCGGCGTTGAGTGAGGTTGAGGGACGATTGGCAGAAGCCTCTGGGCACAGCGCACAGGCCGAGAACACGATCGTCGAACTCCGCGCGACGATAGGTTCCTTGGAGGGACGCCTCGCCGGCACGCTCGCCGAGATCGACTCCGTCCGCCAGCAGCAAGCCGAAGCCGCGAGCCGCGCAGACCGAGCTCGTGCGAAATGGGACGCGGATAGACAGTCCCTCGATCGCGCAAAAGATGCCCTGGCTGCGGCCCTCCTTCAAATTGAGGAAGCCGAAGGACGAACAGCTTAGGCGGCGCTGTAGCCGCCACCCGCCCCCGGGGAAATGCTATCGTCCCGCGCTCCGAACCTTATGGCTCCGCGCGTCCTCGTCGTCGACGACAGTCCGACCATACGCAAGGTGGTGAGCGCCGTGCTTCAAAGGCATGGGTACGATCCCATCGTGGCGGTCGATGGCCAGGCAGCGCTGGAGCTTCTCCACGACTCGGCCAACGCAGCGGCGATCGATCTGGTCCTGGTCGACTTTGTCATGCCGCGAATGAACGGCTTTCAGCTCTGTAGAGCGCTGCGCCGGGACCCTCAGCTTCGCACGACGCCGATCGTGCTCATGAGCGCGAAGTCGGACCGGATTCGCGAGCACTTCGTCCAGCAGACCGGGGCCATCGACGCGATCACCAAGCCGTTCGATGCTCACGCCCTCGTCGCTGTGGTCGAGAACGCCATTCGGCGGTCCGAACAGTGGGCTGGGCGAAGCGACGTCGCCTTGGATCCGTCCTTCCCGAGCGACCCCGAGCAATTGGACGCACGCGTCCCATCCGAGTCCGCGATTCAAGTGACCGCCGTACACTCGGCCCTCGAAGGCGACCTCGGAGTCATTCCAATCGGCGCCGTCTTGCAATTGCTCCAGGTCGAATCGCTGGGGGGCGTTCTGGTCGCAACCGACGGCACCACCGAAGTCAGCATCTCGATTCGCGACGGCCTCATCGATTTGGTGCAGGCAAGCGGCGCCGGACACGAGTTTCGCCTCGGACGCTATTTCGTGGAGAATGGGCTCGTCACGCCCGACGACATTGATCGACTTCTTCGCCCCGACCCGCCGCCGCTATCCACGACGACCGAGCACGAACCGTCGCGAATTCCGTCCAACGCACCCCAGCGACGACTCCTCGGCGATGTCCTCGTGGATGCGGGACGCGTCACTCGAGATCAGCTCTCGCTCGCCCTCGTCCGACAGTCGAGCGAACTCGTATACGACCTATTGCGCTGGCCTCGCGGGCGCTTCGAGTTTCGACGCCTGCCACTCCCTGCCCTCGCAGAAAGCGCGAGACTGGGGCTCCCGGTCGCATCCGTCGTGATGGAGGGCTTTCGTCGCGTCGACGAGTGGCGGGTGGTCGAAGCAGGCCTCGGCAGCTTCGACGCCGTCCTTCAGCAAGATCCGGCGGCCGTTCAAACGGCAACTCTCGAGCGCCTATCGCAGGCCGAGCGGCGCTTGCTCGAAACTGTGGACGGAGAGCGAACCGTGCGCGAAATTGTCGAATTCAGCCACATGTCGAGCTTCGACGCGTGCAAAATCCTCTTTCAGCTCCTCGAGGCGCGCCTCGTCCGTCGACGTGTCTTGTAGGGTGAATCCGCCTCCCTCACGGCCGTCCGGCGGCGTCGGCGGCTCCGAACTCTACGACCCCTGGCACGGACACCGCGACCGATGGCTCCCACGAATCCCCGAGAAACGTGCGCCATTGAAACGTGTAACGTCCGCGCAGCAGAGACGTCAGGGTCACCCGCGATCCAGGCGCTGCCCAGGCCACCGGCGCACCATCCAGCCACGCCACCCGCAGTTCGTCGCTCGAGTTGACGAGTGTAAGTCCGGATTCCGCCGGCAGAGAGTCGACAGCGCTCCCACGTACCCATTGAACGTCCACCGGACTGGATCGGAACGCTGCCAGGTCCGACTTCGCGACGAGAGCATCGCCCGCCGAGAAAGGAGGCGCCGTGACCTCGAACGTCGCAAGGGCGGGCGGAACTGCCAGGTCTTGCGCGACGAGGTCGACGCGGCGCGCGACAGACACGACGTCGAAGGTAAGCGCACCCTGGGTGGTCCAGTGAATTTCGGTGTGCAGCGGAACTTCGTCCAGGCCGCATGCTTGAGTCGACGGGGGAGTGCTCATGAGTTCAAGCAGCATCCGGCACACGAGTGAGCCTCCTTCGCCCAGGTCACGCAACACTCCGAGTTCAAGCGTTGCCCAAGCGGCTCGCGTCGAGATATCCACTCTGTGGGTCCGGAGATTGAGTCGCCGAACTCCGTCGCCGCCCACATGGACCTCCGCTGGCGAGAGTGGCGCGATGTCCAATCGACGTTCGCCGAGCAGTGCTCGAAGCGTTCCGGCTTCTACCACGCGATACGAGTCTTCGCCGGGCCAGAGCACGATGTGTCCATACCTGTCGACTCGGGACCGCAACTCTGCACCGGCCGGCAAGACGAATGCGCCGGATAGCACGAAACGCGCGCGCGTTTGAGACAAGGTGATCGTGACCCGTGGCTCGCCTTTTCGTCGAACCGACTCGATGACCGCCGCATTGACCTCCGGCGCCCGCGGAGGCCCGGGGCCCTCACCTGTCCGAATCGTGGCCTGCAACACGTAGCCGCTGAGGTCCCTCGAATCGCGCGATGCATCCCTGAGGGACAGTTCGCGGCTTGGCTCGCGTGGCAGATCCGGGCCCTCGATGGGGCGGTCGCCCCGCAGCGGCTCGGGCGGCTTTCCACTCCGTAGGCCACCACTCGACGACGGAGGAGGAGTCGCGGGCGACACGTTGGCCAGAGGGGCCGGTTCGGCCTTCGCCTGCGGGCTGCGGGGAGCGTCGACAGGCTCACTCGGTCCGCCCCGGCACGAAACGGTGGCGATCACGAGGACGCACAGGGCACGAGTCCGCTCGATGAACTGCTCTCGATACGGGGAAATGCGGTGCACGAGAACCTTTGGCCTTGGAGCCCGCCGCCGAGATGCCAAGAGCTCGGCGAAGCGGCGAGCCGTATGCTACTCCAGACGTTCGACGCATGCCGCAGCGGGACCACTACGAGGTCCTCGGAGTCCGGCGAGATGCCGCACCCGAGGAGATCAAGAGTGCTTTCAAGAGACTCGCAGTCGCGAACCACCCGGACCAGAATCCTGGCGACCCGGGAGCCCACGAGCGCTTTCGAGAGATCAACCTAGCGTATCAGGTTTTGTCGAACACGGACCGCCGGGCGAACTATGACAAGTTCGGTCATCGGGCGGAACAGCCAGGGTCGCCATTCGCCTCGGGCGGGCCATTTCCGGGGGGGTTCGTCGACATCAGCGAGATCGCGGTGGACGGGATTCTCGGCGATTTGCTTGGCGTCTTTGGAGTAGGTCGTGGAGACAAAGGGGAGCTGAAACGCGATTTGGAGCTGGCGTTCGAAGAGGCGGCCTTCGGCTGCGAGAAGTCAGTGCGCTACGAGCACATCGTCACCTGCCCGACGTGCCGAGGGTCTGGGGCGGCCGTCGGGACGTCGCCGGAGTCGTGCGCTGCGTGCGGAGGCCGTGGTCGCGTGCGTTTTCAGCAAGCGTTCCTCCCCATTGCCGTCGAGCGCTCCTGTTCGCGCTGCCACGGAACGGGCAAGACCGTCAAGAACTCGTGCAGCACCTGCCGCGGCCGCGGCGTGGCGGCAGCGACGGACACGATCCGAGTGTCGATCCCGCCCGGAGTGGACAAAGGTTCGACGAAACTCGTAAGCGGCGCAGGAAATCGCCCGCGGCCGGACAAGCCCCCAGGGGACCTTGAGTTCACGATCGTCATTCGGCCCCATCCGTTCTTTCGGCGCGACGGTGACGATGTGGTGTGCGGGGTTCCCATTGCGTTCACGCAGGCCGCTCTCGGCGGTGAAGTCGAGATTCCAACTCTCGACGGAAGGGGCAAGCTTCGCATCCCGGCGGGGACGCAACCTGGCACTGTATTGCGAATTCGCGGCAAAGGGATTCCACATCGGGCGGGCCTTGGACGAGGCGACCAGCGCGTAGAGATTGGCGTCGAAGTACCGGAGAATCTCACGCCTTCCCAGCGCCAGATCATCGAAGAACTAGCCAAGGAGCTCGGCGAGGACGTGCAACCTCAGCGCCGATCGTTCATTGGAAAGCTTCGGGATCTGTTCGGTTGACTGTCGAATCCGCGTGCGCGCGCGATGACGTCGGCAATGCACGCGAGATTTCGGACGCCGTCGACCACGACGCCCGGTGCCCCAAGCTCCTCGTCCACGGCTCGAGCGATTCCGTCCTCGGAATCGGAAAGCCCCGCGCGCGTCTCGAGCCGCCGAATGGCGTCGCGCGATGCAAGAAGATCCCCTCCAACGCGAAACTTCCCGCTGGAGTCAGGCCCTGCCCCGAGGACGCCGATGGCCTCGTCTCGCGTCGCTGTCCACGGCAGCTCGATCATTGGAGCGGGTACTGGACAGGCGAGAACCGACGATTCCGACACGGCTTCAAGTGGCACCGTGTTGGTTCCGTGGGCGTAGCTCTCGACGATCGCTTGGGCGACGGAGATCGGGTCGAGTTCGTGGCCCGCGATGGCTTCGAGAGTCGTTGGCAGACGGCCACGAGACGAGGCCATCGGTCCCGGTGCGATCGGCACCGACACCGCGACGAAGGCCTCGAACAGCGTGCGTCCTGTGGAGGCATCGTGTCCAAAGCCAACCCAAGCGGCCGGACGGTGGGCTGCAGCCACCCAATCTCGACCAAAGTAGTACGCCCCCGAAGTGAACCGGGTCAGCGCACGGAGCAACGGACGGACCGAACGATTGACGATGCGACGTGAATCCGATCCGTATAGAACCCCTGGACGCGTCATGGAGAGCGCGACGTGAATGGTGCCGGGACCGACATGAACCGATGGACCACCCGATCCCCGACGGGCGAGCCGCGTCCCCTCCGGGAACCCGGTGGCCCGCACGAATGCCCCGACAATGGTCGCGTGGTCCGTTGCGACAGCCACCCACAATTCGGCACCAATGCGCAACGGGCGATCAAGCGCACAGTAAGAGTGCGCGGCAAGCGACGCGGCGGAGTGTTCGCCGATCGCGAAGATGCCGAGGGTGGGCTCCATTCAAACCGTATAGAATGGGGTCGGCATGAGGTGCTGGCCACAAGTGAAGCTGGAGAGCCTTTGAGCGGACGCGTTCTCGTTCCGTCCCGTTTGCGTTCGGCCACGAGTCTCGAGGCTACGGGCTGGGCGATTCGATCGGTCGCGGCCGCAGGGCCAGCAACCAGCGGTCCCTGGCTGGTTTCGACAGTGGGGTTTGCAACAATCGGCCGCTCTTGCCGCAACCGTTATCGCATTGCGGGCTCTGCGGCCGCATCGCAGGCGAGCACTGCTGGCGCTTTACGACTACCGGCGGCGCAGGTACAACCGCTTACCAATTCTCCAGGCTCTTGAGGCGTCAATGGTCAACTCCCAGATGGTGATGTACGAGGAGGAGTTCAATCAGATCCAGACCGTGGTGACGCGTCTGGTTCGTGATGCGAACGCCAAGGTCGTCTTCATCGTCGACAAGAACGGCCAGCTGATTGCTGCGGCTGGTGACGTCGACAACGTCGACACGACAAGTCTGGCATCGCTCACTGCCGGCAACATCGCCGCGACAGGCGGAATGGCGAAGCTGTTGAAGGAACAGGAATTCGCTACACAGTTTCACGAAGGCGAGCGCGCGAACATCCACATCCAGCTCGTGGGCAACCGCGTCATCTTGGTCGTCATCTTCGACACGAAGTCGAGTCTCGGGCTCGTAAGGCTACGCGTGAAAAAGGCGAGCGAAGAACTAAATACGATTTTCGAGAACCTGCTCAAGAAAGTCCACGAGCCCGGCGCCGATTCTCCGTTCGCAGAGATAACCGACGAGGATATCGACAATCTCTTCAACGACTAGAGGGGATTGCAGGCTGCCGATGAGCTTCATCAACTACATGGCCCGGGAGATCAACTGCAAGCTCGTGTACTACGGGCCCGGTCTTTGCGGAAAGACGACGAATCTGCAATATATATACGATCGGACGAATCCCGAGCATAAAGGCAAGATGATTTCGCTTGCGACCGAGACGGAGCGAACGCTCTTCTTCGACTTCCTGCCATTGTCGCTCGGCGAAATCCGAGGATTCAAAACACGGTTTCACCTGTACACGGTCCCCGGCCAGGTGTTCTACGATGCATCGCGCAAGCTCATCCTCAAGGGCGTGGATGGCGTCATCTTCGTCGCCGATTCTCAAGTCGAGCGCACGGAAGCAAACGAAGAGTCGATGGAGAACCTGCGCACGAACCTCGCCGAGCAGGGCTACGCGCTCGAGAAGCTCCCGTTCGTAATCCAGTACAATAAGCGGGACCTGCCGAACGTGGCGACGACCGAGGAGCTTCGCACGCTACTCAACAAGATGAGTGTGCCGGACTTCGACGCCGTCGCGAGAACCGGGGTCGGAGTGTTCGACACGCTCAAGGCAGTCGCCAAACTTGTCCTGACGGAACTTCGCAAGGGCGGAGGCTAGAAAGATCGGTGTGCTTCGGTCGAAACCGAGCGAGGCCGGCGGCGAGTCGCCCGGAGCCTGCATCCCGTAGGCGCGCCGCGCTCGACGCCGGGATCGCGAAGGGATCGGCCAACAGCACCCTACTTCTAGGCCTGGCAGTAGACCCGACGCCGCCGACCCTTGTCTTTGGCCTTGAGCTTGGCGCGATAGCGGCGGGTCTTCGTGCGGTTTGCTTTGCGTGGCTTCTTTGACAGCGCGATATACATAGCGGCGGGAGCTTACGATGAACGTTCGCCTTGTGCACGAGTTCCGTTTCGAGGCTGCGCACCGACTTCCAACGGTGCCCGAGGGACACAAGTGTGCCCGTCTTCACGGTCACAGCTATCGGATCGAAGTGGCGGTGCGCGGTCCGGTCGACGAAAATACCGGATGGTTGCTGGATTTCCAGCGTCTTTTCGACGCGTGGAAGCCTCTTCACGACGCAATCGACCACCGATACCTGAACGAAATCGAGGGGCTCCACAATCCCACGAGCGAAGTCGTCGCTCGCTGGATTTGGCTTCACCTGAGGCCGGCGCTCCCTGAGCTTGTCCGGGTGGTGGTGTGCGAAACGTGCGAGGCGCGCTGCGAATACGACGGAGACTGAGAGAGGAGTCCCGCAGCCTAGGTCTGCGCTTCGCGGACTCGCGCCTCGAGGTCGAGGTAGAAGCTCACGAGATCGCGCTCGCGGTGTCCCATAGAGAGGAAGCGATACACGCGCCCGATCGGCCAGCATCGCGTCCCCGGCGGAACCAACATCGCCCAATATCCGGGCTCGGTCGTAGCAATGTCGGCCCATTCGGCTCCGAGGGCGCGGGCGATAATCTCACTCAGCAACGCGCCGTGCCGATGAAGCTCGACCTCGACCGCGGGATCCGTCAGGGTCGCGCCTGCGTAGCGCTGCATCAAATGCCGCTGCATCGCGTCGACCGCCAGAACGTTGCACCGAAGGGTAGCCCCGTACCACAGGCGGTAGTCACGGCCGACCGAGCGCGCCAAGCGCGTCATGGCCGTGCGCGCCTGAACCGCCGTGGTCGGCCACTGTCCCACGGGTAGAGCCTCCTCGACCGCACCGAGTGGCAGAGCGAGCCCTTCGACCAGCTCGGGCTCATAGCGAGGAGCCGCTCGCAACCGCGGACGAGGTCTGGGCTCGGCCGGAGGAGGGACTGCCGCCATGGGCGGGAGAGAGGCTCCTGGTGGGGCCATTCGGGGTGCCCGAGCCGCAGGATCTTCTTGCGCCCCGACCGGAAACGGGTTCGGCGATCGAGAGGGATGTGCCACGAAGTCTGGGCCGCGAGCACGTTCCCGCTGCCCGAATGGCTCCCTCTCGCGCATGTCGACCCGGGCGGCGGAAGGATGGGGAGCGGAAGAATGAGCCGACCGGGCCGTGGCATCGAGAATCTCGAGCGCGATCATCCGCACGCTCTCGGCCGCTCCTCCGTCGTCCGCGAGGCGACGAGCGTGGACGCGTGCCCGTTCCTCGTCGCCCGCAGCGAGCCACGCTCGAGCGGCCCCGAGCTCGGCCTCGTGAAACCGTCGATCGTCCTGAGCGAGCGAGGAAAACGCTTCGGCCACCGTCGCAGGAGCCTCATCGCCACGAAGAAGCGAGGCGCGTGCCCTCAGATATTTCGTTTCCGACGTGGGTCCGTGCAGGAGCTCGATCCGGTCCAGCACGTCCATCACCCCATCGGTCCGCCCGCTTGCGAGCTCTTGCTCTACCGACCAGAGTTCCGCATCCGAAAGGCGCGAACCGGTCGTTGCGCCGATGGCCAGCGTCGCCTCGAACCGCGCAAGGCGCGCACGCAAACCCGGGCCAACGTCGGCCCGACCTCGCTCGCGGACGCGTGTCAGCAGCACCTCCGCCCGCCGCCGTTCTTCGTCTGGCGGCGCCGGTGCCGACGGCCGATCGGGCGACAGCCGTCCAAGGAGCCGCGGAAGGCTGCGCATAGACGAGAATGTCACGCGATGATGCGTCCGCTGTCCGGGTCGCCCTCCACGCGTTGCATTCGCGGTCGACATGAACACGGCTGTGGTCCCAGAGACTTCGTCGAGCGCCGCAGCGAGATGAAGAGCTTGCAGCGCCGACACAGCCGACGCCATGCCAAGAGCGGTCGCGAGCTCCGCAAGGTCCAGCCACATACCCTCGTACAGCCGGGTGCGCGCGTTGAACACCGATCCATCGAACAGTTCGCATGGACCGAGCTGGCCCGATGCGCAGAGAGCCCGTACGGCGTTCGTTCGCGCAAAGGAAGCGGCCACTTCCGGAGACAGGGCGCTGGCGGCTTCCTGAGCCAGCTTCGGAGTTGCACCCGCCTTCGCCAGGCGCGACATGGCGTCACGCGCCGTTGTCATGTACCCGGTTTCACGAACGAGAACCGGGTCAGTAGCGCGAAGAACGATCTCCCGAGCATCGAACAGGACATACTCGGTGAGGAGTGCTCCGTCGTCGCACCGGACTACGACGCGCTCCCCGAGGCGTAACCAGGTGGATGTGCTTAGAATATCGGAGGAGACGCCCATCGGTTGGCTCAGCGAGACCGCGCAGCCTCGAGCTTACCTCCCTTCACAGCAAGGTTGAGCGAGAATGAAGCCTGCTCCGTCCGCGTATCGGTCGTCAAGAACATGCCGGGAGTCCGTCGGGCTTCTTGCTCCTGCGAAAAGCCCGACGGACTCCTAGACGCAAACGGCGCCTCGACGCTCGAATTCCCTTGCGCGAGCGCCGGATCCTAGGGACGCTAGATGTTGGGTATCGGGACGCGAGCGAATGGCAGACCGGCGACAGTGTCGACGAATACAGGCGCCGCTGTATGTGCGACCGGCAGGGGTTCGGCTTCTCTCGAGACAGCGCCATCCGGTCGACATCAGCCTGGGAGGCGTCCGCATATTCAGCGACGATTCAGTCAAGGTCGGCGAGCTCCTCAAGTTGGAGTTCTTCCTCCCGGATGAGGAACCAGCCACGTATACAGCCGAAGTCGTTTGGGTCGAACCCCTCGGACCCAACGACCCTGCCCGGTTCGATGTCGGGCTCAAGTTCGTGGAACTCGCGCCGGATGGCCTGCGCCTTCTCATGAGCGTGCTCGGGCCACCCGAGGACTCGCCAGGTAAAGGTTGAGACTGCCATCGAGTCCCGCCTGGGTCTTAACCTGGCGTAACCTGGCATAACCTGGCATAACCTGGAACGAGAGCGCGCTCAGCCAAGCAGCCGCGTCAGGGGCAGCGGTCTCTTGTCATCAGGTCCGGGGGCGGCAGTAACGCTGGATCCTCGTTTGAGGGATGCGCAAATTCGGCGCGTCGAGTGCGTTCCAGCCCTCGACGGAGCGCCATCTCATGCTAATCGATCCATTGGTTCTTCCGGGATAGAATCCGAACTCGCTCATATCGCCGTTACCAGCATCCAACACGATACCCCTCACCGTTAGGTGCGCATTCGGGCCTCCCATGTCGAAGCAGACGATCCAGAATCTGAACCTCGTCGGGGATTGCGTCCTGCTCGTCGTCGCGTCCGCCGTGGCGACGCGGGTTCTAGGGACGCCCCTCTGGCACTGGATGGTGTTCTTCGGAATGTCGGCCGGATCGCTGTTCGTTTGGGCGCTCGGCGGGCGCCTGCTGCATCACTATGACGTCTGGAATGGTCGGCGAATCGGAGGCGATGTTCTCCTCACGGCGCTTCTTCTCGCAGGCCTTCTGTCAACCATGGCCATACTTCGGATTTTTGTCCCGCGGTACGGCCAGGGCAGCGATCTCGGTCACTTTGCGGTCGTAGCCGTCCCATCGATTCTTTGGCTGAGGCTGACGACTAGCTGGCTCAGGAGACTGGATCGGCCGGTCGAACACGTTCTCATCCTGGGCGTCGGCCCGCTCGCGCGTCACACCGGGCTTGAGATATGCGATCGGGGAGATCATCGGAGAGTGCTCGGCTACGTCAACTTTGCGGACGAACCTGTCCACGATCGTTTGCCCGCCGACATCATGGGAGCCGCCACCGATCTCGAGGCGCTTCTCAAGAAGCACGTCGTGAGCGAGGTCTATCTCGCGAGCAATCACGATTCCCATCGAACCGAGATCCAGGAGGCGATTCGAGTCCTCGAAAAATTCGGAATTCCGTTCGCCATTCCAGCGTGTGGCTACAGATTTGCGCGCGCCCGACCGGAGCACGAGAAAGCGATTCCAGACGGCTACGTCCATTATCTCAGCGTTCAACACAAGCCTGTCCAACTTGCGATCAAACGGCTGTTTGACATCGCGGCGTCGGGGACAGCGTTGGTGTTGCTGGCACCGCTTCTCGTCATGGTCTCCATTCTCATCAAGTTGACCTCGCGGGGGCCGCTCTTTTTCAAGCAGACTCGCGTCGGACAGCACGGGCGACAGTTTCACATGCTCAAGTTTCGCTCGATGGTTGTGAACGCCGAAGCCCTAAAGGCCAAGCTCATCGCCCAGAACGAGCAGGCGGGGCCCGTGTTCAAGATGAAGCGCGACCCGCGGATCACCACCATTGGTCGCTTCATTCGAAAGTTCAGCATCGACGAGCTCCCGCAGCTAGTCAACGTGCTGCGCGGCGAAATGAGCATCGTGGGACCCCGTCCCCCGATTCCTTCCGAAGTAGCAAAATACGAAGCGTGGCAGCGGCGTCGACTGTCCGTTCGTCCTGGGCTGACGTGTGTTTGGCAAGTCAGCGGACGGAACGAAATCTCCTTCGAGGAATGGATGTATTTGGATATGCAATACATCGACCATTGGAGTTTGGCGCAGGACTTTCAGCTCATCTTGAAGACGGTCCCCGTCGTCCTCTCCGGAAAAGGGGCGAGCTGACGGGTGGAGGCAACACGGCTCATATTGCTCGTCGACGACCACCCGACCCAGCGCGAGGCTATCAGGCGGTGCCTGGTCGAGCGATCGTTCCGAGTGGAGTGCGCGATGGACTACCACGGCGCCGTCAAACTGCTCGAGAGGTGCCGTCCCGATCTCGTGTGCCTTGATATCGCGTTGCCCCGAGAGTCCGGCCTCGAGTTGTGCGAACACATTCGAAAGAACCAGCTGTTCGCGTTCGTACCGATTCTCGTCATGAGTGATCGCTGCCTGCCGGAGGATATGGCGAACGCGGAAGAGGCGGGAGCCAACGCGTTTCTAAAGAAGCCCTTCAAGCGGGACAAGTTGCTCAAGTACGTGAGCCGGCTTCTCGATGGACCCTACGTGAGTCGTCCAAGCGTTCGCCGGCTTCGCCGTAGTGACGCGCCTTAGATATTCGTCGCCCCTCGTTCCCGACACCCAGCTTCCCGACGCAGCATCGACGGTTCTTCGGCCACGCCTAGCAGTTGCTCTGCTGCCCCCCATCCATTCCCATGCGTTTCCTCGACATCCCCCTCCTCGCGACAGCGCTGCCCGTGCTCACCTGCACGGGCTATCTGTTCACCCTCACGATCTTGTCTGCGCGGACGGATCCGCCGCCCCATCCCGAGCCCCGCCTGCGCTTCGATATCGTCGTGCCGGCCCACAACGAAGAGCAGGGAATCGCTACGACCATCGCGAACCTGCGCCAGCTCGATTACCCGGCAGAACTGGTTCGAATCATCGTTGTGGCCGACAATTGCACCGACGATACGGCGGTGCGAGCTCGCAAAGCCGGCGCCCGGGTCCTCGTGCGAGACGACACGACGAGGCAAGGCAAAGGCTACGCGCTTGAGTTCGCGTTCGCGCAGTTGGTCGACGAAGCCGTGGCAGACGCCGTCGTTGTCGTGGACGCCGACAGCCAGGTATCCGCCAACTTCCTTCGCGCGTTCTCGGCGCGGTTCGAACGCGGCGCGCCGGCGGTTCAAGTCCGATACGGCGTGCGTAATCGCGACGCATCATGGCGCACGCGCCTGATGAGCATAGCGTTCGCGACGTTTCACGATCTCAGATCTCTAGGGCGGGAGCGCCTCGGGCTATCCTGTGGTCTTCGTGGCAATGGTATGGGGTTTCTGCGTGAAGTTCTGAGGGAAGTCCCGCACGACGCCTTCTCGATCGTAGAGGACATCGAGTACGGCATTGCGCTCGCCAGAAAAGGCCACCGAATTTGGTACGTCGACGAAGCCGACGTGGTTGGCGACATGGCTGCATCCGAGGGGGCCTCCCGGTCCCAGCGTCAACGCTGGGAAGGCGGGCGCTGGAAGCTTGCGAAGAAACACGGACTTCGCCTGTTTCGCGAGGCGATTCGCAACCGCGACCGCGCTCTCTTCGACGTGGCCGTCGACGTGATCGTCCCGCCGCTCTCCACCATTGTGATCGCGTCACTCGCCGGCACGTTGGCCAGTGGCATCGCCGTCGCATCAGGCACCGCCAGTCCCATCGTGCTTGTGCCGTGGGGCGCCTCCCTGTTGATGTTGGGCGTCTACGTTGTGCGAGGCGTCGTGCTTTCCGGCACCGGCCTTCGGGGATTCGTCGATCTCGCGGCCGCGCCCGCCTACATCGCATGGAAGATCGCCTTTGCGCGTAGCAATGCAAAGGCAACTGAGTGGATCCGCACGACGCGTCCGGCGGAGGAGCGCGCGTGACCCCTTCGACATCGATCGTGAAAGGGCACTCGAGCCTGGCGACAGATGTGCGCTTGCAGCGGCTATGGCTTGCCGCACAACAGCGAAGCTGGCGCTCCGTCGCTATCGTGAGCTCGGGACCCAATGTCCCCACGCTCGACACCGCCCACATGTTTGCAAGAATCGCGTGGTGGTACGCGGGAGAGCCGACTGCGGTCATTGACCTACGCTTTCTGAGTTTGCGCCTCCTCGATCACCAGATCGCGGACATACGACAACAAGTCGCCGCGGGAGATCGCGTCTTCGTTGCGGTGCGATCCCAAGCCGAAAACCCGACCGCCGTTCCGATCGCTCAAGCCGTTGACGCCGTCGTCCTCGGAGTCGTTCTTGGCGCCACGACGGTTCGCGCGGCGCAGGCCACCATCGATGCCGTTGGCCGAGAGCGTTTCCTCGGAGCTGTCCTCGTGCAGCCGGAGAGGCCCTCCCAGAGATTGGACGGACCACCGAGATGAACGGTGAGCCGTCCGCCGCCATCCGAAAGCGAATTCGCGTCGGGAATCTGCCTATCGACTGCTTGACCTTCGAAGAAGCCCTCGACGCAATCGAAAGTCTCGTCGTCTCGCGTCAAGGCGGATCGGTGTTCACGCCCAACATCGATCACGTCGTCCTGTATTCCGAGGATTCTCGTTTTCGGGCCGCGTACGAGTGCGCGAGTCTTTCCCTCGCCGACGGAATGCCAGTCCTGTGGTCCTCGCGCCTGCTTGGTACGCCCCTTCCTGCGAAGATCTCCGGGGCCGATCTTGTCGTGCCCCTCGCAGACAGGGCAAGCGCCCGCGGTTGGCGCGTTGCCCTGCTCGGTGGCGCGCCAGGAGTCCCCGAAGCGGCCGCGCGCAAGCTGGAATCCATGTTTCCGAACATTCAAATCGTCGCCACCTTGTCGCCGACCATCGCCATCGGCGACCCACCGGCATTCCGAGACCCGCTGCTCAAGATTCTCCGCGAATCGGAACCCGAAGTCATTTTCATAGCGCTCGGAGCCCCAAAGCAAGAGTTGTTCATCGCCGAGGTCCAGCCCGCGTTGCGACCTTCGGTCCTCCTCGGAGTCGGAGCTTCTCTCGACTTCCTTGCGGGTACTGCACGTCGCGCGCCCCCATGGATGTCAAATAACGGACTCGAATGGGCATACCGGCTGGCACGCGAACCCGGACGAATGTGGAAGCGCTACCTGCTACGGGATCCGAAGTTCGCATGGATCCTAGCGAAGTCGATGTGGCCGAAGAGGGATTAGTATGAAAAGGGTTCGCTGGGGGATCTTTGGTACTGGAACGGTGGCCGGCCACTTCGCTTCGGCGCTTACGCTGGTCCGCAATGCCGATCTTTATGCGGTCGCATCGAGGTCGGGCGATCGCGCTCGATCGTTTGCAGGGGACTTCGGAATCAAGCGCGCCTACGGCGCCTATGAAGAGCTTGTGGACGACGACCGGGTGGACATCGTCTACGTCGCGACTCCCAACACTATCCACAAGCAGCTCGCCGTCCTCGCGCTGGAACACGGGAAGGCAGTATTGTGCGAGAAGCCATTTGCGACGAATGCCGAGGAAGCTCGCACCATCTCGGACGTCGCTCGGCGGAGTGGCCGCTTCTGCATGGAAGGCATGTGGATGCGCTTTGTTCCACTCATGCGAGAATTGACCAACCTCGTGCGTCGTAAGACCATCGGACCCTTGCGACTCGTGACAGCGGCCATTGGCTATCCGTGCGGCTTCGATGCCACGAGCCGACTCTTCGATCCTCGTCTCGGCGGCGGCGTGATGCTCGATCTCGGCATTTATGCGCTGTCTTTCGCGTTTCAATTTCTCGGGCGGCCGTCGGATGTCGTGGCCCGCGCCGTGGTGGGTGCAAGTGGAGTGGATGAGCAAGCGTCAGTGCTTCTTGGGTATCCGAGCGAGGCTCAGGCTCTCCTCTCTGCGAGCTTTCGTTGCCGACTGTCCAACTCAGCGACGATCCACGGAACCGACGGGCTGATTCGCGTCGCGGAACCTCTCTATTGTCCAGAAACTGCGACGCTCGCGCGAACTTCGGAGGCCAGCGCCCGCGGTGCCGGCTCGCACCGTTCACGTCTCGACCGGATCAAGCACTATCCGCTCATCCGGGATGTCGCTAGCCGGGTTCGTCGGGCACGCTTCGAGACGGCGATCTGCCACCGACGGCTCGGCAACGGATATGCGCACGAGGCGCTCGAGGTAATGCGATGCCTGGATGAGGGCGCTCGTGAGAGCCCGATCATGCCGCTCGACGAATCGGTGGCCATCATGGAGGTCATGGACCAGATTCGTTCACAGTGGAATCACGGAACGAGAGGCCAGGATTCTTGATGCGCCTCGCCATCGTCGGATGCGGCTTCGTAGCCGATTTCTACGCGAAGACTCTCACGAATCATCCCGACCTGGAACTCGTCGGGGTGTTCGACCGTGACGCGCACCGAACCCATGGCTTTGCTGCGCGCTGCCGCGTCCGTGAATACGCTTCCCTCGAGGAACTCTGCCGAGATTCGCGTGTGGATATCGTTCTCAACCTCACGAACCCGGCGAGCCACTACGAAGTATCGAAGACCGCCCTAGCAGCGCGCAAACACGTTTACTCTGAGAAACCTCTCAGTACGACGTTCGCGGAAGCCGAGGAACTCGTCGATATCGCGGCACGAGGCGGGCTCGAGCTTTCATCTGCACCGTGCAGCGTTCTCGGCGAGTCAGCTCAAACGCTGTGGAAGGCACTCCGCGAGCAACGCATCGGGACCGTCCGACTCGCATACGCTGAACTCGACGATGGACCCATTCATCTCATGGGGTACAAGAAGTGGAGGAGTGATTCTGGGACACCTTGGCCTTACAAGGACGAGTTCGAAGTGGGCTGCACGCTTGAACACGCTGGCTACTACGTGACCTGGCTCGTAGCGTTTTTCGGCCCAGCGAAGACGGTCACATCGTTCGCCGCACTGACAGTGCGCGACAAGGGGGTCGCTCTCGACCGCCAGACGGAGGATTTCACCGTGGCCTGCATCGAGTTCGCGGGGGGAATCGTCGCGCGCGTCACATGCAGCATTTTTGGTTCTCACGACCACACGCTTCGAATCTTCGGGGATCGCGGTATCTTGAGTGTCGACGATTGCTGGGACTACGCCTCTCCCGTACGACTTCACGAGCGGACGAAGCTAGGAATCAAGGTAGAGAAGTATCCCCGCGCCGCCGAGATGCTAGGGCTTGGACCCCGGAAGCTGCCGATGGTGCGGAAACCATCGTTCGCCTTCCGTACTCGCGGCGGCGCCAATCGAATGGACTTCGCCCGCGGAGTCGCTGAAATGGCAGCGGCCATCCAAGAGCACCGGGCGAATCGTCTGTCTGCCCGTTTTGGACTCCACGTCAACGAGATCGTGCTCGCGATCCAGAACCCACGTGAGATGGGGTCGCCACGGCGGCTCGTCTCGACATTCGAACCGATCGCACCGGCCGCCTGGGCTCGCTGAGAAATTGGTCCACCTAGGGAAGTCGCCCGGCGTCCCTTCCGCGACCCGAGTCTGCAACACCTGCATCGAGCAGTGGTGGCGCTGCCACGTCGGTCGGCTCCGTGCCTGGAAGAAAGTACTCCGTCATCACATCCGGATCGTCGGCGTATGGCAGCGCACCGGTGCGCTTGTCAATCGTCGCCGTCACAACCCCTGGCGGGCGCGAGAAGTCCACGCGCGGCTTCCCTTCGGTCGCTACCTTCATGAATGCGATCCACGGCGGTAGCGCGGTGACCGCCCCTTGCTCAGAGCTTCCAAGCCATCGACCGTCGTCGTACCCGATCCAAGTGACGGCCACGAGATCTGGCGAGTACCCGGCGAACCAGGTGTCCTTCGGTCCGTTGGTCGTCCCCGTCTTGCCAGCGAGCGCGCGTCCGAGCGACCGTGCGCGCGCGGCGGTGCCATGGTCGATGACGCTCGTCAGCACGCTGGTCATCAGAAATGCTTCCGACTCGTCCATGATTCGTCGTGGGGGCGCTGGTGCCGGAAGCGGCAGGTCCTGTCCATCGGGACCTACGATGCGCAAGACGAGCTTGGGCTCCTCGTACACGCCACCTGCGGCGAACGTCGCATACGCACCAGCCAACTCGATCGGCCGAAGCTCGTAGCTGCCAAGCGCCACCGAAAGGTCCGCCTTCATCGGCGACTCGATGCCAAGTGCCTTCGCCCACGCGACCACGTTCGCCGGACCGACATCTCGCAGGACCCGGACTGCGGCTACGTTGACACTGTTGGCGACCGCTTCCCGAAGGCGGAGCGGGTCATGTCCCTGCCACCCCTCGAAGTTCGTCGGCTTGTAGCCTCCCTCGAACACCTCGGGTGCGGGGTCGATGAGAGACGCGGCCGTGAACTTGCGAGAATGGAGCGCGTAGGAATAGACGATCGGCTTGAAGGTGGACCCTGGCTGGCGTTTCGCATGCATCGCACGGTCGAGGCCTCCAGGCGTCCCTTCGAAGCTTCCGACGAGCGCCACGATCTGCCTCGTCCGCGCGTCGAGAGCCACGAGCGCTCCTTCAGGTCCCGACTCCAGCCGCAAGTCGAGCTTGGCCTGGAGATCGTCACTCGGCGCGGACACCAGGCTAACGCGAACAGGGGCGCCCGCGGGAGCGAACTCACTCGCCAACATGCGAGCCTGGTTGTAGCGCGGAAAGTCACTGAGCCTGACCATCCCAGTTCGCGAGCCCACCCGTACGTCAAGAGTCCCCGCCGTATCGTCAGTGCCTACAACAACGCCCACGAGGATCCTGTGCTGATCAAAACTTGGGCTCCCTTCAAACGGAACGAGCGCGTCGCGTCCGGTCGGCGCGTGCCCCTTCTTGTCCGGCCGCGGAGGCGGCCGCAATGCGCCATCGAGGCCGTGACGCTTGTCGTAGGCAAGAAGCGAATCCCTGACGGCCTTGCGCGCCACCGCCTGAAGCGTCGCATCTATCGAGGTCGTCACTGTGAACCCACCGAGCCGAGCCTGCTCGGGCTCGATCTTGTACAGGACGGCCTTTGCCAATTCGACGGCCTCTGGAGCAACACCGCTCACCGACTCAGAGATCTGCCCCAAGGCCACGGGCTGCGACTTCGCCAGCGTCCACGCGGCATCGGACAAGAACCCTTTGGCATGCATCTGGTCGAGCACGTAGGCACGCCGCATGAGAGCAGCGGTCATGTTCGTGCGCGGATGGAACTCGTGCGGATTGGCGATGCGACCGACGATGAGCGCGGCCTCGGCGATGCTCAGAGACCGAGCGCTCTTGCCAAAGTCGTCCCGCGCTGCCTCTTCAATGCCGTAGCGGCCACGACCGAAGTAGATGTTGTTGAGGTAAAGATCCAGGATGTCATCTTTGGAGAGTTCGCGCTCGAGGCGACGCGCCAAAAGGGCTTCGCGAATCTTGCGAGCAAACGTGCGCTCGTTCGTGCCGAGAAGCAGATTCTTGACCACCTGTTGCGTAATTGTCGATCCGCCCTGGCGCGTAGTCCGCGCCCGCAGGTTGATAAAGAACGCCCGCGCGATGCCCACATAGTTCAGACCCTCGTGCTCGTAGAAGTCCGCGTCCTCGGCCGCGAGGGCCGCAAGCTTGACGTGCGCCGGGAGCGAGTCGATCGGGACCACGGTCCGGCGCTGGGTGTAGAGTTCAGCCAGAATCGTAGTTCCGTCGCGCGCGAGAATGCGCGTCACCTGGGGCGCATGGTACGTCTTGAGTTCCAGAACACTCGGAAGACCGGCCTCGTAGTGGCGAACGAGAACCGCTGCAGCGCCGATTGCAGCGGCGGTCAGCGCGACGAACGCCGCAGCAAGCCACAGCAACCACTGGAGGAGGCGCATCCACGTGCTCTTGCCCTTAAAATGGGTCCCGATCGGAGTCCCGAGACGACGCACTCGACCCACGGAGTTGCCCAGCGAACTGCCGTACAGCCTCTTCTCCTGATCCATCTGCCTCGCCGATGTACTGAGGAACCGCTACCGATTCCAGCGCTGGCCACGTCATCAGGGCGAGGCCGTGGTAATGCTTGATGGCACGTGTACCATGTCCCGAGGAGAGATCGCGCTCGTAGTCTTCGTCTTCGCCCTCGTCTGGGCTGCAGGGGCTCTGCCCCGCTTGGGTGACCGCCTCGGCGCGTTTTGGGATGGGCACTCACGCCGTCCCCGTAACGGAGACTGAATCGTGGACTACGATTCCTTGGTCGGCCGCGGAATTGAGCGCAGCACAGGTCGGATGGTGTTCATCTGCGATGCGACGCCAGATTCCAGGGTCATGCGCGACGCGTTGGTCGCCGCAGGGTACGCAGTTTTGGACGTTGCTCTTTCGAACCTCGTGGCACGGGCCGACATCGAACGTCCGCGCGTTATCTTGATCGATGCGGATGCGGACGGCGCGCTCGACGTCGTGGCTCAATTGCGCGACTCGCTGCTGGACACCGACGACATTCACGTTCTCTTCGCTTCGAATCCGGACGGGGTCCTCGCAAGTGCCGACGAGGCGCGGCACCATGAAGGGAGCGGAATGTACGTGCGGCCGATCGACGTGCCCGCACTCGTCTGCCAAGTCGGAAACTTGTTGGGCCTGCCACCCGATCCCGCTGGCCCCGCAAGCTCCGCGAGCCGGACGACGCCGCCTTCGACGACACTAACCAGTCCGCACGTCACTCGGTTAACCGGCGCCCCCCCCTCGCTGCCACCGCCCAGCATGCGTTCTGCCGCGAGCTTTGGTCCCGGTCAAGACCCAGCCGTTCCATCACGTGTGCCAACGATATCTGAGTCCTCCGCGTACCCCGCGCTCTCGCAGACGCGAAGATTTTCGCCTGCCGAGGTCAGCCCGGAACTGCGAGCGCTCCTGGCCGAAGCAGAGGAGGGCATGCAGGATCCAGGTGAGTACCGCTCTTCCACTCCCTCGCCTGAAGAGGAAATTGAGTCCGTCTTGCCTGCCGAATTGCTGGCTGCGCTCGATGAGCCAATCGAGGAGGACGACGCAGAAGACGAACTCGTTGGGTGGCTGCGTGCGGAAGGGACGAGCCAGTCACCGGAAAGGGGTTCCACGGGTAGCCACGATATCGGTGCTCCTTCGGAGGAGACGTCGCAAGTCGGTCAACCCCTCGATAGCGGTCCGAATCCGTCCTCGCTCGGCACGAACCCACCGCGAACATCGGACAAGACGACCGAAGTCCCCGCCCAGCCTCTGCAAGGTGACATCGACCAGGAGCCAACGCTTCCGCCGACCGGCGATCTTGACGTGTTCGGCCCCACTCGGTCCCGCGAGCTCTTTCCGCCGGCTGTTCAGCGCGAGGCCATAGTCGGCGTTATCGCACGAGCAATCGCCTACCGAGCGACCGGGACTATGGCGTTTACGAGAACAGACGGAGTGCGCCGCATCACGTTCCGCGAGGGCGATCTCGTCGCGGCGACATCGACTGCACCTGACGAATCCTTGGTGGCTTTTCTCGGGATTCGCGGCGATTTGCCACGCGAAACGCTACGACGCTTGGGCAGTCGCTTTCCCGCCTGTGGCCGGCATGCCGGAGCCGCGCTGGTGGCACGTGGATACTTGCGCCACGATCAGATGTGGCCCACTCTTCGAGCCCACGCAGAATGGCTGCTCGGGCGTGTCTTCGAGCTTCCGGACGCGAGGCTCTCGGTGGAGTCCGAGCTGGACGCCAGGTCCTCTGGAGAACCGAGTGTGTTCGGCGGATCTTCGGGGGCGGCAGTCTTCGTCGATGTCGTCCGCCGAGTCACTTCTCCCGCAGACGCCGTGGCCCGTCTCGGAGGTCCCGACGCGCGCGTCGCCGCCGGAGATGCGCCTGGATTGCTCGAGGAATGTGCCCTCGACCCGTCGGACCTCGATCTCGTTCGCGCCTCGATCGGGCGCTCTCTTGACGACGCATTGGGAAAGGCACCCGAAGCCGGCATCGCCGCGGTGCTCTTGGCTCTCGTTCAGATGGGCGTCTTCACGATCCACGCGGCCGCCAACGCCAACGTCGCTCCGTCGACCTCGGACGACGGGGCGCTCGACGACCATGCGCTCAGAGAGCGGATACGCGCGCGTCTCCAGCTCGTGGAAGAGGGTGACTATTTCGCGCTGCTCGGCGTTCCACGGAACGCCACAGGGTACGAGATACGACGCGCGTTTCTCGAACTACGTCGCGCGTTCGAACCATCCAGGGTGTCGGCATCGACCCTCGCCGATCTCTACGACGATCTGCGGACCATCGTGGCGGTTCTCGAGGAAGCGTACGACGTTCTCAAAGACTCGGCCCAACGCGAGCGATATCGGCGTGCGATCGAGATGCCGGGAGTTTAGCTTCTGAGGTTCTAGGCTCCGCCCAAACGACAACGTGACCGTTACGCACGCCCACCAATGCAACAGAGCCCGCGTCGAGCGCGCCCTGAAGGATCATCTCCGCGATGGGGGCCTCGACGAGACGGGCAATCGTTCGACGCATTGGGCGCGCACCGAGCGCAGCGTCGAATCCTCCGCACTCGAGCATTGCATCGACAGCGCCATCTCGGACTTCGATCGAGACGCCCCGGGCCTTGACGAGCTCTTCGCTCAGCGCGCGGAGCATGCGACACGCGACCTCGGCCACGTCGGCACGCGTGAGAGGACCAAAGGCGATCACCTCGTCGATGCGATTGTAGAGCTCCGCCGGAAGCTCAGCGCGCGCGGCCCCGACGAGAGCTTCGTCGTACGCACAATCCTCGGCAGCCACCTGCGCTCCGAATCCGATGGGTTGCCGCGTCACCGCGGGCTCAATGTCGGCACCCAGATTCGACGTCATCGCGATGACCACGTTGGAGAAGTCGACCGTTCGTCCGCGCCCGTCCGTCATCCGTCCTTCATCGAACACTTGCAAGAACGCCTCGAGCACGTCGCGGTGTGCCTTCTCGATCTCATCGAGCAGAAGCACCTGATAGGGCCGGCGACGGACCGCTTCGGTGAGCTGGCCCCCCGCATCGTGCCCGACGTATCCTGGGGGCGCGCCGACGAGTCTTGCGACCGCGTGAGCTTCAGCGTATTCGGACATGTCGAGGCGAGTCATCGAGTGCGGTGAATGAAATAGGCACTCGGCAATCGCCTTGGCTGTCTCGGTCTTTCCAACACCCGTTGGACCGAGGAAGAGGAAGGTGCCGATCGGTCGACGAACCCGACACCCGGTGGCGCTGCGTCGGAGCACTTTCGCGATGCGTCCCAGGGCAGCCGCATGACCGACCACACGCTCCGCGAGAATCGCCTCCACTCGAAGCATCCGCGCGGAGTCCGTTTCCAGAAGACGTTCGACGGGGACACCCGCCGCCGCACTCATAACATCAGCCACGTGTCCCCGCCCCACCTCCGACTCGCCGCGGCGCCGAGCCTTGGCACCGGCGAGGTCGAGCACGTTGACCGCCTTATCTGGGAGCATTCCCTCAGGCACGTAACGACTCGTCCATGCAACCGATGCCAACACCGCGTCCGAAGAGAAACGCACCGAATGATGGCGCTCAAACACGGGGAGCACGCGCTCCATCGCCACGAGGGCTTCGTCCGGCGCCAGCTCGGACACCTCGACCACAGCCATCGCCCGCCAAAGCGTGGCATCCGCTAGAACGACGCGGCGGTATTCCTCCGGTGTCGTCGCACCGATGCACGCCAGCTGCCCTCGCGTCAGCACACCCCGAAGCTCGACTGCGAGCTCGTCGTCCCCCGACAGGACCGAATGGAATTCATCGAGGAACAGAACGACCGGGCGCCCCACGCGGCGGATCTCCGCCTTGATGCCACCAACTCGCTCGGCGACCGCACCGCGCAGCCCTGTCCCGGCAACCAGCCCGGCGAGGTCGACTTCGATGACGATGCGGTCGTCGAGCGGTGCCGCCGCGCGATCGTCGGCGATGCGCTGCGCGAGTCCCCGTACGATGCTCGTCTTGCCCACGCCTGCGGGACCGACGAGGCACGGACAGTTGCCGCACCGCTTGGCTAGGATGTCTAGCGTTTGGTCGATCTCCGCTTCACGACCGAATACAGGGTCGAGTTCGCCACGCGCAGCCGCAAGAGTGAGGTTTCTCCCGAGGGCTGACAGGACTGGAAACCGCTTTGGATCAAGTTCGAACCGCCCGGCCGGCCGGGCCGATGGGCCCGCCGGGGCGACGGCGCGGGGACGCCGCTGACGTACGACCGCTGCCGATGCAGTCCGCGGTGCCACGGAAGGAGTCAGCGCCACCGATGGAACGGTCTGCGTCGGCGTCGGCGCCGCAGTACGCGGAAGCGCTGCGGAACGCGGAAGCGTGAGCTGAGCGGGCGCCGCCATCCTCCGCGCGCCCACCAGACCTAGCGCAACCTGCATGGAGGCGGCGCGCAGTTTGGCGACGTCCGAGCCGCATTGCATCACGGCGCGGTAGGCAGCCGTAGTGCGCTCTTGGCAAAGGGCAAAGAGAAGGTGCGCTCCGTGCGCCTCTCGAGAGGGTGAACGAGCCGCGAGCTCGCGCGCGCGCTGAATTGCGCGCGCCACGGCGTCGGGTTGATCGTCGGTGAACACGCGAGCCGCCTTGAGCAGCACGTCCGTGCCGAGCCGTCGTTCTCGGAGGAGCTCGGCCGCACTACCCGGCGCTGAAGCGATCGCCGCGAGAAGATGTCCCGTGGACAAACGCTCGCTTCGGCCCCTGGCCATTTCCTCCGCGAGCTTCCGCACCGCAGCCAGCTCCGAATCGCGGGCGCCGGTCATCGGCCCATCGCTCGCACGATAGAACGACTTGGGCCAAGTTCGTCTCGAAGTGGCTCCTCCGGGGGCGGAGATCAGGTCCCTTTTCGCCGGCGCCGAAGAAGCCATCGCACGACGAGCCAGATCGGTGCGCCCACGAGGATCGTGACGGGAAGGAGCACCCCTGCCGCCCGTATCGTCCCATTGACGATGGCTATCGAGACCACGATCACGTCGTGTCCTGCCTTGGTGACACTGTTGCCAAACCCAGGTCCGCTCACATCGATCGCCTCCACCCTCTGCACGAGGTGAACCGTAAACGTCGAGAGGCTGGTCTGATGCTCGAGAAACCTGCGGCGGCCTTCGGCGCGGTCGATTTCGGTTCGGACGTCGCCGAGCTTCTGCTGGACCTCCAGGATGTCGTGGACTGACTTGGCCTCCTTGAGGATCGCCATGTATTGGTCTTCGACAGCGCGCTGAGCCTTGAGGCGTGCTTCGACATCGACATACTCCGCGGTGACGTCCTGGCCCGTGACCTTCACGTCGAGGACGCGCTTGGCGAGAGCACGCACCGCTTGAAGAGTCGCATCGAAAGTCGTCGCAGGAACGCGGAAGACGACGGTCACGCTGACGTCCTCGTCATCCTCCACGCGGCGCGTCCGGACGGCCTCAGAGCTAACTACGAATCCACCTTTCGACTCGGCGATGCCCGCAACTTCCCCGCCCGCGGTCTCGGGCGCGTCGCTCTCGAGCGATAGTTCGGCGGTTCGGATGATCCGACGCCCCGGCTCCGACGCCTCGGACGATCTCGCTCCCGACTGCGGCTCCGCCTGAACAGCCTGGGCTGTCACGCCAGCGGGTTCCGGGGGAGGGGCGTGATTGACGGGACTCCCCTCGCAGGCGGTCGAGGAAAGCAGGATGACGAGGATTCCTGACACGAGACGGAGTCTCGGCCATGGTCCACCAAGCATTCGGCCCCCCGAGGAATTTGTGTAGTGCTGACGAGAACCTACCCCAATTTGACTTTGCATGAACACCCATCGACCCGCCACGGGCGTCGGTTGCGTCAGGCGAACTGCGTAAAGTACGGAATCGACGAAGCCAGCTCCCGAATCTTCTGACGCTGGGCGAGGAGCTCCGCTGTGGAATCCCAACGCCCCTCGATGAACTGACATCGCGGCCCTTCCGCAATCGCGAGTGGAACGACCACGCTGCCCGCCGCAATGGTTCTCGCCATGAGGTCGACCCGAAAAGCCGTCGCCGGACTCTGTCTGGAAATCGCCTGGAGAGCTGCCGCCGACGCCGCATCGACGACAACACACGGGATGCCTAGAGCGACGCAGTTTCCGTGGAAGATCTCCGCGAACGATTCCCCGACGATGGCACGGATTCCCCTTCCCCAACGGCGCAAAGCTTGGGGTGCATGCTCCCGCGAGGAACCACAGCCGAAGTTCTCGTTCACCAAGAGCACCTCGGCGCCTTCGAACTGCGGGTCGTCGAACGGATGGACTTTGCCTTGCGCACGGAGCGCCTTGCGGTCGTCTTCGAAGGCATGCCCTCCGAGACCGTCGAACACCACGCACTTGAGGAAGCGGGCCGGGATGATTCGGTCCGTATCGATATCGTTGCCAACCACGGGGATGCCACGACCTTCGATGACGATGCGTTTGCTGTCTTGCATGATGGCTTGTCCTCGGAATGAACCAGTTCCGTTCAACTGAGCTCGAACATCTGACGCGCGTCTACGACCTCTCCAGCAATGGCGGCGGCGGCAACCATCACGGGGCTCATGAGCAGCGTTCTACCCGTCGGCGATCCCTGCCGACCTTTGAAGTTCCTGTTCGATGACGACGCGCAGACTTCCCTGCCCGACAATTTGTCCGGGTTCATGGCTAAGCACATCGAACATCCGGCTTCGCGAAATTCGAAGCCGGCTTCGGCGAACAGCTTATCGTACCCCTTTTCGATCATGGCCCGTCTGATCGCTTGGGAGCCGGGGACGACCATGGCGCGGACACGATGGTTCACCTTCATGGCACGTCCGCGAAGCATGCGCGCTACTTCATCGAAGTCGGTCATGCGCCCATTCGTGCACGACCCGATGAACGCCACGTCGATGGGGGTGCCGGCAATTGGCTGCCCCGCGGAGAACGACATGTACGCGTAGGCCTCTTCGAGAGCCCCTCGCTCGCCCTCGGGGACTTCGGACGGCGATGGAATCCTGGCTCCCACGCCCACGGACTGGCCGGGCGTAATCCCCCACGTGACGATCGGCTCGATGGACTCGCCGCGGAAGGTCACCACGTCGTCATAGTGCGCCGTCGGATCGCTCCGAAGCGTCTCCCAGTCCCGCAGAGCGCGCGTCCATCCCTCGCCCTTCGGCGCATAGGGCCGCCCTTGAAGATATCGGAACGTGGTCTCATCCGGATTTACGTATCCAGAGCGAGCCCCTCCCTCGATGGCCATGTTGCAGACCGTCATGCGCTCGTCCATCGACATGTGCTCGATCACTTCGCCAGCATATTCGTAGGCATATCCAACTCCCGCCTTGACGCCGAGGGCTCCGATAATGTGCAGGGTGACATCTTTGGCATACACGCCAGGGCGCAGTTGCCCTGTCACCTCGATGCGTCGAACCTTGAGTTTGTCCATGGCGAGCGTCTGCGTGGCCAAGACATCCCGGACCTGCGACGTGCCGATTCCAAATGCGAGTGCGCCGAACGCGCCGTGCGTAGATGTGTGGGAGTCGCCGCAGCAGATGGTCATTCCAGGCTGGGTGAGACCGAGTTCGGGACCAATCACGTGCACGATGCCCTGTTCACCGCTTTCCGGAGCGAAGAAACGCAGTCCGTGACGCTTGGCGTTGCGCTCGAGCGTTGCCATCATCTCCTCGGCCAGCGAATCGGGGTAGGGCCGGAGCTGACCGTTGGTCGGAACGATATGGTCGACCGTGGCGAACGTGCGCTCCGGCATCAGCACGGGGATCTGCGCCTCATCGAGCATGCTAAATGCCTGGGGCGACGTGACCTCGTGAATGAGATGCAACCCCATGAGAAGCTGCACTTGTCCGGACGCCAGCGTGCCGACGGTGTGTCGGTCGAAGACCTTCTCGTACAACGATTTGCCCATCGCCTACTCCTTTTTCGAGATCATGGTCGCCCCGTATCGCTCCAGCCGTTCGATGATCACCTGGCTGAACTGCGTGAATGCGCGGAGGCCGGTCGCATCGAGCGTCAGCCAGAGCTCCTGGATCGCAGCCTCTCGGCTTGTGCGCAGGCGAGCCATGACACGGCGGCCCTCGGCCGTGAGCGAATAGCGCCGCTGACGACCGTCTCCCGCTGCGATCTCGGCTACGACGAGTCCTTTGTCGGAGAGCTGCCGCAGGATCTTCGACACCGCTGCCGGTGAACTGTCCCGACGCCGCGCAAAGAGGCTCGGCATGAAGTGCTCTGTCGCGATCTCCTCGAGGACGCCCCATTGCTGATCGGTCAGCCCGACCTCGGTTGCAAGCTGGACGCGGCGCTGCTGCGTGAGCTCCGTCAGGCGGGTCACGCACGCGATCGCGGCGTGCGCGTCCGCGACGGTCGGACTCTCGACGCGCTTGGGAGCCGTCCGTGCTACCACGCGGATATTATTAACCTTGGGTAACTAATGCGCAAGCTCAAAAGTTCCCCCCACGCTTGCCCCCCCCCGGGAAAAGGCTCTTCGGCGACAGATGTGTAGAAGTGCGAGGTCTCAAGCGGCTGCGAGGCGCCTCAATTCGACGCGCATCTCGTCGAAGCTCGGCGGCAGCCGTCCAAACGCTCGGCACAACAGAAAGAGGGCGTGATGCACTTCAGCATCATCAGGAGCTGCGAGCGATCCATCGAGGCGGTTTCTGTCGACCGCGAGCAGAGTAGCCGCGCGGAGCTTGTCGCCATCCGCATACGACAGATAGGCTCGAGCTTCATCCGACGAGACCGTGTCGAGACTGCAAACGCTCGGCTTCTTCTTTGCCATGCTACGTCCCTCTCGTCTTGTGCCCGCGGTCGTCGCTGCGCCGACACGCGAACGTCCTGGTGATGATACGTAGAGCAGCGGATATACGAGAGCGAGGGCACTTCCCGCGCTCCACACGTCATGTTCGGTTTTCAGCCGCCACCGACGACCCCCTCCGTGCGGGCGGTGGGCAGTCCGTCCCTGAAGGGTCCTCAAGAGGGCCTGCACCGCATCCCGCGCGTGAGATCCATAGGCCGAGAAACTGCGGCGCCCCTGCCGCCGACCGAGAGAAAAGCTCCCGACCGCTAACCGACCGCTGTGCTTGGAAGTCTTGGCTCGACCGGGCACTCGCCCTCCCACGGACCAGAACAGCCTAGACCTCGTTCCCGCTCGAGACCAAGCGATTTATTGAAGGGATAGCCACCGAATCATCGCGCAGCCTGCGTGCTGGGCGTAATCGATGCGCAGAGACCAGTCGACGCCGGTGGCAGGAAACGCACCTTCGACGGCATCCGGATCGGCAAACAGATGAATCGGTCCGGGACGAAACTGCTGCCTCACGAGCAATGCGAGAGCACGCCGGGACTGGTCCTCGAGGGCAGCAATTTCCGCGAGAGCGACGTTTGCCTTGCGAGCGACTTCGAGGGTTGCGATCGACGCTTCCGTCCGACTGCCCGCAGGCGTGAAGCGGGGCGAAACCACGGCACCGAAACCGAACGCGCCATCGGCGTCGAAGGGGGTATCGTCAGGCCCATACTGCAGCGCTCGATTGAATGCATTCCAGCCGAGACAGAAGTCCAGCGCAGCACGATTTGGGATACGGGGCCATAGGTCGGCCATCGTTTGGCACGTCCAGTGCTCCTCTCCCCAGTAGTATCGGCTTCCGAAGAATCGCCAGCCGGGCCCTACCAGGTAGGAGAGAGCACGCGCCGACGCCTCGAGATCCTGCGGGTCACCGCGCAGGGTGTGAGCTCTCGCCAACGCGAGCGCCGCCTCACCGGAGTAGAAGAGAAGTTGCTTGTCGACAGGGGCGTTCGCCCGTCTGTCGTAGAGGTGCATGAATTCGCCGTCCGATCGCTGCTGCGAGCGGAGAAATGCAGCGAGCTCGGGCACAAGGAGCCCGTATCCCGGATCGAGCTCGGTCCGCGCAATCTCGACGAAGGCGACGAGCGCCAGCCCGGATGAACCCACGTCGACGATGTCGTCGTTCCCGATGCAGCGATGGGCTCCACACGTCACCATCGCTTGGTCCCGCAAATAGCTCGCGGCACGCAAAGCGGCATAGGCAATCTCAGCGTCTTTGGAGAGTGATGCAGCCTGCGCCAGAAAGTACGTAGCCCCCGAATGACGTGGCCAGTCGTAGCCGCCAACACTGCGATTCGTGGGCGCATCGACGATGTAACGGAAGCGACCTTCTCCGGAAACTCCGCGGGCAAGAAAGCGGGCCGCCGCCAGGACCGAGTCACGAACCGTGTCCGGCATCAATGATTGGGGTGTCGCGCTCGGACCAGGCTTTGCTTTTGGAACGGTGCGCATGACACGGATTCGGCGAAGACTCCCGTGATCGCGCAACTCGGGCACCGTCGTATCGAGACGCTCAGCCAGACGTGCCAGCGCGGCCGGCACATTGAGACCGATAGTGAGCTGGAGCGAAGGGAAGGATATCCCTTTGTCGTAGGCCTGCTCCACGAGCAAATCATCGGGGGTCAAGTACGCGGTGCGTCCGCGCAACGTAGCTGCGATGCCGTCGCGTCCAGGCACGAACGACAGCGCAAGGGCCTCCTCGGGCCACGTCACCACGAGACTCTCCGCCACCACGGACTCATAAGCGAGCATGGCCTTCGGTCGTGCCGAGAGGACTGCATCGAGCCGATCGGTCCTTGCGCCCACGCGATCGACGAGGGAGCGATCGACCAGGCGACCGTCACACCACACGCTCGCGATTACGACGCGGGAATGTTCATCAACCTCGTGGAGCGCGAACGCCCCGTGCACGAGCACGCAGAGACACGTCGTCACGACGGCCCAGCCCACAAGGCAGCGCGCGAGACCCCTCGACGTCATGAACGTCGGCTTGTTTCGGGGTGAAGCCACACAAGCTCGAACAGGGGAAAGAGAATCAAGTAGGGCAATATGAGGGCTGCGGCGATGCCGAGCACGATCGCGCCACCTCGCCCAACCTGTCCGTAGACTCCACCAAGCCATGTCGCCGTGACGAGAAGTGTTGTAAAGGTCAGGAGGCCGAGCGCGAGAGCGATGGCACTTACTATCCGTGCCAACACAATGCGCCAGGATGCCCCGGCCAGGAGCCCAGCGCCAGCCACCCCCTGAAGAGCGGCCAGCATGGTGCTCGTCCAGTCCACCGGACCAACTCTCGTGGGCAAGAACACGAAAACCGCGACGAGAATGCCGACCCCGGTGAAGACATCGATCGCTCCGAAGACAAGATCCGCGCGCCGCGACATCATGATGGATTCGTGGGGTATCACGGGCTGGCCGACGAGCGCTACAGGAGCCACGCCTCAGCGGCCCACAAAGCGAATGTCGTCTCCCGCGCCGATCGCCCGGAAGAGCGTCCGCTTCGGAAAGGCGGCCTGAACGCACTCTGCGGTATCCGCCGATCGTTCAGCGGCAATGATCACGTCTTGGTTGGGGTATAGGTTGAGCGGTAGGTTTTCGGTGAGATCGAGCCAGTCGACGCCGGTGAACCCCGGCCGGAAGAGGACGATTGCATTGCGCAGATGTGCGCGCGCGATCGCGTCCGCTAGGGCAGCGTGACTTCGCAGGTGGGATGTGACTGTCGGCCATACGAGCGGTACGATGCCCATCCAGGCAGTTACGATGGAGAGGACCACGAGCGCGGCCGGAGAGCTTCGTTCGAATGCGAATCGGTGAGGAAGCTCCCGCGGTCCGTCTTTGATGCCGAGCGGTGCCAGAGCGAGGGCGCTGCCCACGGATAGGGGAACGATGATCGGAAGGAGATAGCGCGGTCCGTACCCCCAGTCTTGACCTCGGCCATAGTTGACCGACTCGTAATACCCAATGAACGCAAGAAATCCTACCGCAAATGCGGCGACGACCACCTGCGAGTGGCCGCGCACAAATGCCAGTCCAGCGAGTCCCAGCGGCACGGAGACTGGCCACCAGCAGTAGGCTCCTGTGGCCAGTGGAAGCGCGACTTTCCACTCGTTGGGTTCAGGGATGGAGTAAGTAAGCGTCAGCCACGGGTAGATGGTGGCGGCAAGCGAATACCCCGTCTTGAACCATACGCCGAGCTGCAGACGCAGAATGCACAGCACCAAGAGCGACACGAGCCCGAAAAGGCCGGCTGCCGCGGCACACGTTCGAAGATCGAGGCGCCTATTGACGATCGACGCCACGAAAGCCACGGTGATGCCGAGTCCGAGAAGGGCCCCGTCGGCGGGACGCGTGGCGAGCATCATTGCCGCTGCTCCACCGAGAAGCAGACCCCACCGCCATCGGAGTCGAGGGTCTGTTGCCGGACTCGACGCTTGCAGCAGCGCTTCCAGACTCCACGCGTAGAGTGCCGCGACGAAGACGTGCGGGTAGCGCGATCCGGCGTTGATGAGAGTCATCGTGCCGAGCCCCGCAAGCACCGCAGCCCACGTCCCCGATGCGCGGACGATTTCTGGAACCGCAGGCGCGTCTGTCCTGCCGTTGCCCCGTGCGACGCTCCGAGCGAGCCGAGCGATGCCGACGACCATCAGGCCGAAACTGAGGGGTCCCGATAGCCAGACGAGCCCCAGTCGCACCAAGGGCGCGATGAAGAACGGCCACCCCGGCGTGTACTGGGAGAATAGGTGGCCGGCGACCTCGAACACGTAAAAGCTTCTGAACGCATCTCCACATGGAGCAGCGCGCCCGTAGACGCGACCCTTGGCAAAGGCGGCTGCCTGATACGTGTATGCCCACTCGTCGGCGCTGGCGTCGCGTCGGCGCATCACAAAGACGCACACCATGCATGCGACCAACACGGCGAGCGCGAACGCTGACCAGTCGTGGGATCGATAGCTAGCCTCCTGAGCGTCCGGCGCGGTCGCAGAATCGTCGTCGCCAGCGCGAGCGCACAGCCCAACGACCACGCCCAGCCAAGCAAGATGAAGCGCGCAGAGCTCAAGCGAGGATTCGGAGACATGCCGTGATACGTACCAAAGCGCGACCTGAGCCCCGACACTCACGACCGCAATCCTCGGCTTCCTCGCAAGGACGGCGGACACGGTTCCGCACGTCGCGGCAAGGGTGAGTACGAGGCGCAGCGTGTCGACGGTCGCCGTGACGCCGACCAGGGCGGTCAGCGGCTCCAGGTCATAAGCGACGACCGCCAATGCAATCCCACCAACCATCGTTGCGCGCGCGGCGGTGGATCCATATCGGTAGAAGAGGACGATCGCCACCAGGAGGACTCCCGCCCCCCACTGAGCAAATGCAAATGATGCTGGGAAGTTGACCGTGTACGGCGTGTGCATGGCAGCCAACGAGTAGCACGGCCGCTCCCTGCGTTCCCACCGAGAACGGATGCTGCTATCACTGCATCCCGCTCACAAAGAGCGCGGGAAGAATGCCCGCTCCATACCCTGCGGCAAGTCCCACGAGGCCGGCATAGCCTAGGCATGCACATCCCATCGCCCCGGTGCAAAGGACTAAAGCGGACGCCGTGATCCAGAATAGGAATCGAGAATGTTTGCGCATGCCGACGACGCCGACGGCGAGTCCGGCACCTATGCCTCCGACGATGCACGCCGCCATGCAGGCCGACGTGCATCGGTCTCCGAGGCACAGGTGGCCGACATGCATCGTGGCGATCGTCAGCACGACAGGAAAGAAGCCGGCAGCAATGCCCGGAAGCACGGCCCGCTTCGGTTCGCGGCCGTACCACAGCGCGATAACGCCTGCGAAAAAGAGTCCGAGCCCGAACGGCGCACTGGCCACGGGCTTCCCGCCAAGCCAAGACGCAACCGTCGCGAGGACCAGTGCCGGAGCGAATCCGATGAGCGCTCGCCGCAATCGGCTCCATTCGTAGGCCACGCGAGCCCTGTGGCGAAGCTGGTCCAGGTCAATCGAGTCCATAAAGCCTCCGAAATACCTTCTGCAGACGTTCGAGCGCCCGTTTGCGGCGTTTGCGCAGTGTCGCGCCGCTCACTTCGGCCGCGCCGTCCCAATACGTCGCGCGAAGTACGTCTTGGTCTGCCTGCGTTAGCTCGCCCATGGCCATCACGGCGGCGGCCGAGAGTTGCCTCGTAATGAAGTCGTTCTCGGCCGCACCGCCGGTCACCTCGGGTCCCTCGTCTTCCTGAGTCTCACGGCGGCGCGACCGTGCGCGCTTCAATGTTCGACACTCCCAGCCCGCAATCGCCAGAGCCCAGGGCAGCGCCGGTCGCGCGGGATCGTAGTCGGACGCCCGCTCGAGGATCTTGGTCATGGCCTGCTGAGCGCCATCCGCGGCATCGGCCTCATTCATGAGCATTCCGCGGCAGAGCCGAAGCGTGGGCCCCCAAAGCAGATCGAAGACCGGACGGAACGCGGACCGATCTCCGTCGGCAAGCTGCTTCATTAGGTCGTCCAGCTTGGAAAGTTCTGGCAATGTCCGTGTTCCTTGATCGACGGGGATCGCCTCTGCTCATCTCGCGTGCTCGACAGAGCGCACACCGCAACTCTACGAGATGACAAGTGTGCCCTTGAGCATACCCATTCCGCACGAGAACGTGAGCGTGCGAGCCGTGTCCGTCGGGACGTGGATCTGAACCGGCGTATTGAGTGGCAGATCTTTCGTTACGTTGAGCTCTGTGAGCGTCACGCTTGTCGCGCAGGTCTCGTCGGTGAGGCGGATGAACTCGAGCATCACATGTTCGCCTTTCTTGATCGTGACCTTAGCCGGATTGAAACCGCTGCCATCGACGACGATCTTGACGACCTTGCCCGTGCCTTCGTGCCCGGCGGCGGACGCCATGCCGACACTCTCGTGAATCTCGGCCGCCGCCGCAGCCGTCGGCTCGGAGCGATTGCACGCGACGGCGGACAACGCGATCGAAGTCACCGACACGACAAGCGTCCCAACAATGGCTCTCTTGAACATGATGTCTTCTCCTGGATAATCCGTTGACTTCGAAGGTCAGGCTTCGAACGAAGTTTTCAATCGCCTCAGGCTGCGTGAGCGGGCACCCCCGCGCCTTCGGCGCTTGGCAGAGTGCCGCGCCGCTTCCAGAGCCTGTAGATCGCTGGGTAGACAACGAGCTCCATCACGAAGGACGTAACGAGGCCCCCGATCATCGGAGCGGCGATGCGCTTCATGACGTCCGCTCCGGCCGACATGGACCACATGATCGGAAGAAGGCCCGTGAATGCTGCTGCGACCGTCATCAGTTTCGGGCGCGCGCGCTTGACCGCTCCGTGCACAATCGCTTCATCGAGCTCGGCGAGCGTGGTCAGCTTCCCTGCGCGCTGGGCTTCATCGTACGAAAGGTCGAGAAAGAGCAGCATGAACACGCCGGTCTCAGCGTCGAGGCCCATCAGGGCGATCGTGCCAACCCACGCCGCAATCGAAACGTTGTACCCGAGCCAATAGAAGAGCCAAATCGCCCCAACCGCCGAAAAGGGTAAGGCCAGCATCACGACCGTCGCTTTGAAGGTCGAGCGCGTGTTGATGTAGAGAAGCACGAAGATGAGCGCGACCGTAATGGGAACGACGATCTTCAGAGTCTCCTTCACGCGCTGCATGTTTTCGTACTGCCCGCTCCACGACAGCGTGTAGCCAGGTCTTAGCCGCACCTTCGCGCTAACGAGTTTGCGGGCCTCAGCGACGTAGCCGCCAATGTCGCGACCAGCGACGTCGACATAGACATAGCCGGCGAGAAATCCATTTTCGTCGCGCAGCATCGATGGTCCCTGCAGGAGGCGAATGTCCGCGAGCTCATCGAGGGGCACCTGCGACCCGGAGGGGGTGGGCACTAGCACGCGACGCAGCCGGTCGATGTCGTCGCGGAGCTCGCGCGGGTAGCGCACGTTGATAGGGTACCGTTCGCGCCCTTCGATGGTGGTCGACACGTTCTCGCCACCGATCGCACTGTTGATGACGTCTTGCATTTGCGCAATCGTCAGACCGAAGCGCGCGAGCTGGTCGCGCCGTGGGTCGATGTCGACGAAGTATCCGCCGGCCGTGCGCTCTGCGTACACGCTGCGGGTCCCCGACACGCCCCGCAGCAGACTCTCGATCTGCTCTCCGACGCGCTCAATCTCTGCGGTGTCTGCCCCGAGCACCTTGATGCCGATCGGCGTGCGCACACCCGTTGTCAGCATGTCGATGCGCGCTTTGATGGGCATGGTCCATGCGTTGGTGACTCCCGGAATCTGTAACGCGCGGTCCATCTCGTCGACGAGCTCCTCCCACGAGATCCGATCCGGCCAGATGGGACGCACTGCAGGCTTCATCCATTCCGGCCAGGCCGAGTAGAAGCGCGCCTTCGGACGCCATTGCGCGGGAGGCTTGAGTACTACGGTCGTTTCCATCATCGAAAAGGGCGCGGGGTCGGTCGACGTATCCGCCCGGCCTGCCTTGCCGAATACTCGCTCGACCTCCGGGAATGTCTTGACGACGCGATCCTGGCTTTCGAGCAGGTCTTGCGCCGCGGCCACCGACAGCCCCGGCATCGTCGTCGGCATGTAGAGAATCGTCCCCTCGTTCAAGGGAGGCATGAACTCCTGACCGAGCTTGAAATACACGGGAATGCTGATTCCGACCACCGAGACAGCGAGGAGTACGATCGCCTTCGGATGCCTCAGCGCAAATCTGCACACCGGTTCATAGACGCGAAAAATCGTGCGGCTAATCGGATGCCTCTCCTCGGCATAGTAAGTGCCCACGGCAACCGTCGTGACCAGCGACGCGAGCCATCGCGGCCTGAATGCGAATGGGTCTACGCGCGCAAAGAGCATCCGCATGGCGGGGTCAAGCGTGATGGCCAGCAGAGCCGCGAGGGCCATAGCCAAGGTTTTGGAAAGGGCGAGCGGCTTGAAGAGCCGTCCTTCCTGGTCGACGAGGGCGAATATTGGCAGAAATGCAACGGCTATGACCAGAAGCGAGAAGAAGACCGACGGCCCGACTTCCTTGAGCGCCTCGAGCCGCACCTGGTGAAAATCGCGTTTTCGTCCCCCCTCTTGCCAAATGTGGATCTTGTTGTAGGCGTTTTCGACTTCCACGATAGCCCCGTCGACCAGGACACCGATGGAGATTGCGATTCCCGCGATCGACATGATGTTGACTGTCACGCCCATGAGCGAGAGTGGAATGAACGCCAGAAGCACGGCGACGGGGATCGTGAGAATGGGCACGATCGCGGACGGTATATGCCAGAGAAAGAGCAAGATGACGGCGGAGACCACGATCATCTCGACGGTGAGCTCGTGCTTGAGCGCGTCGATGGCGCGGTGGATCAATCCCGAGCGGTCGTAAGTGGGAACGATCTCGACGCCTTCGGGCAGATACGGTCGGATATCGTCGAGCTTGGCCGTCACGCTCGCGATGACATTGACAGCGTTTTCGCCGTGCCGCATCACGACGACACCGGCAACGGCGTCACCCAGGCCGTCCAAGTCCGATATCCCTCGGCGAATCTCGGGCCCGAGATCGACGCGGGCGACGTCTTCAAGGAGGACGGGCACGCCACCAGCGCCAACCTTCAGGACGACCTTACGGAGATCCTCGGGATTGCGCGCGTAGCCGCGACCCCGGACCATGTACTCGGCGCCGCTCCATTCCAGAAGACGGCCTCCCACCTCGTTGTTGGATTCCCGAATCGACGAGACGACCTTGTCGAGGGGTATTCCCAGGGATGCGAGCCGATTGGGGTCCACGGTCACTTGGTACTGCTTGACGAATCCGCCGATGGAAGCGACCTCGGCGACACCGGGAACCGACTGCAGCGCGTAGCGAAGCGTCCAATCTTGATACGAACGAAGCTCGTCGAGCGAGTGCTGACCCGAGTGGTCGACCAATGCGTATTCGTAGACCCAGCCGACTCCCGTGGCATCGGGGCCAAGCTCGGTCCGTACCCCTTCTGGCAACCTCGATTGAATCTTGGACAGGTATTCGAGAACGCGCGATCGAGCCCAGTAGAGGTCGGTGCCGTCCTCGAAGATGACGTAGACGTACGAGAAGCCGAAGTCGGAGAACCCGCGTATGGCTTTGACCTTGGGAGCCCCGAGAAGTGACGTCACGATCGGATAGGTGACCTGGTCCTCGATAATGTCGGGCGAACGGTTCCAGCGGGAGTAGACGATCACCTGCGTGTCGGACAGATCGGGCAGCGCGTCCAGTCGAATGGTTTTGAGCGTGATGACCGCGAAGACCGACAGGACGGCCACACCGAGAATCACCGAGAAGCGATTCTTCGCAGAGAACTCGATGATTCGTCCGATCACGGCGCGCCGTCGCTCGCCGCGGGTTGGGCTTCCGCTCCCGAGATGGCCGCTCGCAGACGCGACTCAGAATCGAGAAGGAAGTTCGCCTTCGTGGCCACGCGCTCACCCGGCTTGATCCCGTCGAGGATCTGAGCTTTTCCGTCCGCTCGAATGCCCACTTTCACCAGGCGCGGTTCGAAGCGGCCATTGGTCGGATTAGCGAACGCTATCTGCCGAACGCCGGTATCCATGATGGCCGAGTCGGGGACGATGACCCCTTCGTCCGTCTGCACGGTCAGATCGACATTGACGAACATGTCGAGCTTGAGCTTGAGCCCTGGATTGGCGAAATCGAAACGCACTTTCAGTGTGCGCGTGTCGGGACTAAGATAGGGATAAATGTACTTGACCTTGCCGGTGAGCGGAGCCCCGGGATCCGAGGGAAGCGCCAGGCGAGCATCCTGGCCCACGTGAATAGCCGATGCCTCACTTTCGTAGACGTCCGCTTCGATCCAGACGCGGGAGAGGTCCGAGATGCTGAAGAGTTCCATCCCGGGCTCGATCTGCTGTCCTTCGACAATCTGCTTGGCCGTCACGATTCCCGACGCGGGTGCGAGAAGCGTAACCGTTCGCTGCGGCGCTCCCGTGTGGTCGAGCGCCGCAATGAACTCCGGCGGTACATCGAAGAGCTCCAGCCTCTCGCGAGCCGCGGCGAGCATGGCGTCGGCTCCCTGGCGCGCCCCGACAACGGACGATCCCTGAAGCTTCTGCGCACCTTCGCGAGCCCGCAGGTATTCCTGCTGACTTGCAAGAAGCTCCTGCGAGTAGATCGTCAGGATGGGTCGCCCCTTATGGACAGCCTCGCCCGTGAAGTCTGCGTAGAGCTTCTCGATCCAGCCGGCGACCTTGGTGTGCACGTGGCGAATGCGCCTCTCGTCCGCGCGCACGACGCCCGCAGCTCGGATAGTCCGTTCGATATTCCCTTGCTCAGCGACGGCCGTTTGCACACCGGCCAACCGCATGCCCTCAGGGCTTACCTCGATAGGAGCGTGACCGGGCACGCCGCTGCGGGTCGCGCCGACTCCGACTACTGGTAGCGCGATCGGTTGGGCGACAGCGGATGGGGATGGCGTCGCGGCTGGACCGCTCTTGTCGGCGCTCTCGATCGGAATGAGCCTCATCCCGCAAATGGGGCAGTCGCCCGGCGTGTCTGAGACGTACGTCGGGTGCATCGGGCAGTGGTATCTCGTCGCAGGCATGCTGGCTCGCGAGCAACCCGCGATGACAATGCACAGGATTCCAACCGCGATCATGACCAGGGCACTCGGTCGAGTGAGGAGTGTGGTCATGGCGTGTCTCCGGAGGCCCTACGACGCGGCGGCGCGGCGATGATGGACTGCAACTCCGCCCATGTCGTGAAGCGATCGGCCTCGCGTCGGGAAAGCCCAAGACGCGCGTCGAGCCAGCGGCGAAAGTCGTCGGCGACCGTCGTGAAGTCACCACGGCCCGTCGCGTATGCGCTTCGCGCGGCGTCGAAAGCCACTGAACTCTGCGGAATGATCGCGTCGCGGTAGCGCTCAATCTGGTCGCGGTCCCTTCTCCATTGCGCCGCGAGGCGCCCTAGCTCCGCCCGAGTCCGCAGCTCTCCATCGCGCAACTCCTCGCGCGCGGCTTGGACGTCGTGCTCGGCAGCCCGAATCATCGGTTCCTGCTTTTCGCCGCGCCAGACGGGGAGCTCCGCGCCGAAGCGGAGGGTGATGATCGGGTCGCCCGAGACTCCTGCTCCAGCCGCCAGCCCCACAATGAAATTCGGAGTCGTTTCCGTCTCGGCGGCTCTTAGCCGCCGGCTCGAGGCGTCGATGCTTGCTCGCTCGACGCGAAGCTCTGGGGAATGGGTCAATGCGGCGTCGAGCAGTGTTCCCGGTGGCAGAGCGGGGTCCGGCAAGGTGTCAACGCTTCCGATGACGGTCATCTCGTCGCGCCCCGTCAGACGATTGAGCGTCGCTACCAGCGACGCGCGCGCGACACCGATGTCGGCGTCGCGTTCGTCGAGGCCACTCCGCTCGAGCTCGATCTTCGCGAGAGCCTCGATGTCGCCGTGGCCAGCGCCATAGCGCGCCGCGGCTGTGGCGACGAGCACTTCGACGAACTCTTTGGCTGCCGATATCGAGGCTTGCTCCTGGTCGGTGGCGTAGAGCCGCGCGTACGTCGCCCGGACCTCGGCGGCGAGCCTCGCGCGCAATGCGTCGACGTCGGCCGCGAGTGCGAGCGTGTCGGCTTCGGCTGCCTCCCGCCTCGCGTGCTGCTTGCCGGGGTAAGGCAGCGTTTGCGTGACTTCGACTTGCGCCATGCTCATGGGAGGCTGCGGATTCCATGGCGGGCCCATGCTCTGGACCATGACTCCAACCATCGGGTCCGGAAGCGCTCCCGCCGGGGCTTGCCGGTCTCGAGACGACGCTAGCCTGGCTCGCAGCGCCGCAACGGAAGGAGACCGGTCGACGGCAAGTTGCACGAGTTCCTCGACCCCGGGTCCAGAAGTCCCCGCAGCACGGGAAAGCGAGTCAGACGCAGGGTTCGGTTCCCCCGCCTGCGCGTGCGCTGCGAAGCCCACCATCGCGAGCCAGGTAAATGTGGAGAGAGGCTTCGCCGCCATGCCTTCATTGCATGTAGGCGGCTCGGGGCACAGGCGTGACAGGGTCGAAGAACGAAATTCAGCGGAGAGGGCGGGAGTCGACCCCCACCCCGCCCAACCGGAAATCGCCGGAGGTCACTTCACGACCACCCGAGTCCAGTCCGAGGCAATGGCCCGCTGCGCGTCGGAGACGCCCATGCGCCCGGAACACACGCTGTCGTGCAGGAAATCTTCCACCTCGTCCTTGCGACGAAAGCCGGGCGCCGCTTCAGGCCATAGATTGGCAATGTCGTTGCTCCCGCCGATTTCGAGTGGAATCAGATGATCCAGCTCGTACGTGCCGGGCGGATTGTGGAGCGCCACGCCATACTCCGCGAAGGCACGCTGTCGCGTCTCCTCCGAGACTTGCCGTCGCACACTCGTGGACGTCCCGCAGATCACCCCCAAGTCGCTCGTTTGGGCTGCTCCGGGTGTGCACACAGGGTCGGGGAGCAGGCCCTTTACCCGGCAGGCGGGCGACTCGGCTGCGCGAGTTCCAGCGTCCTCACTTGATTGTCCATCTCCGGCGCCGCAGCCTCCAGACGTGAGCAAACCAAAGGCCACGCAGCAGGTCCACACGCTGGCGACGAACTTCCCGATGCGCCCCTTCCGTTGCATGTTCAGCGATCGATGATCGAGCGGTGATTTCATGTTTGCAGAGTCCCCGGGAGCAAAATTGGGACCATGGGTGGGGCGTCGTCAGAGCGCCCAAACAGCACCGCAAAGTACGCTGTCGCCTCGCGACGCGCGATCTGTCCGCGCCCGGAAAGCCTCCGTCCCTGGACAGGGACGCGCGACACTCCCATACGGCTCGCCCCGTACCCAAAGGATAGCTTCCGGTCGCACCAACCGGTCAGCTGTCGGATGGAATTGGTCGACGCCACTGCAGACGCGAGCGGTGAAGGTCGTCTATCTTGTGACGATGCGCCCTTCTACTTCTGCCGTGGCCTCCCTGCCCTTCGTCGCCATAACCATGGCACTCGCTTGCGGGGGCGGCGAGACCGCAACGCCGTCGCGAACGCCCGTCGATGCGCACCCGGCTTCGCCTTCCGGCGGCCAACCGACGCCGGCAGAGGTCGCGGAAGCGCAGAAGCCTTGCGGGGCAGCCGACCACGTCCACGCCCACGATCTGAATTCGGGCGAGGCATCATCCACATTTGCTCCGTGCTCCGCCAACGGACCTCGCGACTACTCGGCCATTGTCAGGATCCAGACGATCGATGAGGGCGTCCACATCTTCATTGATGCGACCGATGACGAAGTGACCCTGCTGGGGCCGGACGTCAAGGATCGGGACGTCGTCATGGTCTATCCAAAGGGCAAGGGATCTCAGGGCGTCGAGGTGGGCCTGGTCAAGACGAAAACTGGATACAGCGGCGACAAAATCGTGTTCTGGAACGACCTGGGGACCCTCACGGACGAGGGAACGAGAATCGACATGGCCATTTTCGACCATGACAAGAGCGCCAAGACAACCGAGGAAATGCACGTCGCGCTCGCCGTGAGCACGGGCAAGAGCTGCGAACGGGCTCGAGATGATAACCCGCAGACGCTCGATATGCGCCACAAGCAGGCAACGCCGGATCTAACGCGCGAGCAGCTTGGTGCGCCGATGAGAACGAGTTCGTTCTTCGCAAACTGCGGGCTCTCAGACAACGAGAAAGCAGACATCTGCATAGCAGTCAAACTCGGCAAGGCGCTCGGCGTCTCGGTGACCGTGGCCCCCCAGGACAATCGCGTGGCCGCATGCATCGATCGATCGGCGCGGAGGCTCTCGTTTCCCGTGAGCGACAATCTCGATGTCGTCCGTCAGACGTTCTGAAATGGTTTGCCGATCCATCTCACGTAGCTAGAACTGCCCGTACACGAAGGGTTCGGGTTTGGCCCCCGCCGCGAGGTGCAAGATGATTGCCGCTACCGCGAGCGCGAGCCCTTGGGTCAATGCCGGGGCGCGCACGAAACCCTCGCGCAAGCGAACCTTCCACGCACGCGGAACGGCGTGGAGCCCCATCGCCAACCCGACCACGAAACACACGTGCCACGACACGTGGTCAAGTCTCCACGCACCGCAGACCAGTGTTTCGAGCGCGAGAGCGGCGTGCGACAACGTCGGGGCACGAAAGAACACCCACGCGAAGCACACGAAGTGAAACGTCGCTGCCGTGGTGATGACCCTGGCCACGTGACTCCTCATGGGAGGGCGGCTTCGCTGCCACACGCGTGTGATCGCAAGAGCCCCACCGTGAAGCGCGCCCCAGACAACGAAGTTCCATGAGGCTCCATGCCAGAGACCGCCGAGAACCATGGTGAGCATGAGGTTGAGATACGTGCGGGCCACTCCGCGGCGCGACCCGCCGAGTGGCTTGTACAGATAATCACGCAGCCACGTGCTGAGCGAGATGTGCCACCGGTGCCAGAAGTCCTGCAGGCTGGTCGCAAGGTAGGGCGCGTCGAAGTTCTCGGGAAGCTCGTATCCGAAGAGCGCAGCGCTTCCGATGGCGATGTCCGTATATCCCGAGAAGTCGGCATAGATCTGCGCCGCGTAGGCGTAGACAGCAAGGAGCACCTCGAACGCGGTAAATCGCTCGGGGGTCGAGAATACCCGCTCCACCACGGCTTGAGCAAGATAGTCGCCAATTAGCACTTTCTTGAACAGGCCCGTGGCAATGCGCGCCAGGCCGCGAGCCTGCCTTTCCGCGTCGTACCGAGGCGGAGCAGCCAGTTGAGGCAGCATCTGACTGGGCCTCACAATGGGCCCCGCGACCAGATGCGGAAAGAAACATACGAAGAGGAGGTAGTCGAGATATCGGCGCGTCGGCTCGATCCGTCGTCGCCACACGTCGATCGTGTAGCTCATCGTCTCGAACGTGAAAAATGAGATGCCGAATGGCAACACCATTCGCAAGTGCATCGGATGGACATGCACTCCCGTCCACGCAAGGAGCGCTACGATCGAGTCCGCGGCGAACGCCAGATATTTGAAGATCGACAGAACCCCGAGGTAGTAGACAATCGACACGAGCAAGAGAACGTTACGCGTGCGCGGATGTTCCGTTCGCGCGAGGGCCTGGCATACGAAGAAGTCGATCGAACTTCCGACGAAGATGACGCCCAGACAAAGGAAAGCCCACCCGACCGGAGCCGTCGGCACTGGTTCACTGCGCGCGGCATCCCACGTTCCAAACCAGTAGAAGAAGTAGCTGGCGCACACCAGAAAAAGCATCCGGATCGTGGGCATGCGCCTGAGGGCCCAGAATGCGACCCACGTGGGCAGAAGAAACACCGCATAGAGCGGACTGCTGAAGAGCATGGCGCGTTCAGGCCTCGACGGCCATCATTCGGACGAACCGCGCCGGCAGAGGGATTTCGAATGCGCCCCCGACGCCCAAAACGCGCACCGCATCTACGGTGTCGACGAGCGACGTGATCCCTGGGATCGAGACACGCGCCACGCCCGGTGTGCTCGTCGGGTTCATCGCAAAGACGACGCGCACCTTTCTCGACGAGTCTTCGTGCAGGCATACGTAGAGATCCGACGGCGACACAGGCCATGCGTCGAGCCCCAGCTCCTCGATTCGGCGCGCCACGAGGGCCCCCGCGCGCTCCTCGTCCATGGCCGGCACCAGCTCGAGACCTCCAACATCCTCTGGAACCTCAAGCGGTCGGCATGTTTCGTCGCGCGTGGGCGCATACGGTCCCAACGTGACGACAGCTCCGGCCTTCCGCGCAGCCCGCAAGCGACGCAAGATGTGAGGCGCGAGCATCCCTGCACAAGCGCAAATAATCCATCGTGTCTCGTCTGTGTGCGTCTCTCCAGTGGCGAACGAAAAAGGAAGGCCGCAGGCATAGAGAGCCTCTTCGAACACCCGCACCGCTTCCTCCGCAGCGACGAGGGTGGGCATCGCTTCGTGCTCCAAGGTGCTCTCGCTCCATCCCGCCCCGAGCGTGTGAAACAGCGCGGGCGACAGCGGTCCGAATGCGTGAGTCGCGCGAGCGAGGCGGCGCAAGCCGCGCGGCACGACGAGGCGCACGACCGCCCGGCGACGAAGCGTGAGGAGCTGCACGCGGTCCATCGCTGAGAGGAGACGCGCGTAGGCGTCCGCCAGTGGGCGGGGCTGACCCGCCGCGTCGATGGGTGCACCGATCCATCGGTCGCGCTCGACTGCCATATAGAGATTGAAGCCCCTCAAGCCATAGGCAAGTGCAGCCATGAGAGTGTATAGGGAGTCGCGTTCGTCGAGTGGGGGGAAGAACAGGGGAAACCCGGCGCCCATTTCGGCGCCGAAGGCGGGGCGAGAGCCGTCTTCACAACGAACGGCGAGCTCCGTCGTTCGACGCGCCATGACCTTGTGGTCGTCGGGCGTCGCGCGATGGTAGTAATCGATACCCACAAGGTCGACCGCAGACATTCGGTCGGGATCGAGGGGGGTAGCGCTGTGGGCAATCGGCAGATTGTGAGTCGTTGGCAGTCCGTCGAATCCGGCTTTCACGAGCGCGCCCGCCATGGATTGCATCGCGGAGGAGAGAAGCGCTTCCTGGAATTCGGCCCAATCGACAAACGGCCCGAGATTGCGGAACACAGGGACAGCAGCCCTCCGCGGCGGCTCCGCAGACTCGAACGTCACGTCATCGTCGCCCCACGCCTTTCGAAGTCCCTGGCGGTCACGGTGCTTCGACCGCAGGAATTCCCGGAAGGAGACGAGAGCGTCGGGATGATAGTCCTGGTCACAGAGGCCATCGCGAAAGTACAGCGCCCCTTCGTTGTCCACCTGGACGAGGACGATCGGGCCATCGGGCCACCGGAAGCGCGAGAGCCGAGCGCCGACGGCTCCGTACCAGCGCGCGGTTTCACCGAGGAATGCGCGGCTCGCGTAGCTCGGCACCGGAAAGGCTCGGGGCACCATCGGAAGGATGACCGGGTGTCCACGCGGCGTTCGCGCCTGGCATTCGTCGCTCCATAGGATCCACTCCGGGAGTCCGAAGAACGTGAGTTCCGCGTTGATGTGCGGACCTGGACGGAGCACGCATCGCAGGTCGAGTTCGTGCGCGAGTCCGAGGAACCGTGCGACATCCAGCCGCGCATCGACCTCGCCGAAGTCGTACTGACCTCGAGAGGCTTCGTGGACACCCCATGGGACGTACGTGTCGACGAGGCGCAGGCCCATGGCGCGAATCGATGCAAGGCCAGCGCGCCACACGTCGGGAGGATGACGCCAGTAGTGCATCGACCCGGCGAACAGCGGGAGTGGCTCGCCGGTGCCTAGATCAAGTCCCGTCGGGAGCAGGCGGACGCGCACGTCCGATACGTGGGCTCCGAAGTTGGGAGCGCTGGACTGCGCTTCGGGAGGCATGCGTGCCCGCTTCAGCTACACCGTCGGCGGCGCAGAAGCCAAGGCCTGCAGAACGCGCGCGAGAAATGCGTCGAGCGCGCACATATCGGAGTCGTCTCGAAGCCTCGCGAGGCTTGCCCTGGCCTTCGCAAGCGAAGGCACTACGAACCCGAGAAATGCAGGATTTTGCTTGACCCGGTCGAGGAAGGCAAATCGCCCAGCGCCTTTGAGCTTGCGGTGAACTGTCACGATGTCGAATTCGCGGCGGATTTCACCTCGCTGCTCGATTGCAATGTACCTTTGTCGCGCGAAGTCGTCGACACGAGCGTCCACGAAGGCAGCATCGAACAACTGATGGCTGTCGCCTAGGAGCGAGGCGAGGTCGTAGACCCGCGGGCCGAGCAACGCGTCCTGGAAGTCGAGCCAAGCAAGACGGCCATCGCCCCGGACCATGAGGTTGCGCGACTGGAAGTCACGGTGGACGAATTCCCTCGGACACGACGCGATCCGACGTGCGAGACGCTTGGCGATCCCATCCCAGAGAGCACGGTCACTCGCCGTGAGCACGATGCCGCTCGCATCGAGCACCCACTCGCGAAAATGATCGAGCTCCCAGCGAAGGAGGTCTTCGTCGTAGACGCGCGACTTCACGACGCACTCGTCCGGCAGGTCGGACATGGCTTTTTGCGCCCGGGCCAGGTCCGACACCGCTCGCACGTAGAGGCTTTCGCGCAGCTCCGGGTGCGCCACGACGTAGCTCGCGAGGGTGGAGGAACCAAGGTCCTCCAAAAGAATCCATCCGCGGCCGGTGTCCTCGGCGTACAGCGCGGGGACGTCGACACCGCGGGATGCGAGCAGGCCTCGAACCTCCAGGAACGGCCAGACGTTCGTCGGTCCGTGCGCGTGGACGACCTCTTCGGACGCGTCCCCGTTGGGCACGTACATCCCCACGGCACTGCCCGTCGGCAAGCGCACACGGAAGTACCGGCGTGTCGAGGCCCCGCTGGGCAAGGGCTCAGCAACGAGCGGCGCGCCCGCAAACTTGGCGCGGACGAGAGCCGCGAGAGGTTCGAGGTCGATGGGGCCGTCCGCTCGCGTCACTGGACAGATAGGGGTACCACCCGATGACGATGGCCGAAAGTCTTGGAGCGCTCATCCGACGCGCGGCGGCGACGACCGGATCGCCTCTAGCCGATGAGAAGGCGGACGCACTCGCTACGTGGATCGAGCTGGTCGAGAAGTGGAATGCTCGGATGGACCTTACCGCCGCGCGGTCGCGCGAGGAACTCGTCGATCTCATGGTGGCCGACGCGCTGATGCTGGCCGGGCGCATCGCGAAGGACGCGCAGCTCGTGGACGTCGGGACAGGCGCTGGGGCGCCAGGGTTGGCCCTCGCGGTTCTGAGACAGGACCTGCAGGTCACACTCGTAGAACCGCTTGGAAAGCGAGCGAGCTTCTTGAGCACCGTTGCGGGTGCCCTCGGCCGGCGCGATCTGACGATCGAACGCGCACGAGGGGAGGCACTGTCCGGACGCCGACTTTGGAACGTCGCCGTCTCGCGCGCCACGCTCGGACCCGATGCGTGGCTCGAGCTCGGCTCCAAGTTGGTAGATGCCGACGGCTGCGTGTGGGTGCTTCTCGGAAAAGCGCAAGTCCCGGTGTGCGCTGGCTGGAGAGCGGTTGAGGATTTGGAATATGAGTGGCCTCTCACGGGGGTCTCGCGGCGGGGACTTGGGTATCGACCGCGTCCCTCCGACCGAGGACCGCGTCCCTCCGACCGTTGACCGCGCCCCTCTGACCGTTGACCGCACCCCCTCTGACCGTTGACCGCGTCCCTCCGACCGTTGACCGCGTCCCTCCGACCGTTGACCGCGCCCCTCCGACCGTTGACCGCGCCCCTTCGCCCGATGACCGCGCCCCTCCGACCGTTGACCGCGTCCCTCCGACCGATGACGGCGCCCCTGCGCCCGTTGACCGCGCCCCTTCGCCCGATGACCGCGCCCCTCCGACCGTTGACCGCGTCCCTCCGACCGATGACGGCGCCCCTGCGCCCGTTGACCGCGCCCCTTCGACCGTTGACCGCGTCCCTCCGACCGAGGACCGCGTCCCTCCGACCGAGGACCGCGTCCCTCCGAACGTTGACCGCGTCCCTCCAGCCGATGACCGCGCCCCTCCGACCGAGGACCGCGCCCATCCAATCGATGACCGTGCTCATTCGATTGTCGAGGACGGTGATCGGCGAGACGCCTCAAGTTCCGCGATAGTGGCGCCCCGGCGCCCGACATGAATTCACTCACCAAGCCGCAAGTCGCCTCGATTGCGTGGACGACTACGTTCTCGGCGCCGCGTTCGACCCAGCGGGTACGAGGCTCGCGGCAGCGTGCCGGCATCGGGGCGTGCTGCTCTGGGACGTGGCGAGTCGTGAGCTGCGCGGAGTCTTTGCTCCCGATCGCGGAAGTCGCGAGTGCTGGATGCCGGTGTTTGGCGGTCCCTGGATGGCGGCGAAAAATGACAGCGGTGTCGCCATCTGGAACATCCCATCCTGGAGCGCTCCCCTCGGAACCGAGGAATCGACCAAGCCGTCAGTCTCCGTCGCGATCGGCGATGGAGATCACATCACTGCGATTGCGCTCTCGCCCGACGGAAGGCTCCTCGCGGTCGCTCGACCTCCGTCCAATGTCACGCTGTTCGCCGTGCCCGAAGCACGGGAGCTCTTTACGATGCAGTTCCGAGGGGGGACCCTCGGGGACGCGGTGACTACGAGGACGCCGGACGGAGAAACGGAGATCCCGGACGAGGCGTCAGAAATTCTGGCACTAAGTCGCTGCACGCTTGACGGCAAGGCGGTGCCATTCGAACTCTGCGACGACTTGTGGCTCCGGCGTCACCTATGGGCTCGGCAGATTCGAACGCTCCCTTTGATTCACACCACACCCAAGGTGCAATTGCCTGAGGCCCCCCTCCCCTCAGCTCGATAGTCCCCATGAGTCCGTCTCGCGTGAGTTGACGAGTCCGCAATCCTGTCGGGACTCGGCGCACCCGACTGGCTCTCGAAGGCATCCGAGGATGTGGATCAACGCACGTGGCATGGCTCTCGTCTGAGTGAGCAAAGCAAGGATGGGATCTGCCCAAAGGAGCTAAGACGCAATGACTGCGACAGACAGCACTTCGGGGGCCGTCGCTTCGGCGCCGGTGAAATGGCAGCTTTGGACCGGACGGGTTCTCGGCGCCCTTCCGGTCTTCATGCTTGCCATGAGCGCCACCATGAAACTCGCGCACCCGGCCAGTGTCGCCGAGATGTTCGTGGGGCATCTTGGCTACAGAGAAGGAATGCTCGCAGCGCTCGCCATCGTCGAGATCGCCTGCACCATCACGTTTCTCGTGCCGCAGACCGCCGTGCTTGGTGCGGTTCTCTTGACTGGATACCTCGGCGGAGCGGTTGCGACCCACGTACGGGTCGGCGATGCGTTCACCGTGCCGCTCCTCCTCGGCATCATGGTATGGGGCAGTCTGTTCTTTCGAGACGCACGCGTCAGGGCGCTATTGCCGATTCGCGGCATTTCCCGCTCCTAGCAGGCCAAGAAGGCCGACGAGAGGGAGAGAACCGCAGGGCGCCAGGGACGCCAAGTGAGTAAGGTCCGGAACTTCGCTTTTCTGCCCTGGCGTCTTTGGCGTCGTGACGGCCATTTTCTCGGTTTCAGTACATCGCCAGTCGCTCATCTTCTCTTGCACGCCCGTTCAACCGCACGAACCGTCTCCCCGGGGACATTCAGGTCGTCGCCGTCGACCGTTACGGTGAGATGCCCCGCCCAGTCGACGGAGTACCAGACTCTGGCCTCGAAGCGCTCGGCCGTGTCGACTCCCAGCCCAGCGGTGAATCCGCTCTCATCCTCGATAGGTCCAACTCCGCCAAGATTCGCCCTCCCATCGCTTTCGTCCACGCCCTTCTGGGCGTCCGAGATGGCTCGTTTGACCTCCGGCAATGCATTGACAAATCGTCCCGCAACTTCTTCGCACCCCGGCGGCGGTGCGAGCGAGTCGCTCCCCGCACGTACCGTCACGCGCGCGGCATCGACCGCTCCACGCACCGCCCCATCGGCGCTGGCGTCGACACTCGCGATGTCTTCGGAACTTCCTCGGTCGACCCCCCGCAGAGAATGGCAGCGGTCGCAGGCCCCATAGGAGAAGACCGCCATCACCCAGAACGGGGTCGTACGGGACGCCGGGATTCGCATGAAGGCAGACAGGCTCGGTCTCGCTGCTTCGAGCGGTGAGCTTCCGGCTATTTGACTCCGCCCCCACCGGACCCGTGACCCGTTCGAGAGTCCACACCATCCCCATCTCGCTCACTTCGTGGCACGAGGCGCCGGAGCGTTCCAGCTACCGCCACGCCAAGCGCCAAGGCCGCGCCCCATACGCTGGCGCGGCGCTCGACCGGAGCGACATCGCAGCCGCCCCCGCCGGTTTGCGTTGCGGTTTCCGACGCTCCTCCGCTGCCACTCCCATTCCCGGTAGGAATGCCGCTCGAACTGCTCGTGCTCGCGCCTCCGCCGCTCGAACTGCTCGTGCTCGCGCCTCCGCCGCTCGAACTGCTCGTGCTCGCGCCTCCGCCACTCGAACTGCTCGTGCTCGCGCCTCCGCCGCTCGAACTGCTCGTGCTCGCGCCTCCACCGCTCGAACTGCTCGTGCTCGCGCCTCCACCGCTCGAACTGCTCGTGCTCGCGCCTCCGCCACTCGAACTGCTCGTGCTCGCGCCTCCGCTGCTCGAGCTACTGCTGCTCCCGTTCGAGCTGTTACCGCCGCTCGCACTGCCACCGCTGCTTGAACCGCCCCCGCCACCGCCGGCGTCAGCGAAGCCGACGCCAGGAACCGATTCGATCCAGCACGTTCCTCCCGTCGTGGGAACGCCTGCCACCGTATATCCGAAGTTCGTAAGGAACTGCGGAATGTACTCTGCCAGGTTCAATATCGGTGCACCCGCGCACACGACATTCTGCATGATGTTGATGCCCGCAAGATAGTCGACGATGGGCGCGAAAGTTCCCATGACGAGCCGGTCTGCCCGGGTGTCCCAGCTTCCTCCCGGCGAAGCGCTGTTGCATAGCAGCGCATCGACGATGCAGAGCTGCTGGCGGGTCGGCGTCCCGCCGAGAATGGCCTGATGCTGATTGATCTCGCAAATGGCAGCGAGGGCGTGAAGAGGCTCCGCATGCCCCGCACTTCGGTTGAACGTGCCGAGGTGATTCTTCATGCAGAGAGTGACTCCGCCGAACAACGACGACGTCCCAGGTCCCTTGTGCACCTTGGCTACCGCGATGTCCACGAGGATGTCGATGTTGCCATTGGCAAGATCGGCAACGCACTCCACGGCACCCTCGCCAGCGACGGCGTTGACGATCGTGACAGGGGTGTAGTTACCCAAGGACCCCGCGAGCACGCTCACGACGCAGCGCATCTTCGTCGCGTCGGTCAAGCTGGCATACGATGCGTAGACGATGCTCGCGTCGTCCGTGGCATCGTAGAGGACGATGTTGGCCGCCGGGACTCCGAACTGGTCGACGAGCACATCGCAGATCTTCTTGATGACAGCCACGCGGGGATGGTTCCCCGAGAGACCGAGGATCCCGTTCGTCTTGATCGCGACTCTCGTGCTCGCCCACGACGGTTTGCCCGTCCGAAAGATCGTGTTCCACGCATCGGCCGCGGTCGCCTTCTGCGCCAGCTGCATCGCCATCTGATCGAGATTGGACGCGACGAGCGTGGCATCCACCGCGCTGTTCTGGTTCGCCCAGCTCGTGTTGGCGGGCGTGCTTGTCAACATATTCGGATCGTGGCAGCAAATCACACGCTTGTTGTCGATCGCCGGGTTGATCTGCATGCCTGGGGTCCACGCCAACTGGGATCCTCCGTCTGTCGTCTGAGCGAAACTCTTTTCAGCCCCCGTGGCGGCGATACCGGTCGCACTCGCCACGACAGCGGTTTTGAGGAAATCGCGGCGGTCTTGATCTGCAAGCATCGGAGGCTTCCTTCCCAAGTGAATTCTGGCTGCGCTCGCCTTGGCGTGAACAGAGGGTTCGCGCTAGCCCATACGCCTGAACGCTGAGCCAATCGTAGATTGCGCCAGTAGGCCTCTCCGCGCAAGTAAGGAATGTGGGCGCGGAGTCACGACTCGCCGCCACTTCTGCGACGGACGAAATATTCGGTGTTGGCATTCGGAACGGCAGGCCGCGACGCGCGTCGGACCAGACCACGCGAACTTTTCTCTCTCGCACGGTCGTGGACGAATTGCCCGAATCCACGCGCGTACGCCTGCATCGCCCCAAGCGACTCGTCCGCAGCCCCTAACGCCCTCGACGAGACCCGGCCGGGGTGGCGTCGTCTCGTCGCTGCGTGACTTCACCGGCGGGGCCACGATTTGAAGTCTTCGGAACCATTCACAAATGCCGCCTGCCGACGCGTCCGAGGGCACCCACGAACGTCAGCTTCGCCGATGGCGGCGGTCTCCAGTCTGGCCCAGCCGCGCTTGCAAGAATTCGTCCGCGCTGTCACAAAGCGACCATGTTCCGACGAAACGCCTATCTCGACGTTCTGCGGTTCGTCGCAATCGCGCTGGTGCTCCTGCACCACATGACTCCAGAGCCACCGCGATATCCCCACGGGATCGGCTGGCTCCTGGTGCGAATCACGCACGCCGGATGGTGCGGCGTCGATCTTTTCTTCGTGCTCAGTGGGTTCCTCGTTTCAGGCCTGCTTTTCCGCGAATACCGCGAACGCGGCCGATTGTCGCTCAAGTCGTTTCTCATCCGTCGCGGGCTGAAGATCTATCCTGGCTTCTACTTTTTGCTCGCGGTGTACGGTCCGCTCGACATCATCGCGACGCCCAAGAGCGGTGAAGTGGCGCGGGTTCTTCATGAGACGTTCTTCATCCAGAACTACACGTCGTCGCTCTTCAGTCAAACCTGGAGCCTCGCCGTTGAGGAGCATTTCTACCTAGCCATCGCCCTGCTGATGGCACTTCTCGCCTCGCGCCGTGCCATTCATTGGGTGCCTCGCGTATGCCTCCTCGTGTTGCCGCTGTCGCTGTTCCTTCGGTTTCGGGAATTCGTGCCGCACGAACGGAGCACCTACTACCCAACTCACTTGAGAATGGACTCTCTCGCCTTTGGAGTCATTCTCTCCTATTTGTTTCATTTTTATCCAGCGGTCTTCGACTGGATAGGACGCCATAGGAAGCTGATCTTCGTCGCGTCCCTCCTCGCAGTGTTTCCCATCTTCTGCGTCAATCTCGACGACAGCAAGTACATACAGACTGTTGGCTTTTCGGTCAATTACGTCGCATTCGGCGGACTCGTCGCCATCGCGGCCACGCCGGCGTCCTCGGTTGCAACCCAGAGCGTCCTCGTGAATCGACTCGCTGAACTCGGATCGTACTCGTATTCCACGTATCTGTGGCATATGGCCGTAAAGAGGATTCTCACGCTCATCAGGAGAAGCGTGGTGCCGCTGCCCTACGCCCTGGAGTTCGTCCTGTTCGTCGTCCTTACGTTCGTCGTCGGCGTCGCGATGGCCAAGCTAGTGGAGTTTCCCGTGCTGCGCTTGCGCGATCGCTACTGGCCTCGCGCTGGGACAGGACCGGCGGCGGGTACGACACGCGGCGATCTCCCGGGCGGCAACGCGGTGGGCGCGTCGAGCCCCACGTGAGAGCCCGGGAGGGGCGCTGAGTTCGCCTGGGTGCACCGCCATAGAGGTTAGGCCAGGGTGTCGACGTCGCCGGTCACGTTCGTCACTTGACCTTCGTCGGCGAGGAGACCTCGCACCGTCCGTCGATGCAAGCCAGACCGCCGTTCAGAGCGCAGCAGTCAGCCGCCACGGTGCACTTGTCGAATTCGTTGGAACAGACCGCCGGAGCGTCTGCACACACCGAGCCTCCGTCGACATTTCGGCAGTATCCGCCACAGCACTCGTCGCCCGTCAGGCACGTCGTTCCCGTCGGCTCGCACGGGTCGACAACCCAATACCCTCGCGAATTGCCCGCGAGAAGCTCTTGGCCAGGTAGGTAAAACGCTGGATGGCTGGGATCGGTTCCCGGGGCGGCGTTGAGATCGAAAGCGGCCACCCAGATCTTTTTCGTCGTCGGATTCTTTGAGAGGTCGGTCACGCGAGGGTCGCTCGCGTACGGATCGATGGTGGCCACGTTTCCGTACATGCGTCGACTCGTGAAGACAACCCACGCATAGCCGCCGCTCGGAATCACGTTCACCGTGGGCTCGAAGTTGAGAACCGTGTCGTCCGTGTGATTCGTCGACGCCATGGTCGGCAGGTATCCGTGGCCATTGAGGTTGTCGAGGCGCGTCGGGGTCTTCGTAGCAAGGTCTACCCACCACAGTTCGCCCTGCGCCTTGATGGTCGGATTCGCGACGCTCGGTCGAGTCTCGCCCCAGTCGTTATTGGCATCGTCCACAAGCTGATATTCAAAGACCACGGCGTCGTTCGTCGGCAGGAACGACGGCCAATCGGCCATCTGCCAATACCCGTTCGGTTCGCTCCCCGGAGGCGTAAACAGCACGCTCAAGTTCGAGAACGTGTGCGACGTCACATCGAAGTCCATCGCCGCAAGCGACTTCTGGTCCGCGGTCGGCCCGCTCCAGTAGTTGAAGGCCACGTGCGTTCCGTCAGGCGAAAAGACAGGCGAACCGGCCTGCAGGCCTGCCGGAATGCCGGTCGACGCGAGTGGAGTTCCGGACGGAACACTGAATAGCTGGGAGTCTCCGGTGAACTCCATTCCGTTGGTCGGTGCTCCGTTCGAAAACAAGAATGTTCCGTCCGGATAGAGCGCAGGGAACTCGTAGCGCCCATCGGACAGCCCCGTGTCCGGAATCATCGGAGTGACGGCGTTCTTGTTCTTCAGGTTGACATAGTCCGACTGCGAATACGCGTAGTATGCGTTGGGGGTCGGATTGGGGTTGTTCTCCTGGGTCACCAACGTCGAACCATCCGCGCTGACCGAGTGACACACCCGGCAGTGCGTGTTGTCGCCTGCGGTCACACTCGGACTGGTGGCGCGATTCCTGATCGCGAGCGTCGCTGCGCCATACGCGTTGCCGTTGATGTCGCAGCAGTAGTTCGCGAGGAGAGCCGTCCCGTACGACTGATAATAGACCGTCCCCTTCAAGGTCCCTTGCGCAATCGTCCACGTCTCCGTGATCGGCCCGTAGGCCTGTCCGGAAGACGCAAACACCAACGTGACCACCACGGGCTCCCCACGGTTCGAATACCCAAGAGCGTCCCAAGCATCTTGCGGAACGGGGTGGTGGATGAAGGGCGTCGCGGTCTTCGCGAAGTAACCCTTGTACTCGAACGCAGCTTCCTTGAGATCGATGAAAACCGCATCATAGTTGTGTCCGCTCGGCGCGGACCATTGGAGAAGCGGGGCCAGAAGCCCCTTTGGCCACACAGTCTTGTCGTACGGATAGAGCCATGCGACGCCGGGGTCGGTTGTCGGTGCTCCGTTCAGCACTGCCTGGGTAGGAGCGTCTACCGCCCCACCGGGTCCTTCGCCGCCAACGCCGCCGGCGCCGCCAACTCCACCGGTCTGCGTCGTCGACGCGCCGTTCTCCGTGTAGAGAACGTTGACGATGAGGGGGACGGTCGCGGTGAGGTTCTGATAGGTCGCTTGGACATTCACCGTACCCCCGACCATGCCCGTCGGAGTGAGGATCCCAGACACACTATCGATGTTGGCGATTTGTCCCTGGTCGGTCGTAAACGTCGCCGCGACGGTCTGGCCATTCACCGAGGCCACGAATGTCAGCGTCGGCGTCTGGGCGCCATAATTGACATTAATGGTCGCCGCGTGAGGGGCGATTCCGAGATCGCCGGCGACGACATATCCCGTCCCACCTCCGTCGTCGCCAGCCACGATACCACCACCGTCATCACCGGGCTGAATCATGCTGCTGTCGTTGCCGCCAGCGTAGATGTTATCTATCGATCCGTCGCTCAGTCCGTCGTCCCCGCCCTTATCGACCTTGCTCGAAGCACAGGCGGCGGAGAGCGCGACCACAAAAGCGAGCACGAGATCAATCTTGAAAGTCTTCGGGGTGATGCGCATAGCGTCAATCAATCACGAATCTCGTGAGGTTGACAGTTGGCCCGCGCTATGGTTTGTATTTGTCCCGCACCGCAAATTACCCCCTCCTACGTGAACCTTCCCGGGTGTAGGACGCTGAACCGTAGTCAGCCGTGCGCAGGTGTTGTGTTCGTCACATTCTGATCCGTAACGCGCCGGTGGCTCTCGATTGGGTTCTTGGCTCGTGAGAACTGCTCCCAGCTCATGCGACTAGCCTTCTTCGGTCTCCCGGTTGCCGCCCTCCTCCTCCGTGCGGACGGTCAGGAAATCGCGTGGGCTGGAGTGTGTCGCCGAGGAGCACCTGGCACTCGCCGTCTCTCGCGCGAGATCTCTGTCCGGCGACTTCACGTGATCCCCAATCTTGCAAGTCCCGACCTCGTCCGAGAGGTTGAAGAAGCAAAGCCGGACCTCATCGTGAGCTGGTTCTGGACGAAGCGGCTCCCCGATCGCGTCCTGCGCATCGCTCCCAGCATCGGAGTTCACCCCTCGCTGCTGCCCCGACACCGAGGTCCCAACCCGTATTTCTGGGCGATTGACTCTGGCGACGACGTCACTGGGGTCACGGCCCACGCGCTCGAACGCGACTACGACACCGGCCCGGTGTACGATAGGCGAGAGATCCACGTCGATCCGGCGTGGAACGCGTGGCAGCTGGCGCGTGCACTCGACCGGCCGAGTCTAGACCTTCTCCGCCACGTCGTACGAGCCTTCGCCGAGAGGCGGCTCCCGACCGCCGAGCCCCAGGAAGAAGCGCTTGCGACCGACGCCCCCGAGCCCAGCGAAGAGGAACTCGCGGTAAGATGGACCTGGCCCGCAGAAAGGATCGAACGTCGCGTGCGCGCTGCCGCACCTTGGCCTGGCGCCTGGACGGAGATTGGAGATCGCATTATCACCCTCGTCCGTGTGTCCCCTTCGACTGACTATCCGCGAGCGCTTGCGCCGGGGGAAGCCGCCGTGCGCGCTGATGGCGTGAGCGTGGTACGCGCCGGGTCGGGCGCACTCGAATTGTGGCAAGGTCGCGACGAGGAGGACGCAAACCTCGGGCCCAGGGAGCTTGCCCGCATCGTGGGCGAAGCACGGGGGGACCGGTCAACCGAACCCTGACGATCGCTGTCAGCGGGTATCCCATTGCGACACGACTGCGCGTACGATGGGCTCGCGCAGCTTGGCAGAGGAGAGTTCCAACGTGTCGGACATCGTGACGCTTGCCCGTACGGCCCGCGAATCCCTGGCCCGAGGGCTCAATGCACTTCAGGGAAGTTCCAACTCCGATCCCGCATTGCTAGAGCTCGCGGCACCGATCGCACGCGCGATGGGAGGATTGCACCAGATCGAGCGATCCGGAGGCTCCGTCCTCATGCCGCACGCGAGGGACGCGCTCGCGAATATTCAAAGCGCCCTTCAGCAGCTCCAATCCTATTCCCAGCGCGACGATTCGGTGCTTGCGGCCATGGAGGCGGTCGCAGGCGCCCTCGGCGGCGCTCACACGCTCGCACGCGCCGTCGAACCGCAGGCCGCCGCGCCCGCGTACGCCGCGCCGCCAGCCCCGCCCTATGCGCCGGCGCCACCGGCGCCTGTGTACGCACCCCCTTCTCCAGCGCCCGCACACGCCGCGGCTCCGCCAGCGCCCGCATACGCTGCGGCTCCGCCAGCGCCGGCATACGCTGCGGCTCCGCCAGCGCCGGCATACGCTCCCGCGCCACCAGCGCATGCGTACACTCCCGCTCCGCCCGCAGCGGCACATGCTTCCCGCATGACGCCGTCGCCTCCGGTCACGGCGCCCGGACGCGCGTTGGACGGTGTCGTCGTCAACGCAGAGCTCGGCGCCCATAGCCCGAGCAACTTCTTCAAGGGGCTCGCGGGCAACGACATCGTCGATCATGGCGGCCTGTTCGTCGCTACCTACAACCTTCCGACGATCGGGAGCCAAGTGCGCCTTCGCGTGTCGCTCCCCGGCGGATACGAGTTCGAGGCCAATGCGGTCGTGCGATGGCGACGCGAGGCCAACGACGTCGGTGGCACGGACGCACCGCCGGGGTTCGGGGCCCAGTTCACGGACATCACAGCGGAAGCCAGGCAGCTAGTTTATCGATACGTCCGTAACCGGGAGCCGCTGTTTCACGACGACCTCTGAAATGGACGTGCTCTGGTGGGGCGTTTCGCGCAAACCCTTCTCGCCATCGCCGGCGTCGCAGCGGTGACTCGTGCCGAAGCCGCCAGCGATCCCCGGCTCCTCTGGAAGAGCATCGAGACGCGCCACTTCCGCGTCAACTACTACTCGACCGAGGAACCCGTCGCCGAGCGCGTCGCGACGCTCGCAGAATCGATCTACGAACGCTTGGCACCGGCAGTCGGGTGGCAACCAACGGAGAAGACCGAGCTAGCCGTGACCGACCAGACCGACGCGGCCAATGGGCTCGCATCAGCGCTTCCTTACAACGCGATTCGCTTGAACGTCACAGCGCCGGACGACATGTCGCCGCTCGGCGACTACGACGACTGGTACCTCGAGCTTCTTACGCACGAGTACACCCACATCCTGCACACCGATCACACGCAGGGCATACCGGCGCTGGTCAACCGCGTTCTCGGAAAGGTGATGGCGCCGAACCAGGTGCAGCCGCATTGGCTGCTCGAAGGTCTCGCCGTCTACGAAGAGAGTACCCGCACGAGTGGCGGACGACTCCGCTCGTCCATGTGGAACATGTTCATGCGAGCCGATGTGTTGGAGAACAACGTCGCCCCGCTCGACGTGTTCTCGAATACGCCTCGACGCTGGCCCCAAGGCAACATCTGGTACCTTTACGGGTCGTTCTTCCTCCGCTGGATTGCGGACACGTACGGCGAGGACGCCCTCCGTGCGATGATCGACGACCAGAGCTACCAGCCGGTTCCCTATGGCTTGAACCGATCGATACGTCGAGCGACGGGTCGAACGTTCGAAGAGCTCTTCCCGGCCTGGATCGCCTCGATGCGCCGCGACTTTGAAGCCCAGGCGGCCAGCGTGCAAGCACGCGGCCTGCGCGAAGGCATACGGTTGACCGATCGTGGCAATACGGTTTCGCGCCCCCGATGGATCCCCTCCAACGCGTGGCCCGAGCTCCAAGGCGATCTCACCGCATACATCGACGACGGCCACGACGTGGCCGGAATATGGGGCGTAAAACTCGAGCGCAATGCCACTGGATCGATCACCGGAGCTCGACGAGGAGGCCGCGAGCTCCTCATACGCACGAGCGGGGTCACGGGCGCATCCTTCATGCCCGACGCAACGACGGTCTTCGGATCGAACGAAATTCACAACAATCTGTTTCTGTTCGACGATCTGTTCGAGCTTCCTCCACGCACGACGAGCCCAGGGGGCAATGAGGGGCAGCGCATCCGATGGACCGATGGTTGGCGAGCGGTCGACCCAAGCGTGTCGCCAGACGGGCGACAGGTTGTCTTTACGACGAACCATCGGGGAACCACGACGCTGATGATCGCCGACCTCGCCGAACCTTCGGCGCGTGCCGCGGGACGTGCGCTCGACCGCGTGCGCCCCCTCCTGCGGAGCGAGCTCTTCGATCAGGCGTTCACCCCGCGGTGGTCGCCCGACGGGCGCCACGTCGCATACAGCGTGTGGCGACGTGGAGGATATCGCGACGTGCGGATCGTGGACACCGCCGACGCATCGTTCGACGAAGTAACGCGCGACCGGGCCATCGATGGATCTCCCGTGTTCTCTCCGGACGGACGACTCCTCTACTTCCACTCGGACCGCACCGGTATCACGAACGTGTATGCTTACGAGCTCGCGACGAGACGGCTTCGCCAAGTCACCAACGTGATCGGAGGAGCATTTCAGCCGGAGCCATCGCCCGACGGGCGCTCCCTTGCCTATGTCGGCTACACGCACGCGGGATATGACTTGTTCGTCATGGCTCTCGACGAGACGACGTGGCTCGACGCGTTGCCGTCCGAGGAGACGCGACCGCCGCCGGCGTACGAACCGCCGGCGCCGGCGTTTGCGGTGCACCCGTATGATCCGTGGCAGACGCTCCAGCCACGAGCGTACTCCGTGAACATCACACCCGGATCGTTCGGCGAGGAAAGCATCGTCACGGCGACCGCTGGCGATATTGCGGGGTGGCATGGGTTCACGGCCCAGATCACGACCGAGTGGGCGCGCCCCGAGCTGCAAGGCAGCCTGTCCTACTACTATGGTCGGCTTCCCTTCGACGTCGGAATGTCGGTCTTCCGCCAGGTTGCGCCCGCTGGAGGCTATGCGCTTGGAAACAACGTCATTCCCTGGGTCGAGGAGATGGTTGGCGCCTCGAGCTCCATCTCCTTCGGCCTGCCTCGCGCGTTCGACGGGCAGTCATTCAATATCTCGTACACCTTTGCACGCTACGCAGGCGAGCTTCCCCTTCCAGCCAACCTGCTCAATCCGTACGACATCCCGACCGTTCCCTCGCGCGGAATGCTCGGAACGATGCACTTTGGCTGGGGCTACTCGAACGCGACTGGCTTTCTCTATAGCGTTGGCAACGAGAAGGGGTTCAGCCTAGGGGCGAGCCTCGATCTCGCTGACCCCGTGCTCGCGAGCGACTTCTCGGGCTTCGCGAGTCGCTTCGATTTCATCTCCTACCACTCCATGCCATGGCTAGAGCACCACGCACTGGCCCTCCACGCCGGTGCGGGAATCAGCGCGGGAAATCGCGGCGGCTACGGACCGTACTACGTCGGTGGATTTGTCGACGAGCCGATCGTCAACATCACAAACAGCACTCTCATCCAGGGCGGGATCACGCTCCGTGGCTATCCCGTCGTCGCGGAGGCTGGAAACTACTTCGCGCTGCTCAACTCCGAATATCGATTTCCCATCGTCAACATCGATCGCGGACTGTCTACCCTACCGTTGTTCCTCGACCGGATCTCGGGCGCGTTCTTCGTCGACTACGGCAGCGCTTTCGACGACAGCACCACAGCGAAATTCAAGACGGGAGTCGGCGGAGAGCTCTGGTTCGACACGACGCTGGGCTACTTCGTCAGCTTCACATTCCGCGCGGGCTATGCCGCGGGGCTTGCTAGCGGGGGAACGGACAAGGCGTATTTCGTGGCCTCATTCCCCTTCTAGAGCCAATCAATAGTGCGGCGGCCTCTCGTGGCCGGGCGATTGCTCGTCCTGCTGCTCACGGTCTCGCATCCGCTTCGCCTCGAGTCGTAGCGCATGGATGACCCTCTGCTGAGAAACGACAACGTCCGAGAGCTCTCGCAGCTCGCGTTCGAGCTTCATGAAGCGCATCTCGAGGTCGACGATTCGTTCAAGGTGTTCGGTCATCGATGGCAGTCATAGCTCGGCGGCGGCGGTTCTCTACTTCGGCCCCCACAGCATCCACCCGAGCCATCCAAGGAGCAGCGCGCACGCCCCGAAAGCGCTGAGCGTGATCGCAACCGGCACGCGGCCGGCCCTAGGCGTCTTCATGGCTGCGAGCTCCGCGGTCACCAGGGCGACGAGCGCGTCGATCCGCGCCCGGGCGCGCGCGCCTTTGCCAGGGTCGTCGAGAAGCTGCCGGTACCGTCCCGCGAGTTCCGGGAGGGACTGGGTTCGTAGTCCGTACTGCATCACGGCTTCGTGAACCTTGTCGTCATCCCAGGCTTTGAGCACACGCTGCCAGAGCGCATCGAGGGCGTGATTGGCGGGGGAGTCGTCAGACACGAACTGATCCTCTCAGGGCAGGTCGATGCGCAACTCTCGCGCAAGGCGCCCGGACAGTTCGAAATACGTGGCTCGGTCATAGGGCTCGTTGAGGATGTGAAAATCGCGCCGGGAAAGGCCCACACAACCGAAGCAGTACGCGCAGCCGACACACGCCGCCGAGCGCACGAGATAGGCGCTCGCCGTGCATCGCTCACTGTCGACACAGTGCTGACAGCCGCGACACGAAGCGCATCGAACGCAGTGAGAACAATCGGTGCAGTCCGAGCACGCGGAACAGTAGTGGCAACGCGCCAGTCCTTTGGACCGCACGCAGAACGTGCTTTCCGCGCAGCTGTCGCATCCCTCGCACGCGACGCAACCGACGTTTTGTCCTCCACGGGCTAGCCCAGCAATGAGTTTGCGATAGATCGCCTCGAATTCGGATCCGGTCATGCGATCCGAAGGGTTCGCGAGGACTCGAGGCGGCGTCAAGGCCTCTCGGCACCTTGCTGGTCGGTCGCAGGCGAGACCGCCACTTTGTTGGCCGTTCGCAGGGGTATGTGTCCCAATGTGCGACACGGAGGCTTCCGATGTTGTTCGACGCCCGAAGTATGGTGGTGATTGCGTTATGTGCTGTTCCGACTGCAGCGAGCGCGGACGAGGGAACGACACCTCCTCGTGCCACTGCGCATGCAAGCGATCCCCGTAGCAGCGAACGGGGCGTCCCACGCCGTGCAAAGGCCGAAAAGAAACGGGAGGTGCATTCGTGCGTCAAGCCTCCGGTCGAGGTCGTAGCTTCGGGTGAGACCGCTACGATATCCCTAGCTCGTTGCGACGGGTCGGCCTCCCGTCCGGGGTTGGACGAGCTGTCGATTCTCGCCCGACCGGCCGGAACCGAAAGGCCGAAACAGTCGCTCGCCGATCTTGCGAAGGTCCGAGGAGTTGATGTCGCTCCGGGCATCAAACGGATGGACGTCCGCCTCGTCGAAAGGATGGCGCTCGTCGTCGACCATTTCCGTCAGGCAGGGACGACTCCTCGCGTTGAGATCCTCTCCGCAGTCCGCACTGGGCCTGGAAGCCCATTTCACGGGGCGGGACGCGCCATCGACTTTCGCGTCGCGGGCGTGGATGCACAGGCCGTCGTCAACTACTGCAAGACGCTGCCGGACACGGGGTGTGGGCTCTATCCATCAGCGGGATTCGCGCATCTCGACGTTCGCGAGCCTGGGTCCGGAAAAGTCTCCTGGATCGACGTCGCGCGTCCCGGAGAGCGTCCTCATTACGTGGCGTCGCTCCCGCACGAGCACCCTGCGTCGCGGTCATCGGTCACCCTCCCAGCGCTCCCGACCCCGAAGCACGACGACCCAGAGCCAGCCGCTGCGATGCTTGCGGTGCCAACCGACGGCACCTTTCACGGAATGTAGGGATGGCTGCCCGCTCGCCTACCGCGAGCAAAACCCTTCGTAATCGATGTAGCTCTTGATAGAGGCCTGCGGGCCGCATATCGGGCACTCAGGGGAGCGCCGAAGGCGAAGCTCGCGAAACTTCATCTTGAGGCTGTCGTAGGTCAGGAGACGACCGACCAGCGTGGTTCCGCGCCCGAGAAGGAGCTTGATCGCCTCGGTAGCCTGAATCGTCCCGACGACGCCGCAGATCGCTCCGAGAACGCCGCTCTCCTGGCAGCTCGGAGCAAGGTGCGCGGGAGGCGGCTCCGGATACAGGCACCGATAGCAAGGACCGGCTTGCACGCCGAGCCTCGCCGCCGCCTTGTCAGGGATGAACGTTGTGACCTGACCGTCAAATCGAAAGATGCTCCCGTGAACCACGGGCTTGCCGAGAAAGACGGCGGCGTCGTTGACGAGGTAGCGCGTGGGAAAGTTGTCCGTTCCGTCTACGACGACCTCATAGTCAGAGAAGACGCGGTCGACGTTGGCGCTCGTGAGCCGTTCGTCGTATGCGACGACTTTGACGTCGGGGTTGAGTTCCGCGACGCGCACCGTCGCGCTTTCGACTTTCGAACGTCCGACGCGGCTTGTCGCGTGTACAATCTGGCGCTGCAAATTCGAAGCATCGACGACGTCCGAATCCACGACGCCGAGCGTCCCTACTCCTGCGGCGGCAAGATACAGCATCGCCGGGGAGCCCAGGCCCCCGGAGCCGAGAAGGAGAACCTTGCTCTTCAAAAGGCGCGCCTGCCCCGCTTCCCCTATCTCCGGCAAAAGGATGTGGCGCGAATAGCGGTCACGTTGAGCCTCGGTCAAATACGAGGGAGTCTCGATCGTATATCCCAGGTCCTTCCAGCGTACGAACCCCGGGTTGGCGGTCTCGACGTGCGCGTAACCGAGGTCCTGCAGCGTCATGGCGGCCAGCGCAGATCGGGTTCCGCCCGCACAGAAGACGACGATCGCCGCCTCGCGGTCAGGCAGTCGCTGTTCGGCCTGAATCTCCAGGAATCCGCGAGGAAGCGAGAGCGCTCCAGGAATTGTTCCGGCACGCCATTCCTCCTTCTCGCGAACATCGACGAGTGTCACCTTCTCGTGGGCATCAATGCGACGCTTGAGCTCATCGAGCGACACCTGGCGCGTGCGCTGGCGGACGTTGGCAATGAGGTCAGTGTACGTGATGGCCATCGGTGTCGAGCTCCCTTGCCGTCCTCGTAGCGCGCGCGCAGCAGCGGATCCAGGGTGCTACCTTGACGGTTCCTCGGCGCCAGACGAAGGGCGACGCTGAGGCTTGAGCTCCGACCCGTCCCCCAGACCTGGTAACCTGACAGACGAATGGCGAACAACAACAACCGCCTCGGTGAGCTCCTTGTCCGCGAGAAGCTGATCTCGCTGTCGCAGCTTCGTCACGCTCAGGACGAGCAGCAGAAGTCCGGCCAGAACCTCGGATATACACTCGCCAAGCTGGGGTACGTCAGCGACGAGGAGATCACGGGGTTCCTCAGCCAACAGTACCGGGTACCGACCGTCAACCTCGAGGAATACGAGATCGACGGCGACATCCTCAAGCTCGTGCCGAAAGAGCCCTGCGAACGCCACAAGGTCGTGCCCGTCTCGCGCACCGGCAACGCACTGATCCTCGCGATGGCCGACCCGACCAACCTCAATGCCATCGACGACCTGAAGTTCCTCACGGGATACAACATCGAACCTGTCATCGCGAGCGAGACCGCCATTCAGAACGCGATCGAGCGCTACTACAATGTAGGTCCCTCGTACGACGAGGTGATGGCCGGGTTCGACGAGACGGAGATCGAGTTCACCGGCGACGAGGAAGACGTCAATCTGCTGGAACTCGAGAAGGCGAGCGAGGATGCGCCGGTCGTTCGGCTCGTCAACATGGTCTTGCTCAATGCGATCAAGAAAGGCGCGAGCGACATCCATATCGAACCCTACGAGAAGAAACTGCGCGTCCGGTATCGCATCGACGGTGTCCTCACCGAGGAGATGACGCCGCCACTCAAGCTCAAGAACGCCATCACAAGCCGCATCAAGATCATGGCGTCGCTCGACATCGCCGAACGACGGCTCCCCCAGGACGGACGCATCAAACTAAAGCTCGGGCGAGGCCGCGAAATGGATTTCCGAGTCTCGGTATTGCCCACGATCTGGGGGGAGAAGGTCGTCATGCGCCTTCTCGACAAAGGCAACCTGCAGCTCGACATGACGAAGCTAGGCTTCGACGCTGCGCCTCTCGACGACTTCAAATGGGCCATCGCCCAGCCCTGGGGGATGGTACTCGTCACCGGGCCGACCGGTTCCGGCAAAACGACTACGCTCTATTCGGCGCTCACGGAGCTGAACAAGATTGCACACAACATCAGCACGGCAGAAGACCCGGTGGAGTACAACCTCCACGGGGTCAATCAGGTCCAGATGCACGATGAGATCGGCCTAAACTTCGCCACCGCGCTGCGTTCATTTTTGCGTCAGGACCCCGACATCATCATGGTAGGCGAGATCCGAGACTTCGAGACCGCCGAGATCGCGGTGAAGGCAGCCCTCACCGGTCACATGGTGCTCTCGACGCTTCACACGAACGATGCGCCGGCGACGATCTCCCGCTTACTCAACATGGGGGTTGAGCCGTTCTTGATCACGGCGAGCGTCAACCTCGTGTTGGCCCAGCGCTTGGCGCGCAAAATCTGCTCGGAATGCAAACAGCAGGTGACCTACGATCGAAAGATCCTCACCGATTGCGGCTTCTCGCCCGATCAGGTCACCGTCGCTCGATTGTACAAGGGCAGCGGTTGTCGGGTGTGCAACGGCAGCGGGTACAAGGGCCGGGTTGCGCTCTACGAAGTGATGCGATTCACCGACAGTTTGAAGGAGATGGTCCTCCAGGGCGCATCGACCGCGGAACTCAAGCTCGGCGCCGTCAAGAACGGCATGAGCACGCTCCGAGCGAGCGGCATTCGCAAGATCATGGATGGCGTCACGACGCCAGAAGAGATCATGCGTGTAACGATGGCTGACTGAGATGGCACCTGACCTCCGCAAGAGCGCACGCCCATGACGCAGTCCACAGAGTTCCGAGTCAATCTGCACCAACTTCTCAAGACAATGATCGAGAAGGGGGCGAGTGACATGCACATCACGACCGGAACGCCGCCCCTTTTGCGAGTCGACGGGAGCATCGTGCCTCTCAAGCTTCCGCCGCTCGGGCCGATCGAAACCAAGCAACTGTGCTTCTCCGTCCTCACGGAGGAACAGCGCGCGCAATTCGAGAAGAACAACGAGCTCGACCTGTCGTTCGGGGTCAAGAATCTGTCGCGCTTCCGAGCCAACATCTACATGCAGCGCGGAGCGGTCGCCGGGGCGTTTCGCACGATCCCGTTCAAGATCCTGACGGTCGAGGAGCTCGGACTTCCTCCGCTCGTAGGCGAGTTCGCGCAGAAACCGAGCGGTCTGATCCTCGTCACGGGCCCGACCGGATCGGGCAAGTCCACCACGCTCGCAGCACTTGTCGACAAGATCAATTCCGAACAGCGGCTGCACATCCTCACGATCGAAGACCCCATCGAGTACCTCCATCCGCACAAGCTTTCGATCGTCAATCAACGAGAGGTCGGCACCGACACTGACGGATTCAAGTCAGCTCTCAAGTATGTGCTGCGGCAGGATCCCGACGTTGTTCTCGTCGGCGAGATGCGCGACCTCGAGACGATCGAAGCAGCGCTCACGATCAGCGAGACCGGGCACCTCGTGTTTGCCACACTCCACACGGCAAGCACCATTGCGACGATCAATCGGATCATCGACGTCTTTCCGCCTCACCAGCAGCCGCAGGTTCGCTCGCAGCTGTCATTCGTACTCCAGGGAGTCGTCTCGCAGCAGCTCCTGCCGCGGTACAATGCCCCAGGGCGCGCGCTGGCCGTCGAGATTCTCGTGCCCAATGCGGCGATTCGCAATCTCATACGCGAGGACAAAGTTCACCAGATCTATTCGCAAATGCAGGTCGGCCAGGATAAGCACGGGATGCAGACGTTCAATCAGAGCCTATATTCCCTCGTACAGCGGCGCCTCATTTCGATGGAAGAGGCTCTCGGGCGTTCACTCGAGTCCGACGAACTCCGCATGATGCTCGAGGGACGCACCTCCACGCCAACATCGACGGGAGGCACCGCGCTCAGCCAGCTGCAGGCTCCCGGGACCAAGCGCTGAGTGGGAGTGGACGTTCTCGTCGTTGCCGCGTTCGCCGCGGAGATTAGCCCCCTCGGGAATCCGGACCGAGGGGAACTCTGGGAGGCGTGCATCGTCGGCATCGGGCTCGTCGCCGCGACGGCTGGAACGATGTGGAGCGTGCGCGAGCGCGGTCCCCGTGCCGTGGTGGCTGTCGGCACCTGCGGCGCATACGAAGGAAGCGGACTCGGCATCGGAGACGTCGTGGCAGCTCGCACGGTGCGACTGGTCGACCCTTCCGCCGTGCGCGGCCTGACGGAGTATCCCGAGAGCCTGTCCACGCAGCTTTCGACCGACCCCCATCTCCTCGAGGAGCTCACTCGCGTCGGGGCGCACCCAGCAGATGTTGCCACCACATTAGCCGTCACCGTCGACGACTCCGTCGCGGACGAAGTGGCTCGTAGCACGCAATGTCAGGTGGAGCACCTCGAGGCCTTCGGCGTCGCGGTCGCGTGCGCGCAATCGGGCGTACCGTTCGGAGCTGTTCTTGCTGTCTCCAACATCGTCGGACGTAGCGCGCGCGGCGAATGGCTGGCCAATCACCGAGCCTGCGAGGCGAATGCTGCGTCGGTCGTGAGACGATGGCTTGCGGCTCGGATTGGGTGACGGCGAAGCGGATAGGATGAACCCGACATGCGAACCTTCCGATACGTCTTGTGCGACGTCTTCACCGATCGCCCACTCGAGGGCAACGCGCTCGCCGTGTTCACGGATGCCCGCGGCCTCGACGCGAGCTCGATGCAGGCATTGGCCCGTGAGACGAACCTCTCCGAATCCGTATTCGTCTTCCCAGCCGAGGCCGATGGCGACGCTCGGATTCGCATCTTCACACCCAAGGTCGAGGTAGCCTTCGCCGGCCACCCCACGCTCGGCGCGGCCTTCGTTCTGGGCCAACCCCTCGAGCGAATGACCATCGCGCTCGAGACAGGGGCAGGCACGATCCAGGTCGAACTCGAACGCGCTGGAGATCGGGTCACATTCGGACGCATGCGGCAGCCGATTCCTAGCGTGGAACCGTATCCCGCTGTCGCGGAGCTCCTCGCTGGTCTCGGCGTGGAGGCGTCCAAGGCCCCAGTGGACCAATACGACAATGGCGTCCGCCACGTTCTGGTCATGCTCGACGGCAAAGCGGCGGTGTCGGCTCTGCGACCGGACTTCGCCAGGCTCGCGAGTCTCCCGGGCCTCTCGACCATCAGCGCATTCGCGGGCGCGGGGGAACATTGGAAGACCCGAGTGTTCGCTCCCGCGGCAGGCGTCAACGAGGATCCAGCGACCGGCTCTGCGGCGGGCCCGCTGGCGCTTCACCTCGTGCGCTACGGGTACATTCCCTTCGGCCAACGAATACGCATCGAGCAAGGAGCAGAGATCCAGCGACCCTCCGTGCTATCGGCGTGCGTTTTCGGCACTCCCGAAAGTGTTGAAAAGGTGGAAGTAGGAGGGAGCGCAGTCGTCGTCGCACGCGGGGAGTTCCGACTGCCCTAGGAACCTGTAGGGGCGTGAGTCCCTACTGCCCCGTAGGCAAGATGGGAGTCGGGTCGACGCTCGGCGTGTCGAAGGCTTGCCCGAACGTCGCCACGAAGGCGTACGGAGGAATGACCGCTCCGGTGGCATCTCGCGGATGCTCGAGCGGCACTCCCACGTCCACGCGAAACACGGTGCGATCGAGCTGCGGAAACAGCGTTCTCAAACCGAGTCCGGCCGATTGATACGGAGTGAGTGCGTGGATGCCATTGAATGCGTCGCCTGAATCGAGAAAGCCGACGAGCGCGAATTGACACGTGAGAAATTCGAGCGGGCGCGTCCGTAGCTCGAGGTTCAGGGACATCACATCTTCGCCGACGAAAAAGCTCGTCGGGTATCCGCGAAGCTGGTCGCCGCCACCGAGCAGGATTTGCTGATTGAGATAGTTACGAAAGCGATAGAGCATCTGTGCGTCGAAGACCACACGCCCGACGCCGGCAACAGTGGGCGAGACGAAATGAACGGCAGGATGGATGGACGCGTCCGAGATACGGTCGGGCTGACTCTCGACGGTCGAGTCGACGAGCGCACGAAAGAGCCCGTCGCGCACGGCCACCGTCGCCTGCGCTGCCCCGTAGAGGCCGAGAACGTCGCGCGTGGAACCGAGGGCGCGAAAACTCGGGTACACGCGAAGAACCACGTCGTGACCGAGACGGAAGTCCTCCTGAAGGGCCAGCGTGTCGAAGTCGAAGAGTCGCACGTAGCGAGAACTGTACCCATGATACTGGAGCGACGGCCCGACGCGCGTGTCGCTGGTCGGCACGTACCCCGCTACGAAATCCGCGACTGTTCGCGCATCCGCTCCCACCGCGTCGCTTCGATAGACCTGGTGATCGATACCGATGCCCAACGTGACGTCGTGCTTGGTCTCGCGACCGAAGGAATGGGTGAGCGTATAGCCGGTGATGTACTCCCGAGATCGATACTCGTACGGTATCGTCTGTTGGGTCGCTTGGTCGTAGTAGTCGCTCAGACGGGCGTTGACGTACCGGCGCGTCACCACGTCGGTCCAGCCGGCGATCGACGTCCACGCCCATTCCCCGAGCGTCGAGTACAGTGGTTGCCCCGCGATGAGGGAACCGTAGGAGCCTTCCGGCGACCCCGTGGAGCTATTGACCATGATATTGCCAAGAGACACGAGGGCCACGCGCGACGTTCCAATCCGCGGGGTGATGGTCCCGAGTCCGAACGTCTGCGCCGCCGGTTGGTACGTGTAGTAGGCACGCAGAAGCTGGTGCGTGCCCAGGAAGTTCTCCTCGGTCGGCTGCAGGTCGAGCTCCTCGATCCCACCCGCGGTCGCCACGGCGTCCCAGCTTAGTCGAAGACTCCATACGTCCTTCGTGATGACGGTCACCGCGACGCGATCGGGCGCAGTGCCCTTGGTGGCGACAACGAGCACGACGGAGAGCTGCACGAGCCGGCGCAGGTTGCGTATCGTGTCGTCGACGAGAAGCTGGCGATAGGGCTGTCCTTCTTCGAGGAGCAATTCGCGACGGATGACTTCCCGGCGACTCGTGAAGTGAAGCACGTTCACCCAAGTCGGAATCGGGTCGCGCGGCTCGAAGACGTCGAGGGGGACGACTTCGATCCGCTCGACGAGCTTGCCTTCTGGAGAGGAATCGCGCGAGCCATGCGAGGCGCGAAGGACCTCTTCGATGGTCTCGAGCTCGTAGGGCGAATACACGTGGGCCCTCTCCGCCGCGGGAGGCATCTCGTCGTCGGCACGCGATGTTCCGACGAGCAAGAGCGCGCAACCAGCGGCAAGCAAAGGTACCCTAGAAACGCGCATGGGCGGGCACCATAGCCGGCCGTTGGCTCGGGACGAAGCAAGCTTTCGTGGGACACGGTACCGTGTCGCCGCAGAGTGAGACGACGACGACGCGGAGGGCAGATTGCGCTGAGATGGGTGGTCGCGGTTACGGGAGCTGGAGCCACCGCGACCGCGACCGCGACTGCGACCCCGACCCCGACCGCGACCGCGACCGCGACCGCGACTGCGATCGCGACCCCGACCGCGACTGCGACTGCGACCCCGACCGCGACTGCGACTGCGATCGCGACCGCGACCCCGACCCCGACCCCGACCCCGACCCCGACACCGACCCCGACCCCGGACGGCGACGTCCTCGTCCACGGCATCAAATCCGGCCCGCCCGCCGTCGGCGGTGACTCCTTTCGCGCAGGGAGTGCCCGTGCGATCCCGGGAACGTTCGGAGAGCCGCTCCAGGCCGTCGCGACATTCCCCGGCGTCGCTCCGATGGCGAGCGGCCTTTCGTACTTTTACGCGCGCGGAGCCCCCCCAGCGGACACAGGCTACTTCCTGGACGGAATCCCGCTCCCTACCCTCTTCCATCTCGGTCCCGGACCAGCCGTCGTCCCATCGCCGCTCCTCGACCGCGTGGACTTCTTTCCCGCTGCCGCTCCAGCTCGATTCGGTCGATTCGCCGGCGGCATCATTGCGGCGACGACTCGGCCTCCGAGCTCCGCTACGCGCGCGGAAGCCGCGGCGCGGCTGTTCGATTCCAGCGCTCTCGTCGAAGCCCCCCTCGGTCGGAGCACCACTGTTCTCGTCGCCGGTCGCTATGGATATCCCAACGCACTCTTGTCCGTATTCGCCCCGACCCTCACCATCGACTATTGGGACTACACCTTACGTGTCTCGCACGCGCTCACCGAGCGAGACACTCTGTCGGTTTTAGGCATCGGAGGCTACGACTTCGAACAAGACTCAGCCCAGGATGTGATTCCCGTTTCGACCGAGTTTCACCGGTTCGATCTTCGCTACGACCACACTTGGACCACCGGCAGCTTGCGGCTGGCGACGACGTTCGGCCACGATCGCACGAGCCACCAGGAGTCGCCGACTTCCACGGAGTTCGTCACATCGACCAATGCCCGCCTGCGGCTCGAGCTCCGGGAGAAGCTTGGGCGTGCGGTGGAAATCTGGGCCGGAGCCGACGCCAACGGCGCGCGCTACGACTACAACTTCGTTGGACCCGACCGAGATACTCGACCGCTTCACTCCGAACAAGTGGCCGGCGCGTACGTGGACCTTTCCGTGCAGCCCATTTCGCGGCTCGTCCTACTTCCCGGGGTGCGGGTCGATGGGTACCGATCGGCCGACGGACTCAGCGCGGCCGTCGATCCTCGGATCGCCACGCGTCTCGAAATCCTGCCGACTCTGACGTGGGTTTCCACGTTCGGGATCGCGCACCAGGAACCGTCCTACGTTGTTCCCGTGCCCGGACTTCGCGTCGATCCCTCCGGTCCTCTCCAGACGTCCTACCAGATGTCGGAAGGCTTCGAAGCCACCCTCCCCACGGACATCACGGCCTCCCTCACGGGGTACTACAGCGGCCAGCGCGCGATGAGCGACTTCGTCTCGGAGTGTGGAACCAGCGTCGCGTTTTGCGCGGGCGTCGCGCGCGTCGACGGACGCTCGTTCGGCCTCGAGGTTCTGCTCCGGCGCGCTCTGACTCGGCGCTTGAGCGGCTGGCTCTCCTACACGCTGTCGCGAACCGAACGCGTCCTCGGACGGGACACATACCTATCGCTCTTTGACCGGACGCACGTGCTGTCTGGCGTTCTTCTCTACGACTTCGGCGCTGGCGTCCGCTCCGGCTTGCGAACCACGTATTACTCCGGTCGCCCGTTCCTTCGTGCTCCCGTCGGCGTGAGCGCCGCCGAACAACTGGAGAGCGGACTCCCTCCGGGCACAACGCAAACGCGGCTTCCCGACTTCTTTCGGCTCGACGTTCGAGCAGAGAAGCGCTGGACCTTCGGCAACCGAGCCTGGCTCGCGATCGTTTTCGAAGTCTACAACGCGACGCTGTCCAAGGAGGCCGTCGACGTGAAGTGCGACGCGCTCGGCACGACGTGCACGCCGCAGGTTTTAGGCCCCATCACGCTCCCGAGCATCGGGATTGAGGGGGGATATTAGTGTTTCGGGCAGTCCGTAGCGATATCGGGGACGACCACGCGCTCACTCGAGGAAGTACACGTCGTCGACCCAAATGTCCGTGGAGACGGGGCCGGCATCGGGGTCCGTGTTCTTCTGGCCCTGCCAGTTGATGCCGTAGACCTGCGTCGGAATCCACTGCGCGTTCTGATAGCCCCAGGTCGAATCGATGGCGATCCCCCCATCCGGCGGCCCGTCCACGCCCCCATCCCCCGCATCGAGCAATACGATGAACTGCTGCCATGAGGTCGTGAAATTCAGATATGCGGCGTAGTTATTGTAGCATTTCGACAAATCCCCGCCTCCGCCATTGCACACCTCGCCTCGCGGATCGGTGTCGGTATCGGGGAATCCAACCTTGACCTGGAGCGAGCCGGTGTCGTCCGGCGTGGTCGTCATGCCCCAGAACGTGATGCCCTTGTACCGGCTGATGTCGAAGGGGATGGTGATCCTCGGGATCGAGGGACCTGCATCTCCCGCATCTCCCGCGTCGCTCGCGGCGTCGGCGACCGTGGCGTCGTCAACTGTGGCGTCCACGCCGGAGGCGTCCACTACGCCCGCATCGGGATCCGGTTCTTGCGCGAACTCGAAGCCGACGCCGCAGGTGTCGTAAAGGCCGGTAAGCACGCAGAACTGGCGGGCGGCGTGCTCGCTGATATTGCCATTCAAGGTCGTGGTCGGCGCGGCCAGCGCCGTAAACTCGAACTTGCCCTGCGGCGGCATCGACATGTCGCCCCCATCTCCCGCATCGATACCGACCTGGGCCCCGCTATTGTACCAGTAGCCAGGCGTGAGCGGCGGATCGATGCCCGCGTCGAACTCGATCGGGCCATGGTTGGTCGTCTCCATGTCGTCGATAAGCACGTATGTCCAGCTCGGGAAACTGCTATCGGTTCCGGCGGAGCCGCCCTCATCATCTCCCTGCGAGCCGCCCTCAGCTCCCTGGGAGCCGCCCTCAGCCCCCGGGGAGCCGTCCTCCGACATCCCTCCGTCGCGGAGCGGACTAACCGCATCCGCCTGCGGGACCGCGGAGTCTTGCAAATTGGTTGCATCGCCGCCGGACGGTCCGCTCGAACTGCTAAAACAGCCGGCGATCCACCCCAAGGTGGGCAACGCGAGAAGTGAAAGCACTGGCCCGTAAAGCTTCTTGGACATCACTGCATCCCTATCACATTCGTTCACGATTCTATCGCAGCGGTCCGGCGTGTCATCCCGCCGCAGGGGGGCATTCCGAGCGAGCTCCACGGCCCTCCTGACGCTGGTGGCGTCCAAGGAGGGCCGTCTCGCCTTATATCTGCGGATGCGTGGCGATCACTGGATGCTGATGGAGTAGTCGGTCGTCGTCCAGGTGCTGCCCCCGTAGACCTCGAAGCCCGTCTGCACGCCGAGGAGGTACGAGCTACTGGCAATCCCAGCATATCCGTGACCGTTCGCGGCTGCGTCTTTGAAAAACGTCAATAGATCGATACTGGCGCTGCTCGAGTCAGTCGCGGGCACGTAGCTCACGACTTTTTGATTGGTCGTGTTCGTTCCTACGTACGGGGTCCACGTATTCGAACCGACGGTCAAAGCGGTACCGGCCGCAGTGCAGCAACCGAGCGACTGTTTGCCACCCTTGTTGATCCATATCATGAATTCGATGCCGGGGACGGTCGGATCGGCGGACGTATTGCTGAACCACACGTCGTAAGCAGCGTCTCCATTTCCAGAGCCTCCGGTCGTGAACGACCAGGTCGTGGACACGCTCGTGAGCGTGCTGATGGTCTTGCCGCCCTTGTAAGGCCCATAGAACTGGATTCCTGCCTCCCCAGGGCCCCAACCGCTGACGATTGCAGGGAACGATCCCGGGCCGCTGCCGCTGGTGGAGAATCCAGATCCCGGCGTGAAGGTGAACCCGACGTGGCCGCTGGTGGTCCCGCCCGTCACCTGCATCGTCATCGGGTTCCCGGTTAGCGCGAACGGTGCGCTCTGCACGGCATAGCCGTTGACCCCGTTGATGGCTTGCGCCGTTTCGTTGTTGAAGGCCGGGCCGTAATTCCCAGTGCCGACTTCGGGACTCGGCGCCGCCGTGAGCGGCACGATCTTGGTGATGCAGAAGTCATAGGTGTGCGAGACGCTGTCGGGGAAGAACGCCACCTTCAAATCGGTCAGCGTGGTCGGGTCGACAGTCTCTGCGTGATTGATATTGTTCGCCTGCACGGCGTCCGAGAAGAGCGCGTTGTACGTAATCGAGGTACCCCCCACACCAGGAACCGTGACGCCTGGGGCATCCTTGGTGCTCGGATCCAAATCTCCGGTCGTCGGATACTCGAGGTTGAGAACCATGCCATTGGTGCCCTTGCCGGTGGATCCTGACGCCAAGGTAATCGCGAAGCCAACGATGTTGTTCGTAGTCGCGTTCCACGCGTTGAATCCGGTGGTGCCAGGCGGTCCCGAGTTGACCTTGAAGCCGATGCCGGCATACTTGCCGGCGCCGGCACCCATCGTCCCGGTAAGGCACATGGCCTTCGACGATGCATTATAGGGAATGACATTCGTGCCCCCGGTTGAGCCGCCGCAGCTATTGGTCGAATCGCTGCCGTCGGTGTAGCAATACCAGGCACCCTGGATATGCCATTGGTTATTGCAAACATAACCAGATGAATCCAAATTGATTTGAGTCGTGTCGCTGTTCATGCAGGTGCCGCCGTCGGTACCGCCTGACGAGCTGCCGCTGCTGCTGCCCGAACTGCTGGTGCTGCTGCCACCCGAGCTGCTGGTGCTGCTGCCGCTCGAGCTGCCCGAGCTGCTGGTGCTGCTGCCCGAACTGCTGGTGCTGCTGCCGCTCGAGCTGCCCGAGCTGCTGGTGCTGCTGCCCGAACTGCTGGTGCTGCTGCCGCTCGAGCTGCTCGAACTCTTGCCGCTGCTCGAACCACTGCTCGAGCCCGAACTGCTGCTCGATGTGCTCGAACCGCCGCTCGATGTGCTCGAACCGCTGCTCGATGTGCTCGAGCCCGAACTGCTCGAGCTCTTGCCACTGCTCGATCCACTGCTCGTACTCGAGCTCCCACTGGAACTGCCGGAACTCGTGCTGCTGCCCGATCCGCTCGAACTCGTACCGCTGCCCGAACCGGAGCTCCCGCTCGAACTGGAGTTCCCCGCGTCGCCCGATTCGTCCGTCGTCTGCGACGACGAACACCCGGCGCCCAGCGCCATACCAAGACCTACTGTCGACAGAGCTAAGAGAATGCGCCGAGGCGCGCCATGGGCGCGGCTAGGTCGCGTGAGGATCGAGTCGTTCGCGGACATGAGAAGACCTCCGATGAAGGGTCACTAGTGGGGGCTATATATCCCAGGGTTCTCGCACGTCGCCCACCAAAAAGAGCGGGCGGGACTGTCGTTAGACGTCCCCCTGGGGCGCGCATGGTATAGGCGCAAGTTGTGCGCCCACGCGGCGACTGCAAAATGAAAGTGCCAATTGAATCGAACGCTGCGTGTTTCCACGCCGCAACGCGCCGCTCGGCGTGGGCGTTGGCCGGGGTAGTCACGGTCGTCTACCTCGCCCTCGCGACCTTTGCCATGTGGAACCATGAAATGTGGCGGGACGAGCTACACTGCTGGCTCGTCGCGCGGGACAGCACGTCACCCTGGGCGGTCATCCGCGCCCGCGCCTACGATGGGCAGCCTCCGCTTTGGTACCTGCTCCTATGGGGGCTCACCCGCGTGACGTGGCGCCCGCAGGCCATGCAGGCGGTGCACCTCGTCATCGCAACGGTCAACGTCCTTCTGGTCAGCCGCTACGCGCCGTTCGGCCGGATCGCGCGTTCGCTTTTCGCATTTGGGTACTTTGCGGTCTACGAGTATGCAGCCATCAGTCGCTGCTACGGCCTGGCGCTACTGCTCATCATCCTCATTTGCTTGCACCATCCACGACGCTTCGAACGTCCCGTGGCTACGGGGTTGCTGCTGGCGGCCCTCGCGCTGACGACCACCGTCGCCACGATCGTGGCCTCGGCGTACGTCCTGACGCTTCTGGTGGACGCCCTGACTCGAGTTCGCATCGATTGGCATCTCCTCCGGCACGCCTCAATAGCGGTGAGTCTTGCTTCGGTAGGAATCTTGTCCGCAGCACTCTGCGCGTGGCCCCCCGCGGATTCGACCGTCGCGCATGTGGGCCGCCTTCCCGCGATGCGTTGGGATTTCGGCCCGACGCGGGTCGTGGCTGCCTTCCTTCCGTTTCCTCGCCCAGACTTCTTCTTTTGGAATTCCAATGCCGTGCTCGATGCGCTCGCCTCTCCATGGCTGGGAGCATCGCTGGGCGTCATCCTGTTTGGAAGCGCGGTTTGGCTCCTGTCGGGGCACCGGACCCCCGTGATCTTGTTCGCGGTCGGGACGGTGCTTCTCGTGGGACTTTTCGCGGGCGTCTATGCGGGGGACACACGGCACCACGGGTTCATCTTCCTTCTCTTCTTCATGGCCGCGTGGATTGCCTGCGCCGAAGACATCGACGACGCCATGCCCTCTCGGCGGTTGTCGTTCGCGGTCGCTGTTGCGCTGGCCCTTCATGTGCCTGGGGCCGTGATCGCCATCGCCTACGACGCTCGCTACGTCTTCTCTTCGGGCGCACGGGCTGCCCACGAGCTCCGGGCGCGCGGACTCGCGGACGCATTGATCGTCGCTGAGGTCGATTACCCAGCCACAGCGGTGCTCGGCCAGCTCGGTCGAAACGCCGTCGCGTACAGTCCACGGAACGGACGAGAGTTTTCCTTCGTGCGCTGGACCGCCGACCGGTTCTGGAAACCGAGTGACGAACAGACCCTGCGATACGCGGCAGACCTTGGCGCATCGCGTCGTCGGGATCCGGTCCTGCTCATGAACCGACCGCTGCGGCCCGAGCTGATCGATGCGCACGTGACCAGACTCGCGGAACTCTATGATTCCATGATCGAAGAGGAGAACTTCTACATCTACAGGGTCGCGGCCGAGTAAGCCGAATCCATCGACGGGAATCCGGAACAATCTAGACTGGTGCTTCATGGAGCTACCCCCCGAAGAGACACTGCGCTGGGTGGTGCGCATCTACGCGCAGATTCGAAGCGCTCGGAAACGCACCGTCGATATCCCTCGACTTGTCCAGCCCGACAGCGAGTTCTTCCCGGACGAGTTTCACCACGACATGACGGGTCTCGAGCGACTTCTCGACCGTATGGCGGGATACGCTCCGATCGGGGACCACGTAAACTTCGTCATCGGACTGCTCGACCAAGGGGAGGGTGAGGCGTGCGGGACGGGCGCCGCTTGCGGATGCAGCCACGACGACGGCCCGAGCGAGCGCAGCGGGCGCGTCGAAGCGAGCCCCGGCGGATACCGGGTGTGGCTCCGACCGAAGGATGCCGGGCGCCCCGAAACGCTCACGACCGTTTTGGCCCGAGCGATTGGCGCGGTAGTCCTCGAGGAGTCTGCCATCGAGGCGGACGACCAAAGGAGCGAATTGGCCGCCGTCGCCAACGGCTTTGGAGTGCTGCTGATGAACGGCGCCGCCGTGTGGGGCAAGTCGTGCGGGGGACTTCGGATGACGCGGGCCACCGCTTTGACAGTCGAGGAGCTGGCTGTCGCCCTGGCCTTGTTCGGTGGTCTGCACGGCACCCCCCCTTCCCGGATACGCAAGCACCTCGGGACGACGCAGAGAGCCGCGTTCGATGTGGCGCACGAGTGGGTGGAGTCCAATCCCATGATGATCGAAGCTCTGCGTGACCGGCCGGGCATTCTCGAGGGCGGCATGTTCGACCTCGAACCGGTTCGCGGCGTGATCGGACGATGGCTCCACAGGCGACAGCTCCAGCGAGAATTGAAGGCGGTCCCGGCCCAGCGTTCGGACAGTTCGATGACCGAGGACAAGCGCCGCAGGCTCCGCGAAGCCCGTGCCCTCGTCGACGAAGTGATGAGCGCGTCCGAGTCCGAGGAGTAGGTCAGTCGCCATCCATCTCGACGCGGACCCACGGACCCTCCTCGTCGTCAAGCACGGTGCATCGAACACCAGCCGCCCGACTGGCAGAAACGAACGGCTCGAGCCACGCCTGCTCCGAACGCGCAAGACGGCGGGGTTGGTATCGGACCAAACGGTTCTGCGTCACGATGGGAAATACCTCGGCGCCCATGACGCGAGCCGCTCGGTTCGCCGACCGCGGCTCGACGAGCAGGCGCGCCAGCAGTCCGATTCGCAATTCGTCGTGGCCTGGAGCTCCCCACGCGTAGTTGCCAAGCGAGTAGAAGACCACGCGGCGACCCCGCACGAGCATGGCCTGCTCGTTGTGCGAATGGTGGCCGATCACGGCGTCCACTCCGAGATCGAGCAGGACCTTCGCATACTCCCGCTGACCGGCCGTGATCTCGGAATAGTTCTCTCCCCAGTGAACGCTCACGACCATCACGTCAACCTCGGACCGCAGGCGTTGAACGTCCTCGGCCAGGTCTTGCCTGGTGAGCTTCGCGCACCCGGGACCACGCTCCGAAGCAAACAGTCCCTCGTACAGACAAAAGCTCGCCTGGTTCTCCAGGTATCCGAGAAATCCAACGCGAGTCTCCCCGATTTGAAAAATCACCGGACGTCGAGCGGACGCGGCGTCCTTTCCACCGCCGACGTGCTCGATACCCGCCTCGTCGAGAGAGGCCAAGGTATCGAGCAGACCTCTCTCGCGGTAGTCGAGCACGTGATTGTTCGCGACGCTCACGATGTCGAGACCCAACCACGTCCATGTCTCCACAGCTGCGGGCTCGACACGATACATGTACTTCTTCCACAACCCAGTGGGCACGCGGCTCCCTGTGACAGGGGATTCCAAGTTGAGGAACGCGACATCGGCCCCCCGAATCAGCCCGTCCGTTCGGAGGTACGGATAGCGGTACCCGGCATCGCGCAGGACCGACATGGCTGCGTCGGCAGGCGCGAAGTCGCCGCCGAAGACCAGGCGGACGATGCGAGCGTCCCGAGGCGTTCGAATGACGACTTTGGGCGTGAGCGGCTCGAAGCGCGGCCGCGCATCCAAGAGCCACGAAGTCCAGCCGAACACCGCGACGCCGAGCACGAAGAGCCCGGAGGCCAGCCATGCAAAGCGCCTAGCGTTCGGCCCTGGCATGGTGTCAATCCTGGGACAGGACGAGCGCCGTATACGGACCCACGCTGATTTCGGCACTCACCGGCATTCCATCCCACTCGATGCCGTCGGCATCGACGTCTCCGGAAACCCAATCGCCGAAGTCGGAGTCGTACCCGCGCCAGTCTCCATTATACCGGACTCGCCAGCGACCCGGGCGCGGAAGTCCGATGCGCATCGCAGACCGGCCGTATGTGGAGAAGTTGAGCGCGACCACCACATCGTCGCGCGGTCCCCCCTTGTCCCATCGATGAAGGGCCACGAACTTCGCCCCCCCGTCGACGTGGAATGCACGCGCGCCACCGCCCCGTAAGCCGCGCGTCGTGTCGAACCAATTGCGGCGCAACCGAATGAGATCCCGGTGGAGGGTCACGAAACCGGAAAATCTATCGGCCTGCGACCAATCTAGACTTTGCAGCGGATCGAATGCGTCCCATGCCAAGAACTCCTGGCCTGCAAGGAGCATTGGAATGCCTGGCGCCGTCAGGACGAGCGCAGCCCCGAGGGCGGCGCGCTTCTTCGATTCCCAACTATCGGCCTTCCCCGGGTGGATGCACTCCGGGAGTCGACGCTCGAACGACGTGCCCGGCTCGAAGGCCTCCGTGAACACGACCCGTTGATGGGCGCATTCGTTGTACGTCTGGACGATGGCAACCGCGACGGCATCGACGTCGCGGGAAGCGTCATCCCACTCGATCAACGCAGCGCGAACGCTGGATGCAAATCGACCGCTCCATTGCGCATGGAACCCGGCCCCGCCTTCGCTCGCGTCCCTGGTGATCCGCTCGCTGTCGTGCAGGTCCGCCGCCACCGACAGCTTCCACGGCTGCTGTTCCCGTAGTTGTCCGTTGATCCACTGCATCAGACTCCAGCCGTCTGCAAGGTCACTCGCCGGATCGTTGTCGCGACCCTTCACGTTCCGAATCCAGCGCACCGAGCTCCATCGCAGTCCGTCCACAAAGCAATCGTGAACCCAGCCTAGCGCGTTGTCCCGTAGGTAGTCGCGCACCTGCGGGCGCCCATAGTCGAAGCGCGTCGCTCCCCAAGGGGTTCGGCCACGCCAATCCTCGTAGACATAGATGCCACCCGAGTCGGCGCCGGCCGAGTAGCCGTCGAATCGCCACATGTCACCCGCCGTCCCAGCGAGATGGCTGTACTCGACGTTCAGGAACACGGCGATGCCTCGGAGGTGGGCCTCGTTCACCAAGGTGCGCAGACCATCTCGCCCTCCGAGCGCCTCACTCACTGCAAAGAGATACGGCAGCTCGGCTGCCCCAGGCTCGTCGGCGACCCCCTCCCTGAGACCGACGAGCTCGATGACATTGATTCCCAGATCGCGCAACGCATCGAGGCGGACGAGCACGCGGGCCCACGGCCTCGGGTCGTGCCCGCCGACGAGCGAGCGTACGTTCACTTGATAGACGACGAGTTCGTTCCACGGCGGCATGGAATAGCCCGCGTCAACGTGAATGACCCTGGACGGCGAGATGACTCCGACGACGCGATGGCCGACGCCGCGGGCGACACCGTGCGCATAGGGGTCCATCCTCCAGGGAGCATCGCTACGAGACGGAACGTAAAGCAGATAGCGCTGGGAGATCAGTGCCCCCGGAACGTCCGCGGACCAGTTGCCGCCACCTTCAGGATAAAGCGGCGTGCCGGCGGAGGACCAGTCGTTGAACTCCCCCGAGACCGCCACCGAACTCGCAAACGGCGCCCAGACACGAAACGTCACGCCCGAACCGGAGTCATCAACATACGGCGTGGCTCCCATTCGCGGACGGCAAGACGGGGGCATGAAACCTGGCCGACCGATAGCGCAACTCGCGGCTCGCATGGGAGAGCAATTCCCTCCCGGGGGGCGACGAGGCCGTGCGATCGACGAGGGGGGCGCTTTGCGGTACCCCTCGAGCTCGCCCACCCGGCGGTGGGACCCCCCGACGACGGGTTGCGTCGTTCCGGACCTTCTCCTATGGGCAATGCGCATGGTGAGCATGCTGTTCACTCCTCTGCGCATCGGACCGGTCACTGTTCGAAATCGCATCGCTAAGTCGGCGATGGCGGAAGGGAGATGCGACGCCGACGGCCGACCCCTGCCGTCCCTCGTTCGACTCTACGAGCGCTGGGCGCAAGGCGGAGTCGGTCTGTGCATGACGGGCATGGCCCACGTGCGCCGGGGCTACAGCTTCACCGGCCAGGAAATCGGACTCTACGACGACAGCCTCATCGCTCCCTTGCGGGAGGTCACCGAGTCGGTTCATCGCCACGAATCGCGAATCTTTGCGCAGATCTGCTGGGCGCCGCCGCAGCTGCCGCGTAGCAAGGCCCGTGCGCTCGGAGCCACGGCCCCTTCGGCCGGTTTCAACAAGACCAACCTACTATTCGACCGCTCGCTGACCGACAGAGAAATCGAAGACATCGTGATGGACTTCGGCGAGGCCGCCCGCAGGGCCCGCGAAGCTGGCTTCGACGGTGTGCAACTGCACGGCGCCCACGGATACCTCATCTCGCGCATGCTGAGCCCAAAACACAATCGGCGAAGCGACCGTTGGGGCGGCGACTTCGAGCGCAGGCTCGCATTCGCGCGCGCCATCTTCGGGGCGACCCGACGGGCGGTCGGAGCCGACTACCCGGTTATGGTCAAGCTCAATGTCCACGATGGGGAGCCCGGCGGGATGGACGTCGACACCGGTGTTCGAATTGCCCAGTCGATGGCGGGTTGGGGCGTCGACGCCATCGAAGTGTCGGCGGGAACGGGCGATGTCGGCTTCGGATGCTACCCGAACAAGGGTGGAATCCCTCTCGCGAGTGGCAAGCAGTACGTTCACAAGAACTTCCCAGCCCTCAAAATGCTCGGCCCGCTCGTCGATGTCACCCTCGGTGCCGTGGGGCGACGAGTCGGGTTCCCGGGGGAAGCCTACTTTGAGCCATTGGCTCGACGCGTGGCCGAAGCCGTGTCCATTCCGGTCCTGTGCGTCGGTGGAATCCGGTCCCTCGCGGTGGCCGAGCGCATCGTGCGAGACACCCCAATCGCCATGATATCGCTCGGTCGTCCTCTTGTGCGCGAGCCCGAACTGCCCAACCGTTGGCGCGACGGCACGACCTCGGTGGCGGCCTGCACGTCGTGCAATGAGTGCTTCACGCATATCGGCCTGGGCTTCCCTTTGTCCTGCCGCGCGCCGGAAAGCGTGTCGACGTAGAACGCCGGAAGCCATGTTCGAACTCTACGAGCCTTGAACGCGGCCCGGAAGGACCGTGCATGAAGTTGCACGCTCCACCCGGTCCCCTTTTGTGGCGATTTCTCCGGCGCACTCGCGGGAGCCACGCTCGAGCTCCCGGCAGAGGTCAGGCCGCACATCGTACACGGTGCATCGAAACCGCCCCCTTTCGTCAACGGCGAGCGAGGCGCAGTGTCCGTCGGTCATCCGAAGGTACGCCCGGTTCCCCACGAAGTGGGTGACCTCGCTCGCCCGATGACCGAGTCGCTCGTAATCGTCACCCGTGACGCGAACATAGGTTTCGAGCGTCGAGAAGCAGCAGACTCCGCAGTCCTGGCAGTCAGCAGGCAGTGAGAGCGAGACGTGATGGGACTGCAAGGCACAAGGCATCAGAAACTCATTCGGACCCACGTGGACTAACGGATCGCGGCAAATAGCGTCGGCACGGCCTCGCCTGCGTTTCCGAGTCGGCATTCGTCGAAGCTCTCTGCGTTGTCAGGCGCTTCCGGACCGACGTACACCGCGATGGGCCGTGCTCCGCCGCGATGCCTCCTCGCCCGAACGACTGACACGAATCCCGCGGCTGGATAGACCGACCCGCTGCTGCCTATGGTAACGAAGAAGTCACACGCCCCGAGCTCATCGCCAATCCTGTCGAGCTCGATAGGGACTTCGCCGAACCACACGATGTGCGGACGCACGTAACCGCCGCACGGGCACGAGGGAATGCTCGTGGTCAAGGACGTGTCCGGGAAAGGCCCTTGTTTGCATCCGGGCCAGCGCTCGCACCGGCTCTTCATGAGCTCCCCGTGCATGTGCACGATGCGTATGGAACCAGCCTTCTCGTGGAGGTCGTCGACGTTCTGCGTACACAAGAAGAACCGATCGCCAATCTCGTCTTCCAGCGCGGCCAACGCATGGTGTGCAGCGTTCGGTTTGGCCGTGGCGGCCTGAGCACGCAGGCCTGCATAGAATTGCCACACCAGCGCTCGATCGCGGGACCAGCCCTCGGGAGTCGCGACGTCTTCGATCCGGTGTTTCTCCCAAAGGCCACCGGAATCGCGAAAGGTCGAAAATCCGCTCTCTGCGCTGACGCCCGCGCCGGTGAGCACGAAGACGCGCGCGGTCGACGAAAACGCGATCGGCTCGAATTCTCGATAGGGTGCGATGCGAACTGAGGCCATGACGGGGGCGCAGGATATCCTTGGCGATCGCAACCGCAAATGCGCACGTCGGGGTCGCTATCCGAGTCTGCGCCGAGTTGTCGTCCTCGAAGCGCGCGCTATGCAGAAGAAGTGAGCGAGTTGATACGCGCAGGCAACATTCCGCGACCGCCTGGCTCGACATCCCTCGACGCCGAACGCCCGTCGAGGCGGGAAGCCCTTGTTCGCGTCGGCACGATGGCCGGCGTTCTAGGAGTCTCGGCTGTCGGAGCCCGCTTGGTGTGGGATCGCGGCGGCTTCGATCTTGCCCGTGCCGCGGGTACTCGTCAAACGCGTGACTATCGAGTGAGCGACCGGGACACGCACGCCGAGCTGGCAATCGCCCGGGCTCCCGCCAAAAGCGAGGGCGACGATTCACCCAATCCGACGGCAACGCCGCTCGAGCTCGTCCACCGGTGCGTCGATGCGCTCGGGGGCATGCGCAGATTCGTATCGCGCGGCGACATCGTCGTCGTCAAGCCGAACATCGGGTGGGACCGAATGCCCATTCACGCGGCCAATACGAATCCAGACGTCGTCGCGGCCGTCATACGGACGGTGTTCGACGCAGGCGCGAAGAGGGTCATCGTGGCTGACGGATCGTGCAACGATCCGAATCGCTGTTTTCAGCGATCCGGGATCTGGCACGCGGCATACGACTTGGGCGCCGAAGTCGTACTCCCCGAAGAGCACCACTATCGTAACATGCGACTCGCCGGGGACGTGCTCGACGAGTGGCCTATATTTACGACTCTCGTCGAGGCCGACAAGGTGATAAGCGTCCCGGTCGCCAAACACCACAACCTGGCCAAGTTCACCGGTGCCATGAAGAACTGGTATGGCGTCTTGGGCGGACGCAGGAACAGGCTTCACCAGCGCATCGACGCGTCGATCGTCGACCTGGCCGGCTTCATGCGGCCGACGCTCGTCGTGATGGACGCCTGGCGCGTGCTCGTCCGAAACGGTCCCCAAGGCGGCAACATCGACGACGCGCGGGACATGCGCACGATCGTCGCGTCGGTCGACCAGGTCGCCGTCGACGCGTTTGGGTGCACGCTCATCGGACAGAGGAGAGAGAACGTGCCGTACCTCGCCATGGGCGAGCAGCGCGGTCTCGGCACGAGTCTCTACGAGAACCTCCGGGTCAAGGAAGTGTGACCGCGTGTCCGCGTCGTCGCCCTCGCAGCACCCGGAGCCGATTCCCTGGAAGACAGGCCAGCCCGGGATGGTTCCGCCGCTCGACTCCGCACCTTCGCCCGCCGCGAGCGCCGCAGCCAACCCGGTCGTCCGTTCGCCCGCGGTGGCGTCTCCGCGCAGCACCCGTTCGGCCAAGCGACCTGGTTCCGGACTGCCTCCGAGGCGTATTGCGGTCGTTTTGAAGTGGGCGCGACGCGCCTCTCAAGTCTCGTTCATTGGTCTGTTCCTCTACTTCCTGTGCCAAACCGCATTTCGCGGCAGTTTCGCGGCGCACGCCGACACTCCTGTGCGCCTGCCGCTGCCCGTCGAGGGTTTCCTGCTCGCGGACCCCTTCGTCGGCGCGATGACCGTCCTGTCCACACACACGGTCTATCGAGGCCTTCTGCTGGGACTGGCGTTGGTGGGGGTCACGCTCGTCTTCGGACGGGTCTTCTGCGGGTGGATCTGTCCGTTTGGCACCATTCACCACTTCTTTGCTTGGATCCTTCCGAGCCGTCGAGGGCGAGGCGCGTCTCGCGTCGCCGCCAACAAGACCCACGGCTATCAGCGCGCCAAGTACTACCTGCTCTATGCCTTTCTCGCTGCGGGCCTCTCCGGCAGCGCCATAGGCGGCCTCTTCGATCCCATCTGCATCGCCGTGCGGTCGATCGGCCTCGGAGTGATCCCCGCACTCCAGTACGCTTCCCACAAGACGTTCGGCACCTTGCAGCAAGTTCCCGCGCGGAGCGTTCGCCAGGCCGCCGACGCCGCGCAGGACGTGCTCGCCCAGACGGTCTGGCAGACGAAGCAGTTCTACTTCCACCAGACCTGGTTCATCGTCTTTCTGCTCATCGCAGTTCTCTTTGCCAACCGCTTCATTCCGAGGTTCTGGTGCCGCGTACTCTGCCCGCTCGGAGCGTTTCTCGGGGTCCTCGCTCGCTTCGCTCTGTTCGGAATGACGAAGGACCACGCCAAGTGCACGGACTGCAATTTGTGCCTGGTGCACTGCCAGGGCGCCGACAGTCCGCAAGGGGGCGTCAAGTGGCGGCAGGACGAGTGTCATATGTGCATGAACTGCGAAAACGCGTGTCCCGAAGATGTCATCAAGTTCACGTTCCTGCCGAATCGCCGCAGCACGGTCACTCGTCCCGACACCGGGCGTCGCACGGCGTTGGCATCCATCGGCGCTGGGGCGGTGTTCCTGCCCGCATCGCGCATCGCCGATACGCTCGACGTCAACTATCCCGCGAAGACCATCCGCCCGCCTGGCGCGGTCGAGGAACGCGCGTTTCTCGAACGGTGCATTCGGTGCGCCGAGTGCATGAAGGTGTGTCCCAACAACGCCCTCCACCCGGCGTTCTTCGAGGCCGGACTCGAAGGGATCTGGACTCCGATCCTCATTGCGCGAATTGGCTATTGCGAGTTCTCGTGTGTGCTCTGCGGACAGGTCTGTCCGACCGGCGCAATTCAGAAGATCACCGAGAAGGAGAAGATGGGCGTCGGTCAGGCCCCCGTCAAAATAGGCACGGCCTTCTACGACCACGGCCGGTGTCTGCCGTGGGCGATGCAAACCCCTTGCATCGTGTGCGAGGAGTTCTGTCCGACGTCGCCGAAGTCGATATGGGTCGAAGAAGTCGACGTCATCGTTCGCGAGAGTACGCCGGGGCCCAGCGGCGCCCCTCCGGGCTACAAGACCGTGCACCTGCAGCGACCGCACGTCGACCCGAGCCTCTGCGTCGGGTGCGGGGCTTGCGAAAAAGTCTGCCCTGTCCAAGATCAACCCGCGGTGTACGTTACGAACGTAGGGGAAACGCGCAGCAAGACGAACGTGATTTTGCTCGAGAACACGAGCTACAAGCAAGTGAGCTAGAGCGCGCCTTTGGTCGATGAATTCAAGCCGAACCAGTCCGAGCCCCCGCCCCGACATGTCTCGCTTCGCCGCTCCCCTTCCCCCGCGCCGCGGGGGAGGGAATCGTTTGGGCCTGTGAACGCCGGGGTGGGGGCTGCTAGCAATCCGGGTAGAGAGAACGGAACGACGATGCGGGATAGGTTTCTCAGGGCGTGTCGCCGGCAGCCGGTCGACCGGACGCCGGTCTGGTTCATGCGGCAGGCGGGGCGCTACATGCCCGAGTACAGGCGAATTCGCGAGCGGCATTCGCTTCTCGAGATTTGCAGGTCTCCGGAGCTCGCGGTCGAGGTGACGATGCAGCCGCTCGCACTCGGAGTCGACGCGGCGATTCTGTTCGCCGACATCTTGCTGCCGCTCGAGCCGATGGGAGCCCCCTTCGATTTCGCGCGCGGCGAGGGACCAGTCATTCGCGAGCCCATCGCGACCATTGCGCAAATCGAGGCCCTTCGTCCCGTGAAACCGGAGGAATCTCTCGGTCACGTGATGACGGCGATTCGCCTGCTCAAGCGGGAACTCGACGTCCCCCTGATTGGCTTTGCGGGGGCTCCCTTCACTCTCGCGAGCTACCTCATCGAGGGAGGCAAGAGCACATCGTTCGCGAAAACGAAGCGATTGATGTTCAGCGCGCCCGACGCGTGGAGCCTTCTCATGCGCAAGCTCGCGGAAGTCGTGCGCGTCACCCTGCGTGCGCAGGTGGCCGCAGGCGTCGACGCGGTGCAGGTGTTCGATTCATGGGTCGGTGCGCTCGCACCGGCGGACTATCTCGAGAAAGTCCAGCCGTACGTTCGGCTCGTTCTCGCCGACCTCGAGGCGACCGGCGTGCCGGTCATCCATTTCGGTACGGGTACGTCGACACTCCTCGAAGCGATGCGCGACGCCGGCGGCTCGGTCATCGGGCTGGACTATCGAACACCACTGTCGACAGCCTGGAGTCGCATCGGAGCTGAGCGAGCCGTCCAGGGAAACCTCGACCCTTGTGTTCTGCTCGCCCCGCGCGAGGTCGCCATCCGGCACACTCAGCGCGTGCTCGACGAAGCCGGTGGGCGCCTTGGCCACGTGTTCAACCTTGGGCATGGCGTGCTTCCGGAGACCCCGGTCGATACGGTACGCGCGGTCATCGATTACGTTCACGCGGCAACGGAGCGCGTCTAGGCGATGAGCGCGGCTGTGCTCCTCCTATCGCACGGCACGGTCGACAACCTCGACGAACTCGAGGCGTTCGTCACCCGAGTGCGGCGCGGACGCCCGCCGAGTCCCGAACTGGTGCGGGAGCTTCGGCGCCGCTACGAGGCCATCGGAGGGCGCTCGCCGCTGAATGCTACGAGCGCCGCGCTTGCCGCGAAGCTCGAGGCACGCCTCGGTGTTCCAGTTGCATGGTCCGGTCGCCTCGCGCCGCCCTTGGTGCGCGACACGTTCGGACATCTCCTCGGTCTGGGTGTCACGCGCGTCGCCGTCGTGCCATTGGCTCAGCACTCGGCTGCAATCTACTCGGCGGATGCGCGCGAAGCGGCGCGAGGGCTGCCTCTCGAGCTTGCGTGCGCCGACAACTGGGGGCGGGAGCCAGGGCTCACGGAAGCGTTCGCGCGCCGCATCGAGGCCGTGCTTCCGGGGCACGAGCTTGCGGCTGGCACCACGCTCCTCTTCACCGCGCACAGTCTGCCGACCGCGGTGGTCGCCGGGGGAGACCCCTACGAAAGCGAGGTGCGCGCATCGGCTTCCTCGGTTCTGGCGCGTCTCGGAGACGCCACCGCGAAGGTCACGACCGACGTGGCCTTCCAGAGCCAGGGGCTCGCGGGCTCGGATCGGGGCTCGACGACATGGCTCGGGCCGGACATCCCGACGGCACTCGACGCAGCGAAGGCTCGCGGCGATCACCTTGTCGTCTTCGCGCCGATCGGATTTCTCGCCGACCACGTGGAGGTCCTCTACGACCTCGACATCGAGGCGCGTGCGCTCGCGACCGAGCGCGGACTTGACTACGTCCGCTCGGCATCTCTCAACGCGAGCGATGACTTTGTCGACGTGCTCGCCCTCGTGGCATCGAAGCTCATCGCCTAGCTTCCCGATCATGGACAAGGACAGGCGCATCGTCATCGCAGGAGGAGGCATCACGGGGGTATCGGCCGCCTACGCAGCGGTCCAGCGCGCCCGCGAGCTCGGGGTGTCGCTGTCGGTCACGCTGCTCGAGCGTTCGGCGCGCTTCGGCGGAAACGTGATGACCGTTCGTCAAGACGGCTTCCTTCTCGATCGCGGTCCCGATTCGTGGGTTGCGACGAAACCTGCCGCGACCGCCCTCGCGCGCGAGCTCGGACTGACGAATTCCATCATCGGAACGAACCCGAAGACCCGGCGCTTCTTCATCGTGTGGAACGATCGCCTCTTCGGCGTCCCCGACGGTGTCGTGCTCGGTGTGCCGACTCAACTCGCGCCACTGGCGCGCACAGGCCTTTTCTCGTGGGGGGGAAAGCTTCGCATGGCCTGCGAGCCTCTGGTTGCGCGCCGCACGTTCGAGCGGGACGACGACGAATCCATCGCGGACTTCGCCACCCGCCGTCTGGGGCGCGAAGCAGCCGAGCGACTGGTCGCGCCGCTGCTCGGTGGAATCTCCGGGGCGGACGCGAGCGATGTGTCCGTGCGCGTGGGCTTCCCGCAGCTCGTCGCCATGGAACAGGAATACGGGTCGCTCGTCCGCGGGATGATCGCGACGCGAAGGAAGCGATCGCACGCGCCGCCGACCGACGTCCCGCGAAGCGTGTTCCTGTCGCTCACGGGAGGCACGGAGGACCTCGTGCGAGCCATTCTCGATAGCGTGCGCGACTCCGGGGTCGAGCTCCGCACCGAATCCCCGGTGATCGCGATCGAACGAACACCCGACGGGGAACCACACCGCTGGCGCATCCGCGTCTCCACCGGTCCGCCGTTCGCGGCCGACGAAGTCCTGCTCGCGATCCCGTCGTATGCCGCCGCACGCGTCATCGAGCCCCTCGACTCTCGAGCAGCCGCATCGCTGGAAAGCATCCCCTTCGGATCGACCGCGACGGTCTTCCTCGCCTACCGCAGGCAGGACGTCTCCCATCCGCTCAACGCTGTAGGCTTTGTCGTTCCGCGCGCCGCTGGACGACCGATCGCCGCGAGCACGTGGGTGTCGAGCAAATGGGACGAACGAGCGCCCGAGGGGCACGTTCTTCTGCGAGTCTTCGTCGGCGGCGCGGCCGGACACCAAGTCCTCGAAAGCGACGACGAGGCGCTGGTCGAACTGTCACGCGGCGAGCTCAAAGCGCTGATGGGGCTCGACGCAAGACCGTTGTGGTCGAGGGTATTTCGGATGGACCGAGCGACCGCGCAGATGCGAGTGGGCCACGCAGTGAGAATGCGTGAGGTAAGAGAACAGCTGGAGGTTTCAGCGCCGGGGGTGCGGCTCGCGGGGGGTGGATACGACGGAGTGGGGATAGCCGACTGCATTCAGCTTGGGCGGGAGGCGGGGCGGCGGATGGTGGAGGGGTCGGCGGCGGGGTAGAGAGGGAGCTCGCGAAAGGGATCGCCGTGCGTTCATGTTGATCCAAGAATGACGGTGACGACAATCGGATCGGAAACCATCAGTATCCCTCCACCCTCGGATCCCACCCGAAGGCACGCACCATGAGGTCTGGATCGATCCATCTCGATGCAAGCCGAAGGGCCTGCTCGCGCGCGTCGGCGTTGGGGTGGCGTCGGCGGACGTCCAGCATGGCGAGTTCTTGGACGGCCTGCGTGAGCGCCCGAACACGCTCGAGCTTTTGCGCCGGGGACATCCGACGGTAGCCCTCAATGAGGATTGCATCGACCCTAGGGTGAGTATCGTTCGTCGGGTCGGCGCTCATGGAATGAACTGTGCCCGGCTCCTCGGTAAACTCCAAGAGCACTTTTGATGGGGTCTTCTTGTGGCTCCCGTTGATGGTGAGTACGTGCATGCGAAAGCATGGCAGCAACGCCTGTGCCACGAAGCGCACGCGGATGTGCTGAGGACCTCGCACGCCGCGCGTTGCAACAAAGCCGACGGCCTGTTCTCGACGCGACACCTCCCGAGGGATGACTGGCTTGCCCTCGTCGGTCTAACCGAGTCGAAGATCGCCCATGCCTCGGCAGCAGTCCTCTGCGCTTGCCCAGGGATCGCAACGACGTCTCGGATCGATAACGATGCGACGGGGCGGCTAGAAAGTGCAGGAGGACGGTGCGCGATTCGTAGCATCCCTCCGTCACGCGGGTGGCTCTCGACGAGGCCGTGATGTCTGCAGAAGAGGCACGAATGTCGTCTCGTCAGTGACGGATGGCGCTGGACCACGGGTGTGAAGTGGCGCCTTGCACCGAATTGGCGCTCCGTTGCTCGGTTCTGGCATCCAGAACCACTGTTCGAGCGTCTGGTTGTCACTTGTCGGCACACTGTCGATGCGATTCGGCGCCATCTGTGAATATCCTGTCGTCTACTGGCGCCGAATGAGCGCCAGGGAAGCGCTATCGAGCGCCAGTTTCAGCGTGCTCTGAGGTTCGTCCTCGAAAGGTGGCGCTCCGTCGACGATACCAGGCGCCGCGTCGAACCTTTCCGCAGGCGTCTGACCCACCGCATGTCCCGCAACGGCGTTGCCCTCACCCTCGAAGCTCGACAAGCGCTGGTTCTCAACCAGAGAATGCCCGGAGAGCTCCCGAGTCTATCGCGCACAACCATTCAACGGTGGGACTCGGCACGAGCGGAGCCGTCCCCCTGGGTTCTCTAGCGCCTCGCGGTCACCGTACATCCTCGCGACCCGCAGATCGCAGCACGACTCGCCGCGGAGGCGGGCACCACGCTCGACAAGCTTGGCCTCGTCGCGCCCGTTCAGGAACACCTTCAGATCGTCACGCCGGGCGGCGGCTTGCCGACGAGCTCATCGAAGAACGACGACGAGAAGCCGAGCGTGAGTAGCGTCGTCAACCGGGCCGAGGTGCTGACCAAGGGCGTCGATGCTGGCAAGTCGCCCGAGATCGTCCGGGAACGGCAGCCTGTCTGATTCGGCTGCTGATCGTTCCCCTCGAGCTATCTGCGCGCGCGCTGGCCCCCTGACGCCGAGCGCGTATAGCTAGGGTGCTATAATTGACACGTGAGCACGATCGTCTACGGCGACTTCGAATGGGACGACGTCAAAGCGGAGGCCAACTTGAAAACACACGGGATCTGCTTCGAGGAAGCCGCCGACGCTCTGGCTACGGACCCCCACGAGATTTCCGTCGAAGACCCGACGGACCCGAGTCGCGTCGTTTCCCTCGTCATGTCCTACAAGACCCGCGTCCTCTTCATCGTATCGACCGAGAGGGGTTCTCGCACGCGCCTGATCAGCGCCAGAAAGGCCAACACTCATGAGCAACGCACCTACTCGCAAGAGGGATCCTGACATGCCCGATGTCGACTTCAGCCTAGCCAAACGGGTGGTCCGCCCCCGCAAGGGAAAGGAGCATTTGCCGCTGCGTGCCGTGCGTGAAGCCCTCGGCAAGACCCAGATCGAAGTCGCGCAAGCCGCCGATATGCCGCAGGGGGACGTTTCACGACTTGAATCGAGAGTCGCCCTCGGCGAGGACCTGCGGCTCTCGAGCCTCATCCGGTACGCGCGCGCTCTCGGCGGCGAGGTCGAATTCGCCATCGTCGTCGATGGCCGACGATACCTTCTCGAGATTTAGGCGCAACCGTTCCACGTCGATGGCCGAAGAGGATTGACCACGCCGTCCCCGTCCTTCGCGACGACGCCGAGGCCTTGCGCGCACCCGACCTCGACGTGCTTCCCCTTGTTCTCAACGCGAAGCGGCCGGATGCCACCGAACTTGTGTCACGCTGCGGCACCGCGCACAGCGACGCGGCAATTCGAGACCTCGGGCAATATGGCAGGCGCGCCGTATGCTTCGACCATGGCGGATAGCACCCCGCCCCCCGAAATGGTCCACCTCGGCCCTCGCGGAGAGATGCGTATCCCGCAGGCGGTCGTCTCGCGGCTCGGCTGGCGGGAGGGCGTCAGCCTGGTCGGCACGACGGACGAATCGGGCGAGCTGAAGGTCCTTGCGATCCGGAACGCCGTGCGAAGCCTTCGTGGATGCTCGGCGCGACCGGCCGGCGGCTTGCCGACGAGCTCATCGAAGAACGACGACGAGACGCCGAGCATGGGTAGCGTCGTTCTCGACGCGTCCGCTCTCCTCGTCTCGCTCAACAACGACCCGGACGCCGAATATGTCGAGCGCGTCGTCGTCGAGAGCGGAGCTGGGTTGTCAGAGCCAGCTACGCATATTTCAATCACGCCACTGGTGAAACGTATACGTTTCATCGTGACCACGACTTGGTCGTCCCCTCAATCGCTATCGCCTTGTGGTGCGACCAATGCTTCACATGAATTCGGCGCCTTCATCGCAATTGGCGGAGGCGTACTTGTGGTCGGGTCTCCGGGCACGCGAATAGCGGGGGCGCCCTGTAGACGTTCGTTCCCGGCAGTAGCGGCACCTGGACCGACCGGTTTTGCTTATGCAATGCCGAGAGCTGCCAGGAGTTCCCCGCCTCCGTGGCCAATTCCCGAATGACGCCCAATGTCAGCCAGACCGGCCGTCATGTCGCCGTCAAGACCACTACGCAACCGGCACGGCCGCAAGCTCAGTAAACCACGGCCGGTGGCTGTAGTGGATGGACCTCGGTTCTCCTCGGCGATCCACCAATCCGTCCCCCAGCCGCCGTCCGAAGGACGCACGATGGTAACACAAAAGTCACACAGTCTTCGCCACGCCGATGTGGGACCACGGTAAACGCCCCGTTCACCTGTACCGACGGGAGCGACGACGTTCGTCCACGCGCTGAGCAGCGCAGGAGGCCTTGGATATGAGGAAGAATAAGTGGATCGCATGGGTGGGCGCCGGAGCGGCGGTCGCTGCGGTGGCCGTACCCGGGCGGGCGATGGCGCAGACGACGTGCCAGGACCCTACCTTTCCAAATCCAGTGTATGTCGCGGGCTCCACGGCAATCCAGCCGGTACTGGAAGCCGCTGCCGCGCAGCTCGGCAGCCAGGCAACCGTCATCTACTTCGCCAATGGATCGTGCAGCGGCCTGAAGTCGGTGGTCGGGACTGAGAACCCCACTGGGCCCGCGACACCGCTAACTTCCGCAGCGTGGCCGCTCATGTCTTCTCCCGATAGCTCCGGCAATTGGGTTCAGACCATCGGTGGCAACGTGGGGTACACGCCAACATGCACCGTTGGGCAAGCGGCGGGCCAAACGGCAGGACAGGCGGTGGATGTGGCGTTCTCCGACGTGTACCCCGGTACCTGCACCATCAATGCGAATAGTGGGATCCCGTCTTCGACTCAGAAAGAATTCCTCGGTCCCATTCAGGCGATGGGGTTCTGGGTTCCGAGCAGCTCTACGCAGAGCTCGATCAGCGCGGATGCCGCGTACGTTGTTTTCGGCTGGGCAGGCAGTAGTTACGTGGTCAATCCCTGGAATTCAGCCTCGGAAATCTGGCATAGAAGTACGGGCTCTGGCACCCAGGGAATGATCGCAAAAGCGATTGGATTGGCTTCCGTCAAGTGGCAGGGAACGTCCACATCAGACACGGGAACTCTTCTGACCGATCTGGCAAACGCCCCGACCCCGGAAGGCGCCATTGGAATCGCCGGCGCTGAGGACCTCCTCACGGTACCGAGCCTTTCGAGCAGTGCCTTGAAGATGCTCGCCTATCAGCATACCGGCCAGGATTGCGGCTACTACCCTAACTCGACCGCGAATACGCGCGACATGATCAACGTTCGCCAAGGCCGATACGCCATCTGGGGTCCCGTGCACCTGGTTGTCAACGTGGACGCCAACGGAAACCCGGTCGACCACACGGGGCAGCCAAACGCGGCGCTCACCGCGTTCATGAACTTGTTCATAGGAACTGGCCCCACGTCACCCTCCGCGAATCAGAGCGACGCCGGTCTCAGTGACACGGACAAGCAGGCGTTCATCGCGGCCGAGGCGAATGCGGGAGTCGTTCCCTGGTGTGCTATGCAAGTGATTCGTACCGAGGAGGTCGGACCCGAAGCCTCCTATCAAACAACTGATCCTTGCGGATGTTACTTCGAAACCACCCTCGGGGGGGCAACGACGACATGTTCGAAGTGCACGTCGGATTCGGACTGCACCGACCCGGCAAGTCCCGTTTGCCGTTATGGATATTGCGAGGCTCAGTGATGAACATTCACCTTTGTCTTCTTCGGTTGGGCGCGCTCGTTGTGGTTTCGTCTGCCGGTCTGGTGTTGGGTTGCAGCAGCAGCTCGACGTCCGGCCCCTCCTCCCACGTGGATTCGGGAACGACGGTCGACGCGGCCGGCGGCTCGACGGACGACTCGAGCCCAGGCGACGACGCTTCCAGCGTCGATGCCGCCTCGGACGACTCTTCGAGCGAAGCCAGCGCACCCGCGTGTGTGTCGGATTCGTCCTTGTGCAACTCGTGCACTACCCCGGAAGCAGGCGACTACTTCTACAACGCGTGCGGCTCGCAGTTGACCAACTGCGTTCCGTTCACCGGCACGGTTCCGGCTCATCCCTTCGTCAACTGACCCAGACGGACCCGCGAAGTGCATTCTCTCACGGCCTGCCGCGCCAGCGTCGCGGTGATCGCCATAGTTCTGCGTCCCGCTTTCGCATTCGCGCAGCAACCTGCGCCCGAGGAGCCGGCGGCCAACCCGGCTTCCTCGGCGGCCCCGTCCGAAGCCCCCGCCACGCCATCGTCTTCAGTGCCGCCAGTGCCCTCGGCACCTTCCGAGGCACCGAAAGTCCCCGCACGCGCGGGTGACGAATCCGCTGACATCGCGGCCCTTCGTGACGAGGTCCGCGCGCTGCGCGCGGAGATGGAGTCGGACCGAGCGCAGCGCGCGAAGGCTGCCTCTCCACCTCCAACGCCTCCTCGGCCCCTGGGCTACGAAGCCTTCTGGCCGTGGGTCACCCCTCCGGAAGGCCTCAGCGCAGGCGCCTACGTGCAGGCGCAGTACGAGGCCCATGACGATTCCACCGACCAGCTCGCCCAGGACGGAACAACGCTCAATCAAGATCGATTCTCCATTCGTCGAGCCAGAGCGAGCCTTCTCGGCGAATGGCAATACGCTGCCCTCGCCTTGGAGCTCGATGCCAATACGACGAGCGGACCGCAGGTGGACCTGCGCAAGGCGGAAGCGTCGGTGCAGTACCGGCCCGACCGGACGGCACCGCCGCTCGCGATGGTAACGCTCGGACTCTTCGATGCCCCGTTCGGCTATGAGCTTGTCGAATCGCCGCGCACGCGCTTTTTCATGGAGCGATCGGTGGCGTCGCGTGCGTTCTTCCCCGGCGAGCCGGACCTCGGAGTTCGCGTCGCCGGTGCCTGGCGATTCCTGCGCTGGACCGTGGCGGCGCAGAACGGAGAGCCACTCGGGGAGAAGTCGGCCTTCGTCCTGCAAGACCCCAACCAAGCGAAAGACGTCTTCGTGCGCCTCGGCTTCGACGCCACGCCGCTCGAAACGCTGCACGTCGCCGGAGATCTTTCGGCGCTCAAGGGCAAGGGCTTCCACGCCGGGACTCCCGCCACGAAGTCGAGCATTCAGTGGTCGGACGCCAACGAAAACGGCATTGTCGATTCGGGGGAGCTCACCGCGGTGCCGGCGCGAGCTGCAACACCCTCTCAGAACTTCGACCGCTGGGCGGTCGGTCTCGACGTCCGGACACACCTTCGAACGTCTCTCGGCGTCACCAAGCTCTACGGCGAACTCGTCATCGCGCAGAACCTCGACCGGGGCCTGTACATCGCGGACCCCGTTCTCTCCGGCATCGACCAGCGGGAAATCGGCGCGTACGTGGGCGTGGTTCAGGATATCACGCGCTGGGGCGTAGTCGGCATTCGACTCGACTATTACGACCCGAACTCGAACGCCTTCGACAACCGCGCAGGGCGCCAAGTTCCCTATTCGCAGGCAATCACGACCGTGTCGCCACTGGTCGGTCTCGTGCTTCCCGACCGGGCACGGCTGGTCTTTCAGTACGACATCATCCAGAACGCGTACGCTCTTGGATCCAACGGAGTGCCCACGAACCTCAAGGACAACGTGGCGACGCTCCGATTGCAGGTGCAGCTATGAAGACGCTCCCGTCTCGAAGGTCTGGTTGCGCCGGTCGGCAAACACTCAGCCCTCCCTCTCTCTGCGAGAGAGGGAAGCTGCCCGATTGGATTCATCAGGGGTGGGGGCCACTGGGGTGGGCGCCACGACGCGCCGCGTGGGCGATCTTGACGATAGCCACCCCGGCACTCCTCGCTCTCGGCTGCGCAAGCGGCTCCCCCGCCAACCAAGGCCTCTCCGAGCCCATCGTCGTTCACGCAACGCAGACGACCGCCGGGGTGCCCTCAGTTCAGTTCTTCCCGGGCAACCTTCCAGGGTTCCCCCCCGAGGGCGCGGATGCCGGACCGGCCCAGACGCCATCGGTGAGGAGCTTCAACGCCGCGAACAACTCGGTCGTCGTGCCAGGCGCCGCAGGCAAGAGCTTCACGGGGGCCGCGACGAACGATGGCACGTCCGTGGGAATTCGCTTTGCGGACCTAGGCACAGGGTATTGGGTCGTGCCTCTCGGCATCCCCTCGGGCCAGATCCAGAATGCCCTGACTTTCGGGTTCTCGGCCGACTTCGCGCTTTCGATTCCCCCGGGCAAGCATCCCCTCCGCGCCGTCGCCATCGACAATAACGGCAATGGGGGGACTGCCGTGGACATCTCCCTTTGCGTCGAATCCCGCATCCCCGACAACAACCACTCCTGCGTCCCGTCGATCGCCGCCCCCGCCGCCGTGATGACCCTCGCCTGGGACAGCAACTTCGACCTGGACCTTCACGTCATCCTGCCCGATGGCCGCGACGTCAACCCAAAGACCCCGCTGACAGTCGACCCGAACGCTGTCGACGCCGGGACGAACCCGAGCGGCATCGACCGCGATTCCCTCGGAGGCTGCGTTCCCGACGGCATGCGCCAGGAGGACCTCATTTTTCAGACCCCACCACCTCCAGGGCTTTACGACATCTACGCGAACCCCTTCGCGTCGTGCGGCCAGCCCGACGTCCACTTCACGTACACGCTCTACACGCTAGGCAGCGACGGCAATTTGCACGCCACGGACGGGCCCATCGGTGGCGAACTACTGGGAATGCAAGCCAACGGAGGAGCCTCGACAGGCCTATTCGTCGTCGAGGAACAGTTCTAACTACGCAGTCGTGAGATACCTCCCATGATCATCAAGTACCTACTTCGGATTGCGCTCCTCGGCAGCGCCTGGGTCATGTACCTCCTGCTCGCCCTGTCCGTGCTCTCGATCGGCGTGATGGTCGAGCGGTGGTCGTACTTCCGCAAGCGCGGGAGCCACGGGGACGAGCTCGGCGATACGCTCTGCGAGCTGCTCGAACAGGGCGAGCGCGAGAAGGCGGACCGGCTGCTCCGGGCGAGCCCGACCATCGAGGCCGAGGTTTTGCTCGCGTCGCTGCGCTGGGCTCAAAGCGGGCCCGAGCCCCTCGCCGCTGCGATCGACGGACAGATGACCAAGCGCCGCCGGGAGATCGAGCGCGGAATGCTCGTACTCGGCACGCTCGGCAACAACGCCCCCTTCATCGGCCTCTTCGGAACCGTCATCGGCGTCATCGTCGCCTTCGCGGACCTCGCGGACGGATCGAGCAAGGTCGCCATGGACAAGGTCATGGGCGGCATCGCCGAGGCACTCGTAGCGACCGGCGTCGGTCTCTTCGTCGCGATTCCGGCCGTCGTCGCTTACAATATTTTCCAAAAGAAGATCTCCGACATCGAGGACAACGTCGCGTCGATCGGCAAGCGGCTGTGCGCGTTCCTCGGAGCGAGCCGCGCGGACCTCATCCACTCGAGCGGGCACCGGGGCTTGGCTCAGCGCGCGGCCGACAGCGTGCGCGATCTCGCCAAGATCGAAGCCGGAGCGTCCGCGTCTCCGGTCGCGGAGGAGTAGCCCGTGGGAGCCTCGGTCGGCAGTGCACGCGGAGGGCGAAGAACCGGCATCACGGGCATCAACGTGACGCCGATGGTCGACGTCATGCTTGTGTTGCTGGTCATCATGATGGTCGCGGCGACGTACATCGTCTCGCGAGCGCTCAAGGTGGAACTGCCCAAGACAGCGTCGTCCGACGAAGCCGCTCAGAGCCCTCTGACGGTGACCGTCACCAAGGACAACCTGATCTACCTCAATGGCGACTTGGTCCCGAACGAACAGGTCCTCATCTCGCGCTTCCAGCACGCCCGCGAAGCTGCCGGCGAGCCAGCTCTTGTCGTCAGTGCGGACGCCGAGGCCCTGCACGGACACGTGGTCCACGTGATCGACCTCGCGAAGCAGCAGGGCATCACCAAGTTCGCGATCAACGTTCAAACCCAGTAGCCGCCCTGTTTTCGTCGTGAGCTATCGCCCCAGCCCCTGGTTCATGGTCCTCGTCTACGGAGGGAGCGCGGCGCTGCACCTCGGCATCGGAGCCGGGGCCGGCCTTTTGCCGAATACCAAGAAGTACGAAACGGTGGCCATCGAACTCGCGGACATTCGAAAGAAGAGCGAGCCGCCGAAGCCCCCGCCGGAGCCACCCGCGCCCAAGCCTCACGAGGAGAACAAGCCAAGACCTCATCTGGAGGCGCCCCCTCCGGAATCGGAAGCGAAAGCGAAGCTCGAGGCTGCCCCTGCTCAAGAGAGCGCGGGGGCTGCGGCGGGCGGCGACGGATTTGCCGATTTGGGAATCGCCCTGGGAAACGCGGGAGGCGTAGGGATCGCCATGCCAGGCGCGGCGGCGGCGATGCCGACCGCGGCGGCGGCCGCGCCGAAGCCAACGGCGACGCACAAGGTGGAAAGGCTCCAGGCGACGCAAGCGCCGTCGTGCAGCGAGCCCGACGGGAAACCGAAACGCAAGGTTCCAGCGTCTCCGAAATACACGACGCAGGCACGACAGGCTGAAATCGAGGGCGTCGTGCGCGTCGAGGTGACCGTGGACGAAACGGGCAAGGTCATCGCGGCCCGCGTCCTCAGCGGTCTTGGATACGGTCTCGACGAAGCTGCGATCGAGGCCGCGAAGGCCACGACATTCGAACCCGCCACCCACTGCGGCAAACCCGTCGTGGGCACCAAGATCATCCCGTTTCGGTTCAGTCTGACATGAGCCGCATCGCGCACACCACGCGAACGGTGGCAACCCTCGTGGCAATCGTCGCGGTCGTTCTTGGCACTGAGCGGTCGGCGTTCGCCGAGCCTGCCGAGGCCGCACCCGAGGCGAAGCGCGTGCTCGTGCCGCCGACGCTCGTTCACTTCGTCGAGGCCGAGTTCCCGCCGTCCGAGGAAGCTGCTGGCCGCGGTGCCACCGTCGTTCTCCAGATCTCGATCACGGAAGCCGGAGCGGTCGCCGACGTGAAGGTTATCGGATCGGCCGGCGCCGCGTTCGATGCCGCCGCCTACGCCGCGGCCAAACAGTTCGTCTTCACACCCGCGACGGCGGACGGAAAGCCGATTCCCGTCAAGATCACGTACCAATACGTCTTCAAGTTCGTCGAGAAGATGGTGAAGCGCACGACCGCGGACTTCGGCGGCACGGTGCGCGACCGCGCGACCAAGCAACCGCTCGCCAACGTCCGCGTGGCGCTCGACACGGGTCAGCAGGCGATGACCGACGACAGCGGTGCGTTTTCGATTCCGGACGTCCCGCCTGGCGAGCACGCGGTGACGCTGTCAGGGGACCGCCTGGCCACGGTGGGAACGACCGAGACCTTCGACGTGGCCAAGCGAATCGATGCAACCTACGAGGTCGAGCCGAAGAAGGAGAAGACCGCCGGCAGCGACGACGAAGAGGAGGAGATCGTCATCACGGCGCCGCGCCTGAAAAAGCAGGTCGTGTCCACGGAAGTCCAGGCCGAGCAGGCGACGCGCGTCCCAGGCACTCAGGGCGACGTGCTCAAAGTCGTCGAGAACCTCCCGGGCGTCGCGCGCTCCGCCGCGGGGGCGGGGACGCTCGTCGTCTGGGGATCCGCGCCGCAGGACACGCGCGTCTATGTCGACGGAGTGCACGTTCCGCGGCTCTACCACGACGGCGGGTATCGCTCGATTGTGAGCTCCGACTTCGTGCGCTCCGTCGAACTCGTCCCGGGAGGGTACGGACCGCCTTACGGACGCGGACTCGGAGGCCTCGTCACGGTATCGCTCCGCCCTCTGGACGAAGAGGGCATTCACGGCAGCGTGGCGGCCGACACCATCGACGCCTCCGCGTCCGTTCGCGCGAAGGTCGCCGACAGCGTTCACGTCGCCGTGGCCGCGAGAAAGAGCTGGCTCGACGCCGTGCTGCGCGGCGTGAGCAAGACGGACGTCAGCCAGTACGTTCCCGTGCCGCGCTACTGGGACGGCCAGGGTCGCGTCGTCGTGGACCTCGCGCCGCACGAGACCATCGAACTCGGCGGCCTCGTCTCGTCCGATCGCACGACGCGCAACCTCACGAACCCCGATCCTTCGCTCAGCACGAGTCAAACGACAGGCCTCGACTTTGAGCGCGTCTACCTGCGATACGAGCGACACCTGCCGGACAGTTCGATCATCGACGTCGTGCCGTCCTGGGGCATCAACTCGAGCTCGCTCGTCAATCAATACGGTTCGACGCAGACGACCGTCACGAACGATTCGAACCTCTTGGGGCTGCGCGCGGGATGGCGAGGGCCGGCGACAAAGTTTCTTCGCGTGAGCGCGGGGCTCGACGGCGAAGTCCTCGTCTCATCGCTCCACCGCTCGGGCTCGATCGGCTTTCCCCCCCGCGAGGGCGATATCTACGTCTTCGGCCAAGCGCCGCCCAGTCAGGTCAACACCGACGCGTGGAAGACCATCGTTGCAAGCGTCGGCGCCTACGTGGAGGGTGACTTCTCGCTCCTTGACGATTCCTTGCACATCGTCCCCGGAGCCCGTTTCGAGCCCTACATGACGGCCACGAACCGGGTGCGCCCACCGCTCACCGGCAATCCGAACGTCTCGTACACCCGCGAGGAGCCGGTGCTCGAGCCGCGCGTTTCGGTGCGCTACGCGTTCACGCCGCGCATCTCGATGAAGGCAGCGTACGGCGTCTATCACCAGGCGCCTCAACCCGAAGACATGTCGGCTCAGTTCGGGACTCCGACCCTCGAGCTGTCGACCGCGGAGCACTGGCTCGTCGGCGGGACGTTCCAGCTCACCGACTTGCTCTCGGCCGAAGTCACGGGCTTCATCTCCACCTCGGATGACCTCGTCGTGCGCAGCCAGTCGGACAGCCCGTACATCGCCCAGGCGCTCGACCAGAACGGCATCGGTCGCTCGTACGGGACCCAGTTTCTCTTCCGGCAGCAGAAGGTCGGCCCGTTCTTCGGATGGGTGAGCTACAGCATCCTCCGCAGCGAGAGGCGGGACGCACCGGGGCTCGATTGGCGCCTCTTCGACTACGACCAGACTCACGTGTTCACCGCCCTTGGCTCGTACGATCTCGGTTCCGGCTTCGAGTTCGGACTTCGGTTTCGCTACTCAACGGGATATCCGCGTACGCCCGTCATCGGCAGCTACTACGACTCGAACGCTGGCGCGATCGAACCGAGGTTCGGCCTGCACAACTCGATCCGCATTCCGCCCTTCATCGCACTCGACGCCCGGGTATCCAAGAGGTTCAAGCTCGGCCGCAGCGAGGGGGAGGTCTACTTGGACGTGCAAAACGTGACCAATCACTCCAATCCCGAAGAGATCGTCTACGACACGCGCTACACGCAAAAGGCCTACATCACCGGATTTCCTATCATGCCAGTCATTGGCGCGAGGTGGTCATGGTGACTCGTCATCTCGTCCTCGCGGCGGTCGTCGCGGCCGCGACCGGCTGCAAGCCCGATCTGACCGACAAGCTCACTCTCGTCGACAGCCCGCGCATCGTCGCGATCAGCTCGCAGCCGGCAGAGGCCGCTCCCAAGGCGCCGGTGACGCTCACAGCGCTCTTCGTCGATCCCAACGGGGCGGTCAACAACGCCACGATCGACTGGGCTTTCTGCAATCAGCCGAAGCCGTTGGCCGAACTCGGGACCGTGAGCCCGCTATGCCTGCAAACGCAGGGCGACTGGTTCACCGATGTCGGCAATGGAATCCAAGTGCACGGCCCTTTGCCGGACATTGCGTGCCGCGAGTTCGGACCGTCCGTTCCGGTGGCGCAACCCGGACAACCTCCCGGGCGACCCGTCGACCCCGACACGACCGGCGGATACTATCAGCCGGTTCGCCTTTGGGCCCCAGCGGACGATCTGCTTGCGATCGGTGAGACACGACTCTTGTGCGGTCTCGCGGGTGGGACCGCGGATCAGAGCACGCAGTTCGCGAAGCAGTATCTCCCAAACACGAATCCGGCCATCGAGTCGCTCGTTTCGCAACAGTCGACGCAGCTTACCGAGGACGGAGCGGATGCGGGAGCTTCCAACGTCGTCGCGGCGGGCAGTGCCTTGTCGCTCGAGGTCTCCTGGAGCCCCTGTCCGACCGTGGGTGCGCCCCCGAGCTGCGGAGACGGCGTCTGCGGACCTGATCCGTCGGAGACCGCGACGAGCTGTGCGAGCGATTGCCCGGCGACGGCGTGCACGGGGGCCGAGGAGTATCTCAACCTGGACGTCTCGACCGGGACGCTCATCGTTCAGCGCGAGGGAATGCACGTGGCCTGGTACTCGACGGCAGGCAGCTTCGATGACGACAGCACCGGCAGGGACCAGAGCGACATGACGACGTCGAGCGACAACGTGTGGCACGCACCTTCGCAGCCAGGCCCTGTCCACCTCTGGGTCGTCCTTCAAGATGATCGCGGCGGCGTCGGATGGGAGAGCTACACGATCACGGTGCAGTGACAGCCCTGGGGAGGGACCGTCACTTCTTCGGAAGCGCGAGGCCAAGCTCCTTCATCACGAGTTGAAGGTCCTCCCACACTTGGCGTTTGGCCTCCGCTTGCTGGCCGCTCGGACGCAGAAGATACGAGGGGTGATACGTCGGCATGACGAGCGTTCGTCCTCGATAGAGCTTCCAGACGCCACGCATCTTGGTGATGGCGACCTTCGTGTCGAGCAAGGCCGCGACCGACGTGTTCCCGAGGGCCACGATCACGCGCGGATTCACGAGCGCGAGCTGCTCGTGGAGGTACGGGATGCACGTGGCCGTCTCCTCGGGTTCCGGCCGCCTGTTGCCCGGTGGCCGGCACTTGAGGATGTTGCAGACGTAGACGTCGCGCTCCGGCACGAGGCCCATCGCACCGATCATGCGGTCGAGGAGCTGCCCGGCTCGACCCACGAACGGAAGACCTTGCTCGTCTTCGTCGGCCCCCGGCGCCTCGCCGACGAAGCACAGCGCCGCATCGGGGTTCCCGCGAGCGAACACCGTCTGCGTGCGCGTCGCGTGCAGCGCGCATCGCTTGCAGACCGCAACCTCACTCGCGAGCTTGGGAAGGCGAACGTGGCGGTCAGGCTTCGCAGAAAGAACCATCGGCGGGGTCATCGCGGGGGGCGGCGTGGGTTCGATGGGCGGATGGATCTCGGCGGGCGCACGAATCGCTCCTCCTGGCCGCCGTGGGAAGCCCGCCGCTCCGGTTTCCCGCTGCCATTCCACGTACGCCCCGACGGACGCCACGAGCTTGGCCAGGTCTGCACGGAGATCCTCGCTCACGGGAAGGCACCCTACCGGTTGAAGTGAACGCGAAGCTGCTTGACCGTCCAAGGGATCGCTGTTCCGTCATGGTCGAGCGCTGGTGTGCAACGCTCGCGGAGCGCGTAGCGCTTGGCCTCTCGTCCAAAGCCCGGAGCTGTCTCGCTGACGACGCGAACGTCGGAAGCCGTTCCGTCGGCTCGAACGTCGATCTGAAGCACGACGAACGCATCGTCAATCTGCAGGGCATCCGCCTCGGGCGGGAACGGAACCTTCCACTCCGCACCCACTCCAGCGCACGAGGCCACGCGCGAACGATCGGGCCCCGGCGGCGCCTGGACTCTAGCTACGACTGGGCCCGTACCTCCGGGCACTCCAGTCGGCGCTGGAGCCGTATGCACCGCGTTCGGGTTATTGCCGGTACCGCTCGTGAACCCCCCTGCGTAGGAATCCGCGTTGCCTTGGACGATGCTATCGCCGGTGAGATCGACCGGCTCGTTCGGATCGGCCTCTCGGGTGAGCACCTTCGCCGCTTGCGCCGGACTCGGAGGAGGAGGCGGCGCCACCTCGTGATGCGCAGCAGGCCGCACGGCCGCAGTCGTGGGCTCTGGTGCGGCGGCCTTGTCGGGAGGCGGCGGAGGCGGCGCCTCCTCGCGGGCTACGTCCATTTCAATCGGAATCGTCGCGGCCTCGCGCTCACGCAGCGCCTGCATCCAGGCGAGCACGCTCGTAAAGACCATGAATGCGGCGAGCATGGCCGTGGACCCCGACGTGAACCCGAACCAGGCCCGAAGCGTGGACGTCTTCGCGTCCAGGCCCAGCACCTTGCTCATCGGGTCATCGTAGGGGCGTTCCGAACCCAGCGCCGCCGCGATCCACGGGGACCCGACTCCGTCCTCGCGGGCCGAACCGTTGAGGGAGCGATGCGGTTGTTCGATGGCCGCCATGGGTAGAAATCCCCCTGAAGTTCAGTGAGCCGCCGACGTGGGGGCGACTCCAAACGCAATCTTATTCACGTGGGCTTGCTTCAGGAGGTCGAGCACGTGAATCACGCGCCCGTGGGTCACGGCAGAATCGGCTTTGATTACCGCGCGCAAATCGGAGTGCTGCGACTGCGCGTCCCGCGCGAGCTGCAAGATGGCGTCGTCGTTTGGCACAGGGCGGTTGTCGACGACGGTTCTCCCGTCGACGGCGAGGATGACGCTAAAGATGACCTGGACGTCGCTCGTTCCAGTGGCCGCCTTCGGAAGATCGAGCGGGACCGTCTGGCTGAGAACGATCTTGGTCGTGACCATAAAAATGATCAGAAGGACGAGCGTGACGTCGACAAGCGGCGTCACGTTGATGCCGGTGATGGACTCGTCCGAGTCCTGAGCTGCGCCGCCGCCCATGTCAGTTGCTCTCCGAATCCTCGGTGGGCGGCGCCTTCCCCGGCGCCGGGGAGCCGGCGGCGCCATGTTGCGAGCTTGGAGCCACGGGGTCCTCTCCGGCCGCCGTGGAAGGGATCGCCTTCAAATGGGCGAGCAGAACGTGACCGAGCGCATCGGTGTTGGCCAAAATGCCTCGCACGATCCGCTGGAATGCGTTGTACGCGGCGACAGCCGGGATCGCGATGAGGAGGCCTACCGCCGTAGCCACCAAGGCCTCGGAGATGCGCGCCATCACCGCCTCCGGGGCAAGGGCGGTCGATCCCGTAGCGGTCGCCATCTTGACCTTCGCCAGCTCATCGAACGCCGCAACGATTCCGATGACGGTTCCGAGCAGCCCGATGAAGGGAGCGTTGTTGCCGAGCGTTCCGAGGTATGCGAGGCGCTTCTCGAGCTTGAGACGCTGAAGAGCGCTCGCACCATCCATCGACTCCTGCGCTGCCTCCGCCCCACGGTCGGCCTCGACGAGCCCAGCGACGACGACCGCGGCCTCCGCGCTTCGAGAAGCCTCCAGCCTTCGCCGGGCACCCTGGAGGTCCCCATTGCGAAGCAGACGGCCAAAATCGCGCATCAAGACTTCGATGTCGTCCCGGAGCGACCAGTACAGCCACGCACGCTCGAGCATGATGGCCAAGGAAATGATGCTGAGCACGAGCATGAGAAGCAGGAGCCATCCCGTCCCCAGCCCCACCATCGCGCTCTTGACTCGTTCGATCAGAGAATTCACGCTATTTCGCTCCCGTTCGCGGCACGTCCGATACCGTTTCCGATGCCTCTTCGGGGTCGACGTTGCCGCGATCGCCGGAACCCGGTTCTTCGGGGGTCACGGCGGCCTCGAGGACGGTCGTCGCGTAGGCCCCTTTCGTTAGCACAAAGTGAACCCACATTCCCGAGCCCCTATGCCCAGCTTCGTCGCTGAGAGGAGCTTGGGCCAAATCCCAACGCAATTCTTGTGCCCACACGCGGAGCGGACGCCGCGTTCCGTCGCCAAGCCTTCGCGTACGCTCCAAGTCAAAGCCTTCCCCGAGAACGGACGCTGTGATCCTTCGCTCGAGGGCGAGGACTTCGCCTTCCGGCCACCGCATGCGCGCACCCACGATGGGGCCCGTCGGCGACAGTTCCCCCGTAACCGAACGGCTCCTATCTGTCGCGACGTCCGTGCACAAGAACATGCCGCCCGATGCGTGCAGCTTCAGAAGGTCTCCCGCCAGCGGCGTGGCGAACGTCCCGTCGGCGACGCGGGTCGCGAGGACATCGTCGAACACCGCGGATTGCACGGCAGACCATAGGAGACGCATCCGGCGGGGATCCCGCGGCCCTCGCTCCTCTCCTCGTAGCCACGCGAGAGCACGCTCCACGTTGTCCCCGCGCGTTCCATAGCGCTGTCGACCGAACGCGTTCGGCACTCCCTCCCGCGCGATCCGGTCCAATGCGGCCGTCACCTCGGGCAGACGAGACTCGTCGAGCTCGCGAAGCGCGATCGCGAACCGGTTGCCGTGCAGATGTCCCGGCTTGATCTTGTGTTCGTGTGGTGCCGCGTCGTGCACGGCGATCCCGTCGACGTCGACCGTACGCGCTTTCTCCGCGACGCAAAGTGGGTCCATGCCTCTCGGCGCGTGAAACGAGACGGTCTGGGTCGTGACAGCACGTTTGTCCTTCATCCCGGCGAAACCGGCCTCTCGCGGGTCGCAGCCGAGGGCACTCGCCAGGTGCTCGACTGCATCGATCGTCGTCAGCCCGCGCTTGGTGAAGCGCACGAACACGTGTTCGCCTCGTCCGCTCGGCGCGTACGCGGGGATTTCCTCGACGACAAAGTCTTCAGGACATGACTTGATGAGCGCACGAGGAAGAGCGGGGGCCATCGATCGGGTCCCCTATGTGCCACCGCAAAGGCCCCGGCGCCACGGCCGCGACCGCGCCGACGGGCGATCAGCCGAGCTCGTGGGCCATCTCGTCGCGCGCGCTCCGGAAATACTGCTGGGGTGAGTAGAAGAGGAAGTTGCTGACCCGGGAGGTGTAAACGCACGCGTATTCCTCGACCTGGGCGCCAAAACTCGACTCCTCGTTCTCGTCCTTGAGAAGCGAGCCCCAGAATGGATGAAACCTGTGCGCTGTGCGCTCCTCGATCGCCCTGAGCTCGGCGTCGACGAGTCGGAGCCCGCCTCGCACCCGGTCGATGCTCCGCTTGGCTCGAAGCCGCTCGCCATCGAGCTCGCGCGCCATAGCGATCTCCGTTTCGCGCGCGTGATCCGCGCGGCGCCCAAGTTCCTTGAACTGCGCTTGAAAGAAGCGCAGCTCATCCTCCAACTTGTCGCGTTCCTCGGCGAGCGCAGCACTTCGAGCAAAATCCTCGCGGCAGGAATCGTGAGCGGAAACCTCTCCCTCGAGCTCTTGGATGATCATCGCAGTGCGCCAGGTGCTGTCCTTCTTGCTGCGCAAGATATCGCCGTAGATGTGGTCTCCGACGTAGAGAACCTCGTCGCTCGCGATCCGGAGCGCGTGTTCGAGATCGCGCAGGTTGCCACCCTCGTAGACCTTGTTGCGATCGAGAGGCAGGACTGCGGGAATCGTCCCATTCCCATCATGCTCCAACAGAGGTCGGTCCTCTTGGAAGAAGGCAGGCTTCGTCGCGCCCACGATCACTACGTCGAAGTAATTGCGCCAGTGACCGTACTCGACCATGGCGTTTCCGAGCAGGAACGTCATCATCGCGTCGGTGTAGGGCCAGCGCGAATTCGTGAGAAGAAAGAGCCGCTTGCCGGCGCTACGGAACTTGTGGAGCGTGGCAGCGAGATCGGGGTCTCTTTCGACGAAGAGAGGAAAGTCCTCCGCTACGCGTCCGAGGATCGTGCCGTCCCGGTGGGCTTCGTCGATACTGTCACGGATATCGCTGAACAGGCGACCGAAGTCGATGGCCTCGCCGCGTTCCTCCATCGCATCGATCAAGGCAGCGTAGAGGGCGGCCTCGCTGAGGGCGTAGAGAGTGTCGATCCAGTGATAGCGGGGAGTTGCCGGTCGGATCTTGCGCGCATAGTAAAGCCGGTGAATCTCTTCGGGGGGGAGCGCTCGAAAACCATGGTAGCCCCTCGTCACCGCCTTGTAGCGGTTCATCTTGAGGACATTCCCGTAGCGTTTGTCGATGAGAAGCCCGCGCACCGGAAAGTCAAGCCGATACGGTATCGAGCGGATGGACTCGGGATATCCGCGCTGAATAAGCTTCTCGACAGTTGCCCGAATCGACAGATCGTCGATCGCGCGCTGATTGTAGATCGCGAGCGTATAGTCCATGTCGAAGCCAACCCACGAAATGGATCCGAGTCGTAAGTTGCGGTTGCAGAAGATGCGTCGCTCTCGCGCCGCTCCGGGCTTGGCGGGGCGCCGGCGGAACTCCTCCATCGGGAGCGTGAGCTGAACTGGATCGGCGAGGCTGCCACCTTCTTTCTTCATGTCACTCGTAGGGGTTGGAGTCGGACTCACCGTCTCCCTTGGATTGCATGGCTCGTGCGGCACGCGCCCTTCTCCGTTCGTCCTCACGCCAATCGTACTTCGTCTGGGACGGTCCGGGCGCGTCGACGACGGTGATAGGGTCGGGAACGAAATCGTGCGCGGGGACAACCGGCGGCCGCATAGTCTGCGACGATGGAGACCACGACCGGCCACCGGCGTCCGCGACGTCTCGACAGCATCGAAATCCGATGGAGTAGTACGCGAATCCCGGGTCGTGGCTGAACGTCATCGGTCGGCACTGGCTGCGGACGTGACCCCACCCCCCGCCTTTGAGACCCGCCCATTTCGAACGTCCACGCGGGGGCTCATCGCTCACCACCCACTCGTCCACATTGCCCGGGAGATCGTAGACACCGAACGCGCTCCGGCAGGTTTCCATCGACCCGCTCGGCACGCTTCGGTCGAGTCGAGACAGCTCCTCCTCGGCGATCTTGTGGTCCTTGGAATAGATCAGTAACTCCCCTCCGCCGTCGGCCAGGTTGGGTTTGATGTAAAGGTTGTCCATATTGCAAGAGGATGGGTCACGTTCCCACCCGTAGGGGAAAGGCAGGAGATCGGGCCCCTCGCACGCGACCGTCCACTCGCGCGCCCAGCAGAGTCTCTTGCCGTGTGCCTCGCAGGTGGCCTGGGCCTGATACCAAGTGACCATCCAAGCCGGGTGTTCACCCTTGCGATTGGGATACTCGTACCGGTCGATGCAGAATGCCATGGGCAGCACGCGACCGCGACATTTCTGTTCGCGCGCGAACGCATGGCAGATCTCGAGGTGGTTGTTGTCGTCGTGCTCGATCACGGTGCACTGTCGTTCGAGTTCCGGGCAGTAGTCGGCGCGGACAGAGACCATGTCCGAAGGGCAGTCGCTCGACGCTGACGTCCCCGCCTCCGATCCGGCCGGGAGCTCAGGATCGAGCCCGGCTCCGGCCTCTAACTCGGCGCTGGCTTCGACGGCTGCCTCGCCCTCCAAGCTCGTCACACGCCCCGACTCCCCAACGCTTGGAGAATGTCGACACGAAATGAGCGCGCAGAACGCGAACCCCACGATTGACTGGTCTCCTCGCCCGTGACCTCGTGGCGTCGGGACAACGTAACCGTCCTGCATCATCGATTCACGGAGTAAGCACGAAGCGCACGAGCTCGTCACCGCAAGCTTTCACTATCCGCTCGACTCCGGCCTGCGTGAGCTCGACGAAAGCTTCGGAAGTAGCGGCGACTCCGACGATTCTGGCGCCAACAGATCTCGCGGCTTCGGCGTCGTGCCGCGTGTCTCCGACGACAACGACGGGAGTGCCTGGAGCCGCGTCGCAGCGCGACACCGCTCGGGCGAGAATCTCGGATCGCATGCTCGAGTCGCCGCCATACCCTCCGAGATCCAAATCGAAGTAATTCTCGAGGCCGGCAGCCCGAAGCTTTAGGCGCGCGCCTTCGCGAATGTTGCCGGTGCCTAGACCGACGATGGCTCCGGCGGATCGCAGCGCCGCCACGGTAACGTCGACCGCTCCGATGGCTCGATACGTCCGCGTCTCGAGCTGACGTCCGAGATGCCCGACATAGTGCGAGAAGACGCTCGAGATCGCCTCGGCGTCAGGGACCTGCCCGACGCGACCGAGCATGGTCGCGACGACACCCATGTCTGTCGCTCCTTCCAGTCGAATGCCTTCGGTTGCGTCATGGATCCCGTAGAGATCGCGCATGGCCAGCATGAGCGCCGTGCGACCCGGTCCCGGACCAGGCCCCTCGAACGTCAGCAACGTGCCATCCAGATCGAACAGGATCACCGGGGCGCCGAAGCGCACCTCATCCCTCGCGTTCGCGGCGCGGATCTCTCGACATGTCGGCGACCACGACATCGACAGTGGCTGCCAGCACCGCGGGCGTCGCTCTCACGCCACTTCGGCGCAAACCCGGACCCACGGCACCTTCGACGCGCGAACCCACTCCCCGACGGGCCCGAGGGGGCGGAACCGTCGGTTTTTCCGATTTGGCATCCGCACTGGAGCCGGAGTCGCCTTGTTCGGGCGGCTCGCGATCGGCTGCTGTCGCGGATTCTTTCGTCAAGCGATTCTTCGGCATGTGCAGCCCAGATACGGTTCGAACCGCGAACGGAGAACCCTGAGAACAAGTATCCGCTCGCTGAGCCCATGCGCTAGATTAAAAGATCGCGGAGAGACGTCGATAGGTCGGACTCGGACGGCGCATGTCTCAGAAGAGGCGCTAGCGGCGCGCTCGAGAGAGTGTGCCAATAGAGGACGACGGAGCTGGTAGTCGAGCGCCCGTCGAGTTCGGCGAGCGATGCCGCAAACGCCTTGGCGGTATACGTCGGATCGAGTGCGAGCCCGTACCGTTCGCCTGCTTCTTGTGCCAAACGCGTTACGGGCGATTCCCGTCCGTACCCCGGACCAACGAAACTCGCCGTGAACGTGAGCCGCTGCCCGACCGCACGGCGGTCTGCACCTGCGCTTAGCCTGGACGCGCAACCGCTTGAGATGCGGCGCGCCCTAAGCCGCAGAGCCGACGCCGGATGCGAGACACACACGCCAAGCACACGCGTGGCGAGGGACGAACCAGCGAGGCCCGCCGCGAGACCAGCGGCGGTACCACCCGATCCGAGCGCCACCACGCACACCGACGGCTCGGGAATCGCCCCCGATCCGACCTGAAGAACGAGCTCGCGGGCAGCCTTGGCATAGCCCATCGCACCTGTCACGCTCGACCCGCCCAGAGGCACGTACACCGCCCCGCGAGCGACACGCATCGCGACTGCCCACGGGACAGCCGACCAGGATCGCACGGGAAACGCTCGCACTCCCAGTCCGACGGAGGCGCGCAGGACGTCCACCGCGTGAACCGTCCGCGGCTGAGGGACTAAGACGGCCTCGACCTCCAGGCCGACACGGCGACCGAAGTACGCCGTCGCAAGCACGTGGTGGCTCCCGGCCGCCCCCACGGTGACAAGGCGGCGGACGCCTCGGGCGCAGAGTTCGGCCAGAATTCCTTCGAGCTTTCGAACCTTGTTGCCCCCGTATGCGCCGTGCGTCAGATCGTCTCTCTTCACCCAGAGCTCGAACTTTCCTCTTGTCAAGAGGCGCTCCACCGGGGTCGGATAGCACCCGAGGTCGCTGTGTTCGGCAGCGGGCATCGTTTGCGCGTCCGAGGCTGGATTCACGGGGAAAGACCCATGGTTGGAAACACAAGAGAAACACGGCGGTGGTATCCGTGGGAAGTCGGTGTCAGGCGAGGCTTGCATACGGCGCCCCGTCGGGCTTCCATGCGCGGTGCGTTGGAGAGCGAATGAAGAAGATCGAGGCGATCATCAAACCGTTCAAGCTCGACGAGGTCAAAGATGCCCTCGCCGAGGTGGGCGTTCAGGGTATGACGGTGACCGAAGTCAAGGGCTTCGGCCGAACCGGAGGCAAGAAGGAAGTCTATCGAGGCTCAGCCTATGTGGTTGACTTCGTGCCTAAGGTGAAACTCGAGGTCGTCGTCCCAGACGAACTCGTCCATGACGTCATTGATGCCGTCGAGAAGAGCGCAAAGACCGGTCGCATCGGCGACGGAAAGATCTTCGTCATGGGCGTCGAGGAAGTCGTACGCATTCGCACTGGGGAGCGCGGCAAAGAAGCGATTTAGCGGGCAAACGGGCGTCTCGGCGGAGGACATATGACACCCAAAGATGTGTTCGATCTCGCGAAGAAGCACGACGTTAAGTTTCTCGACCTGAAGTTCGTGGACTTCCCCGGCGTATGGCAGCACACGACGGTGCCTGCGAACCGGCTGGATGAAGCACTTTTCGAGGACGGCATCGCGTTCGACGGCTCATCCATTCGTGGTTGGCAGCCGATCAACGCGTCGGACATGGTCATGATCCCAGACGCGGAAACCGCGCGGATGGATCCGTTCTATGCAACGCCGACGCTCAGCCTCACGTGCTCCATCTTCGATCCGATCACGAAGCAGCCGTACTCGCGCGATCCACGCCATATCGCCCGCAAAGCCGAAGCCTACCTTCGCCAGACAGGCATCGGTGACACCGCGTTCATGGGACCGGAAGCCGAGTTCTTCTTGTTCGATGACGTGAGGTTCGACAACACCTCGCCGAACGCCGCTTACTACTACCTCGACAGTGTCGAGGGCGTGTGGAACAGCGGCCGCGAGGAGTACCCGAACCTCGGATACAAGCCGCGACACAAGGAAGGCTATTTCCCCGTACCTCCGACCGACAGCATCGCTGAGCTGCGGCAGACCATCATGACGACCTTGATGGAAACGGGGGTAGATGTCGAGGTTGGGCACCACGAGGTTGCGACGGGCGGTCAGGCCGAGATTGGCATGAAGTTCGGCCGTCTGCTGCCCTGTGCGGACCAGTTGATGTGGTTCAAGTACGTGGTGAAGAACGTCGCGCGCCGGCATGGAAAGGCGGCGACGTTCATGCCCAAACCGATGTTCGGCGACAACGGCAGCGGGATGCACACGCACCAGTCCATCTGGAAAGATGGCAAGCCGCTCTTCGCTGGCGATGAGTACGCCGGACTGTCCGACTTGGCCATCCACTACATCGGCGGAGTCATCAAGCACGCCAAGTCGATCGCAGCGTTGACGAATCCGACGACAAATTCCTATCGGCGACTCGTGCCTGGCTTTGAAGCTCCGATCAATCTTGCGTACTCGAGCCGCAACCGTTCCGCTGCATTGCGAATCCCCATCACCGGGCCCAATCCGAAGACTCGCCGTGTCGAAGTGCGCTTCCCGGATCCGAGCTGCAACCCGTACTTGGCGTTCGCTGCGATGCTCATGGCCGGCCTCGATGGCATCCAGCACAAGATGCATCCCGGCGATCCGCTCGACAAGGACATCTATTCGCTAAGCCCGGAGGAACTCAAAGAGGTTCCGCATATGCCGGGCAGCCTCGAAGAAGCACTCGATTCGCTCGAGCACGACCACGAATACCTCCTCCGTGGCGACGTGTTCACGAAGGACGCGATCCACGAGTGGCTCGACTACAAGCGCACGAAGGAGCTCACTCCCGTCCGGATGCGCCCGACTCCGTACGAGTTCTATCTCTACTTCGACATCTAAGGCTTCCAGGCCGGGGGGGGCCACGAAGAGGCGACTACACCGGTCTCGCCACGTACGACTTGCAGTACCCGCCGGGGTTGATCGGTCCTTTGACGATCTTGCAGGTCCCGCACCGGCCCTCGGCGGGAGGAGCCACGAACTGTAGACACCTCTGGCACTGCCGGCCCGCCTGAGGCGATTGGTCCAGGTAGCCGAGCGCGGTGCGAAGCGTGATGTCGCCGGGCGAAAGCCCGCTCACATCGGTGCATGAAAGAGGTGGAGGTTGCGACCTGCTGCAGGCAGGGGCTGTCAGCATGAGTGCGCCAATCGCGGCGCCATAGTGCAAGAGTTCGCGACGGGTCGGTTCAGTCATCGTCGATGTCCTTCCACACGCACGCCCGCTACGCGCTCCTGTCACCGCGAGAGCAGCCAGAGCACGAGTGCACCGAGGCCGATGCGATACCAGCCGAACGGCTCGAGCCCGCGCGTGCGCAAGTATCTAAGGAACCCCGCGATGACCGCCCAGCCCACGACGAACGATGCTGAGAGCCCGATGACCATGGCGGTCGATCCGACCTGAGTCGCGAGCACGGCGTGGGACTTGTACCCTTTGTAGAGTGTGGCAGCTCCGAGCGTTGGCAGCGCAAGCAGGAAGGAGAACTCCGCGGCAGTGGCCGTCGAGAGACCGGAAAGCTGGGCCGACACGATGGTGCACATCGAGCGCGACGACCCTGGCCATAGCGAAACGCACTGTCCGAGACCGATGATGAGTGCCCTCATCGGCGTGACGCGATCGAGACCATCCTCTGCGCGAGTTCCGCTTCTCGCGCGAAGTCTCTCGACGACGATCATAACGACCCCTCCGAGCCCAAGCGCAATCGCCACGGGAAGCGGTCCGAAGAGGTGCGCCTCAATCGCCTTGCCGAGCGCGAGTCCGATCACGGCGGCGGGAAAGAACGCGATGAGCAACGCAGCGAGCAGCCGCCAGGAGGCCGCGCTGCGTGCCACGAGGCCGCGCAGGTGCTCTCCGAGCAGGTGGCGATAGTGGGCGACGACGGCCAGGATCGCGCCCAGCTGGATGACGATCTCGAACGCCGACGTGGCCGGATCGCCGTCGCGCAAGCCGAGGACATGTCCTGCGAGCACGAGGTGTCCAGTGGAGGAAACCGGCAAGTATTCGGTTAAGCCTTCGACAATGCCGAGGATGAGAGCCGTGAGCCATGTCATGACGCCGCGCGACGTACCACGGCGTGCGCGATAGCACGAGCGAGGAGTGGCGTGAACCCAGGGGATCGAGCGAGGCGAAGCGCCTCGCATGTGGTCCCTGGTGCGATTGCCACGTGCCGTTCGATCGCCATAGCTGCGATCGTTCGCCTGTGGTACGCCGTGCTTCGCGAGCGCATTCGTGCTCGATGGTCGATGCGGGTCGTGACGCGTGGGGCGTGCGTCCGGTCCTCTCGGTAACGCGTGAAATCATGAAAGGTGCTTGGGTGCATTCATGGCTACGAAGCTTTTTCTAACCGCGGTGGCCGTCGTCAGCCTGGGCGCGGTTGGGGTCATCGTCGGGTGTTCCTCTTCGAGCAGCGGTGGCGAAACTGACGGCGGGACCGGCAGCTCGAGCAGCGGAGGTTCGAGCGGATCGAGCAGCGGTAGCTCGAGTGGATCGAGCAGCGGTAGTTCGAGTGGATCGAGCAGCGGTAGCTCGAGTGGATCGAGCAGCGGTAGCTCGAGTGGATCGAGCAGCGGTAGCTCGAGCGGCACGAGCAACGGCTTGGTGTTGATCAGCAACATGGAGACCGGAACCAACGGTCCGATTGACTTCGTTCCGGGCCCGGGGCTCTACGGTGGCTACTGGTTCGACGACGTCAACAACGTCAACACGCAGGACGTCATCACGTTCCCGAACTCGTGCACCGGCGCAGTGAGCGCCGTCGCACCGGGCTGCGTAGGCTTCACGTACACTCCGCTGTCACCGGCTCGAGGCACGAGCACCAAGGGCATCCACATCACGTGCACGCTCGTTACGCAGTATGCTGGTTGCGAGGTCGCGTTCGAGTTCGCCCAGCAGAACCAGGCCGATGCCAGCGCGCCGACCCTGGCCGATGGAGGAGTGGGCCCAACGCCCCGCCAGACGGTGCAGTACGACATCAGCAAGTACTCCGGGCTCGATTTCTGGGTGTTGCAGGGGTCCCAGCAAAGCGCCGGTGTCCCGCTCCTGGTCAAGGTTCCCAACAAGGACACCGACCCTCGAGGCGGCGTGTGCACCACATGCTACGACGATTTCGCATCGACCATCGCGGCCACGGCGACCTGGCAGGAACTGCAGTTCCCGTTCGCACTTATGGAGCAGGGCGCTTGGGGCGTCCCCCAGGCGACGACGCTCGACTTGACGACGGTCTACGGTGTCAACTTCTCTGCGAAGGGACCGCAAGAGGGACCGGATGCGGGCGGAACGCCGTTGACGGCTGACTACTGGATCGACGACGTTTCGTTCACTCAGTAAGGGCGCCTGATATCGAGCGGCGCGACCCCGTTGGGTATCGCGCCCTCGAAGACCGCCAAGACGAGAGGAAGGGCTGCCCGATCATTCGAGCGGCCTTTCTTCGTTCACAGGCCCGTGTAGTCGATCATGTTCCCGCTCATCGACAACATCGAGAGCAGGCCGAGCGTCCCGTCGAAGTAGTTCGGAGAGGACCCCGTCGCGTTGACGACGAGCTTCTCCAAGTAGGTCCACGAACCGTCGATGTACGTCTGGTCGGCCGACCCGCCGGTCATGAGAGCGACGCCGAGTGGACCGGTCAGGCACGCGTTGGGCGTGGTTCCCCAGTTCCCGCCCGCGGTGTAGGGCATCTTGAAACTGTCCACGCCAGCGTACGCGCTCGTGTGCGCTGCTGCGTAGCTCGCAAGCCACGTGACCGACTTGGTCAAGAAGGTCTTCGCGCTCTGCGAGCCGTTCCAGCAATAGTCGAGACCCGTGCGCCAAGGTGCGCGAACGACGTCATATGCCTGATCGCTATCCATGATGAGCCCCGAGGTCCCGTCCTCCGCGCTCGTCAGGCCGGCGTATTCGGCCGTATAGATCGCGCCGCTCCAGCTCGTGTCGCCCGCGAGTGACGCGAAGTCCTTGTAGTAGTCGGGAGCTGCGTAGTCCGGATGATCCGCGTTCGACGTGTAATTGCCGTCGCGGACCTGATTGCCATTGAGATCGTTGCTGTGAATGGCTCCGATCATCGCCTTGGCAGCGCTGCCGTACGTCCCGCCGGGCCACTGCTTGTCCGCCATCGCGAGGGCGAACGCCATGTCTTCGTCGGCGTCAGACGCGGAGTGAGAGTCGCCGTTGACATTGGCTCCGGTCGAATCCTGCTGCCACGCCATCAAGCCCCCGCTCGCGCTGGCTCCGTGGGCTTGCGCGTAGGTCCAGAGACCGTCGAACGTGGTCTTGTCGGCCATGTAGACGGAGATGAGCATCCCGTAGGCGATGCCCTCGGACACAGTTCGATCGACGGGCGGGCCTAGCGGGTCCTGCACGCGCAGTCCCGTCGTTGCCTTGCACGTTGTGCAATTGACGAAGGTCGCTTTCCAGCTCGTGTAGACGGCCTTGATGGCCGCGTGCGAAATCGTCGTTGGATAGGTGCAGTAGGTGCCTTTTCGGTCCTGCGGGAACGGGTACGTGTTCGTCCCGTCGGACGGCGTCGGCGTGGTCAGCCAGTTGTCGCTCGTCGTGCCCCCGCTGGAGCTGCTCGAGCTACCGCTGCTGCTCGAACTTGAGCTGCTCGAACTCGTCGAACTGCCGCTGCCGCTCGAGCTACCGCTGCTGGTCGAACTGGAACCGCTGGAGCTGCTCGAACTCGTCGAACTGGTCGAGCCACTGCTGCTGCCCGAGCTCGAGCTGCCCGAACTGCTCGAGCCGCTGGAACTGGTGGAGCTGCCGGAACTGCTCGAGCCACTGGAGCCGCTCCCGCCACTGCCGCTGCTTGCACTGGGATTCCCCGTCCCTCCCGAGCCGCTGGAACACGCAACGAGGCCCAGTAGCGCAAAGACTGCGGGAGAAACGTGGTGATATCGGATTCGCACGGTGCCTCTCTAAGGTTGTGCCATACGGGCGGGTACGTCCATGCCATAGTCGTTCGCGCGTCCGCGTACGGCTCATGTTCCCGCGGAAGCAGCGGAATTCCGTTCGCACGTGTGTGCCGTCGTCGAACTGTTCTGTTCCGGTCATAGGAACGCGCAGGGGCGACGCGACAGTCAGCCTCGGACGTTCGCACACGAAAAGGCCGAGCGAGGGCCCCCGTTTTCCCTTAGGTTCTCGCCCGTGAAGGACAGACCTCTGGACTCGTTGTTCTCGCGTTTGGGGCTCGCTTTCGTGTGCTTCTTTCGCGTGGTCTTCGATGCGCGAGCTGCCAGGAGCGTACGGGACGCATTGGAGGACGGAGCCTCACCCAAGCTCATGCCCCCCCGGACGCCCGCCGCGGAGAGCGCTGCGATGCGCCTCCTGTCTATCCTGCAGCGCGAAGGCCGCCTCGTCGACTTCCTACAGCAGGACGTCACGTCGTTCTCCGACGCCGACGTCGGGGCGGCGGCCCGCGTGGTTCACGATGGTTGCCGCAAGGCCCTTCACACGCACGCGACGATCGAACCGGTCCGACTCGAAGCGGAGGGCGCCCGGGTGACGATCGAAGCTGCCTACGATGCAGATCGTCTTCGGCTTCTCGGCGACGTGAAAGGGTCGCCCCCCTACGCCGGGGTGCTTCGCCATCGCGGCTGGCAGGCGGTGCGGTTCGCAATGCCCGAGACCGTCGGTGTCCACGATGAGACCGTTCTCGCTCCTGCGGAGGTCGAAGTCGGATGACGCGCTACGCGGTCGGCATCGACCTCGGCACGACCCACTGCGCGATGGCCGTCGCGCCGATCGAATTCGAAGGCGCGCGGCCGGAGATTCTGTTGCTGCCGCAGATCGTTGCGCGCGGTCAGATCGAAGGGCGACCGCTCCTTCCCTCGTTCGTGTACTTCGCCACGACCGGTGAGGGCCCCCAGGCATTGCCCTGGGATGCTGAGCGTCCATTCTCGGTGGGCGAACAGGCTCGCGCCTGCGCGATCGAGGCTCCGTCGCGCGTCGTAGCCAGCGCCAAGAGTTGGCTATCACACCCCGGCGTCGACCGCCGGTCAGGACTTCTCCCGATCGATGCACCGGACGACGTAGGGAAGATCTCGCCCGTCGAAGCGTCACGACGCTATCTGCAACATCTGGCCGAGGTCTTCGCGGCGCGGTCTGGCGGCGGTCGAGGCGCATTGGCCGAGCAAGACGTCGTCGTCACGGTTCCGGCATCCTTCGACGCGTCAGCGCGAGAGCTCACCTTGGAAGCTTGCCTCGCGGCCGGCATTGAGCACCCCACCTTGCTCGAGGAGCCGCAGGCGGCGTTCTATGCCTGGACCGACGCGATGGGCGACGCGTGGCGCCACAACGTCCGGCCGGGCGACGTGGTGCTCGTCGTCGATATTGGCGGAGGTACAACCGATTTGAGCGCCATCGCCGCCGTCGAGACGGGGGGCGCGCTCGAACTCGTTCGCGTGGCCGTGGGGGATCACATTCTGCTCGGCGGCGACAACATGGACCTCGCGGTCGCTCACGTCGCGCGCGAGAAGCTTGAGAAGCTCGGAAAATCGCTCGATCGATGGCAGAGGGCGAGTCTCGTCCATGCGTGCCGCGTAGCCAAAGAGCGACTGCTCGGGGGCGAGTCGCTCACCGCTTGTCCGATCGCGATCGCTTCGCGCGGCGCGTCTCTCATGGGAACCACGCTTCGTACGGAGCTCACGCGCGACGACGTGGCGCGCACGATCGTGGACGGATTCTTCCCAAGGGTCGAAGCCGATGCTCGTCCCATCGTGCGACCACGCGTAGGACTGACTCAGATCGGGCTCCCCTACGCTTCCGATCCGGGAATCACCAGACACCTTGCGGCCTTTCTCTCGCGCCAATCGGGCGCACTGTCCCAGCTCTCGGGCGCCATGCCTGCCGCGGAGTCGACGGCGAGGCTGCTCCATCCGACAGCTGTTCTCTTCAACGGCGGCGTCATGAAAGCGAAGGCTCTTCGCGAGCGCATCGTCGAGCAGATCGACGCGTGGATGCGCGCGGACGGCGCGCAAGCAAGTCGTGTTCGTGTTCTCGACGCCGAGGACCTCGACATGGCGGTCGCACGTGGAGCGTGCGCCTACGCGCTGGCTCGACGTGGCCGCGGTCTGCGCATCCGCGGAGGCACGGCGCGTGCGTACTACGTCGGGATTGAAGACTCCGTTCCCGCCATTCCGGGGATCGAACCGCCTATCCGTGCCATGTGCGTGGCTCCCTTTGGAATGGAGGAGGGAAGCGAGGCCACGCTGCCTCCGCACGAGCTCGGTGTCGTCGTGGGCGAGGCGTGCAGATTTCGCTTCTTCGGCTCGAGCGTCCGTCGACAGGACGCCGCCGGCGCGGTCCTGACCGAGTGGGACGAGGGGGAGATCGAAGAGCTTCCCCCGCTCGAGGTCTCGCTGCCGGCCGATGGGCGGCGCGAGGGAGACGTCGTTCCCGTACGCCTTCGGTCGCACGCCACGGAGGTCGGGACTTTGCGGCTCGACGCCGAGCCAATCCAGCCGCGCAAGCCGGACGAGCGGTGGCGTGTCGAGCTCAATGTGCGCGAGCGACCGGGCGGCTGACGCACGCGCCGGCCTTCCACGCAGTCCATGTCCGCCCGATATGCAATTGGCATCGACCTCGGCACGACCCACACGGTCGTCGCCTGGGCACCGGTCGACGGAACGCTTCCGCCCGATGTGCTGCGCATCTCTCAGCTCGTCGCTCCGGGGCAGGTCGACGCACTGCCATTGCTCCCGTCGGTTCTCTTCGCACCTCTCGACGGCGAACGCGCCGACGACCCATTCGGCGACGCCCCATGGGTGCTCGGGGAACATGCGCGGAGGCGGGGCACCGATCTGCCAGGACGATTCATTGCGTCGAGTAAGAGCTGGCTTGCTCACGCGGGAGTCGACCGCGAGGCGCCGATTCTCCCGTGGGGCACGAGCGCTTCCGAGAAGGTTCCCGCGCTGTCTCCCGTCGACGCAGCCACGAGACTGCTCCGGCATGTGGCGCGAGTGTGGGATAGGGCCCATCCCGGCGACCGTCTCGAGGACCAGGAGGTCGTCGTCACGGTGCCCGCGTCGTTCGACGAGGTCGCGCGATCCCTGACGTCGAGGGCGGCCGAGCGCGCAGGGCTGAAAGCTCGTTTGCTCGAAGAACCGCAAGCGGCCTTCTGCGATTGGATGGCTCGCGCAGGACCGTCGGCCATCCGGGAGCTGCTCGAGTGCACGGGGGGCCATGCGCTCGTCCTGGTCGTAGATGTCGGCGGCGGGACGACCGATCTGTCCCTCGTCCGCGCCTTCGCGGAAGACCGTGTCGAGCGCGTGGCAGTCGGCCCCCATCTCTTGCTCGGCGGCGACAACATGGACCTCGCCCTCGCATACGCATGCGAACATCGGTTCGCTGCCGCGGGCCAGGACGCGGTCCGCCTCGACGCCGCACGCTTCGCTCAACTCGCTCTCGCGTGCCGGTCGGCCAAAGAGAGGCTTCTCTCCGAGGACGCGCCGGAAGAGGTGACCGTCACCCTGCTCGGCCGCGGCGCCGAGCTCGTCGGCGCCACTCATCGAACCCAGCTCGCGCGGACGGAGGTAGAACGAATCGTTATTGACGGCTTCTTTCCTCTCGTTGGCGCCGATTCGTCCCCGCAGCGAAACCGAGGAGCTCTCGTCGCGTTCGGACTGCCGTACGAGCGCGACGTCGCGATCACCCGCCACATCGCCGCGTTCGTATCCCGCCATCTTCCCGCCGGAGCTTTCCCGAACGCCGTCCTATTCAATGGAGGCGTCTTCCGTGCCGAGCGGCTCGCCGAGCGCGTGCTCCTCACCCTCGCATCCTGGCGAGGCGGCTGCCCGATGAGGCGCCTGCCGGATTGCGACCCCGAGCTTGCGGTAGCCCGAGGAGCGGTCGCGTTCGCCCTCGCTCGCCGCGGGTTCGGAACGCGGATGGGCGGGGGCTCGGCGCGCGCGTACTTCGTCGGCGTCGAGGGAGGCGACGGAAGGCCCCGCGCGGTGTGCGTCGTGCCTCGCGGCGCAGACGAGGGCACGGTGCATCGCGCCGATGGGCGGACATTCGCGTTGGCGGTCGGGCGACCGGTGCGCTTCGAGCTCTTTGCGAGCGACAGCGCGGACTCGCGAGCGGGGGAAGTCGTCGACGTGGAGGAGGAGTCCTTCGCTCGATTGCCTCCCCTCGTGACCCGCGTCGAGGGAGCGACGAGTGAAGTGCTCGTTGCGCTCGAAGGCGAGCTAACCGCCGTAGGCACGCTCGACCTTGCAGTGGCTGTGGCCGATGCGCAGCCGCCGAGTCGCTTCGAACTCGCATTCGAACTGCGTGGAGCGCCGCAGGCGATAGCACCGACCGCTGCCGGGCCAACCACACCATCGGGACGTCTGCAACTCGCCTTCGAACTGGTGGAGCTAGCCTTCGGCAAAGCGCGATCGGACGCGACGGGGCGTGAGGCCAAGGACTTGCTCCGGGAGCTGACCCGAGCCCTCGGCGAAAGACAGGATTGGACTCTCGAGATTGACCGGGCTCTCTACGACGTCCTCCTTGCCCACGCACGCGGGCGACGCCGGTCCGCGGATCACGAGCGGGTGTTCTGGCTGCTCGCGGGCTACTGCATTCGTCCGGGCTTCGGCCACCCACTCGACGGTTCGCGGGCGACCGCGCTGGCCCAGCTGCTGGACGAGCGGCTCGCGTTCCCCGCGGAGTCGCGCGTGTGGCAGCAGTTCTGGATCGCCTGGCGACGTGCCGCTGCCGGACTCGATGAACGGACGCAAACCGCGATTCGCGACTATGCAGATCTCCATTTGGCCCCGCTCGGTGCGGTCGCCAAGAAACCGAAGAAGCCAGCGCTGTCGCTCGACGATGCGCTCGACACCTGCTCGGCGCTCGAGAGAGTCGATCCCGCCAGGCGAGTGGAGCTTGGGACGTGGATCCTGGAGCGCACGTGGACCGAACGCGACCCGAGGCTATGGGCGGCGCTCGGACGCCTCGGGGCGCGAGTGCCGGTGTACGCGAGCGCACATCATGTCGTGTCGTCTTCGGTCGCCGAGAGATGGCTCGAGCACCTGCTCCGAGAAAAATGGGATTCGAATCCGGCCGCTCCGGGAGCCGCCTTGGCGCTGTCGCGACGAACGGGGGACCGAGCGCGCGACGTGAGCGACCGGATGAGGCACGAGGTCGAGGTGCGTCTCGTAGCCGCGGGAGTGGATGCGGAGAGGCTACGCGCCGTGCGGGAGATTGTCCCCGTCGACGTGGCCGAGCGAGAGGCGTTCTTCGGCGATTCGCTGCCCCTGGGGCTCAGGCTCGTCGAATAGATCACCTTCTAGGGCGAAGTGCAGACGCCGTATCCGACATTCGGCAGAATGCCATAGAGGCCGAGTGTTGTCGTATCGCTCGCGCATGACCCCGTCGGGCACGCGGGAGCGGTCGGGTCGCAGAGGCGCGCTGCACCGCTTGCGCACGCAGACTCGCACGTCGAGACGAAGTGGTTGCTCGAGCAATCGGTACCGGGTGCCACAGTCGACAGGCAGCACACGAGGCCGGAGGCGCAATTGTCATCGTTGGCGCAGTTGAGCGCGGTCGCGCAGCCGCAGGTTCCACTCGTGCACGATGGTTGGGTCACCGTGGATAGACAGCACGTTGGAGCGCCCGAGTTGCAACGCAGGACGGTGGCGCAATTGAGTGGGCTCGCGTCGCGAAGTGACGCTGCTCCATCGGCGCCAGCGTCGGCTCCGGCGTCGTCATCCGTCAGGAACGCGCTTCCCCAGCACGCGGGCAACGCCGCGAGCACGCCGACGATGAGGGCCGTTTGGCTGCCACGCATGAACTCAGCGAGCCTATCACTGCTAAGCGTCATACGGCGAGGAGCGAACACACCTCGGTCAGGTCGCTGACGACCGCATCGGCGACGCCGATGAAGCTCTCTCGCTCTCTCTCCGGTATCGCAATGACACGCATCTTTGCCGCACGGGCCGCCTGGACGCCGGCCAACGAGTCCTCAAGGACGATGCAGCCGTCGGGCGGAACGCCGAGCTGACGGGCGGCTTCGAGGAAGATGTCGGGAGCCGGCTTCGGGCGCGCGTGAGAATCCCCCGACACAATGGCGCCAAAGTGCTCTCTCAGTACGAAACGATGGAGGATCACGTCGATGAGCCGGCGCATCGACGAGGACGCGACCGCTCGCGGGACCGCCGCCCGAACGGCCAGGTCGAGGAGCGAGGCGAATCCCGCCTTCAATCGGAGTTCGCCAACGCGTGAGGCAAATGCGTCGACGATCGTTTGAATGTCCTCGTCGAGACGGTCGGGAAAGCCAAATGCCGCGTACATGGACTTGATGGCGTGTACGAGCCCTCGACCCGTGCAGTCGCGTGCCAGTTCCGGCGTCCACTCGCAGCCGCGCGCTCGCAAGAACTCGCGCTCCACGTCGAACCACAAAGGCTCGGAATCGACGATGACGCCGTCCATGTCAAAGAGAAGAGCGCCGCAGGACCACATGGGCCATCGCCCTCATACTACAAGCGGGCACACGCGTGGAGCGCAGACTCGGATCGTTCATTCGAGCCCATCAGGCGACGGCGGACCGCCGGTTCGTCGGCGTCGTCCGGCGATTCGGACTCTCCACGGCTTCCCCGCAGCCCGAGCCGCGACGGCGCCCATGCTCCTTGACCGGCGGCCACCGAGAAGGCTTCAATGCCCGCCCTGATGAGGATAGGCGTTCCGAGAGAGACCGTGGCGGGCGAGAGACGTGTCGCCATCGTGCCCGAATCCGTCAAGCGGCTGCGCGCGAAAGCGATCGAGGTGTCGGTCGAAGCGGGCGCCGGCGAAGGGTCGCTCTTCTCCGATGACGACTACCGCGCCCTTGGCGCTCGCGTGGATGGCACGCGTCAGGCCGTCCTCGCGGATGCTGACGCCGTCGTTCAGATTCGGCCTCCGAATTCAGCGGAGGTGGCCCAACTTCGCGAGGGCTGCGCGCTCGTATCTCTCCTTTATCCGCTCGTCAGTCCAGAACTCGTGCGCGCTCTGGCGTTGCGAAAGATTACGACGTTCGCAGTCGACATGATTCCGCGCACGACTCTCGCGCAGATGATGGACGTCCTCTCGTCGCAGGCCACCGCCACGGGCTACGAGGCCGTGATCATGGCCGCCGCCGCGCTCCCCAAGTTCTTCCCGATGCTCATGACGGCCGCAGGGACGATCGCCCCGGCGCGGGTGCTGGTGCTCGGCGCGGGCGTCGCTGGATTGCAGGCCATTGGAACTGCGCGCAGGCTCGGCGCAGTCGTCGAGGCGTTCGACGTGCGTCGCGTGGTCAAAGAGCAGGTCGAGAGCCTCGGAGCGAAGTTCGTCGACGTCGACACCGAGGACGCGCAGGGCGCGGGTGGGTACGCTCGCGAACTCGGCGAGGACGCCAAGAGGAAGCAGGCCGAGGCGGTCGCGCGACACGCCGCGGAGGCAGATGTCGTCATATGCACAGCGCTCATTCCAGGTCGGAGGGCACCAGTGCTGCTCACTGCACCGATGGTCCACGCCATGCGCGCTGGGAGCGTCGTCGTGGATCTCGCCGCCGAACAGCAGGGGAACTGCGAGCTCACGCGCCCTGGCCAGACCGTGGTCGACCACGGAGTGACGATCATCGGCGTGACGGACACCGCAAGCCGCCTTTCGACCCACGCGAGCCAAATGTACTCGCGCAACATGGAGAAGCTTCTCTTTCACGTGACCAGTGCGGGCACCCTCAAGCTCGACATGAAAGAGGAAATCACCGCGGGGACCGTGATTACGCATGCGGGGGAAATCGTGCACGCCAAGGTCAAGGAAGTCGCTGGAACGACGTCGATTCCGGCACCACGAGGAGCCCAATGACGACCGACTGGGTGTTCAATCTTTACGTCTTCGTGCTGGCGACGTTCGTCGGGTATCAAGTGATCTCCCGCGTTCCGCCGCTGCTCCACACGCCGCTCATGAGTGGCACGAACGCGATCAGCGGCATCTCGCTCGTCGCCTCGCTGCTGGCAGCTGGGACGAACCACCTGCTCAGTGAGATCCTCGGATTCGTAGCTGTGACGTGTGCGTCGATCAACGTGGTGGGCGGGTTCCTGATCACCGACCGCATGCTGCGCATGTTTCAGAAGAAGCCGTCGCCAGTCGCCGCGAAACCACTTCCGGCGCGCGCAGGAGCGAGCTCGTGACAGCTGCAGCCGTCCTTCTCAGTCTGTGCTACCTCGTCGCGGCGGTCCTTTTCATTCTCTGTCTCCGCGGCCTCTCCGGGCCTGAGTCAGCGCGCCGCGGACTCTTCCTCGGTGAGCTCGGAATGCTCATCGCAGTCGTCGGCACGCTCCTCCATAAAGACATCATTCGCTACGATTGGATCCTCGCCGGCCTCGTCCTCGGCAGCACGATTGGCGTCGCCATCAGTGCGTGGATCCCGATGACGAAGATGCCCGAACGAATTGCGCTATCGCACTCGTTCGGCGGTTTGGCGAGCGCACTCGTCGGCGTGGCGGAGTACCTCCGCGAGGTCGACAAACTGACGCCTTTCAAGATGGGAGCTCTGGGGTTCGAAACGTTTCTCGGCTTCCTGACGTTCACGGGCAGCATCATGGCGTTCGGCAAGCTGTCGGGCATCGTCCGCGGCGCCCCGGTGACATGGAAGGGCCAGAACGTCATCAACATTGGGCTTTTCTTCTGCGCGCTCGTGGCCATCGGGTATCTCGTGTTCAATCGGGACGCGAGCCATGTGTTCTTCGGTGTCGCGGGGACGGGGCTCGCCCTCGGTGTGATGGCGGTGCTCCCGATCGGCGGCGCCGACATGCCGGTCGTCATTTCGCTCCTCAATTCGTACGCGGGTCTCGCAGCGTGCGCGACCGGCTTCGCTCTGAGCAGCCAGATCTTGATCATTTCGGGTGCTCTCGACGGCTCGTCAGGTCTTCTCCTGTCGATCCTGATGAGCAAAGCCATGAATCGGAGCTTCACGAACGTGCTCTTCGGCGCGTTCGGACAGGCGGACGCAGGGCCGGCTCCGGCCGCCGCGGCCGATTCGAGGCCATTCAATGAAGCGACCGTCGAGGACGCGGGCGCGGTGCTCAAGGCCTCGCAGTCCGTCATCGTCATTCCCGGTTACGGGATGGCCGTCAGCCAGGCACAGCACGCCGTTCGAGACTTGGCCGCCGCCCTCGAAAAGCGCGGCACGAATGTACGGTACGCCATTCACCCGGTGGCGGGGCGCATGCCGGGTCACATGAACGTGCTCCTCGCGGAAGCCAACGTGCCCTACGACAAATTGTTCGACCTCGACGCGATCAATGACGATTTCGAGCACACCGACGCGGTGCTCGTCGTCGGGGCGAACGATGTCGTGAACCCGGCTGCGAAGAACGATTCGTCGAGCCCGATCTACGGAATGCCAGTGTTCAACGTCGAGCAGTCACGAAGCGTCCTCGTTCTCAAGCGCAGCATGAAGGCTGGATTCAGCGGCGTCGAGAATGAGCTCTTCTATCAGCCAAATACGATGATGGTCCTCGGGGATGCGAAGAAGACGCTGCTCGCGCTGGTCAACGAAGTGAAAGAGGGGTAGGTCGCGGCTCCCCTTCACTCACGGAAACACGACGTTCTCCCAGGAGGGTGTAAGATTCGTTTGTGGTAGCGTGCCGGCATCCGAGGGGGCGACGGCCACGGACGGCTGATTCCAAATGTAGACAGCAGGATACGTCGTGATGAGCCCAGTGGTCTCGTCGACGGAGATGGCCGTGAGATAGAGCTGCGAGGATCGTTCCTTCGAAATCCCTCCCAAGGTGGACGCACCCCACGTGACGCCGTCGCGCGTCGAAGAGAAGACGAGCCAATAGTACGTCTGACCGTTCGCGCACGTGGTCACGTCGGGCGACCAACGCAACCAACTGTTGGTGACTCCAGGGCTGACGACACTGGAACACGCGGGAGGATCGTTCGCCGCGAGCCTCTTGCTGAACGCGGGCTTGCCGCTCGGCGCCGGGACAACGTAGACCTCACCGTCGGCATTGAAATACATGTTGGTCCCGGCGGGTGCCCGAGTGAAGGCGAGGTATCTGTCGTCGGGCGAGTAAAACGGATAGTACTCGCCCACGGTGGGGTCGGATGCACCCGGCACCGGCGTCGCGACACCGCCCTTGCGTCCGTTGTATGGGATTGAATACAGGTCAGCCGATCCAGTCCCGAGATGACCGTATACTCCAGCATCCGTGGAGACGTACGTGATGGTCGCGCCATTGTGGCTCCAGTTCGGGAGCTCCGCGCCTTGTGAGTCGCCTTGTCGTTGAAGAATGCCGAAACTTACATTGACGTCACTGCCTAACTGAGACCCGAGCAGATAATTGCCCAAGTACCCGCCAGAGAAACTCCCCGCATCGATATAGGGAGCTGGTGAGGCAAGATCAAACCAGGCCAGGCTCGCCGATTCGTTTCCGAAGGGTTCGTAGTACCCGCAGTAGGGGCATCCTGCGAATTGAGCGGCTCCGGCGTCACATTGACTCATATCGAGAACTTGTCCGTAGCTTGTGATTGCAACGTGTTCGGTCGACCAATCATTTGCCGAGAAGGTGGACAGGCCAAGCTTCGGTTGATTGAATGCTTGTTCCCCGCCTGGGGTCACGTAAGGCGGAATTGTGCCCACAGTCGTCGGATCGATGCTGGCCATGGCTCCAGGCATGTCCAGATAACTGAGATAGTCAGAGGAGCCAATGAACGCGATATCTTGAGCGGAACCGGCGTCCCCATCGGGAACCAAAGAGTGGCACCCGACACACGTGGGGGCGCCGGCGTCACCCGGAATCGGCGTACCGTATGGACTTAGTGGCGTAGTCCACGCCACTTGCGGAGTCGTGAGAACCGTTCGAATGGTCTCGTCGCCGGCGTGGAATCCCTCGAGCCACGACTGTACCGTGACACCACTGTTCGTCGCGGCGAAGTAAACGATGCTCCCGCTCACGGTGGCCGGCGCAATCCGAAAGACGGCCGTGCTCGACGACGTCGTGGGAACCGTTGCCGTCGCGTCCACGCCCCGCACCGTAACCGTGATATCGCGGTCCACACTGGACACGCGAATGTTGTCCCAGATGTCCTGGGGCAAAGTCCACGACTGGTTGGCCGTGTACACGACGAGGTCGTTCGCCTGCGTGTCGATGTGGACGCGCATCTCGAATAGATCCTGGCCTCCGACCGGAATGACTCGGAAGCGCGGGCGAATCCAGTTTTGAGGCACGATCGCACCGTCAGGCGGTTCGACGATGCAGGGCCCGGCGTCCGGCGAATCGGCACCCGTAAAGTACTGTGGCGCATTGGCAGGGGTGTTCACGTCGATGACGGGATTCGCCGGCAGATCCGTACACGGCGATGTCGTTCCACACGTCGGCGTAAGCATCAGGCATCCCCGAACAGCAACCCCGCCGTCCGCGCTGCCGTTCGAGTCGGCGGGCGCGTCCACGACGGGACCGTCGTTGCCCGAGTCCGACGAAGGCGACTCGCTGCCATCGCTCGCAGCGTCGGTGGGTGCGCTCGCGTCGATACCCGACGTGGCGTCGCCAGCCGAATCCCCTGCCATCGTCGCATCGCCGGACGAGTCGCCTTGCATCGTCGAGTCGCCGAACGAATCGCTTGTCGTCGACTCCGAAAGCGAATCGGGCGCCGCAGCATCGGCGTACGGAGTTCCCGAATTCGATGCGGTCCCCCCATCAGCGCCCGCGTCAACGTTCGCGCTGGAACTCCCGCCGGTCGAACAGGCCCCGGCCATCATCACCGCGAGAGCCCCCACTCCTCTCCCGATCCACCGCACCGCTCCGTTCATGTTCCATCCTTGTTTCACGAGGTCTGCCGCGCGTCGTGCCCAAGTCGTTCGGGCACATCAAGCTCTGCTGCGTCCAGATCAACGCCCAATCGTCGCTCGGTCAAGGAATGGTCTCCGATCGAACGGAAGACGGCCATCTTACGAGCAACCATCGCGCCTGAACGGACGTGCGGCGCGCGCCAGGGAAGGGCTCGCAAAATGTCCATTCGTGCCCCGTCTTTCGTGTACGTTCCCGCCGTGCGATTGCCTGCTTTCCGCTTGTCAGCGAACACAATTTTCTACGTTGCCGTTGGGATCCTCGCCACTGCCCCCGCGTGGATCGTCAAGCATCCGCCGCTTCAGGATCTTCCGTTCCATGTGGCGACGCTCCGGCTGATCCACGACCACTCCAACGCAACCTTTGGATTCTCTGACGTCTATCAGCTCAACCTGCTTCGCACGGAGTACCTGCTCTACTATTTGGTAGGCCACATGCTCGCGTTCGTGCTCGGCGTCAAAGGCGCCAGCGTCGCTCTGATGTGCCTTTACCTTGGCGGGACTCCGCTGGCGATGCGCGATCTGCTCCGCGCACTCGGCCGCGACGAGCGTCTCTCGCTGTTCGTGGTTCCGCTCGTGCCCAACGTGATGTTTTGCTTCGGGCTTCTGCCCTTTGTGGCCGGGTTTCCGATGATGCTCCTCTCGCTGGCCGCGGCCGCGAGACATTTCGAATACCCAACTCGAAGGAGCGGGATTGTTCTCGGCGTTCTGACGGTCCTCACGTTCTTTACCCACGTCCTTCCGTTCGCGCTGTTTGGCGTCGGGTGCATGGCACTCTTTCCGTGGCTTCGCCCGCGCCGATGGCTTGCGAGCGGCGCCCCACTCGCCGTCGGCCTGGCGCTCGTCGCGTGGTGGGTGCTCGGGTCCAAAGCGGGAGGAACTGCGCTCGATGGCCTGAAGAACCAAAGGCCGTTTGCACCACTCGATGGCGCGATCGCACAGTTTCTTCATTGGACGACCAACATATTTCGCGACACGACCGATGAATTCTGGATTGTCGCTCTCGGATTGGTTGCGCTTGCCGCTCTCGGACTCTCTGTGGGGGATGCGGAGCGCTCCAAGGCGGTCGGTCGAGGGTGGTTTGTCGTTCCGGTCGTGTGCGTGCTTGGGTACCTGACCTTCGGGGACATGCTCGGGGACGTGTGGATGTTCGGCCAGCGATTCGCTGTTCCCGCTCTCCTGACGGCGATTCCGCTCCTGCGAATGCCTCAGGGCGCGCGAGGGTGGACGGTCGCGGGGGCAGCACTCGTCGTGGCGATCGGATCCATCGTGAACGTCTGCCAACACTTCGTGCAGTTCGAGCGAGAGGATATCGGCGATTTCGAATCGGCCCTCGACTCCATGCAACCGCGCAAAAAGGTCGCGGGCCTCATCTACGACAAGATGTCGAGTTTGATGGGCGACCACTACGTTCCGTACCTGCACTTTGTTTCTTATTATCAGGTCGAAAAGGGTGGCGTCGTACAGTTCGCGTATACCGGATTTCCTCACTGGCCGGTTCAGTACGCGCCAGGAAAATATCCGCCGCCGGGCACGATGCCGAGACTGCGCTGGGAGTGGACTCCTGAGCTCGTCCCCATCGGCGAGTTGTATCCATATTACGACTACGTGCTGACGCGTGGCGAGGGCTTTCGACCGCCGCCGGGAACGTTCCACGTTGCATTCCGTGGTCGCAAGTGGACCGTGTGGGCTCGGGATTGATTTCGTTGACCCGATCGAGCCGATGTCGTAAGAAATGTGGGCTTGGCGCCCCCTCCGAAGGCCAGAATTCGTGCCCCAATCCCGCCAGAGCCGCGACCCACGCTGACTCTAGTCCTTCCCGTTTACAACGAGGAAGCTGTCATTCCTGAGCTTCACAAGAGGCTGCAAGCGTTCTTGACGAGTCTCGGTCTGAGCGCGGAGGTCCTGTTCGTCAACGACGGGTCGCGCGATCGTTCGATGGATCTGTTGCGAGAGATCGCGAATGACGAACCGCGCTATCGCATCCTGTCGCTGGCCCGGAACTTTGGACATCAGGCTGCGATCACTGCGGGCGTCGACTATGCGCGTGGCCGGGCCGTCGTTCTCATGGACGCAGACCTTCAGGACCCCCCGGAAATCGTGCTCGAGATGGTGGCAAGGTGGCGCGCGGGCTACGACGTCGTGTATGGACGCCGACGCACACGTGCTGGCGAGAACTGGTTCAAGATTACGACCGCGCGTTGGTTTTATCGCGTTTTTGCGATGATGATCCCCATCGACGTCCCGCTCGATACGGGGGACTTCCGACTGATGAGTCGACGGGTCGTCGTTGCACTGCGCGAACTGCGTGAGACGCATCGGTTCGTGCGCGGAATGGTCGCGTGGCTCGGCTTCAAACAGACAGATGTGACCTACGATCGGCCGGCACGCTTCGCCGGAGAGACGAAGTATCCGCTGCGCAAGATGCTCCGGTTTGCAATGGACGGCATCACGAGCTTCAGCGTGCTCCCGCTTCGGTTCTCGACGTACCTAGGAGTCGTGATGAGCATCGCAAGCTTGGGTATCATCGTGTGGGCGCTGCTCGCGAAGTACGTGTTTCAGCAGGTCGTCCCGGGATGGACGGCGCTCGTCGTCATCGTGGCGATTTTTGCGAGCGTTCAGCTTCTCATGATTGGAATCCTAGGCGAGTACGTTGGGCGCATCTACGAAGAGGTGAAGCGTCGACCTCTGTACGTCGTGGCGGATGCGGTCAATCTCTCCGCGCTCGACGACGCCGCGGACGACGCTGCACTCGATAACGCCGACTCGACCGAGTGATCTGTGCTCTGTCAGACCTAATCAAGCTCCTGTTTGCGAGGCCAGCAATTGGCGGTCGTCGCAGCGAGTACAATCGCTTCAGATGCGCGGTCGCCTTTGAGGTCATGAACCGAACGGGGCCGCACGGGTGCGCATGAGTCCGCGGCGGAGCGTGCATGGCGCACGCGTTTCTGCGAGGTGTCAGATTGGACGAGCCTTCGGTCTTGCCTTGCGCGCGAGCCGAAGTCCCGTACGGTCAACACCATGAACGGAATGGCCCTACGCTTCTGGTTCTTGCTTGCGGTCGGCACCCTGCTCGTATGCTTCGACGACGCCGCGAATGCGGCAACGACCTCTCCAGCCTTTCCGGTGACCGTCAACTCAAACAAGCGCTATCTCGTCGACCACGCCGGCAACCCCTTCATCATGGTCGCCGATGCTCCGTGGATGCTGCCGCTTCTCAACCCGACCGACCTGGCGACGTACCTCAACGACCGCCAGGCCAAGGGGGTCAATGCGCTCGTGGTCGACATTCCGTATCACGACTTGTCGGTCAATTCGGGGTCGATGGCGAATTACAATGGGGATTTGCCGTTCACCGGCGTGGCGTTCGCCTCGCCTCTCAATCCGGCATATTGGACCTATGTCGACACGATCGTTGCGCAGGCGGCGGCTCGGGGCATGCTCCTCATCTTTTTCCCTGCGTACCTCGGATATGCCGGAGACGGTTCGCAGGGGGTTTATTTGATGATGGAGGCAGCTGGGAACGCCAATTTGGCGATGTACGGAACCGCGATCGGTACCCGATACAAGAATAGCGCCAATATCTTGTGGTGCGTTGGCGGCGATTACAACCCCGTCGACATGACCAGTTCCGTCGCCGTCGTCACTGCGATGCGCGCAGCCGGAGCCACTCAGATCTGGACATCTCATGCTTCGATGGGAACGACCGGCCGAACGGAGTGGCCTCCCTCGAGCTACCCCTGGGCGGTCATCGACAGCATCTACGATTGGCCGGACAGCGCGACTCCATTCGCCTGGAGCCAGATCAATGCGGACTATCTCCTGACGAATCCTACGATGCCAATCCTCATGGTGGAGGGTGAATACGAGCACAATCCCGACGGGACGACCAACCAACAAGTCCGCCAAGAAATGTACGAGCCCGTTCTCTCGGGATCCCTAACTGGATACGTGTACGGGAACGACAATCTTTGGCGTTTCGCGCCGGGGTGGCAGGCAGAGCTCAATTCGCAGGGCGGGCAAGATCTCGCGCGCTCGAGCGCATTCTTCCGGTCGCGCACTTGGTGGAAGCTCGTCCCCGACGACGTACCCGGTGGCGTCGCCGGGACCTTCATCACAAGCAACAACGGGTGGTCCAACTCGTGGTCCTGGATCAGCGGCGCAGTCGCGTCCGATGGCTCGTGGGGCGCGGCATACTTTCCGGCGTTCAGCGCCGCCACATTTGCACTGAAGAACTTTGCCGCGCCCGTGCACATCTATTGGTGGGATCCGACGAGTGGCTCGATCAAGAACGTTGTCCTATCGCAGCCAAACTCGGGCTCGCTCACTGTGTCGACGTCCCCCGGAGCCAACAGCGCAGGCAGCACCGACTGGCTCTTGGTCTTCGAGACCAGCCAGGGCACGCCCGTGCCCGCCTTTCCGGCAAAGGGTCGACCTCTCGCGATTGCGGCCACGGCGCTGACCTGCGTCCTGGCGAAGCTTCGGCAGTGTCGACGCGCACGCCACGGGTCCGGTCCCACCACTGGAACCCGAACGGCACGCTGGAGATCGTCGGGGCTCGAACCGCATTGACCTTCGGACGAGGGCTTCCCCCTCACTCCATCTCCACCAGCGTCCCATCCCTCCATGCCCGCTCGGCGGCAAACGTCGCGCGCGTCGTCGCCTCGATGCTCTTCCACGCGATCGGACTGGGACCGTCGCGCAGACAGGCGTCCACGAACGCCGCCATCTCCGAGGTGTGGCCCTTGTCCGCGCGGAGTGCACGCCACGTCTTAGTCTTCCCTCGCGATGTCACGTGAAGGGCGCGAAAGTCCTCGAGAACAGCCACAACCCCCTCGCTCGCGATCTCGTAGCGCTCCTTGCCGACGCTCGCGTCTCCCATCGCAGAGTACGCAATCGTTCCGACGCTTCCATCGCCAAATGACAGTGAGATGACGAGATTCTCTCCGCGGTCCCAGCCGCGATCGGGTCCGATCGCATGGGCGCTCACTCGCGTTGGGGAGGCGCCCGCCCAGAACGAGAACAAGTCGATGAAGTGACATGCTTCTCCGATGATCCGTCCGCCGCCGACGTTCGCGTCTGCGACCCAGCTTCCGGGCGCCAGGCGACCCGCGAGGATGCGCGCCGTCATGACGAGACCAGCACGGCGATTGGAGAACGCCTCCGCAACACGGCACGCGAAGGGCGAGAAGCGTCGATTGAACCCCACGAGGAGTTTCGCCTCCGACTCCCTCACGGCTTCACCCAGCGATACAAGCTGACGTTCGTCGATGGCAGCTGGTTTCTCAACGAACACGTGCCGACCTGCGGCCAGCGCTCGACCGGCGAGCCCCGCATGGCTGTCGTGCCGCGTGGCAATGACGACGGCTCCAATTTCGGGCATCGCGAGCACGTCGGCCAGCGACGTCGCGACTCCGTCGACGCCAAACTTGTCGGCGGCATGCCGAGCCGACAGTCCCCGTCCGGATACGGTCCGCACCATGCGCGCTCCCGGCGTCTTCTGGAGAGCCGGCATGAGTACTCCTGTCGCGAATGAACCCGTGCCAACGACGGCGATACCGAGCTCACCATCCTTGTGGAGGGGATGAGATGGAGTCGGCACGGCCGAATCGACCGGAATCGCTTCCTCCTCGTAGGTCAGGAGAACGCCGAGGTGCGGCTCGGGATGCGGGGACGTAATGAGCTCGTAGGCATCGAGCGCGCGTTCGAATGGAAATCGGTGAGTGACGAGCCCTTTCACGTCGAGGCGGCGCGTCTCGATGGCGTGAAGTACGGCTTCGAAGTTGCGGTGTTCCGCCCAGCGCACGTACCCGATCGGGTAATCGTGACCACGTTCCTCGTATTCAGGATCGTAGCGTCCCGGGCCATAGCTGCGGGACACCACGACTTCGAGTTCCTTTTCGTAATAGGTCTTCCGGGGGATTTCGAGCGGCATGAGACCCACAATCGAGACGCGCGCTCGGTCGCGAGCCATGTCACCCGCGAGCTTCAACGGATCGGCATTGGGCGACGACGCCGCAATGAGCACCGCGTCCGTCCCTCGGCCCCGTGACGCCGAGCGCACGACCTCGTGGACATCGTCCATTCCAATCGTCGCGCCCCGGACAGCCCCGCTTGAGAGTGCTCGTCGGACTTTGTCGGCGTCGATGTCGATCGCAACCACGTCGCACCCGTGTGACGCGAGAAGCTGCACGGCGATCTGGCCGATGAGGCCGAGACCGATCACGGCAACGACCTCACCAAGCCCTGGGCGGGTGAGTCTGACCCCGTGCAGAGCGATGGCCCCGACGGTCACGAATGCGGCTTCCTCGTCGGTCACCTTGTCGGGGACGTGCACCGCGAGTTTCTTCGGGACGATGTTCACTTCGGCGTGGTTGGCTACGCCGGCACCCGCGCACGCGACGCGGTCCCCACGCGTGAACTCGCTGACGCCAACGCCAACGTCCCAAACCCGTCCTGCAAGCGAATAGCCGAGGGGAATCGGCGAATCCAGACGGCTCTGCACTGCGGCGAACGCGGCGAGAACCCCCTCCCTCCTTGCCTTGTCGACGACCTTTGCGACCAAGTCGGGGCGCTCGCGCGCCTTGTCGACCAGGCTCTTTCGGGCGAGCTGGACGATCGAACGTTCCGTCCCCGCGGAGATGAGCGACGCCGTCGTGGCGACCAGCACGCTTCCCTCGGGCGCACTCGCGGGGGCGGCGACGTTCGCCAGGGACAGCTTGCCCGTTCGGTAGCTCTGCGCCACTTGCTTCATGAGAGTCCCTTCTTCGTGTGCGTGATCGTCCGCATTACCACTCGATGCACCAGCGCGCACCGGCGGAATCGCCGGCTCGAAACGTCTGCTCGTGGACATCGGCGGACTGAGAGGTCCCGTGGCGGGGATACCATCGGTCTGCGAACCGCTCGTCGGCCGCACTCACCCTAACGCGCGCGCCGGCAGCGCAATCGAATCGGAGACGGGACCGGCATTGCGCTCTCCCCCCCGCGACCCGGTCGACCACCTCGATCGCACCCGGCCGGATCGTGAGCACGCGACCGTGCCGAGGCCGGCCCGGTAGCCACGTGTATCCGTCGTGATCCAACTCGATCCTCGCACCCCGGCTTCCCAAGGCAGACGCCACGATGCGCCCCTCCCCTCGGCGCCCCACTCGAAATGCGCTCCACACTTCGCACGAGTTCTCTCCGCCAACTTCCACCGTGTTGTGAGACCGCGTCGCACGGGTCTCGTCGCGCTGCGGGCCGGCGTCGTACGAAGAAACGCCAAAGTCCACGAGCGTGCGCTCGCCGTGAATCCAGGCTTCCATGCCTAGCCCGTCGGCATGGACGTGGCCGGGCTGAAAGCCCAGCGCGTCGGAGCCTGCGTCGACGACGACCGTCGCATCCCGAGCATCCACACGCATCCATCCAGTTGCCTCGAGAAGTGTGGTCCGCACGTCCCCGGTACCCCTCGCGCGCGCAACCGCAGACGGCCTGATCCCGATGGCATCTCCGAACGCGAGGATGCTTGAGATGGACGGCGCTGCGTCGAGCGAAGCATCGTTGAACAATGGATAAGTGCCGTCCGGGGCTTGCACGGCCGAAGCCCACCCGAGAGCACGTTCTGCGATTTCGCGAAACATCGTAGGCAATCGGGACCGTGCGCTCTCCGCGAGCTCGATCGACTCGAGAAGACCCGCGGCGAGAGCGAGATGGTACGAGACCGAACACTCACAGTGACCGCCATCGGAAAGGAACTGCTCGGGCAACTGCCACGCCAGCAGTCTCGTGCCGATCGCCCTCCAAAGGTCGGACTCCAGTCCTCGAGTCACGGCCGACGCGCAAACGAGGGCAAGCCCGTTCTCGATCACGTGGTTGCCGAGCAAGTGGAGTTCTGGTTGAAGCAGCACAGCGCGAGCAGCTCGCGTGAGTTCGCTGCCCAAATCACGTCGCCCAAATCGGACGGCCACGGCCAGCGCACGCGCTCGGATGGAAGCTGGATACGACTCCACCGCCACCGGCGAAGGCCAGGCGGCCGGAACCTCCGTGTCCCCCGGGCCGAGTTCCAGCCCGTAGCACGCTTCGTACGCCCGCAGACGCGAGCCGTTCGGCAGACGCTCGAGACGTTCGCGCGCACGCACGCGCTCGGCCTCTACGAGGCGGCGGAGCGCAGCGGGCGGAGTTGGCCAATCGGTCACAATTCGGGGTCCACCGACCGACGGAATCGCTCTCGGGAAAGTCGACGCAACCGCGTGGGGCACGCGCCAGGCAATCTGAACTGGGTGCAGCGCTCGGAGCGTTCTCGCCGTGCGACCGATCATGGGGCAGGTGCGATCGAGCGCAGGATTTCCAGATACGAGCGCGCCAGCGCTTCGCGGTCGAAATGCTCTACGACGTACGCGCGCCCAGCACGTCCCATTCGTTCCGAGAGTGCCCGATCCTCGACGAATCGAACTATCGCATCGACCATGGCGTCGACATTCTCGGGGGGGACGAACGTGCCTCCACCCGAAGCTTCCACGAGGGCGCGAGCCTCCCCAGCGACCGAAATCAGGATGGGCCGAGCCATGGCCGCGATTTCGAATATCTTGGACGGCAAGACGGACGTGAAAAGCTCACTATTTCGCAGAGTCACGAGCGCGAGGTCGAGAGTTGCATACACGTCATTCATTCGATCCCGCGGGACTGACCCCAGCAGGCGAACGTTGTCGATGCGCTCCTTCGTCACGCGCGCCTCGAGCCGGCTCCGCTCGGCCCCGTCGCCCACGAAGAGGAACCGCACCTCGCCGCGCGGGGCCAGGCGTTTCGCAACGTCGAGCACGGCATCGAGCCCGTGCGCCATCCCGTGGGTGCCCACATAGCCGACTACGAACTTGTCCTGCCATCCGAGGTCGCGCCGCAGACCAGTGTCGCGATCATGCGGGGCGAAGCGCCCGAGGTCGACTCCGTTCTTGACCACGTGAATCTTGGCTCCAGGGAAGCCGCGCTGAACCAGGCGCTTTCGGAACGAGTCGGTGACCACGACGATTGCCCGGGCGGCGCGATACAGGGATTCCTCGACGATGGTCAGTGCACGCACGACGGGATGCCCTGCCGGCAGGGCGCCGACGGCGACGATCGATTCGGGCCAGAGGTCGCGGACCTCGAAGACGAAGGGAACCCTGCGCGCCAGGGCAGCGACCCACCCCGCGCACGCACAGAGAAGCTGGGGGCTCGTGGCGATGACGATGTCGGGCTGCGCGGTGTGCCAAAGGCCCGAGGCCACCGCCGAGGATGCGAACGAAGCATAGGCGAGCGACCGGCGGACGCGACCACTGTTCGGCGCCGCGTAGATCCAGGTGCGCGCGACGTCCACGCCGTCGCAAGTCTCACGAACGAACCGCTTTCCCCGGTACTCCGGAGGGACGACCCCGCTCGGATGATTCGGCATCGCCGTGAGCACCGTGACCGACTCGCCAGCGCGCACCCACTCGCGCGCCAGCTCCGACACTCGAGCGGCAGGCGCTCCGGGTTCCGGAGGGTAGTACTGAGAGAGAAACAGAATACGCATGACTTTCAACCCAGAACTTCGATGCCCGTCATGCTCTCGGACCGGATGTGCGAGGCGGCGGCTCGCCGGTCACCAAACGCAATATGGCATCCGCCACGCGCTCACCTGCCCGCCCGTCCCAGCCCTCAGGAATGCGCCCACGCTTTCCGCGACCCGCGAGAATCGTGTCTACCGTACGCCCGATGAGGTCCGCATCGACGCCCACGATGACGTTGGTTCCTTCGGACACGGTGATCGGTCTCTCGGTTCCCTGGCGCATGGTCAGACACGGGATTCCGAGCGCCGTCGTCTCCTCCTGAATCCCGCCCGAATCCGTAGCGACGAGCTTGGCATTGGCCATCAGAGTGATGAAGTCGCCGTAGCCGAGCGGGTCGACAGTGCGCAGACCCCGTGTTGACTGCAAACGATCGGCGAGTCCCGTGGACTCCGCGCGCGCGCGCGTCCGCGGGTGGATGGGAAAGACGATGGGAATGCGCTGGGCGATCGCCGAGAGTGCATCGAGGGTCGCGGCAAGCGCCTCCGTCGTGTCGACGTTCGCCGGACGGTGGAGCGTGGCGAGGGCATAGGCACCCGGCGTGAGCTCGTGACGCTCAAGGGCATCGGTCGGGCGGTCAAGGCCCCAGCGGAGGGAATCAATCATGACATTGCCGACGAAGAGAATCCGCGCGGCCTCAGTGCTCTCACGGAGAAGTTGGAGCTTGGCGTCCGCGGTCGTCGTGAGCAGCAGGTCTGCGAGGCGATCGGTGAGGACGCGGTTGATTTCCTCCGGCATCGTCCAGTCTCCCGACCGCAACCCTGCCTCGACGTGGACCAGCGGCACGCCCAGCTTGGCGGCCGCGAGCGCCGCGGACAGGGTGCTCGTCACGTCACCAACGACGACGAGAGCCTCGGGGCGGTGCGCGACGAGTTCGCGCTCCATGCCGACGAGGACGGCCGCGGTCTGCTCGGCCTGCGTTCCTCCACCCGCGTGCAAGTTGACGTCCGGATCCGGTAAGCCGAGGTCGCGAAAGAAGACGTCGCTCATCGAGGCATCGAAATGCTGCCCGGTGTGCACGAGGCGCGGCACTAGGCCGCGAGCGGTAAGCGCCCGCCAGACCGGGGCGATCTTCATGAAGTTAGGGCGCGTGCCAGCGACGAGCGTGATCATGGTGGGGTCTTGGGTCGACGGAGCAGTCTAGGCGAGCAGCGCTGGAAAGTCGCAGGCAGGCTCTGCTCCAGCGGATCGTGGGAGCATGACCTCCTGCTGTCCGACCCAACGTCGGGCATGGTCGTCGGCTGCAGCAAGCCCTATGACTCGCCTGCGTCGAACATCGTAGAACGGCGCGGGAATCGGAGCTCGTTCACGAATTCGCGCCGCCAAGTATCCCGAAGGAGTCACCCCCATGCGCCGTGCCGTCGCCTCGAGCTGGATTCTACTGACTGCCGTGGCTGCTACGGGAGCGCTCCCAGACACGGACGCTCTCGCTGGCGGACCCATGATTCCGACCGAACCGATCGGCCCGCTCCAACCGATTCGGCCGACATTCCCAGTCGGTCACCTGATCACTCTCAATCAGATCCCTAGCGGTTCGATTGTCGACACGCTTTGGTCCCCCACGGTCACCTTCAGCGTCGTCACGGGCATGAGTGCCGATGGTTCGACGGGCACGGTCTTGCCGGTGGCGGGGACGCACGTTTACTCGGTGTCGGACCCGACGCTTTCGGCGTGCCCCCCACCGGGTCGACCCATGGTCCCTCCCTCGAGCCTACCCGCGATCCCCGCCCCATGTGCCAACGCCTTTGGAACCTACTCGAACAGCTTCTTGCTGAGTGCCGGCTTCCAGAATACGAACGCCGCATGGGCTATCCAGGCGACATTCGCGCCAGCGAAGCAATCGGTCGCGGTCGACGTTCGGCCCGGCCTGCCCAATTCTTGGCCTCCGTCGGCCACCACGTGGAACAACTTGGGCCCTACTCCCAACGAGCCATATCTCACGGCATTTGAATCGAATGGAACGGTTGTCGGCCAGGCACTTTACAGTAATCGCGGAAATCAATGGGGGCAGTTCGCAACGCTCACCATCAGTGCGCCACCCGGAAAGAGCATCTCGTACGTGGTCTTTGGCACGCAAAACTTGAACAAGAGCAATCCGACCTGCCCATCGTGCAACCTCATTACGGCCGAGTTTGAGGGCCTTGCGTTCTATTGATACTTTCGCACGATTCTCGCTGGGTCGGCGTTCGGCCCCCTTCACTGCGTGAACTCTCCGGGTTCGTCCCTGTACGTCTTTTTGTGTCCTGGCTCGAAACAGGCTCAGACGGGGCGAACGCTCACCAGACGATCGTGCTGAAGCAGCCATTCGAGATCGTCCGGGTCCGACGTGAGGACGACCGCCGGCGGGGCCGTCGCCCACGGCCGCCGCCATCGAGCACGCATCGCGGCGGCTTGACCATGGCGCGCTTCGGCGAGCGACGGCGCCTCATCGAGAGCGAAAGTAGTACTTTGACGCCAGGCAAACGTCATGAAGAGATTCGATGCGACGAGAAGCAAAGCCGTCGCCCTGGGATCTGGGCTTCTAGATCGTGACCTCGCGCAGCGTAATCTTCGCCCGGTCGGCCGTCCCGAGCCCCTTGTCCGCGGCCACTTGCAAATACGCTGGCGCGCGTCCCTCGTCAGTCAACGATTTCAAGCCAAGACCGCTCCGTGCCGTCTCCACGGCCTGCCAGCCGATGACGTCGAGCGCCACCGGATCGGTCGCTGCGTACACCGACTCGTGAGGCACCACGTACTGCGGTTGCTTGTAGAGCGGACCGCCGTGGGCCATGAGCTTGAAACCGTCCGAGATGCACAGACGTAGCCGCGACCGAAGCGCGTCCTGCGCGGCGATCATGGCGATCTGCGGGCTCGCATGGTGGACGTGAAAATCCTGCGGATTGACCGTGCATCCGTGGGTCATGTTCTTCAGCGCGCCCGTATATCCGCAGATCGAATGGTCCTTGACGAGAGGCATATCGATGAGAGCGGTCGACTCGAGAAGAACGCGCGCAAACTTGGTTCTCGTGTTGGTCTCAGGCACCATCACCCAATCCATCTTGAAATCGTTGTTCGCGTGAATGGCCAGGTTCACGCCCGGCGGGACATTCTTCGCGTTAACGCGCGTGCCGTTCATGTAGCCCTGATACTGTTCGAGCACCGTGATGTTCGACGCCGGAACCCCCGCCGCGATGAGCGCCTCGAGCAACGGAATGATGAGTTCCTTGTTCGTCGACATATTCTGTAGTGCTATGCCGTTGGGCTTGACGCACACCTTGTCCTGCGGGTGGACGAAGAGCCTGACGGCCTCCGCGACGTCGGACTTGCCCGTAAGCGCCTCGAGCACGCGGCGCAGCATCTCCTTCGCATCGGCTTCCTTCGGATAGAGCCCATTCGGCTCGAGGCACCCATGCTTGGTGACTCGAGCGACGCGCCCAGGGAGGGTCAGCGGAACGAAGCCCGCAGGCGCCTGGGCGATCAGATCGACGGCCTTGGCGTCCTTGGCTCCCGCCATTCGGGGCTCCAGCAGGACGGTGGCCGCCGCCACGGCGGCAACGGCGGCGGTCGCGAATTGACGGCGACTGGGCTCGGCATAGACGCTCTCGATCTCCATCGTCTCCGATGTCGATTCTCCCATGCGTCCGCGATCGGGCGTGAACTCAGCGGTCATGATTCTCCTCCGCACGACGCCTTTTCCCTAACACGCCCGGAGAGCATCGGCCAACGAAGGCAACACCAACTGGCCAACTGGCCCACTCGCGAGCGATCCCACGATCGGCCGAGGACGCCTCGATGACAGCCCGGTCACCCATGAGTGCGCCAATTGTCGCAACGAAATGGCATCCGCGGTTCGGCATGACCATCGCACTTCGATGAGTGAGGCGCGTGAGCGCACTCATCTAGGGAGAAGCCATGGACGATCAAAACGCAACCAAGACAATGAAAGTGGTCTGGGCCATCGTCGAGCGAGGCCAGGGAAAGTCATTCTGGACGCGAGTTGGAGTGGGGTTCGTCAATCGCGACGGATCGCTCACGCTTCGCCTCGATGCAATCCCGATTAGTGGCACGCTCCAAGTGCGCGAGTGGGAACCCTACGACAGACGTGCCGAACCCAACGACGGTTCGGGACGACCACGACCGAAACCGCAGGCGTCAGACGCTCTCTTGTAGGGACCATGGGATACCCATGTTCAACACCCTGCTCCGCGCATGGTCCAACGCGGCCACTCGGATCCTGGCCTGGCGATTCACCAAGCTGCTCGCCCGTGCGTCCACCGCAGCGGCAGCGCTGCTGTTCTTCGCGTTCGTGGGGCGGCACGCGCTCCCGGGGGCGCTCGCCGAGAGCACACCCTCGGTTGTCACCGTCGCGTCCGCCGCCCAAGAACCCGCACCGCGACCACCTACTGCGTCGGCGTCGGTCATCAGCCTGACCGCCGCTCCGAGCGCAGCTGTCCCGGAGACAGGAACGCCAACTCACGCGCGTGCTTCGCCTACGGACCCGGTCGTCCTCAACATCGCGACGCCCGAGGACTTGAGACGCTTGCCGGGGATTGGCCAAAAGCGGGCCGATGCGATCGCCGAGCTTCGCGCTCGCCTCGGACGCTTCCGGGCCCTTGAAGACCTCCTCAAAGTCAAAGGCATCGGGCGCGCCATGCTCAAGCGCCTGCGTCCGCTCGTTCGCCTCGACCCTGCCCCGGCGGACGCCGACCACTGACGCACGCTCTGCGGGTCTGGTGTCCGCGAACAGACAAGTCCTCCGGCCCCCAGGGCTGAAGTCCGACAACGTCAGCAGGAGGGCTTCGGCTCGGGGGGCTGCACCGCCGACCGCAGCGCTGCAATCAACGGCTTTATCCGATCTTGCCCGAGCTTGTAGGCTGCGCGATTCGCGATCAGCATACTGGAAATCGAGGCGACCACTTCGCGCACTTCCAGTCCGTTTTGGACAAGCGTCTCTCCCGTCTCCACAAGATCGACGATCACGTCGGCCAGACCCACCAGGGGTGCGAGTTCGACGGAACCTATCACATGGACGATGTCGGCCTGAACGCCGTGACGCGCAAAATGCTCGGCCGCTGTTCGAGGATACTTCGTCGCAACCCGTGGCACACCCACGGGCTCGGGCACGCCCACGACGCCAGCCACGACCATGCGGCACTTGCCGATTCCAAGGTCGAGCGGCTGGTAAAGGTCGCACGACCTTTCGGCCAGAACATCTCGCCCGCATACGCCAAGATCGGCAGCCCCGTATTCGACATACGTGGGCACGTCGTCCGGCTTGAGCAACAAGAACCGGAGTCCACGCGCGGAGTCCGTGCGGATGAGGGTGCGGTCATCGGCGAGCAAGGCCGTCGTGTCGATGCCTGCGCGATCGAATAGGGGGGCCACGGCTCGGAGCACGCGACCCTTGGGAAGAGCGACAGTCAGCCACTCTGTCACGCGTCGGCCCCCTTCACACGCTCGACCATCGCGCCGAGACCCCGAAGCTTTTCCTCGATGTGTTCGTAGCCACGGTCGATATGATAGACGCGCCGTATCTCCGTTTCGTCGCGAGCGACGAGGCCTGCGATGACGAGGGACGCGCTGGCGCGCAAGTCGGTAGCCATGACGCTCGCACCGTACAATGTGTCGACTCCCTGCACGACCGCCGTGTTTCCGCGCAGCGTCACCTGCGCGCCCATCCGAACGATCTCGGGCACGTGCATAAAGCGATTCTCGAATACGGTTTCGCGAATGGTGCTCTCCCCGCTGGCGAAACACATCAGCACGAGGAACTGGGCCTGCATGTCCGTCGGGAACCCGGGATGGGGCGCCGTCTCGATATTCACCGGACGCAGCGGACCCTGACGGCGCACTCGCACTCCACGCCCCTCGCTCTCGATCTCGACGCCAGCGGCACGCATCTTCGTGACCAGTGCCTCCATGTCGGACAGCTCGGCGCCCTGCAGTACGACATCTCCACCAGGAACGATGGCACCCGCCACGAGATACGTGCCTGCTTCGATGCGATCCGGAATGATCGCATGATCGAAGGGATCGAGCTCCCCGCGTTCTGCACCTTCGATGTGAATGACGTCCGTGCCGGCTCCGTCGACGCGAGCGCCCATCTTGTTGAGGACACGCCCGAGTTCCTCGACCTCGGGCTCCCGAGCGCAATGGATCAGCGTCGTTCTGCCACGGGCCAGTGCAGCCGCCATCATGAGGTTCTCAGTACCGGTCACGGTGGGAACATCGAAGATCACCTCCGCGCCACGCAGTCGACCACGCCCTCCCGGCCCCTCGGCGATGGCGTACCCTCGCTCGAGCCGGACCGTACATCCCATGGCCTCGAGGCCCTTGAGGTGCTGGTCGATCGGACGTGCGCCAATCGCGCATCCACCCGGGAGCGACACTCGCGCCCATCCGTGGCGAGCCACGAGCGGGCCCAGCACGAGGACACTGGCTCGCATTTGTTTGACCAGTTCGTACGGGGCCTCCGGGCGAACGGTGGAACCCTCGGCGACGTCGACCACCGGCGCCGCCACGGTGACGCGGCGTCCGAGGAAGCCGAGAAGGCCCGCTGTCGTTTGGATATCGCGCAGTGCGGGCACATTTCGCAGCCGGCTCGCTCCATCCGACAGAAGCGTGGCGCAGAGGATGGGAAGCGCGGCGTTCTTGGCGCCACTGATGCGCGCGGTTCCGCGGAGCGGTCGACCACCGAGAATGCGTATCGCGTCCATAGAAGGCCGGTGTCATTCGGCCGATCCCTGCGCGATCCCGGGGTCGAGCGTGCTTGCCTACGGGAAGTAGGCTCCGCGCGGCTCGCCACCGACTTCGCTTGGTTTCGACCGAAATACACCGACCTTCTAGCACACGGCGCACGGAAGCATCAGGTCTCGCCGTGCTCTCTCGCAGCCCTGAGGCGCGCGCGCAGCTTCTCCGCGTACCCTTCCTTGTTCTGGTGTGGCACGCGACCGATCGCCAGTGCTCCCTCGGGCACGTCGCGCGTCACGGTCGTTCCGGTTGCGATGTATGCGCCGGCTCCGATCGTCACGGGCGCGATGAGTTGGGAGTCGCTCCCGATGAACACGTTCGGTCCGACCGATGTCGTGTGTTTGCGAACGCCATCGTAGTTGCAGAATATCGTTCCAGCGCCGATGTTCGTCTTCTCGCCGACGACACTGTCGCCGAGGTACGAGAGGTGGTTCGCCTTCGCTCCACGTCCGAGACGCGTCTTCTTCGTTTCGACGAAGTTGCCGACGTGGGCGTTTTCGCCGATTTCGCTGTCCTTGCGGAGGTGCGAAAAAGGCCCAACCTCGGCCCCCGGCCCGATTGTCGAATCGGTGGCGACGCAGTAGGGCTTGACGACGGCTCCTTCGCTGACGTCGACGTTCGTGAGCACACTCCCCACGTCCACCGTCGCCCCACGACGGATCCGTGTCCGACCTCGCAGCATGACACCTCTCTCGAGCGTGACATCCGGCTCCAGCGTCACCTCCGAGTCGATGCAGACGCCCGAGCGCACCGTAGCGCCCGCGAGGCGCCATCGCCGGGCGATCCGTGCATACATCAACTGTTCGACCCCGTGGAGCTGCTCGCGATCGTTGATGCCCGCGAGCGCGTCGGCGCCCAGGATGACGGCTTCCACGGGAACGCCAGCGAGGGTCGCGTATCCCACAGCATCGGTCAGGTAGAGCTCCCCCTGGGCATTGTGGGGTGCGAGGGTGGCCAGCGCCTCTCGCAGGAGGGCAACCTCCCCGGCATAGATGCCCGCATTGACCTCCCGCACGGACCGCTCGTCGTCGCTTCGAAGGTCGCGATGTTCCCGTATCTCCAGCACTCGGCCCATCCTCCGGACGACTCGCCCATATCCGGTTGGGTCCTCGACGACGCACGTGGCAAGCGCCAGCTTCGTATGGGCAAGCGCGCCCATGACCGCCTGAAGCTCGACCGCCGTGATCAGCGGGACGTCCCCATTCAAAATCAGGACCGAGCTGAATGACTGTTGCGTTGCCTCGAGCCCCACGCGGGCGGCATCACCGGTCCCGCGTTGCTCGACTTGAACCGCTGTCCGTACGGGTTCGCCGGGGAAGGCCAGTGCGAGATAGGCCTCGACTTTTTCGCGCCCATGACCCACGACGACTACGACGTCCGCACACCCTGCGTCGAGGGCCGCGCGTACAGGGTAGTATACGATCGGCAGGCCACTCACGCGGTGCATGACTTTCGGGATTGCGCTCACCATGCGCGTCCCCTGCCCAGCGGCAAGAATGATGGCGGTTGTGGTCTCCATGAGCCTCTCTCCTGCACGTCGCAGGACTGTCTGCGACCAAACGCCGCGCACTCTAGCCCGAGCTCGCGCGGTCTGGACGGCATTCGTCGGCGGATCTTGATACCCTGGCAAGGCATCGCGCCGCGAGTGCGAGCCCCGCATCGTGGCACCGCTACCAATCCTTCGATGAAGTCTTGCCCCAGATGCAGCAGTCGGTATCCCGCCGACGTCCGGTATTGCTTCGTCGACGGCGCCGAGCTCACGGAGACACGCGACCCCCTGATGGGGGCAATGTTCGCCGGGCGGTACATCATCGAGGGAGTCATCGGCGAGGGCGGGATGGCGACCGTGTACCGAGCCCGCCAGACGCTGCACGACTGGCCGTGTGCAGTGAAAATCTTGAAACCAGCGCTCGCGAGCAACCCGACCGTGCGCGAACGCTTTCGTCGCGAGGCGAAGAGCGCGCAGATGATCGCGCATCCGAACGTGATTGAGATTTTCGACCAAGGGGAGACCGCGGGCAGCGTCCCTTACATCGTGATGGAGCTGCTCGACGGGGAGACCCTCGCATCGCTGCTCCGCCGTGGCCACTTTGCGCTCTCGCGAGCGATCCCCATCCTGATCCAGGTTGCCCGCGGCATCGCCCGCGCACACGATCTCGGGGTCGTTCACCGGGACCTCAAACCGGACAACGTTGTCATTTGCAGCCGCCCGGACGGCTCGGACCTGGCCAAGATCCTCGACTTCGGCATCGCTCGTACGCGCACGGACACACACCTCACGCACTCTGGCGAACTCTTCGGAACCCCGCAGTACATGGCTCCGGAACGGATGACCCGCAACGAATCCGGACCGAGTGTCGATCTCTATGCACTCGGAGTCGTGCTCTACGAAGTGACGACAGGAAGACTTCCGTTCAACTCGGCGGACCCGACGACTCTCCTCATCATGCACATGACGGAGAAAGCGCCGACGCCGCGTTCCATCGATCCTGCCCTCCCCGAGGAGCTCGACGCGCTCATCGTAAAGCTTCTCGAGAAGGAACCACGGGCGCGTCCGGTCGACGCCCACCGAATCGAACAGGACCTCGTCGCGGTGGCTCGTCGCCTCCGGTGCGCCGTCCCGCCGGACCCCGAGGACGAAGTGTCCGCCTCGAGGCGCTCGCAGGCCGGCGCTGTACTCGACGACATCACAACGGAATGGACTCGACGTGTCGAGGTCTTCGAGAGGATGCTCGCGCACCCGGCGACAGGCGAAGCGCGCCGCAAGGACCTGGCCCCGACACTCACCGATGTGAGAACGCTCGTGCGTCGGCTTGCGGGCATACGAAGTTCGACGCGGACCGAGCAGCGGGCGCTCGAAAGACTTGACGAACGGGGTCGCGACAGCAGGCAGCGGTTCGGAGCCGCCGTCGACGCGCTCGGCGTGGACGCCTCCAAGGCCAAGGAGGAGATCCGCGTGGCGCAGGCCCATGGTGACGCTTCGGCATTGCAGGCCAAGCAAGCCGCCGAACGGTATGCCGAGGCCGCTCAAGACGTGATCCTGTGGGAGGGCCGGTCGGGGTATCAGGAACCTCACCCAGCTCTGGCCCAGGCCCATCGTGCATGCGCTGGGGCGGTCGACCTGTGGTCGGCGGCCAGGCAGGCGGAGGTCGACGCCCGAGCCGCTCTTTCGGAACGCGAGCGTACTGGCGACGACCTCTCCTACCAGATCGGTGTCCTGCGCGCCGCGCTGGCGGATGACGAGCAGATCATCGAACGCGAGCGCAGGTTCGTCCGGGAACGACTCGCGGCGCTCGATGACCAGGCCGACCGCATCGAGCTCGACGTCCTCGAGCTTGCCACGCGCTTCTGTGAGCCCTTGCGCATACTTCCCGAGCTTGGCCCCCTTTTCCGGCAGCTCGAGTCGGAAGCGACAGTCCCGGCCTAGGGCCGTCGACGAAATCGAACTGGCAGCGAACTGTTACGGTCCGCGCAAGCGAGTTACCATCGCGCCCACGTCATGGACGCCCATCGGCTGAACCTCGATACAAACCGCGTGCTCGTCATGGTCCTTGCGGGGGGCGAAGGAAAGCGCCTCTATCCGCTCACGCTCGACCGCGCGAAACCCGCGGTTCCGTTCGGAGGACGATATCGAATCATCGACATCGTGCTCTCGAACTTCGTCAACTCGGGTGTGTCGCGCATTAAGGTGCTCACTCAGTACAAGAGCGCATCGCTCGAGGAGCACATCGCCCGAAACTGGCGGCTTGCGTCGATCCTCGACCAGTTCATCGAGGCGATTCCTGCCCAGCAGCGCACGGGTAAGATGTGGTATCGCGGTTCGGCGGACGCCGTGTGGCAGTGCCAACACGTCATTGACGACGAAGACCCGGAGCTCGTCTGCATCTTCGGCGCCGACCACGTCTACAAGATGGATGTGCGCCAGATCCTCGCGTTCCATCAGGATTGCGAGGCGGATGCGACGATCGCGGCGATTCCGGTGCCGAAGGAGACCGCGCACGAATACGGCGTGATCGAAGTCGATCCCACGGGACGCATCGTCGGATTCCACGAGAAGGTGGCAAACCCTCCGACAGTCCCAGGTGATCCGACGAAATGCTTGGCGTCGATGGGCAACTATATTTTCCGGCCCGCAACGCTCTTGCACGAGCTCGAGGAGGACGATCATCTCCAGGAGAGCCGCCACGACTTCGGGCACGACATCCTCCCGGGGCTGGTGCGCAAAGGCGCTCGCGTCTTCGCCTACGACTTCGCGACGAACGCGGTGCCGGGCGAGGACGACTACAACCGCGGGTACTGGCGCGACATCGGGAACATCGATGCCTATTGGGAAGCCCAGATGGATCTCATCGAGATCCACCCGCAGTTCAATCTCTACAATTCCCGCTGGCCAATTCGCACCGGAGCGACGCACGACCCCCCCGCCAAGTTCGTCTTCCGCGACGAAGCGCAAGCCCGCGTCGGAATCGCGACCGATTCGATGGTAGGCCACGGGTGCATCATCTCGGGCGGGCGAATCCATCGGAGTGTGCTCGGCGTGCGCTGCCGCGTGAACTCCTTCAGCGAAGTCGAAGAGAGCATTCTCTTCGAAGGGGTGCGCGTGGGGCGACACGCGAAGATCCGCCGGGCCATCATCGACAAGGACGTCGAGATTCCAGCCGGCACCGTCATTGGATTCGACCGCGAGTCCGATCGTTCGCGCTTCTTCGTCAGCGAAAGCGGAACCGTGGTCATTCCGAAACGGGCGAAGATCGATGCGGGATGACGAGCCTGACGAGCGAGTAGATTGTCACACTCGCCCTGGGAGACCCCTCCAACCAGGCATGACGACGACAGCAGACCAAGACAAACCGACCACAAGCCCTCTGGCCGACCGAAGCCAGGACGATGCTTCCGACTCCGCGCTGGTACGCGCCGCAGTTCAAGGCGACGGTCGTGCCCTGGAATCCCTAGTGCGGCGACACCAGGCCTTCATCTACGGCCTGGCGCAACGGATGCTCTATGCACCCGAAGACGCGGCCGACGCTACCCAAGAAATCTTCATCAATATCGTGACCAACTTGGCCTCGTACCGGGGGGAGGCCGCGTTCCGCACATGGGCCTATCGAATCGCTGTGCGCCAACTGCTCGCCTTCAAGAAGGGCCGCGTTGAGCACGTGGTGCATGACTTCGACTGTTTCGGGCGAACGCTGGATGCCACGCCCGACTTGGACCCGCCCGACGAGGGCAGCCTTCCAGTGGACGTGCGCCTGGTGATTGAAGAGGCGAAGATCGGTTGCTTGATGGCGATGCTACTTTGCCTCGACCGCGATCACCGCATGGCCTTCGTGCTGGGAGAGATCTTCGAGGCCAGCGATGCTGTTGCAGCAGCCGTGCTCGGCATTTCGCAGGACAATGCCCGACAGCGATTGGCGCGCGCGCGGCAGCAGCTTCGTCAATTCCTGACGGGACGTTGCGGACTGATCGACGCGGCCGGGACATGCCAATGCGCGCGCAAGACCGCGGGGTTCGTGCGCCAAGGCATCGTCGATCCCAATCGCCTCCGTTTCACCGAAGTTCATCTTGAACGGACGAAAGCGGAGGCACCTGCGCGCGCTCGCGAGCTGCAAGGCTACGTCGATCGGGTCTATGCCGGATTGTTGCGATCACAGCCGATGGCGGTGACTGCCGACTTCGCGACGGTTCTGCGCCGCATGCTGGAGCAACCAGAAGTGCGCCGAACTCTGGATGTGGAGCACTGACATGAGCAACCGGCATGAAAGCGATGGGGGCGCGGAGAGTCCCCCGATGAACCATGACCTGTTGCTTGAGCTGCTCGCGCTGGAGCACGTAGCCCTGACGCGTTGGTGCGCGGGCGACCCAGGTGGTTTTCTCGAGATCTCAGCGCCCGAGGTCGTCTACTTTGACCCCTTCGTGGAGCGCCGCATCGATGGGATCGCAGCCCTGACCGCGTACTACGAAGCGTTGCATGGGAAGATCCGCGCCGACCGATTTGAGATTCTCCATCCCGTGGTAAACGCCGTAACCAACATGGCGGTTCTCTCTTTCCATTTCGTCTCATTCGTACGCGACCATGCTGCGCCGAAGTGGAACTGCACCGAGGTGTACCGGCTCGATGCGTCGAGGTGGCGGATTGTGCAGTCCCACTGGTCGTTGACGAATGCCGGTGGCCAGGACGGTTAATCCTCTGAAGAACGAAGCCGAGGTACTCGCCGTGGCGCTTGAGGTCGGCGCGGCGAGTGTCTCGGACGTCGTTGCGTGGGCCGACGCGGTCATCGCGACAGAGGAACACCCGCATTGGTCAGTGTGCGATCTGGCGACCATGGGCGCGAGCTACGACCCGGAAGTCGTGCATGCTCTCCGCGAGGTTCCCGGCCTCGTCGACCAAGAGTGGGTGCGCGACGAACTCGTGCGCCGGCTCGCCCAAGGACTCGCCGAGCACCACACCCGCGCGGACCGCATCGCCTCGGCGCTCTATCAGCTTGCTCTAGCGAACAAACTTCCCGAAGGCGAACTCCGATCACTCGCGTGGTGGGCCTGGGATGCCCTCGACCTTGCCGAGCAGCGGACTATCGAGGAGACGCGCGACCAAGTGGTCGCAGAGATGATCGCGGCGCTCAGCAACGCCGCGTCGAAGTCGCAGCGGTAACACCGTTAATCGCGGCACGGAGAGCTACCACACCGGCCTTCTCGACTCAACTCCCCAAGAACTCCGCGGTCCCCACGAAATCAAGCAAATATCGCCCCACCATCTCCACCTGCCACTTGTCAGGGAGCACGCGCTGAAACTTGCTCAGTCGATACTCCGGGACCCGCGCGAGAAGCGCACGGCGTAGCTCAGGATCGTCCCAGGTGCCGCGGCTCCGGAGCCCGGCCACCGCGCGCCGCATCGGCTCCAAACCGAGACCGTCTCCCTCGATCTTCAGGGCGAAGTTGTCCGGGACAACCTTCCATCCTTCCGTATGCACGAGGGCGTACTTGAGAGTTTGATTGATGCGCCCCCCTGCGAAGGTCCACCAGGTGAGCGTGTCGCCATCGAACTGCATGGCGTCGACGCCACGTCGAAGCAGCGGGCCGAGGTCTTCGCGCCACAGGGCGATCGATGCCCGCGCCTTGGCGTCGACAAATGGGTATTCGTCCTCCTCGACGAGGATTGCGCGCATCTCCTCGCAGACCTCGCGTCCGAGGAACTGCGGGACGAAGCCGCCCCAGCTCGGCTTCTTTCCGTAGGGTGCGGGCTTCACGCGCACGATCCGATCGGCGTGCTTCACGGCGACAACGAGCCAGGCGCGGCCGCCCAACAAGAAGGCGCTCATGTCCTCGACGAGGCGATCGACGAACGACTGCTCGAGGCTTCCGACCTCACGCTCCGCATCGGTCTCCACTCGGTAGAGAACGGGGCTCGAGAACACCGCGCAGAGCTCGAAGAAGTTCTTCTTGCCAAAGGCGCGTTCGGACGACGGCCCCATGCTCAGGAGACCCGCGGACTCGAAGAGATAGCCTGTGCGCTTCATGTGCTCGACGAGCTGGAGATACTCGTCGCTCGAGATGCCTCGAAAGTCCGGAACCCGGGCAAGCACCTGCCAGCATCGCTCGGCGCTGATTCCCCCGTGCTGCTGGGTCATCGTCAGGATTTGATGGACGAGCACCGGCCACGCGCGGGTCTCCTCGCGTACGCTCTCGACCCAACCGCGCGAGGCCAGGCGAACAAGCGCCGTTGCCTGAACGACCGCGACGGCGTCCTCACACAGAAACGTCATGTTCGCTTCCGTGCCCGGGCGTCGGCCAGTGCGCCCCATTCGCTGCAAGAACGACGACACGGTCGACGGAGCGTTGGCCTGGAACGTCAGGTCGAGCCCCCCGACATCGATTCCGAGCTCGAGGGTCGAAGTGGCGACGATGCAGGCGTTCGTCCCGCACGCAAAGCGCTGCTCAGCCTCGAGTCGCTCCTCCTTCGAGACCGATCCGTGATGGACGAAGATGTCGATGCCCTCATCGCGCATCTGCTCCGCGATGGTCTCGGTCAGGGCGCGCGATTGGCAAAAGAATAGGCTCTTCTTGCCCTTTCCTTCGAGCATCGCCTCGCGCGCGAAGGCGTTCGCGTCCTCGCGCAAGACAATCTTGATGAGGCGCTTGGCCTTCGGCTTCGGGGGATCCACAACCACTCCCTGTCGCTCCGAACTGCCCGCGAGCCATTGGAGAATGCGCTCCGGGTTGCCGACGGTCGCACTCAGTCCGATGCGCTGCACGTCGTGCCTCGACAAGCCGGCCAGTCGCTCGAGCACGCTCATGAGGTGCGCTCCCCGATCGGTTCCCGCGAAAGCGTGCACCTCGTCGACAATCGCGACGCGCAGGTCGGCGAAGAGGGCACTCGACGGAACGCGCGACGACATCAGCATCACTTCGAGCGACTCCGGAGTGGTCATGAGAAGCTCGGCGGGGTCGCGCGTGAATGCCGACTTTCGGCTTTGAATCGCGTCGCCGTGCCACACGAAGCGGCGCAGCCCAACCATTTCCGCGTATTCGCCGAGGCGCACTTCCTGGTTGTTGAGCAGCGCTTTGATCGGGGCGAGGTAAATCGCCCCCACGCCGGTCGGCGGTCGCTCCATCAGGCCCGCGAGGACCGGGAAGATGGCGGCCTCGGTCTTGCCACCGGCCGTGGGGGCAAGAACGATGGCGTTCTTGCCATCGAGGATCGCCTCACCGGCGAGCTCCTGGACGGGCCTGAGCGACGTGAAACCGAGTCGGTGGGCGATCGCGTGCTGGAGCCGTTCCGGGAACCTCGAGAAGACGCTCACGGCAGGCTCACATCTCGACGCCGGCGCCACCGAAGCCGTCGTCCCCTGAGGGCTCCTCGAGCTTGCGACCGGCCAAGACGGCTCGCTCTTCATCGCTCAGTGCGCTGGGTTCGGGACTGAACCCAAGAAGTGCGCGGGCGTCCTGGTCCGGGTCTCCGGCGAGGATGTCGAGCAGGTTCACGAACGTCCGAAGGAATTGGCGAGGGACAATACCGACCTGTCCGTGGAATCCCTCCGTGACCTTGTCCACGAGCTCTTCCACCAGGGCCTTGGGCATCCGTCGCTCGGCCTCCTCGGGAGAGAGATCGGGGTGGAGCGACCGCAGCTTGAGCGCGACCTTGAGGAGTCGTTCCGAGGTGAATGGCTTGAGGTCGAGCTGAGGCTGCCGGAGGCTCGCGACGCCGTTGAACTCCTGATACTTGATTCGGTCGTGGAGGGCGTCGACGCCTTTGACGCCTTGGCGATCGTCAAAGAAGTTCGGTGTTCCCGTGAAGACCCAGAGCAGGCCGGGGAAGTCGTTCGCGGCGTCGACGATCTGGCGAATGGCATTGAGCGACTTGCCACGGACATCGCCCCGAATGCGCAGGATCGTTTCCATTTCGTCAATGATGACAACGAGCCCGTTGTAGCCAGCGCTCTTGACGATCTCGAGAACGCCGCGCAAGTACGCCATCGCGTCGCTGCTGGCGATATCCCCCTTTACGCCCGCGAGCGCCTTGAGATTCGCCGATACGTTCGGACTCCCCGAGAGCCACGACACGAGGGCCGCGGCGTCCTGAGGACGGCGCTCCTGCTTGAGTTCGAAGATCTTGCGGACCACGCGGAGCATGTCGGGCGGGGCCTTGCCCGCCGTGAGGGCGGTGAGCTGCTCGTCGAGCTTCGCGAGCACCTTGGCCTCGAGCGTCGGATCGTCCTCGGCGATTCCGAGTTTGAGAAGGTTCTCCTCGAGACTGCCGATCCACCGGTCGAGAATGTCTCCCAGCGCGCCGGTCGGGCACGCCGGAGTCGAGAGTGCGCTAACGACCTTGCGGTACACCTCGTCGAACTTGTGAAACTGAAGATCGTTGACCGAGACGACGACGAAGCTCGTCGCGAATCTGAGTGCGAGGGCGTCTTGCTCGACGAGCCTTGCCATGAAGGTCTTGCCGCAGCCGTATCCACCGCGAAGAAATTTCACATCGCCCTCGCCGCCCCTCACCTCGTCGAGCTTGCGTTTGAGCTCCTTTCGATGGCGCTCGATCCCCTCGGCAAAGGCATCGAGGCCGCGGCTAGGCACGGTGCCGCTGCGCAGGGCTTTGAAGATGTGAGCGGCGTCGCGGTAGGCCATCGTCAATCCTTCTTCGTGTAGACCTTCATGCTGCCCGCAGTGCGCACCTCGACATCGAACGGGAGCAGCCGGACGAGATCGTCAAAGATCCGCGCGAACGCGCGCACGCGCCTCGGGCTGCCGAGCACCACGAGCAGCTCCTCTTCGTTGATGCTGCGCTGCTGCTCGACGATCTTGAGCACTCGCTTGTAGCCATCGTCGGTCACGAACTCCTCCCAGACCGCCGATCGTTGGGGTGCGACGGGCGTGCTCGACGGTGTCGAAGGACCTTCCCTCGTAGCGACGGGCGGGGTCGGCGTCGTCATCGGTTTCCCCGGCCGCCGAGGCGCCGTGGCGTCGAAGAAGCCCTCCACGATCTTCGGAGTGACTTCCTCGCGGGCATCCGGGTGGAACACCTCGACCCGCACCTTATCGTCCACCTCGGAGGCGACCTCGAACTCGACGACCGCGTCGTCGCCGCTCGGCGGCACGAGAATCCGCCCGCCAACGAGCTCGGCCGGCGGCTGAGCGTCGAGGATTGTGATGGCGAGGTCGGAGCGACCGACCACGCGAAGGGCGAGCGAGATCGTCTTCGGCGAAAAGAACCCGAGCATGGCCGTCTCGCGACTTTGAAGGCGGACGGCGATGCGCAGCCGCTGGCGCCCCAGGCGCGCCGGTTCGGGACGGGCCACGACCTCGTACTTCGAAGGACTCCGACCAGGTTTCACCGTTCGCTCGATCTCGAGCACGGGCACCACGCGCTCCTGGAGACTGTTGCCCCCGTGCGCGAAGGACGGCACGTCCTCGCCTCTCTTCCAGACAGCCGTGTCGGGGGCGAACACGAGGACCACGTCGGGGTCGGCATCGTATTCGAGGCGCGAGAGGCGCACCTCTAGGACGTCGCTCATGCCCGAGGGCTCGTTCCTCAGGGCGTAGCGTCGCTCGGCCTCCGTCTTATTGGATCCGAACGGCGCGTTCTCGGTCGTTGAATCCTGGAGGAGAAAGCCGTGGTCCGAGGCGATGACGAACCGCTCGACGCCGGCTTGGGCGAGGAGCGACACAGCCGACTTTAGCTGGCCAAGCGTATGGTCGATCGTGCTCAGATGCAGACCGTGCTCCCCCGCGGTATCGATGTCGCGGCTGTGCACGACGATGAGCGAGGGCTTGCCGCTCAGCGCGGATTTGACCTTCGTCAGGCTCATATCCTGGAGCGCTTCAAGGCTCAGGCGGACCGGCGTCCCCGACCTAAGACTCCGCGTCCCCATAGCGCGAACGCGGCTCGCGGGATCCGAGACGGCGAAGTCGCGCCTCTTGAATCCAGCGAACGATCCGTTCTTCAGGACGACGCGCAGCCGCCCTTCTTGCTCGACAGGGGCGAGGGCATTCATTCCAATCACGGTGTCCGTCGGGAGTTCGGCGAGCCGCGGTTCGAGCTTCACCTTGAACTTGTCTCGCCCGAGGTCCTCGGCAAGGCCTTGCGCCATCTCGTAACGGAGCGCGTCGACGAGGAAATAGGCCACCCTGTCCCCGCGCTCGACCATCGGATGCACGACGTCGTCGTAGATGGCGCGCTGGCGAAGCGACCGGCCTGGGAGCGGGCCGTGTCTCACGCAGAGCTCGAAGAAAGCGCGATTGATTCCGTTCGTCCACGAGCGGTGGGCTTTGTGCACGGCCTCTCGGACTTCGATGAGCGCGCCGTGGTCCTCGAGGTCGGTCAGGATGACGGCCTCGGCCCGCTGCTCGAAGTGCCGGTGAATGCGGTCGACGGGTGCGAGGCGCTGCGCGTAGCGCGCCGTCGCTTCCTCGAGCGAGGCGCAGCGAGCCAGAACCGTGGCTGTCGCGGCGAATGCCGTCCCCGCCTCCGCCGCGACCCGAACGAGCTCCCAGGTCCGCTGCAGCTCCGGCGAACGCTTGACCCAAAAGCTCTTCTCGGGGGTTCGGCTCGCCGCTAGCCCCTTGGCCGTTGCCCAATCGCCACGAACCAGGGCCGAGAGAGCGGCCGCGCGGGCCGATGACTCTTCGAACCTCAGCGTGTCAACGGAGCCGAGAGCGCCGGCGTGATGGCTCGTTCGCTCCCCCACGAGCCGCTCCTGAAGCTCGCCCGCGAGCTCCTCGTAGACGTCGGGGCGCTGGTCACGGAAGCGAGCGACGAGTCTGCGCGAGACCCCGGCGTGGGGTCCGAGTGATGCGAGCGGTCTGAGCTCCGGCGTCACCGGTGTCTCGGCGAGGTCGCTCACGAATTCGACGGCCATGAGCCACGTCGCGACGAGCACGGCGGCCGAATCGAGGCGCAGCGCCGCGTCGCCGAGCCAAAAGCGTCGCCATTCGGGAGAAAGGCCGAGCTCCTTCTCGAGAAACCCGAGCAGCTTGTCCCCCTCAATCGGAAGATACCCTTCGAAGCGCCGATCGCCCTCGAGCAGCGCGACGACCACGCCCTCGAGCCCGAGGCCGTGCAAGAGCAACGAGAGCCCGTCCGTCGGCCGCTCGGCGCGCTCGGCGAGCCAGGTGTCGGCTGCGTCGAGGCTCACCGCGGCGCTGCCGAGAAACGCCACGAGCTCCTCGGGAGTCGCCACGCCGAGAGCCGTTTCGCTCACCAGCGTGGCGAGGTTCCTCTCGAAGGTCGTCCCCGCCGCCGCCAGTTCGTACGCCGGGGTCTCCTTCACCGAGTCCTTGTTCAGCCCCGGCAGGTGAACGAGCACCTTGTCGGGATCCAGGCCGCTGCCGTAGCCCTCGAGCGCGAGCATCAGCTCGAGGAAGCTGCCGCGCAGTCCGATGACAGGGAAACCGAACTCGTGTCGCCCGGCTGCGAGACCGTCAACGAACGTCGTATATTGCCCCTCCGCGTCGAGCCACACCACGAGCCCGCGCTCTCGGACCTTCCTCTGCACCTCCGCCGCGAGCGACGCGGACGCCAGATGGGCGGAGTCACGAGCGGCGGCCATTGGGCCATCCTACTCGCCTCCATGCGCCCCGTAACGACCTCGTGCGGACGACTGGCCGTCCCGCCCTCGAGAGGGAGATCTACAGGAAGATCAGAAGATCAGGAAAAGGGGAGAGCGGGAGGCAAGAGAGAGGGTACGGGGATAGGCGACGCCGCCGATGACGAGATACTCAATCGCCCGGCTGTTCAGCAACGCGAAGAATTCGCTCAAGTCGCTGGTCATGAGCACCGAACACTTCCTGACGCATCTGCTCGCCAATGTGCATGCGCTGTTCGCCCGATAGCTCTAGCCACTGATCGAGGTCGATCGCTTCGGCTTCCTCGAAGCTCTGGGCGACTCGGATCACTCGGTCCATGGATCCATCGTACAGACGGCTCTCCTTCATGCGAACCCAACAACCGAGTGCGGGACATACTTCTCCTCGAGCAGCCTCGCCTCTTCGTCTGAGAGCTCGATGGTCACGGCTGCGATGGCGTCGTCGAGGTGCTGCATTTTCGTGGCCCCAACGATGGGCGCGGTCACGCCTGGCTGACGCAGGAGCCACGCGAGCGCAATCTGCGCATTCGGAATGCCCCGCGACTTCGCCACGGAGTCCAAGCGCTCGAGGACGCGCGTGTCCGCATCGGCCGTTGCACCGTAGAGAACCTTTCCGAACCGGTCGGTCTGAGACCGCGACGTGGCCTCGGAGACGGACGCCCCTCGTGCCAAACGTCCGCGAGCGAGCGGGCTCCAGGGGATCACGCCGACGCCTTGATCGCGGCAGAGGGCCATCATCTCGCGCTCCTCTTCGCGATAGAGCAGGTTGTAGTGGTTCTGCATCGAGACGAAGCGGGCCCACCCATGACGCTCCGCGAGATGGAGCGCCTTGCTAAACTGCCAGGCAAACATCGAGGACGCCCCGAGATACCGGACCTTTCCGGTGCGCACGATGTCGTCGAGCGCTTCGAGAGTCTCTTCGATGGGGGTTTCAGGGTCCCAGCGATGGATCTGGTAGAGATCCACGTAGTCCGTACCCAGGCGGCGCAGACTCGCGTCGATTTCCTGGAAGATCGCCTTGCGCGAGAGCCCGTGACCGTTGGGACCCGCGCTCATCGCTCCGTGGACCTTGGTGGCGAGCACGACGTCCTCGCGCCGCGCGAGGTCCTTGAGTGCACGTCCGACGACCTCCTCGCTCGACCCCGCCGAATAGACATTGGCGGTATCGAAGAAATTGATCCCCGCCTCGAGCGCCCGCTTGAAGAACGGCCGCGCTTCGTCTTCGCGCAACGCCCACGGCCAGCGGGGCGAGCCGTCGGGAGCGGGCCGGTCAGGGTCCCCATAGCTCATGCATCCGAGGCAGATGCGGGAGACCTTGAGGCCGGTGTTTCCTAGTCGGGCGTATTCCATCGTCATCTATTCCTTTCGACTGCTCGGACGCCGCCGACGCTCACGCCTTCCCCTTAGTACAGCGCCCCGCAAGAGGGGTGTCCAAGTGTAATTGGTCGCCGTCGCCGTCGCCGTCAGCGTCAGACGTCAGACGTCAACGTCCCGATTCTGACCAGGATCGGAGCTTTGCTGCTTGGGGCGGTTTCGCTGGGTCCCCACGTCAGACATGCGCCTCGCCGCCACCCTTCCTAGCGTGCACAGGCAGCGGTCGAAAGATGCTCCGGAGCTCCACCCCGAGCACATCCAAAATCCGGCTCGCGCGGTCGACGGTCATGCCGTGGTACTCATTTCGCTCGTCGCGCGACACTTGCGACTCGTGCACCTCGAGCCGCTCGGCGAGCTCGCGCTGCGTGAGTCCAAGCGCGATCCTGAGGGCGACCAAGGTCCGTCCGAGCCCGTGAATGTTCTGTAGCTCGCCATGATCGCCCCGCCGCGGGCGCTCGTAGCTGTCGACCTCCTCCTCCAACGGAGAATGGAAGGAGCGAAACGAATCGAGCGCCCGCTTCAGCTCTTCGGGTTTTAGCCCCTTGCCGCCTGTGAAAGGAGGACGTTCTCCATGTGCAGATCGAGGCTACGTGGGTCGATGATCCGTACTCAGATAGGCCGGGTCTCGTAGAGTGCTATCCGACGACCAACGATCGCGGCAATCCACGCGACGCGGGCGTTGTGCTGTGTTAAACGAGCGAAGCTGAGTTCGCAGAACTGTCGAAACAGTGGAAAGTCCAAGACCGAACTCCGACGCCGAGGCTGCTCCACCGCGGTCGCCGGTATGCAATGCCCCCGTGACCACGCCGACGTCTTGTTCACCTGGAACTGGGATCCGCGGGTAGTAGCCTCAACCGCAAGAATCGATTGGCCGAGTGGGCCGTGGCTAACGACAAGGAACGAACGCGCAGCCGGAGCTCGGATCTCGGGGTGACACGTCGGCTGACCCTCTTGCCATTGTGCGGCAACCGATGAATGCTCTGAGGAGCGACGAGCGGCTGCTCGGACAAACGCATGTTTGAACCGAGCCGGTCCTGCGTGGCGGATGAAAACATGGTTCTCAAGTTCGTTCGAGCTCTCGTTCGCTACCGATGGGCGACGTTGTTCTTCATCGTCGTGTCCATGGGGCTGTCTGCTCGGGAAGCGCGAACCATCCAGGTTCGATTTCAATATCGCGATTTCTTCGACTACCCGACCAATCCGCGCCTCCCGCTGCTGACGCGGTACACCGCTGACTTTGGCGATCCCGGGGGATACGTTGTCCTTCTCGTCGAAGCGCACGACGTCTTTGCGCCAGAGGTCCTTCGGTACGTCTCGGACATCACGAGCAAACTCCAAACGTTTCCGGAGTTCTCGAGCGTGAAGAGCCTCGCCAATGCGTCTTGCATTCGCGCCCTACGGGGAGACGTCGAGAGCGGTCCCGTCATGAATCATGTGCCGAGCACGCCAGAAGAGAGCTGGGACCTGCGTCGAACGGCCCTCCAAAGCACCATGCTCGTTCGGCACGTCGTTTCGGCCGACGCCACAGCAACGGCGGTGCTCGCAGAGATGCGGGTTCCATCCGTGTTCGCGACCATTGAGGAGGAGCGTACCGCGTCGAGCATTGCGCAAAACATTGTGCGAGACCATCCGCCGCCCCATGGTGTTCGCGTTCGTGTCACTGGCGCGCCTCAAGTCGAAGTCGCGACATCGACATCCCTCGCGCGCGATCAGGCCACGTTCATGCCGTGCGTGCTCCTGATCATCGTCGTGGCGCTGGCACTAACATTTTCATCGGTCCAGGGCGTGGTCTTGCCCCTGTGCGCCGTAATTGTCTCGCTGGTGTGGACCGTCGGAATCTACAGTCTGTTTCATCGACCGATCGACCTCATCGGCTCAGTCTTTCCGACAATCCTGGTCGTGTACGGTGTCGTCGATCCAATATTTGTGTACACCCGTTACCTGACCAAGCTCGACCTCGGGCGCCGCCCCCACGTCGCGATCTTCGAGGCCCTGTCCGAGCTGTTGCTTCCCTGCTTTCTCACGTCACTGACCACGGCCCTCGGATTCGCATCCTTTGCGACCGCGACACTGCCGAGCATCCGCAATTTCGGTCTGATTGTCGCCATTGGCATATCGTTGTCGTTTGTCACGACGGTTACGGTCCTGCCTGTTCTCCTGGCGCTCTTGCCTCCTCCGAAGCGAAGGCAGACATCGACCCGCCTGAGCGCACTCGTAGACACCGCGCTCGCCCGCTATTGGCAAGTGATCCGCCGGCGGAGAGGCGCGGTGCTGACCGTTGCCATCGCGGTCCTGGCGCTCGGCGCGGTCGCCGGGCGTGGCGTCGGAATCGTCAACGAATACACGGGCGTTCTGCCCGGCGGGAGCGCGAAGGAGGGCGTGCGTGCGCTCGAGCAGAAGCTGAGCGGAGTCGTCCGATTGGTCGTCTACCTGGAAGGCCCCGCAGGATCGATGAAGCGCCCCGACGTGTTGCGGGCGATTGCCGAGGTCGACAGGCTCGCCGAGCAGCGACCTGAAGTGGACTCGTCGATCTCCCTGGCAGACCTCGTAGCGGACGCCAATCAGGCCTTCGAGGGTGGCGATCCGAGCGAGCACCGCGTGCCGGATTCCGCCGCTCTCATCGCTCAGTACCTGGCCTTCACAGATCCCTCGGATCGCGCAGACTTCGTGAGTGACGATTACTCGCGATCGCATATTCGCATCCTGGTCACAGACCGAGGCAGCCGCGCGATACGCGAGCTTGGCGATGTTCTTGAGCACGACATTGCGAGTCGCTTCGCGCGGCTCGGTGTCCGAGCGAGCCTTACCGGCCGGAGCGTGGTGGCCTACGCGGAGGCCGATCGCGTCGTCGTCGAGATTCTTTGGAGCTTTGTGGGCGCCTTCACCATCATTGTGCTCGCAGAATGGGCTGCCTTTCGGTCGCTTCGCGTTGCCCTGCTGAGCATCATACCGAACTTGGTGCCGGTCGCAGCCTGTTTCATCACGATGCGTCTGTTCGATCTTCACCTGCGTCTCGACAACGCGATTGTATTGTGCGTGTCTGTCGGCGGTCTCTTCAACACGACCATTCACATCGTCGCCCGAATCCTGCGCCAACTTCGCGCGGGCGCGACGGACCCTGACGGTATCGTCGAGCAATCGTTGCGAATCGTCGGTCCGCCGTCTCTCTACACGGCGGCCACCCTGTCGGCTGGATTCGCGATCTTTGGCTTCTCGAGCTTCCCGGGCGTGCGGGCGTTCGGTCTGCTCACGATGGTCACGTTGGTGGCCGGGTTTCTCTCGGACGCATCGGTAACCTCGACACTGATGCGTTCGGCATTCGGTTGGAAGAGCGCCTTCCTCGCCGCGCGGCCAGGGACCGGTGTTTCCGGAGGTTCGCTGCCTGCATCGATGGCCGAGGGTCTCCCCAGGAGGACATCATGAACCGATCAACGACAGCTCTGGCAATCGTCGCGTTGACACGCATTGCATCTGCGGATTCGCCTCTCGGCGCCTCGGACATCGTGGACCGTGTTCTTGAGTCGGATCCCTGGGGACTTAGCGGTGCCAACGTCACCGCGCACGCCACGTTGACCGATAAACGTGGCGCGACGAGCGATATGACTTTCGTGGCCAAGTCAAAGCGTTACGCGCCTCTCCTGTCGAAGAGCATCGTGCATTTTTCGCATCCTCCCGACCTGGCGGGCGCAGGATTCTTACAAATTCAAAAGAGAGACGGAGACGACGACAGGTATCTTTTCTTGCCCGATTTGAAGCGCTCGCGCCGCATCTCGGGAAACCTCAGAGCCAATTCGTTTATGGGTACCGATTTTTCCTTTGCGGATCTGGATCGCCATGATCTTCGTTACAGCGACTCGCGTCTAGACGCCGAGGAATCCGTGTCCCAGTGGCCCTGCTATGTCATTGATGTACGACCCAAAGCGGATGATGCTCAGTATTCTCATGTTCAGATGTGGATACGCAAAGACAATTTTCTTCCCCTGAGGATGAAAATGTTTGATAAGTCAGGGACGTTGAGCAAGATGCTAGAGACACTCGAAGTTCGGCGCGTCAAGGGCCAATGGTTCATTTCGAAGTCACGAATGCGGGACACCCAGCATGAACACACGACGGAGCTCGTCCTCGACAACATCGACGTTACGACAAACGTCAGTGACGATGAGTTCACCGTGCGCGCACTCGAAAAGCTTTGAGCCCCCGAGCCGATTGGATGCAACGTCGGTACCTTCCCCTCTGGGCGGTGGACCGCCGACAGGGATCCGCATTTGGCTCCGGATGTCAGTCGCTGCTGCGACGATTGTCGGTCTCGTTGCGGTGTCTGCGCTCGCCGACCCCTCGGCGAACGTTGTCTCGCGGGACGCCGAACCGGTCGTGTCCGCTGAGACCTTTCCACGCGGCGCCGAACCGCATGCGTCCCAGGCCGACAACGGCGTCGACTCACAACAGGGTGACGTCGTCCAATCCATCGTACCGGGTGACGAAGCCGACAAGTCGGCGCCGGCGCACGCAGGCACACGGGTTGAGTCGAGTGCGCCATCTCCGGCAGATCGAGTTCAGCTAGGAGGCTGGGCTCGCGAGAGCATGGAGTGGACGCTCGCGTCGGCCGGTTTCCGACAGGGAGCGCCAAATCCGTTGGATGTTCCTCACGACCGTCTCATCAGTCGGACACAACTTTTTGCGCGGGCGAGCTACGCCCGCGGGAAATGGTTCGAGGCGACACTCTCGGGTGTCATTGGATATTCTCTGCGGGAGCAGGGAACGGCCGATGGGTCGAATTTCGACGGTGTGAACGGCCAGGCGACGACGGGCGAGTCGCAGAGCGAGCTTCGCGAGCTCTACGTCGGGCTCTACTCCGCCAGGGTGGACCTCCGAATCGGACAGCAGAGAGTCGCTTGGGGTCGCGCGGACCTGCAGAGCCCGAACGACGTGCTCAATGCTCGCGATCTGCGCGATCCCATTCTTATTGAGACGGAGCTACGACACATTCCGACGCCCATTCTTCGGCTTGACGTGGACTGGAACGCCATCTCCATCGAGCTCGTCGGAACCCCTGTCTTCGTTCCCGATGCATACGACGTGTACGGGACGAATTGGAGCGTCGTCCAGCAGGATGCGACACCGGCCATTAGGACACAGTTGAGTTCCCTGTGGTCACAGATCGATCCGACCAAGCAGGGGCAATTTGGCGCGCTCGTACACGATACGGGGCTTCCACCCTCCAACTGGGCGGCGCCATCCGGAGGAGCCAAGATCTCGACGGCGCTTGCCGGCATCGACCTCGATGCGTACTACCATTACGGCTTTGATTCGACGCCCTATGTTGCGGTCGGGTCCTCCTTCGCAGCTCTCTTTGGTGCACCGCTTGCCGCGACGTACGTCCGTCGTCATCACGTTGGCCTGGATGCGGTAGCCACCGCTGGACCGTTCGTCATGCGCCTGGATGCGGCCTATGAGACGGCGCGTGTTTACTACAATTTAGCATTCATGAGCATCTCGAGCCCGACAGTGTTGGGCGTGGTCTCCGTGGAGTACCAGACTGGAGATGTCGAAAAGGCAGCGCTCGTCGAACTCATCTACAATTTCCTCGTTGATGCACCGGAGGCGCAACTACTGGGATACGATCGCTACTCGTACGCGGTTGCGAGCACCTTGCGATGGCCAATCGCCGGGCGAGTCGGGATCGACCTCCGTGGCGTCACCGGGATAGCACCCGTGAGTTTTGTTCTCGAGCCCGCGCTACGGTGGAACCTGAACGATGCCGTCCTCCTGAAGGCGGGGACGGTGCTCCTCGGCGGGGAAGAAGGCTCGGTCGGATGGTACTATCGGCGCAACGGGTCCGCGTTTGTCCAGGCTAAGTACTCGTTCTGAGCTTGCTGCAACTATGACTCTCCGCCCGGGAGGCGGCCGCGACGGCAGCAGAGGCGCGAAGGAAACACGGGTACACCATCCTCATCAGCAGGGCACCCCGATGAGATCCAGCTGGGCATCAATTGACCCGGCGCCTTGTGCGCCCCCATGTACCTTGATGAGTGTTGCGAGGTCGTAGCTGCGCGTGGTAAAGGACGCAATTAGTCACCAGCGGAGGAATGGGGCTGCCGATGGCTTGAGGTGAGAAGTGGAGCAATGATGAGTGGATTTCATTGCGGTGCGGCCGCATTCCTCGTTTTCGCGACGACGCGCTGTTCGGGCCTTCAGCCAACGGAGGATTCGTTTTGTAGCCTGTATGGCTGTCGTGACGGGGACCCCGACGGGTCCGCCACGGGCGGTGACGCAGGCATTGACGCCCTGACGTCGTCCCATGCGAATCCGTGGTGGTGCGAGGTCAACGGTATCGCCATGACGGTCGTTCCCCCGCCGGCGGCACCAACGAATCCGACGATTGTCCGATATTATCTACCGATCATTGACTTCTCGAGCGCACTCAACAATACGCCATCTTTCGTGCCGAATGTCGACATACTTGGCTGCCAGAACTCGAACCCCACCTGCGCCGGGGACGCTGGCGTCGTACCCACCGTGCATGCTCCCACGAGCGCCAAGGGCTACGGAATCGACCTCCCGTATGGGTTCAGCGGTGGAATCCTCATCAATTCTCCTGGGTACATCCCGACCGAGTACTTCTTCGGTGGGCCGCTCGTCGGCGAGCCGGACGGAGGTGTCGACACAGATGGGACGCCGGTGGTTTATGGGCTGTACGTTACGCCGCTCCTGGAGTCTGCCGCAGAGCCGTTTTTCGCCGCAGCAGGTCTAAGCCCGATCCCCGGAACCGGAGTTTTCGCCCCTCGCCTCCTCGACTGCAATGGGAATCGAGCCGCGGGTACTTCATTGAGCGTCACCGATCCCAACGGAGGACAGCCATTTACACTCGTTAACAACCTACCGCTATTCCATGATCCGCCACTTCCAACAGACTCGCGCGGTGTCACCGGTTACTTCAACATCCCCCCAGGCACGTATCCCGTCGCGGGAGTCACGCCAGACGGAGGGCTGTTCGGAGTCAACACTCCGGCGGTGGTTGTGGCCAACACAGTGACGATCATTGAAATTCGCACAGACAATCAAGGAGAGTTGGGCAAATAGACCCTACTGGGCCTCGACGCTCCATCGGCCCGACGTCCTCGTTCAGGTGGGCTCCTCGGTGTCGCATGTCCCCATCAGTTGTGTCGCAAGGACGTCCAGCAGGAGCTGCCGAGGTCCTTCCAGTGCAAGATAGGAGTGGGGCCCGGGCAAAGACCTGAGTGAAAATGGGCCCGTCGAGAACGTCTCCCAATGTCGCATGTCGGCTGCGTCGACGAAATCGTCGTCGGTCGAATGGAATGCGACGATTGGAACGTTGAGCTTTCGCTGCGGTCGTGATGGCATGGCTCGCCACAGCAACAAGTCGGCCCAAAAGTCCCCTGCCAGGTTGGGCGTTGCCTCCGTCAAGGTGGCGAAGAGAAGGCGACATGAGCGCAGCATATCCTCCGACGAGAGAATCTGGCTCATGCGCGTAGGAGATAATGAGTTGGAGACGACGACCAGCATCGGCGGAGTGGCTCCCAATGCCTGTAGTTCCAGGGCAACCCGCCACGCGTACAATCCTCCAAGACTGTGACCAAAGAGGGCGAAGCGGCGCCCAGAGGTTCGTCCCACATACTCGACCGCTTCGCGAAGATATTGCTCTGCCCTTCTTGCGGAAGGCGAGGCGTCCCGAGCGTGCGAAATGGTATGAACCTCGACGCCCACAGCCTCTAATTGGACAAAGGGCATAAACATCGAGGGGGATCCAGCCGCATCATGAAAACAAACAAGCCGCGCATTCGCGGCCTGGAACGAATTCAGCGACTCACACCGAGCTACGCATTTTGCGTCGGCCCGATCGGGTGCACCGCTGCCCATAGACCCCAGGTTCATCAGGTGTTGCGCGAGTTCTTCAGCGGAAGTCTCATTGAATTCCAGGGTCGCGGGCAATGTACCTCGAAGACGTCGTGCGAGGGAGCTGCGTAACTCCAATGCCATCAGAGAGTCGAACCCGAGGTGTCCGAGCGGCGTGCCTGGTGGGACAGCCGCTGCGTTCGGCAGACGAAGAGCCCGGGCCACTTCTGCGCGCACTACCTCATTGACGTTCGCGCGGATAGACACCGTATCCCTTGCACGAGCATATTCCTCTGAGGTCCGGTCTTCGGTGATCGCCAAACGACCCAGCGAGTGTCTCTCGTCGCCGGCGTCCTGTGCATCCGGTGGCGTGACTCTCGCTTCGATGGGCGGATCGTTCTTCGTAGGGGCATCCAGCGACATCGGCGGCGGCAACGCTTCCATCCAATACCTTTGACGCTGCCAGGCATAGGTCGGAAGGTCGACACGACGGCCGCCCGTGGGAAAGACGCCCTTCCAATCGACCGAACCCCCGTTTGCAATCTCCTCGCCGAGAGCGTAGAGCACAGTCCTCGTCGCGGGTGCACCTGCGCGAGCCGACGCGAGGAGCAGTAGGTCGTCCCGGGGCAAACAGGCGGCCACCAATGGCAACAGCGTGACCCGAGGCCCCAACTCCAAGAACCGGGTGCATCCCTCGGTGCGCAGCGTCTGGACGCAGTCTGCGAAGTGAACGAGTTCGCGCACGTGCTGCACCCAGTACGTGGGTGTGGCTACTTCCAGGCCCGCGACCTTGCCCGTCACGTTGGAGACCATGGCCAAGGCTGGAGCGCGATACGACACCGACTCGGTCACGGCCCGAAACGCTTCGAGCATTGGGTCCATGCGCGCTGAATGGAACGCGTGCGACACGCGCAGCCGCTTGGTATTTACCCCTCGCGCTGAGAACTGCTCTGACACCCCTATCGCAGGCTTCTCGTCTCCCGAGATCACGACGGACAGCGGGGCATTGACCGCCGCAATGGCCAGACCTGGCCGATACGGTTCGATGGCTTCGGCGACCTCTCGCTCGCTTGCGCCAATCGTCACCATGGCGCCGCCGCCAGGAAGGGACTGCATGAGGCGACCTCGAGCGCAAATCAAATGGGCGGCGTCGCGCAACGTAAAGACCCCGGCCACGCAGGCTGCGGTGATCTCGCCGACGGAGTGCCCACCGACCAGATCCGGCTCGACTCCCCACGATCGCCACAGCGCTGAGAGCGCCCAGCCGTATGCAAAGATTGCCGGTTGCGTATACGCGGTTTCATCGAGCCGGTCCGACTCGGAGCTCGCCCCCTGCGCCCACATCACGGATCGCAAAGGCCGGTCCGTGTACTCATCGATCGCGGTTATTGCGGCGTCGAGGGCCTCGCCAAACACCGGCCACTCGTCACAAAGCTCTCGCCCCATCCCGTGCTGCTGAGCCCCTTGCCCCGTGAAGAGCCACGCCAGCTTTCCTCGCGATTGGCGCCTCTGCCCAACGGCCGCGGCCGCGGGCAACTCGCCACCAGCGACTGCGTCTAGCACTCCGGTCAGCGCCTCGCGCGTAGGAACCACCACCGCCAGGCGCTCGTCCATCATCGTGCGTGTGGTTGCGAGATTGAATGCGAGGTCCCCCAGGCTCACGTCGGCGTGGGCTGTCACGTACTCACTCAGGCGCGCCGACGCGGCACGTAGCGCCACCGCGGTCTTGGCGGACAGCATGACCAGCTCCGCCGAACGGATGGACGCGGCCTGCTCGACCGGCGCTTCCGGAGCTTCCTCCACAATCACATGCGCATTCGTCCCGCTAATCCCGAAGGAGCTTACTCCCGCCATGCGCGGCGCTCCCGCTGACGGCCAGTCCTGCGCTTCGGTCGCCACGCGAACCCTCAGACTGCGCCACGGAATCTTCGCGTTCGGGGTCCGGAAATGAAGGTGGGGTACGAATCGGCGATGCGAGATGACAAGTACCGCCTTAATCAGTCCCGCAATGCCCGCCGCTGCCTCGAGATGGCCAAAATTGGTTTTTACAGAACCAATGCAGACGGGAGACTCCGATCCGCGCCCCTGACCATAGACGCGGCTCAGCGCAAGCACTTCAATGGGATCGCCCAGCAGCGTGCCCGTTCCGTGGGTTTCCACGTAGCCGATGTCGTTCGGCTGCACCCCTCCATTTGCGAGCGCCGCCCGAATTACAGCCTCCTGCGCCGCTCCGTTCGGGGCCGTAAGACCATTGCTGCGGCCACCGTGGTTGACGGCCGTCCCTCGAATGACCGCATGGATCCGATCCCCAGCCGCCTGCGCGGCCGACAATCGCCGAAGCACGACCACGCCGCAACCCTCGCCACGACCGTACCCGTCGGCGGACGCGTCGAATGTCTTGCAGCGACCATCCCGAGCAAGCGCTTGTAGCTTGCACAGGGCGACGCTCGCTTCTGGGGACGCCATGAGGTTGACTCCGCCCACAATCGCGAGTTCGCATTCGCCTGTGCGTAGGCTCTGGCAGGCCAAGTGCACGGCCACTAGCGATGAAGCGCACGACGCGTCGAGTTGCATCACAGGGCCACGTAAATCAAGCACATAGGCGATCCTCCCGGCCGCCACGCTTCGAGCGTTACCAAGAGCGCTATACGGATCGATGCGACTGAGAACGCCGGAGCCGAGAGTTCGGACGGCGTAGTCATCAAGACTGAGCCCGATCCAGACACCCGCGGGGCTACGGTGCAGATTGTCGGGCGGAATGCCCGCGTCCTCCAACGCCTCCCACACGACTTCGAGCAACAGGCGCTGCTGCGGGTCCATGCCGACCGCCTCGCGCGGAGAGATGCCGAAGAACTCCGGCTCGAAGCCGTCGATGGCCTCCAAAAAACCCCCTCGTTTGACGTAGATCTTTCCCGGTGCGGTGGGGTCAGGATCAAAGAGGGCCTCGGCGTCCCAGCGATCGGCGGGAACATTGCGCGTGGCGTCTGCGCCGGATTCCAAAACGTGCCAAAAAGCCTCTGGACTCGACGCCCCACCCGGGAACCGACACCCAATGCCGACGATGGCGATTGGTTCCGTGCGCCGCTTCCGCTCCGACTCGAGCTTCAGACGCGCATCCTGGAGCAATCGAAGTAGGCGCTCGTCGGACCCTCTCACGACCGGAACTTTAGCTCCTGCTCGAGTCGCGCGATCTCCTCGTCCAGCGAAGTGGTGAGGGAGCCGTCGTCTGCGGACCTCGGTGCGCTCTGTTCCGGCGCCGAAGCGACCTCCGCTGCACCATCGTAGCCCACGACATGATCGACAAGCGCGTCTATGGTGGCGAAGTTCCATAGCGCGGTTTCGTCCAGGTCGCGGCCGAGCTTGTCGGAGAGAGCCTTCGCCAATTCCACCGAGGCGACCGAATCGAGCCCATGATCGGCGAAGCTTCGTTGGGCATCAACCTGCGAAACTGGAATCTGGAGCCGGTGGGCCAACCATGAAATCGTCCACGACCTTAGCTCCCGCGCCATCGAATCCGCCTCTTCCGACCTATCGGACCGCGGAACGGCGCCGTCGAGCGATTCCGTGCGCGCCCGAGGTACGGGCTCCGTCGATCCCATGTCCTGTTGCGCAGAGTCGGCACTCGTCGATTCAGGCTTGCGACCGCCGATCGATTGCGAAACCGAAGCTAGCGTGGTGGCGAAATCTGAGGCTTCGAGAGTTGCGCTCTCCGACGGCGTCCCCGACCGTACGGAGGCCAACACCTGCTCCAGTTGCGCACGAGCCCATCCGTGGGCGCGTTCGAGTTCCACGCTCGGCGTCGCCCGTAACGATGCGTCGACCGCGGCAAACAGGACGAGCCACATCGTGAGTTCGCCTGCACGCGTCTCGGCCCACCGCTGAGATCGTCTGGCGAGAGCGCCAGTCAGCCGCCTCATGCGGTCACGAATTGCGTCGGCCAGAGGTCCAATCCAGCGAACGAGCTCCGGGGCCCCAAAGGCCTCCTGGACGAGAAATCGGAGCGACGCATCGGCTTCCAAGATGGTCGCCCCGGTTGCCTCAGCAATCGCTTCCGATGGTCCATCAAAATTTCGCACGAGCCCGGCGTCGCGATAAAGACAGAGGATCGCGTTGCTGTCAGCGTCATTCACGGCGCCCCCGAGCTGAATGAGATCGTTGACCGAACACAAGAGGAGCTCGGGGCCGAGCACCCTACAAGCCGCGAAGGCTTCAGCGGGCACCGCATGCCCAGCATCGATGGCCCGCGCCGTTCGATGAACGAGGCATTCAAGAGCCGAAACGCGTGTCGCGATCGAGCCGAGTCGGGAGAGAGTGAGCGGATTCGGGGTGACCCTGCTGTCGACCGGCACCGAGTAGTGGCCGCCACGCCCAGCGAGCTGCAAGCAGCGCTTCAATCCCCCGACACACGCCGCGCCAACGGCCAGCTGCGCGTGCGTCCTGGCCTCGTGCGCAATTTCGAGACCGAAGCCAAGACCACCCAACAAATGCTCGCGCCCGACCGGCACAGCGTCTAAGGCGACCGTCTCACGAGTAAATCCGAGCACGCCCATCGAGACCCCGTCCCGCAGTCGACGTAACCCTTCAATTCCTTCCCGCACGCAGAAGGCGCTAATCCCCGGCGGCTCCCCATGCCGAACGAAAACATTGATGATACTGGCACCGTGCGCTGCGCCGTCGAGACATTTCGTGCCAAAAAGGCGCCAATGCCCGTCTCCGTCCGCTCCTGCTTTCGTCGTCAGATCGAGCCGTCGCCCGCGAGTTCCTGGTTCTTCCAGAGCAAACGCCGCGAGCTCCCGTCCCTGAACGAGCCCCGGCAACAGCAGGGCTCGCAGTTGGGCTGATCCATATTTTGCCACAGGCTGGATGCCCAGATAGTTGTTGAATCCAATAAAGAGCGCGAGGCCGAAGTCGAAAACCGCCAGCTCTTCCAGGATGCGAGCCGTCTCGAGGTGACCAAGGCCAAGTCCTCCGAAGGCAGGCTCAACCTGGATCCCGAGCAGCCCACGGTGGGCGAGATCGCGTAGGAGTGAGGACGGAACCGATCTCCGCTCTGCCGCGGAATAGGAACCGATGGGGAATGCCGGTTGCGAGCGCATCCATTCGATGAGGAGATCCGCTCGGGCCGGCACTCGGCGTCGCTCGCTGTCGGGATTCGAGTCTGTGTCGGGCTCAGTTGCCGGCCCGGCCCAAGAAGCCACCGCGGAGAGCGAACCATTCAGAAAGTCCTGGCGGCACGCGCTGCGCCGAAGCTTCCCGCTCGAAGTTCTCGGCAGGGTCGACGGCTTCACGAGAACCAGTGCGTGAGTCTGCAGTCCGTGGTCCTCTGACACGGCCCTCCGCACCGCCCGGACGACCTCCGCGACATCGAGCGTGCGCAGGGCGGAGCGTGCAACTTCCTGGACGACCACCAGCCGTTCCGCGACGGCGCCTTCCAAGGAAAAGGCCGCCCCCCCATTGGGAACTAGCGCGGGATGGCATGTCGATACACTCGCCTCGATGTCCTGTGGATAGTGGTTGCGCCCGCGGACGATGATGAGATCCTTGCGGCGACCAGTCACGAAGAGGTCGCCGTCGGCCACGAAGCCGAGGTCCCCAGTGCGTAGAAAGGGGCCCTCCCCGTCGAGAGTCGTGGCGTGGAACGTTCTCGACGTCTCGGCGTCCTTGCCCCAATATCCGGCACCAACGCTTGGGCCTCGGACCCATATTTCTCCCACCTGACGCCCTGCGCATGGCGCATGGGTATCCGGATTTGCGATCACGATCTCGGTACCACCCCACGGATGACCACAGCTGACCAGTGCGCGCCCAAGGCCCGACGCGGTCACGGGCTCGGCCCGACCGCTCTCGAGGGCCTCGGTCGAGAATGACTCGACCCGCGGTGGCTTGTCGATCTCGTCGCTGGTCACCATGAGCGTCGCCTCGGCAAGCCCATAGACCGGGCGGAAAGCACGGCGACTAAAACCGCACGGGCCGAAGGCTTCTGCGAAGCGCTCGATGGTCGCCGGGCGTACGGGCTCGCTTCCGTTGAAGGCGACCCGCCAACTTCTCAAGTCCAAACCCCCGCGCTCGTCGCCAGTGATTCGGCGCGCACACAGGTCGTAGGCAAAGTCAGGGCCTCCCGAATAGAAGGCTTGATATCTCGATATCGCTCGCAACCACCTTGCGGGACTCTGAAGAAACGTTTGCGGCGACATGAGAACGCATCGACCTCCGAGCCATACCGACGCAAGGACAGTCCCCAGCCCCATATCGTGAAACATCGGCAGCCACGAGACTAAGACTCTGCCGGCCCCACCGAAGCACTGAGCCATTTGCTCCATGTTGCTCGTCAGGTCGGCGTGAGTGATGGCCACCCCACGGGAAGAACCTGTCGACCCCGATGTGTATTGGAGCAGGGCGAGCGACCCCGCTTGGATCCGCGGTGGCACCCAGGATCCAGACGCGGACGCGCGCGGGGTGTCCGTGTCTAGACGCGACAGCACTCGCAGTGTTGGATCTCCGGCGATTTCCCCCAGGATGTGCCTTTGGTACGTCGTTGTCGACAGAAGCCACTTCGCATCACAGTCCGAGACGATCCGTCGGAGAACCGCGAGCCCCACCTTCCGGTTTAGCCAAGTGGCAGGTACCGCAACAACCCCGGCATAGAGACACGCAAAGAAGGCAACGACAAATTCAAGTCCCTGCGGATACAGCAAAATGGCGCGCTGCCCACCCGCACCGCTCTGAGCCAAGACCGCTCCGAGTGCAATCGCGCGCTGGCGTAGCTCACCGAGCGTGAGACTCGCGGCTTCCGCCTCGCCGTCGCGTAGCCATGTGAACGCGATTCGATCCCCGGCGCCCTTGGCGCGCCGGTCGAGCACCTGCATCAAGAAAGGGGACGGGCGCCCATCCGTCGGTGGGCACGCGCGTCCGTCGACGTGCTGAGCGCCGCGGACCTCCTGCAAAGCGTGATGGGGTAGGGGCATGCTGCAGCGTGGGCTCAACGGGCGTGGATCGGAACTCAATCAAAACGAGCCCCCGCAGACCAGACTTCCGAGGCCGGGACTACAGCTCACTTTGACCGAAGAAGCTGTTCTCCCTTCACTTCCGTAGCCGCTTCGCACCGTGAGCGCCCAATGGATGAGTGCAGCGCCCCCGAACCCCACCGCGGCAACACCTGCGCCAATGCCAATCCCCTGGGCAACATTAATCGTGTTGCGCGTGCTTCCGCAGATCTGTCCGCGAGTCAGTTGCGGATTGGATTGACTCAGACAAGGAGAGTCAGGCCCATTATCGTTCCACTCATTGGCCTTCTGCTCGCGAACCGCGAATGCAATGCCGCTCGTCGCGCCCAGAGCAACGGCCGCCCCCGCCAGGGTCCACGTCACCCATCGCGAGCGAAACCACGGTTGGGGCGCGGCGCTGTCCGGTTGGGTGCGCACGTTGGAGGAATTCGTTTCGACGACCGGCCGCCTTTCATCGCTGGTCTCGGCCCGCAAGTCGATGTCCTCTTGAGCAAGTTCATGGCCCGTAATGGTGATTGGGCGACGAACGGAAAAATACCCAGGCCTCGACACCTCGAGCGTGTATAAGCCAGCCTCGAGGACGGCTGACACGTTCATCGGAAGGAGCCCAACAATCTCTCCGTTCAGGCGCACCTCCGCTCCGGCCGGACTTCCATGGGCGCGGAATTGCCCGACGCGATCACCGATCGTTCGCGCAACATTCTCGATCGCCGCGAGGTGGCGCTGATAATACGGGGACTCCTTGTGAGCCGAAGCTTTCTGCAGATAGGTGTAGGCCATCACCCACTTGCCGATGGCGAGCGCTGCGGTGGAGATATGGAGAAGGACGCGAACCGAAGTCGGATCCCGTTTCTCGACATCAAGGAAAACGGCGAGGGCGGCCTCGTCGTTACCCGATCGGCGAAGACTAATGCCACGGCTGATTGCATCGTCGAGACCGGGATCGTTCTCGCCCCAATCCACCGATTCAGCGCCGAACGCGCTGCTCACGCTGATTGTCAGCGCAATGGCAATTAGTAATGTGCGGTAGGTTTGCATCGCTCAGGTCTCTTCTGCGTCAGTCGAGGATAGGTGCATTGTTCGCGCCGAACTGTAGGGTGTCGGGCACTGCTGGACTTGAAGGTCCGCGCGCAGGTGGGAGCGACCACTCGGGCTCCATTTCGCCCGCCCTGACGGGCTGTCGACCCGGCAAAGTCGCGGTTCGGCCTCTCCGCATCGGCATTCGGTGCGAAGAAGGAGAATTTCGATCGTCGTCGCCCCCCGTGGCACCAGGCGCGACCTGGACGAGCGGCGCGGGCCGCGCGACCCCGTCGAAAGGTTTCGCAGGCTCCGAAGGTCGCGGCGTGTCAGCAACCGAGTCCCCGCTTGCCACGACAGAACGGGGCTGGATCGCCCCACTTGGCATGGGCGCAAGCACACCGTCGGAAATGGGCCGCGTCGAAAACGGCCGAGCCACGAAGCCAGCGATGACCAGCAAAAGCGCCATGCCGGCAACGAGAGCGGGCATTCGAATCTTGCGCGCGCGGTCGGCCCCAGGCGGAGTCAACTCCGATAGGTCGCTCGGGGGTTTCGGTGAGGTCGCGATTATTTTGGTGTCTCCAATCGACCCGCCATCGGTAAAACTGAGTCCCCACGTGATGCGTGTCCGTTGCCCGGCGAGGGTCAACAATTCGCACCCCATTTCCCGCATGTCCTTGAAGCGGTTCTCAGGATTGAGGCTCATTGCATGCTCGATGATGCGCTCGAGTCGTGGCGAAAGTCCGGGCTTATGGATCGCTGGAGGGGTGTACTTCCCCGAGCCGATGGCGGATGAAAGCTCGAGGAGCGACGACGCCCGAAACGGAGTCACGCCCGTCACACATTCGTACATGACGACGCCGAGCGAGTACTGATCGGAAAGCGGAGTCATTTCACCGCCGCGTACCGCTTCCGGGGAAATGTAGAAGGGCGTACCCATAATGGAGTGATTTGCGGTGAGCTGGAGCCGCTCGATTCCTTGCGCGTGCGAGATGCCGAAATCGAGCAGCTTCGGCTCGACATCATTGTATCGACCTCGCGCCAGGAAGATGTTCCCGGGCTTCAGATCACGATGAACGATGCCTGCATCGTGTACGGCCAACAATCCGGCCACCACAGGGACCATGATATCGACGATGAGGCTCTCCTCGAGGGGCCCCTTGGCCTCCAAGAGCTTTTCCAAATCTTGGCCCTCGAGAAACTCCATAACCATATACGGAATGTCCTCTTGAACCCCGACATCGAAGATGTTGACCACGTTCGGATGCTTAATCGCTGCCGCGATCCGGGCCTCGCGGACGAACCGTTCGCGCCCATCGGGGTCGTGTCCGAATCCATCAAGCAACACCTTGAGGGCAACCTGCCGGCGCAATCCGGCGTGTTCGGCCTGATAGACGCGGGCCATTCCCCCCTCGCCGATGCACTCGCCCAGCGTATACACACCGAATTGCGACCCTGGGGCAAACCGACCATGAGCAAACCCATGGGACGGCCTGCCAGTAGATTCCCGACCCCCATCGCCCGCCGCGCCAGACGCCCCACCCGCTGCGGCGCTCGATTCGGAGGCGAGCTCTGCTGCATTCCCGGATTCGTCGGGGCCGCGCGGCAAGTACGAAGTGCCGGGAGTCGTGCTCATGAATGAAGTTGGAGCGCCCTCGACCGGCGCAGTGCTCGAGTCCGTCAACGGCAATCCTTGTAGGATGGTTCGATTCCCGGTGCCTATGGTCATGGGTTCCTCGGTAGCGTCGGAAACGCGGATTGCACAGTCAGCCAATGCAGCCAATTAGCGCGTAAAGTCTCTCCTGACCGGCTTGAGCGGCGCTCCACGCGAGCCTTCCGCCGGAGGTCCCACACCCCCGGCCAGTCGTCGAATCCAAGGAAGGTAGACTCGTGTGCGGTCGATGGCGACGCCCACGTCTGGTGCACTATGCCACGGGTAGTTCTCCTGGGAAGGTGGTTTTCAACGCGCGCCAAGAAATCCTCCCGGCGCTCAGATGTTATCATCGGCCCCGTCGAGCGTTAGTCAGCAAACATGAGCCCGTATCCGAAGTGCTTCCGCCGAGTCGGGGACAAGACGCCGACGACGCCGACCCAATTGGCAAGCGACCCTGGCCGTATATCGTGATGGTATCCAGGAATGGGACGAGGTCGGCGGCCCAAGTGATCAGTTCCCCGGAATCGGCCACGCCAAATCGACGATGAGGGCGCTTCGCCGCGCCCATTGAGCTTTCCCCTCCTATGGAAGAACTGAGCAAGGATGGGGCGAGCTGGCCGCAGAGATGAGGCTGATTCGCAAGTTGCTCGCCCATCTCTTCCATGTGCTCACGGCCGGTGGCGAACGGGAAGACGCTCTGAGGAGCTGGCGTGCGAGCGCATCCACGCGTGGCTGTGGGCCAAAGTCCTTCTGGATCTCATCGGTAGTAGGCTCGGCTCATCTCGCCGTTCAGACGCCCCGCCCTCCGGTCTAAGTGCTTTCCGGCTCTCCCTCTCCGCCCCCCTCCTCTCGCCCTTCTGATCTTCTGATCTTCCTGTAGATCTCCCTCTCTGGGAGGAGAACGCCGAGAACCTGCTCGGCGGTGTCACTCGTCCCCCGAGTCCCCCGCCTCCTCATCGTCCGCCGTCTCGTCGTTCTCCTCTTCCCGCGCCGCCTTGCGCTCCCGCCGCACGCGCTCCTTCTCCCGCGCCGCTTGCGCCTCCGCCGGGTGAGCCGCGATCCACGCCGTGCGCGCCGCGTCGCTTCCCGCCTCGTCGATCGTGAACCCTTCGCGAATCTCGTCTTGGAGGCGCAGCTCCCACGCGAACGCTTTGGCCGGGTGGTATTTCCAGAAGCACCCGTGGGCGACGGCGAGGCTCGGGTCGTCCGCGCACTTGGCCTCGACACGGCTCGGGAAATACCGCTTTGCGAGGTGAGCCCAGTCGTAGTCCTTGCGCCCTTCGGCTAGGCAGAGCTGTTTCCACCATTTCTTGGGATCGGCCCACTGCGGGGCGAGGAGAGGCCAGAGGGCGGCGGAGTTGATCATGACGCCGTCGTCGAGGTCCATCGCGAACGGCGCGTCGGTCTCCCGCGCCGGGCACGAGGCGTCGGCGGGAGGGGCCCCCCGTTCGGCGATCTGCGTGACGGAAACGATGAAGTCCGCGAGCTCGTCGCGCAGGCGCTTGGCTGTCTCGTAGCGCCGGTCCCCGGCGATCGCCGTGCGCTTCTCGGAGCTCGTGCGCGCGACGTTCGCGTCGACGATTTCGGCGTCGAGCTGGCGGAGCACCGGGTGCAAGTGATCGGCGAGGAGGGTGGTGAGAGTCGACGCCCTCCAGCGATGGATGCTCACCCACGCGACGAAGGTCTTCTTCTCGCTCGAGAGTGGAAAGTAGATAGGCCGGGTCTCGTAGAGGGCCTTGTGATAGGCGAAGAAGTCCTTGCGCAGGCCGTCGCGGAGGGAGGGCTTCTTGCCTTTCGCCGGCACGTAGGCGTCCCAAGCAGCGAGCAAGGGAACGACGGCCGGATACGTGAGCGAATCGGGATAGGCCTCGTCCGGTCCGACGAAGAGAATGCCGCCGGGGAGCGCCGTCTTGGGGGCGACGTCGAGGATGCCTTCGCCGGCTGCGCCGAATCGTCCAAGGGCGACACCGAGGGCGAAGGAGACGAAGGCCTCGGGCTCGGGGGGATCGAGCTCGGCAGTGTATGGAGGAAGAGGCGCGCCGTCGGGTCGGTCGACGGCGAGCTGGGCCCAGGCTTGGGCGGACCGCCAGGGGGAGGGACCGGGGAAGCGGAATTCTACGGAGGGTTCGCGGTGGGATTCGCAAATGCCAAACGACTGCTCGATGCGCTTGAAGACTGTCTCTCCTTCATCCACTGGGGAAACAGGCAGGCGATTGACATCACCTACCTGAAAGTCAATTCCCGGATTCAGTGACTCGAGAACAAATCTTGCGAAGCTAGTATTCATCGCTAGAAGAACCGTCGCCAGAGGGGCCGATTGCGCTGGATATGCAGACGAACCCTTACTGCCTATGACCGACCTGTAGCGGTGAACTCGGGAACGGAACCTATTGCCTATCGTCGTGAACGCAACTGCCACCCGGAAGTAGTAGTTCTCGTTCATTATCTGGCGCGTGTAGGATCCGTAGAGATGCTGATTCAGCACCTTCACCGCCAGGCCACGGAATCTCCAGATGATCGCTTCCTCGAATCCTTCACACCAGGCTCTCCCTGCTGCGCCCTTCACCAAAGGTGCCCACGTCGAGTTCGACGCACTCCATTGGGGAATAGCATCCTCCCTCCTGAGGGCCACCAACGTGGACAACTCGCACTCCCAAGGACGACGCACAAAGCGCACATCATCACTTGTGATGAGCCCTTTGCGAATGTCTGCGAGCTTCAGAAGCTTCGTTGCCTGAGAGTATCGTTGACGAATCCCATCGCTCCACCAATACACAATGGGCTCCCCCTCGATGACCTCGAAGCCCTTCGGATCGAACTCGTAGCGACCCACCTGCGCGAGCAGCGCCGCACGCTTTCGGTCGGTGCGGCCGCTATCCCGTGAACGATCGTCGAGCGGCGTCGGCTGTACGGCGAGCGACGCGATGCTCCCTGGCGGAGCGCGGTGCACAATCGACATCGTGGTCGCAAGCACCTCGTCCGGGACGGACTCGAAGGCGCCCCGGTCCACGTCGCCCAGGAGCCGAAGGTCGTTCTCGTGGACAATCGCCTTCCTCAGTTTCTCGAACTGCCCAAGAAACATCCACCCCCGCATCGTGAGAAGCGCCGAAATCCCACCCTCCCTCGCAAGCTCCAGCCCCCGCTCAAGAAACGCCGCATACAAGTCCGCCTTCCCCCGCGGGTAGTTCTTCACCACATACTCGAATCCCGCTGTCTTCGATATCCCCTGATACGGCGGATTGCCCACCACCACATCGTAACTCCCCTCCTTCACCAGCCGGACAAATCGCACCCCCGACGCGAGCTGCTCTCCGCCCAGCCGGAGCCCGAGGTCCCCCGAATCCGTGTGCCTCGCGAGGAACTGCTCGAGCTTGTCGAGGACCGTCGCCTTGGCCTCTCCCATGCTTAGCTTCACCTGCTGCATCGCGAAGCCCATGAAGAGGTCCCCTTGCCCTGGGAGGCCCCTCTCGATCTCTCTTGTGGCCGACTCGAGAGCGACTGCCACGGCGGCGTCCACCTTGAGCAGCGTTCCCAGGTGGTCGACTCCGGCCAGCGCCCCGACGAGTCGTCGGGTCAGGTCTTCGGAGATCCCCGCGTCGCGCTTCAGCTCCGCTCGCAGCTGCACGAGGGAAGGGTCGTCGTCGGGCAGGCTCCCCAGCTTGAGCGTCGGTGCGACTAGATTGACCCGGCGCGGGCGCACCGTCGGCGATAGCGTCTTCGCCTTCACGTAGAGGGCGGCGGCGGCGATCTGCGTGGCTCGGGGGTCGATGTCCACGCCGTGGAGGTTGTTGGCCAGAATCGACTCGGCGATCTCCTCGTCGGAGATCGCTCTATTCCGATGTCGGGACTCCTCGCGGTACATCGCGGCCAGAAGGCCAAACGCGATGACGAGGAAGTGCCCCGAGCCGCACGCCGGATCGAGGAGCTTCACCTCGGCGATGCTCGACGGCGCCTTGCCGACCGCGTCGTCGGGAATCGGCTGGGGCACGTAGTACTTCCAGTCGGACTCGAGGCCCGCTTCAATGGGCATCAGGGCATCGAGAGCCACCTCGCCGGCCTCGCGCTTCGCCCGCCACTCGGCGCGCCGGGCTTCGAGGACCGGGAGCACCGTGTCCGCGTCCGGCGTCCAGCCGTTCTTGCGGCAGATGGCGAGCCACGTGAACCCCAGGCTGTTCTGGAGCAGCCACTCGACCATGTACCGCTCGGTGAACATCTGCGTCTTCGGCGCGATCTCGTCCGGCTCGATCTTCCCGCCGCCGGCGATCTTCGCGTCGAGTGCCTCGCGCTCCGGGTCGTTCCAATACTGATAAACCCAGCCGAGCGTCGTATCGTCGCCCCAGGCGCTCTCGAGGGCGGGATCGTTCAGCGCCTCGACGACGCCGCGGAGGGTCGCCGCCGGGATCGGAAAGAGGGCAGTGAGCCCGACGTGCCCGTAGAGACCGGGGAGCTCGAGGGCGAGCTCGTCGAAGACGGCGCCGAGGAGCGCCGCGTATCCCTTGCTGTCGTCGCCGCCGAGCGGCCCGGCCACCGGGAGAAACTCGCTGGCGTACCCCGTGCTGCGCAACCCGCCGGTCACGACGTGCGGCGACGAGAAGCCGTGGTGTTCGAGGATGCGCAGGAGCACCAGGCGATTGAGCAACGTGTAGGCCGCCTCCTGCACGGCCCGGCGCAGCGCGCGCGAGCGGACCTCGGCCTCCTTGCCGTTCGCCGACTTGCCCTTCGACCGCTCGCCGGCCGCCGCGCGCACCTGCTCGTCTAGCCACTCGTCGAGACGCTCGCGCCTCCTGCGCCGCGCCTCGGAGAGACGTGCCTTTTCGGCGGCGACGTCGAGCTGATACTCCCCGCGCGCCGCCTCGGCCACGTCGGCGACAAGACGCTCACGGAGCGCGCGAATCGACTTGCGCAGGGCCTCCTTCGCACCGGGGGTGAGCAGCGTTGTTGTCATGAACCTCTTGAGAATGGGAGAGAGAGACACAGGAAGGTCAGAAGATCAGGAAGGCATGAGGAGGAATTCGGGGGGAGAGAGCTTGCCACATTCCTCGGCATTTCCATTTTCACGCGCAACTTTGGGGCTCTTTGCGTCGAGCGGTTCGTACGAGTGCGCTTGCGCGTGCGACTGCGAGACCGGACACATCGGGGTCAGTACAGGCTTGCTGGTGAACTTCAATGTCCCATCGCTTCGGATGGGCCTCCGCCGTCTCTCTCTCCCTCTCTCCAGGTCTCTCTAGGTCTCTCTCTCTATCTCTCTCTATCTCTCTCTCCGTCTCCCGCTCTCTCCCCCCTGCTCTCCCTTCTTGATCTTCTGATCTTCCTGTAAATCTCGCTCTCGCTCTCGCTCTCGCTCTCGGGGTGGTGGGCCGTCGAGAGTGGAGATGGAATCATCTATGCTGGGAACAAGAATGTCCCTCGACGCCGACCTGACCCTGGAGGATGCCCCCGGTCCGCTGAGCCGCGCTGAGTACGAGACGCTCGTCCGCCGCGGTGCCCTGGACGGCGCACGGGCCGAGTTGTTGCATGGACGGATTGTCACGATGAGTCCTCAGGGGGAGATTCACAGCTATTGCGTGACCGAACTCGGTCGCTTGCTCGTCCCGGCGATCGGTCGGCGCGCCAACGTGCGCGTGCAAATGCCGCTCGCCGCGGGCACGTCGGAGCCCGAACCCGATGTCGCCGTCGTGCCTCCAGGGGACTATCTCGATGGACACCCGACGACCGCGTGGCTCGTCATCGAGGTGGCCGATTCGTCGCTGGAGCGTGACCGAGCCAAGGCAAGGGTCTACGCCGCCGCTGGAGTCGTGGAGTACTGGCTGGTCAACCTGGTCGGGGAGCTCGTCGATGTGCACGCCTCACCGGCCCCTGAAGGCTACGGGAGCGTGACACGCCGCGCCCGCGGCGAAACACTTCGGGTGCCGATGCTCGAGGACGTCGAGGTGTCCGTGACCGACTTCCTGCCGCCACACCGCTGAGGCGGTCAATCCTCTATCAAGGTCAGGAGCCCTTGAGGCGCACGCGGTGGTTGCGGGCGAGCTCGCGGAGCACGCGCTCGCGAAGATCGTCGAGAAGCCTATCGAGCTCCGCCACCGTCTCGAGCTCCCGTCCGACGAGACCGACGGGGACCTCGACGGTCGGTCGCGGGCCGAAGCCGTCGAGTTCGAGCAGGGCCTTCTCCTCGCCGGCTTGGCGGCGCGCGGCAAGCTGCACTTCGAGTAGCTCGACGGGGGGCGCGATCGCCTTCTCGTCCGTGTTCGCCGCGCCGTCGTGGACGTGCTGGAGCACCTTGTGACGCTGGTCGGCGCTTAGCGCGTTCAAATCAGGACGACGTTTGAGGCGCGCCAGAATGGCGTCGAGGGCCTCGTCGTGATGCGTCAGGATGCCAGAGCGGCGCTCGCGGTATTCGCTTCGCACGACGGCAGTCGGCTCGACGAGGCTCACGACGTCTTCCCAGGGGCGTTCGGTCGTCAGATGAACGCGAATGGCGTCGGCCGCGGTCCTCGCCCTCTCGCTGGGGCCGAGCGCCTCGAGTCCTGGCCACTCGTACGTGAGCACCTCGGCCGCGGTGGCGAGCACCGTCAGGGCCTCGTCGTCGAGGTCCGTCTCCATGCGCCGCAACAGAGAAAGCCCCTCCCGCAGGTCGTGGAGCGACCGTTTCAGCGCGCGCATCGTGGGCTCGGTGTTTCGGTCCTTGCGGCATGCCTCGACGGCTTCTTCGAGCTTCCTGAGAGCTGGGGGATACGCCGTCCCCTTGGGGAGGCGCCGGAAGCGCTCGCCTAGGGCGGTGAGACGTTGGCGCACGAGAGGAAAGCGCTCGGCGACGGCATCGGCGATGGCGTCCGGCTCGCGCGCGACGTCCTTATGGAGCTGGTCCTTGAACAGCGCACAAATCGAGACCTTGTCGCGCGGCTCGAGGATACCGGTCGTGTTCTCGGTGAGGTTCGCCTTGCGCAGACCGCCGTCCTTGAGCAGCTCGCGGACGCCCTCGTCACGCACGCTCGAGATCGGCGGAACTCCCGGGAGCTCGACGCGGATCTTGCGCCCGCGCAGGAGCCCGACGACGGCGGCTCGAATGACGTCCGGCGGAACGCCGTGGGGTGTCCCCCCAAACTTCGCCAGCAGCGACGCGCCGCTGACGGCCCCCTCCGCCTTGACGTGTGCGAGGATGTCCTGGGGCACGCGGCCTGTGCACGTCACTTCGTATCGGCCGGCGTCGAGCGCGAGCACCCCGAGCTTGTCGGCTCCGAAGACCGCGGGCGGCGCGGCGAGGTCGGGGCTCTCGATGAGGTAGAGGAGTTCCTTCTCGGACACGCTGAAGCCGACGGGGTTCGGGTAGAGCTTCGGCGCGATCCGCTTGGCGGCGCCTACAAGCGCAGCCGCGAACGTCGTTCCTTCCTCCTGCGCGACGGTCTGCGTTCCTCGGAAGTAAAAGCGCCCTGCAAGGAACGCTGCCTTGACGGCCTCGGCCAGTTCGCGCCGCGCGTTGTCCTCGTCGTTGCGCTCCTGGACGAGCAGGCGCTGGCGCTCGGCGTCCGTCGAATGCTTTTTCTCCGCCTGGTCGACCATTCGGTGCGAGCGCACGAGCTTCTTCGCCTGGTGGAGGACGGAGTCCTGCGGCCCGGCAACCCACACGATTCGGTCGCGGTAGACCTGCGTGTCGGACGCGGGAATCCAGTCCTCGGCCTCGCGGTCCTTCTTCATCTGCATGTCGACTGTCAGGACGGTCGGCGTGCGCTCGTCGAGGAGCCGCACTTCCTTGGCGTCGCTGCTGTCCGAGTAGAGCGCGAGCCATGCGAGCGGGAGCCCCTCTAGCTTGATCGGATCGATGTCGCCGAGCACGTCCTCCTTGAGCACCCTTTGCACCTCGGCTGACACCTGGTCCGAGGTCGGCACATAGGCGTCGCGCTGACGCTGCCACTCCTGCCCCGCCGAACTCTCGATTCGGTAGCCTGTCTCGCGGGACTGCCCGACGAGCCCCTCGGCCACGAGCGTGTCCAGGGCCCGCTGCACATCAGGAAGCGGGTTGCCGCTCCCCAGCTTGTCGTAGAGACAGCGTGCGACGAGCTCCGCGGTCGTTGGATGCTTGTCGTCCTGGACGAGCTCGAGCATCGCCACGGCTTTGACGACGCGCTTCATCGTCGCGTCGTCCTTGCGGCCGCAGAAGTCCATGGCGCGGTTCAAGGTGAGGTGCAGATCGGCGTCGAGCGCGGTGTGCAGCACGTCGTAGACGCGGTCGAGCGTGAGGAGCCAGCCCGGCTCGCGGCGCGCGAGGTCTTGCTGGCGGAAGATGTCGCCGAGGAGCTGGAGCAGGCCGCGAATCTCGTGGGCGTCGCCCTGGACGCGCGAGCCCCGGGCGCGAAGACCGCTCGTGATGCGCAGGAGCAAGTCGATGTGGCCCGGCAAGAGCGGGTAGACCTCGACGAAGTCCCCTTCGAGGATCCGCTCGCCCTCGTAGGCGTGGAGCGAAAGCTCCGCCCTGTGCGCTTGGTAGAGCTCCCGAAGGTCGGGCTCGAGGACCTTCTTCTTGCGGAGCAGGCGCTGGTGGACGACCTCGCGAATGTTCGACTCGCCGAGGTGCACGCGAAGCTGCGGCGGGAAACGCGCCTTCATCTTGACGATGGACCCGGCGCCCCCCGCGCCTTCCTCGAGCTTCTGCTGGCCGGTCGCGAGGATCCACGCCCTGCCGCGAAGGCGCTGACCGAGAGCCGCGACGAAGGACTGGAGCGCGAGCATGCGCCCGTCGTCGTCGTGGACGTACTGGCTCACCTCGTCGAGGACGAGGAAGAGCGTGCGCCCCCTGGCCCGCGTCTCGAGCATCCGCTGGATCGCGACCACCGCTTCGTCCGCGGCCTTCTTGCCTTCGAACGCGGAGCCCGCGCGGCTGTTCACCCACGCCGTCGCGTCGGGGTAGAGCGACGGCTGGAGCGCGTGGAGCGCCGCGGAAAAATAGTCTTCGGCGAGCTGGTGGCTTCGGAGCTGCTCCCAGCTCTTGCCGTGCACTTCGCGGACCTTGGCCTCAAAGGCCTTCCACACCCCTTCGAGTTCGAGCTTTAGCTCGTATTCGGCCACCAGGTGGCTCGTCGGGCAGTAGTCGAGGCGCTCCTGCACCTGCCGGACGATGACCGAGTGAATGTGCTCGGCGTCCCGCGCCTTTGCTCCCACGTCGAACACGACGGCGAGCGCGTCGAGACCGCCGGTGAGGTCGTCCCACGCCTTGCGAAACTCGCCGGCCGCTGGGGACCGATCGCGCGCGAGGAGCGCATCGGCGAGAAACTTGCCATCCGGGAGGCGACGCCCGTCGAGAGCGAGCCCGAGGAGCTTGGCGAAGCTCGACTTGCCCGAGCCGTAAAAACCCGAGATCCAGCACGCGGGAAGCTCGGGCCCGCCGGGCTTGGATTGCTCGGTCTTCATGTGCGTCAGGAGACGCACGAACTGCTCGTGGATCCCGTCCGGTGCGGCGCGCGAGTCGTCCACGGGATAGCCGCCCGTGATGATGTATTCGTCGACCTCGCGTTTGAGTTCCGCGGGACCCTGCTCGTGGAAGTAGACGACGGGCGGGATGTCTCTCGTGACGTCTTGCTCGAAGTAGTCGCCGATCTGCATGGTCCCCTACCGGTATATGCGCGGTCTGTAGTCGCGGTCTGCTGCCAAGACGCCCATGAAGGAGAGGCCTGTCTCGCCCACGACGCGCCCCGGATAGAGGAGGACAACGGGGGCGTTGTGCGTCTTTCCCGCGACGTGCTTGAGGAGGGCCGAAGTCCGCATGAAGGGGTAGAGGGCTCCGAGGCGCCCGAGGAAGATGACGGAGCGACTGGCCTCTTCGGCGCGGCTTAGAATCTCTTCGATGACAACCACGACATCCGCGGCGAGCCCCTCGGGTGTGTCGAGAATGTTGGCGAGCTTCTCCTTGAGCATGCGCAGGCGGCGGGTTCCGTCCGCGGCATTCGCGAGAGCCTTCTCGCGAACGATGAGCGATTCAAGAAAGTCGGGGCTCTCGCGCCGCAATCGCCTGAGGAGGAGCTTGTGAAGGTCCACCGTGTCGGTGTTCCAGCCAGAGTCCCGCAGTTGATGGGAGAGCTCGTCGATGGCACGCCGGAGCGGGAACTCCTGGTCGGGCGGATAGGGAAGAATGGCGAAGTTGTAGTTGCGGACGGTGCTGATCTGCGGGCCCTGCTCGGCGAGAAGATCGGCCTTCAACGCTGACAGCGCCGAATCGATCTCGGTCGGGTGGCGGAAGGTCACATCGCCTCCGACAACGATCGTAGTCCCCACGCCGCAAGATCGGGCTCGAGAAGTGTCACGGCAACGGCGCTCCCGAGTTCGCCGACACGAACCCCAGGAATTCGCGCCGCTTTCCGCGCGAGGCTATCGGGACCAACGCCGAGCGACCGAAGGTAGAGGTTGTCCGCGAGCGTCCCTTCGATGCGCACGCCGCGGAGTAGGTAGAGCGCATAGCCGAGAGCGAAATCGGGGGCGGTGAACGGCGGCAGTTCCCTGGGATCGCGCGCTCCGCGGACGATGCCGACGTCGCGCGCCGTCGCGAGGAGGTTCGACGCGAACTTCATGCGCGTCATCGGCGACCAGCGGTCAGGCGCCAGGGAATCGACCCACCGTGCGACCGTGGGGCGGTCGATCGTCGTGCGTCCCTCCGTTCGCCGGTCGGGGATGAAGCGACCCACGAACTGGCGGTAGACGGGGTCGGCCAGCGCCACGTGCAGATGGCAGACCAGTGGGCGCAGGCCGGCTGGCATGCGCACTGCCTTCCTCAAGAAGGCGAGGGCCTCAGGGTAGGCGTCGAAGCGCTCGAACATGTCGCCTAGGAGCGTGCGAACGCGAGCCTCGCTCTTGATGCCGAACCAGCGTTGTTCGAAGGCCACGCCCGCTCGAAGGGCTTGAGGCACCTGCGGGGCCACGTTTCGCCAGTAGGCGTAGCAGTCGTCCGCGGCGAGCGTGCAGCGAAGGAGGCGCGTGTGCAGCTGTCTCCGTTCCGCAGGCTGAATTGCCGAGACCCGATCGCGGCCGGCGGTGACGCCGTCCGAGGCGGTGTCGCTCACGCGAGCACCTCGAAGTAAGGAAGCGGGTAGGTCGCGCCAAGGGGCCAGAGCGCGGCAAAGAGGAGCGAAGCTGCATCGGCGGGTGACCCCGCACGGGCGGCGATCTGTCGGCCCGCAGGCGTCTCGGTGACCGCCGGCGCTCCGAGCGCCTTGAGCAACGCCTCCAAACCCTCCTGCGACCACGGTCGCTCCACGAGGTAACGCGGCCCGAGGACCTCGGCCGGCCTGCGCTCGTGCGAGCGGTGATAGGCCATCCGATCGTCAAGTTGCTCGTCGATGTCGAAGCCGAAATGGAACGGCGTCCACAGGGCGTCACCGTGCGCCACGCTCTCGCGAGCCGTGCTGTCGACTCTCCGCGCGGCGGAGCGCGCCAGCGCGAGGCTGGCCCACACCCCGGTGCGCGGCGTGAGTCGAGCGAATAGGTCGCCCCCCCCTTCGCGGTCCACGAGGTCGGTGCGCCACCATCCGAGCCTCTTCGGATCACCCGCCGCCTCACCAGCCCACGCGACCGTGAGCTGGAGGGCGAGGATCTCGTCGAGCTGTTCGGCGGGGAGGTGCGTGTCCACGTGGTGAACCTAAGCCCCAACCGTACCAGCCTTGCACCCCTGTGCGAACAGGCTCGACATCCCGTCCATCAAGGCCGATCTCACGTCGACCGGCCCAGGCGTCCCGCTGGCCAAGAGTCTCCTGTTGTCGACGGAGCGCCTTGTCTCTTCGTTGGATGGCCTCTTGCTGTTGTCAGACCATCACTTGCTATCGTCAGACCGTCAATTGTCGTTGTCAGACCATCAATGTCCTTCGTCAGACCGTCAATTGTCGTTGTCAGACCATCACTTGCTGTCGTCAGTCCGTCAATTGTCGTTGTCAGACCATCAATGTCCTTCGTCAGACCATCAATTGTCGTTGTCAGACCGTCACTTGCTGTCGTCAGACCGTCATTGTTCGTTGTCAGACCATCAATCGTCGTTGTCAGACCATCACTTGCTGTCGTCAGACCGTCATTGTTCGTTGGCAACGTGGGTTTTTTGGCTGGCAGAGCGTCGGCTCCGGTCGGCACTGCCTCTCATCTCATTGGCGAAGCGTGGCGTCCCGTCATCAAAGCGGCTTTCTTTGCTTGCACCGCGTCGCGTCCAGTCGGCAAAGCACCTTTTCTCGTTGCCGAAGGACGGGGTTGCGTGGACAGCGTGGGCCTTCTTGTTGGCAACGCGGCGCTTCCGGTCGCCAAAGCCCCTTTTCTCGTTGCCGAAGGACGGCTTGACGTTGACCGGTCGGGATTCCGCGTTAGCAAACCGTCGCCTCGACCTTGCAAAGGCTGGGGTCTCGTTGGCGAAGTGTCGCTCCTGTGGGAAATGCCTCGGGAACAATGAAGCCGGGGAGCTCGGGCGACATTTGGGGATTCATCACCCGAACGTCATCGACCCTCTACCCGTTCATCAATCCCAAGAGGACCGCTTCGAGCCAGGACTCGGTTGCCCCGACAGCCTTCTCGAGGCGCTCGGTCGTAGCCGAAAGCTTGCCCGCGTCGAGATGGACCACATACGCGTGGCGCAGGAAGTGGCGAAATCTCATCACCGCGTCCCAGTCCGACAGGGCTTCAGGCGAAAAGAGCGCCGGGCGCACACCGGGAATCACAAGCGCCGCGTCTGCCAAGAGTGCAGCGTGCCAGCTCGCTCCGGTTCGCTCAGGCAGGCCGGCCGCGCGCTCGAGACGAACGAGAATGGTTTCGAATGCCTGGTACGCGTGGTCCAGCGAGAGCGCGACGAACGCCGCCTGGGCTTCCCCGTGCGATGGGTCAGCGGATCGTGCTCGCTGCGCGTGCGTGCGGACGGCATCCAAGTCGCGACGGCACTCGGCGCACAGAAGAGCGGTGCGCGCATCGACGGGGCTCAAAGCGGCACGCCCTCCTCGAGCACTCGGGCCCTGAGCGACTCGGGAGCCTCCTCCCAGTCGACGACGTGGACGTCGCAACCGCATGCGCGGCCGACGAGCGAGGCGACCCCGATGGTATCCGAACAGTCCGCGACGAGTATGTCGACGTCGCTTCGCTCCCCGGGCTGTCCCCAGGCGTAGGATCCAAACAGCCACGCCTTCGTGAAGAGACCGACTTGCCGCGCGCGTTCCACGCTTTCGCGGACTCGTGGAACCACGGCCGCGCGACGGACAGTCGATTGTTCGTGTTCGAGAGCGATCTGCGCCTCGAACGTTCGCCGCACGGACTGGCGAAACAGGCGGAGGAGCTCGGGATCGGGCAGGTTCGGATCCACGTGGACGCTTCCAAGGATGCCCATCCCGGTGGGGTGCGCGCAAGCCCGGCGCTCTTGCGCCCGTGGCGCTTTGGTCGAGGTACGTGGCAGGGCCACTCGAAAGCGTATGCGTGGATCGAGACACCTTTGTGACGCGGGGCCACCACGAACAGATCCACACAACTCGTGCCTACATAGGCAGACGAGTGGACCGGTTGGTCGAGTCGAACAGGTACCCGGGCATCGTGGCAGCATCAACAGGCCTGACAAGTTCTCACGCTCGCGCGGTTCGGTCGAAGCACGCCATCCACCGCACAGCCATCGTCCGTACTCTGGTGATCGGCGGATGAAACCCTACGCCAATCGTGCGTCGAGACTGCACCGGCGGTCCAATTCGGGCATGAACAGTTGTCTTCGCTCGGTACGCCTCAAGTATGGTCCTATTGGCCAATCGGAGGGCTATGAGCATGATCACGCGTCCGACAATCATCGTGCAGTTGCCGACGCGCGAGAAAGTGAACGCGTTTCGGGTGGGGGTCGGCGGCGTTGGAGGAATCGTGACCTTGGGCCTCGATCCGAAGACGTTCACGAATCTTGCTGGGCTTGACGCATTGTACCTAAGCCTCACAAGAGCCGAGCGATGGGGAGCGCCGCCACTTCCATATTACTCAGCAGCGATGTTTCGAACGACGGCGGAGGACCAGCATGAAGGTATGCCACCCTACATTGTGACGGGTATGCTCCCAAGAGAGGGCGATCCGAACACCGCGGCTTTTGCGATCCGGCAGCTCGCGTATTGTCCGGTCGGCCCCGAGGAGCTCGAGTTGATCCGGCAGGCAGTCAGCGTGGAAGCGCTTTCCTCCTCGGCTGCCTGAGCAACCGTCACTCGCGCACTCGAAGCACGGATCGTCGCTGTGCGTGATGGGCACCGCCCCTTGCCGAAGACATTAGCCGAACTCGAGGGGCGTCGTTGATTCGTACAGGACAGCTTACTTTGGACGAGCATGCGTGACGTCTTCCGCGCTAGCAGACGTTTGGCTTCCCAAGGAGGAGCGGCGATGACACCTGACGATGAGCTGCTCGCCTCGCTGCGCGAGAACGCCGGACCTCGGTCGACCGGGACTGGTGCTCCGACGCCCCGAGCGTGTCGGCCACCTGCGTCGGAAGAGGCGGTCGTGCGAGCGGAGGAGGAGCTCGGATTCCGCCTCGATTCCTTACTGAGGCGTGTCTACCGCGAGGCATTCGACGGCGGTTTTGGGCCCGGATATGGGTCATTGCCGCTTACGGGGCGGGAGTCGCTCGTATCAACGCACGGGAGCTTTCGGTCCGGCTCTTGGCCCGAGAAACTCTTGCCCGTGTGGGACTGGGGCGGCGCGGTCTGGTCGTGCGTAGACCCGGAGGGGAGGATCATCACGCACGACGACGTGGGCGGGCGAACGCTGACGTGCTTCAAGACTCGAACGTGGCTGAGAGCATGGGTCGACGACGTGGATCTGTGGAAGGAAATCTACGAGGACCGGGACTCCACGATTGTAAACCCCTTCACGCGCCAACCTGTCGCAACGAAGGTGCGCGGGACCGCCAAAGGGTGGCCCTCGCCTGTTTAGATGAGTGAACGATGTTATTTGTGCCACGACCCAACGTCATCGACAACGACGCGGGCTTCTCCGTTGAGATGCTTGGGCGCACTGGTTTGCGCTACGTTGAAAATGCGAAGGCCGTGCGCATTGATTCCGAGGTTCTAGCGGGACCAAACGGACTAGCGATCTACAGTTCTTCGATCACGCACTGGGATCCGCCTCACTCGGCAGAAGCAATCGACGAAGAGACGAAGAGACGCATAGTCGAAAACATACGGGCGGCATTTTGCTTTCGCGGCTTCGATATAGAAGTTCTACAGGTTCAGGACTCACCGCCCGTCCCATCAAGCAATAAGCCATGAGACCCGAATCGCCTACGGTCGTGTCGGCAACGGGTAGCTACTGAGAGGAATTCAAGCAATCAAGTCATTCCGTGGCTTTGCGCGCGATTCCGCCAAGATCCAAAATGAAGCGGCGGACTGCAAAACTCGGTTCCAACCGATGAGTCTACCACTTCGCTCGACTTGCCATTCCCAACGCCTGCTCGGGCCAGAACTCGCCGGCCTGAGGCCCGCCGTTGCACATCCCATCCGATTCGCCCGGCGGCTTGGCCCAGACGAACGCGTCGACACGCGCGTCGTGCGTTTCCGTTGTCGGAAGTTCACCGATTGCACGTCCCGGTGGATTGCACCACTGCAAGTCACGCGTCGGTCCGTTGCCGTTGCGACCGGTGTCGACGATGAAGTGCTTGCCCCCGACGACGTCGGATATCGCATGGCCATAGGCGATATTGTCTGCGGTGCTCACGTAGTTGGAGACATTCAGCGAGAATCCGTCGGCACTTGCGAGGCCCGCGTCCAGGAGCCGCTTGGCCATCACGGCTGAGGACTCCCACTTCGCATGCCCAGCATCGAGATACACCGACACCCCAGGGCTTGCCGCAAGGATCTCGACCGCCTCCTTGAGGACCGCGACCCGGGCTTTCTGGTCGCTTGGTGAGAGGCACTTGGACAGCAAGGGCAACGCGTCCGGTTCGAGAATGACGATCATTCGGTGCGATCCGGCACCCTTGGCGAATCCGTGTATCCACGCTCGGTACTCATCAACAGACTTGACGCCACCGGCAGAATACTGCCCGCAGTCCCGGTTTGGAATGTTGTACGCAATGACGAGCGGAACCGTTCCCGTCGAATTGGCGGCAGATGCCAGTTGGTCGACCGCGCTGACAATCTCGCCGCTCCAATCCCCGATCCACCAGCCCGTGGGCTGCTTGCCTATCTTCGCGAGCAATTGGGCATCGGCGGGGCGACTTGTCGACCACGCTGCAGCCTGGGTCGTCGCGGAGTTGTATGGATTGACGTACAGCTTCAATCCGGCAAAAGGGTTGGCCCCGGGGACCTTCGGTCCAAGGCCTGGGGTTTCCGGAGGATTCGGTGGGCGTGACGCGACCGCAGGAGGCGACGTGTCGGGCGCGGATGCAGTTCGCGCTGCGCCAGAACTCGGCAGTGTCGACACGATCGGCCCCGATCCCCCACATCCGAGAACCGCCATGACGACCCATGGGACGCCGGAAAGAAGGAATGACTTCATGGTTCTGGAGGTGAGAACATAGCAGGCGACCTGGTCCCTCGCTTGCGGCGACCTGCGCGCGACGATACGCTCTTTGGCATGGGTGAACCTGCCGTGCGCCTCCTCGACGACGACGCGGTCGTGCTGCGTCGAGCCGGTGTGCGGTTCCCCGTTGAGCTTCGTCCGATTCGCTTCGATCCGGACGATCTCGTGACTTGGCCCGATGCCGAGGGACGTCTCGAATGGGTCGATCGGAGGCTCCTTTACATGCCGCCTTGCGCCGACACGCAACAGGACGTTGCGGTGGACGTCGTTCATATGTTGCGAACATGGTCCGAAGGACAGACCGGGTTCGTTGTTGGCGGGAATGAAGCCGGTATGAAGCTCGGCGACGACATCCGTGCGGCCGATGCGGCCGTCTGGCGCCGCGCCGATGTCGGGGCCTCGACCGGTCGCTTGCGGCGACCACCGCCGCTGCTTGCCGTCGAAGTGGCAGGCCAAGACGAAGACGAGGGCGTACTACGCGAGAAGGCGCGCTGGTATCTGCAACATGGCGTGGGCGTCGTGTGGATCGTCCTTCCCGAAGCGCGGCAGGTGCTCGTCGCCACGGCTGCCGGTGACTCTCGATGTGAGCGTGGAACCTGCCTGCCCGAGGTGCCGTCGCTGCCGGGGCTCGCTGCTCCAGTCGATCGGGTCTTTGCGCAGATTGACTTGCCGACGTAGCCGAGATGCCGGGCAAACGTACCAAGGACCCCGGGGCTCCGTCAGCTTCCCCCGCCCATCACTCCGTCCGCCGCACCACCAGCACCGTGACGTCATCCTCCTGCGCGGCAGCCCACCGGCGGGCTGCACTGACGAGGTGGTCCCGTATGTCTGAAGTCGGCTGGTCGGCGCGGCTCCGCACGATCTCGACGACGCGGTCGAGCCCGAACTCATCGCCCTGCGCGTTTCTCGCCTCCGTCAGTCCATCCGTGTAGAGGACGGCCACATCACCGGCTCCCAAGGTCATCGTGCTGTCGACGAGCCCATCGCCCAGCGCGGGAACTGCACCGACCCACGGCCCCGGAGTCGGCACGCGCTCGACGGCGCGGGTGTCTCCGCGAAAGACGACGATGTCCTCGTGTGCACCTGCGAATACGCATCGACCCCCCCATTCGAGGTGCATGAGGGACAGCGTCGCGTGCTCGTCGCTCGCCATGCGACGGCGCACGTTGTCGAACAGCACGGAGTTCACGACGCGCACGACCTCGCTGGGACTGGCATCGGGGCGTTCGCGCGTGAGTGCCGCCACGACGCTCTGGATCATGAGCATCACGAGTCCCGCCTGAAGCCCGTGACCGGCGACGTCGCCGATGCCGATCCAGCAGCCCTTGCGGCTCGCCACCACGTCGTAGTAGTCGCCTCCCACCTCCGCAGCCGGGACCATGACAGCGGAGAGTTCGAAGCCCGGCACCACGATGGCGGTCGGCAGGATGCTCGTCTGAATGCGGACGGCGATTTCCATTTCGCGTTCGAGTCTCTCTCGCTCGGCGCGCTGGCGATGGGTAGCCTCCAGCACAACCTGCTCGACGAGCCGCGCCCCCTTGAGCGCACTGCTCAGAAGCGCGCGAAGGCGCTCGTAGACGAAGCCCGAATGCGGCCCCATCTCGAAGACCGCGAATCCGAGTTGCTCACCGTGAAAGACGAGCGGCAGGACGATGAGCGTTCGAGGGCGTGCGTCAAGCCAGTCGCAAGGGGCAAGTACGCCGGGGTCGAGGGTGGTGTCGGCGTCGACGACCATGTCGACCCGTCGGTCATCGTCGTAGACGAAGAACGGCACGGCGCGCCGACTCCGATCGCCCACGGCCCCGACGTAGACGCTCAGCGAGCACGCCGGGATCTCGAGACGCGGAAGTTGGGCCGCAATGCCTTCGGCGAGCGCACGGTGATCGTACGCCGTCATCAGCGCCTCGCTCGTCTCGTGGAGCGTCTGCATCCAGCGCTCCCGCTCGATGCGGTGGTGCGCCTGGGCCCGCTCGCGGGCATCGCCGACAGTGACCGCCGCTCGATGCAACAGCGAATTGGCGCGCTGCGAACCGACTGCGTCACCCCTGACGGCCAACGTCGCTCCTCGCAGCACGGATACGACCGCCTGGCAGATGCGGATCGAGCCTCCCGCGGCATGAACGCGCCGAACCAATCGCCCCAGCGCGGCTGGAAATGCTGCTCCTGACCTCGACTCCAGATCGCCCACGAAGGCGTCGAGAAGCGCGACCGGCCAATCATCCGCGATACGCGATTGTTCGAAAGGCACCGCCGCTCGCAGGTCCGCGAGAATGCTGGCGCGACGCGAGGCGACCGCATCGGCCACACTGCTCGCGTCAGCAACTTGCGCGCTCGGACGGGCGAGGATCTCGGACTCGGCTCCGCATCCGCACGACTCGCGGAGCACCAACCGAGTCGGGAGGGTCACGAGTTCCCTGTCCCCTTCGCCGCGCAGGGCCGCCATCACGATCTGCCCTGCACGCCGACCCGACTCGTAGAGCGGCTGTCTGACGGTGGACAACGAGGGGCTGACGAACCGCGCTTCGTCGATGTCGTTGAAGCCCGCCACGGCGACCTTGCCCGGAACGTCGATCCCACACGAGGCGAGGGTTTCCATCGCGCCGAGGGCCATGTAGTCGTTTGCCGCAACGAGCGCGTCGAACGGGACCCGCCGCTCTTCGCACAAGACTCGCGCGGCCGCGCGCCCCGACGCCGCAAGAAAGTCTCCGAGAGCGACCAAGGCCGGATCGAACGCGATTCCACGGCGTGCGAGCACCTCCCCGTAGACGCGATACCGCCTCTCCGCCTCCTCGTTGCCAACGGGGCCGCGAATGAACGCCACACGACGCTTGCCGTGTTCGTCCACGAGATGTTCGATGAGCTTCCGCATTCCGACGGCGTCGTCGACGACCACGCTCGAACGGCCCGGCATCGCCACGGACAGAAAACAGATCGGGGGTGAGCCGAAGCGCTCGCAGTAGGCTCCGAGCTGGGTCACGCCAATCTCATTGCCGACGGGGGCCATGACGATCAGACCGTCGGTGCCGCCTGGAGCGATGATGTCGTAGATCGCATTGCGCTCGGCGGACAACCGATCGCGTGAACCTAGGACACCGCCCGCGTACAAGACCACGGTCGCTCCACACTCGCGCAGCTCGTCGTTGGCGCCGAAGAGCACCGTGTTCTGGTACTCGTTCAGGATATTGTCAGTGAGGATTCCGATCGTGGGACCTCGCCGGGAGCTGGCCACGTTCACCTCAGGTCTCGATGACGACGATCGACTCCGCCATCGCATGCAATGCCGACAGGCTCCGCTTCTGCCAATGAAGCTGGGGATTGCTGAGGATGCGGATCCTGTAGCGCTTGTCCGGCGCCAAACTCTCCACGGCGGCAATCCACGTCACGAAGGCTTTGAAGCAAGATGAATTCATGAAGAACAGCGCCTTGAGGTCGCAGCGCACTTCGCTCACCGACAATCGGACCGCTTCGGCGTGAACTTCCCTGATGGCAGCGCTCAGCGGCGCCACCACACTCATGTCCGCATTGCCGGAGAATCGCAGTGCGAGCACCGAGCCTTCGATCTGCGCCGCTAGGGAGAACGCAGACCGGGAAATTGGCACGATCGATGTGCTCGAAGTCATGGAGACCCTCCCGTGCGCATGGGGCTTAGCGGGATCTCCGCGATGATCGATACGCCGTCGGCCATCGCTCCGAACCGAACGCTCATCTCTCCCTCCGCGCGTATGCGCGCAAGACCGAGTCCAGCGCTGGTGTCCTTCCGCGTCACTGCTTTTCTCATGAGTTCCTGGTAGTAGATAAGAGGATCGGGGGCTGACGATAGCTTCTCGAGAAGGTGCTCGAGCGCGTGTGCCTGCTCGGCCGTGGTCTTGTTGGCGGCAATGATGCGCAGCACTCGCCCACCGTCGGAGTCCGCGAGCTCGATCCGGAAGCTTCCGCGTCCATCGGACGAATACTTGATGACGTTCTCGAGCAGCTCGTGCGTCGCGAGAGCGACCCGGGAACTGAGATCTGGATCGCCGAGAACGCTGCCGAAGAAATCGGATACGAACTGGCGCGCGCTCGCGACGAGTTCGACTCGCGGTCGAAAGTCCAATCGAATGGCAGCGTCGTCCATAGGTGGGGGAGCTCGAGGGGGGCCGCGTA
>Ga0326728_10000273_pt1 | contig 208878 bp, 158 predicted proteins | sample MB3enrmetagenome_FD_207602 | JGI IMG/M metagenome (GOLD analysis project Ga0326728, IMG submission 207602) | Lab enriched peat soil microbial communities from McLean, Ithaca, NY, United States - MB31MN | ecosystem: Environmental > Terrestrial > Soil > Wetlands > Peat | place: USA: New York...
GGCCGGTGAGGGATAGGTAGTCCGCCGGAATCTTTCGCACGTCAATCTCCACCTTGCCCGCTGCTTGCACCGCGTCGCAGTGGTACAACACGCCCCGCGACTGGCAAATTTCCGCAATCCGCTCGACAGGGAACAGCACACCCGTTTCGTTGTTCGCCCACATGAGCGACACCACGGCGGTCTGACCCGTGATGGCAGCTTCCAGGTTAGCCAAATTCAAAAGGCCCTCGCGGTCAACCGGCAGGTAGGTGACAGAGTATCGGGACTCGGGGCTCGGGACTCGGGATTCGGGACAAGGCGGCTCTACCCCGCCAGATTGTAGCGTCGATCTCCGATCGACGCGCGGCGGTCGGAGACCGCCGCTACATAATCCATCCCGCTCCAGGGCCATGCAGAAATTCAGAACGGAAGAATGTTCCACCTGGGATGTGACGATGTGCCTCTTGGTGGGGTTTGCCTTCAGGGCGGCGGCGATGGCGGTGTTGTTGCTCTCGGTCGCGCACGAGGTGAAAATCACATCCAGCGGGTGCGCTCCAATCAACTCCGCCACCTGTTCGCGGGCCGTTTCGACCACCAACTTGAGTTTTGATCCGAATCTGTACGAGCTCGACGGATTGCCCCATTCCATCGTGAGATACGGCATCATCGCTTCCAGCACCTGGGGCAGAATCGGAGTCGTCGCGTTGTGGTCAAGGTAGATCATGGGGGAAGTCGACAGTCGACAGTTCTCAGTTTACAGTAAAAACGGGCGGCTTTACGCCGCCATTTTGGCGGGGTCCCGATAGGATCGGGATAAATGCCCCTGCTGCTACGGGGCACCTCAGCGCCAGGGGTTTGCCTGGGGAACTACTCGGGGACATCCACCGGAATTACGCTGGCACATCCGGCGGAATTACGCGGGGAGTTCCGTCTCTCGAGCTCCCCGGGAAAGGGCACTCAGGTGCGCTTGAGCATTCCCACAGCCGCTTGAAGCGCTTATCCCCCCATTTGCAAATACCCCGCCTTCATCTCGAACCGTAATTCCGGCCAGCGCTCCCACATGTGCAGAAGCGTGCTCCAGAGGGATGGAGTAAATAATAGACGATCCGTCAAAGGCAGATGCAAAGGTTTTGGGCAATGTGCAGGATTTGGCCTTCAGAATCAAGCAGCTAGGACAGCAATCTTCGCAGTGTGCGAGGCCTCACTTCCACTCTGCGGGCGATGTCGGGGGAGCGTGGGCGGGGTGCGAGGACCATTGTCAGGTCGGGTTTGTATTCTCAAGGTTTTCTCCTAAGCCATTGTAATTAAACACCTCGTTAAGTTATATGCATGATATACTTGCGTTCGTACGGCACGATTGACTTGTATTGACACGGCGTAATATACTTGTGTTAGTACAACACAATAAACTTGTGTTCGTCCGAAACGGGAGAGGTTCTATGGCGACGCCGAATGAGAAATTGGCGGAATCCCTCGATGCGCTGAAAGCGCTTCAACAGCGTGGGAGACGTGTGTTTCGGTCCGACGACCTGAGCCGTGTTCACCGCGAACGCCTCGTGGCGAACGGTTTCCTGCAGGAAGTGATGAAGGGCTGGCTGATCTCCTCCAGCCCGAGCGTGCGCACCGGCGACAGCACGCCTTGGTACGCCTCATTCTGGGAGTTTTGCGCGCGCTATTGCAACGACCGTTTCGGCGAGGAGTGGTACCTCTCGCCGGAGCAGTCGCTTTTGCTCCATGGCGAGAGAACGGTCATCCCGGACCAGGTGGTGGTCAACAGCCCGAAGGGCACGAACAACGCAATTGAGCTTCTATTCGGCACATCGCTCTACGACCTGAAGGTACCTGCGATGCCGGCGACGGCGGACCTCGCGGTAAGGGACGGCTTGCGGCTTTTCTCGCCGGCGGCGGCGCTGGTGAGGGTGGTCGAATCCTCTTTCCGGCGAAATCCGGTCGAGACGCAGGTGGTGCTGGCCAGCCTTGGCGATGCGTCGGACTTGCTGCGGCTGCTGCTGAATGGCGGCCACTCCGCGAAAGCGGGTTATCTGGCGGGAGCGTTCCGGCAGACAGGCCGGCCCGAGTTGGCGGGTGAGATCATTAGCGCGATGAAGAGCGCTGGCTATGATGTGCGGGAGAGCAATCCCTTCGAGGCCGGGCAGATATTCGGCACACTGCGCCGGCCTCGGGCTCCTATCGTGGGGCGCGTGGAGATGCTCTGGGAGTCCATGCGCGGCGCCGTCGTGGAGACATTTCCGAAGGAACCGGGGCTTCCGAAAGACAGGGATGCCTATCTTAGTTTCGTCGACGGAATTTATCAAAGCGACGCCTACCATTCTCTGTCCATTGAGGGATATTCGGTCACACCGGAACTCATTGAGAGGGTGCGGCAAGGGAACTGGGACCCGGAACATCACGAGGATGACCGGAAGAGCCGCGACGCGCTGGCGGCGCGCGGATACTGGCAAGCGTTCCAGCTCGTGAAAGGATCGGTGGAGAAAGTAATCGCGGGGGAGAATGCCGGCGCGTGCGCGCGCGCGGCACACAAGGAGTGGTATCGCGAATTGTTCCAGCCCTGTGTCGCTGCGGGCCTGATTCAACCGGGCGCGCTCGCCGGATACCGGAACATTCCGGTCTATCTGCGGACGTCGCGCTATGTGCCGCCACGGTGGGAGGCGCTACACGACGCCATGCCTGTGCTTTTTGATCTCCTCGAAAGGGAGTCGGAGCCTTCGGTGCGCGCCGTGCTCGGTCACTGGCTGTTCGGCTATATCCATCCCTATCCGGACGGCAACGGTCGGATGGCACGCTTTCTGATGAACGTGATGCTGGCTTCGGGCGGGTATCCCTGGACGGTCATTCGGGTCGAGGACCGCGATGCCTATTTGGGCGCGTTGGACCGCGCCAGCATCGACATGGATATAAGACCGTTCTCCACGTTTGTGGCGCAGCGGATGCGCTGGTCCCTTGACCGACGCTATCTGCAATTTCCGAAGCCCGAAGAGAAGTATAATTCTGACCGCGGGGTCGTGATTTTCTGGGGACAGGACGGAGAGACGCGCGTGCGCTGCAAGATCAGCAGAGAAGCACTGGACGACCACTTCCACGGCGAGAACAAGGACAAACTGGAAGTATTCAGATCAAACCGGCGGGCAATCGAAGAGGAAGCGCGCCGTAAATACCTGGCAGGACTTACTGAGGGGGATGGGTCTATTCTCATTCGGACTCTTGATTTTTAGGAGTTGATATATCTGGGAATCCTCGCATTGAGAAGTCTCCAGGAAAAAGCCGTCCGTTGAGGACACTCACATTCTCGTAGGTGGTCGGAATTTCCCACTGAGTTAGCCAATAGACCGAGTAGGCGGTCAGATGAACAAGGGAAAAACCCCTATACCCCTTCTTTTCCTTTGGATCAGCCTTGAGCAAATCACGTGCAGTCGCTGGTTGCAATGTTGCCATCCTCGCTACCGGGTTAGAAGATTAGACCAAAGGGTCTCGACCGACTCTTTAAGCTCAATCCCTTTCGGCAATGAGTAGCCTTGTCTTCCGTGCTGGGTCACAAGTCCGCTCGATTTTAGCCAAGCCAGGCACACGTAAGACTGATAATCGGGAAAAGCAGATCCGTTAGCGGAGTCCTTAAGCGGTAGCACCTTGTCCATCATGATTCGCTTCCCGTTTGCGCTGGTCAGCGACTCGCAGAGAACTGCAAGCAACCTCTTCGGGCTTTTGTGCTCATACTCCGCTCTTTGGGATTTCGACCACCCGATCTTAACCAGGTTGTCCCCTTCACGAACAAACTTCGGATACCGCCCTAATTCATTGCGACTCTGGATCGGCACCTTAATCTCTGCGGCAGGGCCAAGTTCCATCAACGCGTCCAGCGGATTGGGCGCCGCCACCTTCGACGCGGTGCTTCGGAATTGCTCACCCAGTTGTTTAATCTTGCGGGCCAGCTCGATAAGTGACGCCGCCTGATCATAATCGCGGGCGGCACCGGCCTCGTTCGCGAGTCCGACCAAGGCCTTCTCCGTTTCGGCAAGCAAATTATCCGTTCGCTGTATTATGCCCATGGCATATATCCTATAACGAAAATATAGAAAGTCAAGAATTATTTTAGCCTATTTTGTGGCGAGCGTAGCGCGGACCTGTTTTATGGATCTGCGGCACTTGGCCGCAGTCGCTAGCTGGCGCATGCCCCTGGTTTATGGGGTCTGTGATTAGGCTTGTGAGTGTTGCTGGATCGCTTTCATCTGCTTGCGTTCGCCCATTACTCTGCGTCTCCCTGGAGAACGCGCCCCGGCTTTGCTGGTCTCACCTTCTTGATCTGCTTCAAGGTCTGGTCGTATTCCCTAACGGGTTGGGTGGACTCGTAATGGCAGCGTCAAGTTTCGTCACTCGCGTCGCAGTAGGAAGCACACCTCGCGACCGGCAGATTTCCGCGGTCCGCTCGACAGGGAACAACACACCCGTTTCGTTGTTCACCCACATTGGAAAAGCAGCAGTCAGCTCTCAGCGCTCAGTGGTCAGCTTAGACAGATAAAAAGTGGCGAGGTAGACTCGCCACCGGGAAATGGCGGGGTAAACCCGCCGCTACGAGGGCGCGCTCGTGGTACACTCAATTCAGGCGTGAGTCCGTTGGCGCTCGGGGAGGTTCCGATGCAGATTGTAAAAACCCAGGGGGAAGTGGGAACGGACGGGCGGCTGCGGCTGGATGTGCCTGTTGAGCTTCCTGCGGGCACCGTCGAGCTCGTCGTGGTGGTGGGTAGCTCGCCCCAGCCCAACGGATCCAAATATAATTTCACCGGCGTCGTGGGAAAGCTCGAATGGCAAGGCGACGCCCTGGATGAGCAGAGAAAGCTGCGAAATTAGTTCACCGTCCACAGTTGACAGTTCACAGTAGGGACACAGTTCATAGCCAATAGTTAATAGTCCATAGTAGGCAGCAACAGAGTCCTGACTGTCGACTGTCAACTGTAGACTTTGCGGGTCTCGTGGTACACTGAGACCCAGTATTAATGAGGTCCAGATGAAACTGGAAGTTGAATTGAAACCGGACGTTGGCGAGGCGCTGCTAGTGCGGGCGCGGTCGGAAGGCCTGTCGCTCGATCAGTATGCCGAGCGTGCCTTAGAGGCGCTGGTCATGACCGAGACGGCGAAAGCCAGCGCGCCAGAGCGTGTGAAGGCGTTTGAAGAGTTCCTTGCCGGGTTGGAAACCGATGCGGTGCTGCCGGAAGAGGCCTTCGAGCGTGAGAACTGGTATCCCAACCACTCGTAAACCCAATGGACTACCTCATCGATACCAACGTGCCGCTCCGTGCCCTGGCCCTGCGAAATCCCCTTCGCCCGGTCGGGCGTCAAGCCATTAAGAGTCTAATCCAAGATGGATTAGGTTTGTGCGTTGCTCCCCAAAATCTGGTGGAGCTGTGGAACGTGTGCACCCGGCCCGAGAAGTACAATGGCCTTGGGAAGACGGTCGCCGCAACGGATGGTTATTTGCGCTTTGTCGAATCATTTGCCGCCGTGCTTCCAGAAACCCCCGAACTCTTCGCCAAGTGGCGTGAGCCGGTGGTGACCTACCAGGTATCAGGAGTGAAGGTTCACGACGCGCGACTGGTGGCGGCGATGACCCTGCACCACGTCAGCCGCATCCTGACCTTCAACACGCAGGACTTTGCCCGCTACAGGGGTATCGAGGCGATCAACCCCACAGCCGTGTAATGTCTTCAGGCTTGCGGATCCCTTTGGGCGCATGAAACTTGTGGCCGGTCCGAAAGGCATTTGTCAGTGGTCAGTTGTCAGTCAAACCAGAACAAAAAGCAAGCCCTCGCGGTCAACCGGCAGGGAGGTGACGCGGTAAGAGGGCTGTAGCGGCGGGTTCACCCCGCCATTTGGCTGTAGCGGCGGTCTCCGATCGCCGAACGTCGATCCCCGCTCTGCGGGGTAAACTCCGATCGACGCTACACCCTGGCGAGGTAAACCCGCCGCTTGCCGGATGGGCATCACTATGGCTTGATCGGCATGCGGGAGAGAGTCGAGAAACTGGGCGGGGAGTTCCGTCTCTCCAGCTCCCCGGGAAAGGGCACTCAGGTGCGCTTGAGCATTCCCACAGCCGCTTGAAGCGCTCATTCTCGCCCCATCCCACTGTGGGCTCCTCTCGGCCGATGGGCGCCGGAGGTGCAGTTCACTCCCCGGTATGAGGTGGCCGGCGCATGCAAAGCGGCGAAGAGAACGATCAAATCGGAGGTTGCGGTTGACACGAATAAGCGGCCCCGCCTAGAATAATTCTTCGGGCTATTTCCAACAATTGAATCTTATTCGAGGAGCGCACATGTCACTACGCATCAATGACACGGCCCCGGACTTCGTGGCCGAAACTACTCAGGGAACCATCAAGTTCCACGAATGGATTGGGGATGGCTGGGCCGTCCTGTTTTCTCACCCCAAAGATTTCACTCCCGTGTGCACCACGGAACTCGGCTATATGGCGGGTCTGGAGCCGGAATTTGCGAAACGCCACTGCAAGATCATCGGGCTGAGCGTTGATCCGGTGAGCCAGCACAGCAACTGGGCGAAGGACATCGAAGAGACGCAGGGCCATAAGGTGGAGTATCCCATGATCGGCGACCCGGAGCTTAAGATCGCCAAACTCTATGACATGTTGCCAGCCGATGCCGGAGACACTTCCGAGGGACGCACGCCAGCCACCAATGCCACCGTGCGCACGGTCTTCGTGATCGGGCCGGACAAGAAGATCAAGCTCATGCTCAGCTATCCCATGAGCACCGGGCGCAACTTCGACGAAGTGCTGCGCGTGCTCGATTCCATCCAGCTCACCGCCAAGCACAAAGTCTCTACCCCCGTGAACTGGAAGCAAGGCGAGGACGTCATCCTCTCGGGGGCGGTATCGGACGAAGAAGCAAAGAAGCTCTATCCCGGCGGCTGGAAGGCGCCCCGGCCTTATCTACGGATTGTTCCCCAGCCGAAGTAGCATTGGGCAAGCTATACAGAACGACATAAATGTTTGCGCATTCGGCTGTAGCGGCGGTCTCCGACCGCCGTCGTCGATCGGAGATCGACGCTACAATCCCGGCGCTCAGAGAGCGCCGTTCCAGGGCAATGCGCATAAAGTTATGTCGTTCTGTAACGTGTGGTGTCCCACCTTAGAGTTAACAATAGGCGAGACCCCCTCACCCCCAGCCCCTCTCCCCCAAGGGGGCGAGGGGAGAGGGGGTTTTACTGCCATCGGTCGCCGCGGCGACAGAGGGGAGAGGTGGTTTTATTGCCCTCGCCCCCTTGGGGGAGAGGGTGGCTCGACGAGGCGTTTTCATCAGGCGAGGCGAGACGGATGAGGGGGTTCATCCATCACTTTAATTATTCAGAGGCCAGCAGAAGCAAGAGTCTAGTCACGGTTTAATCTTTTGCACTTCGATTTTGTAATGGTGGAGGAGCATGCCGGTGGCGTGGTCGACGGCGGCGCGGGCAAGTTGGTAATTGATTTCCGCCTGAAGCACCTGGGTCTCCGCCGTGGCGAGCACCTCTTGCGCTTGCAGCACGAAGAAGATTGTAGAGGCCCCGAGCTGATACTTGCGCTCCTCTGACTCCAGGGTCTTGCGCGAAAGGTCATAGGCAACACGCGTGGCGTCGAGAGAAATGCGGGCCTGTTCGAGCTGATGGACCGCCGTGGCCACCTGGAGCGCGATGGCCTCTTCCTGCTGGCGCGCCTGGTATTGGGTTCGCCGGCGCGCGACCATGGCGTTGCCGAGGTTCGCTTCCGCGGCATGGTTTTTGATGGGAAGATTCAGCGTCAAAGTGAAACCGTACGTGGGGTAGCCGAAGCCGCCGATCTGGCTGAAAGCATCACCCAGCCCGCCACGAGAAATGAGGACGGGCGGCACGACGGAAGTGTTGTATTGATTGCCTCCTAATCCGTTGGAATCGTAAATCCCGCTCAAACTCAGGTTGGGCAAAAGCGAGTTGTGGTCCAGACGGATGGTGAGGTCGCTCGCGGCCATCTGCTGGCGCAAGGCTTCCTGCTCGGGACGGTGCGCGAGGGCGGTCGCTACGGCCTCCTTGGTGTCGACCTGAAGAGGCTCACCGGAGGGCTCGGGATTCTCCACCAGATCCAGATCCAGGGCGCGAACCTCCGCGTCCTGGTCAGCGCCTAGTGTATAGCGGAACTGGTCTTCCGCCGACCTGAGCTGATATTGCGCCTGGATGGTCGCGACTTTGCGATTGGCAACTTCCGCTTCCGAGCGGTAGATATCCAGAGGCGGCAGGGCGCCGAGTTCCAGCGCGCGCTTGTCGCGATCGTAGGAAGCCTGCGCGAGGTCCTGTGATTTCTGCGCAATCTTCATGTTCTCCCGTGCCTGCACAACGCTCCAATAAGCTAACAGTAGTTGATAGAGCGAATCGCTCACCTGCCCCTCAAACTGAGCGGCGGTTTGATCCAGGTTGCGGCGGGCAATGAGGATGGAGGCGCGGTTCACAAAGCGCCCGTTGCCCCGCAACAGGGGTTGGGTGACGCTGAAATTCAAGCTGGCGGAAATCGAGGGATTGAGAAAATAGTAGCTGTCGTTGGTGGAGCTTTTTTCGGCATTCAGGCTGACATTGAAATTTGTGCCGGTCTGCAACATCTGAGCGTAGCCGAACGAGGCTGGCTGGGACAGTTGACTCAGGGTCGTGGCGCCCTGCAACTGGTAACTGGTGGGGGTAGTTTGGCGCTGCGTGCTGAAAGACGAACTCGCCTGCGGATCGAAGGGCGAGAGAGCGCTCTCCACATTGAATTCCGCCGCCGTCACCGCCAGGCGATCGATGTGCACATCGGTGTTGTGCTCCAGTAAGAGAAGCATGGCGTTCTGGAGGGAAAGGCGCAGCTTGCCATCAACAACGTAGTCGCGGAAGCTCTTGGTGTCGGGCAAAGGCTGCGGGGGCCGCGGCGAAGAGATCAGCTTATGGAAATAGTTGGGCATGGGGAATGTCTGGGCGCGGGCGGGCACGACCCAAGCTCCGAGGATCAGGCAAGCGGCTAGAGTTTTGCAGCGCATGTTCGAAGACTCCTAAGGAAAATGATGGCAATTACGGAAAGTGGTGCAGTTTGCTGTAGCGTCGATCTCCGATCGCCGACGGCGGCCGGAGACCGCCGCTACAATTGAAAGTGGTGGGCGCGGGGCAAAAGCCGGAAGGCGAGAATCCTCACGCTCACTCGTACCGTAGCGCTTCCACGGGATGGAGCCGGGCGGCTTTCATGGCCGGATAGATTCCAAACACCAGGCCCACTCCCGCCGAAACCAGGAAAGCGAGCAGGATGGAGGTGAGGGTAACAATGGTGGACCATCCCGCCAGCCAGGCAATCAGCCGGGAAATCCCAATTCCAAAGAAGATGCCGGTGACGCCTCCGACGAAGGAAATCAGCAGCGCTTCCACCAGGAATTGACGGGAAATATCCGCCCGCCTCGCTCCCACGGCGCGGCGAACGCCGATCTCGTGGGTACGCTCCAGAATTCCGGCCAGCATGATGTTCATTATGCCGATCCCGCCAACGAGCAGGGAAATGGCGGCGATGGCCACCATGACAATTTCGAAGATGCGCTGGGTACTGCGCTGCTCCGCCAGCAGTTCCGCCGGCACAACGACGCTGAAATCCCCGGCGTTGTGGTGCGAAACGTTCAGGATGCTGCGCACCACCTCTGCCGCCAGGAAGCTGTCAGTATGAGCATTCAGGTGGAGATAAATGCCGTCGATTTCATCCTGATTCTCGCTGTTACTACTCTCCAGACGCAGGATAGCGGCGTAGAGGGGGACGTAAATCAGGTTGTTGAGATCCTGCGCGGGCAGGCCGGCAAGGGGAGTCTGGGTGCTCAGTTGCGGTCCCACCACCCCGATCACATGGAACCACTGTTCGTTCACCTTAACGTATTGGCCCACCGCTTCCCGCTGCCCGAAGAGATTGGCGCGGGCGCCTTCGCCCAGGACGCAAACGGCGGCGGCGCGCGCGTCCTCATCGGCATCGAAGAAGCGCCCCATTACCACGCGCAGATTGACGATTTGCTGGTAGACAGGACTTACGCCGTAAATGGCCGGCATGTCCTGCTGCGGCTTGGGAATCATCTTGGAAGGCGTGAAGCGCTTGCGCGCCGTGGATTCCTCAATGCCGGCGGTGTTGCTGCGGATGGCGCGCAGGTCCTGAAAGCTGAGGCCGGGGGAAAGCTGGCGGATTTTTTGCATGGCCTGCCAGTCCGTGGGTTCCTTGGACTCGACAATCAAATTGCGCACACCGAGTTGCTCGATAAAGGCCATCACCTGCTGTTGCGCGCCGGCCCCGATGGAGAGCATGGAGACCACCGCCGCCACGCCAAAAATCATGCCGAGCATGGTCAGGAAGGTGCGCAGCTTGTGTAAGAGAAGGGATTCCAGACCATGGCGAAACTCCGGCAAATATCGCGACCAGTGATACGGTGAGCGGGGCGCCGCCGGGGCGGGTGGGGCGAGAGTGGTTGCGGGGGCGCTCATCGGCTGCCCCCTCCCAGCGCCGGTGAAGCGGGAACGGCGGCGGAGGTTTTAGAGGTTTCCTGCTCGGGATTGACCAGCGCGACTTCCGTTCCCTCGGCAAGGCCTTCCACCGCGATCCGTGTTTCCGAGCGGCGGGCAATTTTTATTTTCTGCGGCACAAACTCGCTCCCTTTGCGCACATAAGCCACGGGATCGCCGTTTTTGGCGAAAATAGCCTGGGGCGGAAGGTAGAGCACGTCCTTCATTTCGCCGGCAGAGATGGTCACCACCCCGGTGAGGCCCGGCCGCAAACGCTGGTCAGGATGGTCCAGCGCGATGACCACGCCGAACCTGCTGGAGCCACTATTGCCCGAGAAGAAATCCTGCATGACCATACCGGCAACGTCCTTGACCTTTCCCGAAATCTTCTGCTGGGGCAAGGCATAGATTTCGATATCGGCGGGCTCTCCTGGAGACAAGTTGGCCCGATCAATTTCGGCCACCCTTCCCTGAAGCTCCATCTGCTCCACATCGAGGACCTGCGCCACGAAGGCGCCCGGCTGAACTTCGTCTCCTTCGCGATACTCGGGGAGGCGCATACCGGTAAAGTAGAAGTTGGTCTGGCGGTTCTCCTGCACGGCCACCAGCCCATCCATGGGCGCGCGCAGATGCATGTTCTGAATGTTCTTTTGTGCCTGCTCCATACTGAGCCGGGCTTTGGCAAGTTTCCCCTCGGCGACGGCGATGGTTGCCTGGTTGGACGCAGCGTGCGAGGGTATATCCTCCTTCAACTGGGCCAGGTGGCGGCGCGCTTCGTCCAGCGCCAACAGATTCTTTTGCGCGTCAATGGCGCTCACCAGGTCCTTCTTGCTCACATCCATTTCCGCCCGCCGAACGTCAAATTCCGCCTTCAGTAGATCCACCTTGTCCTGCGCGTCTTGCACGGAGGCGTCGGCTTTGGCTTTGGCAATGGCCAGCTCGGCCTGTTTAAGGTCGTAGGACGCCATTTCCAGGTTGTGTTCCTGATCACTGGGATCGAAGTCGGCCACCAAGTCCCCGGATTTGACGGGTGTTCCCGTTCGGGCAAGAAGAATCAGGCGGAGCGAGCTTCCCGCCGAAGGCGCTACCAGCATGGCGGTTTTGCCGGCGCGAAGCTCCCCGGAAGTGTAAATCTTCAGGTCGAGGTTGCCGCGCGCCACGCGGATGGTCGGCACGCCCCGCTCCGGCCGGTGCAAACGCTTCAGCGCCAGAGTCGTTCCAGTGGCGGCAGCCGCCACCAGAAACACCGCCAAGACAATCCGCGTTATTCTGCTCGCGCTCATGGCTTTTTCGCCGCTGACGTAGGGTCTTTTAAGGCCACCTTCTCACCCGCCGCAAGTCCGGAGGTGATGGCCACTTGCTCCTCATTGCGAGGTCCCACCGCCACGGGCCGCGGCACAAACTTCGAGCCTGACAGGATGTATACCACCGTGGTTCCGGCCGGGGAGAAGACCGCGGCCGCCGGAATCATGATCGAATCGGGAATGCGATTCACCGCTATGCGCCCACTGCCACTCATGCCGGGGCGAAGGCGGGGGTCTTTGGTATCCAGTTGCAGAGTTACATCAAAATTGCGCGGCGGGGGCCAAGTGGAGAAATCCGTCTTGGCCAGCACGCTGATCTGGGCGATGTGGGCTTGGAACTCCCGGTCCGGGACAGCATCGACGCGAATCGTCACCGTCTGGCCCAACTGGAGGCGGCCGCGGTCCACCTCGTCAATGCGCGTGCTCACTTGCAGGGTGGAGAAATCGGGAAGTTCAGCGATGGTGGCGCCATTCCAAGCGCGGTCCCCCGGCCGGAATTCCGGCGGGTTGTTGTTGGTGAAGCCGCCGGCACGCGAATTGGGGAGGAGCGTGACCACGCCATCCACCGGCGCGCGCAAGGTCATAGAGGCCATATCAGCCTCAACGCGGCGTACGTCGGCAAGGGCCTTGGCGCGCTCCTGCACCTTCCCGTTGACCGTCGCCTGCGAACTCGTCTGGTGCGACTTCTGGCGTGTCTCAACCTCACGAAGATTCTGCTCCGCGTCGGCGAGCGCCAGTTTTTTTTCGGCGCCGTCAATTTGCGAGAGAATCTCCTGCTGGCTCACGTCCAATTTGGCGCGTTCCACGTCATAGCGAGCCTTGAGGAGGTCGGTGCGGTCCTGCTCATCCTGGAGGCGGTCCTTCGCTCGCTCCTGCTCGATTTCGGCGTCGGCCTGTTTCATGTCGGAGCGCCGCTGGTTGAGGGTATCAAGAAGCTTGGAGGTGTCGAATTCAGCCACCACGTCGCCTTTCTTGACGGCGGTGCCAGTTCGGGCCAGCTTGATGATCTGGATATCGCCCACCACTGAGGGGGCATTGAGGAGGACCGATTTCTGCGCGATGACGTGGCCGCGGAACTGTACGGTCTCAATAAACTCACCTCGTTGCGCAATGGCGGTGGGAATCGCCGGTACCGCGCGGGAGGAGCGGACGGCGCCAAACGTCACTCCCGCCACCACCACCAGCCCCAGAACGAGTACGAGGCTGCGATGCCGATTCCAGAGTTTCTTGAGGCTAGCAAACATGATGAGTAACCAGACCAAGACTGGCGATTCTCTTTCTTCTTGTTGCACGTGTCGTAGGGGTGCCCCTACGAGAAATGTTGGTTGCGGCTACGCCACGCTCCGTCGCCCGTGGGAGTAATTGCTGATCCGGACGTCAATTCCCCGGGGTAGTTTCCTCCGCATTTCTTTTCACCAGATCCCCAGCGGCAAGGCCGGAGAGCACCACGGCCTCAATATCACTGCTTTGTCCAATGGTCACAGGCTGTTTCTCAAAACTCGTTCCGCGCTTGACCCAGACATAGGTCTTGCCGCTCTCGCGCAGGAGGGCGTCGCGGGGCGCGAGCAATACCTCCGGAAGGCGTTCCAATTCCACGTCCACGGCGGCGGAAAGATCGGGCAGCAGCCGTGGGTCAGTCCCGTGAATGGCAAAAGTCACGTTGAAGTTGCGGACCGCCTCCGATAGCGAACTGGTATTCCCGATGGCCGCGAGATGCTCAATCGACCCGTTTAGGACAAGGTCGGGGTAAGCGTCCAGTAGCACGTTCACTCGCTGGCCGAGGTGGAGGTAGGGGAAGTCCACCTGATTGACGCGTGCCGTCACTTGCATGGCGGAGGGATCCACCACCTGCATGAAAGACAAACCCGCATATATTTGGTCGCCTTCCTGCGGATCGCCCATCGAGCTGCCTTTCCAGACCGGATTCAGCACTACCAATCCCTCCAGCGGCGAGTGGATCACCATGCGCTGAGCATTGGTCTGCGCGTAAAGCATCTGGCCGTGGGCCTTATCGCGCTGGATTTCCAAATCCTTCAATTGCGCCTGGCGGGCACGCTCCTTGAGGTCAAACGTCTCCCGAAGCTGCTTCACGTTGGCTTGGTCCTGCTCCAGCATCAGGCGGTTGCGGTCGGCGTCCAGGCGCGAGACCACCTCGTTCCTCTGCATTTCCAATTGGGCTTTCTGGTATTCGTCCTCCGCCGCCTGGAGCGCCGTCTGGTCCCGGGCGAGGTCGGCGGCATTGGCAGCCTGCTGGTTCTTGAGCCTGTCCAGAAGCCCGAGGTATTCCGCTTGGCTGTCCCGGAACTGCCGGAGTTGGTCCTGCTGGTCAAACTCGGCCAGCACGTCATCCTTATGGACATGCGTGCCGGCGGGCGTCAGGTGGACCAGCACCATCTGCCATGCTCCCCCCGCGAGGCGAGGCGCCTGCACCACGTAAGCATGAACGGCTTCCGTGGACCCCGTGATGCGAAGGGTGCGGAGAAAGTCCCCACGCTTGATGACCGCGGTGCGACCTTCCGCGGCAGCTACCACCCGTCCCTTTTGCAGGTGAGAGGCAAAGACCAAGATGAGGGCGGCCACGATTGCCCATAAAACGCTTCTGAGGAATCGTCGGACCGCGTGAGAGGAGGGGGCTTTCCGCATGGATAACCTTATGGAATGTTTTAGGCAGCGACCAGACTTCACCGTCCCAAGGTAAGATGCACGGTCTCACAAAAGGGTGGCAAGGCCCACCAGTCTATTGCCATCCCTATGATGGCGAATTCCCCGAACGCAGAAGTTTATAGCCCTTCAACGGCAGCGATGCAAGCAGTATTACACATGAGGGCACTGCGGGGCCTCCTCGCTTTTGCCTACGGGGCACAACTCTGCCCAGTGGGCCACGGTTTCGCCGCGATGATTTGCGGTGATCGTTAGTTCTTCCCTTGATAACGAAGAGGAAGCGCGCCGAAAAAGTTAGATCCGGGATATACGAAGTGCACTGGCGGTTGGGGTATCGTGCCTGGGATAAGGTCCACTGTCCGCAAACCACGGATGTGGTTTGTATCTTGTTCCTGTACCTGCCTGCTTGCGGCGGACTTCAGAACCTGGAATCTGGCCCGCCGAAAGCTTGCCCTCCGTCAAGATTGCCGTTAGTATACCTCTACATTCGGACAGGCAATGTCATAGGTGACTGAGGCTAGGAGAATGACCGGCGAAATCGTCTCTCATTACCGCATCCTGGAAAAGCTTGGTGGGGGAGGCATGGGTGTGGTCTACAAGGCTGAAGACACGCGCTTGGGCCGCATGGTGGCATTGAAGTTTCTGCCGGAGAAACTGGCACAGGGCCCTAAATCCATCGAGCGTTTTTGGCGTGAAGCTTGCGCCGCCTCCGCTCTCGACCATCCCCACATCTGCAGCGTTTATGAGATTGGAGAGTTCGAAGGCAAGCCGTTTATTGTCATGCAGTACATCTCCGGGCAGACGTTGATGCAAAGGTTGGGCGGGCGCGCCTCCCGAATTTCCTCCTTCCCGCGCAGGGAAGGGAATGCGCCATCACCCGGGAATTCGGGTGGCTACCAAGGTGTGGTCAAGCCGCTCAAGGTAAGCGAAATACTTGACCTGGGAATCCAGATCGCCGACGCACTCGATGCGGCACACTCCAAGGGCATCGTGCATCGTGATATCAAGCCGGCGAACATCCTGGTTACGGAGCGCGGTCAAGCCAAGCTGCTGGATTTTGGGCTGGCGAAGCTGATGACAGGGCGCGAGGAACAGGAGGAAGCCAGCGACGACCCGGCCACCAGGGACGGGCCGCTGACGAACCCCGGTGCGGTCGTGGGTACGTTCGAGTACATGTCTCCGGAGCAGGTACGGTCCGAGGAAGTGGACGGGCGTACGGATATATTCAGCCTGGGCTTGGTGCTCTACGAAATGGCGGTCGGGCAGCGGGTTTTCAGCGGCGACTCGGTGGGAGCCGTCGTCGGCGCCATCCTCAACCGCGTTCCACCTTCGCTGCGGCTTTTTAACCCGGACCTGCCTCCGAAATTCGACGAGATCGTTTCGAAGGCCATGGAGAAGGACCGCACGCTGCGTTACCAGACGGCGGCCGACTTGCGAGCCGACCTCCAGCGGCTGAAACGTGATATGGAGTCGGAGCCCGGAAGGGTTCAGCCGGTCGTGGGGGATCAGCGCGCCACTCAGAAGCAGCGTGGGTGGGTGGTTGCCATCATCGCTCCTCTCGCTCTGCTTGCCACGGCGCTGGTGCTCGTGGGATTGAATGTGGACAATTGGCGCGATCGCCTGCTGGGCCATGCAATGGTCCCCCACATCCAATCGTTGGCGGTGCTGCCGCTCGAGAACCTCTCGCACGACCCCCAGCAGGAGTACTTCGCCGACGGTATGACCGAAGAACTTATTACCAACCTGGGAAAGATTGGCGCCCTGCGAGTCATTTCGCGAAATTCCGTGATGCAATACAAGCAGGAGCGCAAGCCCACGCCGCAGATTGCCAGGGAGTTGAGAGTGGATGCCATAGTGGAAGGCTCGGTGCTGCGCTCAGGCAATCGGGTGCGAATCTCCGCGCAACTGGTGCAGGCTGACCCCGAAAAGAATCTCTGGGCGGAAAGCTATGAGCGCGACGTGAGTGACGTGCTGGGATTGCAGAGAGAAGTGGCACAGGATATTGCCCAAAAGATCCAGATCCAACTGAGCCCGCAGGAGGCCACCCGCTTGCAGGCGGCGCACCCCGTGAAGCCTGACGCCTATGAGGCCTATCTCAAAGGCCGCTACTTTTGGAACAAGCGTGACCGGGAGGGTGTGGCGAAAGGCCTGCAATACTTTCAGCAAGCAATCGAGTTGGACCCTGAATATGCGCTTGCCTATGCCGGTGTGGCTGACTCGTACATCATAGACCGTGACAACGATTGGCTTCCGCCAAACGATGCGTTCCCCAAGGCGAAAGATGCGGCGATCAAGGCTTTGGAGATCGATGACACGCTGGCCGAAGCTCATACCTCGCTGGCATGCATCAGGGAATTTGATTGGGACTGGGTGGGCGCCGACGCGGCGTACAAAAAGGCCGTGGCGCTCAATCCCGGTTACGCCACGGCGCATGAGTGGTACTCGTCCATGCTTTCGCTTACAGGACGGCATGAAGAAGCCATCGCCGAGGCGAAGCGCGCGGCGGAGCTTGACCCGCTTTCTCCCACGATCAACACCAACCTGGCGAAAATCTATTACGTCGCCCGGCGGTACGAGGAGGCGCGGCGGACCTTGCAAGGGATTGGCGAAGTTTCTCCCGACTTTTTTTGGGTGCAATACTTTCTGGGGTTAGTGGGCGGGCAAGAGCACAAATTCGACGAATGCGTCGCCGAACTGGAAAAGGCGAACAACCTCTCGCATGGGGGCGACAGGACCAAGGCGACACTGGGTTACGCTTATGCCCTTGCCGGCAGAAGAGACGCCGCCCAAAACGTACTCGATGAGCTCAAGGCACAGGCAAAGAAGAGATACGTGTCGCCGTATCTACTCGCGCTGCCCTGTGTGATTTTGAATAAGGAGGAAGCATTCCATTGGTTGGAAGGAGCTTTCAAACAGCGGAGTAATGAACTCCCTTGGATGGGGGTTGACCCCCCATTTGACCCCCTTCGTTCCGACCCGCGTTTTCATTCTTTGTTACGGCGTATGGCTCTGCCGGACTAACCGCGTTGCCATGGTTCCAAGCGAAAAGGCCCCCGATTTCGGCTCACGTTCGTTCTATTGACGGCTAGAGGTGACAGGCGGGATGAAGGGCAATGACAGAGAGATCTGGAGGGCGCGCGTGTCGTCGCTTATGAGGGATTGGAACCTTCCCTCGGCGACTGGTGACTCTCCCGTCCTATTGATTGTCCCCCCCTTCCATGCGTTGAAATATCCGTCCTTAGGTGTCCATCTTCTTCAAGCCTGCGGCCGGGAGGCCGGATTCCGTGTGCAGGTCCTCTATGCCAATATGTTGCTGGCCGCGATCATGGGAGAGGAACGGCAAGAGGACATTTGCGATATGCCGGTGGGAACTTTCGCGGGTGAGCGCTTCTTCGCCCGGTGTGCTTTCGGCCTTCCCGCGCTCGGCCGCCGGGCGCACCGCATGTTTGCATCCGATTGGGTGGTCGGTCCGGACCGGGATTGGGAAATCGCTTTCGACAACGACTCCGGCGATGGCAGACGGCCCATCACCCCCGCGATTTTGCGGCGTTGGGAACGATCCGCCGGCAGCTATATCGACAGTGTGGCCCAAGCGGTGAGCGAGCGGGATTATAAGATTGTCGGTTGCACCGCCACCTTCCAACAAACCACTGCAAGTATCGCCCTGCTGGGCAGAATCAAGCGACTGCGCCGGGACACGATTACCATTCTCGGAGGAGCCAATTGCGAGGGGGAGATGGCGCAAGGGCTTGCCTCCCTGCCCACGGACATCGACTATATCTTTTCGGGGGAAAGCGAAGTTACCTTTGTCAGGTTCGTTCAGGATGTCCTTGCCGGCTCGCCGCCCCCGGGCCGCGTCATCCCAGGCGAGCCGTGTAAAAACATGGATTCTCTTCCCAGGCCTGCCTACGAAGAATTCTATGAGCAGCGTCGGCGGTTCCTGCCGCTGAGCAAAGTGCCGGTCGAGCAAATGGAAATCCCCTATGAGACCAGCCGGGGCTGCTGGTGGGGACAAAAGCATCATTGCACTTTTTGCGGGTTCGACGAACAGGCTCTCGTTTTTCGGCAGAAGTCTCCGAACCGGGTGATAGGGGATTTGCGTGCGCTCCTCCATGCGTATCCCACGAGGAGGGTGAGCATGACGGACGCCATCATGCCCTACGCATACTTCCGCACCCTTCTTCCTCGCCTTGCCGGGGAAGATCTGGTCGCCACTATTCACTATGAGCAAAAAGCCAACCTCTCGCTGCCGCACATTCTCACTCTCCGGCGCGCGGGAGTCACTTCCATTCAACCGGGGATTGAGTCACTATCGTCACGTCTTCTGAACTTGATGGACAAGGGGGTGAAGGCGCGGCAGAATTTGCTGCTTCTGCGTTTTGCCCGGGCGGCGGGCGTAAGTCTTTACTGGAGTCTTCTCTGGGGATTTCCTGGCGACGATGTGGCAATGTACGAGGAGGTTATCGGCCTGCTTCCTTTGCTCCACCACCTTCAGCCCCCACAGGGATTGGCGCATTTGGGTATCGATCGTTTCAGCCCTTACTTTTTCCAGCCGGCTCAATACGGAGTGAGCAACATCAAGCCCCTGGCAGGGTACTATGATTTTCTGCCCAAGGGGGCCGATGTTGAACGGATTGCCTACCGTTTTACGGCGGAGTATCCCTGCGGAGCTCATGACCACATGACGGTGATTTCCCGGCTCTGGCGAAAGATGAATCGGTGGAAGGCCGCATGGAGGAATAAACGCGGAGCCCCGAACCAGGACTTGAGGCTTTCCCGTGACCGCGGAGCGTACGTATTGGTCGACACGCGAGATCTGTGGAGAAAAAGGAGAGTGTACTCGCTGGATGAACAGGAAGCCTCCACGCTGATGACCGCAAAACATTATTCCGGAAGCGACCTGGAGGCATGGGCCGTGCAGGAGAAGCTCGCCGTTATTACTGATGATTGGTTCCTGCCTCTGGCCGTGGCCGAGCCTGAGATTCTTTTGGAACTGATGGGGGAAGCGGGAGCACGACAACCAGCGCCCAGCAAATCTTTGGGCGCGGTTGACCAGGTCGCACTTGCCTGAAGAGCGTGGGAGGCCCATGCCGCGTGCGGCCGCGGTAGGCGAATGCCCCGTGGGAGCAGGAGATTCGAAAGTCCGAGGGCGCTTGCCCTTGGCCTTTACCAGATTTCGGTTGACAATTCAATTCCGTCAGCCAAAAATACTCCCACACTTTACCTGTTCGTGGGCAGCAAGAATTCTGATGATGTAGGCTGGTACCCAAGGAGGGCATTATGTGTCCAGGCGGCGAAACCCGAGTTGGCGGCGGCAAACCCAAACCGAAACCCAAACCGAAACCGAAGAGTGCTAAGAAGAGATAGGGCCAGACAACGGGGCTACAGATGGACACTGAAGAAGTCGGAGGGATAGGTGTCCCTGGCGCCCAACTACACACCAATCCTGCCGGCAAGAGGCCATTGGAGGCTGACGGCTCAGGGCTCGCAGCAAATAGCGCGTCCTGAACCCCGCACCCCGCATCTCATGTGGTCCCCGGGATGGAGTTACTTCTTCTTCCTTGGGGGAACCTTGGGCTTGATCGTAGCTCCAGCGCGCGTCTTGCTGGCGAAAGCCGCGCTTAAGACGACATGCTTGGTCAGGTCCACGGTGAACTGGTCGAGGTAGGAAGTCTTTCCGGTGGATTCGTTCACGCCCAGCGATTCGCACAGGATGGAGGAAGGCTGGACCGTCACGCGCAGGAAACCATACAGGGTATTGTTATGAACGTTGAGCGTCAAGGGATTCCCCCAGCTGTCGTTGCCGGAAACTCCGGGGTGAGGATGGGTGGGGGCGGTCGAGGGTTGGGGAAGTGCTGGCTCGATATCTACTTTGCTGCCCGTGGATTCGGAGGCTCGGTTGATGCCAAAATCCGAACCGAAACTCGCAGCCGGTGCTCACAGGTCAGCCACTCACCCATGGTGCACTCGTTCACGTGGCAATCAAATTCACAGGCGGCATCTTCTTCCGGAATGTCTTGGACGATCTGCTTCTTGAGGAACTTCCAGACCCGGCGAAAGATGTTTACTGGCAGGATTTGTCCACTGTCGGCAGGTCTGTCAGACACAAGCCCCTCCCCTGGGAGCTACATTATAACTCTTAGACCGATGACAAAGTATATGGTCTTGAAGCTCGCTGCTGTCGTGATTTCGAGTGTGGCGCCAGCTTCCAGCCGACATGGAGCCGGCTGGATGGCGGCGCTACGGTCAAATTAGGACTGCACCGAAAGCTACGCGTAACAGTTACACGTTTCTTGCGAAATGTCAATTATCAATTATGTGTTTGTCATAATTATACGCAGATAGGTCGCAACGCAAGGAAGCAAGGGCGAGCGCAATGGCGGAGAGCCGGTGATAGATCAGTCGCCAGCAATGGGGGGCGGCGAGATCGGCAGATTTCGAAGCAAGCGTAGCGGACCTTCAAAGCAATTCAGCACTACGCTTGCCAAATCATCATGCCTGCCTTCCGCCGGGCTACTTGCTAGCCAGTTTGGCCACCATGATTACTGCCAGCGGTATCAGTAGCGTCGCCCCCAGAATCACCCAGGCCATCGGGCGTCCGAAGTTGAAAGTGTAACCAAGGCCAAAGCGCTTCTCGATGAACAGGGAAGGATCGTCCCGGTTGACGTAGAACATGCCCGCCTTCCAGTAGCGATCCTGAGTACGATCACCCACTGGCTGGGCCTCCTCGCCGAGTGCGGCCGCCGGCGCCGTAGCTACTGCCCGCATTCCGCCCTGTCCTTTCCGAGCGAGCACGGCGATGGTGACAATCACGAGCACCAGTTCCAATCCCATGACCGCCCCGATGCCGCGCGGGCGTCCCGAGTTGGCGCTGAAGGGGAGAAAAGCCGCCCAGACGAAAACAATTGCCAGGAAGTATTCCATGGCCACCATGATCCCGGCCACGGTGCTCCGAAAGCTCTCTTCCGACTGACCGGCTTGGCCACGCAGGCGAATGGGCCGCGACCAGCGCTTCATGCCGTAAGCGAAGGCGGCGAGCATCAAGCACATGGGGGTGGCGATGAAAAATGGGTTGTAGACACCGGCAAAAGTGCGGTGGGCCCAGCCGTTGGGCTTCCCGTCCGCCCCCCAGTGGATGGGGAAGGTGAGCGGGATATCGGCCCAGCGATGTTGCAAGTAGAGGGCTGCCGCGGCCAGCATAAGAAAGGGTCCGATTTGCAACAGCCATCCGCCGGGAAGGCCCGAGGCGCTGGGAGCGAGCGTCGCTTCCCGCACTTGGGTAGGCGCCGTGGCGTGCGGCTTCACCTGCTGCCGGCTATGCAAATAAGCAGCAAGGCAGCCGGCATATTGCACCAACAGAGACACCGGCAGCAGGGCGGAATGACCTCGCCCGCCCTCGATGACCAGACCCAGGGCCAGGAGCGAACTGATAAGTACTAGCGTTCGATAGCTGCCCAGGATCTCGCGGCCCTCATCCGAGTCGCGGAACGTGGGGGGCACAGTTACGGCAAAGTAAAGATCCGGCCGCGTCAGGCCCGGCATCCAGTAAAGCATGCCGCCCAGCAGAATAACCAAGAGAAGGAATAGCAGAGTCACGGTTAAAAAGGGGCTCATAGTCACCTCCCATTTTGCGCCTGGATCCAGCCGCTGATATCGGTGATGACCTCCGGCGCCACATGGCCGGGCTGTTGGTAGTCGGCCGGCGTACTTAAGGCGGTGGTATCGCTCGCGGGAACAGGTATAAACAGATGGTAGAGATTCGGATAAAGGTGGAAGGTGGCGCGAGGGTCACCGGCCAGCGCCCGTTTCCACCCTTCAAAGTCAGCCATTCGTACCTGGCAATCACGCGCCCCTTGCAGCACCAGAATCGGAATCTTCAAGCTGGCGGCAGTTTGGGCGGGATCGTAGGCCCGCAGGTCGAGGAAATACGAGCCGGGAACGGGCGCGCCCAGCACATTGAGAGTCTGGCTGGCCGTGAGATTGGGATTCCGAATGTCGGCGGCGGCCTTCTCCGCGTCGGCGATGGCTTTGTCGCCCTCGGGAGTCGACTTCCCCAGCAAGCCGACCTGATACTTCACCTGCTCGACCACCAAATCCTCGAGGGGACGTGTGTTTCCAGCCATGATGACGATGCCGGCCACCTGCGGGTCACCCTTGGCAATGCGCGGAGCCAACATCGCACCCAGGCTGTGGCCGACCACGAAGATGCGCTGGGGGGCGATTTCGGGACGTCCCGCCAGCAGGCCGACGGCAGCCGTGGCGTCTTCAGTGGTTTCCTCTTTTACAGTGGACTCACCCTTGAAACTTTCAGGGTATTGAAGCGTGCGCTTGTTGTAGCGCAGCACGGCGATGCCCTGGCTGCTCAGGCCCCAAGCCAGGTCCTTGAACACCTTGTTGGGCCCAATCGTCTCGTCCTGATCTTGGGGGCCGGAGCCGTGAACCAGCACCACCGCGGGGAAGGGACCTTTGCCGGTGGGCAAGGTCAACGTTCCCGACAGGAGCACGGGGTCCTTGCCGACGGCGACGGCCTGCTCCCGGAAAGAGGCGGGGTGCGCGTAGTCGGGTGGCGTCCACAGGCTGGTGGCGGGTTCAGCGGGGGCAAAAAATATGCCGACGAGGTGATTATCGCCACCGAAGGCAAGTTTGACCGCGAGCGCGCCGCGCTCGAAATCACACGTGAGCACGGCCAGGCGGCTTCCTTGCGCTTCACGGAGATCGACCTTGCGAATGGACTTGAATGATCCTACCTGCGCCCCAATTTGGTCCCAAACCTCGGCGAGCTTCCCGTGGGGCGAGGCTTGGGCCACGGCGTCGCTATAGCGCGCCTCCACCTTGTCAAAGTTTCGCGCCGCGAGATCATTCACGATATCGCGGGCGAGGGCTTCAGTGCCTTGATCGGATGGCGTTGCGCTTCCGGCTCGTGGCGTGGCAGGGGAAGGGGACTGCGCCGCCGGGCTGGCGAGGGTCCGCGCGGGCGAGATTGCCAACATCGAAGCTATGATCGCGGCGAGAGTAAGAGTCAGACGCAGACGAGCCGTCATGGGGTTTCTCCTTCGGTGATTTTGTTACCGAGATCCTTCATTTCTGCGCCGACGGCATGTATGGGAACGCCCTGAGCCACGGCTTTGGCTGCCAGCTCGCGCAGACGCTGAGAGAATTCGGCCTGGGCTTGTTCGCTGGGAGCAGGATGCGTCCGCTCGATCACCGTGGCCCCCCGCCCGCGGCGCAGATCCAGCCAGTTTTCCCGCGCCAGCAGCCGGTAAGCCTCGGCCACCGTATTGTGGTGTACGCCCAAGCGGAGTCCCAGGTCGCGCACCGTCGGCAACTGTTGGCCCGGCTTCAGCCGTCCCGATACCAACTCGGTGCGAATCCTGTTGGCAAGTTGCTCGTAAACGGGTACGGTCGAATCAAGGTCAACACTTAGAATTGGAATTTCCGTGTTCATTGTCTAATGTACGCGTACAATGTACAACTGTCGAAGAAGGCTGTCAAGTGTTTTTTTTGAAAACCAGAGGGTGGTGGTTGAAATCAGGCTGAGGGCTTTGGGCTGTTTAGATAAGTCATTTAGCGTTAAAGACTTAATTGCCTGAAGTGGAGTGCCGTTGGAAATGGGGTTATCACCCGGGACCTTTACACATCGCCGGTTGTGTCATGGAAGCGGTTCGCGAACCGCCCTATTACACTGCAATGATGCTATTGCTTTTTTGCTATTGTCATTCCGGCGCGATACAGCCGCGTGACCTTGTACACGCCGGTGGTGAGGACCAAAACCCCTAGAGCGTATCCGAGCACTCGGCCATGACCGCGCAAGAGGTGATGTATCACCAGATCCGGAAACCGGAAAAGCATCGCCAAGGTCAAAAGGTACAGAACCCAGGCGGCGATGAGTATCCGTAGAAACATGCTAGCCCTCAGATCTCCATTTGCATAATACCTGCGGAAGGTAGACGCAATAGTGGTAAAGACCCGCCCCCCACCATAACCCAAAGAACACGACGGGAAACCAAATGCGCTTTGCGAAGGCTCTCGAGTCATCTAACCTCACCCAATAGCGGCACATCCCAAGCCAGAGAAACAATATGGCGAGTACGTCCGCAACGGCGAGGATGCACCACACAACCTTCTCCCACATCCGCATGTCTGACGGATTTGCCCAACCAAAGGACTGGACAGTGGCAGTAGGGAGCAACAGGGTGGCAAGGAACAACAGTTTGGCGGCCCGCCTCGTCGTCAACCATTCGTCCCCAAACATGTTCCATGGTGCGAGCCCAGTCATAGAATCTCCCTCTGCTCTGCCTATTGCTGAATAGAAGCGGCCGGAGACCCTCACTGCGTAGGGATAACAAACAATGTGATCGATGCCGCCGGGAAAGTCGCGTTAATGGTGCTGGCCGTGCCTTCCCCTAGCGGAGGGGCCACTTCTTGTTCCATCAGCGGGACAATCGCCGCCAAGTTCGCATTGCTGTACTGGTAGACCTTGGCGTAGCCCGTGGCAGTGGCAGTCAGGTTGGGGAGTGAAAGGCTGGTGTTGAGCGCGCCATAGGTCTTGTTGATCACCACCACGGTCACCGCCCGATCGGACGAACGCAGCGCGCCGTACACTGAGAGCTGCCCCTGCGCCGCGCTTGTCGAGGCCAACGCGATGTCGCCGAATTTCGAGTTCGCTCCGTCGTAGTTGCGGTAAATCTCGAAGGCCACCAGGCCGGGAATCTGCGATGCGGTCGGAGGACCCCAAAGAGTTGCCATGTCGAGGCCGTACGCTCCGAAGATGCCAAGCAGGTCGGCCTGCGCCAGGGCGCCATTGATGTGCTCCTGCCCGCCCCAATTGTATTCAGAGGTAGCCGTCTTGGTGCCGGGATAGTTGTTGGCAACCCACGCCTGCATCGTCGGAATCATTTGCGGAGCCTGCAAAGGGGTCGAGCAGCTTGCCGTGTAGTTCGAGTCGGTGATGTAGTTCGGCTGAGGGTAATTGGGATCTGTATAGGTGGGATCCCAGAAGACACGCGTGGAGTCAAGCCGCGCCTGCTGCTCTCCTGTGTCTCCCGCGGTCGAGAGCCCGACGCCCGAGCCGTTATACTCAGCGGCAAAATAGAGGTGCAGATCCAGGTAATCCAGCAGGCGGGGGGTGTTGTTCGCGGCGGCATACGCTGCGAATTGCTGGAGGTAATACGGGACGAGTGCAGTGCCTCCATGGGCTTTGCGGTCAGCCGGATTGCTCCAAGGCTCATAGCAGGGGCCTGTGTTCCACCCGCTCTCGACATCCAGCTTCGAATAGAAGAAAGTCCACCAAAAGGAGATCACCGGACCGGCGACCTCAGCGGTGGGATCGGCAGTCTTGACGGCCAATGCGGTGGCAATGTCGTTGTTGGTCAACTCATCGTAGGTGAACGGCGAGGGATGCACGTCGCGCTGTGTCGAGTCCCACCAGTCGGGTTCATTGTCCAGGTCGTAGATGGCTACGCCGCCACTCGCCGCCGTTCCGAACGTCTGCACCAACGAAGTCACCCAGCCGCCGGTCCACGCGGGGCCCCCCTTGATACTGGTAAGGGTGGGATCGTTGCCGGTTATGTTGCACCCAGCGGTGTTCGCGCAGCCATTGACCCCCTGGGGGTATACGCCATTGCCGCAGCCTTTGGCAGTGTCCACGGACTGCTGATTGGGATACGTCGACGTTGGGAATCCGCAGGACGTGCTGTCTTTGGCCACCCAGCCCTGTACGGGCACCGTCCCCAGGGTGACGGCCCCGATGGAGTTATTGCTCGTGACCAGGCCGTTGAACTGGCCGTTGGGCCCCATGGCGCCATTCCCGTTTTCGAAGTACCAGTCGGCGGCGGCACTGGTTACGCCCAGTTGGTAGTTGTAGCGGGAGGTGTTGTCTCCGCCCCAGCGAATGACGGTGGGATTAGCAGGCCCGTCCACGGAATTCACAAACGCGTACCCATTCATGCCATAGATGTAAGGACTAATGGCATGGGTCTGGTTGCCGGCATCCACCGTCAGCGCCGGTCCTGGCGCCGCCGCCGGCGCCGCCAGCGTCACCGTCGTCGTACCGGCTTGGGTTGGATCCCCGACCGACGTAGCCGTCACCGTCACCGAGGGCGGCGCGGGGTAAGGAGTCTCGTATAGCCCCGCGGTGCTGATGGAGCCCACGCTGCCCGTCCAGCCCGACGGCCCCACGACCGACCAGGTCACCGAGGAGTTATAGATGCCCGTGCCGCTCACCACGGCGCTGAATTGCACTGTCGTGCCGATCGTCGCCGTCGTCGGTGATTTGGGAGTCACCGCTACTCCCGTGATCGTTGGACCGGTGGGCCCCGTTGGCCCTGAGCCGCCGCCTCCGCCGCAGCCTAACGCCAGCACGCACAAAACCGCGCTGGCAACGCCTGCCGCCATGCTCCATCGCATTCTCGCCATGGTCATCTCTCCCCCCGTGTCCATTACAAATCCGCGCGGATTTTACCACTCCCAAGGTGCATTGCAAGGCCAAATCTACACCTGTGATGAGAAACGAAGCGAATCCGTGCAGTTTCGAACTCAACTGCCTACCTGAGACTTATCAGACTTATCCGCCTCCGAGCCGGATTGGTCCGTGGCTTTCGACCTTGGGCCTCGATGAACCCGTTGAGGTCGGCATGTTCTGAACCGCAGGGTGATGCAGGCTGCGCCTAGCTGGGCTGCAACGTGCTATTTGGGCAAAGGCGTTGCTGCCGGGCCATTGGCAGGTTTAATAGGTTCCGGGCCCATGGTGCTGAGCAGGTAGAGTTTTCCGCGAAACGGCTCAAAGAAGAGCGTGTATACTTGCCGCTTAGTAGGCGCTGGCAGAGTCTCCAGATCGAGGATCCAGGACATATCGTAACGTGGGTGCTCGCCTTCTTCCTGATATACGACAAACTCTGTGGATTTTAGTTCGAACTTTCCAATATAGGTCGAGAGCGCCGCCAAGGGTACTTGTTTGAGGAAGGCATCCTTCTGGTCTGGCCCGTAGTAGCGGGCCCCCGCGGCCTTCAATGCCGCAATAGCCTGTTCGTCCGTCCATTCGGGGTGCGTGTCAGCTACCTTCCTAAACTCCTCCCACCGGTCCCTTCCTGTAATGCTGCCGCCCCCGGCAAACTTGTAAATGCCCTCCTGATTGCACATGAGAAACGCCCCAGCCAATTCCACATTTACGAAGGGGCGGGACCCGTGAGCCTCAATAATCCCCGCAGGCGCATCGTCGTCAGCGTATTCCTTCACCAGCACCGAGTACTCGCTAAGGATGCTCCAATTCCTCTTGAATGGTCCGGATGCAGAAAGGTACATGTAGCCGCCTTTCTCGCTCACTTCCGGGTAAATGGCACGCAAGAATTTCTGTGCGAAGTCGACTGGGTCGGAACCACAAGACTGTGGCGTCTGCGCGAGTCCCCCAAGTGCGACACCAAGGCAAAGGACCCAAGCCACAGCGAAACCTATGAGCTTAGCCAGTTTGACTTGAGTTTCTGATCCGTGCATTCGGATCTCCTATCGATTCCCAGCGCTCCAGGGGTTGGGTTACGCGGAGTCATCCGGCTCCCAGCCGGATCACTCCGCGGCTTTCGATGCTGGGCGTAGGCAGACCCTGTGAGGTTTCGGTGCTAGACACTCGTACCCCAACCGTCATAGACCCCACCATGGGAATCTGCCAGTTTTACGAGTTCGTCTGTGAACTCGCGCCGAATTGTCAGGTCGATCGATTGCCTGACGGCAGCTTCAAGATTCCACTGCCCCGCATCGCCACGTGTTGCGGCCCGGTTCTGTCTCAGTATTTCAAAACCCCGAGTTTTGAGAGCTTCACCTAGCTCGGTGGCACCTTTTCGACTCCGCGTCCAAAAGTGGCACTCAATTCTCCTGGGTTCCATTAGATCAATCTGCTTCTGAGAGAATACTCTTCGCAACGAGGCATTCCGCGCCTCATGGCCAGCGATGACCTCATCGATTGTTTTTCTTTCAGCCATGCCCTTCACTCTCACTAGCCGTTCTTTGTTAGAATGAAGCAGAGCAATTCGGTTGCGGTCGGGGAGCCTAGCCCCTGGTAGGATCGGGGGCTAATCGGACCAGCAGTTTGCCGAAGTTCCGGCCTTGGAGCAATCCCTGGAAGGCGGGTACGGCGTTTTCAAGGCCCTCCACCACGTCCTCGCGATATTTCACTTTGCCCTCTCGCCGCCACTCCATCATGTCGCTGGCGAAATCGTCCTTTTGAGCGATGAAATCGCCCACGATGAAGCCCCGGAACGTCAGCCGCTTAACCAGGATCGCCCCCATGAGCAGTGGAACGCGATCGACCCCTCGCGACAAATCGGCCAGGTTGTACTGCGAAATCAGGCCACACACCGGCACCCGGCCAAAGGGATTCATGAGCGGTAGGACGGCGTTAAAAACCTGGCCTCCGACGTTTTCAAAGTACACATCCACGCCGTTAGGACATGCCTCCTTAAGATTCTGCGCGAGCGGCGGGCTGTGATGATCGAGGCAGGCGTCAAAGCCCAGTTCGTTCACCACAAAGTCGCATTTCCGTTGTCCACCCGCGATGCCAATAGCGCGGCATCCTTTGATCTTGGCGATTTGACCCACCACTGAACCCACGGCTCCCGATGCCGCCGCCACTACTACCGTCTCGCCCGGCTTTGGCTGGCCGATATTCAGCAGGCCGGTATAGGCGGTCAAGCCCGGCATTCCCAACACCCCCAAAGCCGTGGAGAGGGGCGCGCGCGCCGGGTCGAGCTTTTGCAACGAGCTTGCCGCCGCCACCGCATACTCCTGCCACCCCGTGTAACCAAGCACAAAGTCTCCGGGCACCAAGTCGGGCGATCGCGATTCCACCACCGCGCTGATGGTTGCACCCTCCATCACCTGTCCGATCTCAACCGGCGCGGCGTAGGAAGGCCCGTCATTCATGCGGCCGCGCATGTAAGGGTCAAGCGACAGGTAAATGGTGCGCAACAACACCTGGCCGTCGGCGGGCAAGGGGATATCCACAGCCTCCAGCCGGAAGTCTTCCGCTTGGGGCTCGCCATGGGGGCGCGCCGCGAGAACGATTCGCCGATTCTGTTTTTCAGTCATGAGAGGCTCCTGGTTTATTCTTCCTTGCGCATCGCCCGCAGATCGATCCCCAACTGCTGACACTTCTTGTAAAGGTAACTGCGCTCCAGGCCCAGAGCGCGGGCGGTTTGGGTAATATGATTCTGGTGGCGGCGCAGCTCGGCGAGGATACTCTCGCGCTCGAATGCCTCGACGCGCTGGGCGAGTGTGCCGGAATCGGGCAATGCCAACCCGCTTGGGGTTGCCACGGTCGCGCGCGGGAGGGCGGCGAGCACCGTGGCCACGTCTACGGAATCGCCGGTCGCGAGCAGCAGCAATCGCTCCACCATATTGCGCAACTCGCGGACGTTGCCTCGCCATGCGTAGCGCTTGAGCTCGTCGATAGCGTCGCTCGCAAACGCCACGGGCTTCCAACCGTTTTGTGCGGCCACTTGGCGCGCAAAATGATCGACCAACGCCGGAATATCCTCCTGGCGGTCGCGGAGCGGGGGAAGGAACAGGGGAAAGACGTATACCCGATGGTAGAGATCCTCGCGAAATTTTCCCTGCCGGATCAGCTCCTCGAGGTTGCGATGCGTGGCCACCACGATGCGCACATCGACGGCAATGGGCCGGTCGCCGCCCACGCGCTCGATTTCGTCTTCTTCCAGTACGCGCAGAAGCTTGGCCTGCATGGGCAGAGGCATGTCGCCAATCTCGTCGAGGAAAAGAGTGCCGCGCTGCGCCTGCTCGAATTTGCCCATGTGGCGCGCCCCCGCCCCCGTGAAGGCTCCCTTCTCATGCCCGAAGAGTTCGGATTCAATCAGCTCGGCCGGAACCGCCGCGCAGTTCAGAGTCACGAACGGGCCGGCGTGGCGCGGGCTGCGCTCGTGCAGGGTGCGCGCCACCAGCTCCTTTCCCGTGCCGGTTTCGCCCAGGATGCAGACACGCGTTTCGCTCGAGGCGACGCGCTCGATCTGCGCCATTACGCGGCGCATCGCTTCGCCTGACCACACCATCTCGTGCTTGCCCAGGCGTCCGAGCAGTTCCTCGTTTTCTTCCTTGAGGCGTTTCAGGCGCAGAACGTTTTCCACCGTCAGCAAGAGCTTTTCGGTGGAAAGCGGCTTTTCCAGGAAGTCCACGGCCCCCAGACGCGTGGCGCGGACGGCCATCTCAATGTGCGCCTGCCCGGAAATCATCACCACCGGCGTGGGCAGCTCCATGTTCTTCAGGTCCTCGAGAAACGACAGGCCGTCCTTTTCCGGCATCACCACGTCGGAGAGGATCATGTCGAATGGCTGGGTCGTTACCAGTTCCAGGGCGCGGACGGCGGAGTCGCACACGGTGGCCTCGTAACCAGCCAGGCGGAAGGCTCGCGAGAGGGAAGCCAGCGTGTTCGCTTCATCATCGACAATCAGCAAATGGGCTTTGGGGGTCATAATGATTCTCGCCCGTTGGCGTTATCGCTAAAAGAGTAGCACGGACCTGTTAGGTAGGTCTGCCGCTTTTCCTTGCCCATGGGGGAATATAGATTGCCCTGGCCGAATCGTCAATGAACGCTGGCGATGAGGCAATATTAGTCGCCGGTGGCGCAGACACTGCTCTTTTGGGGAATTTGATTCCCTGGAGACCAGTTCCCCCTGGCGCTGGATTTGATGCCGCGAGTAAGCGGCGTGAAAGGTTGGAAATGGACACACAAAAATCTATGTGTGTGACACACGGGGAAGTGGTCAGAAGGGCGAGGGAGCTTAAGGGTCCGCGGGGGGAAATAGCACCCCGGACTTTGTCGCCAATTGAATTTGGAAGCGTTGCGCAGGAAGCCGTTGCTGGCCGGGCGTCATGCCAGCGCCAGGTTCACATTCTCAATGGCCTCGTCGATTTCCGCCGTATTCTTGAAGCCCACCGTCACGGAATCGACGCCCGCATTCTGGAACGCGAACCGCATCGCTGCCTGGCGGTCCTCACGGGTTGTGAACGCGCCCTCGCCCACAAGTTTCATGCTGACCACGCCCATCCCGTCTTTGCGGACCTGTTTTACGTGCGTGACCACCTCGCTCACATTTCCCAGTTCCCCCGTGTCAGGTACCTCCGCGTCCATGATTGTGCCCTTATGATTCATCCGGATCATCGCCACCTGGAGCCACGGGTTTTCCGGGCACTGGCGCAAGGCGGGAAGGCCATGCACGGAGGCGCCGTGGGAAATCACCGCGTGCCGCGCCTGGGCTTCCAAAATGCCGTCCTGCCACCGGACGCTGTCGGTCGGCCAGGTTGCGGTGTGTTGCCAGTGCAGGAGCATCACGTCGAAGTAATCGGTCTTGGCGAGCCTGCGCAATTCGTCGATCTTCTGCATCGGGTCCACATGATGATAGGTGGTCACCTTCGACATCAGCCGATAGCTATCCCGCGGAATGCCTTCCAGCGCCACGCCGAGCATTCTGTGCATATCGCCGTAAGACTCCGCAGTCTCAAAGAAGCGAATGCCATGGTCGTAGGCGTACCGGACCTGTCGCGTAAACTCTGCTTGCCCCAGTTCGCGTTGCATTTGTCCGCTGCGGGTGCCGGTGCCAAAAGCGAGCCGCGTCACCTTGACCCCGGATTTCCCCAGGGTCACCCAATCCGTCGCGGTTTCACGCGCGGCTAGCAGCGGAAAGCGTCCTGCCCCAGCCAGCGCCGCCGTGGCAAGTCCGGTCTTCAGGAAATCACGCCGGGAATAATGAGCCATCTGTTTTCCTCCCCCGGGGCCTCGTCTGAGCCCGAGTCATAAGCCCATTAGACAGCGACAAGGCCTCTCCGGTCAAGGACAAAAAGTCGCCCTGCCTGGAGAGACCGTGGTACGACCTGATCGGTGAGATTTGCGCGCCTGGCGTCTATGTTGATTCTCATATGCGCGCCCCTCGGCTATGCCCACAAGGTGCGCCGTTACCACGCCTACAGCATTTACACCGCGAGAAGCGCCGCAAGGGGATGGATCGAATACGGTGAAGAACGGCCGCGAAAGGATGATCGCACGAGAGGCTCGGGATGCATGCACGCAAACTAATGCCTGCGCCACCCGCGAACTCTGGCTCTCTTTACTCGATGGCCAAGCAGGGCGAAGTTCGATTGGCTTCAGGAGCGCCCCGCGGCCTGCAAGTGGTCGTAGAACTTGAGGAAATATGGGTAGGAGTCGCACCCGGGCGGGAAAGACACCTTCGCATACAGCGATTGACCGTCGATGATCTCCTTGTAACGTGTCTTCCTATTTCGCCAAAACAGTTCGTTGATTCGCTTTCGGGGAAGATCTGGAAATTCTTTTCCTCGGCCTGTGGGTCCATTTTCTGGGATCACTGTTTCTTGAGGGATCCGGAAAGGTCGGAGGGTATCTGGACGCCGTTTTGCTGTGCTTTTAGAAGGATGGCGTTCTCTTCTTTCGCAAGTTTCTGTTCCTGCGCGAGAATAGGCACAACCTCGCCTTTGTAAAAAGCGGTCTGCTGCGAGGTGGGCCGCTTCTCCAGCTCTTTGACTTTCGAGATTTCCTCTCGCACCGAAGCGAATATCTCTGCATCCTTACCGTCCATGTCTTTAAGGAATTGAACTGTCGCAAGCATACTTGGTGTTCCGAGCTCAGGATACTTGTTTACCAATTGGGACATAGAGGCTATCAATGCGCCCGTGTGTTTGAAACTCGGTTGCGACTCGTCGAGGCATGCTTCGAGTTTGAGACATTGCTGGTAATATTCTCCATAAGTGGAAGGGTGGACGGAACGAATCTCCGTCACGCGTTTACGAAATGCGTCGTTCTTGATTTTTTGCGCACCGAATTCTTTCATTAAAGATCCAATTTCCCGGTTCTTGGCCTCTTGTTGGGCGCGTCGGGGGCCGGCAATGATTCCGCCTAGCACGGAAACGGCAAAAAGCGTGCCGACGCAAGCCACCGCGACGAAAGTGAATTTCTTATGCTTCGCTTTGAACAGGGGATTGCTCTCCGGCTCTCGGGCCAGGATGGACTTCCAAAGCCGGCTTCCGAAGATACCCAGAACGATGATCACGAGAACCGAACCCGTAGCGGACTTACCTAACTCATCAATTCTCCCTGCGTACAGCATCCATGTGAAGTTAAATATTACGATGGCAAGCCAGAGGCTCAAGATCGCAGCATCAACGCCGAGCGCGATGTACGTACCCCGCGTAGGCTTATCGGGTTTCCTGGGAGGCAAATACGAGTCCATTGGCCTGATGGAAGAGAAGTCATACCCGCAGTCGCAGCGGAGAGCGCTGGGCGGGTTTTCGAGTTGGCAATTGGGGCATTTCATGGCAGGCCCCTTTCTGTGGCGGTTGCTGCAGAAGCACGGATCTGGCTTCGACCTTACGCGCGCACCCAGACGAAGTCAATAGGAAAGTGGGCCAGAAGACGAGAAGCCGCGGAGTATCGCCGCCCGGCACGGCATGACTCCGCGCTATCTGCTATGTCATTTTTTTTACAGTCAGGAGTGGCTGTGCTATCCACTTGCGACCATGGTATAATGACTATGGTAAGGAGGCGGGAATGAGAACCATGGCGGCAGGCTCGTTCAAAGCAAAATGCCTGGCGGTGATGGACGAGGTTCAGGCCCGGAGGGAAACCGTCGTGATCACCAAACACGGCAGGCCCGTGGCCAAGCTGGTCCCCGCCGACAAGGATACGAACGACATTTACAACTTCCTCCGGGGCAAGGGTGCGGTGGTGGGCGACGTTGTCTCTCCCGCCATCGAAGACTGGGGGAACCTCAAGTGATTCTCCTGGACACCCACGTGGTCGTTTGGCTGGCGTTTGATCCCAGCCGGCTCTCGAAGCGGGCAAGAACCGCGATTGACGATGCCCGCAAGAATGGAGAGGGCCTGGCGATTTCGGATATCACTCTTTTGGAATTGACCACCCTCGTGAATAAGCGGCGCATCCATCTCGACATCAGCTTGGAATCCTTCTTGCGGGAAATCGAGACCCGATTCGTCGTCCTCCCCATCACGGGCCGCGCCTGCGTGCGCTCGCTGGGGCTTCCTGCGCCATATCCCCAGGATCCGGCGGATCGTATGATCGCAGCCACCGCGTTGGCTGAGGGGCTGCCTCTGCTTACCGCCGACCGTGAGATTCGCCGGTCGAAGGCGCTTCATACCATTTGGTGAGAGAAAGGCCGGCTCGTGGCCGGGGCTTTCAATTGCCGATTGCCGATTTTCGATTGTCGATTAGCGATTTCGGATTTCAGATTCTGGATTCGTGAATTGCGACTTGCGCTTGGACTTCGGATTTTACTTCTCGCCATTCGCCCTCCGCGGACCCTGTTCCTCGTCACGCGATGGCCAATTAGGGTGATGTTCGATTTACTTTAGGAGCGTCCTGCAACCTTCAAGTCATCGTAAAACTTGCGGAAATATGGGCAGGAGGTGTATACGGGTTGGAACTCCATCTGGGAAAACAATGGCTCGCCATCTTCAATTTTCTGGTAATGTCGTCCCTTGCTCTTCAGAAATAATTCGCTCATTCGTCTCGAGGGTGGGTTTTGAAAGTTCTTGACCTCTGCCTGGGGATCGGGCCTGATCCATGGGTCGCCAAGTCTCCTTGCCAAGGCCGCTCCCTCCGCCAATATCCATGCCTCGACTTCGTGGACTGATACGTGGGGGACGAAGTAATCGGCACGTTTGTGCTGCCCTAGCCGGTCGCGCAGCCAATTTTGCACCCGCTGAACCTTGGCATCGAGTTCGTCGTTTGCCGGGTGAGTCACCGAGGTCATCCCATACAAATCGATCAGGGTAAAGACCGCGAGAACCTCGGGTTCGTCAAGGTGATTGCGGGCAAAAGGGGCGACCTTATCCAAGTGTCCCCGGAGATCCACGCGGTCCAGGCCAACGGCAGACAACCCGTCAAGCGCCCACTGCCGGGCGACGAAAAACCGGATGGCCCGCTCCTCCGTCTTACCTTCGCACAAAACCACGATGCGGCGGCCCCGCTTGACTCTGGGAGTCATTAAGGACGCCCACCAAAGTGACCGGCGAGCCAAAGTTCAGCGAGATTGAAATCCTTGAGCCACTTTTCAAGGTCTTCTGGAGACAATTGCACGAGCTTGCTCTCGCCGTTTTCCTTCTCCGCCACAATCACTTGCTCAGGCTTCATCTTGGCCACAATGTGGGGAGAATGAGTTGCGACGATGACTTGCGTCCGCATCGCCGCATCCTGCATCAACTCGGCGACGAGTTCAATCCAGTCAGGATGCAAACCCAATTCGGGCTCGTCGATACAGATGAGGGGCGGGGGATCTGGGTTCTTAAGGATGGCAATGAGGCACAAGAGCTTCATTGTGCCGTCCGAGAGAAGGTTGGCAGACATGTCACCTTGCCGTTCGAAAAGCCTTTCCGACCAGCGCAGAATCACTTTGCCATCTCCACCCCGGGCCGGAACCGTGAGCTTCACGAAGTCTGGGTAAGCAGTCCTCACGATTTCCAGGATTTCGCTCCAGTCGTCCGGGTAGTCCTGTTGGATGGCGTAGAACACCGAGGGAAGATTGCTGCCGTTTGGCAAGAGTCGAATGTCAGGTCTGACCAAGGCGGGCTGACGGACCGGAGACTCCGGCCCTACGTCGATATCTCGATAGAAGGTCCATCCTCCGAGTTCCTCCAACACCGCGGATGCCGCAGGATACTTTGTAGGATCCTTGACCTGGGAGATCGCCAGTTCGGTAGGTAAGACCCCTACACGCTGGTCGGTCAGCGCGCCTGATTCGGCGGGCGCCCGGAAAACCGCCCCTGCAGGGCCCCTGCTCACCATGTCGGCTGAAAGAGAAGGTTCCATAGCCGACTCTTGCCTCACCAGCTCATCTGTGACCTGAGCTCCATAGCCATTGTTGCGTGCAGCCATCTTGAATCTGACGTCGAGCTTTTTGTCGCCTCCCTCCGCGGTTACCTTCCACGGGTGCAGGGCTTCCTTGAACAGCAACTCGATGCGCACTTCCCGTGAAGGGTCGAAACCAAAAGCGATACTGTGAAATCCAGCGCGTCTAAAGACACCGTTGGCCAATTTCCCGTCTCCGGCCTCAGCCATTAGCATCAACAAATCGAGAAAGTTCGACTTTCCGCCCCCATTCGGACCGATCAGGACGGCGAGTCGCGGCATCTCCAACTCGACGCTTTTGAAGCTCCGAAAACCCTCAATCTTGATGTAATCGAACATAGCGGAGGTCCTTAGGTGCCTAATGAACCAACTGGAAGAGGATTATAGCACGCTGCCTGGCGCAGACATTGCTTTTGATGGATGCCGCCCTCGGCCATGTCCGCAATCACGATGTTTACCTGAATGGCTTGGGGGATGTTGAGGACGGTGGAAAGCGTGGGCGCGGTAAGGCAACGTGGCGGCGGGATTACCCCGCCATGTGGTTGTAGCGGTGGTCTCCGACCGCCGAACGTCGATCGGAGATCGACGCTACAATCTGGCGGGGCCCCGATAGGTTCGCGATGAATTCCCTCGTCGCTACATCCGGTTGGCGACATACGCTCGCCGCCTGCTGAAAGCCGCAGATCATTGCAGCGAATGCACGATTTTGCGGGCGCGAAACAACGCGGCGACGCAGGTGGCCAACAGCAGGATTCCCGTTCCCATCACGGCTGAGATCAGGAGGTCATGCGGGCGAAACAGCGCCCACGAGAGCAGGCACCAGAGCGTGATCAGCGTGCCGAGGACGCCGAGGATAGGCGCGCGAAAGATCTTTGCCAGCGGCAGATAATGGAGGCCCACGACCAGCGCACACCAGTCGGCCCCGAGGTCGGCGCGACGGAGCCGGTACGCGAGGACCAACACGAGGGAGATCGCGATGACTTCCACAAGCAAGACGAGCAAAAACGGCTTAAGGGTGGCGGGCCGCGTGGAGGCAGGCACGGGCGGATACTGTCGGCGGAGCTGGCGGCCCTTGCGGATGAAGTATATCGAGCCAACCAGAAGGGAGAGTTCAGTAAAGCCCAACGCCGGCCCGACGAATCCGTTGAACGCCCTCGCCTCGCTCAGGCCCCACGCGATCCAGCCGGCTCCGGCTATCCCGGTGATCAGGGCGCCGCGGCCCGCACCGATGACAGTTTCCACTTGTAACGAACGGTCCATGGGCTGCTCCTCCACCGAAATGAGACCGCGGGATTGAATTGGCTTTTGGCTCGCGGCCTCGTCGCAAAATGAAAGTAGCATTGTACCCCTGCGAACTGGCGGGGTCCCGATTTGGTCTGGATAAATCCCCCGCCGCTACGGCCCCAGAAGGAGGGGGTGGGCTTGCCCTCCTCGCACGGTCGTATCGACCATCGGCCTTTTCCCCGGGCCATTGGCCCGCAAGGGTAGGGCAAGCCCAACTCCTACGACCCTATTTCCGCGGTTTCGAAGGCGCGGAGGACGGCGCGGGCCGTAATCAGCCAGGTTGAAAGATGCTGCGTAGCGGCGGATACCTTGCGCATGCTTGTTTCAGATGGTCTTCGGCAATGGCTACGCCGGCCATGCCTTACTCTTGAATGTGCCCTAACCAATGTTGCAGGCCGACAAAAACTTTTTCAAAGGCCGGCGGCGGTATAGTGCCCAGCCGGTAGAGTGCCTTAACCGTTGGAAACGTGGTTACGCCCTGCACCAGGAAGGCGCCAGGCTTCAAGAACGGAACAGGCACGGCAATCTCGAACGAAAAGCCGCGCAAGCTGGTGGTGTGGGGGACAACCGTGATGAGGGCGCGGTCCTGATCTCCGAAGGTCACGCTGACCACCAAAGCGGGCCGGGTCTTACCGGCAAACCCGAAGTCAATCAGCAGGACCTCACCGCGCCTGGGGATCGGCATTTTTTTCCTCGAGGGACGCAAACAGGGCAGCGGAAGCGGCGCCGATATCTTCATCCTCCAGCGGCCCGGAGTCGAAGGGCAACGAGCGGCGCAGAAGCTCTTCGGTGAAGGCGCGTTTCTCTTCTGCCGGCAGGTGCTCGAAGGCCTCTAGCAGGGCTTGGGTGTCACTGCTCATGCCCCAATCATAACAGGGATTCTTACCCGTGACAAAGGCCATCAAGCGGAACTCAGTGGTCGTCACTTTCTGCGGAAGTACGCATTTTCATCCATGGCGCCGGCCGTAATCGGCCACGCAGGATTATGCCGGGTATCAGCGAGTTTTTCCGTCGGCTGACGGACCCAGTTGCGGCGCGGTAGCGGGTTTACCCCGCCACTTTCGAGTAGCCGATTAGCATGCGCATTTTATCCGAACGTCCGTGAAGTAAGGCTTGCCTTCGCGCAACACATAGCGGAAGCGCAGGTGGCCTTCGTCCAGTCCCACTTCAAACGCTCCCTGTCGTCCCCGTTGGAGGATGTGGTATTTATCAAGCAGGCCCCAGGAGAAGTCACTTCCTGGAGAGGGGTCCAATGCTTTTTCCTCGGCCTGCACCTTCTTCACATAAGCATTTATTGTCGCCACAACCTTGGGGTCCGCCAGGTCCGTTGTGTCCTTGCCTTTGGCGATCTTTGAGAGCAGTTCGTCGGCCCATTGGATTTCGGGATCCTCAAACCGGTGACCGAGGTCGTGGACGCCATCGGGGGTAACGCGAACCGTCCAGATGCCACGTGGTTCCGGACACATCCCACACGCGTGCAAGGTTTCCAGCTCTTCCTTGGTAGTGATCCGCAGTGTGGTGCCATCAAAGTGGAAACCGCTATAACCCACAGCATAATGGTACAGTTTTACCAGCAACGGTTTCGCCTCGGCCTCATCCCATTCCCATATGCTGAGCTGAGCCAGCGCGGTTCCTCCATCCGCGGACTGATTCGCGTCCACGAGGAAGCGTGCATGGCCATTGGCCGCAGGGGATAGGGGGAGGACCTTACTAACGTCCAGCGGGCCATTATAGTAAGCCCGTCTAACCAGAAACACCCAACGGCCAATCTCGTCCTTTTGAGCGTAGTGCTTCTCGGCCAGGTCTTTGATATTCCAAAGAGCCTGGAAGTGGCCATTAGGATTGCGTGCCACGATCATGAAATCGCCCGTCGAGCTCCACATGCTGTAGCTGGCCCACACGACATAGATGGCTGTTCCAATCCGAACGGCACCGCCCTCGAATCTGTACTCGTGATATTCAAGAAAGTCGCCATACAGGGATTTGACACCCCTCGGCTCGGGAGCGAAGCCCTCAAATATCTGCTCCAATTCGCCAGCAGAGGGCGTGGAATGCGTCTCAAGATACGCGGCAGCCCACGCGCCCGCCAAGCCCCATCCCTTCTTGAGTATTTCCGGGACGCGTGGATCGTCCAACTCCAGGGGCCGTCCGTTTTCACCCTTGCCATTTAGTTCATCCAAAACCCGCTGGTGTTCTGCCTTGAGTTGATCCAGGGCGGGAGCGGTCACACTCGGCGGCGGGGTTCCAATCTGCGTAAGGGGCATCGCCAACACGGCCAACGAAATGCATGCGAGAGACCATGTCATCGCAAACGCACATTTCACTGCCATCTTGTATTTCATTTAAATTCGCCAAATTCCTTCAGGAAAGCCGGGTGGTTGCGAAAATGGCCGACATGAACTTCGGCGCTGCCATGGCGGGCAGTTTGACTCGCCATTTGTGGCGCTCCCATGGCGCAAGGCCTTAAAACAGGTCTGTGCCAGCCTGCGGTCATGATTTGGGGGTTCCGGCGAGCGCCGTCATGCGGACCCGCCCCTCTTCCACCACGGAGAAGTGTCCTGCCCAGTCGGTGCGGCTTCCGATGGCGGCGACAGCGGCGCGGGAGATGTGCGCGGGCGAGATTAATCGCATTCGGAACAGAATGATGCCGGAAGTGGCAGGAAGATCCGAGCGAAAAGCCAATTCACCGAAGTCCTTGTCAAAGGTGAGCAGAATCCTTTGTTCAACGATTGCCCGTTCCAATACGTGTGGGTCACTTGCGCCCGGAAAAGCTGTGCGGACCCACAGCACATCGTGACCGGCGGCGCGCAGAGCTTCCACCGCGTCGCCGGGGAAGTTTTCGTTGGCGAGGAGTTTCATTACGCAACCGGGACGGGATATACCTTTTCTGCGCCCAAAACGGCGCTCGCGTAAGAAAGACATGCCAGGATGTCTTCATGCGTCAGGCCGGGGTAATTGCGCAGAACCTCGGACTCCGGCCATCCCTGCGCGAGCAAATTCAACACGAATTCCACAGCCAGGCGCGTTCCCTTGACCACGGGTTTCCCCACCAGGACTTCGGGGTTCAGGTCGATCCTGTCGTTCCACCCCATAATTTGTCGCCTCTCGAGCCGCGCATACTGCGAGCCATCTTGCCGCTCTAGGTTTATTCTATCACGGCAACAAACAGAGATTCACCACAGAGACACAAAGAAATTCGGCATGATTTGCCTTGCCGGTATACCAATTACGAATTAAGAATTACGAATGATGGGTTACAAATAGGCATTATCACTCTTATGGGCAATTCGTAATTCGTAATTGTGTCTATCCCGGCAGGTCGATCTTGAACGTCGTGCCGTGCTCGGGTTCACTCTCCACGGAAATTCGGCCTCCGTGGTCGCTGACCACCGACTGCACGATGGCGAGGCCCAATCCCGTGCCGTGCTGCTTGGTGGTGTAATAGGGCGTAAACAGGCGCTCGCACTCTTCCTTGGTCAGGCCCTTGCCCGTATCGGAGATGGTCACGCGCACGCCTGCCGCGGCCGCTTCGGTCCTCAGCAGCAGCGTACCGCCCGCGGGCATCACATCCAGGGCATTCAGAATCAGATTCTGCACGGCGCGATGCAGCAGGTCAGGATCGGCTTGAATCGGACCGAGCGTGTCATCCATCTCGAGTAGCGTGGTGATGGGCGGCTTGCCGGGAGCGTCGAGCTGCGCCGCGAAAACCTTCAGCGCGCCTTGAACCACTTCATTAATGTTCACCGGCTGAAGTTGCGGCGCCGGCATCTTGGCGAAATCGCTGAAGCGTCCGATGATGGTCTTCATGTTGGCGATCTCGGCCAGCAACGTCCGGCTGCTTTCCGTAAACACCTCGTCGAATTGGGCGGGATCAACCTCGCGCGCGCGCAGCAGGTTCTCCACGGTGATCTGAAGCGGGAAGAGGGGGTTCTTGAGCTCATGCGCAAGGCGGCGCGCCAGCTCTCGCCAGGCCGCGACGCGCTCGGTCTGCACCAGGCGGTCGCGCTGCTCGGAAAGCTGTTGGGTCATCTGGTTGAAAGCGCGGGCGAGCTCGCCCAATTCGTCCTTCGATTGAGCTTCCACCCGCACGTTCCAGTCGCCCGCCGCCACTTGCCGCGAGGCCGCCGCCAATTGCTCGACAGGCTTGGTGACTCGCGTCGCCGTCCATCCACTCAGCGCCAATCCCAAAAGGATTCCCGCCGCGGCCACCACCAACGCCACCACGCGGATGCGCTTCTCCAACTCCACCTGCTCGCGAATCGAGCTGCCCACTAGGAACATCCCCAGAACCTCTTTGTTCAGTCCCGTTAGGGGGATGACGTGGAAGATTTCGGCGCTGGCGGGATCTGAGGTCCAATTGACCCGGGCGGACCATTCCACAGGTCCGCGCGCGTCCCCAGAGATGAGTGGCGCGAGCTTGTCCGCCCAGGGGAAGGGCCCAGTGGCATCGACTAATTGTCCGTCTATTGCGCTTTTATTCGCGGGCGGAACGGCATTGTTGGGCTGATTGGCGGTCGGCAGGGCAGCGCTGGGCGTTTCGGGCATTTTGCCCGTAACTTGGCTGGGAGGCTGGATTGGCGTTTGGCTTGGGACTTGGCTTGCTGCCTGACCTGGAGCTTGGACTGGCACAATTTGGCCTGAAACTTGGCTTGGAGCTTGTTGGCCAGCGGCATTGCCCAGTCCTTGGCCTGGAGCTTGGCCTGAAACTTGATTAGGCGCTTGGACTGGACTTTGAGTGGCATTTTGGCCCGCCTTTTGGTACAGCAGAGCCCTCATGCCGGTCGGCAAGACGAGCGAGGCCAGGAATTCCCGATCGAGCCTTCTTCCCCCCACGATATAGAGGCGCGTATCGCCCACCCGCACCACTCGGACGGCCATCAGCGCCAGTGCCTCGCCGTCCGCCAGCTGCTCACGCTTCAAAAACGCCCCTTGCGCCACCCAGTCAGGGGGAGCGGCCGGCCCCGTGACCCACTCCTCCTTATAACCGAAGCGAGCGGGCCATTGCGCCGAAGAAATAATGGTGCCGTCGCCCGCTATCAACTCGAGAAAATCAAGCTGGTGGGCGGAGGCAAGTCCCGCCGCATCATCAACATGGGAGGAATAGTCGGGAGCGGCGACGCTCAGGCTGACGGCCATGCGCAAGGTCTCATCGGCGTTGGCTATGCCATCCACCCGCCGGGTTACTTCCTCCGCCCGGCGAGCAAATTCGCGCTGGAATTGCGCCACCAAAGCGTCGGTTCGTTGCGTGTTGAGGCGCTCGAAAGCGTCGCGCATGAGGTAGGAAACCGCCCAGGCAACGAGTCCGACGGCAACGACGACGGTAAGGGTGAAGAAAGTCAGCAATTTTGCCCGAAAACTCACGGCTTCTCCCCTCCCAGCGAGACTTGCTCCAAGTGCCAAGCGCCCCAAGGCGTCGCCGACCAGTCCATCACCCGAGGACCGATTCCAAGCAGTTCCGGGATATGGATGAGCGGAATGACGGCGAGGGAATCGACAAATTGTCGTTCCGCGGCGTAGGCCTGCTCAGGGCCCGGTCCTTTCACAATCAGTCCGAGGCCCTTAATGGCGTCCATTTGCCCTTTAACCATAGTGGGCCCGGCAATCCGCACGCGTTCAACCCAAAAATCGAATCCCGGCTCGGTCATCCGATTCCATCCGGCAGGAAGCGGCGCCACGGCCAAAGTTATTCCCGAATCGCGCGCGTTCACGGCCACACGCTCGGCGGTTTGGCGAGCCAGCAGGTCGCCCGGATCGTAACCCACCTTAAGAGTTGGCGCCCCGCCGATCTCCGCGCGCAGTTGCCGCGCCTGATCCAGATTCATCGCAGTGGGGAAGAGAAACGTATAGCCGCTCAGCCACTGCGGAAAAACGCTTCCGGCCACGTCGCCATAATTCTGCAGCAGGACTTTCTGGATTGCCGCGCGGTCGATGGAATCGGCCAGGGCCAGGCGCACGCGGCGATCCTGCACAGCGGGCCGATTCGAGCTGAAGCGCAGGCACAGGAGTTCGATGGGCGCGGAGGTCCAAACCTTCTTGCCTTCCTGCTGCGCGCGGCGAGCCTCCGCCGGGTCGAGTTGCACCACATCGGCATTTCCCAATTCCAAATCGAGCAATTCATCGCGGCTGGCGCGGCCCATTTGAATCTCGATGGAATCGAGGTAAGGGCGGCCCTCCCAATAATCCTCGTTGGCCGCGAGCAAGGCACGGCGTCCGGGTTCCCAAGTGGTAAGGCGGAAAGGTCCCGTTCCGATCGCGAGAGCGCCGGAAGAGTCCCCTTGCAGCGGCGGTGTCCCCAGCGCCGAGCGGCGGATCATAAGCCCCGCATCCGTGGCAAGAGTCGTCAAGAGGTCAGGTGAAGGCCCGCCCGCATCGATTTCGAGAATGTCTCCCGCCAGACGAATCGACGCGCCGGCCAGCTTGCCCTCGAGCGCCGCTACCACTTCTTCGGGAGTGAGGGGCGCGCCGTCCTGCCACTTCACGCCGGGGCGAAGCTTGAACTGCCATTTCGCCGCCTGCGCATCGTGTTCCCAGGAGAGGGCGAGGGCGGCTTCGGGCTGGCCGTGCGCATCGAGGCGGACCAGGCGATCGTAAATCAACTCGCGCAGCTTGAGTATGGCCGCGGCCTCGGCCACGTCGGAGGGCTGGGCCGGATCGAGTAAGGAAAGCTTGGCTTGGATTTCCACGCGCAGGGTTCCGCCGTAGCGCGGACGCGTGGCCGCACCCGCCGCGAGCGCCAACCACGCGACGCTACTGGCCGCAAGCAATCGATAAGCGAAATGCCTCATAAGTTTCCGTCTGGAGATTGCGAGAAATGGCGATAGCCTCAGAACCGTTGGCAAGTGGCCACAATTCGGTAATCGGCCCGGCAAAATCGACAGGACCACTCACCGGCGCGGGTTTGCGGTCGACGAACTCATAGGCCTGGAGCGCGTCGGGTTCGCTTGAATCTCGCGCCTGGGTGGCTAACACCTGCCAGCCCGCGCCGCAGCCGGATTGCAGGCCGACGATCTGACTGCCCCAGCCGCCAACGTTCGCTACCGTCTGCGCGTTGCTGTTGAAAAGTTGGGCGCGGCCATCGAGTCCGCTCAGCAACCAGCCCGGGGGGCCTGTCGCGCCGGGGGGAACACGTCCCGACACTGCCGGAAGCCCCGCATGGGCAGCAGCGCTCTTCGGCATGAGCACGACGGCCAGGAAGGCAGGAATCTTTACTTCGCGGCCATCGTCGAGCCTGACGCGGCCGTCAAAAAAATTGCGACCAGCCGTGAAGTAAGCGGCGGGTCCAACCGGAGCGTTCGAGTCCGCAGCGTTGCCCTCTTTCGCTCCGCCGACGAGCGGCCACGGTTCGTCGCTTTCGTGGCATTCGAGCGTAAGAACAGGCTCCAGCGCTCCACCGCACTTCGCTCCCGGCAAGTAAGCATCGAACAGGCTATCGGTGCGGACAATGATGCGGCCGCGCGCGTCGCGTGGCCAGGGACGAAGCCGCGTGATGGGCGCCGATTGCTTGGCGCGCCACTGCCTTACGCTCTTGCCACCGGCATCGGGAGTCTCCGCTTGCTCATAGAGCGTGACGCTCGCGAGGCCCAGCACCAGGATGCGGCCCGCCACACCCGAAGGCGCTGGCGAGCTTGCCGGTCCCACGTTTGGATTATTGAGCAACTCCACGTCCAGCATGGGGTCGGACTGCTGGTAAATGCGAGTCTTGCGAATTGTCAGGGGCTCGGCAGTGGCGTGGCGGCCGTCGGGACTTGGGCGCGCCACGGAGACCATCACGACGGGGTTTGGGGCGTTATCGCCCTGGGCGCTGGCCTCAGAGTGGTTGCGAATCTCCGCAATCCAGAGATAGCTCTCGACGTTCTCGGAGAGCGTCACCTGAACGTCGGCGTTCGCCTGCTTGCTGGTGGTCAAACGGGCTTTGCGGTTGCGCAATTGAGCGCGCAGCGCGCGGCGGACCTGCGCAACGTCATCGTCCCCCAGCGACGAAATGTTTTTCACGGTCAGCGCCAGCGCGTTCCCGGAAGAAATGTGCTCGATGATCTTGGCTGCCAACGCGTCCGCCGCCTCGTTCCAGGCCTCGGCTGCCGCGGGAGTGTGGCTTTCTGAATTCTGATTGGCGTGGGTGGCGCTGGGCGGAGCCGCCGCGGGATTCGCGGCCTGCGCTGCGATTGCAATTGTGGGGCTTGCCGTAATTGAAAGCAAAAGCTCCAGCGCGAGAATCAATGCGCCAATCGAGAAAGGGATTCGGCGGGAAGAACGCATTAGCGTTGCATACCTTTACGCGACGGCGATTATAACATGGCGCGCGAACTGCGGGCGCAGAAGGGCGTCGTAGGGGCGGTTCGCGAACCGCCCCTACGACCCGCCCGGCGAGGCAGCCGGGGACCGTTGGGGTATCGCGCATGAATAAAGACTCGGCCAGAAAACTGCTGACCGTGGCTGCCAACTGACGAATCGTGGATCAGCACCGAGGGCCAAATTGCTTATTGCTTCGTGGTTGTCTTATAGCTGAATGTGCTGGAGCAAACTCGCGAAAAGGGCGGACATACTTCTGTTCCACTGAGTCCAATTGTGGCCGCCTGCGACCACATGGAACTCATGTGGAATACGCCGTTGCGCAAGCAGATCAGCGATCGCGCGGTTTGCCGGCAGTAAGCCCTCTTGGTCACCGCATACCAGGTATAGGTAAGGACTCGTTTGGGGATCGGCGGATCGCGCCAATATAAACGGGTCATTGTCATGCCGGGTCTGGCTTCCCGCGGGGCCGAAAATCGAACTATGGAAACGCCATTGCAGGGGCCGTCTTATCGAAAAGGGACGGCTGGGCACATCAACCGCGGGGCTAAGTCCTCCGGCGAAGGCAAAGAGCTGAGGATAGCGGAAGGCTAATTTGACCGCCCCGTAGCCCCCCATGGATACGCCCGCGACGGCCCGGCTTTGCCGGCCTTCGGCAACGGGGAATCTGCTCCCCACATCGCGAATCAGGTCCGTCACGATGTAATCTTCATACCGGTCCTGGGGATGCTCAACCGCATTTGTGTAGTACGAGGAATCGCCCTCGGGCATCACAACGACCAGACCGTGCTCGGCAAGGGGGGAGACGTCGCTGAAGTTCGACCAGTCGCGAAAACTCTCCCCCCTTCCATGAAGCAGATAAACTGTGGGCAGCTCTTGCCCAGCGGCGATTTCTTTGGGGAGTATAACGCGGTACTGCATATCGCGATCAAGTGCTGCACTATGGAAGGTGACGTCCTGCAAGCGCAGTCTTGATGAAAGCCGAGGCGTGTCATGCCCCACTTCTTCCTTGAGCTTGTGGCAGGAGAGCGAGGCCCCAAGAGCCAGACACCAAAGCAGCACGGCAAATCGTTGAAATCCGAGTATCCGCATAGTGGAATCTGTCGTGGCCGAAACCCTTTGCTGCCACGAATTCTGATTCGTCAAGCGGATTCGGCGGGAAAAACCCATCAGCACCGCGTACCTTTACGCGACGGCGATTATAACACGCCGCACGGGCCGCGGGCGCAGTAGCGCAGCGGAGCCGCAACCCAACGTTTGCGTGGCTACCTCCTGTTTCACCGATGCGCCTTCCCGCGAGACATGTCATAATGCGCCAACCATAGTCGAGGTGGGTTAGAGTGGTTGAAACCCCAGCACCCCAAATCCTGGCTCTCCGGTGTCCCTGCTGCAAACAGTCCATCAACACATCGACGATGCAGTGTCAGCACTGTGGTTTTTCGATCCCGGCGGAAATGGCTCAAGCAGCAGCGGAGGAACAGGCAAAAATAAAGCGCGTATGTCATGAGGCTCGCACGGTGAAGATTCTTGCGGGGCTTTATGCCGTAAGCTTGTTCCTGCAGCTTGTTCCAATACTCGGGTTTAATGGCGTGCTGGCTAACCGCGTTTTACTTTTTATGATTCCGCTGCTGCTGGTTCGAACATGGAGGAGAGCCGCAGCCTTAAAAAGCGCCGATACGGAGTTGGTTCGGGCCAAGCGGTCGCTTAAGATCGCGCTCGCCATCTGGACCGGGTGCTTCACCTTGTGGCTTGGGCTGATTGCGATCTCCCAAAGCTTTCCTCCGAGATGAGCGGGTAACGGCGGGCTGGGGCAGGGTGAAACCCTGAGCTATCGTCCGGAGGACCCAGTTCTTAAAATGGAAATCTCGACCTGTTCATTGCCGCGCCGGGAGAAAGGGTCGCAGAGTAATTCGCCTCGGGGCCGAATGACTTTGCGCCATCCCGCTGAGAGAGGAGAATTAGAAGACATGAGGCATCTCGTTCCAGTCATAAACGCTGCATCAATGGCGAGCTTCGGGTTGCTGGTCGTGCTTGGGGGCTTGCAGGTGACCGCTCACGAAGGTCAAACTGCCCAACCACCCTCGGGCTCTGCTGAGAAATCTTGCGGGTTTGACGAGGTATACCAATATGAGGGTTGGAAAATTCCCGGGTTAGCTGGATCCTCGCCGACAAAGATCGGTTACATATTTCCGAACGCTCCCGGAGTGACTGCGACCCGCTTGACGCCTGGACGAACCTACACGTATTTGGTGATATTGAATTGCTGGTCGCCCGGGCAGGGGCGGCTCCGGTACCGGCGCATGCCTGTCAAAGTGCTCGAAATGTGGCGATATGACTGTCAAGGAAAGGTGTTCGCGTACGCCGCCCAGTGCGAGCCACAATCTGTATATGGTGGGCAGTATCATAGTCTCCTTGAGTTAGTCGACGTACTCTTCTACGACCTTGATGGATCGGGTAAGTTCGTAAGTATGCGGTACACAATCGGCATCCTGCCCAAGGCACCGGAAGTTCCTGAATGGGTGAAACGCAAATAGCGGGCGAGCGGGGAGATGTCCCTCAGACAGATTCCTCTGCGGTTCTTAAAATCGAAATCTCGACTGGTTCATTGGCACGCAATAAGAAAGGGCCGCAGAGTAATTTGTCTCGGAGGCGAATAACTTTGCGTTAGCCCGCTACCATCTCACGCCCTATTTGGGATAGCATAGGCATCGCGGAAGAAGAAAACCAAGGAAAATGAACATGTCAAGCCGAACCACGGTCCTTACGGTGGGCATTGGACTTACCCTGGGAATTCTCGCATTGTCTTTCTCTGTGATGGTCGAATGCATTCGGGGGAACATGCGGAACGCCCAAGTCATTGAGAAAATCGTGGCTACAGGGAACGATAGTGAGACGCGGGCGGAAATGCAGGTCGTAATGCTGGAAGAGTCCCTGGCGGAAAAGGACTACCTCCTTTCCAAGAATAACAAATCGATCGATGAGCATGAGAAGTTTCAGAAGGAAGTGGAAAACGCCCTGAAGGATGCCCAGGCCGTTGCGGAAAGGGAAGGGCGGAGGGACAAGCTGGCTGCCCTGATTAAAGTCGCCACTCAGCAAGAGGACTACGGAACGATTTTCCACCAAATCACGGACTTGGTGAGATCCGGCAAGGCCCCGCAGGCTGTCGCTCTCTCTTCCACCAAATCCGATAATCAACTGAACCAGTCGCTGGAAGACTTATGGGAGTTGATGGACGACGACCGCCAGGCCCGCAATGGGGACGCGCAACAGGCTGCTTCCGATGCCCGAGGGACGGGGGCTTTCATCATGGGCGCCACCGCCGTCTGCATGTTATTGGGGGTGCTGATGGGCGTGTTGCTCATCTGGGGCGCGCGGAGGGGAAGGACAGAAAGTGGAGCAGTAGTCAGTGGGTAGCAGGCAGCGAGCGCCTCTTACGAGTCTCGCCAGGCCGGGATAGGCAGCGAGCGTTTTGCGCCGCTTCCGGCGAGCCCAGGACCCATAACCCAAGGGGAAATGAGCACGGCAAGCGGCATCACGGACGTTACGGCAGGCAAACGAATCAACTTGGCATTCCTCACATTGTCCCTCTGTGTGGCGGGCGCAGGAATATTAGGCAGCGCCCGGATCTCCCACCTGGGCCAAGTCGTCGAAAAGATGGTGGCTGCTGGGAGTGATACTAGCACGCGGGCTGAATTGCAGGTCGTGATGATCGAGGAGTCCCTGGCGGAGAAGAACTATGTCCTCTCCAAAGATCAGAGGCTCATCGATGAACATGAGAAGTTTCAGAAGGAAGTGGAAGCCACCCTGAAGGACGCGCAGCGCGTATCAGAGAAGGAAGAGCGGTACGACAAGGTAGGTACGCTGACGGAAATCCTCTCTCAGCAAGAGACCCAAGAAACGATATTCCACCAAATCGTGGGCTTGGTGAGATCCGGCAAAGCGCCGCAGGCTGTCGCTTTGTCTTCCACCAAATCGGATGATCAACTTAACCAGTCCCTGCAAGGCTTGTGGGAGTTGATGGACGACGACCGCCAGGCCTACGAACGCGACGCGCAAGAGTGTGCTTCTGATGCCCAAGGAGCCACGAGGTTCATAATGGCCTCCACTGCCGTCTGCGTGTTATTGGCGGTGCTGATGGGCGCGGTGCTCAACTGGCGCGCGCGGAGGGAAAGGACAGCGAGGTAGTGCAGACTTTGTGCCGTTCAAAGGCTGCGGTTCTTAACATGGTAAACGTCCACTTTTTGTGAACATGCGGCTACGGCGATCAAAGCCCGGAACCGCGGGTGGTGGCAGGGGGAAAGCCGCAGACTCTCTGAGATGCGACTGTCTGCGCCCCGCTGGCTATCGTTGATCTCGCCCAAATACCGAACCCACCGCTGCACCACTCGCCCCGAACGCAACCGCCGACCCTCTTCCACGCTCCAGGAGCGGCGCTGCTTGCCTTCCTTGATTCACGTGTTGGCACGCAAGTCGATGGCCGGCGGGCATTGTGCCAAGCTTCGCCACCTTGAAAAGGGGGTAGGTCCACGCGACAAGCCCTTTGATATGCATCGATATTGGAGATTCAGGGTTATCTCGCCACGCGCACTTAATCTCGCCCGGAAAAGCTCCGAGCTGCGAAAGTTGGGCTAGGGCCCAACCTGGAAGGTCCCCACCAGCGTGAGGTCAGTAGAGCGCGAGGAATTGCCAAGATAAACGCTGTACTCGCCATTGGCAATCAGCCAACTCCCGCTGGTGATATCCCAGTACGATAGTGGGTGGGAAGAGTCGTTGGCGTCCACTTCAATGGTCACCGGTTGGGTCTGGCCGGCGGTCAGCGGAACTTTTTGCCAGCCGATCAAACGCTTCGGCGCTTCGTTGGTGGTGGCGGGCATGACCAGGTACACCTGGGCGACTTCGGCGCCCGCCACGTTTCCCGTATTCTGCAGGTTGAACGACACCTGAATGTTGGGATTCGCCGCCGAGAGGTTGTTGGTCAAAGTTGCATTCGAGAACGCGAAGGTCGTGTAGGAGAGTCCGAATCCGAACGGGAAGAGCGGCGTCAGGCCATTCGCGTCATACCATTTGTAGCCCACGTTGAAACCTTCGGTGTAATCGACCGTGAATTCGGACGTGGCGTTCGGGGTGCCGGGGATCACCGGGCGCGGCAGGTCGTTGACGCTCGCCGGGAAAGTGATGGGGAGCTTGCCCGAAGGATTTACGCTGCCAAACAAAATGTTGGCGATGGCGGGGGCGCCCTCCTGGCCGGGGTACCAGGCCTCGAGCACGGCGCTGACGCTGCTCAGCCAGGGCAGGACTTGCGCCCCGCCGTTTTCCAGCACGACGATGGTGTGGGTATTGGCGGCTGCGACTGCGGCGACAAGCGCATCCTGGTCGATCGGGGAACTGGCGTGAATCACGTCGGTAAAGTTCAAGCTGGGCAGGTCCATGCCCTCGCTGGACCACTGGCTTACAAAGACGATGGCGACGTCGGAGGCGCCGGCCAGAGCAGCCGCGGAAGTTGGGTTTGTGCCGGGGTCGTATTGCACGGTGGCGGAGGGCGCGGCGGCTTTGATGGCGTTCAGCGGGGAGGATGGGTCCCAGATCACCGAGGACCATCCGGGCAAGGCCGGTTTACCCTCGTTGAGCGCCGCGCCGCCTATGGGATCCACTTGCGCCGAACCGCCGCCGGAGAGAACGCCAATGTCGGCGTGCGAACCGATTACGGCAATTTTCATGCTGGCCGAGGGATTGAGCGGAAGCTGCGCCCCGGCGTTCTTCAATAGCACCGCGCCTTGTTCCTCGGCTTCCTGGGCGATGGCTTCGTTGGCGGCGGTGTTGAGCGTTCCCGGAACGGCAGGATAATCGAAGAGTCCGGAGACGAGCATGGCGCGCAAGATTCTGTGCACCATGTTGTCCAGGCGAGACTGCGGCAACAAGCCGCTTTGCACGGCTTGGCCGAGTGTGCTGAAGTACTGTGAATCCGGCTGCTCCTGGTCGAGTCCGGCGATGGCCGCTTGATAGGAACTATGCGTGCCCCACCAGTCGGAAAAGACGAAGCCCGGAAAAGCCCAGTCTCCTTTCAGGATGTCATTCAACAGATGTGAATTCTCGCAGGAATAGGCGCCATTTATGAGATTATAGGAACACATAACCGATTGCGCCTGGGAATCCTTGAGGGCGATCTCGAAGGCTAAGAGGTCGCTTTCGCGGGCGCTGCGTTCGTCAATGACCGCATTGGCGTAGCCGCGGCCGGTCTCCTGATCGTTGAGGGCAAAATGCTTGACGTCGATCATGATGTGCTGGTCTTGGGTGCCTTCCAGATGAGCAGCATTAATCTTGCCGGCGAGGATGGGGTCTTCACCCTTGGTCTCGAAGGTGCGGCCATCACGGGGTTCGCGGCCCACCAGGTTGACGTTGCCCCCCGTGTTGACGTTGACCCCGTAGGCGCGCAGGTCGCTGCCGATCACCGTGCCGTACTTGTAGGCTTCGCTCGAGTCCCAACTCGCGGCGCTGGCGATGGCGGAGGGCAGCGCGGTCGCCTGGCCCACGCCGTTGGCTACCCCCACGCTGCCGTCGGTAAAATAGAGATCGGGGATGCCCAGCCGGGGGATGCCCGGAACGTAACCGCCCGCGCCGCGAGGCAAGACGGGGGTGTAGTCACCGGGAGCTGCGGCGCCGTGGACAAGCTGCAGCTCTTCTGCCTGCGTCATGTGCGCGATCAGCCAGTCGGCGTGCGCGTCAGGATCGGTTGGGGGAGGACTAGTAGAGGAAGTGGAACCAGTGCTACCGCTCCCGCAAGCCCCGAGGAACAGGGCAGACAGAACCACAAGTGTGTACGCCAGAGCATTCGTTGGGGAAGAAGGTAAGGACACAGGTGTTTTCATGGACCCGGACTCCTTTGGCGGAAGTATACGACGGGGCAAAAACACTTTCATGGGAATCTCTTTTCCGGTCGACGGCCAGGTTATGAGCGACCCGAAAAGTCCATGACCTTTGGCGATGGGCGGTAGTACTTCCGGCGTTGGACCAAGATGCATAAAGCCGCTGAAACGTCTCTGGGGTTATGTCTTCGGCCTCTTCAGGGCCGCCAAAAGAGGCCGCCAAATGTCGATAGACTGGAGACCGTAACGATTCATGGGGGCGGAAAACCTTTTGTTCTACTGACTTCTGCATAATATGGTGACGGATGAACCCCCTCAACCCCTCTCCCCCAAGGGGGCGAGGGGTTGGGGGTGAGGGGGTCTTGTCACTCTAATTTGCAGCACTCAATAGGTCCATGGGCTGCTGAGCTAAAAGCATTATCGAGGACAATGCAGCCGGAACTCCAGTCTTCACCTGCATTGAACGCTCGATCCCCAACCCGCCCGGACAGCTCGGAACGGCCTATGGAGAGCTTCCCCTTAGAGGACGGATGGGACGGGTATTTGTGCGACAGCAGAATGTGACATTTTCAGTTTTTGGGGAAGCGTGACTTCCGAGTCATGCTTTTTAGAAGACGGGGCGAACACAGTGCAAAGTCATCAGGCCGCAAGCGGGGTGGCGCTGACTTTGTGCCGTTCAAAGGCTGCGGCTCTTAACATGGTAAACGTCCCCTTTTTGTGAACATGCGGCTACGGCGATCAAAGCCCGGAACCGCGGGTCGTGGCAGGGGGAAAGCCGCAGACTCTCTGAGATGCGAGAGTCTGCGCTACCCTACTCCTCCACGCCCTCCACGCCATGTTCAAATCCCTCAGCCCCACGACGGCTCTAAACTCTTTCGCCTTACTTCTACCCCTGCCCAGGAGGTGACCCGTGACCTCGTCGCTTCCTGACCTCAAAAAAGAAAGAGGTTTCCCCTGCCCCCTTTCTGGAAAGAAAAAACTCTTGAAAGTTAAGAGAGAATCTACCCCGCTGGCCATTCCGTGGCCGGTGGAAGCACGTGGCACTGCAAACCCCACTCACCATTGCGTTCAGCGGTGGTCAGGTGTATTTTATCGGGCGGGTAGAAAGGCCATAATGGAAATTCCAGACAAAAACGTTGGGAGTAGGGGGTGACTGGCAAATGAGTGGATTCGGTGCGTTTAACCGGCGAAACTTTATAGCCGGCGGTGTTGGATTGCTTGCTGCCGCCAAAACCGCACTATCTCAGCAGGGCGCATATCGTGACCCCAATTTCGCCGCCGACGCCATCACCGGCCCGTTTCGGCCCAATTGGGAATCGCTGAAAGCTTACCGCGCGCCTGACTGGTTTCGCGATGCGAAGTTCGGAATCTGGGCGCATTGGAGCCCGCAGTGCGTTCCCGAGCAGGGCGATTGGTATGCCCGCGGCATGTACATCCAGGGAAGTCCCCAGTACAACTACCACGTCAAAACCTACGGACACCCGTCGCAGTTTGGGTACAAGGACATCTGTCATATTTGGCAAACGGACCAGTGGAATCCCGAGGAACTGATTCGGTTATACGCGAAGACCGGAGCGAAGTATTTCGTGGCGCTGGCCAACCATCATGGAAACTTCGATTGCTGGGACTCGAAGTACCAGCCCTGGAACTGCGTGAAGGTTGGACCGAAAAAGGACATCGTCGGAACCTGGGAGAAAATTGCTCGGGCGCAAGGTCTCAGGTTCGGCATCACCTTTCATGGCACTCCCGGCCGGGTTTGGAAGGAGTTCATGCCGGTCCGGTACGGTAGCGACGGCACGGGCCCTCTGAAGGGTGTGCCCTACGATGGCGTTATGACCAAAGCTGACGGCAAGGGGAAGTGGTGGGAGGGCATGGACCCCCAGGACCTCAATGGACGTCCACACGACAAAGACACACCCTGCCCGGAGTTCGTCGAGACTTTCATGTTGCGCGTCCAGGACCTGATCGATAAGTACAGCCCGGATTTGCTGTACTTTGACGATAACTGCGATTGGGACTTTGATCGCGGAGCGCCCGCGGGCAGAGAGTTGAATGTGTGGCTGGGTATGCCGGAGCTCACACCGCACATCATGGCGTATTACTACAACGCGAACATGCAACGGAACGGGGGCAAGTTGGATGCCGTGTTCAATATCAAGAATGTTCCGCCCGCGGTGTTGAGCACGGTGGTCCGCGATTTCGAGATGAGGCAGGCAGACGTGCTGGAAGTGAATCCGTGGCAAACGGATTCCTGCATCGGAGGCTGGCATTACAGCCGGTGGATTTTCGAGAATCACAGGTACCGAAGCGCCGAGGCCATGACGCACCTGCTCATTGATGTGGTCAGTAAGAACGGCAATCTGCTGCTGAATATACCGCTGCCTGGCCATGGCAGGCCCGATGACGATGAATTCGCTTTCCTCGACAAATTCGGCGCCTGGATGGCGTTGAACGGGGAGGCGATTTATTCCACCCGGCCTTGGAATATCTATGGGGAAGGGCCGACTAAAGCCGGCGGCTCGCTGTATCAGGGACCAGGCCGGCAATTTGCGGCGGGTGATATCCGGTTTACCACCAAAGGGGACTCTCTGTACGCCATAGCGCTGGCATGGCCCGAAGACGGAAGACTGCTGATCAGGTCGCTGGCGTCGGATTCTCCCCATTATCGCGGGGAAATCGCCCGCATCGGACTGCTGGGGTCGGAGCCTAATCTCGTGTGGTCACGCAACGCGGATGGCGTCACCATCCAGTTGCCGGAGAAGCCACCCTGCGACTACGCGTATGCGTTCAAAATCGACCCTGCGCAAGCGTGACCGGCATTCGATGGCTAAACGGTCTGGTAAGGTGTCAAGGGCCGAGTAAAACTCAATCACTGTGGCGGAGTAAAAGCAGGCCGGTAGTTGGGTGTCAAATCGTTTACTTTCGGCGCTTCCGCGACGGCGAACGGGGTGCTGCGTTGGCGGTCACAAACTTGTGGGCCATGCCGAGCAAGTCCCGCAACACGCCGGGATTGACGCGCGACAGGCGAACCAGCACAGCGCTGTAGTCGGCGTAGTGGTCCGTGACGTAGTAAACATCGGGGGCCGCAGCGAGCAGCTCGGCACGCTCATCGAAATCCACGCGCACGACAATCGAACCGGGTTCGGCCGAGCGATTGGCCGGTACGCAGGCCAGAAGTTTTCCGCCGACCTTGAGCGCGGGGAACCCGTACGCGGTGCTCTCCTCCACGCCGGGCAACGCCAGCCCGATCTTCCGCACGGTGTCAAAGTCGATAGTGCTTTTAGGCATGGGTCAGCGCCGTTCCGTGGACCTCACTATTCTCATCCTGCAAGTCGCCGTCCCTGCAATTATCCCCAAGAATGGGAACTCCTTCAAGTCTCCTTGCCGGCAAATGATCGCCGCTCACCTGGCATATATCGGCCTGCTCGCAGAATTGCAATCTTTTCGCGGCCCTGCTCCGCGGAATCAAATGCAGCGCGGGCCTAAAGAACAGGTCCGCGCTGCATTTACTGCCCACTGCCTTCTTACTCCTGACTCTTGGCGCTTGCCTATCCCGACTTGTCGGGACTCGCAGAAGGCGCTCGCTGCTTACTGCTCGTTAGGCTCGCGCCTCGCGGCCCTTTCCGGCGCAGGGTCAGGCTCCGCGGGCTGGGCTGGGGCGCCGTGCAGCAGATCGTTCGTCAGGAAAAACTTTCCATCGGAGGGCACCATCATGATCTGGACCTTGTCGGAAAGCTTCTCGGCGATGATCTTGTTAATCAGCAGGGGATTCTGCTTGAGCACGCTGGCCTCGCTTTTCAGTCGTTCGGCGTCAGCCGTGGCGGTCACCCGAATGCGGTTGGCCTCGGCGTCCGCCATCATGTTGCGGCGGTCATGTTCCGCCTTGCCGTCGATCACCTTGGCTTGGGCGGCGGCCTCGGCGCCCTCCACCGTGGATTCCTTGCGCGCCTGAGCTTCCAGGCGGGTCTGCTGAATTTGTTTTTCCTTGAGGGGCAGCGTGTACTGCATGGCGTCGGACTCCGCCTTGGCCTGAAGCACCCGGACCTGCGCGTCGCCCTCGGCGTGTTTCACCTGCTGCACCTTTTCGGCCTCGGCCTCAAGTTCGGCGATGCGCACTTGCTTTTCCTTGATCTGGGTGTCGAACACCAGCCGGTCGTTTTCCTGCTCTTTCAGCAGCAGGCCTTCCAGTCCCTTGGCGTATTCGTCAGGCAGTTTGATGTCGCGCACCATCACTTCCTCCAGTTGGATTCCGTCGGCGCCGAGGCGCTTGGAGATCTCGTCGGCGGTGCGCTTTCGGATTACCTCTCGTCGCGCCGCGAAAACGTCGCGTACGGTGTAATTCGGCACGATTTCGCGGAAGGCGCTGGCCACCACGGGCGGAACGATTTCCTCTTCCACCGGTTGCGGCAGGTTGTTCTGAATGTAATCGAGGCGGCGCGCATCGAGGCGATAGCGGACGTTGACGGCCAGCCCGATGGTGAGCCCCTCCTGCGACGTTACCCTCAGGACTTCGGCTTTCTTGGGGGTTTCCTCCGCTTCGGTCGAAAAGACGTGGTCGCGCACATCGAAGAGCACCACGTGATCGATGAGCGGCTTGAGGAAGTGCACGCCGGGATACAAGGTCCCCGGCAGCGTGCCGGAAATCTGGCTGACGCGGACGCCCGCCATGCCGCTGGGTACGACGATGATGCTCAAACCCACCAGGAAGGGCAGCCACGCGAACAGCGCCAGCTTTTTTGCCGTCTTCCAGCGGATTGGTTTGGGAGTTGGGGTTGAATCCACGACGCCCCGAGCCAGCAGGCGCCGGTGACGGTCGGCCATGTACATGTCATAGGCCACCATCGATAAGGCCAGGAGGTATCCCCCTGTGCCCGCAATTATCATGAGATACTTTAGGAACAACATACGAACCTCCTTTATTTTCGATTGACGATTGTCGATTTTCGATTGCTTGAATTCGGGACACGGGACACGGGATTCGGGCACCTAGCTCCAATGTGGTTCACGTAACCTAACCGTTCCCAATACTTGACCCCCTCACCCCCACAACCAGCAGAACGTGGGGCCCCTTGCCCGCCCCGGCTGGTGAGAACGCCGGTTGCGGGCCACCCTCTCCCCCAAGGGGGCGAGGGTTGGGAATTCATTGCAACATCGCCCTCACCACGATCCACTTGCTGCCTATCCCGACTTGTCGGGACTCGCAAAAGGCGCTCGCTGCCTACTGCCTACTGCTTTCCGCTTCCTCTGCCATAGCGGTCATCACTACGGGTGATAGTCTGGTGGCGCGCAGGCTGGCAATCTGCGTCGATGCTGGCGTGGCCGGGCGCGCGGGGGACGGGGCCTCGACCGCCGGGCTGCCAAAAATCCCGGCCACTTGCGCGTCACGCTCGGCGTGAATCTCCACCGCATCGCCGACGCGCGCCAACTCAAACAACTCCTCCACATCGTGCTTGCCCATACGGATGCATCCGTGCGAGGCCGCTTTGCCAATGGAACTGGGAACGTTGGTTCCGTGAATGCCGTAGCCTTTTTGGCTCAGGCCCATCCAGCGGTCGCCGAGGGGATTGGATTTTCCCGGCGCGACCACTTTGCCCCGGTGGTAATAGGTGGGACCGATCACCTTGTTGACGATCTTCAGCGTTCCTGTAGGGCTGGGGGTCACCGCGGCTCCCACGGCCACCGGGTAGACCTTCAACACCCGGCCTGCTTCCATCACCGCGAGTTTCCGGTCGGGGATGCTGATCACGAGCACATGTTGAGGCGCTGCTTCGCTCTTATCGAGTCTCGCGGCGGCCAGGGTTTGGTCTTTCCCCATAAGCTGCGCTGACCCCAAGAGCGCTACGGTCCCAAGAAGGAGGCCAATCCGGCTCCGAACTTTCACTGCCATCATCGTCTCTCGCTTCGTGGTTCCCCTCATGTTCATCCCCTCCGCTCCAGTTGTTCTTGCGTCTGACACCACGACAGATTGCACGCCAGCAGCCGGATGCGATGTGGTTGATTCCAAGGTTGTTATGGGTAGTTCGAAGGAAATGGGACGTGTCCCGTGGCAGACGTTGTGTGGGCAGTGACACGGTCGGTCAGCAGCTTAAGGTGGCGGGATGTCCTTCAGGTTACGAGAGGCTTCGGTCCTGCAGGGGGCGAAGGAGAGAAACGGGGCAGGTGGGGAGTTTCGTGAGGGGGAAGGAAGTATCCTGTGATGCCGGAGAGTTGCGGCTGCGGACGCCCTTAACTACGATCCGCTATGATCCCCGCGACGGGCTTCAGCCTGCGCCAGCCAGCCTCGCTTCAACTCGGCATCGGGTATGTTGCTCAGATAGGGCTTGATGTCGAGGATGGGCGTGCCGTCCAGCATGTCCACGCCCCGGACGCGGAGCCGGTTGCCCTCGCGGCCGACCAGCCGCACCACCGTCAAGCCGATGGGATTGGGGCGGCGAGGCGAGCGCGAGGCAAACACGCCGTGAGCGTGCGCATCGCAGGGCGGCGTGCCCACCAGTTCGCAACCCTCACTGCGGTCGAAGACCCACAGAACGTAGAGATGAGAAAACCCTTCCACGTCCAGCAAGCCGGCCTCGAGCTCGGGAAGGATTTCAAGCCATCCCTCTTCCTCATGCTTTGCCCCGAGCCCGCGCGGAATCTGGCCGGTTTCCGAGAAAGGACTATGAACGACCCCAATGGCCTGCATGGTCCAGTTTTGCATGGTCTCCTCGAACCGGCGTTGCCACAGAGCCGGCAGCCTCCTTATCGTACACCTGACGCAGATTAGAGCCCAGCGTCATCCCCACGGGCAATTTCCACGTGCTGCTGGCGGCAACCCTCTGCATGGCCGCGATGGTGGTTACCCTGGATCGCCTCATTGGGCGGCGACTGTACGGCCTGGCGTCCACAAAATCCAAGCTGGAAACCTGAAGAGCTGCGCGCCTCAGGGTGTCCGCTCCACCGGTGCAGGCTTGCGGAAATACAACCGTAAGAAAGTGCGTATGCTCAGCAGGAGGGGATGATGCGCGGGCACCTCGCCCAAGTCATCATTGATGCAGAAAAACTTGGGCCGCGTCCGCAGCATATTGAAATAGGCGTACATCGCCCCAGGCCACTTTCTGCTGAGCATCAGGAACCCGTACTGAGGGGACGGATTGTGCAAGACCTGAAGTTCATGACCGCATTGTTCCGCCGCCGACTCCCGCAAACTGTATGCGTACAGAACGCTTAGCACCAGATCATTCCAGGCGCGAAAACGGTGCGAGGCAGTCTGCCGAAACTCCTTCGGCACCATGGCCTCCAGACGGGACAGAACATCGCGGTCGTAGGCTTGGGGAGTGTGCGCGGGAAGGAGGCGCGGCGCCGGGGGTTGCCCCCAAAGCTCGTTGAGAACATTCTGCGTATGGGCACACGCCCGGTCTCGCATCGATCCTTGCACCCAGTTGAGGGGCACGGGTAAACCCTCGAGGAAAATTGTCTGGCCCCCGCCCTTCTGGAAGAAATCGCTCATTCGGACGCTCCGGCCTAGAAAGACGTCGTCGTTGAAATAGAGAAACCGGCGGCTGAGGCCGGGGATCCGATGCAGGTACATCTCAATGGCATTGGAATTGAAGGTGGGCAAGCATTCCGGATCGGGGAATATCTCAGCGTGCGTGACGAGATGAATCCGCGGGTGCGAGCAATCCAGCCAGGAAGGAGCCTGTCCATTAGTCAGGATATGAATGCGCCGAATCCAGAGCGCAAACCGGAACAGCGAGCGCAGGGAGAAGCGTAATTCCTCGTTGCTTCGATAATGCCAGAGTTCCCGGTCCGCTGAGGCCGCGGAAGCGTGCCGGCGAAAGTCGGCCTGGAATGCCGGGTCGCTTCCGTCCACCCAGGTATAAACCGCATCCACGTCTTCGGTCATATCCTTCCCCATACACGCCGGCACGCCTTTCTCAGCTTCGCTTTCGGCAAACCATCAGTTCGATTGCCGGACTTTCCTTGAGTGTGCAAACCAGCAGCAGTTCCAGCGGATACAATAAGGCTCCGTAAAGCCCACCCACCCACTGATGCCGCAGGACTGGGGTCATAGCCATATTCCAAATGCGTTCGTTCCGCTGTCGATGGCGGGTGTCTGTGGGCGGGCTCATCAATACCGACATGGGAACCCGGGAAACGATCTCGAAACCACTGGCATCCATGGCTGCGGTCACCGCCGCGAGCGACCGGCCGCGCCAGTAATCTCCCGCTTGTTGATCGGGTCCGTGGAAAAACGCGTCGGAGTAGAGCAAATAACCACCCGGCTTGAGGGAACGGCGGAGATTCTCGATGGCCCGCATATAGGCGGCATCGTCCACCAGGTGGACCAGGACGTCAATCGCCGAGATCACGTCGAAGGCCTGAACAGGAAGCGGAGAATCCATGCCGCCGATGTTGGCGCGGTAAAAGGCGGCCTTCGGGTAGGTCCGGGCCAACTGCTTTACCGCCCAATCGGAAATATCCAGGCCGGCCATCGAAGCCACGCCCAGGGCCTGCCACTGCTCCAGATAAAAACCCGTGCCACAACCAATGTCCAGCACCGAAAGAGTGCCCAGGGGCAGGGCCAGTCGCCGCACCAGCCGGCGGAACACGACGCGGCGCACACGATAGCGCCAGGTGTTAAACTGCCGGCCAAGGGGAACGGAGCCTGCCGCTTCCGGCCCCCAGTGTTGGCACATGCGCCCATTCCAATAGGCGCGCTGTTCTGCTTCCGATCGGCTCATTTCCGCCATTCAGGACCACATCCAGATACGCTCGGCATGGGCGTGGTAACCCAGCACCCGGCGCCAGAACCGCAATCGCCATTCACGGGGCGCGAGGCAGCGGCGCGCGTGCTCCCATCCGCTCAGTGCGCACGCGGTCTCGGCGGTGAATTCGCTGATGCGGCGGACCATGGTCTGCTCACTTCCGAATACCCGCCCCATCTGGGTGCGATATTTCTGCACGGCCTCGATCTTGGCCCGCACGTCGATGGCGATAGTCCGGGATGTCCAGGTGTGAGGGCCAAACCGCCCCTGCGCTTCGGGAATCCCGCCCGGCGTTAACTCCACATAAGGGTAGTCTTCATAAAAGCGGACCGCCCAGCCCGCTTCACCCAAATGTTGGCCCAGCCTGCGGGCCAGTTCATGGTCGACGTGGCCGCCCACCCCCAGAGGAGCGTATAGCAGAACTTCATGCCCATTTTCCGTCGCAATCTGTTTTACCTCCGCCTCCCACAAGGGCAACAATGCGGCAGAATCCCGAGGGTGTGGTGCGCCGAACAGGTCCTCCCGGGTGGGATAATAGGGCGCTTCCGATTCGCTCCGGTAAACTGCGTCGCGGGCGCTGCCGTCCCAACTGCTGACGCCCCAGCTCGTGAGCGCCGCGGTGTTCTCATCCCGTCTTGCCCTCATACCGCCACCAGACCTGCTCCAATCGGCTTCGTACTGCCGGGCCAGAGGGGTACGAGCATTGCGAGCGGGTAACCCGGCGCACAAGGTGAGTACCCCGACCCGTTCGCCCGCCTGCCGTTGAGCATGGATCATGCCGCCGCAAGAAAAAATCGCGTCGTCAAAATGGGGGGAGAGGTAAAGGTGAAGACAATCCACCGGCGCCCCTTCGCCGTTCGCCCATGAGGTGTTGCTTGCGGATTGCCTGGCGCGAAAAGAGCGAGTCACACTTTCAAATCCCATGGTCCGAAATTGCCACGATCCACTTCATGCCGACCGAAAGTTTAATCCTAACCACCATCGAACGCAATTTTCAGTCGGCTTGGCAGTGGTGGATGCCTTATCAGGAATCAGCATGATTTCGGAGGGAGGATTCCATTCCCGATGAAACCGCTGCCCGTCTTTGGGTAGTGGGTCAATTTGATGTAGCGGCGGCTTTATGCCGCCATGTGGCGAGGTAAACTCGCCGCTACGACCTCAAATTGACCCACTACGAGTCTTTGCGAGAGGTTGTTTTCCTGGCCAGCTTCGCTATACTAGCGGGTTTCGAATTGAAGCTATTCTCGTTTCCTGAGTTAGAAGTTCGTTGATTATTCGAGAACCCCCTCACCCCCGGCCCCTCTCCCCCAAGGGGGCGAGGGGAGAGTTGAGTGATTCAGTTACGCGACTAACTCCCCTCGCCCCCTTGGGGGAGAGGGTGGCTCGACGAGGCGTTTTCATCAGCCGAGGCGAGACGGGTGAGAGGGTCACCCCGGAACAAATAGAAGGGGCGACTTTAATTGCGAACTCCCGACTCAGGACACTAAGTGCAGCGCCTGGACGCACATCCCGCTGAAACTCGCGCATCGGTGTGATTTCGGCCAGTGTGACCGGAGAGGACGGGCAAACGTAGTATGTCGATTCTACAAGCGGCGATAGTGGTGCTGGGCGTGTTCCTGGCGGTGGTCTGCTGGTTGCTTTACCGGAGTCTCGTGCAGCACGGCCACGACCTCTTGCGCATCCGTGATCTCGAACGCCAGCTCGCCGCCCCCGGTTCCACGAAAGACCCTTTGCCGCGCGTGGAGGAATTGTTCCAGAAGTTGTTCCATCCTGTTCGGGTGAACGACACGTATGATCTGGAGAATATCTGGTCGAATGTCGTCTATGGTGATGAATACGGGGTTGCGCAGAAGCGTCTGGAGCCGGGCGACGTGGTGGTCGACGTGGGCGCCAATATCGGCGCCTTCTCTTATTTGTGCCACGTTCTGGGGAGCCGCGCCATCTTTTGCTACGAGCCCGGAGTGCGGAACTTCCAGGCGCTGAATTCCAACCTGGGTCACTTGCCCGGAACTCAGCTCTTCCAGACCGCTGTTTGGCGCAGCGATGACGACGGGCGGCGGGAATTGTTTCTGTCGGAGGGCCCAAACTCGGGAGCGCACTCGGTTCTGGTGGCGGGACATACTTTGGATTTTACCGCCCAGCGGGTGCTGAATGACTCCCAGGAGGGCTATCCGATAACCTGTGTGCCCCTGGACGCGATTCTGGAAAGGTTCGGCCGTGTCAAGATTCTGAAGCTCGATTGCGAAGGCGCCGAGTTTCCCATTCTGTTGACCAGCCGGCGGCTGGACCGCGTGGAGCGGGTTGTGGCAGAGGTGCACGAGCAGGGGGAAGAGATTGTGGCGGCTCTGGACTCGCACTGCCGCCTGCCGGGGTACACGGCTTACCGGCGCGAACATCTGGTGGCCAGGCTCGAATCGTTGGGGTTTCACGTCACCACGTACGCCAGCGACCAGCACATGTACATTCTTGACGCTCGCCGGGTCGAATCCGGAAGTGAGGCTCAGGCGGGCCAGGGAGTCAGCTCCACGGGATTGCGCTCATAGCGGAGCCAACGCCCCCGCCACACGCCGTCTTCGTGTCGGGTCAGGCGGCACGTCACATACTCATCCCCAAGAATCTCCAGTACGGACGCGGCGCCTTCAGGAATCACCCGCCACGTTCTTTCCCGATTCGAACTGCCATAGCCGATCTGTTGATCGGGAAGAAACTCAAGCATCCGTTCCTGATCGGAAACCCGGACATAGCGAAACCACCGCGCGGCGCGGTTGGACCGGTATTCTCCAGGGGGCCGCAACTCCAGCGTTGAAACCCGGCCATTCCACACCCGGGCCAGTTCATCAAGGAACTCGAAGCACTTCTCTTCGTGCAGGAACCCCGGATGGCGAGGATTCTTACCGTACATAATGAACTTCGGGCAGTTGCGGTGTTGCAGGATGACGCGGCCATCAAAATCCCGCTGCCCCAACACCCAGCTTAGATAGACGAACAGCGGGTCTGCCTGCGAGCCCAGAATCAAGCGCGGTGGATATGGGACCATGCTGAAAGGCTGTTCGAGGAAGCGCCACGCCATGTGAAACGTGTCCTTGTCGCCATACACATACTGGTAGTAAAAGTCGGCGCGTTCGTTCATATGCATGGTCAGCAGTAGGGGCTTCCAGCAGCGCGCCTTGTCCAGAACCATCTGGCCCGACTCAAACGACGATTCATCCCGATAGGGCACCCGGCAGATCTCCCAGATGGGCGATTCCGGCGGGATGGGCTTTAGATCCGGCCAGAAAATGGCGCCGGTTTCACGGTAGGGCGCGGCAGCAAAAAGGATTGCGGGGTCGACGGCGGGAACGTTGTCCGCATCCAGAAACAGCACTTCCTGAAACCGGCTGTGGAGGATGGCAAAAGGCTTTAGCGCCCATCGTTCTGGGGGTGGGGGCGATGAATCGATGGCGCACGCGTCAATCACTTCCACGTTGTGGCGTTCGAGGAGCGCCCGCATCAGGGGATCGATTTCCGCCGCGCCACGATGCCAAACCTGAATCGGCAGCGATGTCTTGAGTATGTCGCGCAGCACCCTGACCAGGATCCAGGCGCAGGTAAAGAAACGCGGTCCTCCCGCGCAAGTCACAATTCCGCGCCCCTGGAATCGGTGAGCTGGATAGGGACCGGCGCGCGCGATTGCCTCATCCTGCCGCCCGTGATATTCGGAATAGATTCCCACGCCCTGGGTCCGTCGCGGCGGGCAGGGTTCAGACCTGTCGCGCGCGCAGTTGGCACTATTTCAGCGTGTGTTATACTCGCAAAACGAGGCTCGCCCGGGTGAAAACACGCCGAAGGTTGACAATTCTACTCTACGATAAGAGTTGGGGTCGGAAGTATTTTCGGCCCATTCAAGACGATCCGGTCTACCAAACTACTAGCGATTTCTCCATGCTACCCCACGCCGATGTGGTCCTCTTTCACGTGCCGACCTCTCCCCACCCCGGCCGCGTGCGGAAATACGCCGGACAGAAATGGGGGGCCTACACGCTGGAGAGCGACGTGAATTATCCCCGTCTGTGCGACCCGGAATACATGGCGCATTTCGACTTTACCATGACCTATCGATGGGATTCCGATGTGCCCCTGATGTCCTGGTGGCCGGAATTACGCGGCTTGATCCTTCAGCCCCCGAAGCCCAAGACGGAAGCTGCGGAAGCGGTCCACTTTGATTCGAACCCGCAAGAAAGGAGCGGGAGGATCGACTATGTGCGCGAGTTGATGCGCTATCTCAAGGTGGATTGTTACGGGCGCGCTTTCCACAATCGGGAACTGGCCGATGACCGCGGGCGCGAATCGAAACTCCAGGCCGTGGCCCGCTACCACTTTGACCTTGCCTTTGAGAACTCCATCACCCCGGACTATGTCAGCGAGAAATTCTTTGATTCGCTGGCTGCAGGCTCGGTTCCGGTATACCGGGGCGCCCCCAACATCGAGGAATTCGCGCCCGGTGACCACTGCTTCATCAATGCGGCGGATTCCCACGGGCCCCAAGAGCTGGCCGAATACCTCCTGCACCTGGTGAAGAACCCGGCCGAGTATAATGCCTATTTTGCCTGGAAGGAGCGGCCGCTCCGCGAGAGCTTTCTAAAGAAGATTGAAATAGCGGAGAAAGATCCGTTCCGCCGTCTCTCGGACCTTATGCTCGCGCGCGGTTTCTCTCCGCGCCGGGCCGGCGTCTGGAAAGCGTTCGCCTGGCCCTGGCGCCGCCAGTCTGACACCCGCTGATGCCCATGAATCAAGCCCTCGACCTTCTCCAGTCGCCCGAAACCGCCGGGGTGGACTGCCTGGATTCGGTGTTGCGCGCCGCGGATACCTATGATCGGGATCTGGTGCTGATTGCCGCGGCTATCTACGCCCGGCCGGATTTTCTTCCCCAAGACATCGCTTCGCGGCTCACCGGCCTTTTGACCAAACCGGCGTTGCCGCCGCGAACCCTCGGGTTGGCGCGCGAGGTGCTGGAATTCCTGCTGGCCACGCCTCTCGCGCCGAGTGTGCTGGAGCAGGTGACGCAACTCGCATCCCAACCGGGACTATCCGCGGAAGCATACGCGGAGCTGTGCCGCGTCCTGGAATATGCCGCGTCGTGGACCTGTCACTTGCTCGATGTGGGGGCGATGGTGACCCTGGCGGAAGCCGAGCATCTCCGCCCCCATCGCGATCGCTTGTGCAAGCGGGTCATCGAGCCCGCCCTTTACGCTTCCGGTGAATCGACGGACATCGCGCTTCTGGAAAGAGTGCGCTGCCTGTACGGCGAGAACCACGGGCTCTCCCACCTTCTCTACACCATCAATCAATGGCGGCAGTTCCCCGCCACGGCGCGCGAGTGGGCGGCCGGCGCCCTGCGTGGTCGGTTCCCTTGGCAAGACGAAGCAGCGGGGCATCTCAGCGGAGAGGGCAGGCGCGTGCTCGTCATCCACAACATTAACGACGGGCAGGGCGACGAGATCGTCCGTTGGGTTCCTCTGACGCAGGCATTCCTCGACTTCAACCCGAGCCTGGAGGTTGTCGTCGTCGCCCGCCGCGTCTACCTCAGCGCACACTCACGGATCATTATGGTCCCAATCGGGGATCGCCAAGCCGTAGAAGAACTGCTGCGGCAGTCCTTCGATGGTGTCATCGATTTCTTCGAACCGAACATCATCGAAGTGAACCATGACCCAGAGTTGGAATTGCGTGTTCAAGAGTATGTTCGGGCGCGGAAACCGTTCCTCTTCGCCAGCTCGATTAAGGGTTTCCACCGTTTCGCCTTCGAGCGGGTGGAAATTGAAGGTAACGCCATCGCTGAGTCCACCGGCCTGAACGTTCAGCGAGTCGAGAACACTTACGAGACGACATCGCGCTTGATTGCGGAACTGGGCCTGCCTCTGCGCTGCGGTGAAGATCCACCAGTCTCCGGATTCGTCCTGGCGGGCTTGGATTGGCCCGAGGCGCGAACGGCCTGGCGCAAGCTGCTGGAGCGCAACACTTCTGGACGGCCGGTGGCGCTGGTGAATGTCTTTGGCGGAATCGAAATGCTGAAAGGATTTGTTGAACAATCGTTCGAGGCGGCCGCCGCGGAAATCAAGCGCCTGACGGGCGAGGGCTACTTTGTGCTGGTCATCCCCAATGGCACCGCGTGGGGAAGCGCCGCATCCGCCCTCAAAGTGGCAGAGAGGATTTCGCCAGAGCACCGTGAGTACGTTACCATCGCTCCCGATCCAGCCAGCTCGGAAGATCTGCACGAGCACATACCGGGCGCCCCGCCGCTGCGCCATCCCGATTACGTCATGCGGCAGTTTCTATACTTCGCCCACTACGCGGATCTGATTGTCACCGTCGAAGGCTGGTTGATGCACGTTGCCTGGTGCCTGGGCAAGCCCTATCGCGTGCTGATGGCGCCCTATTCACATCCCCAGGAATGGCATCCCTATGCTCGCACCCATCGCCAGGGAGTCGAGAGCCATCCCGCGCCGTGGCCCGGCCACCTGGACCACTCCGCCCTGCCGCCGCTGGTGGAGCAGCCGCGCAAGTTCGTCCTGCTGTTTCTCCTCCGCGAATTCGGCAATGCCGCCGATCCCGCGGCGCTGCCTTTGCTCTACAAGGTACTTACCAGCCCTGACCGCCACCTCCGCCGGGCCGCCGCGGAAGCGCTGGCGAAATTCTCTGCTCCGGAGGTTGTAAACGCACTCACGCCACTTCTCGAAGATAGTTGGTGCGCCGTGCGCGCGGCGGCGGCCGAGGGCCTGCTCAAACGTCCCAACGCCGTATCCATTCCCCAAGCCCAGCTCCTCGGGCACATGTATATTGGCCAGGCACAACGAGATTGGAAGTCGGTAATTGGCTTGGGTGAGGCGGCCCGTCCGGCCGTCGAAGCGGCGCTGCAAGATGATGACCCCGTGGTGCGCCGCGAGGCTCGTCAGGCCAAGCTTATGCTGGATTACCGGATCAACTTGCGCCGGCGTCTGCGCGATCGCCGTCCGGCACGGGCGCGAATTTCGGAGGTGATTCGACTGCTGCTCGTGCCGCGCCGCCGTTCCGCTCCGGGGCCGGCGGTGCGGGCGGGTACCGTTCTGATCCTGACCCCCGTGAAAGACGCCGCCGCCTGCCTTGACGAATATTGCGAGCGCTTGCGCCGGCTCACCTACCCGCATGATGCGATTTCGCTCGGCTTCCTGGAGAGTGACAGTGTCGATGAAACGTTTCAGGTGTTGTCGCGTCGCCTCCGCCGTCTGCGCAAAGAGTTCCGCCGGGCCGGCCTCTGGAAGAAGGATTTCTGCTACCAGCTCCCGACCGGCATTAACCGCGGCGTCGAGCCGATTCAGGCCCAGCGCCGCGCCATCCTGGCCAAAAGCCGCAACCAATTGCTGTTCCACGCGCTCGACGACGAGGAGTGGGTGCTCTGGCTGGACGTCGACGTGATCGAATATCCGCCCGACATCATCGAGCGCCTGCTGGCGACGGGAAAGGACCTTGTGCAGCCGCACTGCGTCCTGGACTACCACGGCCCGACCTTCGACAAGAATGCCTGGCGCGACCACGGCCGTCTGCACATGGACGATTTGCGCTCCGAAGGCGACCTCGTGGAGCTTGACGCCGTCGGTGGCACGATGCTCCTGGTGCGCGCTGACCTGCACCGAGACGGCCTGGTGTTCCCCTCATTTCCTTACGGACTGCGTAACTCTCACATCCGCGGGGATGGCGGCGAACTGGAGACGGAGGGGCTCGGAATGATGGCCCATGACATGGGATATCAATGTTGGGGGATGCCAAACCTGGAAATTCGGCACGGGCGATGGTGATGTCGGCGAAACCCAGCCTGCTCTATATCACCCCGGTAATTCCGGCGCTGACCGGCAATGGCCTCGCCATGCGAGCCGGCACGGTGCTGGAGGTTCTGGCGGGGCGCTATGACGTGAACTTGCTGGTGGTTCCTCTTTACGCGCCCGTCACCCCACGCATTCCCGAGCCCCTGGAAAAACTGTGCCGGCGCGCGGCCATCGTTTCGCCCCGCCCGCAACGGCGCGGATGGTTCCGTCCTGCGGCCTTGTGGGGAGACTTTCGGTTCGATGTGGTGCACGTCTTTCGCCTGGCGATGGTGCCGTTCAGCGAACCGTACCTACGCCGCTTTTTCCGGCGGCCACAGCGGCATCTTGACCTGGACGATATCGAATCAATCACCCGCCGGCGCCTTTCCGCGCTCTATCGCCAGAATGGCGACGGCGCCATGGCCGCTCGTGAGGAATCGGAAGCCACCCAGTCGGAGAAGCTGGAGAATGCCGCCTTACGCCGCTTCGACCGCGTGTATGTCTGCTCGGACGCGGACCGGCGCAAGCTTGAAGGCCGCACGCGAGGTCAGGTCTGCGTGCTCCCCAACGGCGTTCGCATGCCGAGCGACGTTCCTGCCCGAAGCGCGGACGGCCCTTTCACGTTTCTTTTCGTGGGAACGCTGGGCTACTACCCCAATGAGGACGGAGTCCGCTATCTGTGCGCTGAAATCGTTCCCCGGATTCGGGAACTGGCCGGCAGGGGCTTCGTCGTGAACGTCGCCGGCACGGGTGCCTCGGAATCACTTCGTCAGGCCGCGAGCGTGCCGCAGGTCCGGTTTCTCGGCGCTGTCCCCGACCTTTATCCTTGGTACGCGCAGTCGGATGCCATCGTAGCGCCGGTCCGAGCGGGCGGAGGGACCCGCATCAAGATTCTTGAAGCCTTCAGCTTCCAGCGGCCCGTGGTGGCCACGTCCATCGCCATGGAGGGGATTGAAGCGCGCGCGGAAGAGCACGTTGTTATAGGCGATACTCCCGCGGTTTTTGCCCAACAATGTGCGCGCCTCATGTTCGATAGGGAATTGCGCGATCGGCTGGCGCAGAATGCCCTCGCTCTGCTGCTCCACTCTTACACAATCCAGTCGTTGCAGAGGGCGCATGATGAAATGGATTACCGGGACTTAAGATGAGTCCTCATTTGGCGGCAATCAGCAGCTCCTGCTGAAGCTCGCGATAGACTTTCAGGGCGAACTCGGGGAGCAAATCCTCCGGCTGGCGGCCGTGCAGAGGGCGTTGCTTCAGATCATCTTCCAGGGTGCTGCCATTGTGCTGGTGTGTCCAAACGTGGCCGCGGTCGCTGGTGGATCCCCGGTGCCTGACCGCTAAGAAACATTCCAGCGCCCGCACCGGCAGCATCGTCCCACCCCAACGCATCTGGTCCAAAAAAAACCAGACGTCTTCATCCTGGAACAGGGGGCGGAACTGGCGTATCTCCCAGGCATCCCGGGTGAACAGCAGGGAGGCGCCCGGAGCATTAGTCCGGTGCGATTGGCGTATTTCCCATTGGGCCACCTCGAAGAAAAGAAATGGCATTAGGAAAGCGAGGGTCGGGCGGCAGACCACGGCGTGGCTTTCGAGCACCGCCGCTGTCATCTTCTCTAGGAAGGTGGGAGCGTACCAGTCGTCGTCGTCCATCTTCTGGCAGAGCATGCCGTTTGCCTGTTCAACTCCCGCGTTCAGCTTGGTTCCCAGGGGCGTGCCGGGCTCCATGCGGATGAGCCGCCCGCCTAAGGCTTCGACCGCCTTTCGGTCGGTGGGGAACAGTTCGCCGTCGTCGACTACAATCAGCTCGCGCCGCGGATAGGTTTGATAGCGGTAATAGCTCAACGCCAAGGAAAGCAGGCGGGGCCGGTCCCGGGTGGTCAGGATCACGGAAACCAGGGGCTTCTCTTCGTCGGGCAGTAATTCGTCAGGCATAGGGATCAGTCCTGCTGCAGCGGAAGCACGCGCGCGGCCGAAAACGGCCAAAAGCGCTTTCTCGGCGGATCGAGTTCGTCCAGAATCTCCCGCAGACGCCGCACGGCCTTTTCCCAGGTGAAGGATTGCAGAATCCGCGATTGCGCGGTCGGCATTCCCGCGTCACGGCCTTCAATCGCCGATCGGATGGATGCGGCGGCCTCATCTTCGTCCGGCTCCCACCAGCGGGCGTTCTCAAACAGCGCTGCGGTTTTCCGGTCACCAGTCCAATGGACGGGAATTTCGCGGCTGTTGATGAGGCTGGCAACCGATGAATCAAGATAGCTGGGGTAAGCACTGTGGTTGGGAACGATGAGCCGCAATCCGCACGCCGCCGCCTCCGTGGCGGGCTGATCCCAGCCTTCCCCAAACGACATGCTACAATAATGAGTGGCCGTGCAATAGAGGCGGGGCATTTCGGAATCGGAATACACATCGTGCAGGAAGTGAACCGGCGCGGCCTCCGCCAGCGTCTTTCCCGATTCCAGGTGCAGGCCCTTGATCTCCGAGCGAAAACCGTTCAACTGTTCTTCGTCCTTGCAACCCAGCTTGAGTATCAGAATCGCGTCATCTCCCGCCTTCGTGGCTTTCATCCAGGCGCGCAGAAGACCGGTGAGATTCTTGCGGGGGCTGTTCTCCGTGACGTTGAGAAAACGCACCTGGTATTGGGCGACGGGCGCGCCGCTCGGCAATCTCAAGGGCAGGGGCTCGGCTGCGGCGGTGAAGAGGTGGGGGTTGACGCCCAGCGGGCATACCCGGATCCGCTCCTCCGGCATTCCGCCCCCGATCCATGCCGCGCGGCTGGATTCCGTGGGGACGATAACCATGTCGTGCTTCAGATTCCGCGCCACCCACGATGCCGGCGCCGGCGTGGCTTCGAACATGGTGTAGTTCACGTTCCGCCGCCCGCCGCGAGGCCGCACCTGGTGAGGCATGCAGAAATGGAGGGAAGTTGTCGCGCCCGTCGATTTTCGCAGAGTCTCAAACCAGGGATCACGCAGCGCGGGAGGGAGTTTGCGCGGGCTCCATAGCGGCAAATCGACCAGACACACACCAACACCCTGCTGCGCGAGCTCGCGAACGAACTCGCGCACGTGGTGATCGTATCCCGTGACCCCCCGGAAGGGCCCGCGCACCATCAATTTCCGCATCAAACTCTACGGCACACTGTGGGTTGACACCGGGACGCATATGTGGGGCGACCCGTTGACGCTGATTCCCGCCCCGCCGTTGAATCCAACTAGCGTAAACTCGGCGCAATAACCGGGAGGACACGTTTCCGAAGCCTCCAGGCACATTTCCATGAACATTTGGGCCTGCTGTTCACAGAATTCCCTGCAAACCCCACCAGGGCCGCATGCAGAAGCCTTACGTCCGCTGAAAGCCGCCACGACGCCCAGACTGCCGAAGAACTGCCAAAGGGCCTTGCGGCGCGACATCCCGCTTGCCAGGTTCTTGGCAAGCTGGTCGAGAGACTTGCTCATATAATACCCTCCATTTGATTATGAAATCACTATGCTGCCTGAACGCCTGCATTCCGGCGTTTTGCCGCCAACGCCAGCACACTGTTCACGCCCAGTGCCACGTCCTCCACCAGCACTCCATCCTCACCCACCAGGTATCCAATGGGGGTGGCAAACATGCCATAGGCACGTGAAATTTCCCAACTTCGCTGCAACGCCACTGGAAACGTAAGGCCCAGCCTCTTCACCTTGTCCTGGTTCGCCTCCCGATCTCCCCGACTGATCATCAGCAACTGCAAGTCTTTGGACGTCCGGTGAATCTCCTCCAGTTTGGGTAGGAGCTCATTGCAAGGCTTGCATTGGGGATCCGAGAATACCAGAAGCACCGGCCTGCCGCGGAAGGAACTCAGCGAGATTTCGCTTCCGTCCAATGCCGGCAGGGTGAACTCGGGGGCCGCGGTTCCGGCTTTGAGGCCGTCACGGTTGATACGGCTGGAGGCCAGAGACCCATGAGAATCCACTCGCGAATGGCCGTTGGAAGGGGCGTCCGCAGCTTCGCCTTTATTCTCGAGCAAGCGCAGGATTGCCGTGGGTCCCACTGCCGCATGCCCCACGGTAGCGCCGTGCTCATCCACCAAGTACGCCAAGGGTGTGGCCATGGCCATATAGAGCGCCGCGACTTCCGAATCCTCCTGCAGAAGCACCGGACACGTGATGCGGTGCTCGCCGAAGAATTCCTGATTCTCCTCCGCGCTTCCGGTGGAGATGATCACGGGCGCTGGATCAGCCCCGGCGCCCCCTGCCAGCACCGACGGCAGATCGGGCAACAAACTCTCGCTGTGCTTGCAGGTGGGGCTCATGAACATCAAGGCCACCTTCCGGCCGCGCCACTGGGAAAGGGTCATGGTCCCGCCACCCAAAATCGGCAGCGCAAAATCGTTTAGGACGGAACCGGGAGGCCTGCCGATGGTGCCGGGAATGAGCCCCTCCGCCAGCATGCCCTGGTGCAGAAGGCGCTGCTCCAGCAATTCCATGCGCATCATCAGGCGGCCATTTTGTGTTAGTAGGTGGAATCCGAGCCACGCGCCGCCGCAAATCGTAACGGCCAGCAAGACAGCCAGGATGATCACGCTTGGGCTCAACAACCGTGCCCTCCAATGTGGGAATTAGGCTTAGAGTTTCTGCCTGTGCGCGGGTGCCGTATTTGCAAGGAAGTTCCCACTCGATTTGCTCAATACCACGCTTTGTGGTTGCCTTTTTGAGGCTTTGTATCCCAAAAGGGAAAACTGTTAACTGCTTAGAGCTTTCCCGAAGGTGTCAAAAGACGAGAGTATTCTCACCTCCTCCCCTTGCAGTGTCAAGGGCAAATGGCAGGGCAAATAACAGGATAACCGAAGGTTTTTCAAAGTTTACGAGGCACCAGAATATCGTCCGGGCTTGGTCATTCCCAGGACGCTGGTTCCGGAATTCCCATTAGCCGCTCCCTCCCGATGCAAAGAACTCTGCTATCGAATTGCAGATGGGGGCGGATGGGTTGAGGCTGGGAAGAGTCAGCAGGTCATTCAGAGAATCTATGCCGTGGCGGATAGGAGGCGGCGTGTTTAGACCCGTCATATGGCCATGGTTAAAAAGGGTGCGTTACCGGCCGGAGTCTTTCCCGGGAATCAAGTCAAGTTGGACCGAACGGCTGGAGCCTTCGGAAATGTGTAGGGATTCGCCACGATTCTCAAAAGGAAGGAGGAAATCGGAACTGGTGTAAGCTCCGGTTTCAATGCTTTCCCATGCAAACAGCTTGTAATCCCCCGGGGGGATTCCTTGTAGTACGAAGTGGCCGAGTTGGTCAGTGCTTGTGGATTTGAACAGCCGCCTTTCGCCGCGATGGGGAGGATCGGGGACAAGCGTCACGCTGGCTCCCGGAAAGGGCTTCTGATCTTCGGAAACCACGCCGTCGATGCGGGCGCCATTCGAACTTACGAGGATATCAAGGAGGCCGGGTGTCTGCCTGGTGCTGATCGTGAAGCCGGCCGTGAGTGCGTCGTTGCCATCCAGGCGTGCGGATTTCAGAAAGTAGCCCCCCGGCAGGCCATCGATATTGATCTCGTATTCGTCGTCAAAAACATTCTTGAGCAGAAAACTGCCTCCGGGCTTGACGCTGTCGCTCGGAATGCCGCCGAAGAACGGCCGAGTGTTCTTGGGAGATAGGCTGACTTGGAACGAGCCCACGCCCGAATCAAGTTGCCCCTCAACTCGGACGCGGCCTTTGAGGTCGACGCCCGGCGCGACCATCAGGGTAATGCCATCGAGGTCAGCCTCGGCAACCTCCAGGGGTTGGCGCGCCAATTCCGACCTCTCTCGGTAGAGAAAGGCATAGAGGAAATATGCCCCGGGCGTGACGTTGCGAAGCTCGAAGACCCCCTGGGGATCGTTGACGAAAGTCTGTGAAGTAACATGGCTGCCGGAAGTGGCTGTCCCCTGCGAAACAAGGAAGACCTGAGCGTGCAAAGCGGGTCCTCCGCCAAGGCTGCTGATGACATGTCCGCGCAGGGTGACCGTGTGGGTGGTCTGCAGGGTAATGTCCACGGAGGAAAACTCCTCGCCCGCGCTGACGGCAATGGGCGCGGCACGTTCGGCATCAGGAACTCCCGGATAGTAGATCGGCACATAGCCTGGTTCGGCCTTGAGAGGGGCCAGAAGCCGGGGCTGCTTCTCGGCTCCTACGATATACCGTCCTGGCGCCAGTCCATAGATCCGGAACTCCCCGAGATCGTTAGTCCGCCCCTCTCCGGCATGAGCAAGTTCGCGTTGCCCGTTCCCGTATACGTAGCGAAAGGTTGAAACCTGCGCCCCTTGGACGGGCTCACCATCTTCGTCATACACATGTCCGGTTATGACTGCGGCAGGGATCAATTGAATGGTAATATCGGAAATCTTCTGGCCTGGGGAGAGTGTCAAATAGGAGCCCGGTCCCTCCGGGTTGGTCTGGCCATATTCCTGCCTTACATAACCACTGCGCTGAACACTCAAGCGATATCGCCCGGGCTCGATATTCTTCAACTCAAAGCGTCCCATATTATCACTGGTAGTATCGGTGGGCTGGCTGGGTCCTCCCTCCTGCCACATTTCCACCATGGCCTTTCGTAAGGGTTCGCCCGTATCGGCTTTGAGTACCACCCCCTGGACCGTGCACGGGTCGGCAGGATTCACCGCCGGGGTCGGTGTCGTCTGCGCAGGAACTGCAATCAGGAAGAACAAGGGGATCAGGATGTTGGGCATATGACCAAACCTTAAAAAGCGCCTGGGAATTATGACACAAAACGAGCGTAGTGCGGACCTGTCTGGCCGGTCCGCGGCTAAACATCCAGAATCCGTGACGAACCCAAACCTCGGAGGAGCCAGAACTTGAGGCCGCTCTTGCCGTGGAAGGGGCGACTTCCGGCAATCTGTAACTGTTCTCAATTCCGAGAACAAGAACCGCTGCGGATCAAGTTAGGAGGGAACGTAGTGACGGCGCGTCAACCCACAACCACAATAAGAAAGGGCGCTTTGGGGTTTAGCCCCTCAGCGCCCATGGTTGCGGGGGCTGGATTTGAACCAGCGACCTTTGGGTTATGAGCCCAACGAGCTACCAGACTGCTCCACCCCGCAGAAACATCATAACGGATTGTCGTGATAATAACAATGGGTGATTTTCCGAGAACGGTCGTCCACGGCGCGGTCCCATGTGATAAAATTATCTATATCTGAATAGATGTTTACGTAGACAGGGACTATGTCAAAGCCCGCCAAACCCGCTCCCAAGCACTTTGCCGTCAATCGGCAGGCGCCCCATTTGTACCATCTATTGGAGAGGTTTGAGGCGGGGATGGAATTGACGGGTACGGAAGTGAAGTCGGTTCGCGAAGGGAAGATCAATCTCAAAGATAGTTATGTGGACGTGCAGAGAGGCCAGGCCTATCTCATCGATTGCCACATCAGCCCGTATACGGCGGGGAGCTACTCGAATCACGATCCGCTGCGCGACCGGCGTCTGCTGCTGCATCGGCAAGAGCTGGATAAGTTGGAGGGCCGGGTGCAGGAAAAGGGGTTCACGCTGATTCCCACCCGTGTTTATCTGAAGAAAAACATGATTAAGTGCGAGATTGCCCTGGCCAAGGGCAAGAAGGTTTACGACCACCGGGAGACCTCGCGGCAGCGCACCATCGACCGCGAAGCCCAACAGGACATACACGAACATCGCCGTCGGCACCAATGACTGATTCGGCTGCGGTCCCCCCCGTTCCCCAGGAGATCTGAATGGTGAAAATCGAATTTCGGCCGGAACCGTTAGCGCAACTCTCCACCGCAGCGCTGGTTGCTTATTGCTTCGAAGAGGCGCCCGCCTCCAGTGGCACCGTGGAGCGATTGCCGGCGGAAGCGCTCCATCAGGTGCAGCAATTGCATACCGCGGGCGAGTTGACCGGCAAAGCGCTTGAATGCAGGCTTCTGCGCTGGCCCGCGGGGATGGCCGCTTCAAAACTGCTGGTGGTGGGAGCCGGCAAGCGCGAAAAATTCACTGAGGTGCAATTGCGCCATCTGGTGGGGACGGCGGTCAGGTATCTGCGCTCGCGCGGGGTGCGGGAAATGGCCTGGATTCTCGCTTCCAGCGAACCGCGTGCGGTGGCAACCATCGTGGAAGGCAGCATGGTGGCCGATTATGACGCCGATCGCTACCGCACCGAGCGCAATGGGGAGAAGGGAATTGACAATCTTCTGTTGGCGACGGGCGGTGATGCGCTCCCCACCGGGGCGGAAGCGGCTCTCAATCGCGGGCGCATTTTGGGTGAGGCGCAGAACTTCACGCGTGATCTGGTCAATGAACCTTCCAATCACCTGACGCCCACGAGGCTGGCGGAGCGGGCCAGCGCGATGGCTGCGCACTTCGGCCTGACGTGTGAGGTGCGGGGGCCGCAGGAAATCCAGGATTTGAAAATGGGAGCATTCTGGGCTGTTGCCCGGGGAAGCAACGAACCTGCCAGACTGATCGTCGTGCGCTATTCGCCGCAGGACGCGCCGGAACTGCCCGTCATCGGACTCATCGGGAAGGGGATTACCTTCGATAGCGGCGGCATCTCCATCAAGCCCAGCGAAAACATGCACGAACAGAAAACGGACATGGCGGGCGCCGCCACCATGCTGGGCGTCATGCAGGCGATTGCGCAGCTCAAGCCGCGCGTCCGCGTCATGGCGGTGATTCCGGCAACGGAGAATATGCCGAGTGGGAATGCCTGCAAGCCCGGTGACGTCATCACTTCCATGTCGGGCAAGACCATCGAAATCCTTAACACCGACGCCGAGGGCCGGTTGGTGCTGGCGGATGCCCTGACTTATGCGAAGAGACTGGGCTGCACGGTGCTGATTGACGCTGCCACCCTGACTGGCGCCTGCGTGATCGCCCTTGGAGCCATTACCACCGGCGTTTTCGGCTGGAACAAGGAGTGGGTGAATCGCGTGCTGGCCGCTGCCCATACGGCGGGAGAGAAGATGTGGCAACTGCCCGTGGACGACGATTATCGCGATCTTTACAAGAGTACGATCGCTGATCTTGCCAATTCCGGCGGGCGTTACGGGGGAGCGATTATCGGCGCCATGTTCATCGGCGAATTCGCCGGAGATACTCCCTGGGTGCATCTTGATATCTGCGGAACGCGCTGGGCGAACGACGAGAAGCCCTACCGCGCCAAGGGGCCCACGGGCCATGGCGTGCGCACGCTGGTGCAATTGTTGACGGATTTCGAGCTGTAAAGGCGCAATGATTTCGCGCCCGCGGAAACATGCGACCCAAGTGCCTTATGCGAAATCCTGGCACACATCCAAACGCGCTTTATTCTTCGCAATCCGCCGTGATGAGTTATTGATGGAGTGAATGATGACGACGAACGTGGCCATTGATGATCGCCTTATTGCGGAGGCCCGGAAATTGGGTCACCACCGCACCAAGAAGGATGCCGTAATTGCGGCACTCGATGAATACATCCAGCGCCGGAAGCAGCAAAGTATTTTGTCTCTTTTTGGATCGATTGAGTACGATCAGGCCTACGATTACAAGCGCGAGCGCCGCGGTAATCGCCTGTGATTACTCAATTGTGCGCGGGTTCTCCGCATCAAGCTCCACTCCGCCCGCAGATGAAAATACCTAACTACCCGTCAGGTTGCGGCATTACATGCGGTCGGGAATCTCAATTCCCATGTGTTCGGTGGCCAGAGTCAGCGTGCGCTCGGCAAGGTAGACCAAGTACAGGAGGAATTGTTGGCGTGGCGGGTCCGGTTCACTCAAGATGTGAAAGTGATGATAGAAATTGTTGAACGCTTGCGCGAGACGGAAGGAATACTTCGCCACCACGGCGGGCTCTTCGCTTGCGATCGCTTGCCCCACCATGATTTCCAGTTGACCCGCCAGCAGGGTTAGCTCCCAAAAGGCCGCACCATCCTCTCCCTGGAAAAACTGTTGCAATTGCTCCGGCGCGAGGGCGCTGGACAACTGCGCGGCCTCGAATTCCGGGTGTGACTCCTGGAATTTGCGGAAAATATTTCGCGCGCGCACGATGCTGTATTGCAGGTAAGGTCCCGTCTCGCCCTCGAAGGCCAAGGCTTCCTTGAAATCGAAGGCAATGATCACGCGGCGCGAAAACTTGAGCAGGAAATAGCGCAGTGCGGCCACGGCGATCTTACGCGCGTAGTCCTGCACCTCGCCGGGCTCCTGCGCCATGTTGCGCGAACTCACTTCCCCGGCGGCGCGGGCAATCAGCGTATCAATCAGGTCATCGGCCTTGACTCCCTGGCCTTTGCGCCCGGAAACTTCCACATAGGGACGCTGGCGGTCTTCGTCGCTGAGCGGAATCCCCATCTCCTCGGCGCAGCGTGAGGTAAGGCCCACGACTTCATAGGCGAAATGGTGAAGATTAGCGGCGCACTCGTGGTAACCGAGTGTGTGGAACGCGGCCTTGACGATGTTTTGGAGGTAGGATTGGCGGGCGTCAATCACGGCGTAGGCGGCGCTGGCGCGGCCGAAGGGCGGCGCGTCGGCCTGTCCCTCCACGGTGGTGCGCCACACGCTGCGGCCGTCCGGATAGCGATAGAAGGGGGAATAGCCAAAATCTTTTCCCAGCAGGGCGAACTTCCAGAGATGATAGGCAATGTCCTTGCCGACGTAGGTCACGGTGCCATTGGAGCGCACGATGATCTTGATGTCGTCAGCGTCTGCCGTCTCGCTCTCTCCCTCCGCCGAGGCGTCCGCCAAATCCATAACCCAGCAGCCCGCATTCTTGCCCGCATCTTCGAAGCGAATCGCATTCTTTTTCTTGAGCAGCTCGAAGGCGGATTTCCAGAAGTCGAGTTTTAGAATCTCGCTTTCCTGCGCCAGCAGGTCATACTCGATGTTCAGGCGCAACATCGTTTCCAGGTGGGTGCGAACGATGGCGGTGGATATCATCTCCGCCATGGCGGCGGTTTCACCGTGGCCTTCTTCGATTTCCTTCAGCGCCCGGGCACGCCATTTCAGTGTTTCCTTGTCCTCCTCGTATAGCTGGAACACGCGCGCGTAAAGATCCCAGCAGTAGTAGTCAAAGCGCGTCGAAGCATCGTGGATTAAGGCTTCAACATCTTCCCGGGTTTTCTTTTCCAGATGAAGGAATCCCACCACCACGTCCGCCACCTGAACGCCCGTGTTGTCAATGTAGTTCTGCACCTCGACGTTCTCGCCGGTGAATCGCAGCAATCGCACAAAGGTGTCACCCAGGACGGCGTTGCGCAAATGGCCGATGTGCGCGGCTTTATTAGGATTGATGCTGGTATGTTCTACGAGGATTTTGCCGCGCGTGCTTTGGTCAGCAATGCCGGGCGAGGTTCGCAGATCGAAAAGCCGTGCCGCCGTTTGGGCTCGATCCAGGTGAAAATTCAGATAGCCGGCCCCGGCCACGGTGACGCGCTCCACTCCTTCGAGTTCGGAGACCAGAGGAACGAGCTGTTGGGCGATTTTGCGCGGTGGCTGGCGTAATTGCTTGGCCAATTCAAAGCAGCCGGCCAAAGAGATGTCGCCCATCTCCAGGTTGGGAGGGGCGTCGAGTGCGGGCGGGGCAACCTCCAAATTAAACGCCGCGCGCACGGCCTCCACAAACTTGGACTGTATCCTCTGCTGGATCTCCGGTAACAATGAGCGCTCCCTTTGCTGCTGTCGTTGGATGTAACTTCGCCGGGCAAGCCTCGCGGCACTCTTGCGGCGCAGGTGGCGATTGCGGCGATCGAAATCAAATTATAGCAGAGCCCACCGGGCGGCGGGGAATCCCTTTGGCCGACGGTAGTGGGTGAATGCGATGTAGAGGCGGCTTTACGCCGCCATTGCGTGAGGTAAACCCGCCGCCCCATCATCAACCTGACTTATTTCCCGGTTCGCCGGGCAGGCCTCGGCGGGACGCCTTTGTCCCGATGTTCGGCCTGACGCGCCGCCTTGTTCCCGGGGTTTTAATGTAGCCTCGTTTTTACTTGAACCTGGCCCCCATCGCGCGTATACTAGCCCAGATCGGACGCTAGAGAGAAGGCAGAAGGCTGACCATTGCCGACGGTCGAATGCCGATTGTCGATGGGAGATTCAGGATTGCCGGCTCCTGACTCCTGACTGCCGAATGCGTTTATCAGGTAAAGAATGGGAGATTTCAACCTTCGCCTTTTGTGGCGGGTCACTAAAGCGCCGTGGAAGATTAGGCGCTATGACCGTGTGATGGAAGCATTAGAAAAAGCCGTGACTTTCCACGATGTATTAGAAACAAAAGGGGTTGGTTCTTAGCGTCAAAATGTCAAAATGGTATATCTTATTAAAAATACAAGAGTTAGTTTGAAAGTCGGGAACCGCGACATAAAGAGCGGTACGGCTTTCCACGATATATTAGAAACAAAAGGGGTTGGTGTTTAGCGTCAAAATGTCAAAGTGCTCTATCTTATTAAAAGGCAAAGAGTTAGTTTGAAAGTAGGGAACCGCGGCATAAAAAGCGGCTCGATTTTCCACGATGTATCAGAAAAAAACGGGTTGGCAGTGAATAGGGGAAATCCTTAAGAAAACTATCTTATTGAAAGTAATATAGTTAGTCTATTCTCGATGGTCGGGGTCCCGGGAAAAAAAGGGGATAAAAAAATGAAAGAAAATGTTCTTAAGTTATTGAAAACAAATACATAGAAAAATCCCGTTTCCCGTCTTTCCACGATGTTGATGAAAACAAAGGTGTTAAATCATATTTTCCACGATGTCGATGAAAATAAAGGGACTTGTAGGTCATAAGGGGCAGGCGGCATGTGACAGGGGTGTCATGCGATTCGAAGCGCGGGCAGGAATTCGGGATCGGTCGGCGGAGACAAGCTGCCGGGGATGGGGCACAGGGTTCGGGACACGGGACTCGATGAGGGGTTTGGGTGACCGGTGACTACGGCCGGGTGCCAGATTTAAGAGACTGCGCGCCCACATTTCTCCGCATCGATTATCGGCGGCGCGGGGCAAGAAAAAAGATCAATTTGTTGCTTTGGAGAAGTGAAAGGCGAAACTCGAAATTCGAAACTCGAAAGGCGCCCAATCACCGATCACAAATCGCAAATCACCAATGACCGATCACCCATCACAAATCGGAAATCACCAATGAGCGATCGCCCATCGCAAATGGAGAATCGACAATTGTCAATCGACCATTTCCCAATGACCCGATGGCCCGATGACCCGCCTGCGGGCCGAAGCATCTTAGAAGACAGTAAAGAACGTAACCCTTCGGCGGGCGAAGGCCCGATGAACCGATCTGCCGCTGGTGAGAAAGCAGGACGCGTGTTAATCCGTGGCGGTCTATGCCCAGAGCAATTCCGGATGATCGGTGTCGCCGTCGATGTGACGGTCGAGCTTCTCTTCCAGCATGAGACGAGAGATGGAGAGTTTCTGTCGCAGGCGGTCCATTTCGGCGCTGCTGAAAGGCGAGAAGGTGCGACCCAAGGCCACGTTGCGCTCGAGCATTTCCGCCTGGGGCATGCCCGACACGGCGGTTGTAATCGGCAAGCTCAAGGCGAAGCGCAAGAGGGTGGCGGGATCGGCCTTGCCGGGTTCCTGGCCAACCAGCGTATCCTGACCAAAGACTTTCATGGCGATCACGCCCAACTGCTTCTGGTTGGCTGCCGCCAGTGCGGTCTTCTCAAAGCCGCCGTTGCCGGAGGGATTCAGCGCCATCTGCACGCAGTCAAGCGGATGCCGTTCGATGGCCTGCGCCAGAGTGGGACCGTCGGTGTGGCTGGTCATGCCGATGAAGCGCGTCATCTTCTGCTCTTTCGCTTCCAGCAATCCCTTCAGAGCGCCGTCAGGAGCTTCGATCCTGGCCAGTTCGTCAGCCTTGCCGAGATTGTGTATGTGCAGAAGGTCCAGGTGGTCGGTCTCCAAGCGCTTCAGGCTCCTTTCCAACTGTCGCATAAAGCCATCGCGCGTGCGGTCCATAATCTTGGTGGCCAGCCAGACTTCCTTGCGGCGAGTGGCCATGACCTTGCCCACGCGAGTCTCGCTTTTGCCGTTGCCATAGTTGTTGCCCGTGTCGAGGTAGTCGATTCCCAGGTCAATGGCGTGATTCAGCACCGCCAATGCTTCGTCCTCGTGCTTGTACATCAGAAAGCGGCTGCCGCAGCCATAAGCCAGAATGGAAACCTCGGCGCCGGTGCGGCCCAATGTGCGGTGCGGCAAGCCTCCCTCGGTGGCTGCGGCCAGATTCGTGAGCCAGGGGGAATGGGAGCCGGCTGCGCCCCCGGCCGCAAGGCTTCCCAGAAAATTACGTCGCGAAAGGTTCTTGCTCATGGCAACACCTCGAGAAGATTTGGACGAGCTTAACATGCCTGGTCATGCTGCATCATTTCATACTTGCCGGGCGGATCAAATAGCCGTGGCCGGGCTGGCAACCAGCGTCGTCAGAAGTGAGACGGACATCGGTGAAGTCGCCGGTTTCATCGAACGACCCCAGACCCACTTGCCCGCAAGTAAAGGTAGTGTCAAAGAACGAAAAGCGCGGCTGTGGCTCCGCGTCAACAAATACTTCGATGGAACCGGAGCGGGTGTCGCGCTGAACTCGAATCTTATGCCAGTCCTTATCCGGCAACACCGGCGCGGCTTCCAAGCCCGCGAGGCGATGGCGCGGCCCGCCGTCGACGATGAAAATGCCGTTATGAACTTCCACCTTCGTCCCCGGATCAACCGAAAGATGCGTGTAATAAAAATGCAGCGTGTCGACGTAATTGAAAACCATCAGCACGGACCGGCCCTCGCGTCGCACGCTTGCTTGAAAACTGAAACTGCCCACGTTCGCCCCTTTGAGCAGGGCGAATTGCACCGGGCGGCGCGGCACGAGCGGCTCGCGATTGCGCAACATGTGCAGAAAGTGCAGCGGTCCCTCCATGCCTATGGCCCAATCTTCGGGGTAGGGAAATTGCCATGGGTCGAGCGTGCCGGAAGAGAAATTGTCAGTGAATTGAATCGAGCGGATAACAGGTTGGGCGCCGATGGGAATCCTCAACGCAGCCACGAACAGCGCGGCCAGGAGGACAAACGGAATAGCCGCTCGCTGGTGGTTTAAGGTCCGCATACGAACTCTGGATTCTGACATGCCCGGTGACAAGCTTATAGAACTTCTTGGGCACTCGCCAGAGTTATTTGCCCGGCGTTTTAGAGGGCCAATCGCTGGATGTCTGGTGTTCGGGCGCGAAGGCAAGGAATTCATCTTGACGCGTAGGAAAGCTCGGTGCTAGGTTGCCTGATTCGGGCTCGGTGGGTGATTTGCATCATAGCTGGCGGGACGCAGAGGAGCAGAAGGTCTCGTACGCCGCGGCCACGACAAGCAAGAAGGGGGAATCCGGTTTTGACTCAAGTGCTGGGAAGAAAGTTAGATAGGCGCAGCAGGGTATGGGGGGTGGGCGCACTCCTGGTGGTATTGGCGGGCGGCGGCGCGGTCCGGGTCTCTGCCCAAGTGAACACACGCTTGCTGCTCACATCCGGCACGGAAGTTCCCGGGCACGGGGGGCTGGCGTTTGGCCCGTTTTTAAGCCTGGAGATGAATGGCAACCAGGACATCATCTTCCTGACCAGCTTGCGCAGCCCGCGGGTTGAAATGCGCGCCGTGGTGCGTTCCACGGGAGTCAGCTTTTCCGTGGTGGCTTTCCAGGGATTGCTGGGGCCATTTCCCCGGACTACCTATGATGCATTCAGCGCCCCCAGCATGAATGACTCCGGGGTGGTGGCGTTCGCTGCCACGCTGGCAACGGACCAAGCGGATGTACCGAAAGTGGTCGTGGTGCGGCAGGAAGGCGCAAAGCCCAAAGCGGTGGTGACCAATTTGGACACGCCGCCCGGCCACCCCGGGACGAATTTTGAAGAATTCTCCGCTCCCCTCGTGAGTTCCGACGGCAACGTGCTGTTCGGAGCGCGCTGGTCGGGGAAGGGCGGGGGCAGCGGCTTGTTCCTGTGGAGCCCGCACGGCCTCCAAGCGCTCCCATTGCCGGCGGGAATGCAGTTGGGCCCCAAGGACCTGCTGGTGCCCTTCTTTATTGGCCACGATGAGGCGGGCTTTCTGCGCCGCGGCGTTTCCCCTGAGGATGCCACCGAGCAGTTTTTCCGCGCCATCGCCATCCAATCTTTTCAGGAGTTGCAACCTCCGCCGGACCCCACCCGCACGGGGGAACTGCTGGCGGCGCGAGTGGGCGTGGCGCCCGTCCAAATGCTGCTGGGCTACCTTGAAAACGGCAGCATCCAGAGCGCCTTGCTGGCCGGCGACCCCACCAAGCCCGTCATGGCCAAGCAATCGCTCAGCACCACGCCTCTCAAGGCCGTGGACAAAATCCTGAGCCTCACCATCGGGCCGCGAGGCAATATGATTTTTGCCGCCGCCCCCACCGATGCTACCAACGACTTGGCGCTCTTTTGCAACTGTGACGGTCAGTTGAACCGGTTGACGACGCCCGACGATTTCCTGCCCATCACCACGGCCGGGCCGGGAAAATCCATATTCTCTCTCACCGGCGACACCCGGCAAACCATCGCCTTCATCGCTCCCACTCTTAGCGGTGATAACACCGCCATTTATGTCACGGCGATTCATTGAGGACAGTTAAGAGTTGATAGTTGAAAGTCGAGACTTGAAAGTGGGCGGGACCATGGTCCCGCCCTTATGAACATGTGGAGAGAGACGCGGCTTAACTCTCCATCTGGATTTGCAGCACTTCTCCGGGAAGCCTTACCAATTGAGGTCTGGGTGTGGATTCATTACGGTCGATGCTGGTTTTGGATCTGTGGCCTTGTGAGCTCTGGCGTGCAAGAGTTGATGTCCATGCAGGAAGGGCATCTGTCTTTTCCCAGGACTCGCCGCCCTCACGCATCCGTTCCATGCGGATCCCGAGCGTGCGTTCCAACTGAAGCAAGTCGGTGTGCTGCTCTCTGGCGAAAAGAGTGGAAGCGACGCCGCGTTCGCCTGCCCGTCCGGTGCGTCCGGCGCGATGGATAAAGGCCTCCGCATCGGCGGGCATATCGTAGTTGATGACGTGGGCGATGTCTTGCACGTGGATGCCGCGGGAAGCAAGGTCCGTGGCGACCAGGATTTGGAAGCTTCCGCGCTGGAATCCGGCCAGGGCCGCGGTGCGCTGCGATTGCGAGCGATCACCATGAATCATGGCGGCAGCAAATCCCTGGCGAACCAGATTTTTGGCCAGGCGCTCCGTGCCGCGCTTGGTGCGCGCGAATACCAGGCAGCGGCCCGTTTCGCGGGCGAGCAAGCGCTGTAGGACTTCCTGTTTGCGGTCATGGGAAACTTCGAAGGCCTGGACGCGCACGCTTTCACAGGGCTTGATGGTGGACCCGAAGGCAAGGCGCACGGGGTTTCGCGTGTAATCGTTTACGAGATGCGCCACCTCGGCTGCCAGGGTGGCGGAAAAACCCATGGTCTGGCGGTCCTTGGGCAGCGCGGCCACAATGCGGCGAATGGAGGGAAGGAATCCCATATCCAACATTCGATCCACTTCATCGAGGATGAGGATGCGCAGGGCGCGAAAGTTGATGAGCTGGCGTCCAAGGTAATCTTCCAGGCGGCCGGGGGTGGCAACGACCAGGCGCGCGCCTTTGCGGATGACGGTGAGCTGTTGCGCTTCGGGCAAGCCTCCCACCACCAGAGCTACGGGCCCAAGGCGCTTCCCGCGCAGCGCGTTGTACTGCTCCGCCACCTGCATGGCTAGTTCGCGGGTGGGGACGAGCACCAGGGCGGCAATCCCGGCCGCATCACTTTGCAGCAGGTGTTCGATGATGGGAATGAGGAAGGCCAGCGTCTTGCCGGTCCCAGTTTGAGCGGTGGCAAGGACGTCTTTGCCGGCAAGCGCTTGGGGAATCGCCGCGGCTTGCACCGGCGTGGGGATGGCAAATCGCGCTGCAGCCAGCCGCTCCTGGGTATAGGGTGAAATCGTGAGTTCGGAAAAACTTTCCATTGTTCTTTTCTTCTTTTCTCCGGCCAAGGTAACCGTTTGGCGCGGATATACAGCTACACGCGCACAGGAACCTGTGTGGCCAGACTTGTTTTAGATTGCGCTGAAGACTTACGGAGAGAAACTGGAGGCGGAAACTATCGGCTCAAAAACATCACCTGAGCAGCCGCACCACACAACCGCGGTAATAAGCGCTAAGTAAGTATACCACAGATATGCGGTTTTGCGGGGTGGGTTGCCAATTTGGGTACTGTCCTAATTCGGGTCGTAACGCCGGCTTCCAGCCGGCACCGGAACCGCCAAGATGGCGGCGCTACGCCCAAATTAGGACAGCACCCCAATTTGGATAGTGTCCTGATTGGAAAAGCTGAGCGTGAGGGAGTTGTGCAGAAGGTTGAGGCCGTGGCTGTACCGGTTTTGGGGAGCATCAAGATCCGCTGAGGTGAGGTCCGCTTTATTGCGCCTTCGAGCTAAATTTCATTTGCCCTCTTGCCAAGTCAATGGTAAACATTGTGGGCACCACATGCGGCTGGACACGCGGGAGGGAGTTCAGCCGCAGCGTGGCAATTACGGCATGGTGAGAGACCCATCTTTGCGAAGTCTGACCAAGCGCTTGGGAATACCTGGGGTCTTTCACGAGGAATGTCTGCACGGTCACGCGGCCATCGCCGGAACAAGTTTTCCTCGACCCATCGCTGTGGGAGCGACATTCAACCCACAACTTGTCGAGTCACTTTTCTCTCTGAGGGCGGAAGAGGCCCGGCTGCGGGGAACCCATCAGGCCCGGACGCCGGTAGTCGATGTAGCGCGTGACGCCCGCTGGGGCCGCGTCGAAGAGACCTACGTCGAGAATCCGTACCTGGCTTGGTACGCTCCTGGGCCGAGAGCGTCAATGCCATCGGCGACCGCTGCTTCAGATCAAAGGAGCCAGAAATGACGAATCAGACGCATAAGCTATCAGTGGGTGAGAAGGCTGGCTACAGCCTGGGAGACGGCGCCGCCAACTTCGTCTTCATGACGATGATCCTCTTCCAGTTGAACTTTTACACCGACACCATGGGCATTGCGGCGGGCATCGCCGGTACGCTGCTCCTGGTGGGTCGGTTTTGGGATGCCTTCTTCGATCCCATGATGGGCGTCGTGGCTGACCGCACCAACACAAGATGGGGCAAGTTTCGCCCCTGGGTGCTGTGGACCGCGCTGCCCTGGGCCATCGCCATGGTTCTGGCGTACACCGTGCCGGGCTTCCGCTACGGCCCCACGCTGGTCTACGCCGCTTTGACCAACATACTGCTGATGACGCTCTACTCGGCCAACAACACACCCTACTCCGCCATGACCGCGGTCATGACCGGCGACGTCAATGAGCGCACGAGTTTGTCGGCGTACCGCTTCGTGGCCGCGCTGATCGCGCAGTTGATCGTGGGCGGCTTCACGCTGCCGCTGGTGGCCAAGTTCGGACAGGGCAACAACGCCAAGGGTTGGCAGATGACCATCGGCTTGTGGGCGCTGATCTGCGTCGTATGCTTCGTGATCACGTTCCTGTCCACTCGCGAGCGCATCCAGCCTTTGGTGCAGGAGAAGGTCTCCATCCGGCAATCCTTCGGCACTCTGGGCAAGATCGGGCCCTGGATCGCCATGTTCCTCGTCACCCTGGCCCACTTCACGGCGAACTCCATGCGCGACGGCACGGTCATCTACTTCTTCCAGTACTACGTGAACAAGGACCGCCTGTTCGAGTTCCTGCGGGCTGCGGGCCTGCCCTACGCCGCAGGTGGCGCCAGCGCCAGCGGCTGGTGGTTCTCGTTGCTGAACGCCTTCGGGTTGGTCATCAACGCCACCAAGTCGAACGTCTCGTCGGTGGGATTCAGCCTGTGGAATATTTCTGGCCAGCTCGTCCTCGTGATCGGCGTGCTCTTTTCCACCTACCTGTCCATCAAGTTCGGCAAGAAGATCGTCGCCCTCTGCGGTTTCGCGCTGACCACGGTCTTCATGGCCGGCTTCATTTTTCTACCGCCGGACAACATCTGGGCGATCTTCGTGATGGTCTGGCTGCGCTCCCTGGTCTATGCGCCGACGATCCCGCTGCTGTGGGCCATGTTTGCCGATGTGGCGGACTACTCGGAATGGAAGACCGGCCGCCGCACGACGGGCGTGATCTACGCCACCGTCCTGTTCGCTCTCAAGCTCGGCTTGAGTTTGGGCGGCTTCCTGGCTGGCTGGTTGCTATGGGGGTATGGCTATCAGCCCAGGGTGGCCCAGACGGCGCATGCCCTGCTGGGTATCCGCCTCACCGTCAGCATCTATCCCGCCATCCTGTATTGCATCATCGTCGGGGCTCTCTGCTTCTACTCGATCGGGAAGAAGCTGAACCTGCAGATCCAGGATGAGTTGGCTGAGCGTCGCAAGCGCGTCTGAAAGCAAACCGCGACTCCGGCGCCGTGCCGTCGAGCGTTCTCGCTGGAGTATGTCATGTTGTAGATCGTGGAGGGTGTTCCCATAAGAGGAGATCGCACAGACCCACAAACCGCCCTCCGGGAGATTCTGAAAGAGCGTTTTCTCATCGGCGCCGCGCTCAACGACGCCCAGATCGCCGGCCAGGACCCGGCAGCGCTCGAAATCGTCAGGCGCCACTTCAGCACGATCAGTCCCGAGAACGCCCTGAAGTGGGATGCTGTCCATCCGGAGCCCGATCGCTTCGAGTTCGCGGCGGCGGACCGATACGTTGCCCTCGGAGCGAAGCGCGGTCTGTTCGTAGTCGGCCACGTGCTGGTCTGGCATGAGCAGACACCCCGTTGGGTCTTCGAAGGTGCGCCTGGCACGGCCCTCGACCCCAAGCTGCTTCTTTCGCGGCTGCGGACGCATGTCCGCACCGTCGTCGGCCGCTACCGTGGACGCGTGCAGGCTTGGGACGTGGTCAACGAAGCCTTCGAAGACGACGGGACTTGGCGGAAGACGCCTTGGTACGCGACGCTAGGCGAGGAGTACGTGTCAAAGGCGTTCGAGTTTGCCCACGAGGCCGACCCCGACGCGCAGCTCTACTACAACGACTACAACCTCTGGAAGCCGGCCAAGCGCGAGGCGGCGATTCGGCTGGTGAGGTCGCTCAGCGATCGCGGGATCCGGATCGACGGCATCGGCGAGCAGGGCCACTGGCTGTTGGACGGTCCCTCTGCCGGGGAAATCGAAGTGGCGATTGTGGACTTCGCCAAGCTCGGCAGGCAGATCATCATCACGGAGTTGGACATCGACCCACTGCCTCGACCCGAGGAGTTGGTGGGAGCCGACGTGTCGAAGCGAATCGAGCTAACGCCGGATCTCGACCCTTACGCGGACGGTCTGCCCGAAGGCGTGCAGGAGCGGCTAGCGAAGCGCTACGCAGATATCTTCGCTGTGTTCGTAAAGCACCGCGCTGTCAGCCGTGTCACCTTCTGGGGCGTTACCGATGCCGACACCTGGCTCAACAACTGGCCCGTTCCGGGACGTACCAATTACCCCCTCCTGTGGGATCGGCAGGGACAGCCCAAGCCGGCATTCGACGCGGTGGTCGAGGCCCTCAGACGCGCGTCGACAACCGGAGGCTAGCGCTTAGTTGTTCAAGTAGGCGTGTTTATGCTTAGGTTCAACCGGCCGCACCTGGCGCTTGGTCCACTCAAAGGGGACGGCATGCGGGATTGTAGACGACGATGTGCGCATCGATGCCCTCCCGCAGTTGGCGAACGCTGGTGAAACTGGCCCCAAGCAGCGCCTGTCGGCCAGCAGGCTGAACCAGACTTCCACCTGAGCCCCGGCCCCTATGTCCCCGCGGCGACCGAGGGGAGAGTAGTTTGTGGGCAGAGGAGAATGTGCCGGCGAAGCGGTCATCATGGAACCACGAGAACTACAGGAAGTCGCCATCATCATCCGGCCGGAGGAAGATAACCTGGCCGTGCTCACGGCGGACTTTGTAGAGAAAGACACCCCGCTGAAGCACGCGGGCCAAATCCTGACGCTTTCGGGCCGTGTATTGCGCGGGCAGAGCTTTGCCATCAAACCCATCCGCCGCGGCCACCCGTACATCTCGCTGGGTGATCCCATTGGACTCGCTTCCCGGGCCGTCAAGCCCGGCGAACCTATTGACAACACCAACTTGCATTCCCGCCTTCCCCGCTTGACGCCTCGATACCGCGATAATCCCCAGCCGACGCGCCTGGATCCCAAACTTTCCTCCCTCACATTTGACGGCTTCGTTCGGTCTGACGGCGAAGTGGGGATTCGAAACCTGGTGGGCATCGTAACCTCGGGGATGTGTTCCTCCACGGAGGTGCGGGAGATTGCCGCGCGCGCCAACCGCGAGATCTACTCGCGCCGGAAATTCCCCAACCTTGACGGCGTTGTCCCCATCATTCACGAATCCGGTTGCGGAATGCCCGACGGCGAGGCCGTCACCTTACTGAATCAGTTGCTCACCAATACGCTGCGTCATCCCAACCTGGGCGCGGCCGTTTACGTTGACCTGGGCTGTGGAAAGACGTGCGTGGAATGTTCGGCGCCGGTATTTCAGAATACCGTCACGGACTACAACCGCCGCGTCGTGAACCTGACTGTGCAGCAGTTGGGCGGCAGCGAGAAGACGGTCGCGCGGGGGCTGGAGGTGACGGAAAAGCTGCTTCATTACGCCAACCAATTCCAGCGGCAGCCGGTTTCGATTTCCAAACTCATCGTCGGGACCGAGTGTGGCGGCTCCGATCGATGGTCGGGCGTCACGGCCAATCCCGCCGTGGGTGTGGCCGCGGATATGTTTGTGAACGCGGGGGCGGCGGTTTTCCTTCCGGAGATCCCGGAGTTACAAGGCGCCGCCATGCTCGACCTTGTCCAGCGCGCGCGCACAAAACAAGTCGGACATAAATTAATGAATGCCCTCAAGCGCTATGAGGCCTATGTACGGAAATTCGGCGACTATTTTCGAGATAATCCTTCACCCGGCAATATTAAAGGGGGGCTTTACAACATTTATTTGAAGTCCAGCGGCGTGAAGGCGAAGGGCGGCACCTCCATCGTTGAGGATTTGATTGAATACGGCGAGTGGCTGGGTGATCGCAAGGGTCTCTATGTGCTCTATACCCCCGGTTACGATCACCTTTGCACGCCGGCCCTTTTCCTCAGCGGAGCACAGGTTGCCCTCTTTACCACCGGACGGGGCACCGGCATCGGTTGCGCGCTGGGCCCGGTGATGAAAATCGGCACCAATCCGCAGCTTGCCCGCTCCTACGCCGATTTGGATATCAATGCCGGCTCCATTCTGGAACACACCGAGACGGTGGAAGAAGTCGGTCAGCGGATTTTCCAGGATACGCTGGACGTGGCTTCCGGGCGCAAGCTTACCCGTGCCGAACTGATCGGTTTTCATCACGAGTTTAAGATCTGGGAATCTCTCTGGCCGGCGCTCTGATTTTGGAGTGGTCGGGACTCATCATGACAAGCTTTCGCTGCAGTCGACCTTGAGGGTGTATAATCAACTCATGAAAATAATGTTGATGTACGCTGGTTTCCTGATTCTCTGGTTCCTGATCCTGCCGCGCATCCCTGGGATCTCTCGCTTCACTTGATCGCCGCGAACCCCTTCCCCGTCGGGGAACAAGAAACCAACAAATTGCGAGATCAAGTCCAAAGAGTAGCTCTGCCTATCCCTGCCAATGTTAATGATCTCGCGATATACTAACGCGAGATGACGACGGCAACTTCCACAGATGGTCATGAAGTCTGCAGCGAGTGCGGATTGCGCAGTGGTCCGGGTGAGCCAAACTGCGCCGCCCTGCGCGATGCTCTCTTGGCCCGGGATTTCGAACAGCCGGTTCTCTATTGGAAGGATCACCGCCTAGCGGTTGATACATACTGCCTTCAACATTCGTCGTACGTCGAGTCGGCGAAGTCATTGGCGGCGCATCTGTGCGGCCTGTGTGTAGCTTTGGAGCATGCTAACGACCCCGTCATATTGAAGGGGATTCAACGCTGGTTGGATTCCAAGCCGAAGCTGCTTAAGCCTGCATTGCCCTCCTTGCGGGGCAATCTGACTATCGCCGACGTATGCGGAATCGAGGAGCCTCTGGCGTACGGACGGGCGGTCGAGGCCTGGGGGCGCAGTGTCTGGGAGGCATACAGTGGTTTGCAGCCCCTGGCGCGAGAATGGGTCGCCCTGTCGAGGGCGGGACCTGAGGGTCAACCGCGGCGGTAGGATGGGGCGCCCGGCCCACTACTCCCGAGGAGCTTGAATTCCCAATTCCCTGAGTTTCTCCTGAAGGCTCTGCCGGTGCAGGCCGATCGCCGCCGCGGTTCGGGTGACATTGCCGCCGTGCTCACGGAGCTTGCCCTTGATAAATGCGATTTCAAACTGCCGTCGCGCCTCGCGGTAATCATCAATGCCGAGAAAGCCCGCGTCGTCAGTTGCCCCCTTACGATCTATACCGGTTGGTAAGAGGTCAGTAGAGAAATCCTCAGGGCGCAAGGTTTCACCGCGGCTCATCACGATGGCGCTTTCGAGCACATTCTTGAGTTCCCGAACGTTTCCCTTCCATTCCGCTCTCTGCAAAAACTCCATGGCCTCTTTGGAAACCACGGGCGTGGGCCTGCCGTGCCGTTCGCCCAACATGCGGCAAAACTGCTGGACCATGAGGGGGATATCTTCGCGGTGTTCGCGCAGCGCCGGCACGCGCAACAGCACCACGCGCAACCGGTAATAGAGATCTTCACGAAACGCCTGCTTGGCAATCTCTGCTGCCAGATCTTTGTTGGTGGCGCTCACGATGCGCACGTCGACTTCCTGCGACGCCGTGCCCCCCAGCCGTTCCACCCGGCGTGTTTCCAAAACCCGCAGCAGTTTGGCCTGCGTGGGAAGCGACATGTCCCCTACCTCGTCGAGAAAAAGCACGCCGCCATTTGCCAACTCGAACTTGCCGCGCTTCATCGCCGTGGCCCCGGTAAATGCGCCCTTTTCGTACCCGAAGAGTTCGCTTTCAATCAGGTGCTCGGGAAGCGCCGCGCAATTCAACGCCACAAACGGGCCTTTGCCGCGGTTGCTGCGCCGGTGGATTTCCGTGGCCAGCAGGTCTTTTCCGGTTCCGCTCTCCCCCTGAATTAGGACAGTCACCTCCGCCTGCGCGATCCGATCGGCCAAATCGAAAAGCTCGCGCATGACCTTGCTTGACCCGATCATGGCGCCGAACTGGCCTTCCGAAACCAGTTGGCGCTTCAAGCGCAGGTTCTCTTCCGCCAGCGCCAAATGATCGAGCGCGCGCTCCACCAGCAGGCGAAGCTCATCTACTTCAAAAGGTTTGGGCAGGTAATCGTACGCGCCGCTCTTCATCGCCTCCACGGCAATCTTTTCCGAACCATAGGCAGTGATCATGATTACCTCAGGGCTGCTCGGCTGCTCCTTCAACTCACGAAGAAAATCCAGGCCGCTCTCCTCGGGCATTTCGATATCCAGCAGCAGTAGGTGGGGATTCTCCTGGGCCATCATTTGCCGGGCGGCAGAAACACTTTCAGCTTCCAATATGTGATGCCGGCTTTCCAGGGCTCGCCGCATCCCGTAACGGGCCGTGCTATCGTCGTCAACAATCAAAATGGTTGGAGACGCTTGCTTCAAGGTTGATAATTTCACTTGGCCCATGGTCGTGTTGCACCCTCCGAGATACGGGATAAGGGACGAGGGATTCGGGAATCGGCGGGGCCTTAACCCCGTGTCCTGTATCCCGTGTCCCGTGTCCCGTGTTCTTCGGCCCTCCGAAAGCGTACAACAAATCGCGTGCCAGGGTGAGCAGAAGTTGCGTTTACTTCCGCCACCGGGCTTTGGCACTCCACCGAACCACCAATTTCATCCAATCGGCGTTTCACAATGGCGAGACCCAAGCCCGTCCCTCCTGCTCGTGTAGTGAAGAACGGCTGAAAGATTTTGTCCAGTTTGTCCTTAGGAATGCCGCGTCCCTGATCCTCCACCGCGAGTTCGACGTACTCCGGGTGTTCTTGCGGGCGCGCGAAGCGAATCCGAATCGCGCCGCCTGTATCGCTCGCCTCCAGGGCGTTCACGAGTAGATTCGAAACGATGTCGCTGGCGGCCTCCTCCCCACCTTCCACCAGGCACGGCTCTAAATCGGTTATCTCGAGTGCTATATGCCGCCGCTCGGCTTCCATTCGTGAGATGGCAGCAATTCTCCTCACGACGGACGCCAAATCGGCTGGCCGATCCGTATCGCGAGCGGGCTTGGCGTAGCGCAATACCTGCGAAATGTTTCGGTTCAGGCGGTCAATTTCCTCCGCCAGCATCCGGCAATCACGCCGATTATTTGCGGGCAGCGCCTGGTCCTCTTCCATAAGCTGCACGATGGTTTTCATGCCGCTGAGCGGATTCTTGACATTGTGCGCGATGCGCGCCGCCATCTCGCCGAGAAAAGCCATCTTCTCTTTCGCGGCCAACTCTCGCTCCAGCTTGATCTTGTCCGCGATAAGCCGGCAAAGCTCCAGAGCGGCCGCCAGGCGGTCGGCGAGAATCTCCAGGGCGGCGATTTGCTCGCCGGAAACCCCACCGCTGGCGGGCACGACCTCCAGAATGGCAATGGTTTCTCCGCCGCGAGAAATGGGCACAAAATGAGCTTCAGAGGAAACATTCTCACCGGAAGCGCCGGTGGGGATCGGGCCGCGCCGGAGCACTACTCGCTCCAGACCGAGCGCCGGGGGCACACGCTCTTCTATCAGCGCTTGGAGTGAATCCACGTCCCCCGTCTGTTTGGCATGTTCCTCAATTTCCGCTGCGAGCTTTTGGACCTTTTCGAATTCAGAAACGAATTGTTGATGCAGGGCCCGGCTGATCAACTGCTTCAGGGGTTCCACCAACACGACCAGAATGAAAATCATCACGCCTTCGGTGACCGCCGCCGGCAGGACATCGTGAGCCTCCAACCAGCCGCTCAATCGGCGCATAAAATTCAGGTAGAGCAGAAATCCAAATATCACCGCCACGGAATAAACCACATTCCGCTGAACGCGCAAGTCGAGAAAGTTGTAGCGGAAAATGGAATAACCCACCAGGGCGCTGGGGAGGATTCCCGCGAGCATCAGGCCGGTGGAGAAGTATCCTCCCAACCCGCCCACGGGCGGAAAGACGTGCGGTAAATAGGCGCTCGCCCAACCGAGTGCCAGCAGTCCCTGAAGCCCGGCGAGATAGGCGTAAAAGGGCGCGAGGGTGGGGTCAGCAACACTGCGACGGACGTACAGGTACACGTTGACGCCCGCGGCGAAGAATAGAGCGGCTGCGGCCCATAGCACCAGCAGGCGCACCGGGGGGCCAAGCGCCACCAGGGGTTCCAGGCCGAGGCGACCGAGCAAACGGCCCACTATCCAAGGGCAGAGCATCACGGGAAGATAAAAACACGCCACCAGCAGCCGTTGCCAGACGCGGCTCGAGACGAAGCCCGCGCAATACTCTGCTTGCACGTGAACCAGCAGGGGCACGGCGGCAATGAAACCCACGATGGACACGGTGCGGGAGAATCCGGATAGAAGCGCCGGCGCGGCCCCGTAATAAAGGCTGATATTGAGGGCCAGCAGATTGCCCGAGTACCACATGAACAACGCCGCCATCAAGGCGAACAGCAGCCATTCCAACCGGCGTAACCGCCTGTTTCCCAGAATCAAAACCATCAAGAAGAGATGGATGAGCGTCCCGAAGGTGTAAACGACGAGCTTGGTGGCGACAAGAGGCGTAAGTTCGTAAGCGACATCCACGCGAAACTCTCCGGCGAAAGGTGGCCGCACCACGCGCCAGGCGCAGGGGTGAGACGCGCGAATCATTGTAAGTCAGGCGGTTGATGCAAGTAAACGTTCACGGCGCGCGCCGACAGGGCGAAACGGGGATGCTCGCCCCTACAGAATCTTGCAAAGTATAGTAATATCCATTCTCCGTAGCGACGCGCCCGGAACGTCGAAGATCCGGCGGTTACCGACCGCGGCGACAGCAGCCGCTGTTACTCAATTTGCAATGTTCATCAGAAAGAGAGATTCAAGATGCGCACTCGAATTGCTTTCCTTTTTTTGATTTCATTCATGGGCATTGTGCCGCAAGCGTGGGCGCAGGAGAAGCCCCATGTCGAGTTCAATGTGCGGGAGCATTACACCAAGTACGAGTTTCGCATCCCCATGCGGGACGGCGTGCACCTGTTCACGTCGGTATACGTGCCCAAGGACACGTCCGTCGCCTATCCCTTTCTGGTGGATCGCACCCCTTACAGCGTGGGGCCGTATGGAGAGGACCAATACCGCTCAAGCCTGGGGCCCTCGGACGCGTTTGACCGCGCCGGTTACATTTTCGTCTTCCAGGACGTGCGCGGCCGCTACATGTCGGAGGGCAAGTTTGTGGAAATGCGCCCGCACATTGATGAGAAGCGCAGCAACCAGGACGTGGACGACAGTTCCGACATGTACGACACCGTGGAGTGGCTGCTCCACAATGTGCCCAACAATAATGGCAACGTCGGCATTTGGGGAATTTCCTATCCGGGCTTTTTCACCTCGGCCAGCATCATCGACTCGCATCCCGCGATCAAGGCCGCCTCGCCGCAGGCTCCCATGACCGACCTCTTCATGGGTGACGACGCCTACCATGGCGGCGCTTTCATGCTGGCGGCCAACTTTGGTTTCTACTCCGCATTCAAGCCTCTGGAGAATCCCACGCCGCCCAAGCCCACTCTGGCGTTTGATTACGAGACGCAGAGCGCCTATGACTTTTTCCTCAAGCTGGGGCCGCTGGCCAATGCCAACGCTCGCTACTTCCATAACCAGAGCTTTCTCTGGAATGATCAGGTGGGACATAATACTTACGATGATTATTGGAAGGCGCGCAACCTCGCTTCGCACATGAAGAACATCCATTGCGCCGTGCTGACGGTGGGCGGATGGTTCGATGCCGAGGACCTCTCCGGCCCCTTCAAGATTTTCCGCTCCATCGAGCAAAACGATCCGGGCATTTACAACGGATTGGTGGAGGGTCCCTGGGTGCACGGCGGCTGGGCTCGCTGGGACGGCGATCATCTGGGCAGCGTCAGTTTTGCCGCCAGGACTTCGCTCTATTTCCGCGACAACATTCAGTTTCCGTTTTTCGAAAAGTATTTGAAGGGGAAGGGAACTGAGGAACTGCCTAAAGCCTATGTTTTCGAGACGGGAACCAACGTGTGGCGCAAATATTCGAGCTGGCCTCCTGCCAACGCCAAGACGCGCGTGCTTTACTTCCAAGATCAGGGTGGCCTCGCGTTCACGGCTCTGGAAGCCAAGGATGACGCGTTTGACGAATACGTGAGCGACCCCAACCGCCCCGTTCCCTTCATCAGCTACACCGCCCTGCGCGTGCCGCAGGAGTATATGGTGGGCGATCAGCGTTTCGCCTCGACCCGTCCGGATGTTTTGGTTTACCAGACGGAGCCCCTGGAACAGGACGTGACGATTGCCGGTCCCATTTCCCCGCGCCTGTTCGTTTCCACCACCGGCAGCGACTCCGATTTCGTGGTGAAGATTATCGACGTCTATCCGCCCGATTATCCCCAAGCGGAAACAAACGCCGCGCCGGGCATTTCCGCCCCGCCCACTGACGTTCCGCCTCCGTCCATTGTCCTCGCCGGATACCAGCAGTTGCTGCGCGGCTGGCCCATGCGCGCCAAGTTCCGTAACAGCTTCGAGAAGCCGGAGGCGATGAAGCCCGGCCAAGTGGAGGAACTGGACTTTACCGCGCCCGACATCAACCACACCTTCCGCCGCAACCACCGCATCATGATTCAGGTGCAAAGCACGTGGTTTCCCCTGATCGACCGCAATCCCCAGACATTTGCGGATATTCCCAACGCCAAGGCGTCGGATTTTCAAAAGGCTACGGAAAGGGTCTACCGCGGGAAGGGAAAATCATCAGGAGTGATAGTGCACGTGCTGGAATAGCAAGTGTAGGGCCGATGTAGGGCCGAACTGCGTTCGGCCCCGGCCGGCCACCATCGCGGGACCGGGTAGCGGCGGGTTTATCCCGCCATATTGGATTTTTGTAGAGGCCGGCTTCAGCCGGGCGATTGAAATGCAGAAAACTGTGTGGCGAGATGGGTGTTAATCTCCAGCCACGATTTTTGCGGTGTCAAGCAAGCGGGCGCCGTGGTGCACCGTCAAGAGATGGACATCGTCCTGTCGAATCCGACAGATAATGCGGTAGCTGCCGACTACGATCTCCCGGATGTTCCCGACACCCAACTCCGGAACGATTCTGCCCGAACGTGGAAAGCTTGCGAGTAGGTCTGTAGCGCGGAGGACTCGGTCGGCAAACGCCGCCGCCAGTTGGGGAGAATCCCGAGCAATGAACAGACAGACCGCTTCCAGGTCATCGGCCGCCTGCGGCGTCCACCTTACTTGAGCCATTTCGCCATACGCTGCCGGACCTCTTCTTGACTGATCAGTTCACCACGGTCCGCTTGCAGAAGACCTCTCTCGACTTTATAAAGCAGGTAAAGCCGATCCAAGGCGTCTTCGACGCCGGCGTCGTCGGGAAGCTCTTCCATGGCCTTCAGTATCTGCTGCTTCGTTCCCATGGTAACTCTCCTAATTCACTTCGTATCCTACCACTGAATACGCGGGAGGGGTAGATGGTCAGGTCATCCCCGCAGGTATTCGGTTTGCGGCAAAATCTGTGTTAGAATCCGCCCAACACTACGATTCCATGGGGACCTATGAAGATCTGCCACACTTGCCACCAGACCTACTCCGATGATGTTGAGTTCTGTCCATGCGACGGCGCTCGCCTAGCCATTCAAGCCACGGAAACCGAGGCGCAGCTTGCCGCCGGGCTCTCTCGACGTTTTCGGCTGACACGCCGTCTGGGGGCGGTCGGCAAGGCGAGAAACTCCGGGATTAGGGCGGTCGGGCTCGTTGCATTGGTGATTACGATTATGGGAGTTTTTGCCTGGAGGTTCTGGCCGGGTCATGCGAGGCCGGCGAGCCCGGAAGAAAAGGCGCGGGCAGAGCACTTGAAAAGTGAAACCGCTGCCGCGGCTAAGCAAGGGGGCCGTGGCGTGGGGAGCGCACCTCCTCCCGTGGAGGGTGTTTCAAAACCGGCAAAATCACATTTGTTAATACGAATAATCCATAACTTGCGCTGTGTAACAGTCTAAACTACGTAGTTTTGAAACAGCCTCCGTGCCAGGAAGTCCGATGCCCGAAAGGAACGGCAGCGCTCTTTCACCCGTCACTCCTCCGCTCCCGCCTCCAGCAAAGTCTCAGCATCCCAAGCGCATCCGCGTCAGCGGCCGAGAGGAATCGCCGCGCCTGATTTTTCACCCGACCCCCGAGTATCCCCCCCTTTGGGATGGTCAGGTTATTAAGGGCCTCGTACGCCTGGACGCAGTCATTGGTGCGGACGGCAAGGTTCAGGAACTGAAAGCTATATCCGGCAGCCCACTCCTTATAAAAGCCGCGATGGGCGCGGTTAAGAATTGGCGATATCAACCGACGCTGGTGAACGGTGAGGCGGTGGAGGTGGCCACCGAGATCGACATAAACTTCACCATCGCTGACTAAGAATTTGGCAAAGATGACAAGCAAGCCATTGCCGGTGCTGTTTTCACTATGGGCCGGCGGGCGCGGACTGCTGATCCTTGTGCCTGAGACCTCCGCCAGCCGCTGGCCCTCCAAGACACCCCATCGCTCGGCAATGGCCTGCGTTACGGGAAGAATGCGCTCGGCAAACCACGAGGGGATGAGCGTATCGATGAATTGTTCGATTTGCGTGCGCCTGTCGCTCAAAGGAAGAAGTGTAGCGCCCTTGCGAAGCTCCCCCAAGGTCACGACGCTGAGGAACTGGGAATCCTTAGCTTGACTCTTGAGCCATGCGGAGACGTTAGCGTGCGGACGGGGCGCAGGGTTTCCGATGGAATGTTGGTGTCGAGAAGATAGCCTCTCATGACAAGTCCACCGGGCGGCCGGTGGAGGGATTGCGGCTGAACAGGCGATCGATCTCATCGTCCCCAAGCAATCCCCGAACAGGTTCGCAAAGATCGACCAGATTGGCGGCTTGCGCCGCGGCGGAGGGAAGACGCGCGGCTTCTTCCAGAAGGCCGGCGGCATAGGTTTCCAGCGCCCGGCCTTGCGCGGCTGCCTGGCGCGCGAGCGCAGCCTCCACTTCGGGCCTGATGTCCAGTGTGATGGTCATGATCCGCCCCTTTCTCCCGGCAACGCCTCACTCTACCGCCGTGCACGGTCTCAAGTCAAAATAATGCCAAAGAACTCCCTGTGTGTCCGGCTATACCGTCGGCGGGCGTTTGCTCATTGGGAAAACACCAGGAAAGGGAACGGAGGCATCGAGGACAATCCAACTTACGGACGCGCCTCGTCGCGCAGTTGCTTGAGGGTTATGCCGCCCAGGGAAAGCTGGTGCGTCCTGCCGAAGTTCTTGAGCCGCTCGATGGCTGCTTGCCGGTCACCCTCGGTGGGCTCCGCCGCCGCAGTTTGCCGCGCCTGCCAGACAGTGATCGCTTCTGAGAGCACGTCTTCGGCCGAGCGGTATTGGCCCGAGAGGACGGCATCATTGACGATGCGCTCGATCCGGGGGGGAGACGTACAGTCATCAGGAGCCTCCTTGCACCAATCCCTAAGGTTGTGGACAGGGCGGGGGCCGTCAAGCATAGGGTAAAGCCGCGGCTCTCCTGGCGAGCAGGAATGAGCGAGCGTCGCGCCCCGATGTATTCGGGCGGTTCTTGTTTAGGTTCACGCTTCCGAATCCGCAGGCAGGCCGCCGTCTCGGAGATTAACAGTTTGGCAAGATAAGAGCCGCCGACCCCAAAGACGAGGGTCCGCACCACTTCCAGTCAGGCATATTGTCCATTCTTCTTGATCAAAACAGCCCTCCGTGCCCACATAGTACATAAACCACTTGACACCTGCCCCCGAAAGCGGAATTATAGTCGGGAGGCTATTAATCCTAGCCCAGCAGGTGCCGAGCGGGCCACGCTTCGCCGACCCAGGCTCCCCCAATTCTGCACCGATGGAGCTTCACATGTCCTTGAGGAAAAAACAGAAGATGAGCGAAAAGAAAATCTCCGCCCATCGGAGGAATGGGTTGCATTCGCAGGGGCCGGCCACTCCCGAGGGCCTGGAGCGCATCCGCGCCGCCCGCCTGGGTCCTGGGCCATCCCTGAAGGCGGAGGATATTGCCTTGCGCTCGCTCGGGGAAGAGCCGGCGCACTTCCAAGAACTGCTGGAAGAACTCTGGAAGGAATTCAACCCCGTCGGCAGCGTGCAGGAGGGGTTGGTGATCCGTCTGGCGCGGGCCAACTGGCTGACGAAAAGCGCCGATCAGAACCTGTCCCGACTGGATTGGAAGATCGGGACGTGCTGAAGAGGCGCCGACCTTGAGGTCGGCACATGCTGAACTGAAGTTCAGCGCTACAAAATACCTCGGGAGGCCAGAATGTGTCGGAAAGGGGCTTGGCCGTGGTGAGGGGATTTCGTAATGACATATGTTGTTGAAAATGTTGTGTTTAGTGTTCAATTCATAAAAAGATGAGAAAAAGGGCTTAAATTGAAGGGATATCCCGTGATGTACTGGAAAACACAAGGAGTTAGCCGTGAATGATGGGGATTTCTCCAAAAATGTTTCACTGAAACTGAAGGAGTTAGCGATTCATCGGTCAAACGGCAAAAAAATAGGCCTAAAATGAAAGGATATCCCGTGATGTGTATGAAAACAAACGAAACGAAAGTACGACCACCTCAAGATAATCCCGAACCCGTCATGTCCATGATAAATAAGTCACTTATCCCTTCGATGTCAGAATATTGCTGAAAGGAAAGGAGATAGACGCAGAATCCGCCCATCGATCCATCTGATGATCGGGCCATCGGTTAATCGGCTCATCGGGCCATCTAAAACCAGCCTCGTCCGTGGTCAGCCGGTGGATTGACGAGCGAATGACCGATTATCAGATGAACCGATGAACCGATGGTTCGATAGCGCGGGTCGTGATAGCGCGGGTCGCCTTGACATTCACGGCCTCCTCGTTTAGCATCGTGAGGAATTAATGAACGTCTATCCACCTTCTATGATTGCCAGCCGGCGGCATTCTGCCGAATCCCGCGCCATGTGTATCCTTTGAAATGGAGGCGTGCCTCAGACTTCGAACCCTATGATGGCCAGTGTGAGAATTCGCAAGGGAATTTCCGCCCTCGTCGGCACTTATGATGGAAACCTGAAGCTGTTCGAGCGCTGCTTCCAGGTTTCCGCGCATTTGGGGGAGGAGTCTCTGGAGATCGAAGGCGAGGAAGCCAACGTGCGCCGGGCGCAACGCATGGTGGAGGAGTACTCGGTGCTGGTGGAGGGTGGAACGAAGTTCGAGAACGCGGATATTGAGGGCTTTCTGCGCATCATCAGCCAGGATCCGGAAGCCAGCTTGCGGGGTTTGGCGGAAGCAGGCCGGCCGCGGAGCTTCGGGAAGAAATCCATCGCTCCCAAGGGCCTGAACCAGCGCAGTTACATCGATGCCATGGAACGCCACGACATGGTTTTTGGCATTGGACCTTCGGGCACGGGCAAGACCTATCTGGCGGTGGCGATGGCGGTGGACGCGCTGCTCACCAAAGAGGTCAGCCGCATCATCCTGGCGCGCCCGGCGGTGGAGGCCGGCGAGCGTTTGGGATATTTGCCCGGCACGCTTCAGGAAAAGGTGAACCCTTACCTGCGCCCGCTCTATGACGCCCTCTATGACGTGCTCGACCCGGACCGCGTGGAGCGCTATCTGGAAAAAAGCATCATTGAGATTGCGCCCATCGCTTTCATGCGCGGGCGGACGCTGAACGACGCCTTCGTGATTCTGGACGAAGCCCAGAACACCACGAGCGAGCAGATGAAAATGTTCCTCACGCGCCTGGGCTTTAATTCCAAGGCCGTGGTGACGGGCGATGTGACGCAGATCGATCTTCCCGCGGGGCGGCGCTCGGGACTGGTGGAAGCGGTCGAGGTGGTGGGCAAGGTGACCGGCATCAGCATCATTTATTTCACTGAGCGCGACGTGGTGCGGCATACCCTGGTGCAACGGATCATCCGGGCGTATGAAGAGTATGACCAGGTGCGGGCCGCCAAAGTGAACGGCGAGAAAACGAGTGGTTAGTGGCTGGCGGATCGTGGCTGGTCCTTGAGCGCCACTGACGAACGACTGATCACTAATCACTAAGCAGTGTTTTCTAGAGGCCTCGTGCTGGTCAATCGTCAGAAACGGTATGCGGTCCGCACCGCCTCCTTGGGGGGATTCGTGCGGAAGCTGAAGCGGCGGTTGCGGCTTGGCAATATAGAGTTTAATATCTGCTTCGTGGATGATAAGGCGATTCGGCGCCTGAATTCCGCCTATCGCGGCAAGGACAAACCCACGGATGTTCTTTCCTTTCCCTGGAACGAAGCGGAGAGCCACCTTCGACCGCATCGGCGCGTGCCCCACGGCCAGCAGGCGTGCGGCGGCATCAAGAATTTCCTGGGCGACGTGGTAATTTCCGTCGAGGCCGCAGGGCGCAACGCCGGCGCCGAAGGGCATTCGACGCTCAATGAAATCCGCTGGCTGATTCTGCACGGGGTACTCCACTTGCTGGGTTATGATCACGAACGTGATGGCGGAGAGATGAACGAGCTGGAACTGGTCTTGCGCGAGCAGTTGGGTGTCGCGGGAGGACGGCAGGCGAAAGAGCAAGTCAAAAGTCAAAAGTCAAAAGTCAAAAAGCAAGAGTTCAATCGATCCCGGTTTTGACTTTTGCGTTTTGACTTTTGACTTGTACTTCGTTTTGTTTATGGACCAACGAATCTGGCTGACGATCGCGTGGATGGCCTTGCTGGCAATCCTGCTGGCGCTGGGCTCCGTCGCCTCGTACCTGCGGCTTCTGATGCGGCGATTGACGCCGGTGGGGGCGCGCAAGGTGTTCGGGCCGAGCGAGCACGGGCGCATCCGTCCCAATCGCGAACGTGTGGGGGTGTCGATTTCCGCCTTGCACGGCGCCGCCATGCACTTGTTCGCGGTGGGATTGACCGGCCTGCTGATCTGGCGGCGGCCGGAACACCTTTGGAGTGATCTTGGCACGGCGCTTCTCATTGTCCTTTCCGCCGTGGCCATTGCCGATCAACTGATTCCTTTCCTGCTGGTGGTGCGGCACGATGATCCGGAAGTGATCCTGGAGCGTTGGGAACTGGCGTTGCGGCGTGCGGTTCTGGGGGCGCTGCCGCTTACCTTCCCCATCCTGATTTCCGCCACCATTGCCCGGCTGCTCGAACCCACTGAGCCGGAGCCCGAGCCGCCTTCGCCGCAGGAAGACCTGGAGGATCTGATCGCGACGGGCGAGCAGGAGGGCCTGATTGAAAAGGGGGAGCGCGAGATGCTCCGGTCGGTGGTGAAATTCGGCGATAAGGTGGCGCGCGAGGTCATGACGCCGCGGCCGGAAGTCGCGGCCATCGAGATTAATTCTTCCATTGAGGATCTGCGCAGTTTATTCCGCGCCAAACGATTGACCCGCTACCCGGTTTACTCCGGCCAAATCGATCATGTGGAGGGCATCGTGAGCGTGCGCGACCTGATGGAATTGGCCCCGGAGGAGCAGAAACACGCAAAGCTCCGCAGCCTTATGCGGCCCGTGCCCTTCGTCCCGGAAACCAAGCCCATCCAGGATCTGTTGAAAGAATTACAGCAATCCACCACGCAGATGGCCATTGTGATCGATGAGTACGGCAGCGTTTCGGGGCTGATTACGATTGAGGATCTGGTGGAGCAAATCGTGGGAGAAATCCGCGATGAAGTGGAGCCCCACGCGCGCGACATTGTCAAGGAGTCCGCGTCGAGCTACATCCTTTCCGGGCACGCCGAGGTGGCGCAGATTGCCGGGGAGGTGCACGTCCCCCTGGAGGATGACGATTACTCGACCGTGGCGGGTCTGGTCATGAATCAATTGGGACATGTGCCCGCCGCCGGCGAAAAAGTGCAGAGTCACGGCTTGACATTCGAAGTCTTGGAGGCAAACCAGCGGACGGTTCTGAAGGTGCGGATGATAGTTCCGCCCAACCCGCCCCCTGCGAATAGTACTCATGTCTGAAACGACCGCATTCAAATCGGGATTTGTCGCCATCGTCGGGCGCCCCAACGCCGGAAAAAGCACGCTGGTGAACGCGCTGGTGGAGTCCATGGTCTCGATTGTGACTCCTGTTCCCCAAACCACGCGCAATCGCATCCTGGGGATTTTGCATCGCCCCGACGCCCAGGTGATTTTCATGGATACACCGGGTGTGCACAAGCCGCTCTCGCGGTTGAATGAACAGATGATGAATTATGTGCGGCAGGCGCTGGCGGACCGCGACCTGGCCGTGCTCATCGTGGACGCGAGCGAGAAATTCGGGAAGGGCGATGAGTTTGTCATCAACCTCCTGAACGAGTATTCCCCGCGGGCGATTCTGGCGTTGAACAAGGTCGATCGAGTGCACAAGCCCGACCTGTTGCCGCTGATGGATCGCTACTCCAAGCTCTACGGATTTGAGGAGATTTTCCCCATATCCGCCCTGAAGGGCGAGGGACTGAAGGAATTACTCGAGGCGATCGTAAAGCGGCTTCCCGAAGGCCCGCAATACTTTCCTGCCGACGAATACACCGACCAGCCGGAACGCTTCCTGGCTGGCGAAATCATTCGCGAAAAGGTCATCCGCCACACCAAGCACGAAATGCCCTACGTGACGGCGGTGCTTATCGACGCGTTTGAAGAGAGCACCCTGATCACACGCCTTCACGCCACGATTGTGGTGGAGAAGGATTCGCAAAAACCTATTGTGATTGGGGCGGGCGGAGCTCGCCTGAAGGAAATCGGCAGCGAAGCGCGGCAGGAGTTGGAAAAACTCTTTCCTCCTCGCGTCTATCTGGAACTTTTCGTGAAGGTCGAACCGCACTGGCGCAATAACCACGCGCTCATCGCGGAACTGGACTACCGCAGCGAGGGCGGTTCCGGGCAGTAGAATTGCCTCATTCCAGCGCCTTCTCCGCTCAACCGCGAGGCGCCGCCCACACATGCTCGGCGTTCTTGGCCGGCCGGTAGCGCCTCGCGAGAGGGAAAAGCCTGAATGGAGACAATAATCAGCCGCTTCTCGCCCCTACTTTGTCGGCGCTTTCCCCACGTCATAGACGCGCCGGATGCTCACCGGCGCGGCGAGCGAGGGAGCTTCAAAGCGCGTAATGACGTAAAGCTGTTTGCCGTCGTCGCTGAGGCGGAGCGTTCGCGTGAGCTTTTCCGAGTGGGGCAGCTTGGTTTCAGCGATGAAGGCGTCGCCTTCCCACGATGCCTTGGTGGAAATCTTTCTTCCGTCCGGGTCTTTATCATCGTGCTTTTTCCCGTCAGGGTAAAAGGTTTGGGCGTGGTCGGAGTCGTCGGTGATCACAACCTGATCGGAATGCTGATCGATCAGCAAGTACTTCGGATTCGCTGCGAGGTTATCCCAGTCCTCGGGGCTGATGCCGCCATTATTCTGCGTTCCCTGGCGGCCGCCGCGGCCCATACCGCCCCCCATTCCACCCACACCGCCCCCCATTCCACCCATCCCGCCCCGTCCCATGCCGCCGCTGGGATAGGTTCCGCCAGTGCCGGGGTACCCCCCTCCGCTATCGGGATAGTTGCCGCCGCCTCCCGAGTTGGCGCGGATCTTGCTGCTTTGCCGTGCATCTTGAACCTTCTGCTCGGCATCGTCACTCTGGTCCAGGTTGAAATTCCAATGGCCCGTCAGTTGCGCTATGTTTCCAGCGCGAGCCACGCTCACCAGCGAAGCCGCCAGAAAACACGCCGCAACGGGAACTGCCGCCTTTGCTCTAAAGCCGAAAACTTTCGCCATCGTCTCCCACCTTCCTGTTGGATGTTTATGCCTGCACCTTATTCTTCGATTCTGCCCGCCGGTGGCTGGTTGTCTCGCAGGCCGCACAAGCGGGCAAAAAATGCGGCTGAAACAAGCTGCGGAGGAGTGCGGCAGGTGTTAACTTGAGTTTACAAAGTCCTCCTGAAAGTCGGGGACCCCGCGCGGGGCGAGCCGGAGTCACAATGGGAAGGGTGTGACGGCAAGAACCACGCGTGCAGGGGAGATTAAGTCCCGACGGCAATTCCCAGGGAGCGCATTTTGCGGTAGAGGTGGCTGCGTTCCAGGCCCAGGGCTTCGGCCGTGCGGCTAACGTTGCCCTGATGCTCATCGAGGGTGCGGAGAATGTAATCGCGTTCGTAGGCACTGCGAGCTTCTTGCAGGCTGGAGAATCCCCCCGTGGGGAATTTAGTGGCAGGAGTGGAGCGCGCCGCGTCCTGGTGCAGGGAAGGGGGGAGATGGCGGCGCTCGATGCGCTCACCGGGCACCATAATGACGATGCGCTCGACGAGGTTCTTGAGTTCGCGCACATTCCCCGGCCAGCGATAAGCAATCAGCGTTTCCATCGCCGATTCCGCGAAAGTCTTGGGGCGGCGTCCATAGGCGCGGGTGAATTCCGCCAGGAAGAAGTTGGCCAGCGTGGGGATGTCCTCCGCGTGCTCGCGCAGCGGGGGAACATAAAAGGGAATCACGTTCAGGCGGTAGAACAGGTCTTCGCGGAAGTTCCCCTTTTGAATTTCGTCTTCGAGGTGCTTGTTGGTGGCGGCTATGATGCGGACATCCACGGTGAGGTTGTTGCCTGAGCCCACCGGCGTGAAGCGCTGCTCCTCGATGACGCGCAGCACTTTGGACTGTGTGCGCAAACTCATGTCGCCCACTTCGTCAAGGAACAACGAGCCGCCATGGGCCTGTTCGAACTTGCCCGTCTTGTCTTCCAGCGCGCCGGTAAAAGATCCTTTGATGTGCCCGAAAAGCTCACTCTCAATGAGCTCTTCCGGGATGGCGGCGCAGTTGACCTCCACGAAGGGCTGGTCGGCGCGCGGGCTGTGATTGTGCAGTGCGTGGGACACCAGTTCCTTTCCCGTACCGCTCTCGCCGTAGATGAGCACACGGCCATTGGTGGGGGCGGCGAGTTGCAGTTGCTGGCGCAGCGCCTTCATGGGGACGCTGTCGCCGATGATGCGGTCGCGGCCGCGCAACTCCTCTCGCAACTCGCGGTTTTGGGTCGCCAGGCGCGACTGCTCCAGCGCGTGGTGAAGGGTCAGCAGGGTCTTGTCGATGGAAAGCGGTTTTTCAATGAAATCGAAGGCGCCGAGCTTGGTGGAGCGGACGGCCGTTTCAATGGTGCCATGGCCCGAGATCATGATGACCGTGGGAGGCGCATCCAGGGCTTGGATTCTCTCCAGCACTTGAATGCCGTCCAGACCCGGCAGCCAGATGTCGACCAGGACGGCGTCAAACTTGTTCGTATGGAGCGTCTCCAGGCAGGCTTCGCCGCTGCCGACGGACTCCACACGATAGCCTTCGTCCTGGAGCACGTCGGTGAGAGACTCGCGGATGCCGGGTTCATCGTCAACAATGAGGACTGACTGTTTCATGGACTTCTGTGAAACATTGCTGCCCGAGTGGTTTCGAAACCAGCCCCTTAAGGGGTTGGGGTTCGCCGAAACTTTCCCAAACCGATTGCGGGGAACGCTCCATCTTCCGGGTATGGAGCCAAACGCATGATGCCCCCATCTTGTCAAAAGCGAGGGTCACCATCACGATGGCATCTTAGAATGCCATATACTATTTGTAAATGGCATTTGGTGGGACGGTCAAGCCCGCTGGCGGGTAAAAACCAGCTCGGCAGGGTGGCGAGGCGAGCGCGGGTCTGGATTTGCTCCCTCGCTTCCTTGGGGGAGAGGTGCCTGGGGCGTTCCGGAAGCGTGTATAATGGACGACGGGTTTGACGAATCTGCAACAAGGGAATCTGATCATGACTGTTTCCACCGTGGCGCGCACAAAATATGAGGCCGTGATTGGCCTCGAGGTTCATTTGCAACTACTGACGAAGTCGAAGATCTTTTGTTCCTGCTCGACGCATTTTGGCGACCCGCCGAATTCCAACGTCTGCCCGGTATGCCTGGGATTGCCGGGAGCGCTCCCGGTGTTGAACCAGGAGGCCGTGACGATGGCGATGAAAACGGCTCTGGCTCTGAACTGTGCCATAAACCCGCGGTCGCGTTTCGCGCGGAAGAATTACTTTTACCCCGACCTGCCCAAGGGTTATCAGATTTCGCAATACGACGAACCTGTCGCCGAGAATGGGTGGGTGGAAATCGAGGTGGGAAATGACCGGAAACGCATCGGCGTGACGCGCGTCCACCTGGAAGAGGATGCGGGCAAATCGCTCCATGAAGGGTTCCCGGATTCCGAGCGCAAGTCTTATATCGATTTGAATCGCTCGGGGGTGCCGCTGATTGAAATTGTGAGTGAACCGGACCTGCGGACTCCCGACGAGGCGTTCGAGTATCTGACGCGCCTGAAGACCTTGCTGCTCTATCTCGATGTCTCGAACTGCAACATGGAGGAGGGAAGTCTGCGCTGCGACGCCAATGTGAGCGTGCGCGTGGCAGGCGCCACAGAATTCGGGACCAAGACCGAAGTCAAGAACCTGAATTCCTTCCGCTTCCTGCAAAAGGCCCTGACCTATGAGATCGAGCGCCAGATTGCCATTCTCGATGAGGGCGGCGCCATTCACCAGGAAACCCGCCTTTGGGATAGCCGCGAACAGCGGACCTACGGAATGCGCTCGAAGGAATTCGCGCACGACTATCGCTACTTCCCGGAGCCCGACCTGCTGCCTTTGGTGATTACGGAGGAGTGGAAGGCGCGAGTGCGGCAGTCGTTGCCGGAATTGCCGCAGAGCCGCGAAGAACGCTTCATGAAGAATCTCGGCCTGCCGCAACCGGAAGCGGCGTTACTCACGGTTTCCAGGACCATGGCGGAGTTCTTTGAGGCGGTTGTGAAAGCCGGTGGTGAACCCAAGCTGGCGGCGAATTGGCTGCTGAACGAGTATCCCTTTCTGCTGCAAGAGGCCAAGGTTGGATTCACGGACTATCCGGTTGCCGCCTCGGATTTCGCCAAACTTCTCGCTTTGGTGGAGAAGAAAACCATCTCCGGCACCATGGCCAAGGAAGTCCTGCGGGAAATGATCTCCAGCCGCAAGGGACCGGAGCAAATTGTGGCTGAAAAGGGACTCCGGCAAATCAGCGATGTGGATCAAATCGTCTCAGTGGCGCGCGAAATCATCGCCGCCAATCCCAAGCAAGTTGAGCAGTACCGGAGTGGGAAGACGGCCACGCTGGGCTGGTTTGTGGGACAGGTGATGAAAGCCACGCGCGGTCAGGCCAATCCGCAAGTCGTGCAAGATGTGTTGAAGAAGGAATTGGGGTGAACCGTCCTTTGTCCGTTGTCCGTGGTCCTTTGCGGGCGGTAGGGCAGGGGAAAAACCGAAACTCGCGAACACTTACCGAATTTCGAGTTTCAACTTCGGCAACGGACTACGGACCACGGGCAGCGGACAGCTTCAAAGGAGTAGACTATGCTCAAAATAGACGACAACGCTCCAGACTTTTCATTGCCGGCCGACTCCGGGGGTAAGATTTCCCTCGACGCTTTCAAGGGCAAGACTCTCGTCCTGTTCTTTTTTCCCAAAGCGGACACTCCTGGTTGAACGAGCGAGGCGAACCAGTTCCGTGACGCCAAAAAAGAACTGGACAAGCTCGGGGCAAGGGTTTTGGGAGTAAGTGCCGATACCGTGGAACAATTGCAAAAGTTTCGCGACAAGTACAAGCTGAACTTTCCCCTGGCGGGCGATACTTCCCACAGAATGCTGGAGGCATACGGAGTCTGGCAGGAGAAGAATCTTTACGGCAAAAAGTCGATGGGAATCGCGCGCACCACTTACATCATTAATCCCGAAGGGAAAATCCGGAAGGTTTTCCCCAAGGTGAAGGTGGAAGGGCACGCCCAAGAAATCCTGGCGGCGCTGAAATCCTGAAGGGTTCCGCCCGGGCTAGGGGAACAGCGGCGCAAGGGCCGCCGCGACTGATGGGCTGTGAGTATAGCCCATCGAAGGGTGGTAGCAATAGATGGCGTGCAGGGTAGGGGCCTTGAGAAAGGGGACCTGGACGTCCTCCTCCGCCCATCCTCGCGGCTTCAGGACTTCCTCGAAGGGTTTAATCTCATTCCCGCGCCGTTCCAGAACGTTTCTTTGGAACTGCTGGTAGGCGTCCTCCCCTAAAGTCACAACTGCTCGCAGGTTGGGGAACTGTTTCAGTTCGTCGCGCAGATGCCGTGCGCAATATGTGAGGGCCTTTTCCGGGATGCGATCTGATTGGACGTGGCAACGCAAGGCATCCATGAGCACGAACGCCTTCTTGAAGTTCTGAAAGTTCTCTACCCCCAACAAGGCAAATAGAGACGCGGTGAAGCGGCTGCGGCGCTCGGGATGTTTGTAGAGATAATGGTCGGGGTCCATGGGCCCATCGCGGCCGACCACAGCCACACGCACATGGTTCAAGTCAGGGTAGTCGCGCTTTAGGTACATGGCGAGGAATTCGCGGGGAGGAATCATTACCGAGGACATCGCGGCGCAATCGCGGCAGGTTTCAATTCGCCGTCGCAGGGCTTCGGTTTCCAGGCCGGGAAGGCGCGCGGCAGGGTCGATAACCGGGCGCGCGGAAAAGGCGAGATGCAGGAGAAGTTCCGGGTCTGCTCCCGGCGGGCCCAGGATCAGATTATCAATCAGCCGCACAGTGCCCACGCGGGCCGCGATCAGGGCAACCGTGCCTGACGTAACGCGCTCCACGGGCTCAAGCTGCGAAGGATTGACCAGCGCCAGGTAATCGAGCGTCACCAGGGGTTCTTCCTCCACGACCTCGCGCATGGCTTCCAGCAAGTCGTGGGCATTGACTTCTCCCGCGTGAACGAGCATCTGGCCGCAGCGAAGGCAACGGTGCAGGACGGTGGCGGCTCGGCGCGCTTCTGGGTCGAGGAGAACATTGCGGGAGCTCAGCGCCAGTCCGTCGGCTTCCCTCACGATAGGGCAGACCACCAGCCGTACATTCAGGTTGAGGTCTTCCACCATGCGGCGGATGATTTGAACCTGCTGAAGATCTTTCTGCCCAAAGTAGGCGACGTCAGGTTGTGCGAGGTTGAACATTTTAAGCAGAATGGTGGTGACGCCACGGAAATGGCCGGGCCGCGAGGCCCCTTCGAGGGGCTCGGCAAGCTTGCCAGGATCGACGAAGGTGGCAAATCCCTCCGGGTAGATATCCTCCTGGCGAGGAGCAAAAATCCCATTCACATTGAGAGCGCGGAGGGCTTCGATATCTTTCTGGAGGTCGTGGGGGTAACTGGCAAAATCCTCCCCAGAGTTGAACTGCGTGGGATTAACAAAAATGGAGACCAACACGGCATCACACTGCTGTTTGGCGCGGCGAATGAGACTCTGATGGCCATCGTGCAGTGCCCCCATCGTCGGCACCAGTGCCAGCGACCGGCCGCGCATGCGCAGTTCGCGCACGTAGCTTTGCAGTTCCGGTATCGAGGTTATCAGCCGTGTACTCATTCTCGTTGGGCTCGTGGCAGCGGCCCCGGGCCATTGACCGTCCGTGAGCGCGGGGAGTGAGGGCCGGGCCATAAGCGCGCGTGGACCGCCCCGAAAACAGTTCAGGTGGAGCGGGATGTTTCCTTTTCAAACTGCTCGCGCATGGCGGCGGTCCAGTGATACGACTCGCGGTCGCTAGGGTAGCTGCCATCCGTAACATCGGCGCGAAAACTGATCAAGGCCTGGGAAAGAGTTTCGCGAAGGTTGGTGTAGCTGCGCACGAACTTGGCGGGTGGCAGATAACTGAGCCCCACCAGATCGTGAAAAACCAAGACCTGGCCATCACAATCGGGGCCTGCGCCGATTCCGATGGTGGGAATTCGCAGGCGCCTGGTGATGATGGCGGCGAGCTCGCGCGGAATTCCCTCCAGGACGATGGCAAAAGCGCCCGCTTCTTCCAGCGCTTCGGCATCCGCCAGCAGTTCGGTTGCGGAATCGAGGGTCTTGCCTTGCACTCGATAGCCTCCCAGGGCGTGAACGGATTGAGGGGTTAAGCCGATGTGCCCCAACACGGGGATTTGCGCATCCACGAGTCTTCGGGCCAGGCTGGCGCGTTTCCGTCCCCCCTCAAACTTCACAGCCTCCGCGCCGCCTTCCTTGAAGAAACGGATGGCGACCGCCAACGCTTGATCGTTATTGACGTGATACGCGCCATAAGGCAAATCGACCACCAGCAATGCTCGGCGAACGCCCCGGCGCACGGCTTTTAGGTGATGAAGCATCTCCTCCACCGTGACAGGTACGGTGGAATCGTAACCTAATATGGTCTGGGCAAGGGAGTCGCCCACAAGAATCATTTCGATTCCCGCCTCGTCCACCAGGCGTGCGGTGGCATAGTCGTATGCCGTCAGGCAGGTGATCTTCTCCCCTCGCAACTTCCGTTCGAGAATTACGGGAACGGTCACTTTGCTCACGGCCGGAGGATTCTGGTCCATGGCGATGCTCCTTGATTCAGAAGTCAAGACTCGATAATTCCAAGTAACAAGATCCGGCCCATCAATGGCCGCTCGAGGCCTTGGGGGTTATCTTCGCGTTGCGTACCGGTTCAGCTTGGAGGACGCGCCGGCGAATACATGTTCGTTAGCACCGGGAGTTCGGGGCACAAATAAAAGACCCCCCCGGTCGCAGGAAGTTATTCCGACGCTAAGCGCGTAGCGCCCGGGGGTCCGGGAGGACCTCCACCTGCCTGGACAGAGAGGGTCTTTTAAACTCAAAGGCTGCTCGCTGGCGCGGGCTTTTCACCCCCCGTGTTTTGGCGCGAGTCGCCGGTTGCGCCCAACTCAGTCCGCCGAGGCGGATCCAAGCGGCAAGAAATATTGTGTGCCCGTGACGGGCTGGCTCAAGCGGTGCAGGAGTTCCTGCAAATCTTCGTTCCGGTCGACAAAATCAATCTCTGACGTTTCGATCACCAGCAAGTCACTGGACTTGTAATGGAAGAAGAAGTGCTCGTAGGCATTAACGACGGCTTGCAAGTAATCATCGGAAATGCGCGGTTCGAACGGCACCTTCTTCTTCTCGATCCGCTTCCTCAACGCCTCCGGACTCGCCTGTAAGTATATCACCAAATCCGGGATGGGAACCTGTTCGGCGAACATTTCGTAATACTTATTGTAGACCTTGAGTTCCGCATCATTTAGGTTCAGATAGGCAAAGATCTTGTCTTTTTCAAAGATGTAATCGCTGATAATGATCCGGTCGCTTTGTGCCGCCAAGTCGAGCGCACGCCACTGCTCGAAGCGTTGGATAAGGAAGTGGAATTGCACCTGAAAGGCCGCACCCGGCTTGTCCCGGTAAAAGGCTTCCAGGAAAGGATTGTCTTCGTCATCGCGAAGGCGGGAGGCATGAAGCCGATCCGCAAGCAGGTTGGCGAGAGTGGTTTTTCCCACCCGAATCGGGCCTTCGACAGCGATAAAGCGCAAGGGCTCGTGTAATTGCTTCATGGGGTCATTTATCCATTGAATCATTGACTCAACACACCACTGAGTTCTGGCTTTCGAAATGACTCAATGATTCAATCACTCAATCTTGTAGCGGACCACCTGGCTCAAATCGGCCGAGTCCTGGAGCATCTCGGCAATAGTCCTTCTACTGACGGGGTGACGGGCGGCGGGAGCCAACTCCCGCAGCGGGACGAGCACAAATCGCCTTTCATTCATGCGTTCGTGCGGAATCGTCAAGGCCGCGGATCGCACCACCACATTCTCGTAAAGGAGGATATCAATGTCAATCGGTCGTGGACCCTTGCTGATTCCCGGCCGCCGGCCGAGAGCACGCTCCACAACCTTGACGGCCTTGAGAAGCTGCATGGGCATGAGTTCCGTTAACGCCTCCACGACGCAATTCAAAAACCACGCCTGCGGGCCGAAATCGACGGGCTCCGTCTTATAGAATGATGAAACGCGTTGAACTCTCACCCCGGCTTTGCCGAGTTCCTCCATGGCGCGCCGAAGATTGGCAACACGGTCTCCGCGATTTGAACCGAGCGAGAGGTAGACCTGCTTTGGCCGTGGGCCGGGACGTGCAAGCGGCATGGGAGCATGGAGTTCAAGCAGCATGAAAACCTTGATCAGCCGAATGAGCGGCTCAATCAAAAAGCGTTCGTGGGCCGGCGCCGGGCAGGGGCAAATTCAACAGCCGATATGCAGGCTCGTTGGCTTTCCGGCCTGACTTGGTGCGACTGACGAAGCCCTGTTGCAGCAGATAGGGTTCAACCATGTCGACGAGCGTGTCCACTTCTTCATTAAGTGTAGCGGCGATGGCTTCCACCCCAACGGGCCCCCCGTTATAAATGCGAATGATCGTGGAGAGGAAGTTTCGGTCCAGATCGTCCAGGCCATGGTCGTCCACACCTTCAAGCTTCAAGGCATCGCTTGCGACCTCGGAATTGATAGAGCCGTTGGCTTTGACGTCGGCGTAATCGCGGACCCTTCGTAGCAGGCGATTGGCAATCCTGGGCGTGCCGCGCGCGCGGCGGGCGATTTCCAAGCCGCCGGCTTCATCAAGCTGCGCGTGCAGAATTCCCGCCGAGCGGTGAATGATTTTCCGGAGGTCGTCCACCGTGTAGAACTCGAGGTGATAGAAAAGGCCGAAGCGGTTGCGCAACGGCGCGGAGAGGCTTCCGGCACGGGTGGTGGCGCCCACCAGCGTAAACCTTTTGAGCGGGACGTTGATGGTTTTGGCGAACATCCCTTTGTCCACCACGAAATCCACCTTGTAGTCTTCCATGGCGGGGTAGAGGAATTCCTCGATGTTGGCGGGCAAGCGGTGGATCTCGTCAATAAAGAGGATGTCCCCTTCGCCGAGATTGGTCAGGATGCCCATCAGGTCGCCGGTTCGCTCCAGAGCAGGCCCCGAGGTAGTGGTGATCTTTGACCCCATGGCGTTGGCAATGATATAGGCGAGCGTGGTCTTGCCCAAACCGGGCGGGCCAAAGAACAGCACGTGCTCGAGCGATTCGCCGCGCTGCTTGGCGGCCTGCAAGGCGATGTTGAGCTTTTCCACAACCTTCTTCTGCCCCCCGTACTCGTCAATGTTGGAGGGGCGAAGGGTGCGATTAAAGCTCTCTTCTTCCTTCGAAATCAGTTCCGGCGAAACCAATCGTTCTCTGGGCATAGGATGTAGGTCACAGGGTACAGGTTACAGGGAATAGTCTACAGGCGACAGAGCACAGGTGAGAGGGAAATAGGCTGTAACCTGTCACCTATAACCTGATCCCTAAGTCTTCGGGTGCAACTGCTCGAAGACTTTGCGAAGAAAGTCCTCGGTGGTTTTCAGGTTCTTGTTTTTGGCGAAGATCTCCTCGACCATTCGCACCGCTTCGCCGCGCGAATACTCCAACTGTTCGAGTACTTGCAGGGCTTCCTGTTTCAGCCCCACAGCAGATTCCTGTTCGACGGACAGGGGCTCTTCCGTGCGTGCAAGAGCGAACTTGGCCATCTTCCCGCGCAATTCGGTGATGATCCTCTCCGAAGTCTTGGCGCCGATATAGGGGAGTTCTTTCAGGAAAGCGGCGTCGCCCCCCTCGATGGCCAGGGCGATTTCATTCAGCGGCCGGATGAGGCATTTCAGCGCCCGCATAAACCCCACGCCGGGCACCGTGGTGAAGGTTTCAAAAAACTCCCGGTCCAGCGGATCGAGGAAACCCACCAGCTTGGGGGTCAAATGGCCGCCACCCAGGCCACCATCGATGTAATAGATCGTGTAAAAGGTCAGAGGGTTGCGGCGCTCGCCTTCCGGAGCAGTGCGAAGGCGCGAGGCGATCCCCGAAGGCACGAAGATTTCGTAGCACATCGCCTGTACTCGAATCAGCAGCGAATGGCGTTGAATGCGGTCGTAGAGAACTTCACCAGTTATTTCGGAAATCATGTCCGTTGTCCGTTGTCAGTTGCCAGAGCCCATTCGAATCTGATACCTGATACCTGACACCTGGCACCTATCTTTTCCGCATCGCGTTCACATAACAGAGCGCCACCGCGAGCGCATCAGCCACATCGGGTGGGTGCGGCACGCTCGAGAGGGAAAAGAAATTCTGCACGGCGCGCTGCACTTGGGATTTCGAGGCGTTGCCGTTGCCCGTCACCGACTGCTTCACGCGCTTGGCGGAGAAACTCAGCACCGGGATTCCTTCCAGCTTGGCCGCCAGGCAGATGACTCCACGCGCATGGCCCATCAGAATCGCTGTGCGCGGATAATCGGCGTGACTATACACTTCCTCAAGGCACATGGCCTGCGGGTTGAACTCCGTCATAACCTCCTGGAGTTCGTGGAAGAGCGATTCCAGGCGCGCGGGAAGATTCTGCCCGTGGCTGGGCGGCAATCGGATCACACCCGCTTCCACCAGCTTGACATCGCTCCCGCAACTCACCACCACGCCGTACCCGGTGATGTTCAGCCCCGGGTCGATGCCAATAACGCGCGTGGGCTCCTGGGATGCGCTAACCATTCGGAAGGATTGTATCATTCAGGGGGCGGTTGTCAGTAGTCAGTTGTCACTGGAAACCGAAACTCGAAAATCGAAATTCAAAACTCGCCGCCATAGTCGAGTTTCGATTTTCGAATTTCGAGTTTCGGCACTGATTACCGCGGTGTCGAATCCGGCAATCCGCTCCCCATCCACCCAGGAATTGGCTACTCGGACGCGACCCTTATAATCGCCCGGCGGTAGGCGTACAGGCTCGGCGTGCCATTGTCCTTTACGACGAGGATGATATGAAGGGTCCGGTTCCACAAAGGAAATGTGCCCAATCGCCCCGGAGGAACGGCCGGCGCCTTGAAGCTGGTCTCCGGACCTGACGTGTTGCTGAGTTGGATCTTGGGAGGAAGCAAGCCACCCACTTCGCTATATGGAAGCCACTCACAAGTGAGGTTGTCTCCGTCGGGATCCTTCGTTCCCGCGGCGCTGAGCTTGACGATCTCACCAGCCTTAACAGTGATTTCCACCGGGTCTTTGCCCTCTTTCCCGTTCAGGACCACGATGGGGTTATGATTCGCCTCCTTGTAGGCGCCACGGACCGTCCAAAGCATGCGGCCGGCAAAATCGTTCTGATAGGCCTCACGCCACCGCCAGATTGTAGCTTGGTTTGTCGTATATATTTCGCCGTCCACTCCACGAACCGTATCGAGCGTATCGGTGTACAGACCACCGAACTCTGAAGCCTTTTCGTAGCGGCCGCCCCAACTGCCGTAGCTCGGTTCCTCGGGAACTCCCAGGCCGTTGGGGATTAGATACAAGTAGCTCGGGGTATCACCTTCCATGATGACCTTGAAGCGAGGGTAGAGCGCCCCCATCGGTCCATATTTGCGGATGTGCTCGTCGAGCCATTCGTTACTCACCAACGAGGGATCGGGACCTTTAAACCCGTACCATCGTTCCCCGGAAATCCCCGTCCAGGTGGCCCGTGCATAGTGGCTGAAGGCGTGAATGCTGCAAATGTAAAACAGGCCGGGGAAGGTCGCCCGCATCCAAGCCCCGGTATCATCCTGGTCGGAGATACTGTAGACCCGCAGCTTCGCAACGAAAGCATCCACAGCGGCAGGCAATCGGGTCTTCTTTACTTTCCAGAGCGCCTGGGCGAGATCGACCGCGCCTCCCCAGATCGTGACCCACACGGGCCGAGGGTCGGGCTTGTCCACCACCGAGAGGATCCACTCGGATGCCTCCGTGTCCTTTCCCTCGCCCACGCCTGCCAGACCGTACTCAGCCCGGCCGGACTTGATTCGAGCCAGGAGATCAGTGGCTTCGGGGTAGCCGGGCGCATGCACCAGCAGGTTGTTTCGGACCTGCCCGTATGCCTCCACGCGTTCGCGGATCAATTGCGGCTGGACCATGTTTGGTTGCCAGATCGAGGTCGTGGCCACCAACCCCTCGACATCAAACTCGTTCGCGTAAAGCAGAAAACGGATCATGGACATGGAATCATCCGGCTCGTTGCCGATGTCGGTTAGGACCATGACTCGCGCCCTTTGCGGGGTGCCCGCAGCCGGGGCCAAGGCGACGATGGATAGCAGGCAGAGAATCAGGGGCGGGAGGCGCCTCAACTTCAAGACTGGAGATGCGCCGCTGCGGTGAAAGTCAGAAAGGCTGGAAGTCATTTGGGCACCTCAGCGCGGGGTGGAATCCGGCAGGCCGCCGTCCACGGGAATGGTGGCGCCGGTGGTGGGCGTCTGCCGTGTGGCAAAGAACAGGACCGCTCGCGAAACGTGCTGAGCGGTCACCGCGGCTTTCAGAAGATTGCGCGACTGGTAATATTCTTCCAGCCCTTTTTCATCCAATCCGCGCGCCCTCATGCGATCCGGGCCGACTTCCGCCCACAGGCCGGACCGCCGACTTCCATGGGAAAAGACGGCATCCGGTGCGACCATGTTGACGCGCACGCCCAATTCGGCCATTTCCTGGCTGGCAATGCGGCCTAATTGATGTGAGGCGGCTTTGGTGGCGCTGTAGGCGCCGAATTTGGCGCCCGGCATGAAGACGTTCTTGGTGGAAATCAGAATGATATCGCCGCCCGTTCCCTGCAAGCGGAAGTGGCGCGCCGCCTGCCGCAACAAAAGAAGCGTCCCGTCCGTATTAACCCGCTCGACGCGCTGGAATGCCGCGAAATCCATCTGCTCCAGTGAGCACACCATGGCGATGCCGGCGTTGACGATCACCAGGTCGACGCCGCCCCAGGTTTTGATGACAGCGTCAAACCCTTGCGCCACCGAGCCGGGATCAGTCACATCGAGTGGTGCGGTGATCACTCGTTCGCCGTATTTCTTTTTCAGTTCTTCACCGAGGTTGTCCAAGGCTGCGCCCGGTAAGTCGGTGATGGCAACGTGGCATCCGTTTTGCAAAAGGCCATCCGCGATCGCCGAGCCAATCGCCCCGGCGGCCCCGGTCACAATGGCGACCTCGCGCCCGAGCGGTGGTTCATCGGTTCGCAGCTTGGCGTGTTGCAGGGTGAAGTACTCCACTTCGAAAAGATGGTCTTCGGCGAGGCCGCGATAGGTTCCCATGGCGGCAATGCGCGCCTTGGCGGCCACTGTTTGCGCGGTGATGTCGTGGGCGATGCGTGCCGCACGCGCGTCCTTGCCAGCGCACAAGGCTCCCAGCCCTGGCAGCAAAACCACGCGGGGCAGGGAATCGAAAGGCTTCATGCCGGCGGGCATCAGCGCGGCATTGCGAGCAAGGTAAGCCTGGTAGTCTGTCGCATAAACTTCAATCCCTTTCCCAAGCTGATCGCGGAATCTTGCCGGGTTGCTGTAATCGGGGTCATCGATCCACAGGGGCAGAGCTTTGGTCCGCACTAGGTGGTCGGAGGTCAGGGTGGGCGTCAGGGCTAATTCCTTGCCGCGATCCGAGCCGAGAAATCCCAGGATTTCCTGGTTGACCAGCGGTTGGAGAATCATGCGGCGGTAAGGGCGGTCGGGGTCGCCGCTGGGTTGCGCCAATAGTCCTCGAACCACCGGCGCGACTGCCGCAAGACGCTTTTCCGCTTCGGCGAGCGACGCCGGCATAACCACTACGAGCGGCTTGGAAGCGCGTCGCGCGGCGAAGTCCTCCGCGCGCGTGACCAGATCGATCATGGCGGAATAGGCTTCGCGGGCAGTTTCGCCCCAAGTCATGATGCCATGATGCATCCACACCAGAGCGCGGCACCCGGGATGCGCGTCGTAGGCGGCGATCACCGCTTTGGCCAGCTTAAATCCCGGCTTCACGTATTCGACCAGCGCCACGCCTTTGCCCAGCGCTTCGCGGATCAGCTTCTCGCCCTCGGGCTGATTGGTCAGCACCAGAATTGCGTCAGCGTGAGTATGATCGATGTATTTGGCGGGGATGTAGGCGTGGGAAAGTGTTTCGATGGAAGGAGCGGCGGCGTTCGCGGCGAGGCGATGCAGTTGGAATTCGCCCGCCATGGCGTCATCGGAAAGCTCCGGGAGGGCGCACAGCCGCTTGAGATACTCAAGGTCGATAGGCGTGTGGCCCTCCGGCTCGATCGTTGCCAGATTGAACCCTGAGGCCTTCACGAAGAGGGCGGGAGTCTCCTGGCCAAAAACGTTTCGATGAGTGCCTTTGAGGGAAGTGTTGCCGCCACCGTGAAGCACCAATGCTTCGTCACTGCCCAGCAAGCGTGTGGTGTAGGTTCGCAGAGCCAGGTCGGCTCCCCACTGCCCAGCGTATTGAGCAAGGAATTGATCGGCATCTCGATCTGACCATCGATTTTTCATGAGTTATGCTGCCCCTCTATTCCCCTGTTCACCACCACCCCGTCGCTCGGCGCGCCACCCCTCCGCATCTGAGGAACTCCATCGCTCTCCCGAGAGAGTGCCGGAGGTGCAAGCGCGCCTGAGGGAGGCCCAGCACAACACCGAACATTCTTACTGATGCGCTATCGCAGGCGGCTACCCGCCCCGCACATCCAGAGCGGCCAGGGCTGATTTAATCGGTTGCAGAGCCTCGGCGACCGCCCAGCTAGCTCGGTTCCAAGCATTTGCCCCGGCATTGCCTTCAGGGGTGGTGGCAACAAGCCCAGCAATATATGTGTTCGCACGCTTCATCATTTGGTAAGCGTTACCCATCTTCTTGCGAATTTCCTCGCTCAAGATCGAATAGGTTCCGTCCGTGATGGCGCGCTCAAACTGAGCAACCTCAAATGGGCAACCCAATCGTTTGTCGCCGCTCTGCGAAGCTATATCGAGGTCGAAGTCTAGTTCGTGGATCAACCGCTCGATCGTTCCCGCCTCGAAAACCGCCGGAGCATCCAGTAGCACTTCGGGGCGCTCACGGCAAACCTTCAACCACTGATCGCGATGAAGCCGTAGTTCCTCTGGGCTGAACCTCCGGCCCCGTGGATGTTTTGGGTTGTACAATCCGATTTCCGCATGGCACTCAAAGCACACCGGGATTGCGTTCTCAATACTGTCGTTCATCGTTTCCGAGCGCTGCTCAATATGCGCAAGCTCCGTCTTAACGCCGCAAGACCTATGACAAATGCAGCAGCGCCGGTGACACGCCGCTAAGAGCTGACTCGCTTCGCTGTCAAGAAATGCCATATTCGTTACCTATTGATGTTCATGAAACCCGGCAGAGGGTTCAAATTCAGAAAAGCCGAAAAAATGGACACGTCTTACCGAGCATCCGCCCACTTACGCATCAGATCATGGAGTTCCCGACCAAGGGATGGATCCACCGGATCAAGAGTTCTCGCCTCTCGGAGTGCAGCGGCGTTGTCCCCAGACGTCAGATAAGCCACTCCGAGCGCATATCGCGCCTGGTGTAACTCTGGCTGAAGGCGTAGCGCCTCCCGCAGAGCATTGATCGCCTCCTTGTACTGTCCAGCGGCCCCGTATGCCGCTCCGAGAGTCGCGTGAGCTTCCGCGTACTCCGGTTTCAACTTGACAGCTTGCTTGCATGCGGCAATCTTGTCCTGTGTACGGCCCAGAAACCCATAGGTAGACGCCAAGCCCAAGTAGGCCTCCGCGTACTTAGGATTCACCTCAATTGCTTTGCTGAAGCTCGCGACTGCCTCATCGTAGCGTCGCAACTTGCCGTATGCCGAGCCCAGCGCTGCCCACGTCTCCCAATCGTTCGGGTTATTCCGCAAATCCTCGATCCATTGAGCAACCATGTGTTCAACGAATCCCGAGCTCTTACCAAACAGCGCCTCGGCTATTTTTCGCATCATGCTGACCCCGGCAATTTTCTACTGTTGTTGCAATATTTCGGCCTTGCTAGTGGCCCGACGTGCCGCCGCCACGGCGTCAAGCATAAATCGCGCATTGGCTTCCGGCGTCTTGCCATCGAACACGGCGCTGCCGGTAACGATCAGGTCCGCGCCGGTGGCGGCGACCTCCGCGATATTGGCTTTGGTGATGCCGCCGTCAACGCCCAGAACGATGTGCTTGCCGGAGTCCGCGATCATGCGTTGGACGCGGGCGATGCGGGCGGTCGTCGCGGGGATATATTTCTGCCCGCCCCAACCGGGGTTGACCGCAAGAAGCAGGATGAATTCCAGCTCATCAAGAAGCGGTTCCAGGACTTCCAGCGGCGTGCCGGGATTGAGCCCCACACCGCGCACGATGCCCCGTTCCGCATCGTTCACGTTGGTGAGCGTCCCGAGCTTTTGCAACACCCGATGCCCGTGCGAGCAGGCCTCGACGTGAATCGTGACAATGTCCGCGCCCGCGGCGACAAAGTCCGCCACCTTTTCCAGCGGCTCCTCGATCATCAAGTGTACGTCTTTGAGCAGGGAAGTCTTGATGGCCTTGATGAAGGGCGGACCCACCGTCATCATGGGGCAAAAGCAGCCGTCCATCACGTCCACATGCGCCAGCTTAACGCCCGTGCGCTCCAGGAGTGAGATTTCCGAGCCCAGCGAGAGTAAGTTGGCGGTAAGTACGCCGACGCTGACGGTGGGCGCGGCGGCGCGCAGCAGTTCGAGACCTTTGGAATTTGCCATGAGTTCCCTCGGAAAGAGGAGTCAGGAGTCAGAAGCCAGGAGTCAGGAGAAGAACGTTTTCCTTCCGACTTCCGACTCCTCATTCTCAATTCTTCGTTGTCAAAAGGAATAAGGAGAAAGATGTTTCTATTCTGACTCCTGACTTCTGACTCCTGACTCCTGACTCCTCCCGCCTAACTTCTAGCTCCCGCCTCCTCATGCCGCATGGTCTGATAGAAGTCGAAAGCCTGCTCCGGCTTCATCAGCTCATGGACCACTTTTCCGACCGCCTGAATCATGGCGGCCGGAGCGTCCGACTGGAAGATATTGCGGCCCATGTCGACACCCGCGGCGCCTTCGCTGACGGCTCGATAGGCCATGGTCAGCGCCTCGAGTTCAGGCAACTTCTTGCCGCCGGCCATCACCACGGGCACGGGGCACGAAGCGGTGATGGTCTCAAACCCTTCCGGCACGTAGTAGGTCTTCACCACCTGCGCGCCCAGTTCGGCGCAGATGCGGCAGGCCAGGCGGAAGTACTTGGCGTTGCGCACCATGTCCTTGCCGACGGCGGTCACTCCCAGCGTGGCGATTCCGTAACGCAGGCCGGCGTCCACCAAACGCGTCATGTTGTGGATCGACTGCGTTTCAAATTCGCCGCCCACGAAGACCTGCACGGCCATGGCGGAAACATTCAATCGCGCGGCGTCTTCGACGTCCACGGCAATGTGCTCGTTGGAAAGTTCCTTCAGGATGCTCGGCCCGCCGCTGGCCCGCAGCACCACGCCGTGGGTGAAACTCGCGGGGATGGTGGTGCGCAGGATGCCGCGCGTCAGCATCAGGGCGTTGGTGTAAGGCAGCAGCGGCACGATGTTCAGGTCAACGCGCTCCAAGCCGGTCGTGGGCCCCTGGAAGTATCCGTGATCGATGGCCAGCATGACGGTGCGGCCGGAAGCGGGATTGAAAACCCGCGCCAGGCGGTTCTGCATGCCCCAGTCGAGCGCCCCCGCGCCCTTTAAGAAGAACGGTTCGTGCTTCACCGGAATGTCGGCGTAGAATTGCTTGGATTCTTTCTCAGCATCAAATTCTGGCATGGCGCATTAGTCCTTTCCGGAGTGTGATGGCAAAAAGCATTTCAGTCCTGTGATTGTCCTTGCTCGCGAATCCTTTGTCAATGCTGGCGGCCCTACGCGTAAATCCCGCGCACCTTGATGCACGATGCCACGCGGTCGATGGCCAGCATGTAGGCGGCGATGCGATTATTGACGTTATGCTTTTCGCCGTAGGCCACCACGCCGTCGAAGGCGGAGACCATGATGTGTTTCAAACGATCGTTGACCACATCTTCCGTCCAGAAATAGCCCTGGCGGTCCTGCACCCACTCGAAATAGGAAACGGTAACCCCGCCGGCATTGGCGAGGATGTCGGGGATCACGAATACGCCGCGATCAAACAAGATATCGTCGGCGGAAGGCGTGGTGGGGCTGTTGGCGCCCTCGACCAGGAGTTTCGCCTTCACCTTGTGGGCATTCTCGCCGGTGATCACGCTCTCCGTGGCCGCCGGCAGCAGGACATCGCAATCCTGCTCCAGGATTTCCTGCGTCCCGATGGTTTCGCCGCCGTCAAAATCCTTGATTGTTTTGTGCTTCTCCACGTACCCGAGCAAGCGCGGGATATTGAGGCCGTTGGTGTTGAAAACGCCACCGGAAATATCGGCGACGCCGATGATTTTGTAGCCCGACTCGTGCATCAAGCGAGCCGCCTGCGAGCCCACGTTGCCGAAACCCTGCACGATCACGCGAGTGCTATCCTTCTTCCAACCGAAGCGTTTCAGCGCCTCGTCCGCGGTGATCATGCATCCGCGGCCCGTGGCCTCGCGGCGCCCGAGCGATCCCCCCAGGCTCAGCGGCTTGCCCGTCACACATCCCGTCACCGTGTGGCGCATGTGCATGGAGAATGTATCCATGACCCATGCCATGGTCTGGTCGTTGGTGTTCATGTCGGGCGCCGGAACGTCGCGGTCAGGGCCGAGGAAGTCCAAAATCTCCGCCGTATAACGCCGCGTGATCCGTTCCAGTTCGCCGCTGGAGAGGTGGGCGGGGTCGCAGATAATTCCACCCTTGGCGCCCCCGAACGGTATGTTCGCCACCGCACACTTCCACGTCATCTCGGCGGCCAGCCCGCGGATTTCATCCAACGTGACGTTGGGCGCGTAGCGCAAGCCTCCTTTGCAGGGCCCGCGGGCAATGCTGTGTTGAACCCGAAACCCGTCGAAAACCCTTAGCGTGCCGTCATCCATGTCCACCGGAATGTGAACGATGATTTCGCGATTGGGTGTGCGGAGATATTGCGACAGGCCTTCGTCCAGCCCGAGCTGGCGGGCGGCCACATCATACCGAGCCGCCATTGAAGCATAGACACTCAGTTCCTTCTCATTTTCCTCGATGCTCATTTTGCCCCCTTTTCTCGCCGGAAGGGATTCCGCCTGCTGCGGGCGGTTCTCCCCACGGCCAGAGCTCAATAGCTCAGCAAAAGTATAGCAAACGGCTTACCAGTGTTCTACAGGGGTGGTTGTAGGGATACGGCTTGCGTACCCTCACGTAGCGTGGGCGTCTCGCCCGCTGTGGTGTGGGTATCCTGCCCGCGCTTGCTGTCACGGGCGGGAGCGGAACACTCCCGTGGCGCCGGAAGTCGGATCGGCATCCTGCCCGCGCTCTTGAGTTTCTGCATTTCTCGCGTCCCCCGGATTGGAACCTTAATCATGACACCGCGGACCCCGGGGACGACTTGGCGAGTGTACGGCCATGCGACCACTCCATTATTGAGTTTCCCCACTGTCATGCGAAGGGCGTTTATCGGGCCTAATACGGCGAAGCACCCACTCAGCGTACCTTCCGATTGCCCTGCCAACCGGCCGAAGAATCGAAACGCGTCTCTTACGGCATCGGCGTTGCCAACGGATTTCTTAGGGATACGTCTCCTCTACGAGCTGGGAGCGGGGTCAAGGGGCCCCTTGTATCGAAGCGTTAAAGACATGTAGCGGGCCATATCCCTAAATACGCAGCCGGTGAGACCTCCCCAACCGCACCGGCCGCAACAGCAGTCACGGTATTTCTCTCGGCGTAAACGTCACTTAGCTGGAAAGATTTACGTCACATTCAGGGTCAGATTCATGCTGTGGCTCAGCGTGGATGATCCCGAGCCCGCCGTGCCGGTAACCGTCAACGTATAGGTTCCCGCGGGCGTTCCGGGGTTACTCGGTGACCCGCCACCGCTAGTTCCACCCCCACCGCAGGCCGCCAAGGCCAGCATCAGAAGCAACGCAAACGAAAGTGTGGCGATTTGCCATAGCACCGCTTTTCGATGACAGTGCGCAAAGGCCAAGGCTACAAGCATTGCCGTGAGCGCCAGTAGCCATAATCTATCCCCACCCGGTGTAGACGGTGAAAGCAGCCGTGTTCTCGGCGCAGCCAGTGAAGCCGCGGTGGTGGTCACGGTCACCATTACGTTGCTGCCCGCCGCTGCCGGGTTGGGCGAAATCGTGCACGTCGCTTCCGAAGGTGCGCCGGTGCAGGTGAAAGTGACGTTGCCCGAGAGCCCGCCCATGCCAGCCAGGCTGATCGTGTAACTAGCGGGCTGGCCTGGCGCGACGCTCTGCGAGCTGGATGAGCCCGAAGGCGGCGCGAGCGTGAAGTCCTGGCCCGTCCCACTGAGTCCGACACTGTGCGGGCTGCCGGGAGCGTTGTCCGTAAATGAAAGGCTGCCGCTTGCCGAGCCGCCCGCCGTGGGTGTGAACGTGACGGCTACGGTGCAAGTGCCGGAGGCGGGAACCGGCGTCGATGCCGAGCACGTCGTCCCCGTGGCAGCAATCGCAAACGGACCGGAAGTTGCAATGGCGGTCAAAGTCAGACTCGCGTTCCCAGTGTTCGTCAGCGTCACGGTCTGCGCGCCGCTGGTGCTGTTCACCAACTGCGCCGAAAACATGAGCGCGCTCGATAGACTGGCCACCGGCCCGGTCCCCGTGCCACTCAAGCTAACCGTCTGCGGGCTTCCGCCGGCATTGTCCGCAATCGTCAGGGTGCCACTTCGGCTCCCCACTGTTGTTGGCACAAAGGCGATGTTAATAACGCAACTGCTCCCCGCCGCCACCGGGGCGCTCGTGCTGCACGTCGTCCCCGAGGCCAGCGTAAAATCGCCCGTGACTGACATGGCGCTGATGGCTAACGCCAAAGTACCGGTGTTCTTGAGGGTCACTGACTGGGCCAGGCTCGTCGTGCCAACAGCCTGGTTGTCAAAGGCCACGCTTGTCACTGAAAGTCCTGCGATGGGATTTTGCAAAAGGTAAATGGAAACCGTATTCGAGCTAAAGTTCCCGATCGCAAGGTCGGGCTGGCCGTCGCCATTGAAATCGGCCGTGGCAAGGGAATATTGATTGGGGCCCAACACAAAATCCTGGTTCGTTTGGAAGGTTCCATCGCCGTTCCCCAATAATAATGAAAAGGTGTTACTGCCGGTATTGTTGGTGATCAAATCGGGTTTTCCATCCCCGTTGAAGTCTCCCAAGGCCAGATAACGCGGCGCCACGCCGGCCGGGTAGTCAATATGAGTCTGAAACGTACCGTCGCCATTACCGAGCAAAACGGAGACGGAGTTGGCCGCGGGATTGGAGTTGCCGATTACCAGGTCCAATTTGCCGTCACCGTTCAAGTCCGTCGCGATGATCGAAAAGGGATCAGCCCCAGTGGGATATTCCACTGGAGTTTGGAACGTCCCGTCGCCGTTTCCGAGCAGAATTGAAATGTTCTTTGAACCGGCCCCCTCGGCAACGGCTAGGTCAAGCTTGCCATCATTATTGAAATCTTTTACCGCGATCACGCCCGGCGACTGTGAGTATTCCGGACCAATTTCATAGCGAGCTCCGGCAAGAAAGGTTCCATCGCCCTGGCCAAGGTATATTGCTACAGCGCCGCCCATCAAAGTGCCGGTCGCGTCCTCGGAAATAGCAAGATCGATTTTCCCGTCACCATTGAAGTCGCCTGCCGCCAGGTAGGTAATCATGAAATCTGAAGCAATCGAGAGGGGATGTTGCGCTTGGAACGTGCCATCCCCCTGGCCCAGGAGAATTGTCACAGCGCCACCGTAGCAATATCCGCCATAGAAGGGGCAACCCTCGCTGGCGACCGCGAGATCCAATTTGCCATCGTGGTTAAAGTCCCCCACGACGATGGCATCCGGATTGGAGCTGACGGGGTAGTCAACATGAGTTCCAAAAGTTCCGTCCCCGTTCCCCAGCAGGATCGAAACGGTGCCGTCAAAGCCGTTGGCCACCGCCAGGTCGACTTTGCCGTCCCCATTGAAGTCGGCTGTTACCAACGACTGCGGGTTATTCCCGACGGGGATGTCCGTTCTCCCAAACGCCAGAGGCGGCGTGGGGTTTAGGATATCAAAGCCATAGCCCGACGAAATACCGCCTGGGGCGGGATTCGTCACGGTGACCAAAGGCACGCCTGCCGCGGCAATGTCCGCAGCCGAAATTGACGCGGTGAGTTGTCCACCGTTCACCACCGTTGTGGCTCGCGCCGAGCCATTCCAGTTCACCACAGAGGCGGGGCCAAAGTCAGCTCCGTTCACGGTCAACGTGAAGGCCGCCCCACCCTTCACCATCTGAGACGGCACAATATATTCCATATACGGAATGTCATAGGTGGTGGTGCCGGTGCCGGAAAGGGTCACCACTGGAGACGTCTGGGGCGCGTTATCCACGAAAGTGAGCGTCCCGGATGCTGCCCCCACTGCGGTCGGAACAAAGAACAACGTTACCGTGCAATTCCCTGCCGGAGCCACACCGCCCGCGCAGTTGTTGGTTTGGGTAAAGTTGCCGGTAATCGGCATACTCGTAATCGTCAATGCCAGCTCGCCGTAGTTGTAAACCGTAAGTGTATAGCCTTGGCTGGGGATTCCAACGACCTGGTCGCCAAAATAGGCTTCCGAGGTGCTGACTAAAAGCCACGAAGAAGTGCCGTAGCCCGACAGGGGGACCAAACTGGGGCTGTTTGCGGCGTTGCTGGTGATAGTCAGGGTGCCGGTAGCCGTTCCTCTCCCTGGAGGGGTAAAGGTAACACTGATCGTGCAGGTTGCCCCGGCAGCCACCACCCCAACGCAGTTGGTGCTGGGGGAAAAGCCAGACGTGGCGGTGATGCTGGAGATGGTTAGAGGCGATGTGCCGGGATTGGTCACCACAACCGGCAGGGCGGCGCTGGTCGAGCCGTAGGCCTGATTGCCAAAGTCCAGTAACGCCGGGGCCACTGTGTCGGCGGCCGCTGTGCCTGTTCCTGAGAGGGTGACCATCTGATTGGTGCCCGGTGTGCCGTTGTGATTTGAGGTTATCGTCAGTGTTCCGCTGCGAACCCCGGCAATGGTTGGCGTGAAGGTGACGCTAACGGTACAGTTTGCTCCTGCCGCAACCGGAGTCGAGCAGGTATTGGTGGGAGCGAAATCCCCGGTGGTCGCTATATTCGTGATGCTCAGGGGGCCATTGCCGGCGTTGGTGATGGTGACCGTCTGGGATGGAGTTGTAGTCCCGACAACCTGTGGTCCAAAGCTCAGGCTGGACGCTGAGAGGTCGCTGATCGGGCCAACGCCCGTGCCCGTCAACGTAACGGCCTGGTAGCCAATGAAGCCGCTCTCACCGATGGTCAGCGCGCCTCGGCGCATCAGTGGCAAAAGCGGATTGAAGGCAACATTCAGCGTACAAGTTTGTCCGGCTGGCACGCCCGCGCAGGTGCCGGTGACGGAAAAATCGGGAGTGGTTGTAATACTCGAGGCGCTAAAAGGTGTCGAGCCATCATTGGTGAGGGTCACCGTTTGCGAAGTGCTCGTGGTCCCCACCGTCTGGTTCCCGAAGCTTAAACTGGCGGGGGACAAACTAGCTAGGGGCCCGTGCACATTTTCATAGATGACTGTACCCCATGACGCGGCCACGAGGTCCGGAATACCACCACCTCGAAAATCCCCCACGGCAATCCCCGTCACTTGCCCGGCGGGATAACTCGTAGCCGGTTGGAAAGTGCCGTCGCCATTGCCGATCAGAACGTTCAAGTTTTCAGTTCCCTCGTCGCCGACCACGAGGTCAGGGATACCATCGCCGTTAAAGTCGGCGATTGCGACCGCAACCGGCCAATCGTCCGTTGCGTAGCTTACCCCGGGTTGAAACGAACCATCCCCATTTCCCAGGAAGACCACCGCTTTATTGGAAGAAAAGGTCGTCACCACAACATCGGGCTTGCCATCGTGGTTGAGATCTGCGACTGCGGCCGAAGTTGATAGATCTCCCACGGCCAAGGAGACCGGCGCCTTGAAGGTTCCGTCACCGTTACCGAGTAGAACCAGAACGTTGGTAGCGCCAGAAGGAATCAGAACAACGTCGAGGTTGCCGTCTCCATTGAAGTCGCCGATCCCGCCGGTGGCGGACAGATAGGAACCAATGTTGTAGCTCATCGGGGCCTGGAAGGTGCCGTCGCCATTACCCAGGAGCACGTTGAAGTTGCTCGAAGCCGCCACGGCCAGGTCCATCTTGCCATCGTTGTTAAAGTCACCCACCAGTATCCCTCCGGCGCCGCCGCCCACGGCATAGCTCTCCGCCGGTTGAAATGTGCCGTCGCCTTTACCCAGCAGAATGCTGATCGTACCGCTGTCTGGACCCCCTGCCGCGAGGTCGAGAACGCCATCCCCGTTGAAATCACCCGTAGTCACGAATTGGGCATAAGACCCGGCCGGGTAGGTCACGGGCGGTGAAAAGGTATCATCCCCATTCCCCAAAAAGATATCAACCGTGCCGGACGCGTAGCCAATGGCGGCAAAATCCAGCTTACCGTCACCGTTGAAGTCCCCAGTTGTGACCGAGATGTAGTCGGAACTCGGGTTGAGGTAATTGACGGGGCCGTAGAATGTGCCATCGCCCTTGCCCTTAAATAGGGCAATACCCGTGACTGCGGCGGTGACGTAGTCGAGCTTTCCATCCCCATCGAAGTCGGCCAAGGCGCCACAGACCGAACCACCGACATAGTTCTTCGTCATTGCAAAGGTTCCGTCACCGTTGCCGAGCAAGACTGCCACCCCGGCCCCCCCGCCATAGCCATAACCCGCCCCCACGATGTCCGGTTTGCCGTCGCCATTCAGATCCCCCACCGCCACGGATTCACCGGCCGCCCAGTTCGCAGAAGAGGATCGGAATGTGCCATCGCCATTGCCAAGCCAGACCCCTACACCGATATTGGTGCTTCCCGTGATGATATCCAACCTTCCATCACCATTCACGTCAGCCAGCGCGACCGTGTTTTGTGGGTAAAGTCCGAAAACACTTGGGCTCTTAAAGGTGCCGTCGCCATTGCCGAGCAGAACGATGGTGCCCCAATCTTTGCTAACAATCACGAGATCGAGCTTGCCATCCCCATTTAAATCCCCGGCGGCCATCCCTGAGGCAATCGCGCCCAGGGAAACGCTAACGGGCGACCCGAACGTTCCATCGCCGTTGTTAAACAGTATGGCCAGGTAAGTCGGTCCCATGCCTACCGCCACATCAAGCTTGCCATCGCCGTTGAAGTCTCCCACGGCCAAGGAGGAGGCTGGCAAGTTGGCATTGTAGGAAACTGGTGGCCGAAACGAACCGTCACCGTTGCCCATCAGGATGCTGATCCCACCCCCGCTGGTGTTCGCCACGACGATGTCCAGATTATGATCGCCATTGAAATCAGCAACGGCAATCGAACTCGGTTTCCAGCCAACGGCATACGTCGACGGCGCTTGAAAAGTACCATCACCATTACCCAGCAACACTGTGACCGAGCCCAAGCCCGAGTTCGGCGCATTGGTTACAGCCACGTCCATCTTGCCATCGCCGTTAAAGTCTGCCACCACCATCGAGGATATGTTGCTGCCCGCCGCGAAGTTTGGCGGCACAACAAAAAGATTGCCCTGGGGCGCCTGTTGGGCGTTCGCCGGGGTGAGCAGCCCGAGCCAAAAGATTGTCATGACGGTCTGCACCAGTGCGGCGCGGCGGAATACTAACGGAATGAGTGCGTGAATACGATAGGATCGGGATGTTTTCATGGCTTGATCCTCCCTGAATTTGCGAACGGCGCGAAAGACAGTGGCAGAGAGTGCGTAAAAATGAAGGACTGTAGAGTTCGCATCAGAACAACCTTGCGAAAGCAGTGGCGAGGGAGCGGCCTGCGCTGGTTAGTGTAGAGCCTCAGCCTCGGTTTTTGTTCCGGCAGAGTACTCAAACAAGAGGGGCAGTATAGGCCTTCCCGAATGCTATTTTCCAGTGGATAATAGCATGTACATTATGTCCATAACGCCATAATGTCCGACTTGTTTTTGAAGCCTTGGCGCCGCGCGATCACCCGATTCGGACCGGGTACGATTGGTGGGGAACGAGATTGACTTCTGGGAGTCGTCAACGGCTCGCGATAGCCAGTATGACAGCGCCTATGGGCTCACTAACTTCAGCGCCAGCTTCAACGTCTTTGCTCCCGCCATCACCGCTCCCTTTCGTTCTACCTTGAGCTTCACTTGAGGTCCTCGGTTCACGGTCGAAAAGTACACGATCCTTGGAGCGGGGAGAGTAACCAAGGCTTTTTTGCGGATGTGTTCGAACGTCACTCATTCTTCATCCTCATTGGCGGTCAGATCGAAGATGATTACATCTAAACCGACATGGTCGGGCATCGAACGCTCCCGAAGTCTTCGAGGAAGTTTGTGGCATGGCATCGACTGGGATTGGTTAGCACCAATGCCGCGAAGTAGTTCGAAGTCGCTCAACTCGTGTGTCCTCGCCGGAAATTACTCTCGAATGGGCGCTGAATAATTCATTCGCTCATCTCACTGCAATTTGCGGCTGCGCAAATAGTTCCGGCGCTCCTTGGGATTCGGAATGAAAAGTCGCCTTCCCGTCCAGCGGGCGGCAATTGGCCGCAATGACCTAAGCAGCGAAACGCCTGCTGGGTTGGGAGGCAATGGATGGAGGAATTGGGGAATTGAGTCATTGATTCATCGGGTCATTGGGTCATTAGGAGTCTTTTCTCATGCCCGCATGCCCGTGGAAGCTCGATCATACGGGATACGATACGATGCCGCGAGAAGGGACGCGGACCGCAAAACCGGCGGTGCGCGCTACGTGCGCATTACAGCTCAGACACCGGCAGCGCCCGAAGCCCCTTGGCGAGGGGAAAACTGTTGGGCGTGCGGCAGACGACCGCGCCGCTCGCCACCCGCGCGTTGCCCACCACCTGGCGTACAAAATCAAGGTTCACCGCGTCACTCGCGGCCGGCAATTCGGTCCACTTCGCTTCCAAAAGCTCCAATCGTCCGCCGACGTCAAAGACGAAGTCCACCTCGCGGGTGCGATCACGCCAGAAGAACAGACTGCCGGCGCGTCCGGCCCGGCGTTCACGGGCGCGCAGTTGGGCGAAGACAAAGGTTTCCCATACGGCGCCCGCCGCCGGTGAGGCGCGCAGGGCGTCTTCCGAACGGATATTCAGTAGAGCGCAAAGAAGTCCGGTATCCGCCAGATAGAGTTTCGGGCTCTTGACGATGGACTTGGTGCGGTTGGAGAACCACGGCTCAAGCAGCACGACCTGCCCGGAAGCCTCCAGCGCCGAAAGCCACAGGTTCGCCGTGGAAGGAGCAATGCCGACGTCACGCGCCAAATCCGCCTTGTTGAGCAGGTTCGCGGAACGCAAGGCGCAGGCGCGCAAAAAGCGCTCGAAATCGCGCAGATTGCCGATGTTAGCCAACGATCGCACATCGCGTTCGAGGTAGGTGGCCAGGTAGGAGTTGTAAAAGGCCACATGGTCAATGTCCGGGTTGGCGTGCAGCTCCGGAAATCCGCCTCGAACGATGTCTGCCTCCAGCCCGGTTTGGGGCAAAGCCGCCCGGACCTCGGCCCACGAGAGTGTTTCCAGCTCCACAATGTCCGCCCGTCCCGCCAAAGATTCGGATACGCTCTTCATCAAGGTGAATTTCTGTGAACCCGTGAGCAGGAACTGCCCGTTGCGGGTGCGACGGGCATCAACCGCCACCTTGAGATGCCGGAATAGCCCGGGCGCGTATTGCACTTCGTCGATAATCGTCGGCGACGGGTGGCGGCGGAGAAAATTGTGCGGCTCTTTTTCCGCCTGTTCCGCCTCGGTGGGGAGGTCAAGAGAGACAAACTTATAGTGCGGAAACAGCCTGAGCAAGGTTGATGTCTTGCCCGTCTGGCGGGCTCCGGTCAGCACCACCACCGGCCGGGTGCGCGCCGACCGTTGCAGCCGGGGTTCGATGTCGCGCTCGATCCACATGTGCATAATATGCGATATAATCGCATATATTGCAAGGCCTTCGCAAGGGGCCGACGTGTACGCCGCCTGGGAATCCACGCGCAAAGTTAGAGGGCGGGATCATCGGGGAGAGCGGGAAAAACGGCGTCCGACCCCGGCCATGATCCGCGGACCAGCGCGAGGCGAAAGGCGGCGTCGAGCCGCGCGCACTCCAAGGCGCGTCGCGCAGCGAGCCCTCCAGGTTTTGGATCGGAAGCCATGAGGATTACAACAACGTGGAAAGCAGGGTCGAGGAAGACGACTATCGCCAAGGGCGGCAGAATCTCGCCAAGGCGTGGCAACTCGATGAAATAACGATTCGATGCCTAAATGAATCAATGATCCGATGGCTCAATGAATCGATGATCCGATGATTCACTGAACCAACGATCCGATGGCTCAATGAATCGATGACCCGATGATTCGATGACCCAATCTCTTAGCTAGGCTCCTGCCGCCGCGAATACGGGGGTGGCGGGAAGGGGAGGGCTCAAACGCACCGGCTGACTGGTGGTTAGTGCCCAGCATTCCTTTCGACGCAGCAACTGGGAGACGAGTTGGGCGTGCATGGCGTGGCCGGCGCGGTCGGCTACCACATGGCCTATCAGGGGATGGCCGAACAGGGAAAGGTCGCCGATCAGGTCCAAAACCTTGTGGCGGCAGAATTCGTCAGGGAAGCGCAGGCCCTCGGGATTCATGACGCGCTCCTGATCCAAAACCACCACATTTTCCAGCGATCCGCCTTTGACCAAGCCGCTTTTCAGCAACATTTCGACCTCGACGAGGAAGCCGAACGTCCGGGCAGGGGCAACTTCGGCTTCGTACCGGCCGGCGCTGGGGGTGAATTCCAGCGATTCCGCGCCGATCACCGGGTGGGGGAAGGCAATCGAGTAGCTCACCGTAAATGTGTCCGCGGGATAGACCGCAATTTTCTTGGCGCCTTCCGATAACTCCAACGGCTTGATGATCTTAGCGTAAGTCCGGCGGGCTCGCTGCGAGCGCAGTCCAGCTTGGCGAATCAGCTTGACGAAGGGTAGGGCACTGCCGTCCACAATGGGGAGCTCGATGTTATCGATTTCCACGATGGCGTTGTCGACCCCCAGCCCCGCGAGCGCCGAAAGCAGGTGCTCGGTGGTGGAAATCAGCACGCCCTTCTTCATCAGGCTGGTGGCATAACTGACGCGGGCCACATGACGCGACTGCGCCTCAATGGTGAAGCCGTCCAAGTCATTTCTTTTGAAGACGATCCCGGTGTGGGCCGGCGCAGGACAAAGCCGTAGGTTGACCGTTGCTCCCGTGTGTAAACCAATCCCTGAGAGCAATACTTCTGAAGCCAGAGTATGTTGTTGACCCAAAATCCCTCCCCCGACGCAAGTTGCTATTGCTGCACCTGGGGTTCCATGCTGATGTTAAAAGATAACACATTATAATACTTTTAGTTACGGGAAATTTGTAAAGAGCTTTCATCATGGGGGTGTGGTAATTGTGCTACAGTTTCGATGGTTCCAGTGTCCCCCGCGCCGCAGGTTATCCTAGCACTCTGACCAATCCCTCACCTGTGAGGACCTCTGGGGATCTGTGGAATAACCATAGTTGGGGTGGGGGCATAGGCTGATTTGCATAACGCGAATTTTGCGATGCATTCCTAAATACTCCCTTCGCAGCGAATCGGCTGGCAGATTCTCGAAGGGTGCAACCTACAAGTCGCCGGTTGCGGTAGAATGACAAGTTCACATGCTTGCGCTCCAGGAGGATGGTTTGCCCCCAGCCGCCAATAATCTCTTTCTCATCGATGCCATGTCGTTGGTGTTTCGCGCCTTCTTTGCGCCCATGCAAATGGCATTGGCCTCACCCAGCGGGATGCCTACCAAGGCCATCTACATCTTCGTCCGCACACTGCGGAAGCTGCTCAAGGACCATCACCCCGATCACATTGCCGTGGCGTTTGATCTGGCTGCCCCCACGTTTCGCGACAAGCTGTTTGGAGAATACAAAGCCAATCGGCCGGCGTTTCCCGAAGAGTTGGCAGTGCAGCTTCCCTATGTGAAGCGATTCTGCCGCGCCTTGGGATTGCCGCCGGTGGAACTCGAAGGCTTTGAAGCCGACGACTTGATTGGCACGCTGGCGCGCGCAGGATCCGCTCAGGGGGCGGAAGTCTTCATCGTGTCTGGCGACGAGGACTTGTTTCAGTTGGTGAACGATCGTGTGCGAGTGCTGAAGCCTTCGCGTGCGGGAAGCGACGGCGAGACCCTTTGCGACGCCGAAAAGGTGAAGGAGATTCTCGGCGTCGAGCCCGCGCAGGTGGTCGATTGGCTGGCGCTCACGGGCGACCCCAGTGATAACATTCCGGGCGCCCGCCCGCTGCCTGGCCACGAGCCGCAGCTTGCGGAGGGCGAGAAGAAACGCAGCTACATTGGTCCCAAGGGAGCCACGGAGCTGATCCAGCAATTTGGCACGCTGGAGAAAGCGCTGGAGAATTACGCGCAGGTCAAGAAGCAGAGCTACCGCGATGCTCTGCGTGACTTTCGCAAAGAAGCGTTGCTCAGCCGCGAGCTGGCGACGATTCGCACCGACGTTCCGGTGGAAACGTCGCTCGCACATATGCAGCCGAAGCCTCTTGATATCGCCGAGCTGATGGCGCTCTGCCAGGAGTTGGGATTCACCTCGCTGTTGCGCGAATTTTTGCAAGAAGCGCCCGCGCCGGCGGAAGCTGACGTTGAATCAGAGGAATTGATTTCGCCGGAGGTCGTCGCACAATGGTTGCAGTCTGTCGATCCCAGCGCCTCGCTCGCCGTGGCGATGGGGCTGGAGGGCGATGAAGGCTTTGCCGGCCGGCTCACGGGGCTTGGACTGGCGGACGGCAAGCGGCTCGCGACGGTTGCGGTGGGCGGATTGGGGGATTTGCTCCCCGCGCTCGCATCGGTGCTCGGTGATCCGGGCCGTCGCAAGGCCGCACACAATTCCAAGATGCTGCAATTGCTGCTGGCGAAGCAGGGAATTGCTCTTGCGGGTGTGGCCGACGACACCATGCTCTATTCTTACTTGCTCGAGCCGCTGGCCTCCAGCCACACGCTCGCTGACGTGATGTTGCGGCGGCAAGGGCGCAAGATTTCTCCCTCCCTGGCGGAAGCCGCAATGCGCACGCGCGAACTATGTGAATTGCTCCGCCCGGAAATCGCACGCGAGGATTTGCAGAGGCTTTACAGTGAAATTGAGTTGCCACTTGCCGCGGTCCTGGCGGAGGTGGAGGCGGCGGGTGTGCGCATCGACGCGAAAATCCTGGCGCGGATGTCCGGAGAGTTCGATAAGGAGCTCACCACTCTCACGCACGAGATTTACAACCTGGCCGGTGGGTCTTTTGACATCGATTCGCCCAAGCAACTCGGCGAAATCCTGTTCGAAAAGCTCAAACTTCCGGGCGGCAAGCGCTTGAAGAAGAGCGGGCAGTATTCCACCGACGCCGCGGTGCTGGAGGCGCTCGCAGAAAGGCACGACCTGCCACGCAAGATCATGGAATACCGCACTCGCGCCAAGCTCAAGTCCACTTACATCGACGCCCTCCCCAAATTCATCCAGCCGGAAACGGGCCGCCTGCACACCACGTTCAACCAGACCGTAGCGCGCACCGGGCGGCTTTCTTCTTCGAATCCCAACCTTCAGAATATCCCCATTGACGATGAGTTCGGAGTGCGAATCCGCTCGGCATTCGTCGCTGCACCCGGTTGCGAATTGATCTCCGCGGACTACTCGCAGATTGAGCTGCGTGTGCTCGCCCATCTTTCCAAAGACCCGCTACTGATCGATGCCTTTAACCGCAATGAGGACATCCACGCCCGCACAGGTCTGGAAATCTTCGGCGTGCCACCTGGCCTCCAGAATCATGAGCACCGCCGCACGGCGAAGGCCATCAACTATGGGGTGATTTACGGGTTGAGTTCGTTCGGTCTGGCCGAGCGCACGGGCAGCAGCCGAACCGAGGCGCAACGCTATATCGATACCTATTTTGAGCGCTACGGCAAGGTGAAGGAATATCTCGACGGATTGGTGGAGGAGGCGCGCTCTACCGGCCGCGTGCGCACGGCGTTCGGCCGATTGCGGCCCATTCCCGAAATACATAGCGCCGATGTGCAGGCTCGGAATCGCGCCGAACGCGAGGCCATGAACACGCCCCTCCAGGGGACCGCCGCCGACCTGATGAAGCTGGCCATGGTTAAAACTCAGGCGCGTTTGAAGCGAGAACAGATGCAAACGCGTATGATTCTGACCGTTCACGATGAACTGGTTTTTGAAGCGCCGGAAGCGGAACTCGACCGGGCAAAGGAAATCGTGCGCGAGGAGATGGAAGGCGCTTATCCGATGCGCGTTCCGCTGAAAGTTGACTTGGGCGTGGGACAGAACTGGAAAGAGGCTAAGTAGGTATCAGGTGCCAGGTGTCAGGCATCGCGTCAGAGGAGTTGAGACGATGGAATCGATACGACACTTTCGGCAGCTTTTTGATTATGACTACTGGGGGAACCAAGCGGCGCTGGAGAGCTTGAGCAGCATTGCCGGTCCGGTAGAAAAACCTCTGAGAGTCTTCAGTCACGTTCTTGGTGCCCATCGCGTTTGGCGGGGGCGCTTCGATAGCCCCAATCCGCCCAACGCGCAGCCCTGGCCGGTCCTCACGCAGGAGGAGTGCCGCTCGGGCATCGATGAGGTTTATCAGCGCTGGATCGGGCTGCTTGACCAGTTCAGGGATGAGAAACTGAGCGATATCCTCGTTTACCACACGACACAAGGCGTAAGATTTGAGACCCCGATACGCGATGTGTTCACGCACCTGCTGATGCACTCGGCCTACCACCGGGGTCAAGTGGCCGCCGCCGTGCGTGCAGCCGGCGGTAAGCCCGCCTTGACGGATTACGTGAATTACCTCCGGCAAAGGAAATAGGAAGAACAATTCAAAAAGGCAAAGGTAGGGGCGGTTCGCGAACCGTCCCTGCGGGTTTTTATCGGAGTCTCAAAAGGGTTACCTGCGACGTGTCATTGCCAGCGTGGTCGAATGAGATGACTCCTGAGGCGCCGGCGAAGGTGGAAACTCCTGCCAGTGCGTCGCGCAGGCGGGCGCGGTTGGGGCCGGATTGGCGGAGCGAGGCGGCGAGAAGGCGCACGGCGTCGTATGCCTGGGCAGCACCGATGCCGGGCTCAGCTCCGAAGCGCTGGCGATAGCGTTGGTTGAATCCCGTCCAAACTTCACGGCTCTCCGGCGCCACGGCAATCCACTGACCGGCATTTTGGTTGGCACAGGTGGGGCAGGGAGGCTGGCTCTCGCCACTCGAATCACCTTGCGCCGCTTTGCGGCAAAGGTAAAGGGGCACGTCAGGCTGCAACTCGCGCACGCGTGCGGCGAGGCGGATGGCCGTCGGGGCGTCGGTCCAGATAACGACGGCCTGCGCACTGGAAAGTTCTTTTCGGGAAGTTGTTTCCGTAACTCTTTCCGGATCGACCACGACTTGAGTGGGGGCGACGGCATTCATCGCGCCTGCTGCTTTGATGAATTCCTCACCCCCCAGACGGCCATCATGGTCGCCCTGACTCAGTAATACCACCCGCTGCAACTTCCTGTTTTGGTATATATCGCGCGCGAAGGCCCGCGCTTGCGCCGTATCGGTGGGACCCAGGCGGAAAATCCAGGGCAAATTGATTTCGGTTATGGTGCTGTCGGTGGATAGCGTCAACACCGGCACGCCGATTTTGTTTCCGATTTGCTCCGCTAGATGCGCCGAGCTTCCTTCCGCCGAGGTGATGAGCGCCACGGCCTGATCATCAAATACCATGTGGGCAATTTGCGTGGCGGATTGCCCCCATGGGCCGCTCTCGTCGCGTACGAGAAGGGTCAAGCGGCGACCGTCGGGCAGGGAAGTGGCGTTTTCTTCCTCGATGGCCATTTCCGCGGCATGGCGCAATGCCTCGCCCTCGGCTTGGCGCGGACCGGCCAGCGGCGCCAGCAACCCCAGGCGGATTTCCGATCCTGCCAAATCGTGCCCGGCGTCGCGTCCGGGGCCGTTGTAGCTGACCGCATCGTGGTTTATGGAAGCGTAAGGCTTTGGGGAAGGCTCTTGCGCGAAGCACAAGACAGAGAAAAGACTGATAAGGCAGCAGGCAGCGGATAGTAAGCGGAAGAACAAGTCAAAAGTCAAAACGCAAAAGTCAAAAGTGAAAAGTAACTGCCTTTGCCTCTTTACTTCCGCTCGCCGATGCTGGGGGATACAACTATTCTGAATGATAGCCGTCCGTTCTGCACTTCTGCGTTTTGACTTTTGACTTGCTCTTCCTGTCACTTTCCGCCGGTGCTGGGCGGCGAGGGCGGCTGCAGGCTGGCGGCTGCGCCCTCGTGACCATGCTGGCGAGGGGCGAGCCAGTATTCGAACTTGCCGTCCTTCACGCGCGCCAAGCTGACGGGCGCCAGGTTGTTGAGTGTATGGTCAAAGTAGATGGGGCCCGCCACGCCCTGGTAAGTCTTCATCTGGTAGTCGCGCAGAGCATCCATAATGCGGCCGCGGTTGAGGCCGGCTTTTTCCATAGCGGCCAGCAGAATATTCATGCCGTCGTAGGCATAAGCCGCGTAGTCGATGGGTTCCTCGTTGAATTTCTTTTGGTAGGCGTCGCGAAAAGCCACCCATTTGGGGTCCTTGCGGGTGGGGTCCAGGGCGGAGGTGACCACCAACCCTTCCGCGGCGGGTCCGGCAATCTCCAGCAGCGGGGCGTGGGCGATGCGGCTGCTGCCGAATACCGGCTGATTCATGCCCATGGCGCGCATCTGTCTCAGGATCAAGCCCGCTTCCATCGCCTCGCCCCAGAGGACCACACCTTCCACCTTGGCATCGCGCAGCATTTGGAGTTGGTGAGTAAAGTCCTTGTCGCCGCGCTCAAACTTCACTTCCAGCACCGGCTGACGCCCCATGCGGCGCGCCTCATCGTTGAACTTTCCCACGCCCAAGCGCGCGTAGCGCGTCTGGGTACGAAGCACCGCAATCCGTTTCAGCTTGAGGGTTTTGAAAACGTAATCCGCCAGGGAGTAACCCTGTTGGCGGTCGTCGGGGAAGTCGTGGATCAGCCACGGAATGCGCGTCTCGGTTACCGTTGGGTCCGTGGTTCCCACATCGACGATGGGCATTTCCAATTTCAGCGACACGCGCAACGAGATGTGGCAGTTCTGCCCATCGACGCAACCGAGCATGGCCCAGCAGTTTTCGTTAAAGAGCATTTTCACCAGTTCGGTGGAAGAAGCTCCCCACAAAGCCGACTCGTTGTGAATCTTCAGCGCGTAAGGTTTCCCTTTGTATCCGCCGCGCGCATTGGCTTGTTCGATGGCCAGTTGCGCGCCGTGGAGTTCCGGAAGGCCGAACACGGATTCGGGGTTGTTCTCAATGGGGCTCATAAAGCCGATGGCGACTTCACTAAGTTGGGCGGGATTGCCATCCGGGCGCTTGTCAGCCGCGCCGTTGTATTGGAGGGTGTCCTCGCGAATGAACCAGTCGTAGTAGGGCTTGGTGAAGCGGCCGTAAGGCACGGCCTCATCCGGCATGTTGGCGTAGCGGCCGTCCGGCTGGACCGTTGCGTCCCGCTTGATAACGGCGTCTTTGGGAGTGTCCTCCGTGTCTTTATACTGCTGCGCCGCCACGGGCATCGTGGCCAAAAGCACTACCACCAAGACACAAAGACACCAAGGAAAAACCCCAAGCCGGCGAGCCCAGGCAAGGAAGGGCTGACTGCCGACATGCACATTTCTAGCCTCTGTTCTTCTTTGTGTCTTAGTGTCTTGATGGTGCATCGATGTCCCCCCTACTGACTTCTGCATAATATGGCGACGGATGAACCCCCTCACCCCCGACCCCTCTCCCCCAAGGGGGCGAGGGGAGTTGGTAGCACGACTAAATCAATCAACTCTCCCCTCGCCCCCTTGGGGGAGAGGGGTCGGGGGTGAGGGGGTCTTGTCACTCTAATTTGCATTACTCAATAATTCAAAAGGGATGCTTCAAGCGACCGCCTGCTGTGCGGTTAGCAGCCGCTCGTGGCGCTCGCGCGCAAACTGCACGATGCGCGCCAGGGTTTCGCCGTTAATCGCCTGGTCAGCGTCGCAGCGCGGCCGCCCGCTGGCGAAGTCGGCCACCTCAATCATCAGGCCGTGGGCCCCAAACTCCAGTGCCGCGCGGCTGGCGGGCTCGACCATGGTAGCAACCCCCGTGGCGTGGCTGGGATCGACGATTACGGGCAGGAAGGTATTCGCCAGCACGGCGGGAATGACATTTAAATCCAGGACATAGCGCGAGTATTCTCCGGCCGCAAAGGCCTTGATGCCGCGCTCGCAGAGAACGATGTTGAGGTTCCCCTGCTTGGCGATATACTCGGCGGCGCCCAGCCACTCGCAGAGACTTGCTGACATGCCGCGCTTGAGCAGCACGGGCTTCCCGGAGCGCCCCACTTCCGCCAAAAGTGTATAGTTTTGCATGTTGCGCGAACCGATTTGGAGCATGTCGGCGTACTCGGCCACCTGCTCCACCAGACGCGTGTCCATGACTTCCGTGACAATGGGGAGGCCGGTTTGCTCGCGGGCGATGCGCAGGATGCACAGTCCCTCGACCCCCGTCCCCTGGAAGTCGTGCGGCGAGGTGCGAGGTTTGTAAGCACCCCCGCGCAGCATGTCGCCTCCCGCGCGTTTCACGGCGCGGGCCACGGCCAGCGTCTGGTCGTGGCTCTCGACCGCGCACGGGCCGCCGATCAGTACCGGCCCGCCGTTGCCGAAGCGCACGCCGCCCACTTCCACCACGCGAGTCTGGTCCTCGCCGTAACGAGGGTTGGTCTGGCGGCAGATGAGTGGACAGATTCGCGGCAGATCATCCACGGTGAGTTGTCCAGCGATTTTCATGGTCACTCCTTGGGAGCATCCAGCTATCAGCATCCAGCTATCAGCTTTCAGCTCGGTGAAGTCCACCGACTGATTGCCGGTATCAGAGCGGCCAGCCATTAGCTTTCAGCGCGGGCGCCGGTTGGCGGCTGAGAGCTGAGAGCTGACAGCTCACTTCTTATGCCGCGGCCTTTTGCTACCTTCCGTTCTTGCCGGCGCCGCGATCGGAATCAAAAATTGCCATCGCTTCCATTTCGATCAGCAATTCCGGGCGGCACAGGATCGCCTGGATGCCGGTGGAGGCGGGCAACGGGTCAAGTCCCTGCTCCGCGAAAAACTGCGTTCGTTCTTCGTTGAAGGCCTCGTAGTCGCGCTCGATATCACGCAGGTAGCACGTGGTGCGAACGATGTCCTTCCACGTAGCGCGTTCGGCTTTGAGCAACTTGGTGATGTTCTCGTACGTCCGCCGGGTTTGGGCGCGAAAGTCGCCGAGATGGATGGACCGTCCCTGGTCATCGATGCTGGCCGTGCCCGAGATCAGCAGAATAGTGATGCCTTTGATATCCAGGCGCAGGCCGCGAGAAAACGACGACGGCTTGGCGTAGTGGTAGGCCTCGTTTAAAGCGTCCGGAGCACTAATTCGTTTTTTGGACATGACCTGCTCCGAGGTCTCCGGATCGACGAGAGTTTGTGGCCTTGGCATAAAGTTGAGTCTCCTTCTGAGGTTCGCGAATTCCGTGGCTCAGCCCGAGGGCTGTCGCCACCCAAATGTCTTCCCCTTGAAAATCCATGTTCAGAATGTAGTTGTGTGCAAGCGCCGTGGGCGTTGCGAGTTTTTCCTTCTTGCCGTCGGGCCAGGTAATGGTGATTTCGCCCTGGCTGTTTTGTTTGCCGGGCCAGTAGCTGACCCAGGTGTTGGTGGAGTAATCGAGCATACTGAGGCCCTTATCCGTGCAGGCCCAGACCTCGTTGCCGCGTGTCTTGGGTGCGTTGATGAAGTCGGAAGCGAGGCCGCTGTCCTTGGTCAGATAGTTGTGCCAATTGCGGCCGTCGTAGCCACTCAAGCCAAAGTAGGTGGAAGCCCAAACCATTTTGGTGTCGGGATTCCAGGCGACGTTGGAAACGATGATGTGAATCAGTCCTTGGTTGCGGAACAACAGCATTTCCATTTCGTCGTCGGGTTTGGTGTAAGGCTTCCAATAATTGCCTTGCACGTCGTACTCCAGCAACCCGCCGCCCCAGATGGCGAAATACATTTTGTTGCCCGCCGGTGCAATGCCGTAGGCCCAGGGTTCATGGAAGGGCGCGTTCTTCTCACTCCAACTGGTCCACTCGCCGCTATAGGTGTTGTAGCGGCTGACCCCGGCGGTGGTGGCTACCCAGACATTGTGATCCACCACGACAACGCCGTAACAGATGTCATTCAGCAGGCCGCTGGTGAGGTTGGTGAAATTCTCAAAGTGGCCGCCGGAAAAGTGGCTGACTCCACCGAAAGTGGCAATCCACAGGTCGCCGGTGCTCGGGTCCACGGCGATCCCCATCACGGCGCGGTGCACCAGGCCGTCGGCCACCTTATAGATTTTTGCCACCTTACCGTTCTCAATGAGCGCCAGGCCGTCTTCAGTGCCTGCCCATACGCGCGCGCCGTCCACGGTGACGCAGAAGACCTTGGCGTCAGGCATGCCGTTCGCGGTGGTGAAGTTCTCCCAGCGCGTAATGAGGTGCGGGCGCTCTGCGGCGAAGGAGAAAGAGCAAGTCAAAAGGCAAAAGGCAAAAGTCAAAAGGCAAAAGTGAGAAATACGGGATACGGGATATGGGATACGGGACGCGGGCAAAACGGGATGCCGTCTGCCATCTGCCGTATTGCGCTCTTGCTTTAATTCGCGCGGAGTTGCACCAGAGTTAATCTCGGTCATGACGGATTGTCCTTCACTTTTGGCTTTTGCACTTTGCCTTTTGCCTTGTTCTTTCCTGCTTCTACAAGGTCTTTAGATACTCAATAAGATCGTTAAGCTGCTCCTTGCTCATATCCGAGGTGATACCGTGCGTGTCCTGGTTGTTGTACACGGTCCAGATTTCTTCCAGCGTCAGGGCCTCGCCATTGTGCAGATAGGGAGCGTCCTCGTAGACGCGGTCGAGTTGAGGAATGTCGAACATCCCGCTGGTGTCGTACTTGGTCGCAGATGCCACGTCGGTGCTGATGCGGGCGGTGTAATGTGTTTCGGCCGGGTGGCACGTGTCACAACGGTTATAGACGGGAATCACACGTCCATCATTGGTGTTTTGGCGGTAGAAAATGGTCTTGCCGCGCTCCTGCGCCTCGCTCAACTGCCCGTCGGGCGCCAAATGCCGGTTGGGCGCCAGGGGAATGTAATTCATGTAGGTGAGCAGCGCCTCCAGTTCCTGCGTGTTGAATCCCTCCGAGCGGAACAAAAACTTGGCGATGCGCGGGCCGCATTGCGTGGCGAGGTCGGGATTGTGCCCATTCCACTTATACGGCGCGGTTTCACGAATCCCCCGCAGGGTGCGATTGGCCACGCGGTCGCGGCCCAGTTGCGGCGTTTCCAGGTTCCACGACACTCCGTCCAGGTGCGAGTTGGGATGGCAGGTGGCGCAGGCGAATTGCCCCTGGAAACAATACTTGGCGGAGTGGAACATTTGCTCGCCGCGGCGCATCAGGGTGATTTCCTTGGGTCCGCCCAGATCGATGGCGGACGCCACCTTCCCTTGCGTCAAGTCCACGACAGTAAGAGAATCATCCAGGCGATTGGCGATATATGCCCAGCGGTTGTCCGGTGAGACGGCCACGGAAGTGGGATTGTGCCCGGTGGGCAAGCGCCTTTCCACGAAGGTTACGGCGGAATCGAGCCGGTCGGCGATCTCCGCCGCGGGAACCTGCCGCAGCCGCTGCTCGAGGCGGGTGGTATCGAGGATGGAAACCATATCGGCGTCGGATGAGGTCACCAAGGCGCGGCGCCCGTCCGGCGTGAAGGCCACGCCATCATTGCCGGCGAAAAAGTAATCGATGTCGTCCAGCAAAACTTCGGTCACCTTCGATTGCCCTTCACCCAGCGGCGCATTGCGGGCAGGATGGACCACCGCCACGCCGTGGGTCATGGTCCACCCTTGGTTGACCTGGATGAGCGGTCCCAGATTCTTGGGCCGCACGAAGGGTACCAGCAAGAATTCCCCCAGCCGGGGCGGTGCTTCGGCAATATGACGCAATTCGATGGCGCCGGGAACCAAAATGCGTTCGGCCACAACTTGTTTTGTCGTGTCGAGCGCGAGCAACTCGGAAACCGGGGGCTGGTCGTAAGGCCCCAGATGCGGCAGGATGTTGGAAACGTAAACCCGCCGGCCATCGCGTGAAAGCGCCACCTGCTCCGGATACCGATGCGTGCTGAAGCGCTTGATTTCAGCCCCTGAGGCAAGATCGATGAGCGAAACGCTGTCGGCGATGCTGTTGGCGACGTATAGCGTCTTGCCGGAGCGATCGGTGGTGAGGCCCACCGGTCCCCAACCGGTCTTGAGGGTGCGCTTCACCGCGAAGGTCGTTGCATCAACTTCACTGACCGTGTCACTCCACTCATTCGAAACGTAGAGCGTTTTGCCGTCCGGTGAAAGGGCAAGGCCCTTGGGTTTGTGGCCCACTTGGGCTTTTGCCACCACTTGCTTGGTCAGCGTATCCACTGCCAGAACGGAATCATTGCCCTCGCAGACTACGAAGAGCTTCTTTCCATCTGCGGAGAGTTTTATTTCCACCGGGGTCAGGTAGGCAGGTCCAATGGGTTCGCCGGTTTGAGGATTGATTTGCGCGGCCATCGCGGCAGAGCAAGTCAAAAGGCAAAGTGCAAAAGGCAAAAGGCAAAGCCCCAGACGGGACCGCCATGATCCAAGAAGACCGTATTGGGTAATCTCATTTTGCATATTGCCTTGTTCTTTGCTCTCGCTTATCGCCCTTTGCCTCCCGCTGTGGGCATAGAATCGGGTTCCTTCACCGTCAAAAACTGGTCCGCCTTCACATGCTCGATCACTTGCTCGGTGCCGCTCGGCCAATTGATGATGAGCTTGTCCACTTCCGGGTGCTGGCCCAGGCCGAAATGCGGGCGCGGATCGCCCTGAGAAAGGTAGCCATTCTCCGAGGTGGCTTCGACGTACTGGTGCAAGTTGCCGGCGATGGCTTCCAGGCGGGCGCCGAATCCATCGCGATTGCTCTTGCTTCCCACCAGCTTTATCGTCAGCCAGTGATTGCGCGGCCCTGACGTTGGGGGCTTGGCGTGCAGCAGAATGCCCTTGCCGCCCAGCACCATGATGAAAGCATCCATGTAGCCGTCGTTGTCGTAATCGCCAAAGCAGGCGCCGCGTCCGACCTTCTTAACCTTGAAGTAGTCGCCCGCCAGCGATGACGTATCGGTGAAGGTCGAGTCGCCGTTGTTGCGGAGCAGCGAATCTTCCATGGGAATCAGCCAGTGCAGGCCGCCATTAACGATGAACAGATCCTTCCAACCATCGTTGTCGTAATCGTAGAAGCCGTCGCCCCATCCCACGTACTGGCCGGAAACCGCCGCCACGCCCGTCTCCACCGTGGTGTCGAGCCAGAAACCTTTGGGGCCGGGATTGTGAAACAGGCGGTGGTAGCGCATGTCGGAGACGAACAGATCCTGCCAGCCGTCGTTGTCGTAGTCGCCAAAAACGGGATTCATCGCCGAGGTCGCTTCGCCATTGGCGCCAAACGCCGTGTTCACGTCCGACGCCACGTTGGTGAAGGTGCCGTCGTGATTGTTGTGGTACATGTAACTTTCCATCGTATCGTTGGCAATGTAGATGTCGGGCCAGCCGTCGTTGTCAAAGTCGCCCACGGTCACTCCCATGGCGCGGCCCAGGGGATTATCGATGCCCGCTTTGTGGGAAACATCCGTGAACGTCCCGTCGCCGTTGTTGTGGAAAAGGCGATCGGCGTCGCCCTCATAGTCAAGCGGGCCGGGGAAGGCATCGGCGGAAAAGTACTCGCGCTTGGCGTTGGGATCGAATTTCAGGTAGTTGCCTACGAAGAGATCGAGCTTGCCGTCGCGGTCATAGTCGATCCAAGCCGCGCCGGTGCCGAAGTGCGGATTCTCCACGCCTGCTTTGGCGGTCACATCCGTAAAAGCCCCGTTGCCGTTGTTGTGGTAGAGGATCGACGAGCCCCAGTTGCTCACGTACATGTCTTCATAGCCGTCGTTGTCGTAATCGCCCACGGTCACGCCCATGCCAAAACCCTTGCCGCCCACGCCCGCCTCGGTGGTGACGTCGGTAAAGGTGCCATCGCCGTTGTTGCGATAGAGGTGATTGGTGGCGTCCATGCCGTCAGGCTTGGAAAACTTGGTGGCGCCGTCAACGTAGCGGCCGCTGACCACGTAGAGGTCCAGCAACCCGTCATTGTTGTAGTCGATCCAGGCGCAGCCGGAACCCGTGGCCTCCATGATGGAACTTAGTTTTTGCTCGCCGAAAGAGTGTTTGAAATGAATGCCGGCTTTCTCCGTGACGTCCTCGTAAGTCACCAGCGAGGAAGGCGGGGGATTCTTCGGCGCGGGGTTTTGGGCGGGCGCGTGCAGAGTGGCCCCGAACAGGGCGGCGGCGATTGCCGCGAGAGCCAGTTTTTGCAAGAGAGAGTTCTTCATTCCCACCTCAATGAGCGCTCACCGGGAGATTTGCGACACCCAGGGGAGTGGGCGTGTCAAAGGCGCGTAGCGCCAATGGCCAGCGGTTTTCCGGGGCGAGGGCGCGATCCTCATGGCAACCCACGCAGCCGTGCTCCTCCCCCGAGCGCGACCAGAGCCAGCTTCGTTGCTCGCGAACCACACCGCCCGCGCCGTCGAGCACTTGGAATCTCACCGGCTGGTCTGGCGGCACCGCGATGTAGAACGATCCGTCTTCCTCCACCGGCGCTTCCCCCAGCAGGCGCTCACGTTGCGTTGCGGCATCGAGCGTGAGCACGCGGACTCGCACGAGCTTTGCTGCAATCCGTCCCTGGGGAACTCCCGCGGCCCGATAGGCATCAAGGCAAACGAAATAGCCTCTATGAAGCTCGGGGTTCAGGGTGCTCCAATACCAGCGTGGCGGTTCGTGGGCCGCCACGGGGACGGCTTCCACGGTCGAGTTTTTCGCGTCCTGGTAAATGGGGCTGACGAATTTCCCCTTCGCGGCGTCGAAAGCATAGAGGGTTAGTTTCCCTGCCGGAGGCCCGGTGGTGGATTCACGCGCGATCAGGATCTTATCCGCGGCGATGGGCTGCGGCGACGAAACAACAATGGGCGGAGCGGTGAGTGGCGCGTTGTGTACCGCCCCGCGGCGAATCCACGCCAGGTCTCCGCCCAGGTTGTTGCTCGAGAGCGAAGCCTTCACGAAGACCACTGCGCCGTCGTCAAGTTCTTGCGCTTGGCGGCGAATGGCGGGGTGCTGATGATCGCAGCGCAATGTGGCCAGGCCCGTGCCATCAGGCCGCAGAGTGTAGAGCTCGCGGTCGGCGGGGAATCCGTTCGAGGGAAGCAGGGGGGAGCGCGCCGTGGCCAGGATGGTGCCGTTCTTTAAAACTGTTTCCACCTGAAAGTCACCCGGCCCGAAGGTGATGGCGTGAGCGTCAGACCCATCCATTCTGCACACCCAGAGTTGAGAGGTTGCGCCCGCCGGGGCCTCGGATAATGCCGTGAAGACGATTTCGCCGCGCGGCAAGTAGGCAGGCTTCAAACAATCGCCGGGGCAGTGGGTGATTTGTCTCGCGCCCGACCCATCCACGTTCACTTCCCAAATTTGCCAAAGTGCATCCGCCGCTTTCTTGCCGGCGAAAAGCACGCGAGCGCCGTCAAAGGAAATTCGGGGATCGGCCGCCGTGAAGAAATCCGGAGTCAGGCATTGGGGAGCATGGCTGGAGGGCTCGATGCGCACCAAGCGGCTGCCCTGAGGGAATCGATGTGATAGGGGACCGGGGCGCACGACGGGCGCCTGGACCATTACCAAATCCGGCGGAAAATCGGCTTGACCCGCATTCGCGCCCCCCTGAGAAGTCCTCGGACAGAGGCTTGGCGCGCAAATGGCACCCGCCCGGGGACGCCCGGGGACATGCGCTCCGGCCGCGAAGGTCCAGGGCGCGGGTGATAGTGCCACCCCCACCAGGAGGATTAATTGCCACGCGCGTGTGGATAATGTCATCGCCAAAGTGAGCCCGCCCGCATTTTCTGCCGTGGGGAAAACCGCAACGTTACGGTCGGGCATTTCAAAATTGAAAATCCATTACCGGTACTGCGAAAGTTCCAAGTAGCTGCTGCAAACCGCACGGGTTTTAACGCTACCGTGTGTAGCCAAGCATGTCCATGACCGTCGTCAGCATTGTACATGATTCATGTCAATAATGGCTCTTGTAATTGTTTTATTGTTTTCGACTAATACCTATTATTGCCAATGAGATAGGGTGATCTTAGGCATCGCTGGACGCCGGGGCTCATCGCTGCGAGTTTGAACCCATATTTCCCACAGGCTGATGAAAAAGCCGCCGCGCCGCCCTCCGTAGCGGCGGCATCCTGCCGGCCATTGATGAACCGGAAGGAGTTGCCGGCTGGAAGCCAGCGTTACGACCGCGCTTCAAACACTTTTTCCGCAGCCTGCGAGGGCTTTATAGCGATATTTCGCCCTTAACCCCCGCCGTGAAGACGCCCTCGGAACGACTCTTCCATACACATCTGGCGTAGCAAAAGGCGTCCCTATCCTGGAGCAAAAAAGGGTGAATGATCAGGAATTCAGAATTCTCCCTGAGGAACAGACATCGGGCGGTGTCGCGCTCGGATGCTTTGGCGGGATCCGTCCCTTATCGGCAAAAAAGCAGCGCGGACCTGAACCCCATGTCCGCGCTAGCACGTGCACCCATGAACTTCAATAACGCGAAGCGAAATGAAGGGCCGCAGGGCCGGAGTGCGGGCCCTGCGCTACGGCCACCGCCTACGCCTAACTCACGGTCAGCGTGAGCGTGACGCTATGGGTCACGGCGGATGCTCCCGAACCCGTGCTGCCCGTTACCGTCAGCGGATAGGTTCCCGCGGGGGTTCCGGGGTTGCCGCCGCCACCACCCCCTCCGCCCCCTCCACCGCCACATCCCACCAGCGCCAGCACCAAAAGTAATCCTGCGGCGAGCGGGAAGAATGCGGCCTGCCATCGGCCCACGCCGGGTTGTTTCCTACGACGGCTGGCCCATGCTATCGAGACAAGAGTCAACATGAGCATCATGAGACCTTTCAGGCCCGTTGACAGTGGTAGAACCGGGGGAAGGCGTCGAGAGCGTGGCGCGCTGACCGAAGGGGCAGTCGTGGTAACCGTGACGGTGACGTTGGATGCAGAACTCCCCAATGTTGCCGGGTTGGGCGAAACCGCGCAGGTGGCTTCGGAGGGAGCCCCGGTGCAGGTAAAGGTCACCGTCCCGGACAATCCGCCTTCACCACCCACACTTAATGTATAGGTTGTGGATGAACCGGGCGCGACGCTGGCCGAGGTGGAAGAACCGGAGGCTGCGGCAAACGAGAAGTCCTGACCTGTACCGCTGAGCGCCACCGTCTGCGAACCGCCTGGGGCATTGTCCGTCACCGTAATGGTTCCCGTCAGTGGCCCGCCCGCTGTGGGGGTGAAGGTGACGCTGACGGCGCAGTTCGCTCCGGCCGCAACCGACGCGCCGCAGGTGTTGGTCTGCGCGAAGTTGGCGCTGGCCGCGACGCTGGTGATGCTCAGGGCCGCGCTCCCGGTGTTGCTCAGCGTGACCGTCTGTGCGGCGCTCGTGGTGTTCACTAGTTGACTGCCGAACGTGAGACCGGTGGGAGAAAACGCCACACTTGGCCCCGTGCCCGTGCCGGTTCCGGTCACGGCAATCAATTGCGGCTGGCCCGGAGCGTCATCGGAGATGGTGACGTTACCTGAATACGAGCCCGAGGCGCCGGCGGGAAAGTCTACCGTTATCGAGCAACTTCCTCCTGCCTGCACCTGCACGCCACAAGTGTTGACTTGGGAGAATCCATCGGGGGCGGTGACACTGTAAAGGGTTAGCGGCGCCGTGCCGTTGTTGGTGAGCATCACCGTCTGCGGGAGGGCTCGGTTCTCAAAAGTGAGGCTGGCGGGTGAGAGCGCCACCGGAGAAGGCACCGCCGCCAGTTGCAGGTCCCACGCGCTGCGTCCCAGCGTGGCGGCGTACAAAAAACGCGTGGGCCTTTGCAGCTTGAGCGCGGTCACGGCCACATTGGGCAGCCCCGTGCCCAGCGGATTCCAGGTGTTGCCGCCGTCCGACGTCACGTAGGCGCCCTGCTCGGTGGCGATATACAGCGTGTTGGGCACGTCCGGATCGACGGCGATGTCATTGACCTTGAGACTGGGGAGATTGCCGCTGATGTCGGTCCAGTTTCCGCCGCGGTTGGTGGTCTTGAAAACATGGCCGGTCACGTAACTCGCGTAAACTGCATACGCCGTGGCGGCGCTTGCGGGATCGGCCACGAGACGGTTGAGGTAGCTACACGTAGGTCCATAGTAGTTGCATTGGACCACGTTATTTGGGAGTCCCGCGCCGGCAGCGGTCCAAGTGGCGCCCACGCCGGTCAAAGCGTTCGTGGTCACATAGACGCCGTTGCTGTTTCCCAGGTAAACCGTATTTGGATCGGTCGTGGCAACCGCCAACTCCTCGCCGTAAATGCCGGGGCCCAGGGCAGGCGAAATGGCGGTCCAGGTGTTGGCGCCGTCATTCGTTTGCCACACGTGCTGAGCGGCAAAATAAAGCCGCTGCGGGTTCGCGGGATCCATCGCCATGGCCAGAGTCCCGCTGGCCAAGTCGCTGGCATCGATCCCGTTCGTCATCGGGGCGAAGTCGGCTCCGCCATCGGTGGACTTCTCGATTTCTGGGGGAGAGGCGCAAGCAATGTAGATGTTGCTTGGGTTCAGAAAGTCGAAGGCGAAATCCGGCCCGCCGTTGTCACACGCAACGGATTGCCACGCCAAGGCGCCAGAGTACGTCGCCACGCCGTTGTTGGCTGTTCCTGCGACGGCGATGGTAGGGTCGGTTGGGTGCGTCGCAACGCCTGTCATCAGACTTATGGCCAGCGACCCGTTGAGAGATGCCCTTGTCCAACCGCTATTCGTCACGTTGTTGGCAGCCCATACTCCCCATTCGCTCCCGAGGTAGAGCAGGCTGCCGTCGGCCGAGAATGCTATGCCTCCGTGGTATCCTCCGCCCCCGGCGTCGAGCAGGGTCCAAGTGGTCCCGCCATCCGTCGAGCGCTCCAGGCCCGAAAAACCTACGAAGACGACGCTCGGGTCGGTCGGATCGACCACAACCTCACCCAATGGAGAGTCAGGCAAGGGAGTCCAGTTCTGCCCGCCGTCCACCGACTTGTACATGTTGGCGCCCGAGGGCGGCTGGCCCGCAACGTAAAGCGTAGAGGGATTGGAAGGGGCAATGCCAAGCGAAATACCGGTCAGGGTGGGCAGGACATTGCTCCCCGTGCCGCTGGCAGCAGCCCAGGTGTTGCCCCCGTCCGTAGACTTGTAGACTGTATCAAGACTTGCGTAAGCTATGCTGCCGTTGGTGGGATCGAACAGGACCTGGAAGCCGCCGTCTCCGACGGCCCTTGGGGCAATGACGCCGTTCCAGGTGTTGCCGCCATCAGTCGAGCGGTAGAGTTCGGTCCCGTTAGCCGACTGGGCGACGGCGAGCAGAACGTTGCTGTCACTGGGACTCACTGCCAACGACCGGATGCTGGCCATAAGGCCGGGGCCGTAAGGCAACGGCCCCGGCAACTGCGTCCATGTTGCCCCGCCATCCGTCGATTTGAGGATGCCGACACCGTAGTTACAAAAAAATTCGTCGCCCTGGTCGGTCCCCGCGTACACTACATCGGGGTTCGAGGGATCGAGCGCCAGGGCCCCAATTGCCAGTGAGGGCTGGTTATCCGTCAAAGGGGTCCAGGTCTGGCCGCCATCGGTGGTCTTCCACACGCCTCCCCCGGCTGCGCCCAAATACACCACGTTGGAGTTCGTCGGGTCGACGACCATCGCGTTAACGAGGCCAGAATTTGGCTCCATTCCATCCGTATTGATATGCATTAACGGCTGCGGGCCGATCAATGTCCACTGCGCGCTCGCAGGGTCGCTCGCGTCGCCGATGGCACGGCTTCTTCGCCTCGCGCCGGCGCTCGTCCACGCTGGGTTGGTTGTCCCGGCATCCTTGCTGTTGAATGGGAGCGAGCCCGTGGAAAGCTTGACCGCCAGCGGGACGCCCCCGTCATTGACAACCGGCGTCGACGCCGGTCCGCGCGACGTCGCGGCGTTTGGGACGAGCGATGGGTTGAGGAACGGCAAGCGGCTCTGTGGTGCTGCGTCAACTGATGCCGCGAGGAAAAGAGTAAGAGCGAGCGCAACTCGTCCCATGGTACCCTCCGATGACCCGTCCAGGCCGGCGCGCCTAGGGATTCTTCGAAATGGCCTTGACGTCGGAGGCCAGCGCCGCCAGAGCGTGGTAGGCGGCGTCCTGGCGTAGAACGTGATAGCGCTGCACGGGGACGTTGTTCAGATTTTGGTTCTGGTCCCCGGTCCCCGTAAGGCGGGCTTCCACGGGATTTCCCTCGGCTTCATAAACCACCCGCGTTGAGGCTTTATCGGTAACCTGGAGCTCCGCGCGCCAGACGAACTCTCGTGCCAGTGCGTACGGAACCGGTTCATCAAGCGCTACGCTCGCTCCCCCGGGACTCAGGACCGCGCGAAACTGGAAGCTCACCGCAGCGTCCACGCCCGGGGCGGCGCAGTCTGCTACGAGCGTCCAGGGCAGCTTGGAGATCAATCCTTTGCGCCCGCTCTCCCTCTTCACCAGCTCGCGCACATCAAACTCCTCGGGCCTGGGAATGTCGCCGGGCGTGACCGCCTCCTTCAGGTTGCTGGTGTCCACGCAGTAGGTTTTGACTTTGTTGAGCGCGGCGGCGTCCAGAACCTTGCCCGCCAGCTTCTCTCTTGCGGCCGCAGTAGGCACCGCCGCGCAGGCGAGAACAACGCATATCCATAGCTTCAGGCGCATCGCCGGAAATGTAGGGGAAACTCGTGATGGTGTGATCGCGGAAGACATTTGACCTCCCTTGCGTACAGTCTGCCTGCCGCCTCCCGAGGGACCCGCGCCCAGCCAACAGTGTACCCCCAGCCGTCATCGGATACAACCGGAAGCTGGTGTCCGGCAGCCACGGCATCCTCGTTATGCCGCTGGTTCGGGAGCTCGTCCGCGATCGTTCTTCGCCACGGCTTCCGGGCGCGTGTTGCCACGCAGCGTGACCAGCGCGCTTTGTCCCGAATCCGACGTGAAGGGCGTGCTTGCCTGCGGGCCGGCGCTCACTCGATTCGCCAGAACGGCCTCCAGCCGACGTCTGATTTGCTTGGCCTGAGTTTTCGTGGGCGCGGCTTGAACCTGATGGTTGGGCAGAATGTTCTTCCCTGCGGCTTGTACCCTCGGAAAAGGACCAAATCCTACCATGGCGGGAAATAGAAGGCCAATAGATCCGCCGCAGAGCAAAATACGCATTATTGCCGCCTGCGCATGCTGGGTGAGACTGAGGCGTCTAAGTATGAAATACCCCCCGGGAACATAAATCCGAATAAATGCGGCAAATCTATATCCCGCGAGATGGAATGTCAACTCAGGAAATCCATAATTGACTATATGTCACTTTTGGTAATGGCGCGTGGAATCATCGTCCCTTGGCGGAAGCGAAGGCTTGCCAATCTGCCCTCCTAAGCTCGTGAATGCCTCTGTGGTGCCCACTGTTGGGCTTTGCAGGCTGCGCAATGACTCGCCGGGACTCTCATGCTGGTGGACCCAAGGCAGGTCTGGAAGCCTGCGGGGGAGGTTCCCTGAGGGTGAATTCCTTGCCGGAAGAACCCGCTATGTCCATGAAAATGCAGGGCCGGATATTTCTCCTGGTGCAAGCCTTGCATGTAAGTCATTTGAATCGAATTGGTTACGAGTGATTCGCGGGAAGGCCGGGCAGTGGCGGGCATTCGCCCTTTAACCATAGTGGAATCCGAGGCCTGCCCCATGAATTCGGTACAAAACGGCAGGGCGCGAAGGTCCGGGAAAATCGCCCCTCGCGATATGTCCCTACCAGCCGATGCCCCGATCAGCGAGAACCCGATCACCCGATCACCGGATCACCCGATTCCTCCTATGGGCCGATCACACCCTGGCGCGTCTGCTATGTCCCCGAGGCCTCTTCGGCGTTGGCCACCAGGGCCCTGTCGACGGGCAATTCGATGACAAACTTGGTCCCGGTAGGGAAATTCTCCTCCACGCGAATGGAGCCGTGATGTTCGGCGATGATGCGATTGACAATCGCCAGGCCCAGGCCGGTGCCGGAGCGCTTGGTGGAAAAATAGGGAAGGAAGAGGCGTTCCTTGGCCTCCGCGGGGATTCCCGGCCCGCTGTCTTCGATGGTGATTTCCACCACATCGCGGTCGGGGTCGAGCGCGCTACGCACCCAGATTTCCTTGCGCAGCGACTGCTCGAGGGCTTCCGCGGCATTATCAATGAGGTTTACCACCACGCGCTTCATCTGCTCCGGATCAGCTTGCACCAGAGGCAAATCAGGCGAGAGCGCGCGCTGCAAGGAGATACCATTCAGGCGGCCGGCAAATACATTCAACGCATCTTCCAGAATCGCGTTGATTTGCGCGGGGGCGGGCTTGGAGGCAGGGAAGCGCGAATAGGCGGTGAATTCATCCACCAGGGTCTTCAGCGTGCCCACCTCGCGCCCGATCAGTTTGGCGCTGTCGCCGACGGCCGCCCGCAATTCGTGCGCAGGGGATTCCGTGTCCATGCGCTCCAGCAGCCGCAGGATGCGCTCGGTGGAAAGCTGGATGGGGGTGAGCGGATTCTTGATTTCGTGGGCAATGCGGCGGGCCACCTCCTGCCAGGCCGCCGAGCGCTGCGAGCGCAGGACCTCCGCCAGGTCTTCCAAAACCAGCACGGAACCCACACGTCCATGGCGGGCCTGAACGGAAGAGACGGTCAAGGCCATGAGGGCGCGGCGGCCTCCCAGGTCAAGTTCCATCTGCTGCGTCACCACCCCCTGGCGCGCCGCCCGCCGGAACATGCGGGCAATTTCCCGCGCGTCTTCGGCGGAAAAAAGATCGGTCAGGACGCGCGCCGATTGGGTGCGAGGCCGCCCGACCAAGCGCTCGGCGGTGGAATTCAAGCGCGTGATCTGCCCCTGCGTGTCGAACGAGATGACTCCCGTGGGAATATTTTCCAGGATGGCTTCAATGGTGTTGCCCCGCTCTTCCATTTGGCGGTTGGCTTCCTGGAGTTTCAAAGACGCCTGCTCGATGGCGCGCCGGTTTTCGAGAAGTTGCTGGGTCATCTGGTTGAAGGAATGAACCAACACGCCCAACTCGTCGTCCGCCCGCGCCGAGACTTGGAATCCCAAGTTGCCTTGCGCCACCTCGTGCGTGGCGTTCGCCAGCGCCTGGATGGGAATGGTGACCTGCTTGGAAAAGAAAAGGGCAAACCAGGTGGCGATGAAAAGGATCAGCAGCGTCAGCAACCAGAGCATCGACACATCGTTGCGCTTTTCCGCCTTGAGCCGGTGGTTCAGGTCATCGTACTTTTGCGCTTCCTGCTGAATTTCCGCGGAAATTCGTGTCAGTTTCGAGGGCAGGCGCATGATGCCGGCGATGGTGCCCAAGCGGGCGCCGGAATGATCGAGGATGGGGTCCACGGAGATGAAAAGTTCATATTCGCCCGCCGACCAGTGTCCCATCAGCCCGTTGGGGGGCATCTTCCCCCCGAAGATCTGGGGGAAGTAGCGGGCCATCTGCGTCGCGTCCGGCCGTGGGTCGCCGGCCTGCGCCACCAATCGTCCCGAGGAGTCGAAACACATGGCGGCCACGGTCCCCGGGTCGGCCGCCACCTCCTGCATCACCAATCGCGCCACCACCGGCATCTGGTGTTTTTCCATGGCCTGGATCATCTCTTCACTGCGCGCGAGGTAGTTGGAGATGTGGTCGACGCGATGCGCGGCCTGCAGTTCGAGTTCGCGGACCAACTCCTCGGAGTCCTGGCGAATCAGGTCGAGAGGGACGCTGAACCACTTGTCAATCGTGCGATTCAACAAACCATAAGCAAAGATGAAAAGAAAGATGACCGGGACCAGTGAAACGCTGAGGAAGGCCACCACCATTTTGGTTTTGAAGCGCGAACCCAGCAGTTGTTGTTTGCGCTCGAAGTAAAGCTTCAGCAGAATCCGCACCAGGATGAGGGCGAAGATGATGAAGGCCAGAAAAATGACAGTGGAAAGCACCACCAGCAGGATGGTTTCTTCCGAGCTGCTGGGGCGGATAAAGGCCAGGTTCAGTGACGCCTGGCTCCATCCCAGGAAAAACAGGATGGGGACGAGGATCAGCAGGACAATCAGGACGATTCTGCGGCGGCGAGCAGGGTCGGGGTTCATAGGTTTTAGCTGTCAGCCAGCAGCTCTCAGCTATCAGCTCAAGATCCATCGGGGAAATCGCAGAAGAATGCCCTCCCGGCGCAAGCCTTAGCTGATAGCTGAGGGCTGATAGCTTTGCAACTCACGCTTTCCTGTCGCGGCAGGAATCTGCCCAGTGGGCATTCCTCGCAGTGCGCCACGTTCCGGTGGCAAAAGCGTTTGGCCGCCTCCACCAGCAAGGCGTGAAACTCATTGAACAACGCTTCGTCCGGCGGCAGATGATGGTGGAGGAATCTCTGCGCGGAAGCGTAATCCGCCACGGGAGAAAGAAACTGATGGCGCGAGAGGACGCGGCGTGTGTAGGCATCCGCGACAAACACCGGATGACGTCCGGAGTAGAGCAAAATGGCGTCGGCGGTCTCCGGGCCGATTCCCTTAAGCGCCAAAAGTTGCGTGCGGGCGCGAGCTGAACCGAGAGAAAAAAGCGAGTCTAAAGAGCCGTTATGCGCCTGCCCGATCCAGTTGGCAAAATCGTGAAGGGTCCGGGCCTTCTGCCGGTAGAAACCCGCGGGCCGAATCATCTGCTCCAATTCCGGCAAAGGGACTTGACGCAAGGACCGCCAGGCGAGGAGTCCCCCTTTGCGCAGGTTCTTCAAGGCCAAGGTGGCATTCCGCCAGGTGGTGTTCTGGGTGAGAATTGCACCCCAGATTACTTCCCAACGCGTTCGAGCCGGCCACCACCCTTGCGGCCCGAAGCTCTCCAGGAGTGTCGTGTAGAAGCGACGGAGAGTTTCACCCGGCGCCACCACTTCCTGTTCACTCGCCCTGCGCATATTTCCAGAAACTATACTTGGCCTCCGGTAAAGTCAAGGCAAGCATGGGCGACCACGCTGGTCCTGGCGAGTTTTTGGGGGTGTGGGCACCCGAGGGTGAGAGATCCGGCAGGCAGGCTGCGAGCCGTGTGGACGAGTTTCCCAGGGAGTTTCCCGGAAGATTTCGCCGCAGCGAACTTGGGATTCTTACCTCAAAACATTTGCGTTGTCCACAAATCGTGGATGTGGACCACGCCCACGAGTTTGTCCGCCGCGTCGACGACCAGCAGGGAAGTGATCTTGCGATTCTCCATCAGGCTGAGCGCTTTGGTGGCCAACTCCTTGGGGGGGATGGTGACCGGCGAGGGCGTCATGCAATCGCGGGCGGTCAAGCTCAGCGCGCGGCTTCCTTCTTTCTCCAGCACGCGGCGCAAGTCACCGTCGGAGATAATTCCGAGTAGGCGGGCCTCCTTTGTCACCACCGCGGTGTGTCCCAATCCTTTCCGGCTCATTTCGTAGATGACATCGGGCATGGGAGCGTCAGGGCCCACGGTGGGCGCTTGTTCACCCGTATGCATGACGTTCTCGACCCGCCGCAAGCGCACTCCCAGCCCGCCACCGGGATGAAGGGCGGCATAATCCTCTTCGTTAAACCCGCGTTTTTCCAGCACCGCCATGGCCAGCGCATCGCCCATGGCGAGCATGGCCGTGGTGGAAGCCGTGGGAGCCAGTCCCAACGGACATGCCTCCTGGTGAACGCCCACATCAATCACCACGTCGCTGGCTTGCGCCAGGGTGGAAGCGCGATTGCCTACCAGAGAAATCAGGGGGATATCCAGACGCTTGACGGTATCGAGCAGGCGCAATAATTCCTCCGTCTCACCGCTATAGGAGAGCGCCAGCAGAACGTCTTGCCGCACCAAACGTCCCAAGTCGCCGTGGATCGCCTCGGCAGGATGGAGGAAGAATGAGGGTGTTCCCGTACTCGACAGCGTGGCGGAAATCTTCTGCCCCACCAGACCGGATTTTCCCATCCCCGCCACCACGACTCGGCCTCGGCAACCGATCAGCAGATCCACCGCGCGCACGAATCCCTCGTCCAGGCGAGTCACCATTTCACGCAGCGTTTGCGCTTCGATTTCCAAAACCTTGCGCGCTGTCTCTAAACTCATAGAGGGCTCCATTCAAATTGAAAAACTATTCTACTCCTTAGCATTCCCGCGCGCGCTGGTGTGGTGCCCCGCGCAATATTTGACGATGGCAGGTTGCAGGGACCCCCTCACCCCCTGCTCCCTCTGTCGCCGCGGCGACAGAGGGGAGAGTTGATTTTACGCCCTGCCCCCCTTGGGGGAAAGGTTGGTTCGACGAGGCGTTTCGCCAGCCGAGGTGAGAAGGGGGCCCCACGTTTTGCTGGTCGTGGGGGTGCGGGGGGCACTCCAACACGCCGTCGTGAATTATTACGCGGGACACCCCGCTAGTTTACTGCTAATGCCATCCCGCGGCACGAATGAGTTGCTTACCTGTTTCCTTCCAGAATCGCCATGGCCTGCGCCACGTTTGCTCCGGCATGAACCACGGCCTGGCAGGCGCGCACCATCCGCTCCGGATGCGCATGCTGGTAAATGTTCCGCCCGTAGACAATGCCGGAAGCTCCCTGCTGGATCAGCGTATGGGTGCGAGTGAGGATCTCTTGATCGGGAACCCTCGCTCCTCCCCGGGGCAGCAGGGGCCGGGGAGCGGCCGCTTCCACTACCAGGTGGTACTCGTGGATATTCTCGGCAATGTCCGCCTTGACGATGTCCGCGCCCAGTTCCACCGATTGCCGCGCCAGGGCCACAGTCTTGTGGATGTCGGGATTGACTTTGTACCCGCCTTGGTCAGCCGGGATCATCACCATCGGCTCCACCATCAGCGGCATGCCGAAGCGCTCGCACCACGGTTTGACGCGGACGATGTTCTCCACGCACTGCCGGTGCAGGTCGGGTTGGTCGGGGGCCCAAAACAGGTTGACGACGATGGCGGTTGCATCCAGCGCCACCGCTTGTTCGACGGCCTCATCGATCAGGGTACAAAACACCTCGTGCGGTGACGGAACACCGTAGAAGTTGGTGACGTCTACCCGCACCACCAGCGCCGGCTTGGGCTTCTGCTTCAGCTCCTGGAGCCAGTGGGCCTGCCCCGGCGTCAACAGGATGGCGTCAGGATTGGCCGCGGCGATCGCGCCCACCACTTGTTTCATATTCTCCATGCCGGGAAGGAAGCTGGCCTCATTCACCAATCCATGGTCCAGCGCCACCTGCAAGCACTTCCCGCTCGGGGTAAACAACCGGTTCAACCTGGGAGTTATGGACATGCTAATAGCTCCTTAAAGAAAGGTTCTCAATTCTTGCCAAACTTGCTCTAGCCACTTTTGATCACCGCGGCGACGAAGGGCAAAGCATTCACAATACCTCACGGGAGGATGCCTACGCCACACCTTGGCGATAGGGAAATCGGTCTTCCATGCGCAGCACTTCTTGCCACGACCTGATTCCGCCCGTGGTGGTCAGGTCGCTCAGGTTCATCCCGCCGGCGCAAGTGGCGAAGCGCAACGTCTGGTCATAATTCCAGCCTTGATAGAGACCGTAAAGCATGCCCGCGCAAAAGGAATCCCCGGCGCCCGTGCTGCCCACGATGTAATCAGGGGGAAGGTCGAGGGAAGGTTGCAGCAACTCCAGACCATCCTTGGAACGGAGATAAGAGCCTTCGGGGAAGTGAATGACCACCAAATCCTTCACTCCGAAGGCGAGAATGGCGGCGCCAGTTTTCCTCAAGTTTTCGCTCACCAGCTTGCCAGCCACTCGCGGAGGGATGCTCGTCAGCTTCTCGGCTTCCCAATCATTAATGATGCAGTAATCGGTGTACTTCAGCGCCGGCGGCACGATCTGTCGAAAGCGGCCGCTGTCCTCCGATACCAGGTCGATGGAGGTTCGGATGTTCCGGCTTTGCAGTTGGGCTAGGAAGTGCGCCGCTACAGTTCCAAACTCCGCGTCCGGTTGATCCATGGCCTCCATCAACAGCAGGTAGCCCAAGTGGAACATCCTGACCGGCAAGCTATCGAGATCGACGTCCGCGGGCTGGAATAGACGGTTGGTTCCCGGGTAGTGGAAGAATGTCCGGCCTTCGCTGGCCTTGACGCTGAATACGTCGGTGTACGATGTGGCGTCGCGGTCAGTGCGGCGCAGTTGATCGATGTTGATGTTGGGGAAGCGGCGGCACTGCTCGAGTAGATAGTCGCCATAGGCGTCGGCGCCGATGAGGCCCAGGGCATAGAGCGGCAGGCTGGCGTCAAACCTCGCCAGGTTCAGGGTCACATTGTGGGCGCAGCCGCCACCGCCCTGGGAAATCGCAGAAATGCGGGCAATGGAGTTTTCCGGAGGGTAGAAGTCGATGACCTTGACCAGATCGACCACCCAAATGCCACCACAGGCAATTCCCCGGCGATGATGGGCGGTCATAGAAGGCTCCCGGCGCATCGAGGCGCGTGCGGCGAAACCGTGCAAGCAGTCTCCGGGTGCTTCACTTTCTTCCTCCCGCATCCGACTTCGGGATGTAGCAATGAGTGGGTCACTTGAGGCTTCCTTGGCACGCGGAGAACCTTGACATATTACCAACACAGAAAGCCATAGGTCCATAGACACTCCGGCACGTGGGCGAAAACGTTCGCATCGCCAAGGTCGCAGAGACAAAAACATAAGCCGGATGAGAGAAAGCGCCGGCCCGGAGTTGGGCGTGGTCAATCCTGAATTTACTAGATGATGGTGCAGGGATGCCGGCAAGTTGCAGGGGGGCGCGATTTCCGACGGGGCAGGGAATTGGCGCGTCGGGCAGGTGGTGACGACCGGGGTTTGGTGATCGCGCCCAAGGGCAGTTCGGTTCGCGTGCAAGGAAAAGCGCAGGCGCTGACAATCGGCCGTGGCGGGCGTGATGTGCGGATGCGAATCGAATTGTGGGATTTACACAGATGCGTCTGATAATGTTTTGGGATTTGGGTTTTAGTTAACATAATACGTTATCCACAAAAGTCGCAACGTATTCCACAAAATCTAAAGTTGTTCTTTCATTAGATCGTCTAATTGCCTGATAAATTAATGAATAGAAAATCTGCGCTCTAAACATCCTGAAGAGAAAGGCCAACTAAGCTTCACGGTTGTGTGGAGTCCTTTGGCGTTCGTACGGTATCACCACAACCTGTCCGGACGTGCACAGCGTTGCTCCCAGGTCCCCGATGGAAGCACCATGCGTTCCTGCGCCGCGGGAGGTTCTCGCCGGACCTTCTCGCACCGCCCCTCCCCACGCTTGGCGTGAAATCCACTGCGGGCAGAACAGCTCTTTTTCTCTTTCCGGCGGCGGGTGCGTGTGCTAACCTTTGGGATTGTCGGCGCGTCGACATTGGCCATCGAATGCCTCTGCGCGAAACGGAAGCCATCGTCCTCCGAACCTACCGCCTGGGTGAAGCTGATAAGATTGCTTCGCTCTTTACCCGGCAATTGGGACGCTTGAGGGCCGTGGCCCAAGGCGCCTTGCGCACGAAAAGCCGTTACGGCGGTACGCTTGAGCCCCTGAGCTATGTGCGGCTCTGGATTTTCGAGCGGGAAAACCGCGATCTGCAGCGCCTGAATTCCGTCGAGATCATCGAGTCTTTCTTCGACATGCAGAAGGACTACCGCGTGCAGCTTGCGGCGCAATTCCTTGCCGAAGTGGGCGAGCGCCTGCTGCCGGAACGCGAGGTGAACGAGCGCAGCTTCCGCCTGCTGCTGGCCGTGTTGCGGGCGCTCAAGCACTCCGGCGAAGTCAACCGGCCGCTGCTCTATTTCGACTACTGGATGGTGCGGCTGGGCGGTTTTCTGCCGGATTTTGCCGCCTGTTCGGCTTGTGGCCGCCCCCTGGGGGAAGAAGGCGGTTACTACGCGCGGGGTTCAGAAGCTCTATTCTGCCGCGAATGCAAGCCGCCGGGCAGCCTGCGCGTTTCCGCCGCCACCCTGGCCATGGTTCGCGCCTCCTGCCACAAGCCGCTGGAGAAGTGGCTGGCGGAGGAGAAGGCTCCCCCCGGCTGCCGCGAAGCACGCCACTTCTTCGAGGAGATGATCGAAAGCCACACGGAGCGCAAGCTGGTGACGCGGGCGATGATGCAGGAGGAGGTTTGAGGAAGGAAGTTAGAAGGTGGAAGCTAGAAGTTAGAAGTCTGGAGTCAGCAGCCAGGAACTAGAAGTTACAAGCGTCCCAGCACAAGGCCTCAGAATCGACTCCCAACTTCTAGCTTCTAACTTCTAACTTCCAACTCCCAGCACCCGACAAAGGACATTTCCAGTGCCATTGACCAACACTAACAAGAAACTGACAGCGGATTCAGCTCCCCTTTCTTTCCAATCCATGCTTTTCCGCCTGAGCCAATTCTGGGCGGACCAAGGATGCGTGATTGCCTTGCCCTACGACGTGGAAGTGGGGGCGGGAACCATGTGCCCGGAGACTTTCCTGCGCGTGCTGGGACCGAAGCCTTGGCGCGTGGCTTACCCGCAGCCTTCCCGCCGCCCCGCCGACGGCCGCTACGGCGAGAATCCCAACCGGCTGCTCAAGCACACGCAGATGCAGGTGATCCTGAAGCCGCCTCCCCAGAATATCCAGAATATGTACCTCGAAAGCCTGGGGGCTATCGGCATTGATATTCGCCACCACGACATCCGCTTTGAGGAAGACAACTGGGAAGCGCCGACCCTGGGGGCTTGGGGGATCGGCTGGCAGGTAATGCTCGACGGCCTCGAAATCACACAGTTTACCTATTTCCAGCAATCGGGCGGCGTCGACCTGGAACCCATCAGCGTGGAACTGACCTATGGCCTGGAGCGCATCGCGGCCTTCCTCCAAAACGTCGAGGATGTCTACCAAGTGAAATGGAATGAAACCGTGACCTTTGGTGACATGCGACGCGGGGAAGAACTGGAATTCTCCGTGTACGATTTTGAGGCGGCGGACCCCGTGGTGTGCCGCCAACTCCTGGACCTTTACGAAGGTGAGGCGACGCGCTTGTTGGGAGAGTATGCTCGTGTTAGAGCATCAAGAAAAGCCATGCAAAGTGAGCTAGATACGGAACAAATCAAAAGTTTAGCTTTAGCTCGGGAGCGCTTCCCCTTGCGCAAGGTTTATGACCTCACTTTGAAGTGTTCGCACCTGTTCAACATCCTCGATGCGCGCGGCGCCATCAGCGTGACGGAACGCGTGGCCTTGATCGCCCGGGTGCGCAAACTGGCCTGCGAGGTTGCTGCCATTTATCTCCAACGGCAACCTGCCGCGGAGGTGGCGGCATGACGGATTCGAAGCTCGAAATCACAAACTCGGCAATGGAAACGGGAAGCTCGGTGGTTATCGAGGAGGAAGCCGCAATCGACAATCGCCCATCGACCGCCGTACTCGAAAATCGAAACGCGGAAATCGAAACTCGCGAAGAACCGGCGGCCAGGAAGCGGGGGCGCGTGCCCACGCTCCCTCTTTTGCTCGAAGTCGGCTGCGAGGAAATCCCCGCGCGTTTTCTGCGCGACGCCGAAAAAGGGCTGGGTGAGCGCGTCCATGCGGTGCTTCGGCAAGCGCGATTGTTGCCTGATGCCAGCCTGGATTTGATGTCAGAGGAGCCGGGCCGTCATCCATCACCCAATGCCAATCAGCCATCGCCAATTCAGACTTATTCCACGCCGCGCCGCCTGGTGGTTCACGTTCCCGCTTTGCTGGCGCAGCAGGCAGACATGGTCGAGGAGATCCTCGGGCCGCCCGTCAAGGTTGCGATCGACGCGGAAGGGAATTACACCCGGGCGGCGGAAAGCTTTGCCCAAAAGAACTCCGCCCGCCTCGATGATTTGAGCCGCACGACCACTCCCAAAGGGGAATATCTATCCCTGAAGAAAACCACCCGGGGACGCCCTGCGCTGGAGATTCTGGCGGAGATTCTGCCTGGCGCCATTCTCGGCTTAAGCTTCCCCAAGAGCATGTATTGGACGGAGAAGTTGGCGCCCCGCTTTGTAAGGCCCATACGTTGGATCGTGGCCCTTCTGGGAAAATGGAAGCTGGCAACCCTGGTTGACTTTGAAATCCTGGGCGTGAAATCAGGGGATTTTACCTTCGCCCATCGGGCTAAATCCGCCAGGCCGCTGCGCGTCAAGGGCTTCAAGAGTTACGCGAAGAAACTCGCTCACCGCTTTGTGGATATTGATTATAACAGCCGTCGCGCGCGCATCATGGCGGAGGCGCAGAAGGTAGTGGGCGAGGCTGGCGGAAAGATCATCCCGGACGAGTGGTTGGTCGACTGGATCGCCAATTCCACGGAGTGGCCGCGCCCCATGTGGGGGAGTTTCGACCCGCGTTTCCTCCATCTGCCGCGCGAAATCCTGATTACGGTGATGCGCGACCACCAAAGATACTCTGCCCTCGAGGACGAGCAGGGAAACCTGCGCCCTCATTTCGTGGCGGTCCTCAACATGGATTCGGATGAGAAGGGGTTGATTCGCCAGGGGCACCAGCGGGTGCTTACCGCGCGCTTTCGCGACGCCGAGTTCTTCTGGAACGCTGACCAGCGCATTCCCCTGCGCGACCGCCTACCGCTGCTTGACAAGGTTACCTACCAGGCCAAGCTGGGCAGCTATGGCGATAAGATTCGGCGCGTCAAAGCCCTGGCCGAAGATATCTGCGCGACGCTGGAAGCCAGCGGGGCGCTTAAGACCGGCCAGGCGGGGCAGGTGCTGCGTGCGGTGCAACTTTCGAAATGCGACCTGACGGCGCAGATGGTGCAGGAATTCACCGAACTGCAAGGTGTGGTGGGGGGCCTCTACGCCCGGGCCCAGGGAGAATCGGAGGAAGTTTCCGTAGCCATCTATGATCACTACCTTCCCCTGGGGGCGGAAGGAGCGTCGCCACGCAGCGTGGTGGGTGCGGTGGTGTCGCTTGCCGACAAGGTGGATAGCGTGGTATCAGGATTTGCCGCCGGGTACGAACCGACCGGATCGAGTGACCCGTACGCGTTACGGCGCCAAGCCAACGGGATAATTAAAGTAATACTTGAGAATAAGTTTCCAATTCACTTAAAAGAAGCGGTTAATAAGGCCATTAATGTCTTGGATATTCAGTGGAGAAAGCCGCGCGAAGAGGTGCGGGCGCAGGTGCTGGACTTCTTTGCCGAACGTCTGCGTTATTACTTTGAATCGGTGCGCGGATTCCGCTACGACACGGTGCGCGCGGTGGCGGCGGTGGGATCAGATCAGCCCGCTGACGCCCAGGCGCGCGCGGAGGCGATGGAAGCATTGCGCGGGGGCGAGGATTTTCAGGCTCTGTCGGCAGCGGCCAAGCGGACTCGCAACATTCTGGCGAAATCTGCCACGGCGGCTGACTGGCAGTCGGGTGATGTGGTCCCGACGCTTCTGCGTGAGCCGCAAGAAAGGGATCTCTACGCGGCCTTCGGGAGGGTTGCGGGGGAAGTGGCGGAGAGGCTTGCGGGGCGGGACTATCGGCGTGCCTTGGAGGATATCTCCACCCTGCGTCCGGTGGTGGACCAGTTTTTCGACAAGGTTCTGGTGATGGCCGAGGATCGAGAGGTGCGTCAGAACCGGCTGCGCCTGCTGAAAAAACTGGACGGGCTGTTTTCCGGCATTGCGGACTTTGCGGAAATTGAAGGGGAGTGACAAAGACAGTGACGAGTGAAGAGTGACGAGTGACGAGCAAGCGAAAAACGAAACTCGAAAATCGCGGCGAGTTTCGATTTTTGCCTTTCGATTTTCGTGTTTGACTTGCTCGCCACTTATCACTCATCACTTGTCACTTTTCTTGCATGTCGACGCGTCGACACTGAGGAAAACCCGCCCGGCGCTGCGAACGAATCAATGAGAACGAATCACTTGCGCACGCAGGTAGTTTGTGGCATGGTGTCTAATGAAGGTATCAAGGATGAGCTATGAAGCTGCGTTTGCTAGTCGAATTCGACCCCGAGATTAAGCGCTGGTCGGCAGTGTTTCCCGAACTGCCAGGTTGTGCTTCCGCCGGCGATACGGAAGAAGAAGCCGTGCGCAACGCCAAGGAAGCCTTGGAACTATGGTTTGAACCTTCCGATATCAAACCTCCTGAGGGTGCGAGATTCCTTGAAGTGTCGTTCCCGTGAGCCCCCGCCTTCCTTCCTTAAGTGCGAAAGATGTTACGCGTGTCTTGAATCGGAATGGGTTCGTCCTAACCAGCCAAAAGGGCAGTCATCAGAAATGGCGTGATGCCAATGGCCGGTAAGTCATTGTTGCCGTGCACGGGAACAAGCCGATCCCGAAGGGAACTCTCAAGAGCATCATTAAAGGGATCGGCCTCAATGTTGATGAGTTCCTTTAATTGACCTTTCTCGGCGTGCCGTCTGACTCATCACTCATCACTTGTCACTTTTCTTGAATGTCGACGCGTCGACATCCGAAAAAAACACTCGCCGCCGCCCCAATTGACCCTTGCAAAACCTGCGGAAATAGGCCATAATCACCGGTTATTCGCATTGAACTATGGACCCCGAACGACTTTGATCCTTCAACTCTAAAACTTGAACTCAAAGCCGAAATCTTACAACTGAGACCTGACAATTCGAAAGGAGCAATCATGGAGAAGTACGTCTACTTTTTTGGAGGTGGTAAGGCGGACGGCAATGGGACGATGAAAGACGTCCTGGGAGGCAAGGGCTCGGGCCTGGCGGAAATGACCAACGCCGGCTTGCCGGTGCCCCCTGGCTTTACCATTGTGACTTCCGCCTGTCGGCTTTACTTCCAGGCTGGTAACAAGACACCCGCTGACATTCTCACCCAGAAGGACGAGGCGCTGGCCAAACTGGAAGCCTTGCAGGGCCAAAAACTCGGCGATGCGCAGAATCCTCTGCTGGTATCGGTTCGTTCCGGCGCCAAGTTCTCCATGCCGGGAATGATGGATACCATCCTCAATCTGGGCATGAACGACACGGTAGTGGAAGTGATCGCGGCGAAATCTGGAAATCCGCGTTTTGCCTACGACAGCTACCGCCGCTTTATCCAGATGTTCGGCAACGTGGTGATGGAAATCCCCAAGGAAAAGTTCGAGCACGTGTTCGACGGCCAGAAGAAGAAAAAGCACACCAAGCTTGACACCGATTTGACTGCCGACGACCTGAAAGCCGTGATTGCCGACTACAAAAAGGTGGTGCGCAAGGAAGCGGGCAAGGACTTCCCTCAGGACCCGCAAGTGCAATTGAATATGGCGATTGAGGCCGTGTTCCGCTCCTGGTATAACCCCCGCGCGGCAACCTATCGCCGCCTGAACAAGATTTCCGACGACTTGGGAACGGCCGTGAACGTCCAGACCATGGTCTTTGGCAACATGGGTGAGACCTCCGGCACGGGCGTGGGCTTTACCCGCAATCCCGCCACGGGCGCCAAGGAATTCTATGGCGAGTACCTGATGAACGCCCAGGGCGAGGACGTGGTTTCGGGCGTGCGCACTCCCATTCCCATCAATGAGCTGGAAAAGATGATGCCCGAGGTTTACCACCAGCTTCGCGACATCACCACGCGCTTGGAGAAGCACTACAAAGACGTGCAAGATTTCGAGTTCACCATTCAGGATGGCAAGCTTTACATGCTGCAGACCCGCAACGGCAAACGCACCGGGCCTGCCGCCGTGCGCATCGCCGTGGAATTGGTGAAGGAAGGCATCCTGACCCCCAAAGAGGCGCTCCTGCGCGTGGAGCCCGAGCAGTTGAACCAGTTGCTCCACCCCGTTCTGGATGAGAAGAAGCCGCTGAAGGTTATTGCCAAGGGATTGCCGGCATCGCCCGGAGCGGCCGTAGGGCGCGTGGTATTTACCGCGGATGATGCGGTGATCAAAGGGAAGGCTTCACCGGTGGTTCTGGTGCGTGGTGAGACCGTGCCCGACGACATTCACGGCATGGAAGTGGCCGTGGGAATTCTCACTTCGCGCGGAGGCATGACCTCGCACGCCGCCGTAGTGACGCGCGGCATGGGCAAACCCTGCGTCGCCGGATGCGGGGAGGTTGAAGTAGACGAAAAGTCCAAAACAATCAAGGTTGGTTCGCTCCTGATCAAGGATGGCGAGTGGATTTCCCTGGATGGTTCCACGGGCCGCGTCATCCTGGGCAAGGCCGACTTGGTTGAACCCGATCCCAGCAGCGGCGTCTTCGCCGAATTCATGAAGTGGGCGGACGAGGCGAGGGAGCTGGGTGTGCGCGCGAATGCTGACATTCCGCGTGATGCTCTGAAAGCGCGGGAATTTGGCGCGGAGGGGATTGGCCTTTGCCGCACTGAGCACATGTTCTTCGCCCAGGACCGGTTGCCGCACGTGCAGCAAATGATCATGGCCTGCAAAGAAACCTCGGATCCCAAGGAAGCGGCCCTGTACCAGAAGCAAAGGCGCGCCGCTCTCTCCAAGCTGCTTCCCATGCAGCGCAAGGACTTCTTTGGACTATTTAAAGCCATGCACGGACTCCCGGTGACCATCCGCACGCTCGATCCGCCGCTGCACGAGTTCCTGCCCAAGCGGGAAGAGCTCATGGTGGAGATCGCGACCCTCGAAATTACCAAGAAGAAGAGCCCTAAGCTTAAAGAGCTCAAGAAGTTGCTGGAAGTAGTTGAAGGGTTACATGAATTCAATCCCATGCTCGGTTTGCGCGGCTGCCGGCTGGGAATCATGTACCCTGAAATCACCGAGATGCAGGCGCGGGCCATCTTTGAAGCGGCCTGCGATTGCAAGAAGCAGAACATTGAAGCAAAACCTGAGGTAATGATTCCTTTGGTGGGAGATGTAAAGGAGTTAATTGCCCAGAAAGAAATCGTGAACCGCGTCGCGGCGGAAGTTTTTGAGAGGAAGGGCGTCAAGGTTGATTATTTGGTGGGCACGATGATCGAACTGCCGGCGGCAGCTTTGTCGGCGGGCGAGATCGCGCAGGAAGCTGAGTTCTTCAGCTTCGGCACCAACGACCTGACCCAGACCACCTTCGGAATTTCCCGTGACGACTGCGCTAAGATCATCAACGCTTATGTGAAGGCGAAGATCTGGCCGGCGGACCCGTTCGCTGTTCTTGATCCCAAGCGCGTGGGACGCCTGGTGAAGCTGGCCACCAAGGAAGGCCGCGAGACTCGCGAGAAGCTTAAGGTGGGAATCTGCGGCGAACACGGTGGCGATCCTTCCTCCATCGAGGTTTGCGCGGAGGCGGGCTTGAACTATGTGAGCTGCTCGCCTTATCGTGTGCCCATCGCGCGTTTGGCCGCGGCGCAAGCGGCGGTGAAGAAGCAGGAGAAGGGTTACTCGAACGCGTAGCCGGGTCAGTACTTGGCAGGCTGCGGAAGAAGTGTTTGGAGCGCGGCCGTAGCGCCGGCTTCCAGCCGGCAACTCCTTGCGGTTCATCAAAGGCCGGCAGGATGCCGGCGCTACGGAGGGCAGCGCGCGCGCTGGCGCGTTCTCTGGCCAGGTGTGAGCGGATGCGGCATATTGCTAAGGTATTACTTTAATTATTTTCACGGGGCCACGGACCTCGAAAGAGTTCGTGGCCTCTCCTGCTTCAACTTGGCCCCTGTGACCGTGTGCGGCCGGCTTGGGCGGATGTCTGTCGTATAAGTTGCGCGGCCGCCTCTGTCGACGCGTCGACATTTGAGGCGCGGGCTTTGCCGAGTTTGAACGGAGATTCTCCGGGAACGAGTCCGTGCCGGCCTTGCGCCTGCCGCCAGAACGGCCAAGGCCTGGGACGGCCAGTCCTCCACGCTGAGCGGGTTCGCAAGCCTCACCGGGCGGGCATCAGCAAAGCCGGGATCGCCCGCCGCTTGAACCGTGGGCGCAGTTCGGTCCGTCGCATCCTGGCAGCAAACGGGAGATGAAATGTCAACTGAGAGAGTCTGGGTTCCGAATGACATCTACCAACTTAAGGTGACCCTTCGCGATACCAAGCCACCCATCTGGCGCCGGCTTTTGGTGCCGGCGGGCCTGACCTTGGAAGTGTTGCACGACGTGCTGCAAGCGGCGATGGGATGGGACGATTCCCACATGCACGACTTTCGCATCGGCCCGAAGCGTTTTGGGAAACCCGATCCCGAGGATCGGCTGATGGGGCTGGACCCGGTCGGCAACGAACGCACCACGTATCTCTACAGGGTTCTCGGCAAAGTCAGAGCGAAGGCAATTTACACGTACGACTTTGGCGACAGTTGGGAGCATGCGATCGTGGTGGAGAAAGTGCTGCCGCCCGAACCGGGAATTGCCTATCCGCTCTGCGTGGCCGGCGAGCTTCAAGGTCCGCCCGAAGACTGCGGGGGTATCCCCGGATACTACCATCTGCTGGAAGCCCTCAGCGATTCCAACCATCCAGAACATGAGGATCTGTTGGATTGGGTTGGCGGCGAATTCGATCCCGACGCCTTCTCCGTCGATGAGGTTAACCTGAGACTCAAACATCTCCAACGCTGGTGGACAAAAGCCTGAGCGGTGCGTGACCTCGCGGATTTGGAAATTCATCGCCTACGCACGCTTAAGGAAATCCCATCATTACATAGCGTCCGTGGGTCGACGCCGCGCAGAAACTGTGCCCATGGCGCGCCGGTTTGGGTTATGGTATTGGGCATTAGCCATGGTGACCCGGGACGCTTCACCGCAACCCGATTGGCAACGGCGTATCGCCAGCGACTCCCCTTGGGCGCGCGCCCTTCTGCCCGCGGCAATCCTCGCCGCGACCTTCCTCACTTACGTTGCCACCGTAGACTTCGGGTTTGTCTTTGACGATCACTTTCTGATCGTGTCGAATGGTTCCATTCGCTCCTGGCACTATTTCCCCAGCTACTTTGCTTCGCACATTTGGAGTTTCACTTACCCGCACCTCCTGTCTAATTTCTACCGGCCATTATTTCTGACCTGGCTGCGCCTGAACTATGCGCTCTTTGGGCTCCGCCCGTGGGGCTGGCACCTCACTTCGCTGCTGGCGCATGTCGCGGTGACCTGCCTGGTTTACTGTCTCTGTCTCCGGCTGACGGCAGACGCATGGGTGGCGGGGGCCGCGGGGCTGCTCTTTGGACTTCATCCAGTTCACGCGGAATCTGTCGCGTATATCACCATGGAGCCGCTCTCGACCCTCTTCGTGCTGGGCGCCATGCTCACCTTTGGCCGCAGCCGGGAACCGGGCCCCAGGTTCCGCTGGCTCGCCGCGTCATTGATCCTCACGGCCGCAGCGCTGCTTTCCAAGGAGAGCACTTTGACGCTGCCCGTTCTGATCAGCGGTTACGCTTGGATTTATGGCGGCGCCGCGGGCAGGGAAGTGGCGCCGGTCGAAGGCCGTACCCATGGCTTCGCACGCCTGTGTTCCGCCGTGGGCGTGTCAATTCCCTACTGGGTCGTGATACTGCTTTATGTGCCGCTGCGCATGTGGGCGCTCAAGGGATTTGCCCACGTGGTCACGCCCCTCTCCCTGTCCAAAGAAGTTTTCACCCTTCCCTCGGTGCTGCTTTTCTACCTGCGTCTGCTGGTTTGGCCGTCGGGATTGAGCTGCTATTACGACACGCCTTATATTTCCACCCCCAGTTGGCGCGATTTCATACTGCCCGCCGCGCTGCTGGTGGCCGTAGCTGCGGCGCTGGCTTTTTGGTATGAGCGCACGCGCCGGTCGGAGCGGGAGGAGGCGAAGGCGAAGGCCATAGCCTTTGGGTGCGTGTGGATGGTTTTGACGCTCCTTCCACTGTTTAATTTCCGTCTCCTCCCGGAGGGCGAAATCGCCCATGATCGTTACCTCTATCTGCCCTCCGTGGGGTTCGCCCTTCTTGCGGCGATGGCGATGGGCCAGGCGAGGGGGTTGGCGGCGAGATTCTTCAGTCGGCCCGTTTGGGCGCTGCTGCTTGCCGGCGCGATCGGAGTAATGGGTTTCGCGACGGTGCGCCAGAGCCTTTACTGGTCAGACGATCTCACTTTGAACTACCGCGCCCATGCAATTGCTCCCCACAATGTTTACGCCACCACCAGCTTGGCGGCAGCCGTGTCGCAGCGCGGAATGGAGGGCGCGGCCATGGCGCTCTACCAGCAGGCGCTTGCCCTCCAACCGAAATTCTGGCGGGCGAATGTCAACCTGGCGTACCTGTATTATGCGCATGATAATTTTCCCGAGGCGGCCCGCTTCTTTGCGCGAGCCTGCGCCGCGGATCCGACCGATGGCGGTCAGTTTCTGTATCTGGGGATGTCGCTATTGCGGATGGGCCAATTCACCGAGGCGGAGAAGGCTGTTCGCACCGCCCTGCTGGTGCGTCCGGAGGGGAAGAACTACCATCTCGGATTGGGCATGGTCCTGAAGGGAGAGGGAAGACTGCCTGAGGCAAGGCGGGAAATTGAGGTCGAGCTTCAAATCGATCCCCAGAACGCTCAAGCACGAGCGCTGGGGGAGGAAGTCACGGGACAGATCGAGGAACAAGCCGCTGAATCTTCTGCGGCACCGGCTCCAAAAGGCCGCACATATGATATCAAGTAAAACCTTACAAAACGTGCATAACTTACACAAAAATATTAGCATTTCAAATCATTGTTTTGCCTTTTCGTGTTACTCGGGCCGGAAAGCCTGCGGGGAGAATTCTTAGCTGGCGCTTTGCCTTGTTGTATCGGGTCTCAACCATGCACAACGCGGATGCTTCCCATCAACCCGAATGGTTAAGGAACTTTACGGGGGACTCCCGATGGGGGCGCGCCCTGCTGCCGGCGGCGATCCTGACTGCAACCTTCCTGAGTTACGTGGCCACGCTCGACTTGGGGTTTGTCTTTGACGATATCATCCTGATTGTCACCAATGGCGCCATTCGCTCCTGGCGCCATTTCCCCAGCTACTTTACTTCGCACATTTGGAGCTATCACTATCCGCATTGGTTGGCCAATTACTACCGGCCGCTCTTTCTTGCGTGGCTGCGGCTGAATGACATGCTTTTTGGGCTCCATCCCTGGGGCTGGCACCTGACGTCGGTCTTGGCGCACATGGCGGTGACTTATTTGGTGTACCGTTTGTGCCTCAGGCTTTCGAGAGACGTTTGGGTGGCGGCGGCCAGCGGAGTGGTCTTCGGACTTCATCCCGTTCACGTGGAGCCTGTCGCCAATGTCGCTTCAGCCCAAGATCCGCTCTCGACCTTCTTAGCACTTGGGGCAATACTGGCCTTTCGTCGTAGCCGGAAATCAGCGTCAAGATTCCGCTGGCTTGCCGCGTCATTGGGTCTCTCGGCGGCAGCGCTGCTTTTCAAGGAGAACGCTTTGATGTTGCCGATTCTGATCGGCGGATATGCCTGGATTTATGGAGCGGCCGACAGCGGGGAAGTCGCCCCGGTTGAATTGCGTTTCTTCCAACGCCTGCGGTCCGCGCTGGGCGCTTCAATCCCCTACTGGGTCGTGGTCTTTCTATACATGCCGCTGCGCATCTGGGCCCTCAAGGGCTTTGCCCATGTAGTCACGTCCATTTCCATGTCCCAGGAAGTTCTCACGATTCCCTCCGTATTGTTTTTTTATCTGCGTGTGCTGCTTTGGCCTTCCCGATTGAGCTACTTTTACGACACGCCCTACATTTCGACTCCAAGTTGGCACGACTTCGTACTGCCTGCCGTGCTGCTGGCTGCCGTAGCTGCAGCGCTGGCTTATTGGTACGCGCGCATGCGCCGGTCGGCGCCGGAGGAGGCAAAGGCTATGGCGTTTGCCTGCCTGTGGATGATTCTGACCCTCCTTCCCGTCCTTAATTTCCGTCTCTTCCCCGAGGGTGAGATCGCGCATGACCGTTACGTCTATCTGCCCTCGGTAGGGTTTGCTCTCCTTGTGGCGATGGCGGTGCGCCAAACGCTAGGTAGAACGGCGAGATTCTTGAAGCCCGCTTGGGTGCTGCTGGGGGCATTGGCGGTTATCGGCGCGATGGGCGTGGCGACGGCGCGGCAGTGCCTCTTCTGGTCGGACGATTTCGTTCTCAGCTCTCGCGCCCATGAAATCGCTCCCCACAATATTACCGCCACCACCGGTTTGGCGGCAGCCGCGGCGAAGCGGGGAATGGATGGCCAAGCCATGGCGCTCGACCAGCAAGTGCTTGCCATCCAACCCAGTGCTTGGCCGGCGAGTAGGGATTTGGCCTACCTCTATTTCGCTCATGGGAATTTCCCCGAAGCCGCTCGCCTCTTTGCGCGGTCTCTGGCTGTCGGTCCCGAAGACGGCGATCAATTCCTGTACTTGGGACTAGCGTCGCTGCAAACGGGAGACCTCAACATGGCGGAGAAGGCGGTTCGCGCCGCCTTGCTGGTGCGCCCGGAGGGAAAGAACTACCACCTGGGTTTGGCTATGATCTTGAGGGCAGAGGGAAGACTCCCCGAGGCAATGCAGGAGATTAACGTTGAACTTGAACGCGACACACAGAGCCCGCAAGCGCGAACCCTGCGGGACGAGGTCACCCGGCAGATGCAGGCGCAAGCAGAAGAGCATTCTCCCCCGCACCCACCAAAAGGCCATTCGATCGCTGTAAAGTGACACTTTATAAGGATCACTTAAGCAGGTGAAAGTGCGGTGCAGGGGGAACCTATGCATAGTTGCGCGAGGAGTTCATTGAAGATGGACGAATGTTGATTGCCAATGAGTTCCATCGATAATCGGCAATCGACAAGCGGCAATTGCGAAAAAGCCCTCGACCGGCAGCACCGGCCGCGCTATCTGTCTTTCCGACTGGTCACTTGTCAGTCAGCACTGTTCTCACGTCTTGATGCGAAGCAGCAAGTAGGTTCCAGCCAAACTGAAAAGGATGTCAGGGGACCAGGCGGCCATGGCGGGAGGAAGCTGGCTCAAATTGCCCATGGCTTCAAAGAGGCTCGAGGTTGACCAGTAAACGATAGCGATGCCAATGCTCAAGGCGATTCCCGTCAGGGCACCCTTGCCGCCCATGGTGAAGGAGAAGGGAATCCCGATGAGGGTTACCACGAAAGCGATGAGCGGGTAGGAGAACTTGCGGTAAAACTGCACGGAGAGCCGCACCACATCGAAGCCGCTCTGGCTGAGGTCGGCGATGTAGTGGCGCAATTCCAGCGCGCTCATTTGCTCCGAGGGTTTGACTTCCTTCTTAAAGTAACTGGGCTCTTCTGTCAACTCCTCGTAAGTCGCCACGGAGAACGGCATGTAGTTGGTAACCCGGTCGCCATTGAGGTCCCGCGACCACCCGTCTATTAGGATCCATTTGTGGACGGATGCTTCCCAAAAGGCGCGTGACGCATGCAAGCGTCGGGTCATACGGAAAGTGGCGGAGTCGAATTCGAACACCGAGAGGTTGGCGAAGACGTTCCGGTCAGGGTCAAAAAAGGTGTAGTTATAAATGCGGTTCGAGGTCCCAAAAATCCACTGATGATCGGGCCGGTAGAAAGTCTGGGCGGGCTTGCCCTTGATTTGGTTGCGCAGGCCGTTCTGGCGTTGATTGGTTTCCGGCAGCACCCGGTCGGCAAACAGAAACATTCCCACGCTGAGCAGTGCGGTCAAGGCCAGCACGGGAACCGACAGCCGGTAGAGGCTGACTCCGGCGGATTTGATGGCCGTCACCTGATTGGTTTTGGTCAGCAGTCCGAAGTTCACCAGGGTCGCCACCAGGATGCTCAGCGGCAGCATCAGGTAAAGCACTTGGGGAAAGAGGTAGCGGTAATAATCCACCACGATGCGGGCGGGGACCTGGTTGCGAACGATGTCACCCAGAATCTGGAAGAAATCGAAGATGACGTACACGCCCGAGAAGGCAACGAGGAGAATGACGAAATAGAAAATCCAGCCGCGGATGACGTAGATATCCAGGATCTGCAGGAATCGCCCGCCGAGTGGGCGCGGCGCCCGCGGCGTGGCCGCTGGTTGGGAGTGGCTCCAGCGAGCGCGCCAGTGTTGCCAGCGTTTCACGAGGTCCTCCAACGTGTCCTGGAGGAACATCATGCGCGTCCGCACATGGCGGAGATTCGAGAGCATGATGATTCCCGCCAGGGCGAACAGGACGTTGGCCAGCCAGAGCCCGATGATGGGGGAGACGCGCCCCTGTTTGGCAAAGCTCAGGCCGAAAGCCATAAGGATGTAGTACACAAATACCAGCAGGATGCTGAGCATCAAGCCCACGGATTTGCCGCCCTTGTGCGTGGATATTCCCAGTGGGATGCCGACCAGCGCCAGGACGAGGGCGGCCACGGGCAAGGCAAAACGGTAATTTAACTCCACCAGCGCGGGCTGACGATCGCGGGGCTGGTGAATGTTGCGCCATAGCTGGGCGAGGGTCAGATACGGTGGCGAGTTAGGCTCCGCCGACCCCGTGCCCCCCTGATCAATGAGGATGGGAGTCTCCGTATCCGTGAAGGAGGCGATGGAGTATTCTTCCGGCCGCTGCGCGTCGTATTCGTGCGTCGTACCCTGCTCGAGATGGAGCACAAAGCGGTTGCGGGCGGCTTCGTTGACAAGCACTCCTCTTTCCGCTAACGTAATCTTGACGGAGTTACGTTGTGTCAGGTCCGCGATGAAGACGCCGCGCCAGCTTGATCGGGAACCGGTCACATCCTCCAGGTAGAGCAAAAGGTTGGGGAATTGTTCAATGAACACGCGCGGCTGAATTTCGTAGGGTACCTGGCTGGCTTTCAGGCCGGTTTCCATGCGGTTCATCTTGCGCGCGGCTTGGGGGGCAAGGAACAGGCCCATCCAAAGGGACACCGCCCAGCCCGCCAGCGCCAGGATCATGACGGGCCGCACAAAGCAAGCAAGCCCCATCCCGGAAGCGCGGGCCGCAATGACCTCGCCGTCAGCGGCCATGCGGCTCAACCCAATCAACGTGCCGACCAGCACGGCCATGGGGATGGTTAGCATCAGGATGCTGGGCATCGGCAAAAGGAATAACGTCGCCGTGTCGCGTAGCGGAACGTTGTGCCGAACCACCAATTCCAGAAGGTTGCCCAATTGACGGATGAAAATAATAAAGGTGAAGACCAGCAGCCCCAGCAGGGAGTGGGAGAAAGTTTCTTTCAGGATGTAGCGGGTCAAAATCCGCATAAGTCAAAACAGGGGGGGCGCTTCGTGGGACCGTTCCAGCGGTTGCCCGGCAACCCGTCCTCTGTGATGCTAACACGGCGAATTCGACTGCGTAAAGGATTTGGGTTCTAGCCTCATGCCTCCGACCAACCTCATGCTGCTCTGGCACATGCACCAACCCTTTTACAAGGACTTGGCGGAAGGCATCTACACCATGCCCTGGGTGCGTTTGCATTCCATGAAGGATTACTATGGCATGGTCGCCGTCCTGCGGGATTTTCCTTCCGTCCATGCCACCTTCAACATGGTACCCTCCGTTGTTTTGCAGATTGAGGATTATGTCCACGACACGGCACGCGAGGCCGCTTACGATTTGGCCTTCATGCCCGTGAGTGACATGAAGGCGGCCGACCGCGAGGCCCTGCTTACTTCGGCTTTTCAGATCAATTACGACAACCTGCTCAAACGTTACCCGCGCTTTAACGAGTTGTGGGAGAGGTCACAGAAATTCGGCTTGACGACGGCGGCAAAGGTATTTACACCGCAAGATATTCTTGACCTTCAGGTGCTCTCCCAGGTGGCATGGTTCGACGAAATCTTTCTGACCACCGACCCCGAAGTGATAGGTTTGGTGAAGAAGGGAAGGGGCTACAGCGAAAGCGACAAGGCCATTGTTCGCAAAAAAAAATCAGAGTTATTCAATGTCACGCTGGAAGAGTACCGCAAGGCTGCCGAGCGCGGGCAAATTGAAATCTCCACTTCTCCCTTCTATCATCCCATCTTGCCTCTTCTTTGCGACACGGCTATCGCGCAAGAGTCGCATCCCGGGGTGAAGCTGCCGCATCGCCGCTTCCGGCATCCGGAGGATGCGCGTGACCAGTTGCGGGGAGCGGTGGCGCTCCACGAGCGGGTCTTTGGCCGCCGGCCCCAAGGGTTGTGGCCGAGCGAGGGAAGCGTTTCCGATGAGGCCCTGCGCTTGGCCGCGGAAGAGGGGTTCATTTGGGCCGCGACGGATGAAGGCGTGCTGGGGCGGACCAAGCAGATGAGTTTTTACCGCCGCGGCGATGGGACCCTGCAAGGCGGAGAAGAACTCTATCGCCCGCATGCTCTCGCTACGGGTGGGAAGCCCATCTCACTATTCTTTCGCGACCACCAGCTTTCCGACTTGATTGGCTTTGTTTACTCCCGAATGGATCCCCAGGCGGCCGCCGCGGACCTGCACCAGCGCATCAAAGCGGCGGGACGAAGCACCGGCACGCGGCCGGCGGTGGTGTCCGTAATCCTCGACGGTGAAAATGCCTGGGAGTATTACCCCGGCAATGGGCGGGAGTTCCTGAAGGCATTCTACGGGCGCATCGCGGCGGACCCGGACCTTCGCGCCCTGACCGCCAGCGAGGCGCTGAAAGCCACCGAACAAGGCTCCCTATCGCACATCGTTCCCGGCTCGTGGATCAACGCCAACTTCGACGTCTGGATTGGCGCGGAGGAGGACAATCGCGCCTGGGACCTGCTCGGCGAGGCGCGCGATTTCTATGCGCAGCACGCGGATAGTCCGCAGGTGACGCCCGAAAACCGCCGTCTGGCGCAGCAGGAACTGTGGGTGGCGGAAGGGAGTGACTGGTGTTGGTGGTATGGGCCGGAGCACTCCACCGCCAACGACGATGAGTTTGACCGTCTCTACCGCAAGCACCTGAGCAACATCTACCGGCTGCTGGGGGGCTCGCCCACGGATGAGCTGGCCGTGCCCATCAAGCAGCCCCGCGTGCGTGCCCTCACCGTGGCGCCCTCGGCGCAGATAAACCCCAAGATTGATGGCCGGGTCACCACCTATTTCGAATGGATGGGGGCAGGGCTTTGCCAGCCGGACTATCGCTCGGGCTCCATGCACGGCGTGGCGCAGTTGGTGGAAGCGCTGTATTACGGATACAGCGACAAGGCGGTCTTTGTACGCGTGGACCTGGGTGAGACCTTTCTGCACGATCAGCCGGATTTTGAAATCCGCGTCAATGTTAATGCTAATGGCGCCAGCCGCGCCCGTTTGCACGCCGCGATCAGCGGGGGAAGCGTCAAAGCGGTGGAGTTTTGGAAAGGTGAGCAATCCTTGCGCGTGCCCCAGGATACCGGTGACCGTGTGCAACTGGGTTTTCAACAAGTTTTCGAGCTCCGGCTCGATTACGGGCTCCTCGGCGTTTTGCCGCACGAGCGCATCAGCCTTCAGGTTTCCATTTGGATGAACGGGTTGCCCATCCAAGTCCTCCCCCAGGAAGGATGGCTGGTACTTGAGCTGACGGAAGACTTGACAACCTGGTAGTATCCCTTATCAACCCTTCAAAAACACTATGGTATCCTAACGATTCCCCGCCACTCGGTGAGATTCGGGAGTGGGGCGCAACATTCGTCCTAGGGCACATCTCGCAACCTTATCTCCTGTATTTTCAGCAACTAAGGTGATTTCGTGGCCGTCATCTATCATCGATTTCATTGTGTTTGTGACATTGTGTCCATTTATGACCCCCTGCTTTCAACAGATCATCGAGGCCAAATACAGTTTTTGAAATTTTTCAATCCGTGTAATCCTGATTTGAGTTTCGCGGACAAATTGGCCGCATGCCGCATTTGCAGCTCGGGCAGAATCACTGCAAGCGCAAGAGGATTTCACGCCCAGGCGCAAAGTCCAAGAGGCGCAAAAAAACGAGGCAATTCTCCTTTAACCCGCCCTTCCGGCAGCGTCGAAGCCCGGTGAGAAATCCGGGTTAAGGTTTCTGCACGGCAATACTGCAAATTCTTGTCTTTTTATACAGGACGACATAAATGTTTGCGCATTCGGCTGTAGCGGCGGTCTCCGACTGCCGTCGTCGATCGGAGATCGACGCTACAATCCCAGCGCTCTGAGAGCGCCGTTCCAGGCCAATGCGCAGAAAGTTATGTCGTTCTTTAGAGCGAACATTTTTGCGCTTGGATTCCATTTCATCTGTCGCGAGGATCAGCCTGGAACTTTAATCGGGGAAGATGGGTTCACCATTTCCCGGCTCGCCCGCGATGGGGAAAAGCCTCGGCACAGGGACGGAATTCTGGCAAGGCGCTTGCCTGCGTATCGGCAAGGCCGAGAGGGTGCTTTTTGGCCAGATAGCTGGATTTGGACATCTTCCGGTGGGGGAGATTGAGGCGGGTCAATAGGCGGCGTGACAACTACCAGAATCGCAATTCTCCCCGCGACCGTTCCGGAACCCACGCGGGGTAAAAGGCCGGAAAAACGAGTTTTTGCCGGGCTCTCCAGCCCGCCGGCGAGGCCATTGTGCAAAGTCTTTACTCGCTGGTTCCCATCCTGTTGATTGCAATGAAGTCGTAGACGAGAAATCAATTCTTCTCGGGCCGCAAGGTTTTGCATCGTTAGCTAAGAGAGCATTACTGCGCAGACTATATCCGACGTTAGGGTGCAACTCGATCCGACGCGGTTGGAGTTTCGAGCGTTAGGGAGGCTGCGATGGCCGCTGTTGCCCGGAAGATATCCGAAAAAAGGGGAATATTGCCATGTTGACTGCGACTGTTCTGTTGGCCGAAAAGAGACTCGGAAGGTATGCCATGCTCTGGGGTGGAGCGCTCGTGGCCCTGCTCGTTGTCCTTTGTCTTTCAACGCCGGCCGCGCTCGGGTCGGGCACGGGCGCCTGCAGCACGCTGGGCGGTACGGTATCGAAGTGGCAGGACGTCAGCAACAATTGGAGTAACTCCGGGAGCTGGGACAGCGGCGTTCCCAACAGCACGACCACCAGCGCCTGCATCACCAACGGCACCGTGGGCACCCCCAGCGTTGTTGTCCTGGACATCGACGCCAGCGTCGAGGATCTGCAGCTTGGCAGCTACGACACCTTGAATCTCAATGGCGGCACGGGGCTTATTGTCAACGGGACGCAGATCATCAATGCGGGTCAGATCAACGTGAACGCTGGGGGCGGCACTAACTCCTATTTGTTTACCAACAATAATCTGACCCTGTCGGGTGGGGGCACGGTGACATTGAACACCACCACGGGCGGCGGCAACGCCTGGATCCTCCAACTCGGCGCCCCCGGCGGCGGCAGCTACACCCTGACCAACGTCGACAACACCATTCAGGGAGAGGGCATTATCTATAACAATGAGGGGACCATCATCAATGAGGCGGGCGGAACCATCAATGCCAACTCGACGGGCTCGGGAGTCATTAACACGCTGGTCGTTTATTACGGCACCATCACCAACGCTGGTGTACTGGAAGCCAGCAACAATGGCCAGCTCCAGTTGTACCAGGACACCATCACCAACAGCGGCGTCTTGGAAGCCACCAACAGCGGCGTGCTACAACTAATTGGTGCCACCCTCGACAACGCGGGCGGGAACATCACGGCCAACGGCGCGGGCGCGACGGTGCAAGTCATGGGGGGCACGACCATCTATGGCGGCACGCTGAATACCCTGAATGGCGGTACGCTGGAATCCATCGCCGGCAGTGGCTTTTCTACGCTGGATGGGAGCACGGCGAGTGGCGCGATCAAATTGAGCTCCGGCAGCACTTACTTGAGTGCCGGCGGGAACAACACCACGGTTTTGGGCACCATCAACAACCAGGGCAACTTTCAGGTGAACGGCGGGGGCGGCGTTGACACCTACTTATTCACGAGCGGCAATACCACTCTTCAGGGTGGGGGGACGGTGACATTGAACACCACCACGGGCGGCGGCAACGCCCAGATCCTCCAACTCGGCGCGCCCGGCGGCGGCGGCTACACCCTGACCAACGTCGACAACACCATTCAGGGAGAGGGCATCATCTATAACAATGAGGGGACCATCATCAATGAGGTGGGCGGAACCATCAATGCCAACTCGACGGGCTCGGGAGTCATTAACACGCTGCTGATTTATTCCGGCACCATCACCAACGCCGGTTTACTGGAAGCCACCAACAACGGGGTGCTGCAACTATACGAAAACACCATTAACAACGCCGGCGGGAACATTACGGCCAACGGCGGCACGGTGCAACTGTCCGGCGGCACCATCATCCGGGGCGGGACGCTGAGTACGCTCAATGGGGGGATTCTGGGAACGACCACCCTTGCCCCCGGGGGGGCCACGCTGGATGGGAGCACCAGCGCCGGAGCGGTGACCATCAAGGGCACTTACACCAGCAACATTGGCACCGACACCTACCTCTATGGGTCGATCATCAATAACGGCAACATCCAGGTAAACGGTGGGGGCAGCAGCGGCACCACGCACCTTTTTGTTCCCGGCAGCGTGACGCTTTCGGGCGGGGGCACGGTGACGCTGAATACTATTGCGGGCGGCGCCGACGACGCCGACGCTGCCATATCCCTGCACAATGGCGCTACCCTGACCAACGTCAACAACACCATCCAGGGAGAGGGCGAATTCTCCACCGGGTACTACTCTGGCGCCGGCGCCACCCTGATCAATGAGGCGGGGGGAATCATCAATGCCAACACGACAGGGGCTCCACTGCTGAGTTACGGGGGCATTGCCTATACACTGGCCGTGGGGTTGGCGAACGTCACCAACGCCGGCTTGATGGAAGCCACCAACAACGGCATCCTGGCGATTGCTGGTAACACGGTGAACAACGCCGGAGGGACCATTGCCGCATACGGCCCCGGCGCCTCGGTGCTGCTTGTGGGCACAACGATTCAGGGCGGGACGCTGAACAATAACGGCGGCGCTTTCTTTGGAACGCCCGCCGGCTACACGGCCACACTGGATGGGAGCACCAGCGCGGGCGCGGTGACCCTCAACGGCGCCTACACAAGCGACTATGGCAGCACCACCAGCCTCAATGGAGCGATCATCAACAACGGCAACATCCTGGTGAACGGCGGAGGCGGAGGCCGCGTCGACACCTACTTACTCACACTTGGTAACACCACACTCCAGGGCGGGGGCACGGTCACGTTGAACACCACCACGGGCGGCGGCAACGCTCTGCTTCTCCAACTCGGCGCGCCCGGCGGCGGCGGCTACACCCTGACCAACGTCGACAACACCATTCAGGGAGAGGGCATTATCTACAACAAGGAGGGGACCATCGTCAACGAGGCGGGCGGGACCATCATTGCCAACTCGACGGGCTCCGGGGTGATTAACATGCTGGGGATTGTTTTCGGAAACATCACCAACAGCGGCATACTGGAAGCCAGCAACAACGGCGTGTTGCAACTATACGAAAACACCATCAATAATGCCGGCGGGAACATCACGGCCAACGGCGCAAACGCGGCGGTGCAAGTCTATAACTCCACCATCCAAGGCGGGACGCTGAACACGCTCAACGGCGGGACAATGGAAACCCTTGGCTACTCGGCGCTGGATGGGAGCACGGCGAGTGGCGCGATCACTTTGAGCGCCGGCAGCACTTACCTGACGGCCGGGGGCAACAGCACCGGAGTTTTTGGGACCATTAACAATCGGGGCAACCTCCAGGTGAACGGCGGGGGCGGCGTTGACACCTACATACTCACATTTGGTAATACTACGCTCCAGGGCGGGGGCACGGTCACGTTGAACACTACCACCGGCGGCGGCAACGCCTGGATCCTTCAGGCCGCCGGCGGCAGCTACACCCTGACCAACGCTGACAACACCATCCAGGGAGAGGGCGGCATCAACATCAGCGAGGCCCTGGTCAACGAGGCGGGCGGGACTATCATCGCCAACTCGACGGGCTCCGCGGTGATCAACACGCTGACGATTTATTACGGAACCGTAACCAACAACGGCACGTTGCAGGCGAATAGCGGCAACTTGCTACACCTGTATCAGGGTTCGCTCACCAACTTCAGCGGCAATACCCTCACCGGGGGCACCTACAACGTCTACGGCACAGCGGCCTCGCCCGGGACCTTGCAGATCGATGCGTTGGGCACTACCGGCGGAGAAATCGTCAACAACGCCGCCACCATTCTGCTGGACGGGCCCAACTCCAACTTCGTCGATGCGGCGGGGCTGGATGCCTTGTCCGGTTTCAGCAACAACACTGCGGCGGGCAGTTTCACCATCCAGAATGGCCGCAACTTTACCACCTCCAGTGACTTCTCCAATGCCGGCAGCGTGATGGTGGGGAACAATAGCACGCTCACCATGGGTCCCGGCGGGACGAACAACTTTAACCAGTCGGGCGGCAGCTTGAAGGTTAACGGCGCGATGACCGTGGGTACAGCCACGATCTACGGCGGGATGGTTTCCGGCAGCGGGACTATCACGGGTAACGTCAACAACGTCGGCGGCACCGTCACCGCCTCGGACCCGGGCATCCCCGATATCCTGACCATTAATGGCAACTACACGCAGGGTTCGGGCGGCATCCTGGAGGCTTTTGTGGAAGGCACAGGTGCGGGGCAGTACAGTCAACTCAACATTACCGGCTCCGCCACTTTCGCGGGCACCCTTGATCTCGACTTTATTACTGGCTTTGCTCCCACCGCGGGGGAGACATTTGACCTCATCAACATCGGCAGTGGCAACTTCTCCGGCCTGGGCATAGAAATAAGCGGGCTGGCGCCAGGTTTTCAGTATACAGAGGGTTTTGCCAACGGATCGTTCGACCTCACGGCGCTGAATAACGGCGTCAGCACTACGCCGGAACCTTCGGCCTTCTTGCTGCTGGCGATGGGAATTGCCCTGATGATCCTTCTCCGGAAGTATCGGAACATGGTGAGGGTGTAGTGGCACAGGCACTCTTGCCTGTGCAATATCGGGCACCGCCAGGAGTGGCTGTGTCACCAACTTTGCCACAGCCAAGAGTGGCTGTGCCACCAGCGCCCGAAGAACCCACGGACATGAGAGCCCTGTCCGTGGCTGCCCCCTTCTGGCTCCTGACTTCTGACTCCTGGTGTGGTGTCCCGCTTAACATTTGACAACGCGGTATCGCCCGGATCCCCTCACCCCAGCCCCTCTGTCGCCGCAGCGAGCGAAGTCGAAGTCTGTTCCTCGTTGACCGCATGGCAATTTGGCCAAGCCTGAGTAAAACCCCAACACCTGAATCCTGAAACCTGACACCTGGGACCTGACACCTTCTTTGCTCCGCGTCTCAGCGCCTCGGCGGTGAATTAGAATTTCACTGTCTCTATCGAGGAGGATCCGCCGAGGGCTGAATCTCGGACGCTCCCGGCAAAATCCTTACCCCGGAGGTGAACTTCTTGTATTTGGAAAAGGTGGTATCCAAATCAACCTGGTCATTCGCGACCAAGGCGAGGCGCGCGCCGGCATTTAGGGAGATGCGGCGGGGAAGCCAGATTTCATCATTCACATAGGTCTGTTCAAATCGAAGCTGTGCTCCCTTATGAATCCGCAGCACAAAAACTCCCCAGGAAATCGTATCCAGGGTCTCAACCTCAACTTTCACCCAGCCGTAATCCTTCTTGCTGATCCAGAGTTTTCCCTGGAGCTTGGGAAGAACGTCGGCATGGGGCTGAGTGGGACGGAAGTCCTTCCGCGGGGTGGCGTCGATCACATAGGTGTCATGGCCATCCACCTGTTCATCGCCCACCATGCGGAAATCATAGGCGTTGATGACGTCGCGGACGAAGGCGCGTCCCTCCTGGCGTTCTTTTTCCTGCTTGGCCAGGCGTTTTTCGCGCTCCTTATCGCTCTCGTTCTTGTGCTCGGCGATGAACTTGTCTACCTTCTCCTCCTCTTTCCTCTCGTCTTTTTCAGACAAGGGTTTGTCGTCCTTTTGAATGCGGCGCGTGTAGGGCTGGCCATAGAGGATGGTGACATCGGAGGTGGTGATTTCGCGCTTCTTGACCGCACCGTGCTTGTCCAGGAATTTCATGTCATCCCGCTCTTCGAAGGTGTAATCCCGGGCAAGCTGGAAGTCGCTCTGGTCCACATCCAAAGCTCGCCGTACGATCTCCTTCGGATCATGGGTAGGCGGAAGTTCCTGCCGGGCCGCCGGAGCGGCCGGAGCTGGAGCGGGGGATTCTTGCCCCCGCAGGGCTGCGGCGCACGTCACCACGAGCAGGGCTGCCAGGAGGGCCTTCCGGTGTTTGCTGGGCATAGACCTTTAGATATTTGCATACACAAGTTTGGTTGTCTATTCTCTTAAAGGGCGGTGGTTCCGCGGAGGTCTCCGCTACACTTGCTACGCGTGGACTGGTGTGTATCAGATGCCTGAGAAGACCATCCGAGAGTGCTTGAAGAAGTTTCGCGTCGGGGCAGGCTGCGAGGTGTGGGGACATGTCGCGAAGTGATGAAGTACTGAGGCGAATTCTTCTTGGTTTAGGATTTAGTTGGTTATTCTCGGTCACGCTTGGCGTGCTGGCAATGATCTGCGGCTTTGGTTGGGAGGTATTTAGGTTACCGATCGTTATTCCTACGGCCATTGCGGCAAGTTCTCTGGTGTCAATCTTGTTCGCTCCGCTCGCAGTGTGGACTGCAAAGACGGGCGCGCGAAATATATGCATCTATGGCCCAATTCTTTGGCTCATATTGGCCGGGCAGGTCGTTGATGAAGTTACTCGCCACATAGACCTTACGATCAGTCTGCTCGTCACGAGTGTTATCGGTCTAGTTGTACTTGGGCTTATCCCTCCCGGCAAGTAATGGCGAGGGAATTAGGGGGACCTTACATGCCGCCTGGTTTTGGTAATCATATGAGCACTCACCCTGGCATCGTCGCCATCACCGGAGCCTTCAGCTACACGGGGAAATACGCCACGCGACTTCTGCTCAGGCGTGGATATAAAGTCCGGACTCTGACGTACCACCCGGAGCGGGCCAATTCTCTCGCTGATGAGGTTCAGGTCTTTCCCTACGACTTCGATCATCCCGACCAGCTCAGCCAGACCCTGCGCGGCGCGTCCACTCTGATCAATACTTACTGGGTGCGGTTCCCGCGCGGAGAATCGACCTTTGCGACCGCCGTTCAAAACACCCGAACGTTAATCACCGCTGCGAAGAACGCCGAGGTCAGACGGATCGTACATGTCAGCATTGCCAACCCATCCGCCGAATCTCCGCTCGGCTACTACAAGGGGAAGGCCGAGCTGGAACAGGCCGTGTTTGACTCGGGTCTCTCGTACTTCATTTTGCGGCCCACGGTCATCTTTGGTGTCGAAGACATTCTCATCAACAACATCGCTTGGTTTGTCCGTCGCTTTCCTGTGTTCGGCATCCCCGGCGATGGCCGCTATGGCATTCGCCCCATCTACGTCGAGGACATGGCGCGCCTGATCGCCGATGCGGCGGATGGGCAAGGGAATACTGTGCTCGACGCTGCTGGACCGGAAACCTTTACCTTCGAGGAATTGGTAAGGCTCATTGCTGAGCGGGTGGGACGTTCCGTGCGTCTTGTTCACTTGCCGATGCCCTTGGCGTATGTTTCGACGCTCGTGACCGGCTGGTTCGTAGGGGACGTTGTGCTTACATGGGAGGAGTACCGAGGACTGATGGACAACCTGCTCGCTCCTGAAGGCCCCTCCACTGGGCAAACCCGCCTTAGCCAGTGGCTCGCAGAGAACCACCAGCAGGTCGGCAGGCGGTATGCCTCGGAGGTCGCACGCCACTATACAAAGTGTGTAGCACAGCGCGGCGGAGCCGCAACCAAACATGTCTCGTAGGGGCTGGGCTTGCCCTGCCCTCGTCCCACTCCACCGACGAACTACGAGGGCAGGGCAAGCCCAGCCCCTACGAGACGCGCAAAATGTTTGCTAAAAAAACAAGAATTCACGGTATTGCAATGCAGAGGCAACCGCATTTCGGCAACCTCTGCAGTTCTTAACATGGAAACATAAACCATGATATTAACAACCACACATGAAATCCCACGGGCGTACGAAGAACCGCAGACGAAGGCAAATAACGCGCGCGTCTGCGCTGGTCCTGAGACCAGACGATCAGCCGGTTTGTGGAGAAAGGAAATGTAGATGCCCAAGATCACACGGCGAACTCTAATGCGCAAGGGCGGCCTTGCAGCCTCGGCCGCCACTCTCATACCTGCTTGCCTGCCCGCGGCGGCGGCAGAAGACCAGCCAGGAAGCGTCTTTCACGTATTCGCATTCCAATGGAAGCCGAATGCCACTGAGGCCCGAAAGGATAAAGCGGCGCGAGAAATCGCTGCCTTCCAAGGCAAGATCCCCGGACTTCTCCAGACCCACGTGGGCCCGAACATTTCGCCCCGAGGAAAAGGCTACACGTTTGGCGGCATCATGCATTTCCAGGACAAGGCCGCTCTTGACGCCTATGTTCAGCATCCCGCGCATCAGGCACTTCTGGCATGGCTTGTACCGCTGATCGACGCCATAGAATTAGACCTTCGCGTTTGAATGAGGATGGGACAATGCTCGCGCCATGAACAATCCACGGCCCGGGGGCTGGCGCAGAGCGAGCCCAGATCCGCGATTCCCATCACCTGATGGCACCAGAAGCGCAGCGCTGCGCTCGCCCTGCGCCGGCCTGCCATTTTCCCCAGACACTATTTTCCCCTCCTGCGAGCACCCCGCACTAAAAGTTTGACTGGAGCTTGAAATTAGAGGCGGACGGGTGTAGATTTTGAGCAGGGCGAAAACTTAAAACGGGAATTCCGGTCTGACCCTTTCTGACTGTTCTCCGCACTGACCTCACGCTTTTCAGGAGGGAAACGGAGAGGGAAAACAGGGTCAAGGCTCGCTTACTCTTGCCGTCCAAGAGAAATTCCGCGAGGGCCGGAACTCCGGCAAAAGGCGCTCGGGTAACCCGATTCAATAACAATGCGAGGAGGCTTCGACATGTCCAAGAAACTCTGGCTGCTGTCTACGGTGGTCGTGGCAGGGGTGTTATCCATCGTGGGTTTGCGGATCACGGCTGCGCAAACAGGATGCACGGCGCCGGCACAGTTTGAAGTGCAAGTTCTCCAGATTTCGCCTGTTCCCGGTCACGCACCCCAAGTTGTCAACTGGTCGTTTGATTACATCAATCAGCGCCAGCGTTTCCAGTTTCTGAGGGAATCGGGGGCGATTGCCTCCACCATTGTTCAAACCTCCATCTCCGGCACCTTGTATCAGTACCAATTCACTCCTTCCGGGTCCTGCACCTATAAGGCATTACCGCAGGAGTTGCAACAGGTCGTAGTTGCCAATAATTTCATCAGCCAGACTGATTTCACTATCGGTGGCACGCTCCTTGCGTCACAGTATGTTTTCCCTCCGGCTCATCGCGGCTCCGGACCCTTGTACGTCGTTACCAGCGATACCTGTCTGCCGATCTTTACCCAGGAAGACAATGGAACGAAAAAGAAGGTCTATAGAAATGCCACCACCGGCATCAAAGACCCCAGCGTTTTCAGCGTCCCGGAAACCTGTACACTGCAATAGCGGGCGCTCCGGGCGGACATTGACAGGCCGGACGTTTTAGCGGTTTATTGTGAGTAAGTAGGTAGCGCGGACCCCGATCGGATCGGGGCGCGCTACGTGCTTCTCACGCGTTCACAGCGGCAATTCTGTTAATCAGGTCAGCTTGCTCTTTGGCGTTTTCCGCGCCGATGGTAAACGCGTCCAGGATTCCGAGGGAGAGGGCATACTTGAGCGCCTCATCCTGGCGGGTGCGCATGTCGCCCTGGCCCAGAATCTTCATGCCGATAATGGCTTTACCCTTGGCGCGTCCCTGGGCCAATGTTGCCTTTACGGTTTCGGGGTCAGCATCCATAAAGGAGCCAATGGGATTGATGCGGGAGAGCATCACATCCACCCAGGGCGATTGGGCGGCCTCGCGCAAAGCCTCAATCTTATGGCAGGAGCAGCCGTGGGCGCGAATAATCCCCTTGTCCTTCATCTCGGAGAGGACGTCCATGGCGGGCCGGAAGCGTTCCGTCCAATTATCTTCGGTCATGCAGTGCATCAACAGCAGGTCGATGTAATCCGTGTTCAGTTCGCGGCGGAAGCGATCGATGTCGGCGCGCATCTTCACGGGTTCGCGGGCCCCGGACTTGGTCATGATGGTGACTTTCTCGCGCGGGAGGTGTTTCAGCGCCTCTGCCAAGTGTGGATGCGAACCATAAGAATCCGCCACGTCAAAAAACCGCAGTCCCTGGTCATAGCCCCGCCAGAGAAGGTCGCCGAGTCCCTGGATTCCTAATGCCGTCTGGTTGGAGTGGTGAAAACCCCCCATGGTGCCCGTTCCACAGGCCAAGCGGCTGGTGTGAATTCCCGTCTTCCCCAGCACCACCGTGTCTGCCGCGCTAAAACGCGCGCCTTGCTCCGCCGCCAGCCCTACGAGCGGTTTCGTTCCCACCCATGCCGCACCTACACCCAAAGCTGCCGTCCTAAGGAAGTCCCTACGTTTCATGTCGCCCTCCTCTGATGGTTGAGTATGCTCTTGATCTGTTTGCCGAAGCCCCGCCCTCTGCAATAATCAGACTACCACGCCTGCGGTCCTCTTCCAAGTCATACTGTCCGGTGGTGGAAGGTATTCCCGATAAGAGAGGCAAGCACCGTCAGGGGGAAAGGCCTCGCATCAAGGGGACAGGCCCGTGGTACGCTTGTGGCGCAATCCGTTCGGTCGACAAAAAGCTACTTCATGAAGTTGTTCTTGACTATTCTCATTGCTTCTTCCGGACTTTGGGCGCAGACCTCACAAAAGGTCCCGCGTCCATCTACAGGCCCCTCATACTGCCAACTGAAGACCTTCAAGTATTTGCCCTTATCGTCCACAACCTTCAAAGATAGACCGGTGGGAATAACGTAGAGGATGTACTTGTTTGGGAACTGAACCTTGAAGCAGGCCTCATGACCATGAAGGTCTGTGCCCAGATACCTTAATCTCACTGACTTAATCGTCTTTCCATAAGAATAGTATATTTCGGTCCGTCCATTATCCTTAACCTGGAATTCCAAGACCTCATACGCTTCCGTTCCGTATTCTCCGACGGAGTACGGGACATCCCGCTCCCCGTAAGCAGGACTTGAAAGGAGAAACAGGAAAGCAGCGCCAAGGATCGCGATTCCCGGACGTATCGGTGTCGTCTTCACATTTTGCTCCTTTTCCAAGGGCCCACGAGACACAACTCGCCCGTGGAGATTGACTCTATACGAATCGCGCGTGCCGGTCTAGCGTATGCTGTGTGAGGGTGCTCTGTTCGGGCCATTTATCTCCCGGCACCTCGTTTCCTCCCTGGGGTCAAACCAACCCTTTTCACAGCCAACGGGTTGAGAAACAACCGCATCGAAAAGGTGGTAAAATACCTTCGGCTCGGCGGGCAAGAGTCGAGGCATTAAACCCTGTGCCCAGTCAATCTGCATGGTAGAGTTTATTCGTCCCATGGAAGTTCTGCTGAACGCAATCTGGCTGCTGGTGGCCATGGGGACCTTCGTCTTCTGGTGCCCCAGGAGGCGCCGGGGGACGCGCTCCGACCGTGAGCACGACCTGTCTTTCGTGATGCTGGCCCTTGCCGTTGCCCTGGTTCTGCTTTTTCCCGTCATTTCCCTGACCGACGACCTGCACGCCGAGCAGGCCGCGATGGAAGATTCTTCCCGCTCAGTGATGAAAGCGCGGCATATGGTGCAAGCGTGCCTGCGCGCCGGTACGTCTTCCCTTATGGCGGTTGTGAGCCATGCTCCTTTCTCGGCCGCCACTCCGTATTTGTTCTCGGGATTAGTCGTCCCGGTTGAAACGTGTCTTCTTTGCCTTACTCTTGTTTCCACACACGAGGGTCGAGCACCTCCTGCCAAGGTGTAAGCAGCGACTCAAGCTGGCCGCTCGGGACAAGTGGCCATCCGCTTCAATACTTGTATAATGATCGCGAGAGAGCCGCCAAAACCGGCTCAGGACGCCATCTGCGAAGCGCAAAACTGGCTTCGCAGACGATCAGAATCGGCACGGTGAGCCTCGCCATAAATGAGTTTTCGAAATAAACGGTGCCTTACAAGCGACTATTTGAGCCAGCCCCGGTGGCCGCCGGTGGCAACGGGCCACATTCACTTGCTCCTAAGGAGCCGCCGCCCTGGGATCGCCGTGGAAACAGGTGGAAGCGCCAAGTTATGCGCCTCGAACGTGGCACCCTTGGAAAAGACCGCGGAGAAGATTTCATGCTGAATCGACGAAGACTCTATTCCCTCATCCTTGCTGTCATGGTGATTTGCATCTTTTTGCTGACGGGTTGCAGCCACCAGACAAGCGGCGACGCCGGGGAAGCGAGTGGGGGAGAAGTGAAGGTCGAGGAAATCCACGGCGACGGAGCGGTGCATGTCGACCATCCCGAGCAATTCCTCTTGGCTACGGCGGAGCAGCGGCCCGCCGTGGATGAACTTCAAGTAACCGGCGTCGTCACCCCCGATGTCAATCGCGCCGTGCCGGTGCTTTCCTTGGCCGGCGGGCGCGCCGTGGACATCCGCGCCAAGCTGGGCGATGAGGTCACTAAAGGCCAGATTTTGCTGGTGATCAACAGCCCGGACGTGTCCCAGGCTTTTGCCGACTACGAGAAATCTCAGGCCGACGAGGCTTTTGCCCACCAGCAACTGACGCGCGCCCAGGATCTCTATGACAACGGCGCCATTGCCCAGCAGGAGCTCGAGGCTGCGAAAAACACCGAGCAGAAGGCGCAGGTGGACGTCCGCGCGGCCCAGCAACATATCACTGTACTGGGGGCAGATGGCAGCAATCCCTCTCCCCTCGTTTCCATTCGGGCGCCGATTTCCGGGTCGATTGTGGAACAGAACGTAACCAGCGGTACGGGCGTTCGTTCCCTGGACAATTCTCCCAACCTTTTCACCATTGCCGACCTTTCCCAGGTTTGGGTGTTGTGTGATGTTTATGAGAATGACCTTCACCGCGTGCAATTGGGCGACTCCGCCGAGGTGCGGCTGAATGCCTTCCCCGATCGTGCTTTCGCGGGGCGCGTGGGGAACATCAGCACGGTGCTGGACCCGTCGACCCGCACGGCAAAAGTCCGCCTGGAGCTTGCCAACTCTGACGGCCTGATGCGCGCGGGGATGTTTGCCACCGCCACCTTCCGCTCGCGGACGGAGCAAATGCGGCTCATGATTCCCACCACGGCCATCTTGCGTCTGCACGACAAGGATATGGTTTTCGTGCCCCTGGGGGGAAACCGCTTTCGCCACCTGGAAGTGCAAACGGGCCCGGCTTCTTCCGGCGGATTCCAGGTCATCCTGAACGGTCTCACTGCGGGCGAAAAAGTGGTTGCCAACGCCCTGCAATTCGCCAGCGCGGCGGGAATGGAGTGAAAGGATCGGGTCATTGCATCATCGGATCATCGTCGGATTTGGTCATCGGGCCATCGGGTCATTGGGTCATTGAAAGACTCGGGTGGTCCGGTTATTAAGTGATTGGACAATTAAGAGACGCCGTGGCTTTCAATCGCAAGACCGACAGATCACGAAATCATCAAATGACTCGATGGCCCGATGACCCGATGGTTAAATTCCTCAATGACCCGATGATTCAATGGCTAAATTCCCATGATTCGCTACCTCGTTGATTTCGCTCTGCGCGAGAAGTTCCTGGTGTTGAGCCTCGGCGTTCTGTTGCTCATCTGGGGGCTCATCTCGTTTCACCGGTTGCCGGTCGAGGCCTATCCGGACGTTGCCGACAACTATGTGAATATCATCACTCAATGGCCGGGCCGCGCCGCCGAGGAAGTGGAGCGTCAAGTCACCGTTCCCATTGAGTTGCAGATGAATGGGCTGCCCCACCTCACGCACCTGCGCTCCGTATCTTTATTCGGAATTTCTTCGGTGACCATCGTCTTCGACGATGATTCCAACGACTTTGAAAACCGGCAGCAAGTGCTGGAACGCCTTTCTCTGGTGAACTTACCCAACAATCTCAACCCGCAGATGGGGCCGGATTACAGTCCCGTGGGACAGATCTATTTCTACACCCTGCAAAGTACCGATCCGCGTTACGACATCATGGCGCTGAAGTCTCTCCAGGATTGGGTGGTGCTCAAACAACTGAAGTCGGTGCCGGATGTCGCCGACGTGGACATCTTCGGAGGGATAACGCGCGAATATCAGGTGCAGGTCGATCCCAATAAGCTTATTGGCTACGGCCTGAATATCGCCCAGGTAGAACAAGCCCTGGCGGCGAATAATGTGAACGCGGGAGGAAGCTTCATTGAGAAAGGCCAACAGGCCTTCAATGTGCGCGTGGTGGGCCTGATGCAAACGGTCGAGGACGTGGGCGCCACGGTGTTGAAGGCGCAAAACGGCACGCCGATCCGGGTGCGCGATGTCGGCGTGGTGACCCAGGGCGCAAAAATCCGGCTGGGGAAACTCGGCAAGGCGCTGCCTCGTCAGGACGGGAAAGTTGTTGATGACGATGACGTGGTCGAGGGCATCGTACTGTTGCGCAAAGGAGCCGATGCCGAAAAAACCCTGGCGGACCTGCACGAAAAGGTGGACTTTGTGAATCGCTACGTGTTGCCGCCGGGCGTGAAGATCGTCCCCTACCTTGACCGCAGCGAGCTGGTCAGTTACACCACCCATACCGTCCTGCACAATCTGGGCGAGGGCATCATCCTGGTCGTCATCGTGCTTTTCTTGTTTCTCGGCAACATTCGCAGCGCGCTCATCGTAGCGCTCACCATTCCTTTCTCGCTCCTCTTCGCCTCGATCCTCCTCGACCTTCGCCACATTCCCGCCAACCTGCTTTCCCTGGGCGCGCTGGATTTTGGCATGGTGGTGGATGGCTCGGTGGTCATGGTGGAAAACATTTTGCGCCACCTCAGCGAGCGCCGCGACAAAGCCAAAAGCCTGGCGGATACTATCCGCGAGGCTGCGCACGAGGTGCAGCGCCCCGTCTTCTATGCCATCGCCATCATCATCACCGCCTACCTTCCCATTTTTACTCTGCAACACGTCGAGGGACGGTTGTTTCATCCCATGGCCTGGACCGTCGCTTTTGCGCTGCTGGGCGCGATTCTCTTCGCTATTCTGCTTGCCCCGGTGCTCGCCAGCTACTTTTTCCGGGGAGAAACGCATGAATGGCGCAATCCCGTTTTGGTATGGGTCACCGAGGTTTACCGCAGGTCCGTCGAGTGGACCCTTCGCCACCGCTTCCTTACCTTGACGGGCGGCGTTGCCGTGGTGGTGGCTACACTTGCTCTGGCGGCCAGCGGCCTGATCGGGTCGGAGTTTCTCCCCCACCTCGACGAAGGCGCCATTTGGGCGCGTGGCACGCTGGCCCCCAGCACCGGACCGAGCGAGGGCATTCGCATCATGAATCAGGCGCGTATCGCCTTCGCCAAGTTTCCCGAGGTCACGAAAGTCGTCTCGCAAGTGGGAAGGCCGGATGATGGCACCGATGCCACAGGGTTCTTCAATACGGAATACTTTATCGACTTGAAGCATCACGACCTATGGCGGAAGCAATTCCATAAAGATAAGGACCTGCTGATCGGCGCCCTGGACGATGAGGTGGAAAAGATTCCCGGCGTGATCTGGAACTTCTCCCAACCCATTTCCGACAACATGGAAGAAGCGGTCAGCGGGGTAAAAGGCGAACTGGCCGTCAAAATTATCGGCGATGACCTGAAAACTCTGGAAACCAAATCCGATGAAATCGTGAATGTGATGCAACCGATTCCGGGCATCGCCGACTTGGGCGTCTTCCGTGTCCTCGGCCAGCCCAACCTGAACCTGATTGTGGACCGTGCCAAGGCCGACCGTTACGCCATCAACGTTGCCGATATCCAGGATGCCATTGAAACTGCCGTCGGGGGGAAAGCGGTCAGCGAGGTTTTGATTGGCGAGGAGCATTACGATTTGGTGGTCCGCTACCAGGCGCCCTACCGGACCACGGTTGAAGACATTGCTAATATTCGCATCCTGGCGCCTTCCGGCGAGCGCGTGGCGCTGGGGCAACTCTGCGACATCCGCATTGAAGATGGCGCCTCCATGATCTACCGCGAAAACAACTCGCGCTATATTGCCATCAAGTACAGCGTGCGTGGCCGCGACCTGGGCAGCACGGTAAGGGATGCCATTCACGCCGTCGGCCAAAAAGTGAGCCTGCCCACGGGCTACACCTTGCAGTGGGCGGGCGAGTACGCCAGTCAGCAGCGTGCCAATGCGCGGCTGGCGCTGATTGTTCCCATTACCGTTTTGCTGATTGTCCTGCTGCTTTATACGGCGTTCGGTTCGTTCAACTGGTCCCTGCTGATTATGGCGACCCTGGCCACGGCGCCCATCGGAGGTATGTTAGCCCTCATTGTTACCGGGACCCACTTCAGCGTCTCGTCCGGCATCGGCATGTTGGCGCTTTTCGGCGTCTCCGTGCAGGTGGGGTTGATTATGATTCAGTATATTAACCAGGCGCGATTGACTGAGCCCGATATTCATAAGGCGATCGTTGAGGGAGCCGTCCGCAGCCTGCGCCCGACCCTTATGGTGATGCTCGTCGCTACCTTGGGACTTCTCCCCGCCGCCCTCTCCCACGATATCGGCTCGGATTCCCAAAGGCCCTTTGCCATCGTTATCGTGGGAGGCCTGACCACCGACCTTTTCCTCAGTGTGATCCTTCTGCCCACGCTCTACGCCTTGATTGCCCGGCCGGGAGACAAAATCAGTGGCAAGTGACGGGGACAGCCGTCCCAGGCCCCCTCGCGTAGTCCGATGTCCAAGGAAGAAACCAACCCTGCGCGCAAATTCAGTGGGCAGCCCGGCGCGGCAGAAGGAGTGTAGCGCCGGCCTGTTTTTCAGGTACGCGGCCCCTCTCCTATGGCCGAGAGAAAGCCGCGGACCTATGAAAAAGGTCGCGCTACGCCTCTCTACACTTCTTATATGGAAACCCTGCTCAGCTTTTTACGAACCGTCCCTTCAGGTATGCTTTCCAAGGTTTCCAATAGTATTGGGGCCACCCTTTGCTGACTCCTTGGTGGTCGTGTTGTGGAACCCCCACGTGGACCAAATCGATTCTGCCGCCCCCCACCGCCTGGGAGAAATTCATGATCAGAATTGAGTCGGGGTCGGAGCCATTCCAGTGGGAGGCTCGCCACGCTTGCACGATCATGCGGCCGGGAACCACGACGAGGTTTTTCCCGAGAATCATTCCGTCGTAAGCCGTCCATTTGGCCCCCGCTTTGGCGCTCACTCGTGCCTTGGCGCCCGTAGCGGCGGAATGCTTTTTCGAGTCGGTAAAGATGGCAAAAAGTTCTTCCGGGGAAGACTTAAACGTCACCGATTGCACGATGGGTTTGGTCATGCCGGTCCTCCTGCAGTTTGCGGTTAGCGGTGCCCTGAGAATAATGATATTAGCAGGTTGGATCATTCCGTGCACGATTCTTGTCCACCTTCGCGGAAGGGGGGAGGAAGCAATATGAGCCCGGATTTCCGATATGAAAATCGGGGATAAGGGTGTAGAAGATATACAGCGAAGTAATTCGGTTTGAAGCCTGGACGCTGGTGGACGAGGATCAGGCCTGCGGACAATTCAGTTAGGTCAAGAGAGGGGCATGACCCTAATGCCGCGCTGGATTTCCTGACCGAGGTGGTTTCCGGTATGGAGACAACAGGAAGACGTACGCGTGATCGCATTCGAATCGAAATCCCGATCGAAGTTTTGGGGACCGATTGCATGGGGGTCCAGTTCTTCGACCGAGCTCGCACTCTCGCGATCGGCCGTCACGGCGGGAAATTTGCCTTGGCGCAAAAGCTGGTGCCGCAGCAGGAAATTACCATCCGCTGCCTGGCGACTGGCCGGGAGGCCGACGCGCAGGTAGTGGGACAGACGGAAAAGAGCGGCGAGACTTACCATTACGGATTCAGATTCCTCAACGAGAAAGACCAGATTTGGGGTATCGAATTCCCGCCTCTGACCGATTCGGAGGGGGCAATAGGCCGCGTGGTCCTGGAGTGCATTGGCTGTAAGAATCGAGAAGTGATTTGTCTGGATGATTTCGAACTGGAAGTTCTGGAGGCGAATGGGTATCTTTCTCGCTCCTGCACGCGTTGCCGGGACATGTCGGTATGGCGAAAATCGAGTGGGGAGGTGGCGGCACCGGAAGTAACCGCTTCACCACCACAATTGTCACCACCACCACCACCACCATCACCACCACCACCTCCTCCTCCTCCTCTTCCAGCAACAACGCCACCGCCTGCTGCTCTCCCTTCACCTCCTCCTGTCTCTGACCAACCCCAAGAAAGGCGTCGCGAGCCCCGCCGCGCAATGCGGGTCACGGCGTGCGTGCGCTCAGCTCGCCACGGCCAGGATATTGTCAAAACTCGAGATGTGTCGCGCGGGGGGCTTTGCTTCACCAGTCCCTGGATATATCAAGTGGGCGAGGATGTAGAAGTTGCTGTCCCTTATTCACGGGAAGGCGGCAACATCTTCTTGCCCGCGAGAATTGTCCGGTTTCAACATCTGGCTTCCGAGGGGACAAGGGTTTACGGCATTGTCTACCTGCATACAGATCGCTAGCCAGGCGCGTCGAGCCACGTTCCGGTTGAGCCTTTCCGCCCTTAGTGGTCGTGCCGACCTTTACTTGTGAACTTCACGGGGCGATGGCTTGTGGCAGGGTAAGCGTGGACCCCTCCCGGCCCCGGGATGTTGATAAGGGGAGTTTGAGCGTTAGCAACGGATGGTTTTTCGTTTTTTGCCGACGCGCCCGGCGGCCTCGATCTTTGCGATAGACGCCGTGGCGAGCGGAACTTTGCACGCCGTTTCGCCCACGTTCACCGCAACCGCGCCAATCTGCCGGGCGGCGGCCTTCGCTTCTTTCAACAGCGGCTGCGCGTAACTTCCCACCGCAATCACAAAACCGTTCATAGTGTAGCGAACGCGGTTTGGCGCGCTGCCCATTCCTTTCACCACCGTGCCCAGAAGGCCCTCGATTTCCGCCAGGTCCAGAGCTTCGTCCGGCTGGGTGGCGACCAGACCGGTGTACGTACACCAACCCGCGCACGCCACACCCTCTTTCTTGGACTTCATCCATTCGAGGGCCAGGTCGCGAGCGTGCGGATTTTCCACCGCCACCCAGGGGACGGTGTATTCCGCGATCATCTGCAGATTCGCCGCCCCCTCCGCCCAGGCATGCAACTGCGCTTTGGTCATCAGGGAGCCGTCGGCCACCATCCCGGCCAGGTACATCGCGTCCAGGTTCCCCGTGGCGTAGAGTTCGCCCGCGAGAGCCTGCTGCCCTTTGATTTTCTTGGCGATAAGCTTCAGGTCGGCCACGCTCACGCCGAACATGTTGTCCGTGGCCATGCCGTGCCGCGCATATATTCTGCGCGTCTGCTCCGTGCCCTTCTTCTTCAGCTCGGCCATGATGGATGCGACAGTTGGCATGGGGTCCTCCCCGTCAGAATGGTCACATTCTCACTTAGCGGATTCTTCTCCTGATTACCCGGATCTTCCGTTTTGATTTTATGCCCTACCGGTAATGTACACCCAAGCGCCACTGAATTCAATACTCAGCCGAGTTGGCGGCCACGGTCAGTGATTTTTTGAGCGTTCGCCGTTCCAGGGTACGCGCGGAAAGGAAAAAGCCCACGGTCTAATGAAAGGCAGGAGCAGAGCGAGCCCGCCATGAGAGGCATGAATGGTTCGTTCAGTGGCCCGTGGAGTACATGGCAGTGCAAACTCGATCCCCATTGCATTCAATTGGGGTCAGGCGTAAGCTGCGGGGCGGGCCGGAGCTCCATAATCAGAATTCCGGTGAATAGTCAATATCTGGACCGTGATTAGAACCGCCATGCTACAGGAGGGTGCTATGAGGAAAACTGTTCTGATCTTGCTCGTCTGGGGAATTGCGTGGTCTGCTTCCACAATCGCGAGTCCCACCGACTCGGTTTTGAGAGCCTCACGGGGACACGCATCATTTCTATTTGAGAATGGGCGGCTGACGTCTCCCAGCGGCAATTATTTTCTGCTCATGCAAACCGATGGGAACCTGGTGCTTTATCGTGGAGAATGTGCCGGCGGTCCCACCCCGAGTTGCGCGGTGTGGCAAACGCAAACCCACCGCGAGCCGGGCAACTACCACCTGGCCATGCAGGACGATGGAAACCTGGTAGTTTACCGCGGCCGTCCTCCCGATGACCCGAGTAAAGCGATATGGGATTCCCACACTTCCGGACTCGGCGGCGAATACTTCTTATCCGTTCAGGATGACGGCAACATCGTGATCTATAGGGGCAGGGGGCCAGCGGATAATCGAGGAGCGATCTGGTCAAGCAAGACGGGACTGATCAAGTGACGTTGGAGGACATGCCAGGCTCCGAACGAAAAGCCGCGGCCCCATCCCACGCGGGGCGGGAGAACTCCATGCTATCTGCTCGCCGCGACGTTATGGCATGGGTCGTCATCTGGCCCCGCGTACGGAGCGGCTTTCCCCATGGCCATCAAACGCCGGCGCTCTGACCGTGGTGGCACAGGCACTCCTGCCTGTGCCATGCCACACGCCGCCCCTGATCGGCCTTGCACCTGCGTCCCCAAGCGGTCCTTTCACCGTGTCGTGCCGCGGAGGAGGGCCAACGACGCCCAGGAAGAGGACGCCCAATCCGCCCGCAATCAGCGCCGGGGCGAAGAACCCAAAGTTGTACCCCGCATTCATGCGGATTTCATGCGGCTGAACGGGATTATACCGAATCGTGTGGCGAGTGCTAGGGGCAAAGGCTTGCGCCAGGTTTTCCATTTCTGCACGGCTGGAACTGTCGTATCCGGGAGTGGTTGTTGCCACGCATTCATTTCCGTCCACGGTGTAGCGAAACTCGACTTCCGTCGTGTACATCGTGGAGCTGCCACCGTGGCTACGGTCAAAGCTCCCGTGGGTGACGGCCCGGCTCTTTGTGACCACGCCTTCCACGGGTGGCCAGGAGTGGACGATGATGTATTGGCGATGGCCGAACCACCCGGCGAATGCCAGCAGAACCAAACTCACGACGATCATCCCGCGGACATTTACATAAGCACCTCTGCCCTGTGTCGTTGCCATGTCGACTTACCTCCAATTCTCTGAGCGTGACGGGTGCGGCCCCCCGCCGAGGATGGTCGCCGGCACGCCAGCCGCCCGGAAACAAAAGCTGCGGGCATTCCAGCGTTCGGTAAGGTAAATTAGCCGCCCAAGGCTTGCGCGTTTGACCGACTCCGGAAATCTCATGATGCGGTCCGGTTTGAGCAAAAACATACGCCAAGTGGTTCCCGAATGCAATGGCCAGGGCGCCACGCTGAGTCTCGGGTGAATTGGGGGATTCTCTAAACCCCGGCCTTCAGTCCGCCATTATGATCGGCGGACTTTCAGCCCGGGTCAGCAGAAACCCATCAACCCCCGAGCCCTGAGCAAAGCGAAGGGGGCAACTTTCCCAATCCCCCCAACCAACCTTCACTGTTCTTTCTCGCTCGTCACACGTCCCGCCACGGCGGGCCACTCGTCACTGCCGTTGCTATTCTTTCTCGCCACTCGTCACTCGTCACTGTACTCACCCTGGCCTGGATTCTCTCCCGTATCCCGTACCCCGTACCCCGTGTCCCGGTTCTTCCGTCACTCGTCACTGCCTTTGAAACCGGCGGATGCTCCGCGCCACGGGCTGCCAGGGCGGACGGACAGGCGGACAGGCGGACTCCCCTCCTGATTTAGGAGGGGTCGGAGCGGTTAGCGACGTGGTGGTTATTGACGTCGGTAAATCGGAAATATGGTGCCCGGATTTTTCCCGATGGGTTCATTGCCGCGCAGTCAGAAAGAGCCGCAAAGGAATTCGTCTCGGAGCCGAATACCTCTTCGCGCCGGCAAATTGATTAAAGCTTCTACTCACTTCAGCCGATATAAGTGAAGTAGAGGTGTTTCGCGGGGGGCGGGGAAGACCAACTGGTAGGCCCATCGGGCCAATGGATGGCGAACGATTCTCCTTTTACGCGCAGGCGAGAGCCCTGAGGGGGCTAGGGTTTTCTGAAGGGGACGGAATCTCTAAGTTGGGGGACGGCGTAGGTGCTGCCCGCTTAGTCGTGGCGTCAAAAGACAGATCGCAAAACCGGGCAGGGGCCGAACGAATTTCCTTCGATCAAACACCGGATGAGAGGTGATCGCTCTGCGGCAGAGAGCTCGGTCATGAGCGAATTATCTTTGATCATGGCTGGTCCTATTAGAACAAATTTTATTAATGGCAATCATTTGTAATTCCATGACCTCACTATGTGACTCAAATTAAGCAGGTTGTAGTTCTGTAAATTCTTTCTAAACATTTGAGATTTTAAACTTGAAATTGAGACGGTAGTATGTATAATGGGAATAGACCTGTGGAGGTTGGTCAACTATGAGTACATTCGATGAGACCATTGAGAAGCTAAAGATTGAAATTGGTGGCCATGTGTCCGCTCTCAAATCAAATGAGGCATGGTCCCAAGTTGAGAAGATTTACCGAGCACTGGGTACAATCGAGGAATTGGCAGGAGTGCCTAGAACATCTTTAGCGGAGCTATTCGGCTTCGCTGGCGTCGATTCAACGGTTTCGGTCGTAAAGGGAGAGTTTATGGGAATGGAGGCTTTAGATGCAGCTAAAGCTTACATGGACAAGAAAAAAACCGTGGCCTCTACTCTCGATGAGATCGTGGACGCCATTCAGACAGGAGGCTCTCAAACCGTCACCCGCGACGCGCTCCGCACTTCCCTCGGGCGAAGCACATACGAGGTTTTTAAAGCTCCCGGCCAGGAGCTCTACACACTCATAAAATACCTGCCACATGTAAAACGCGGGAAGAAAAAGGCGGGACAGGCCGAGCAGAACGAGCAGGCCCAGACAGATACGGCAGAAGCGACGCCGGAGAATGCTAACGAGGTTTCGGGTTGATGGCAAACGAACTGAGACTGTCACATCGGATTCGGATGGATAATGTGAGGAGGGTTAGTGCCCACGCTGCTAGACGCAGCACCTACCGTGCGGCGTGGGCCCAATTAAAGGCAAGGCCCGTCTCAGCTAAACGCCTTGGCCGGGCACTGAGACGGGCCGTGGGTAGGTTATAGCACCACCGGGCCGGGAGGCTTGCGACTCCCGGTCTGATTATACCGCTCTTTTCCATTAGATAGTGATGTCATGTTGATTCAGGAGAGCGGGATAGCGCGGAGGTAGCGTAGTTCAGCTTCCTCCGCAGTTCTTAACATTCCGATAACTCTATCTGCCATTCATAAATCGGTTAATGCCCACGGGAAAAGCCGCAGACGAAGCCAAACGGCGGCTGCGTCTGCGCCCCGCTATTGCACCGAGCAGAAGGTATCATGAACCCCTATCCCAAGATCACCGAGCTCAGAGGCGAACTTTCGACCGAGGGTTGGACGTGGCGGCAGTTTGAACCCTACGGGCGCTTCTGGCTAGGAACCGATGAGCGCGGACAGATCTGGTTGGTGAAAATGAGTGGGAAAAGAAACGCCATCAGAGAACACTCATTCTCCCGTTTTGCTCAGCGCCTCGGGGTGAATACTCAATCTTCGAGATACATAATTCTGGGATCCCGCGCCGCCCCGCTGCAGGCGCTGAGGCTGAGCCGGCAATATCAAAGGCACCAGCTTGCGTTGTGGTTTTATCCCGAGCACAAAGACGGGATTTGCGGAGAAGGCTGCCCGCTGGATCGATTGCCCGAAAGGGATTGGGAAGCCGCCTGGTTGAACTCAGGTATCCACAACCCTTGGGATCGCTGCCTCGGGGAGATTCTCGGCTTCTTGTGCGCGCAGTTCGAACCCGCCGGTCAGTTGATTACAACTGATCATTGGTGGATCCAAATTGACAACGAACTGATGTTCGGTGGGTGGCCCTATGAGCGCGCTCGCTGGTCGCGCCGCGCGGTTGGCTATATTAGAGATGCCTACGCGCACAACTTTCCGGGATCTGGCGGCAGAATCCGCAATCTATTTACTCAGGTTTCCATGCTTACTGATGATGATATTGCGGGAATCCTTGAGACGCCTGATGGATACGGCGGCGGGAGCATTGCCTCGGAGTTTCACAAATGGTACCGCCAGGCGAGGGGTACGGCAGAGCGGCTCCTGCAAACCGAACGTTGGCTGGGGTAGGAAGAAAAGGTGGGAAGAAAAGGCGGGGAAGAAATGGTGTCAGGAAGTGCGCCGGGATAAACCGGCATGCAGTAGAGGATGAAAGAGCCTTAGAGGAAAGGAGTAGCGAACCGCCTGGCCTCGAGTCTTGCGGAGGCAGTCGCGAGGCTGCCGTCGAAGCGTAGACAGAGGAATCAGTGGGCAGGGTATCGAGCTGCGAAAACCTAATCCGGGATGCCGACCCTGTTGTCAGAGAGGGAAGGCCACACACGCGCCGACGTTACCGCGAGCCGGCGAGTGGTCCCGCGTAGTCGTAGACCCCAGGCACGCTGAGCAACTGCATGCACGAGAACCGGGAGACCTCTTCGGTGTCCCCATCCAATCGGGACCGGTCCGGGAAGGCCGAGCGCCGCACGCCGGACGTGTACGCCGAAGAGGAGTCGGATCGCGCCGGAGTACCCGTGAAGCCGCCGAACAAAGAGGCGCAGGCCTCGGCGGAGGTGGTGGAGGGAAGAGCGCGAGTCAAGGAGAACATCGGTCCGCCTCACACGCGCCCGACACAGTGCGGGATCATGCGTGTTCCAGGGGCCGACCG